>Ga0074197_1000006_pt1 | contig 567536 bp, 481 predicted proteins | sample EPASupsiteSAE305_FD_64526 | JGI IMG/M metagenome (GOLD analysis project Ga0074197, IMG submission 64526) | Bioremediated contaminated groundwater microbial communities from EPA Superfund site, New Mexico - SAE3-05 reassembly with SPADES | ecosystem: Environmental > Aquatic > Deep subsurface >... | reverse complement strand
TGGCGGGAAAAGGGCGAGCACTGTTTGAGGGCCTTTAGGCCCGAGTTGCGCAGCCCCCGCCGGAAGCGAGTAGCGCAGGGAACCCCGCGGAACGCGGGGCGCCAAACCGGGCTCGCGTTTTCTTTGGCTCCTTTCTTTTGGCGAGACAAAAGAAAGGACGCCCGCGCGTCAGGCGCGGAACCCAGCCGTAAAACACTCCACCACGCCGGAAGATTCAAACAACTCTCGGACCTGAGGAATCACACCCGGCAGCGCCTCGAGGAACAGTCCGCCATACCCAGGCGAACAATCACAACTACCCACCTCGCCACACCCCAATAAAGACGGCCCTCCCGGCAATGGCATCGCCGGGAGGGCCGTCTTCTGTACTTCTCCGGCATGCGCCGGAGCGGGGGCTTATTCGCCCAGCAGCAGGAATGGGTTGATGCCGATGCGCTGGTAGCCTTCCTCGCTCACCAGGATGTCCAGGGCCAGGGTGGCCATGTCGTCGGCGATGGGGTCCAGGCCGGGGGCCCCAGGTACCTTTTCGGCCAGCAGCAGCTTCAGATAGTTGTGGCAGGTGTCGCAGGCTTCGGCCCGGGCGCCGTCTTCCCGCTCGTCGAGGGCGCGGTAGCTGACTTCCTTGCCTTCGCCGCAGGCGACGCAGGTGGCGCGGACGTGGTGCCAGGCGGTGTGGCAGAGGCCGCAGTGCAGGTAGCGCAGGCCGCCGGATTCGTTGCCGACGTGGATGACGCCGGCCACCGGGGCGCTGCCGCAGACGGGGCAGCTGTGGGCGGTGGCGGGGGCGGCGACGCTGGCGGCGTCCAGGCCGGCGGCGTGGCGGGTCCAGGCCACTTGCAGGGCGGCCATGACGAAGGGGGCGAGGATCATGTCGTCCGCTTCCATGGTGCCGCCGACGATGCGCTCGGCCAGGGCGCTGAGGCTGGCGGCGTCGGCCTGCTGCAGGGCGGCCAGGGTGGGGCGGGCCGGTTCGGGCACCTGGTCCTGGAGCAGGGCCAGCAGGGCCTGCAGGTCGCTCTGCCATTGCTGTTCCGGCGAGGCGCCGGGGGTCAGGCCGGGGGCGGCGTCGATGCGCTGCTGCTGGGCGTCGCTGAGGGTGGCGACAAAGCCGAGCCAGTCGCCCAGGCTGTGGCCGTCGGCCAGCTGGCGCAGGCGGGCGGCCCGGGTCTTGAAGACGCTGGCGGCGGCGGGCAGGCGCACGGGGGAGGGGGACTGGCCGGGCACCAGGCCGGCGGCGGCCATGGCAGCGGCGGTGTCGTCGTGGGCGGAGAGGGTCATGTGGGTGGGTCTCTTCAGTGGGCGGTGAGGGCCGGATTGGGCCCGGGCTGGCGGGCCATCGGCGCAGGGTTGCAAGAATCGTGCACGGGATTGTGCCCGGAAGCGGCGCCGGGCGCGAATGGCGGGGCGGCGGAACGGCGCGGCGCCAGGGCCGTGGCGGGGTCCGGCGCCGATGGCAACGGCCGATTTTCGGTCCCGCTGCGGGGTCGGGGCAGGGCGCTTCTGCTGCGCTGCAGCGGGACATTCTGTCCGGTCGGCGAGGGACAGAATGTCCCGTTTTCGATTGGGGCGAAGCACAAAACCCTTGTGGCGAAGCGGTTTTGGCGGGTGGCACGGAAAGTGCGAAATGTTCCCCGAGCCGTGGGCGGCGATGGTCCGGCGGAAGGTCAGGCGACTTCTGCACGGGCGGCCCGGAGCACGGCAATTCCGCTTTCAAGGGAGGATTCATGCAAGTCACACGACGGCAGTTCTTCAAGGTTTCGGCGGCGGGTCTTTCCGCCTCCAGCCTGGTGGCCCTGGGCTTCTCGCCCGCCACCGCCCTGGCCGAGGTACGTCAGTACAAGCTGACCCGGGCCAAGGAAATCCGCAACACCTGTACCTACTGTTCGGTGGGCTGCGGCCTGCTCATGTACAGCCTGGGCGACGGCGCCAAGAACGCCAAGCAGGAGATCATCCACATCGAGGGCGACCCGGATCACCCCGTCAGCCGCGGCTCCCTGTGTCCCAAGGGCGCGGGCCTGCTGGACTTCATCCACAGCCCCAATCGCCTCAAGTACCCGGAAGTGCGGGAAGCGGGCAGCAAGGAATGGAAGCGCATCTCCTGGCACGAGGCCGTGGAGCGCATCGCCAAGCACATGAAGGCCGACCGGGACGCCAACTTCGTCGCCAAGAACGCCGACGGCGTGACGGTGAACCGCTGGCTGTCCACCGCCATGCTGACCGCCTCCGCCTCTTCCAACGAAACCGGCATCCTGACCCAGAAGTTCATGCGCTCCCTGGGCATCGTCGGTACCGACGCCCAGGCCCGTGTCTGCCACGGCCCCACGGTGGCCGCCCTGGCCGCCACCTTCGGCCGCGGCGCCATGACCAACACCTGGGTGGACATCAAGAACGCCGACTTCATCCTGATCATGGGCGGCAACCCGGCCGAGGCCCACCCGGTGGGCTTCAAGTGGGCCATCGAGGCGAAGAAGAAGGGCGCCAAGCTGATCGTGGTGGACCCGCGCTTCAACCGCTCCGCCGCCGTCGCCGACGAATTCGTGCCGATCCGCGCCGGTTCCGACATCGCCTTCCTGGGCGGCATCATCAACTGGCTGGTGAGCAACGACAAGATCCAGTGGGACTACGTCAAGTCCTTCACCAACGCCAGCTTCATCGTCAATGAAGGCTTCACCTTCGACGAGGGCCTCTTCTCCGGCTACGACGAGGCCAAGGGCAAGTACGACCGGGGCTCCTGGAGCTACGAGCTGGACGCCAAGGGCCAGGCCAAGACCGACCCGACCCTGCAGCACCCGCGCTGCGTGTGGAACCTGATGAAGGCCCACTACGCCCGCTACACACCGGAAGTGGTCTCCGACCTCACCGGCAGCCCCAAGGAAGGCTTCCTCTCCGTCTGCAAGCATCTGGGCGAGACCTGCGTGCCGACCAAGGTCGGCACCATCCTCTACGCCCTGGGCTGGACCCAGCACACCGTGGGCGCCCAGAACATCCGCACCATGGCCATGATCCAGCTGCTGCTGGGCAACATCGGCATGCCCGGCGGCGGCGTGAACGCCCTGCGCGGCCACTCCAACATCCAGGGCCTGTCCGACCTGGGCCTGCTGTCCACCAGCCTGCCCGGCTACCTGACCCTGCCCAGCGAGAAGGCCCATCCGACCTTCGCCGACTACCTGGAGAAGACCACGCCCAAGGCCCTGCAGCCGGGCCAGCTGAACTACTGGGGCAACACCCCCAAGTTCTTCGTCAGCCTGATGAAGTGGTTCTGGGGCGACAAGGCCACCAAGGAGAACAACTGGGGCTACGACTGGCTGCCCAAGTGGGACAAGATGTACGACGTGCTGCAGGTGATGGACCTGATGCACCAGGGCAAGGTGAACGGCTTCATCGTGCAGGGCTTCAACCCCCTGACCTCCTTCCCCGATGCCAAGAAGACCGCCGCCGACTTCGCCAAGCTGAAGTACATGGTGATCATCGACCCCATCGCCACCGAGACCTCCACCTTCTGGCAGAACCAGGGCGAGCTGAACGACGTGGACCCGGCCAGCATCCAGACCGAGGTATTCCGTCTGCCCTCCACCTGCTTCGCGGAAGAGGACGGTGCCATCGTCAATTCCTCCCGCTGGCTGCAGTGGCACTGGAAGGGCGCCGACGCCCCGGGCGAGGCCAAGACCGATCAGGAGATCATCGCCGAGCTGTTCATGGCCCTGAAGAAGCTGTACCAGGAGCAGGGCGGCGCCGTGCCCGAGCCCATCCTCAACCTCTCCTGGCCCTACAAGAACCCCTACGATCCGACCCCGGAAGAGCTGGCCAAGGAACTCAACGGCCGCGCCCTGGCGGACATTCCCGACCCGAAGAACCCGGGCCAGTTCCTGGTGAAGAAGGGCGAGCAGATTCCCGGCTTCGCCGTGCTGCAGGACGACGGTTCCACCATGTCCGCCTGCTGGATCTTCGCCGGCTGCTGGACCCAGGCCGGCAACCAGATGGCCCGCCGCGACAACACCGACACGGGCCTGGGCAACACCCCGGGCTGGGCCTGGGCCTGGCCGGCCAACCGCCGCATCATCTACAACCGGGCCTCCTGCGACGCCGCCGGCAAGCCCTGGGACCCGAAGCGCAAGCTGATCGCCTGGAACGGCGAGAAGTGGGCCGGCGCCGACGTGCCCGACTTCAAGGTGGATGCGGCCCCGGATTCGGGCATGAACCCCTTCATCATGAATCCGGAAGGCGTGGGCCGCCTGTTCGCCACCGACAAGCTGGTGGACGGCCCCTTCCCCGAGCACTACGAACCCATGGAAAGCCCCCTCGGCACCAACCCCCTGCATCCCAAGGTGGTGACCAGCCCGGCGGTGCGCATTTTCAAGGCGGACAAGGAACGCCTCGGCACCCACAAGGAATTCCCCTACGTGGGCACCACCTACCGCCTCACCGAGCACTTCCAGTTCTGGACCAAGAGCGTGCGCCTCAGCGCCATTGCCCAGCCGGAACAGTTCGTCGAAGTGGGCGAGGCCCTGGCCGCCGAGAAGGGCATCAAGGCCGGGGACTGGGTCAAGGTCAGTTCCAAGCGCGGCTACATCAAGGCCAAGGCCGTGGTGACCAAGCGCATCAAGGCCCTGACGGTGAACAAGCAGACCGTGCATCAGGTCGGCATTCCCTTGCACTGGGGTTGGGAGACGGTGGCCAAGAAGGGCTTCCTCTCCAACACCCTGCCCCCCGCCGTGGGCGACTGCAACACGCAGACGCCGGAATACAAGGCCTTCCTTGTGAACATTGAAAAGGCTTGAGGAGCAAGAACACATGGCTCTGCAATCTCTCGACATCCTGCGCCGCTCGGCCAGTCCGACGGCGGCCCCCCAGGCCCGCAATCCCCTGGAAGTGGCCAAACTCATCGACGTTTCCGTCTGCATCGGCTGCAAGGCCTGCCAGGTGGCCTGTTCCGAATGGAACGAGCTGCGTGACGACGTGGGCAGCTGCGTCGGCGTCTACGACAACCCCACCGACCTCTCCGCCCAGGCCTGGACGGTGATGCGCTTCAACGAGGTGGAACAGCCCGACGTCAGCGGCGGCAAGCTGGAATGGCTGATCCGCAAGGACGGCTGCATGCACTGCGCCGACCCGGGCTGCCTCAAGGCCTGCCCCTCCCCCGGCGCCATCATCCAGTACAAGAACGGCATCGTCGATTTCCACCAGGAAAACTGCATCGGCTGCGGCTACTGCGTTTCCGGCTGCCCCTTCAACGTGCCCCGCATCAACCCGAAGGACAACAAGGCCTACAAGTGCAACCTGTGTTCCGACCGGGTGGCCGTGGGCCAGGAGCCGGCCTGCGTCAAGACCTGCCCCACCGGCGCCATCCAGTTCGGCTCCAAGGAGGACATGCAGGAAGTGGCGGCCAAGCGCGTCACCGACCTCAAGTCCCGGGGCTACGACAACGCCGGCCTCTACGATCCGCAGGGGGTGGGCGGCACCCACGTGATGTATGTGCTGCACCACGCCGACAAGCCCGAGCTGTACAACAACCTGCCCAAGGACCCGGCCATCAGCACCACGGTCAGCCTGTGGAAGGGGCTGCTCAAGCCCGTCGCCACCCTGGGCATCGCCGCCGCCGGCCTGTTCGGCTTCTTCCACTACATCACCGTGGGCCCCAACCGGGCCGAGGACGAACACGAGGCTGAAGAAGAGGTGACCAAATGAAAGAGCAACTGATCCAGCGTTACAACGCCGCCGAGCGCATCAACCACTGGGTGGTGGCGGTGTGCTTCATCCTGCTGGCCATCTCCGGTCTGGCCTTCTTCTACCCGGCCTTCTTCTGGCTCACCGGCGTCTTCGGCACGCCCCAGCTGGCCCGCATCGTGCACCCCTTCGTCGGGGTGGTGATGTTCATCGCCTTCGCCCGCCAGTTCTTCCGCTACTGGCGCCACAACCTCGTCACCAGCGAGGACGTGAAGTGGATGAAGTCGGTGAAGGAGGTGATGAAGGGCAACGAGGTGGGCGACATCGGCCGCTACAACGGCGGCCAGAAGGGCATGTTCTGGGTGATGGTTGGCTGCATGGCCCTGCTGCTCATCTCCGGCGTCATCGCCTGGCGTCCCTACTTCGCCCTCTACTTCCCCATTCCCCTGATCCGGGTGGCCCTGCTGGTGCATGCCGCCAGCGCCCTGGTGCTGATCGCCAGCATCATCGTGCACGTCTATGCCGCCCTCTGGGTGCAGGGCACCATCCGCGCCATGGTGGAAGGGGTGGTCACCCACGCCTGGGCGCGCAAGCACCATCCCAAGTGGTTCCGGGAAATGACCGGCAAGGAATCCTGATCCCCTGATTCCCTGACGTTGCGGCCGGGGGCTGCGCTTGCAGCCTCCGGCCCCTGCAGCCTCATCTTTGCAGTACAGGACACACGACCATGGCCAGCGAATCCCTGCACCTTCTCCACGGCACCCAGTTCGACGACGAGCTGGAAGGCCCCGAACACGCCACCGTCTGCCGCACCACGGTGCTGCGCCTGAGTGGCGGCGAGGCCGAGACCTGCGACGACCACGTGGTGGAAGAGGTGCCCGTGGCCCTGGTCTTCAACGGCATCTCCCACGCGGTGATGCTGGCCACGCCGGACAACCTGGAAGACATGGCCCTGGGCTTCGCCCTCACTGAAGGCATCCTGGAGTCGCCGTCCGAGCTGTACGGCGTCGAGGTGGTTTCCGGCTGCCAGGGCCTGGAAGTGCATCTGGAAATTTCCTCCCGCCGCTTCGTCGCCCTGAAGGAGCGTCGCCGCAACCTGGCCGGCCGCACCGGCTGCGGCCTCTGCGGCGTCGAGAGCCTGGACGCCGTGGCCCGGCCCTACAAGCCCCTGCAGCGGGGCCTGCTGCTGCCCGTGGCCGCCGTGGCCCGGGCCCTGGACCAGCTGCCGGACTGGCAGCAGCTGCACCGCATCACCGGCGCCGTCCATGGCGCCGCCTGGGTGGACAACCTGGGCAACATCCGCACCCTGCGCGAAGACGTGGGCCGCCACAACGCCCTCGACAAGCTGGTGGGCTGGCTGGCCAAGAGCCGCATCGACCCGGCCGCCGGCTTCGTCCTCACCTCCAGCCGGGCCAGCTACGAGATGGTGCAAAAATGCGCCGCCGCCGGCATCGGCTGCCTCGTCGCCATCTCCGCCCCCACCGGCCTGGCCGTGCGCCTGGCCGAAGAAAGCGGTATCACCCTGGCCGGTTTCGCCCGGGGTTCCCGCCTGGTCATCTACAGCCATCCGGAATACCTGGCCGCCGAAGGCGTGGCTGCGACCCGCCCCCTGGGCCAATTCCAGGGCAGTGCCAGCCAGGAGCCGCTGCCGCCGCGCTCCGGCGGCCGCACCCTGATGTAAGGCCCGCCAGGCAATGATTTCAGAGCAGGCGCCCCCTGGCGCCCCGCTGCACCTGCCCCCTGGCGGCCTGGTGGACCGCTTCGGCCGCCGCATCACCTACCTGCGCCTTTCCATCACCGACCGCTGCGACTTCCGCTGCACCTACTGCATGGCGGAAGAGATGACCTTCCTGCCCCACGGCGCCGTCTTGAGCCTGGAAGAAGCCCTGCGCCTGGTGCGCATCTTCGTCTCCCTCGGCGTCACCAAGGTGCGCATCACCGGCGGCGAGCCCCTGGTGCGCCGCAACGCCCTCTGGCTGCTGCAGGAGATCGGCAGGCTGCAAGGCCTGAAGGAACTGGTGCTCACCACCAACGGCTCCCAGCTCGCCCGCCACGCCGCAGACCTGCGCCGGGCCGGCGTCAGCCGCCTCAACATCAGCCTGGACACCCTGCGCCCCGAGCGCTTCCGCGCCATCACCCGCATCGGCGACCTGACCAAGGTGCTGGACGGGGTGGAAGCGGCCCTGGCCGCCGGCTTCTCCCGCATCCGGCTGAATGCCGTGATGCAGCAGGGCGTGAACGACGACGAGCTGGGCGACCTGCTGGCCTACGCCGTGGCCCGCAACATCGACCTGGCCCTGATCGAGGAAATGCCCCTCGGCGACACCGGCCACGACCGCAGCGCCACCTATCTTTCCAGCGATGCCGCCCGGGCCCGCCTGGCCGAGCGCTTCGAGCTGATCCCCACCCTGGAGAACAGCGGCGGCCCCGCCCGCTACTGGCGGGTCGGCGGCAGCGACAGCCGGGTCGGCTTCATCTCCCCCCATTCCCACAACTTCTGCGACACCTGCAACCGGGTGCGCATCAGCGCCCAGGGCACCCTCTACCCCTGCCTCGGCGACGACGGCGCCATCCCCCTCCTGCCCTTACTGCGCGCCCACCCCCAGGACGACGCCCCCCTCGGCGCCGCCATCCCCACCGGCATGGGCCTCAAAGCCCAGGGCCACGACTTCACCGCCGCCATGGCCACCCCGAAGATCGTGCGCTTCATGTCCAGTACCGGCGGCTGATTCCTTCCTTAAGATCGTGCTACGGTTGTTTGCTGGAGATGGCTAATTACAGACCGGCTGTCCTACTGCTCTGATTTGCAGCAATTTGGCTGGAGCTTACCTCGAGCACTTGGCCCGGCTCCGGCACCAACGTCTCGGTTATCTGCCGCTTAGAGAAAAAGCACTTAAAACGAACACAATCTACAACGTTAATTATTCATACGTACTGCATAATTAATCCCTTGGGATATACAGGCAGAAGTCATGGTGCGATTTTGAAATTAATGAGGCCTTGAGCCAGATTGGGGTTGGTGGATGTCGCGAGTCATCATCCTCGGCGCAGGAGCGTCGATTGATGTGTCTAATGGAAAGTTGCCCAGCGCAACAAATTTTTTTGAGCGTATTCGTACAAATAAGGAGCTATATGAACTTTTGGAAAGCCAAGAGATTAGAGGTGCTCTTTCAACCTTGTTACCGATTGCGCTGACTGATGAGTCTTCGTTCAAGCATCTTGATAGGCTCAATATTGAGGAGCTTTTCACTCTGGCCAGCCTAGAGTCGGAAATGGATTCAACTGATAGACGCCTATGGCACCTGACAGAATTGATCCGGAAAACGATCGTTACATGCTCCAAAAACCTTGATGAAGGGGATGGATATCGGTTGTTTGTTGATGAGCAGATTGACGATCGTACAAGCGTAATCTCCTTTAATTGGGACACGCTGCTTGATGAGGCTTTACCCGACTACTGTCCTCCAGGGGCTCCAATGCCGAAAGGTTTTGGGCTCCACTGGGCTTTCAGAGAAACATGCACCGCCGAGGCTTCTACATTTACAAAAAATATTGATTGGGGGGTTCCACTTCACAAGTTTGTAGCTAAGCCTTCTTATCTCAAGCTACACGGCTCAGTAGACGTGGTTGTATGTAGAAATCAACACTGTAGGAGGTTCATGCAGCCATTCCGAGTGACTAACTGCACTGAAGACCATTTCTGCTCGGAATGCTACGAAAAAGTAGCACCCCATATTGTTCCTCCGATCCAGAACAAGCCAATCAGGCAATACCATCACATTCGTCGATCATGGATGTTGGCAAGTAGGCTTATTCAGCAAGCAGAAGAGGTGATGGTCTGGGGGTACAGTCTTCCTGTAACGGATCATTGGAGCAAATGGTTGCTCGGTCATCTTTGGACCCCCGATGCGCGATGTCGTCGCTTGATCATCATTAACCCAGAGGCAGCTTCATACAATCGCAGAAAGAAAGCGATGGTTCCCCGCCGCTCGTTTATCGACAAATTTTTGCCATGGAAAGGGTTGTCTCAACACAGCATTACTGTGGAAGCTTATGAATATTACGAGCTTTTTTTGAAGGGCCAGGCAATTGAAGGATATGGGAATCCTGCACTCTCAAAATAAGAGCCCCTGATTTCACGGTTAAAAAAAGCGGAATCCCTAACTCTAACTACGTAAGTCATCCATTGGATACTTGACGCTTACTGGATACGAGTAACCCCAAAATCTGCAGCCGGGCAGTACGGCAGAGCTTCGATATACTCCCGGTTCTCTCTTCCTCCTGCCTTCCCATGCAAGTCGTCATCGTCGGTACCGGCAAGCTCGCCAGTGAGCTCCTCGCTTCCCGCCAGTTGGGCCATCCCTTTCAGGTCGTGCCCTGGGGCCGGCAGGCCGGGGGTGAAGCGGCCATCGTCGTCCATGCCGGTTCGGGGCGGGAGTTGGAGGCGGTGGCGGCCTTTTGCCGTGCCACCGCCTCGCCCCTGATCGAGCTTTCCACCGGCTCCGCCCTGGAGCGGGAGGGGCCGGAGTTTCCGGTGCTGCTATGTCCCAACACCAATATCCTGATGCTCAAGTTCATGGCCATGCTGGAGGCCAGCGGCCATTTCTTCCGCGGCTACGAGATGGAACTGGTGGAGTCCCACCAGGCGAGCAAAAGCTCGGTGCCGGGGACGGCGGTGAATCTGGCGGCTTCCGTCGGCCTGGGGCCGGAGGCGATCCGCTCGGTGCGGGACCCCCGGGTGCAGCGGGAGGAGCTGGGCATTCCCGAGGCCGACCTGCCGCGCCATGCCTTCCACCGCCTCAGCATCAGCGACGGGGCCTGCAGCCTGCGCCTGGAAACCCGGGTCCAGGGGGAGGCGCCCTACGCCGCCGGGGTGTCGCGCATCGTCGAGGCGGTGCATGGCAAGGCGCTGGAAAAGCGCCTCTACCCGATCATGGAATTCATCAACCGGGGCTGGCTGTAGTGCCTGCCAACCGGGCGGGGCGGCGGAGCCGACTGGCCTGAACTCCCCGTCGGGCGGCGCGGTCGAAGCGCCGCCGTCATCGCGGCCGCCAACATTGCCGGAGGCGTCGGGCCCGGCGCCGGCAGACGCTCCGCCGACGGGCCGGGCAGCGGGCCTGTGGCCCCTGCCTTGTTCCTCCGGCGGCATGGGGGATAATGGCGGCGGTCCCACATTCCCTCAGTTCATGGGTGCTTCCAAGTGCAAAAGATCATTGATGGTTTTCTCAAGTTCCAGAAAGAGGTCTTCCCGGCCCGTTCGGAACTGTTCCGCCATCTGGCCGACGGCCAGAGTCCCAAGGTGCTCTTCGTCACCTGCTCCGACAGCCGGGTGGTGCCCGAGCTGCTGACCCAGCAGGAGCCGGGCGATCTTTTCGTCATCCGCAACGCGGGCAACATCGTGCCCTCCTACGGGCCCGAGCCCGGCGGCGTTTCCGCCACCGTGGAATACGCCGTCTCCGTGCTCAAGGTGACCGACGTGGTCATCTGCGGCCACTCCAACTGCGGCGCCATGGCGGCCATCTCCAGCTGCCAGTGCCTCGACCACCTGCCGGCCGTGGCCCACTGGCTGCGCTATGCGGATGCGGCCAAGGCCATCATCTCCGCCAGGGAGTACGCCACGCCCCGGGAGCGGGCCGACGACCTGGTGCGGGAGAACGTCATCGCCCAGCTGGCCAACATCCGCACCCATCCGGCGGTGGCCCTGGCCCTGGCCCAGCGCAAGCTGAACCTGCACGGCTGGATCTACGACATCGAGAACGGTGCCATCGACGCCCTCGACGGCCGCACCATGTCCTTCGTCTCCCTCTCCGACAATCCCGAGGTCAATGCCACCTGAGACTGACCCCCGGCAGGGAACGAAAAAGGCGCCCGCGGGCGCCTTTTTTCTTGGTGCGGCGGCCAGCCTGCCCCGTGCGGTCAGCGCAGGCTGGCGCCCGCCAGCTTCACTCCGAAGCCGATGAAGAGGCCGCCGACGGCGCCGGTGGCCCCGGCGGAGAGACGGCGGCGCCGGCGGAAGGCATCGGCCAGGTAGCTGCCGCCGAAGATCAGGGCGGAGAGGTAGAGGGCGCTGCAGAACTGGACGATGGCGCCGAGGATGAGGAAGGACAGGGCCGGGTGGGGGTAGTCCGGGGAGACGAACTGGATGAAGAAGGAGACGAAGAAGAGGATGGCCTTGGGGTTCATCAGGCTGATGACGAGGGCGGTGCGGAAGGGCTGGCGGGCGTCGCCTTCGCTCAGGCGGCTGGCGGGCGCCTCGATGCCGCGCCAGCGCTGCACCGCGGCCCGCAGCAGGCCGATGCCGAGCCACACCAGGTAGGCGCCGCCGGCGTACTTGAGCACCATGAACAGGGCCGGCACCGCCACCAGCAGGGAGGCGACGCCGGAGGCGGCCAGGATCATCAGGATCAGGTCGCCGAGGAAGATGCCGCAGGCGCCCCGGTAGCCGGCGGCGATGCCCCAGCGGGAGGCCACCAGGGTGACGTACATGGAATTGGGCCCGGGCAGCAGGACGATGAAGATGGTGCCGAGGATGAAGGTGGCCAAGTCGGTGATGCCGTAGGTCATGGTGGAGCCTTTGCGCTTACTTGTAGTAGCTGGGGTCTTCGAAGAGGGACTTGATGACCACCTTCTTCACTTCCTTGTGGTCGGGCACGGCGTAGAGCACCGGGGTCAGCAGTTCCTCGAAGATGCCCCGCAGGCTGCGGGCGCCGGTCTTGTACTCGAAGGCGATTTCGGCGATCTGCTGGAACACCGCCGGCTCGATCTGCAGTTCCACCCCCTCGCTTTGCAGCAGCAGGCGGAACTGGTTGTAGAGGGAGTTCTTCGGCTCGGTCATGACCCGCACCAGCATGGCCTTGGAGAGGTCCTGGAAGCGGGCCACCACCGGCAGGCGGCCGGTGAATTCGGGGATCAGGCCGAATTCGAAGAGGTCGGTGGGCTTCACCCGGCTGTTGAGGCGGTCCAGGATGTTCTGGTTGTCGTCCTCGCCGGTGCCGATGTAGCCGAAGCTGTGGCTCTTCTCCATGATCTGCTCCAGGCCGACGAAGGCGCCGCCGCAGATGAAGAGGATGCCCGAGGTGTCGATGCTGCGGTTGTCCGGCAGCCGTACCGGATAGCCTTCCATGATCTTCAGCAGGGCGTGCTGCACGCTCTCGCCGGAAGTGGCCTGGACCCGGGCCGCTTCCCCGGGGCGGGCCTTGAGCTTGTCGATCTCGTCGATGAAGACGATGCCGCGCCCGGCCTGCTCCGTGTCGCCGCCGGCCTTTTCCAGCAGGCGCAGCAGGATGGCCTCGATCTCCTCGCCGACGTACTTGGTCTGGGCCAGGGAGGTGGCGTCGGTGGTGACGAAGGGCACCTGCAGGAAGCGGGAGAGGGTCTCGCACAGCAGGGTCTTGCCGGTGCCGGTGGGGCCGATGATGAGGACGTTGCTCTTGTCCAGGCGCACCGTCTCGCCGGCGGCGGTGAGCTTGCGGTAGTGGGCGTAGACCGCCACCGCCAGCACGCGCTTGGCCTCTTCCTGGCCGATGACGTACTGGTTGAGGTATTTGACGATGGCGCTGGGGGTGGCGTTCTCGGGCAGCACGGCGGTATCCGGGGCAATGACGTTGCCGTGACTGTAATCCAGCCGGGCGCCGGCGACTACCCGGCGTCGGTTAAAGCTGGGTAAAGAGCCCGGCCAGGGCTTGCGGTTCCGCTTCCAGGCGCCGCTGCTGCAGGTCAAAGCGGGCCGCGGTGTGCAGGGGGCCGCCGATGGTGTCGGCGGCGTAGGTCATCAGGTCCAGGTGGTGCACCGGCAGCACCAGGCCCGGTCCCGGGGCGAGGCCCTGCAGCCGCGCCTGCATGGGCGCCAGGGGATAGGCATCGTCGTAGAGGCCCAGGGTCAGGTGGGGGGTGTAGGGGAAGTCATCCCGCTCCGGATGGGAGTCGAGCAGGGCCTGGCGCAGTTGCAGCAGGCTGGGGCCGTCGCCGCCCACCGCCAGGTAGGGGGCCGAGGCGAAGGTGGCGCAGGGGCCCAGTTCCAGGCTGAAGGGCGGCGGCGCCGCCCGCTCCAGGGCTGCCACCTGGGCGGCAAGGCAGGCGGGGCTGTAGTCGTCGGCCCGTTGCCGCGCCGGGGCGGGAAAGCCGCCCAGGGCCACCGTGATGTGGGGCTGGCGCCGGTAGCCGGGCAGCAGCCAGGGGGCCAGCTGTGCCTTGAGACCGTCCACGGCCGCCGTCAGCACCGGGGTGTCGGCGGCAATGGCCCACACGGCGTAGCAGCGCCGGCCCTGGTGCCAGTCGCTGAAATCGTCGTGGCGGCAGGCCAGGGTGAAGGCGTCGGTGGCTTGCAGCATGATTGCTAGAAAAATCCGGGCATAAAAAAACGGGACTGTTGCCAGTCCCGTTTTGCGGCCAGATCAGGTGATCAGGCGAAGTTCTGGGCAGCGAAGTCCCAGTTGGCCAGGGAGGCCAGGAAGGTCTCGACGAACTTGGGGCGGGCGTTGCGGTAGTCGATGTAGTAGGCGTGTTCCCACACGTCGATGGTCAGCAGGGGCTTGCCTTCGCCGGTCTTCAGGGGGTTGCCGGCGGCGCCGGTGTTGACGATGTCCACGGAGCCGTCGTCCTTCTTCACCAGCCAGGTCCAGCCGGAACCGAAGTTGCCCACGGCGGAGGCGGTGAAGGCCTTCTTGAACTCGTCGAAGGAACCCCACTTCTTGTTGATGGCGTCAGCCAGGGCGCCAGCAGGAGCGCCGCCGCCGGCGGGCTTCATGGAGCTCCAGAAGAAGGTGTGGTTCCACACCTGGGCGGCGTTGTTGTAGATGCCGCCGGCGGGGGCCTTCTTGAAGATTTCTTCCAGACCCAGGTTCTCGTACTCGGTGCCCTTGATCAGGTTGTTCAGGTTGGTCACGTAGGCCTGGTGGTGCTTGCCGTAGTGGTAGTCGAAGGTTTCTTCGGAAATGTGGGGAGCCAGGGCGTTCTTGGCGTAGGGCAGGGCGGGCAGTTGATGTTCCATCTTATTCTCCGTTTGAGTAGGCGGGTTGGTTGGGGTAACCGTCAATTCTAGACAGTCGCAGCACCACAGACAACGCAAGTCGGCGGCGGTTCCCCGGGATCGATCAGTTCGCTCCGGCTGCGCTGTCGGATTCGCCCTGCACTTCCACCTGGCGTTCGCCCCGGTGCAGGCGCAGGGTCAGGCGCTGGCCCGCCGCCAGTGCCCCGGCATCGTGGACCGCCTGGCCCTGCTGGTCGAAGGCGATGGCATAGCCCCGGGACAGCACGGCCTCCGGATTGAGGTGGGTGAGGCCGGCGGCGAGGCGCTCCAGCTGGCCGCGGCGGGTCTGCAGGGCGCGCTGCTGGGCGTTGGCCAGGCGGCGCTGCAGGGCGTCCAGGCGGGCGGCCTGGGCCCCCGGCTGGGGCCGGGCCAGGCGCAGGCGCTGGCGGGCCCGCTCCAGATCGAAGCCGGCCCGTTCCAGGCGGCGGCCCAGGGCGTGTTGCAGGCGCTGGCCCAGGGCATGGAGATTCTGCTGCTGCAGGGCCAGGCGTTCGGCCGGGTGCTTGAGGCGGCGGGCGGTCCAGTCCAGGCGCTGCTGGGCTTCCTCCAGGCGGCGGTGCATGCGGCGGGAGAACTGGCCGGCGAGGCGTTGCAGGTGGTCGCGCAGCGCATCCCGGTCCGGGCTGGCCAGTTCGGCGGCGGCCGTGGGGGTGGGGGCGCGCAGGTCGGCGGCGAAGTCGGCGATGGTGAAATCGGTCTCGTGGCCGACGCCGCTGACCACGGGCATGGGGCAGGCGGCGATGGCCCGGGCCACGCCTTCGTCGTTGAAGGCCCACAGGTCCTCGATGCTGCCGCCGCCGCGCACCACCAGCAGCACCTGGCATTCCCGGCGGCTGGCGGCGGTCTCGATGGCGGCGGCGATCTGGCGCGGCGCCTCCTCGCCCTGGACCAGGGTCGGGTACAGCACCACCTTCACATGGGGCGCCCGACGCGCCAGGGTGGTCAGCACATCGCGCAGGGCGGCGGCCTGGGGACTGGTGACGATGCCCAGGGTGCGCGGATGGGCGGGCAGGGGACGCTTGCGCTCGGCGGCGAAGATGCCTTCCGCCTCCAGCTTGGCCTTGAGCCGCAGGAAGCGTTCGTAGAGGTCGCCCTGGCCGGCCCGGCGCATGCCTTCCACATTGAGCTGGAAGTCGCCCCGGGGCTCGTAGAGGGAGACCAGCACCCGGGCCTCCACCTGGAGGCCGTTCTCCAGGCGGAAGCCCAGGGTCTGGGCCTTGTTGCGGAACATGACGCAACGCACCTGGGCCTGGGGATCCTTGAGGGAGAAATAGGCGTGGCCGGAGGCGGCCACGGTCAGGTTGGAGATTTCGCCGCTGACCCAGCACAGGGGAAAGGCGGATTCCAGCCGCTGCCGGGCCAGGCGGTTGAGGCTGCTGACGCTGATCACTTCCCGGCCGCCGTCGGCGGCAAAGGGCTCCTGGCGGGCGGGGGAATAGGCGGGACGGGCAGGGTAGTCGGGCATGGGCGCCATTTTACGTCAGCCGGCCCGCCGCCGAGCCGGGGGGAACGGCGGAAAAATATCCCTTGCCTGTTGTGGATTTATCTTATCTATATGTTTTTAAATGAATTGTTGTGGAGTGCCCCTTTTTGCGGCAGAGCAAGAAAAACCCTTGTCCCAGCCCGACTTAGACAAATTGATGACAGGCTATCCACAAAGTTATCCACAGGTTTTGTGGATAAGCCGGGATAAGCCCGCCCCGGGCCTGCCATGCCGGTGGAAAATTCCTCCGGGATGCCGGCCCCGGGGCGGGCCGGGCAAAGGGACGGTCCGGCCGGGCTGCCGCCGGGCGGGCGGGACTTGCCCGAAGCATGAGGGGCAGGCTAAAGTTGCGGGCTTAAAAAGACCCTTCGGAGGTTCCGTGTTCGCCATCATCCAGGCTGCTGGCTGGCCCATCTGGCCCCTGCTGTTCGCATCCATCATCGCCCTTGCCCTCATCATCGAACGTCTGGTGGCCCTGCGCCGCAGCAAGGTGGCTCCCGAAGGATTGCTGGCCCGGGTCGTCGGCGAAGTGCGCCAGGGAACCGTCAATGAAGCCGCCATCAATGCCCTGGAGCAGGGTTCGCCCCTGGGCCGGGTGCTGGCCGCCGGCCTGCGCAACGTCAAGAGCAGCCGCGAAGTGATGAAGGAATCCATCGAGGAAGCCGGCCGCGGCGTCACCCACGAGCTGGAGCGCTACCTCACCACCCTCGGCACCATCGCCTCCATCAGCCCCCTGATGGGCCTCTTCGGCACCGTCGTCGGCATGATCGAGATCTTCGGCTCCCAGGCGCCCACCGGTGCCAACCCCATGCAGCTGGCCCACGGCATTTCCATCGCCCTCTACAACACCGGCTTCGGCCTGGTGATCGCCATTCCCGCCATGATCTTCTGGCGCCACTTCCGCGCCCTGGTGGACAGCTTCGTCATCGAGATGGAGCAGCAGGCGGTGAAGCTGGTGGAAGTGGTCCACGGCGAACGTAACTGAGCGGGCGCCCGATCATGCAATTCCGTCAAGGCCGCCACCGGGAGGAGCCGGAGATCAACCTGATTCCGTTGATCGACGTGCTTCTGGTGATCATCATCTTCCTCATGCTCACCACCACCTACGCCAAGTTCTCCGGCCTGGAAATCAATCTGCCCACCGCCGATTCCTCCCAGAATCCGGAGCAGCCCCAGGAAGTCAGCGTGGCCGTCACCGCCAGCGGCCAGGTGCTGGTCAACAAGTCGCCCCTGAGCACGCCCGACGTGCCGGTCATCGCCGAGGCTCTGCGCCGGGCCGCCGGTAGCCAGAAGGACCCGGTCATCGTCATCAATGCGGACGCCAAGGCCACCCACCAGAGCGTGGTGGATGTGATGCAGGCGGCCCAGAGCGCCGGCTATCCCCGCATCTCCTTCGCCACCCAGGCGCCCCAGAAATAAGGCATGGCCCTAGGCCCGCGACTGCAGAAGTTCTGGTTTCGCGGCGCCTTGCCGCGCCGGGGTGATGGTGCCCCGGCCTGGTTCGACACCCTGCTGTTCAACCTGCTGACCCCCATCTCCTGGCTGTTCCGAGGCCTGACGGCCCTGCGCCGCCTGGCCTTCCGCCACGGCTGGCTGGGGTCGGCGCGCCTGCCGGTGCCCGTGGTGGTGGTGGGCAACATCATCGTCGGCGGTGCCGGCAAAACTCCCCTGACCCTCTATCTGGCCCGGCAGCTGCGGGCTGCCGGCCTGCGTCCGGGCATCGTCAGCCGCGGCTACGGTAGCGCCCAGGAAGGCGTGGCAGCCGTCAGCCCCGAGGCGACGCCCGCACAGGTGGGCGACGAGCCCCTGCTGCTGGCCCGGGAAAGCGGCTGTCCGGTATGGATCGGCCGGGACCGGGCGGCGGCGGCCCGGGCCCTGCTGGCGGCATCCCCCGATTGCAACCTGATCCTCTGCGACGACGGCCTGCAGCACTACCGCCTGGCCCGGGACGTGGAAATCGCCGTGTGCGACGTGCGCGGCCTGGGCAACGGCCGCCTGCTGCCGGTGGGCCCCCTGCGGGAGCCGCGGCAGCGTCTGGCCCAGGTGGATGCGGTGGTGGGCAACGGCATGGCCGCCGAACTGCTCTTCTCCGCCAAGGCGGCGACGCCGCCCCTGTTCCGCATGGACCTGCGGCCCGCATCGTTCCATGGCCTGCAGGACCCGTCCCGGCAATGCAGCGCCGCCGACCTGGCCGGCAAGCGGCTCTACGCCGTGGCCGGCATCGGCCATCCCCAGCGTTTTTTCCGCACCCTGGCCGAACTGGGTCTGACGGTGGAGGCCCGGGCCTTTCCCGACCACCACGCTTACACCGCCGCCGACCTGGCCTTCGCCCGGGACGGCGTGCTCCTTACCACCGCCAAGGATGGGGTAAAATGCGCGGCCATCTACGGGGGCGAAGCCTGGGTGTTGCCGGTGGACGCCCAGCTGACCCCCGACCTATCCGCTTTTGTTCTGGAGAAAATCAATGGACGCACGGTTGCTGGACATCCTGGTCTGCCCGGTGTGCAAGAGTAGTCTGGAGTACCGTAAGGAGCAGAAGGAACTGGTCTGCAAGCCCTGCAAGCTGGCCTTCCCGGTGCGGGACGACATTCCCATCATGCTCGAGGAAGAAGCCCGCACCCTGGGCCAGGACGAAAACTGAGCCCTGCCCGGAATCCCGCCATGCAACGCTTCAAGGTCGTCATTCCCGCCCGCTACGCTTCCTCCCGCCTGCCGGCCAAGCCCCTGCTGGACCTGGGTGGCAAGCCCATGGTGGTGCGGGTGGCGGAACGGGCGGCTCTTTCCGGCGCCGAGGAAATCTGGGTGGCGACCGACCACCGGGAGGTGGAGGCGGCCTGCCGGGCCCACGGCCTCAATGTGCTGCTGACCCGGGACGACCATCCCACTGGCACCGACCGGCTGGCCGAAGTGGTGGCCCTGCGGGGCTGGAGCGACGACACCCTGGTGGTCAATGTGCAGGGCGACGAGCCCCTCATCGAGCCGGAACTGATTTCTGCCACGGCGAACCGCCTGGCCGAGAGCGGGGCCGACATCGCCACCGTGGGCCACGGCCTGTCCGAGGCCGCCGAGTTCTTCAATCCCAATATCGTCAAGCTGGTGTGCAAGGCCGACGGCGACGCCCTGTATTTCTCCCGGGCGCCCATCCCCTACGCCCGGGACCATTTCGCCCGGGAAGGCGGCGGTGAAACCCTGCCGACGGACTTCCCCGCCTACCGCCACATCGGCCTCTACGCCTACCGGGCCGCCTTCCTCAAGGCCTACTCCGGTCTGGCCGTCTCGCCCCTGGAGCAGTTCGAATGTCTGGAGCAGCTGCGGGCCCTGTGGCACGGCTACCGCATCAGCGTGGCCATTTCCGACAGCCTGCCGGCCCCCGGCGTGGATACCCCGGAAGATGCGGTGCGCATGCGCAAATGGTTTGACCGAGAAGGAATTTCCGAGTAATTTTCGCTCCTTAAAAAGAGGGGTGAACACAACCCCAGCGGCTTCCCCAAGGCCGCCGCCAGAACAGCGCCAGACCTGTACAAAAACATAAATTCAATCAACGCACTTCTGACTGACATCACGTCATCGCACACATTCCGAGGACTCCATGCGACTGATTCTCCTCGGCGCTCCCGGCGCCGGTAAGGGCACCCAGGCCCAATTCATCCGCGAAAAATTCGGCATCCCCCAGATTTCCACCGGCGACATGCTGCGTGCCGCCGTCAAGGCCGGCACCCCCCTGGGCATCGAAGCCAAGAAGGTGATGGACGCCGGCGGCCTGGTTTCCGACGACATCATCATCGGTCTGGTGAAGGACCGCCTGCAGCAGGACGACTGCAAGGCCGGCTACCTGTTCGACGGCTTCCCCCGCACCATTCCCCAGGCCGAAGCCATGAAGGCTGCCGGCGTGGCCATCGACTTCGTGCTGGAAATCGACGTGCCCGACAGCGACATCATTTCCCGCATGAGCGGCCGTCGTGTGCATGTGGCCTCCGGCCGCACCTACCACGTCACCTTCAACCCGCCCAAGGTGGCCGGCAAGGACGACGAGACCGGTGAAGACCTGATCCAGCGCGACGACGACAAGGAAGAAACCGTCAAGAAGCGCCTGGACGTGTATCACTCCCAGACCAAGCCCCTGGTGGATTACTACGGCAAGTGGGCCGCCACCGGCGACGCCAACGCCCCCAAGTACCGCAAGATCGCCGGCGTCGGTTCCGTGGAAGACATCAAGAACGCGGCTTTCGCAGCGCTGAAGTAAGGGGAGGCGGATCACCATGGCGGTGAAAAACGCCTTCTACGCCCAGTCCGGCGGGCCCACCGCCGTGATCAACGCCTCCGCCTGCGCCGTCATCGAGACGGCGCGGGCCCATCCGGACAAAATCGGCAAGGTCTTCGCCGGGCGCAACGGCATCGTCGGCGCCCTCACCGAAGACCTGATCGACACCAGCCTGGAGTCCCCCGCGGACATCGCCCGGCTGCGCACCACCCCGGGAGCCGCCTTCGGCTCCTGCCGCTACAAACTCAAGTCCATCGAAGAGCACCGGGCCCAGTACGAGCGCCTGATCGAGGTCTGCCGCGCCCACGACATCGGCTATTTCTTCTACAACGGCGGCAACGATTCCATGGACACCGCCTGGAAAGTCTCCCAGCTGTCCGAGAAGATGGGCCACCCGCTCATCTGCGTCGGCGTACCGAAGACGGTGGACAACGATCTGCCTCTCACCGACTGCTGCCCGGGTTTCGGCTCCGTGGCCAAGTACGTCGCCACCTCCATCCGCGAAGCGGGGCTGGACGTGGCCTCCATGGCCCGCACTTCCACCAAGATTTTCGTCCTCGAAGTCATGGGCCGCCATGCCGGCTGGATCACCGCCGCCTGCGGCCTGGCTTCCGGCAGCGGGGCCGATTCCGGCCAGCCGCCCCACATCCTGCTGTTCCCCGAAGTGCCCTTCGACGAGGCCGCCTTCCTGGCCCGGGTGCAGCAGTGCGTGGACCGCTACGACTATTGCACCATCGCCGTCTCCGAAGGCCTGAAGACGGCCGACGGCAAGTTCGTTTCCGAGCAGGGCGGCAAGGATGCCTTCGGCCATTCCCAACTGGGCGGCGCCGGCCAGTGGATCGCCCAGCTGATCAAGGACAAGCTGGGCCACAAGTACCACTGGGCCCTGGCCGACTACCTGCAGCGGGCTGCCCGCCACATCGCCTCCAAGACCGATGCCGACCAGGCCTATGCCCTGGGCAAGGCGGCGGTGGAGCTGGCCGTGGCCGGACGCAATGCGGTGATGCCCACCGTGCAGCGCCTCGCTGACGCGCCCTACCGCTGGGAAGTGGGCGTGGCCGAACTGAAGGACGTGGCCAATGTGGAACGCAAGATGCCGGCGGATTTCATCAGCGCTGACGGTTTCCACATCACCGACAAGTGCCGTGCCTACCTGGCGCCCCTGATCGAAGGGGAGGACTATCCGCCCTACCGGCACGGCCTGCCCGATTACGTCAGTCTGAAGAATATTGCCGTGCCCCGGCAGCTGGGAGAGTTCAAGGTGTAAGACCCAGCATCGCCCCGGCGCGGCAGGAAAGGTTTGTTTCTCTGTAGCAAACCGGACCGTAAGGACGGACCATCGCCCGAACGGCCTGAGCTTTACCACTATCTAGGAGGGAGTTCATGTCATCAGGTCTGTTGTTAGCGCTAGTGTGTGCGGTGCTGGCGGTGCTTTACGGCGCCATCTCCAGCAAGTGGATCCTCGGCCTGCCCGCCGGTAACGAGCGGATGCAGGAAATCGCCAAGGCCATCCAGCAGGGGGCATCCGCCTATCTCAACCGGCAATACACCACCATCGGCATCGTCGGTGCGGTGCTGTTCGTCGTCATCGGCATTTTCCTCGCCTGGAGCACCGCCATCGGTTTCCTCATCGGTGCCGTGCTCTCCGGTGCCACCGGCTTCATCGGTATGAACGTCTCGGTGCGGGCCAACGTGCGCACCGCCGAGGCAGCCCGGGGCGGCATCGCCCCGGCCCTGGACGTGGCCTTCAAGGGCGGCGCCATCACCGGCATGCTGGTGGTGGGCCTGGCGCTCCTGGGGGTGGCCGGCTACTACGCCATCCTCAAGGCCGGCGCCGCGCCTGGCACCGACATCTACCACATCGTTGAACCCCTGGTGGGTCTGGCCTTTGGCGGCTCCCTTATTTCCATCTTCGCCCGTCTCGGTGGCGGCATCTTCACCAAGGGCGCCGACGTCGGCGCCGACCTGGTGGGCAAGGTGGAAGCCGGCATTCCGGAAGACGATCCGCGCAACCCGGCGGTGATCGCCGACAACGTGGGCGACAACGTGGGCGACTGCGCCGGCATGGCGGCCGACCTGTTCGAGACCTACGCCGTGACCGTGGTGGCCACCATGGTGCTGAGCGCCCTCATGCTCAAGGGCGTGCCGGCGGCCAATGACAACCTGGTGGTGTATCCCCTGGCCCTGGGCGGTGTCTCCATCATCGCTTCCATCATCGGCTGCTTCTTCGTCAAGACCACGGAAGGCGGCAAGATCATGGCCGCCCTCTACCGCGGCCTGGCGGTGGCCGGCGTGCTGGCCCTGATCGCCTTCTATCCCATCACCACCTGGATGCTGCCGGAGGGCGTGCCCCTGGCGGACGGCAAGGTCATCGGCGTCAATGCCATCTTCGGCGCCTCCGTCGTCGGCCTGGTGCTGACCGCCGTGCTGGTGTGGATCACCGAGTACTACACGGGCACCGACTATGCGCCGGTGAAGCACGTGGCCTCGGCCTCCCAGACTGGCCATGCAACCAACATCATTGCCGGCCTGGGCGTCTCCATGAAGTCCACCGCCTGGCCGGTGCTGGCCGTGTGTCTGGCCATCCTGGTGGCCCACCATCTGGCCGGGCTCTACGGCATCGCCATCGCCGCCACCTCCATGCTCTCCATGACCGGCATCGTCGTCGCCCTGGACGCCTACGGCCCCATCACGGACAACGCCGGCGGCATCGCCGAAATGGCCGAGCTGCCCGACTCCGTGCGCGGCGTCACCGATCCCCTGGATGCGGTGGGCAACACCACCAAGGCCGTGACCAAGGGCTACGCCATCGGCTCCGCCGGCCTGGCCGCCCTGGTGCTGTTCGCCGACTACACCCACGCCCTGGAGTCGGCCGGCCAGTCCCTCAAGTTCGACCTCTCCGACCCCCTGGTGATCGTCGGCCTCTTCATCGGCGGCCTGATCCCCTACCTCTTCGCCGCCATGGCCATGGAGGCCGTGGGCCGGGCCGCCGGCTCGGTGGTGGAGGAAGTGCGGCGCCAGTTCCGCGAGGTCAAGGGCATCATGGAAGGCACGGCCAAGCCCGATTACTCCCGGGCGGTGGACATGCTGACCAAGTCCGCCATCAAGGAAATGATCCTGCCTTCCATCCTGCCGGTGCTGGTGCCGGTGCTGGTGGGACTGTTCCTCGGGCCCAAGGCCTTGGGCGGCGTGCTCATGGGCACCATCGTCACCGGTCTCTTCGTCGCCATCTCCATGACCACCGGCGGCGGCGCCTGGGACAATGCCAAGAAGTACATCGAGGACGGCCACTTCGGCGGCAAGGGTTCCGACGCCCACAAGGCGGCGGTGACCGGCGACACCGTGGGCGACCCCTACAAGGACACCGCCGGCCCGGCGGTGAATCCCCTGATCAAGATCATCAACATCGTGGCCCTGCTGATCGTGCCCCTGGTGGTGAAACTGATGGCCTGAGGCTTTCCTCCGGCAAGCAAAAGGCGGCTGCGGCCGCCTTTTTTCATGGCCGTACCGGCGGCGGGCTAGCGGCCGCCGGCCACGTCCAGGATGGCGCCGGTGGTGTAGGAGGCTTCCTCCGATAGCAGCCAGAGAATGGCCTTGGCCACTTCCTCCGGCGTGCCGCCCCGCTGCATGGGAATGCCCGTTCGCAGCCGTTCCACCCGGCCCGGCTCGCCGCCGCTGGCATGGATGTCGGTGTCGATGAGGCCGGGAGCCACCGCATTGACGCGGATGCCTTCCGCCGCCACCTCCCGGGCCAGGCCCAGGGTGAGGGTGTCGATGGCAGCCTTGGAGGCGGCGTAGTCCACGTATTCCCCGGCCGCGCCCAGGCGGGCGGCGCGGGAGGAAAGATTGACGATGGCGCCGCCGTGGCCGCCATGGCGGGTGGACAGGCGGCGCACCGCTTCCCGGCAGCAGAGGAAGGTGCCGATGACGTTGGTGGCGAAGATGCGCTGCAGGCGCTCCCCGTCCATGTCCTCGACCCGGGTCTGGTGCTCCAGGATGCCGGCGTTGTTGACCAGGGCCGAGAGGGGGCCGAAACGCTGTTCCGCCGCGGCGAAGAGGGCCCGGATTTCCTCTTCACGGCTGATGTCGGCCTGGAAAGCCAATATCGGCGCGCCTTCCCGGCCACTATCCCGGCCGCTCTCCCGGGCCACTTCCGCCACCAGCTGTTGCGCCGCCGCCGCATCCTGGCGGTAGCTGAAACACACCGCGTAGCCGGACCGGGCCGCCAGGCGCACGGTGGCGGCACCGATGCCGCGGGAACCGCCGGTGATGAGGAGGGTCTTGTGCATGGGCTGACTCCTTGTGTCATGGGGCGGCTATCGCCCCGCCGGCCCAGCTTAGCGGGCCGGACCGGCGGCGTCCATGGGCGTTTCCCCGGGAGGCGGGTCTGTGGCAGCATGCTTCCTCCGCCACGCCCGACTGCCGCCATGAGCCCTGTCTTTCATACCGCCCGCGCCGACATTCCCGCCTACCGCACCAAGGACGGCTCGGAAATCCGCGAACTGATGCATCCCGACGTCCACGGCAACCGCCAGCAGAGCCTGGCCGAGGCCACGGTGCCGCCGGGAACGCGCACCCTGCTGCACCGGCACCGCCTGAGCGAGGAGCTGTACCACGTCACCGCCGGCCACGGCGTCATGACCCTGGGGGAGCGGCGTTTCCTCATCGCCGTCGGCGATACCGTGCATATCGCCCCGGGCACCGCCCATGCCCTGGAGAACAGCGGCGACCAGCCCCTGGTGGTGCTGTGTGCCTGCAGCCCGGCCTACCGCCACGACGATACGGAACTGCTGGAAACTGAAGCGGGGAGCGGCGTCTGACCATGACCTTCGATTTCGATACCCCGGTGGAGCGCCGGGGCAGCGACAGCTTCAAGTGGGGCCGCTACGCCGGCCTGGACGTGCTGCCCCTGTGGGTGGCCGACATGGATTTCGCGGCGCCGCCGGCGGTGCTGGAAGCCCTGCGGCAGCGGGTGGATCACGGCGTCTTCGGTTACGGCGGGGCCACGCCCGAGGTGACCGGGAGCGTGCTGCAGGCCCTGGCCCGGGATTACGGCTGGCAGGTGCAGGCCGAGTGGCTGGTGTGGCTGCCCGGCCTGGTCACCGGCCTCAACGTGGCCTGCCGGGGTCTGGCGGGGCCGGGGGAGACGGTGCTCTCGGCCGTGCCCGTCTATCCGCCCTTCCTCTCTGCTCCGGCCCTGTCGGAGCGGCGCCTGGCCACGGTGCCGTTGCACTGCCAGGAGGGGCGCTGGTGCTGGGACTTCGCAGCCTTGGAAGCGGCGCTGCAGGCCGATCCCCGGCCGTCCCTGCTGCTCCTCTGCCATCCCCACAATCCGGTGGGCCGGGCCTGGAGCCGGAGCGAGCTGGAGACGGTGGCAGAGCTGTGCGGGCGTTACGACGTGCTGGTCTGCTCCGACGAAATCCACGCCGACCTGCAACTGGAGCCCGGCGTCCGCCACCTGCCTTTCGCCTGCCTCGATGCCGAAGCCGCCCGGCGCAGCGTCACCCTCATGGCGCCCTCCAAGACCTACAACATCCCGGGGCTGTCCTGCGCCTTCGCGGTGATTCCCGACGGCACCATCCGTCGCCGCTTCACCCGGGCCATGGCGGGCATCGTGCCACATGTCAATGTGCTGGGACTGGCCGCCTGCGGTGCCGCCTACGCCCATGGCGAGCCGTGGCGCGAGGCCCTGCTGGCCTATCTACGGCAGAACCGGGAGCGGGTGGTGCAGGCGGTGGCCGGCTGGCCGGGGCTGGAGATGGTGGCGCCGGAAGCCACCTATCTGGCCTGGATCGACGCGCGGCAGAGCGGCCTGGAGGAGCCGGCCCGGGCTTTCGAGGCCGCCGGCGTGGGGCTGTCGGACGGCCGGGAGTTCGGCGCCCCCGGTTTTGTCCGTCTCAATTTCGGCTGCCCCGGGGCCACCCTGGAGGCAGCCCTGGAGCGCATGGGGCGGCTGCTCAGGCCTTGAGGGCGGGGTTGAGGCTGTAGGTGCCGGTCAGCTGGGCCTGGGCCAGGATGTGGCCCTCCATGGCCTGGCGCAGGTCGGCGCCGCTGAAGCGGCCCGTCACCGGCAGCTGTTCCACGTCCAGGGCGTAGATGGTGAATACGTAGCGGTGCCGCAGGGCATCGTTCCAGGGCGGGCAGGGGCCGTCGTAGCCGTAGTAGTCGCCGCTCATGTCGCCGTCGCCGGCGAACCAGCCGGTGTAATCGTTGATGCCGTGGCGGCTGCCTTCCAGGCTGGCGGGGCCGGGCTTGCCCCGGGGCGTCACTTCGCTGCAGAACTCGCCGGCCCGGATTTCCCGGCGCATGGCGGAGATGTCCGTCAGCACCCAATGGAAGAAATCCACCCGGGGCAGGTCGGCCGGCACGCTGCGGCCTTCCTGGTTCACGTCGTCGCCTGTGGACGGCACGTCGGGGTCGTGGCAGATGAGGGCGAAGGAGCGGGTGCCGATGGGCACGTCGCTCCAGCGGAGGTGGGGGTTGTGGTTACCCCCGAGGCAAACGTGGTGCTGGGCGTGGGGGATACAGAAGGCGAATTCCCCGGGAATCGGCTGGCCGTCGCTGAAGCTCTTGCTTTCCAGTTTCACGTTGCACTCCTCCTTGAAAAGTGCCGGTCGTCGGACTATTCCGCGGCCCGGCGTTTGAAGTCCCTCATTCTAAAGCCAAGAGCATAAAGGGTGGCGAAGTAGGCGAAGATGCCGCCGGCCACCAGGGCTCCCAGATGCAACAGGCGTTGCAGGGTGGAATAGAGCAGCCAGTCTGCCTCCCGGCCCATGCCCAGCCACAGGGCGGCGCCGAGCACCGCCAGGGCCGCCAGCAGCTTCAGCAGGAATGGCAGCCAGCCCGCCTGGGGCCGGTAGATGTCGTGCCGGCGCAGGCCCTGATAAAGCAGGAAGGCGTTGAGGCAGGCGGCCAGACCGATGGAAAGGGCCAGGCCGGCATGACCCAGGTCGAGGAGGACGACGAAGAGCAGGTTCATGGCCTGGGTGGCGCAGAGGGAGGCCAGGGCGATTTTCACTGGGGTGCGGATGTTCTGCCGGGCGTAGAAGCCGGGCGCCAGGACCTTGACCAGGATCAGGCCGGTGAGGCCCACGGCGTAGGCCGCCAGGGCGTCCCGGGTGTGGAACACGTCGGCGCCGGTGAAGGCGCCGTGGTGGAAGAGGGTGGCGATCAGGGGCACGCCCAGGATGGCCAGGGCCAGGGCTGCCGGCAGGGTCAGCAGCAGGCACAGACGCAGGCCCCAGTCGAGTAGGCGGGCATAGTCCTCACCCTTGCCGTCGGCATGGTACTTGGCCAGGGAAGGCAGGAGGATGGTGCCGAGGGCGGCGCCCAGCAGGCCGGAGGGGAATTCCATGAGCCGGTCGGCGTAGTAGAGCCAGGAGACGGAGCCGCTCTGCAGGAAGGAGGCGAACACGGTGTTGATGAGCAGGCTCACCTGGCTGACCGAGACGCCGAGTACCGCCGGGGCCATCAGGCGCAGGATACGGCGCACCCCCTCGTCCTTCCAGTCGAAGCGGAAGCGGGGCAGCATGCCGATGCGGCGCAGGGCCGGCAGTTGCAGCCCCAGTTGCAGCACGCCGCCGACAAAGACGGCCCAGCCCAGCACCAGGGCCGGCTGGTCGAACCAGGGCGTGGCGAAGAGGGCCAGGGCGATGAAGCTGACATTGAGCAGTACCGGCGTGAAGGCCGGCAGGGCAAAGCGGCTCCAGGTGTTGAGGATGCCCCCCGACAGGGCCACCAGGGACATGAACAATATGTAGGGGAAGGTGATGCGGGTCAGGGTCACCGTCAGTTCGAACTTTTCCGCCTCGGCGGCAAAGCCGGGGGCGGAGATGTAGACCAGGATGGGGGCGCCGGCAACGCCGAGGGCGGTGACCAGGGTCAGGATCAGGAAGAGCAGGGTGGCGACCCGGTCCACCAGGTAGCGGGCTTCTTCCTCGCCGCGCCGATTCTTGTATTCCCCCAGGATGGGGACGAAGGCCTGGGAGAAGGCCCCCTCGGCAAAGAGGCGACGCAGCAGGTTGGGCAGCTTGAAGGCGACGAAGAAGGCGTCGGTGGCCAGGCCGGCGCCGAAGGCCCGGGCGATGACGAAGTCCCGGACGAAGCCGAGCAGGCGGGAGAGCAGGGTCATGCCGCTGACGGTGACCAGGGCGCGAAGCAGATTCATAGACGGGAAGCGTGGGGCCGGGGTGCCGGCGGTGTGGCGAAGGCGCTATATTAGCCCGTCCCCGGACCGCGGGCGGGGCGAAAAGGTCAATTGCATGTAGTGCTTGCCTTTTTTCTGGCGAACCGGTAAACTCGCGCCCTTTCGATTAACCCCCGTTTTCAGGAAGAATTCATGGCCAACAGCGCTCAAGCCCGCAAACGCGCGCGCCAGTCCGAGAAGCAACGCGCTCACAATGCCAGCCTGCGCTCCACGCTGCGTACGGCTATCAAGCGCGTCCAGAAGGCCGTTCTGGCCGGCGACAAGGCTGCCGCACAAACCGTATTCCAGCAATCCGTCGCCGTTCTGGACCGTATTGCCGACAAGAAAATCATCCACAAGAACAAGGCCTCCCGTCACAAGAGCCGCCTGTCCGCTGCGATCAAGGCCCTGGCTGCCTGATCTCCCGGTCTCCGGATGAAAAAAACGGCACCTGCGGGTGCCGTTTTTGTTTTCTGGCTCCCGGGGAGCCGGTATTCGTGGTCTTGCTGGTGTCGGGTGTGGTGTAAGCGTGCTTCGGCGGCGGGATGCCGGCCGATATCGGCGCGTCAGTTGTGGGGGCGTTCCGCGCCTTCGACGACCTGCAGTTCGTTATCGTTGGCAAAGTTGAGCATGAACTTGTAGGCCATGGGTTCGAGGCGGCCCAGTTGGGCGTCCACGAACACGGCTTTTTCGCCCTGGAAGGTACAGGGGCCGACGAAGGGGGAGTATTTCATCTTCTTTTCGGCGCCAAAGGCAGACATGACGCCGCACAGGCGTTCAGCCCAGTCGCTGGGGCGAAATTTTCGCCCCTCCCGGGTCAGGCCGACAATGATGAAGTTGGGGGCTGCGTCTGTTGTCATGTCTCCACGTATTCTTATCGACTCGCCGGTGCCTTGTGGGTGCCGGTCGGGGTGGTGTGGATGTCGGGATGATGTCCGACTGCATCGGCGGGGAGGCTCCTCCGTGCGCCGCGAAGCATTCTAGCAGAAATGCCGCATTCGTCGTCGCTGGCGGCGGGCGGATTTTCCCGGGAACGGGTGTCGGCGGGTTTTGCTTTCGAGAATGTTCAATGAAATTATGGTGGTGCGTTGCATAGTTAAATGTCTGTGCATATACTGCATCCCATCCCATTGAATTAAAGGGGGTCGTCGTGACGCCCGTCTTTTTCACCAAGTTCAGTTTCCGCATCCGCACCCGTACCGGTGCGGTGGTGGATCATCTGACCATTCAGGGACGCGATGAGGGTGAAGCCCAGCGCAAGCTGCGCCAGATGTACCGGGACTGCGAGGTGCTGGAGGCCCGCCGTCTGGCGGTGACCGGCCGGGCCGGGGCCAGCTTCGAGGAGGTGGTGGATTTGCTGTCCGGTTGAGCGGACGGTATTCCGGTAACGAGGGGCGCTGCGGCGCCCTTTTGCATTTCAGAGGAAGTTGCTGCCCCGCAGTTCGTCATGCAGGGCCAGGTAGTCCTGGGCGCCGTTGCTGGCAAAGGCGTGGGTGAACACGTCCTGGTTGAGGGAGGGGCTTTCGGCGACCGCCACGTTCTCGGAGATGGCGGTGCGGCAGACCTCGTCGCCGAAGGCGGCGCAGAGGCGCTGGCGGATGTCCTCGCTCATGCGTCGGCGCCTGTCGAAACGGGTGAGCACGTAGCGCCGCGCCACGCGCCGCTTCAGCACCGGCTCCAGGATGTCCAGGGTGCGGGCCATGTGGAAGGCGGCCTGGAGCGAGAGGAAGTCGGTGGAGACGGGGATCAGCACCCGTTCCACGGCAAAGATGGCGTTGAGGGCCAGGACGCCCACGTAGGGGCAGCAGTCGATCAGGGTGACCCGTTCGCCCTTGCTTTCTTCCAGGTGGTTGAGTCCCAGGCGCAGCTTGTTGAGGATGGTGGGGCCCTTGCCGTAGATGGAGTCCACCTTGATCAGCTGCTGGTGCGAGGGGATCAGGGTGCCGATCTCCGGCCAGGGCAGTTCCAGGTCGCCCAGGGGGCGGTTGTCCTGGTAGAAGGAATAGAGGGTGTGCTCCACCTGGTTGGGGGCGCCGCCGTGGATGCTGGAGAGGTGTCCCTGGGGGTCCAGGTCCAGGAGCAGGGGCGGGCGGTTGTGGCGGATGCTGGCGGCGGCAAGGTTGAGGGTGGTGGTCGTCTTGCCGACGCCGCCTTTCTGGTTGAAGATCGCCAGCCGGGGCATGTTGGAGTCCTGTTCGGTCTAGGTTTTACGGCACTCTCGGGCCGGGTGTCGCCTATACAAGGCGGCGTTTTTCGCTTAGTATTCAACCTTTAGCAACCCCGTATTTCTGGGCTTTTCACTACAGCACAGCACCGGGTACGGGGGCGCCACGGCGGCGGCACTGGCCGCCGTTTGTCATTCTCGCGCCCCTCGCCCGTCACTTCAAGGCAAGGTCATGCCCCACCTGATGAATACCTACGCCCGCCTGCCGGTGGCTTTCAGCCATGGCGAGGGGAACCGGATCTACGATACCGACGGCAAGTGTTATCTGGACGCCCTGTCCGGCATCGCCGTCAATACCCTGGGTCACAACCATCCCAAGCTGGTCAATGCCATCGCCAGCCAGGCGGCTCGGGTGCTGCACACCTCCAATCTATACCGGATTCCCCTGCAGGAGGAGCTTGCCGATCGTCTGGCCGGGCTTTCCCGCATGGAAGAGGTCTTTTTCTGCAACTCCGGTTGCGAAGCCAACGAGGCCGCCATCAAGCTGGCCCGCTTCTTCGGCCATCAGAAGGGCGTCGATACGCCGGTCATCATCGTCATGGAAAAGGCCTTCCACGGCCGCACCCTGGCGACCCTGTCGGCCACCGGCAACCGCAAGGCCCAGGCCGGCTTCGAGCCCCTGGTCTCCGGTTTCGTGCGGGTGCCGTACAACGACCTGGACGCCATCCGCGCCGCCGCCGAGCTGAATCCCAATGTGGTGGCCGTGCTGCTGGAAATGGTGCAGGGCGAAGGCGGCATCCATGTGGCCGATCCGGAATTCCAGCGCGGCCTGCGCAGTCTGTGCGACGAGAAGGACTGGCTGCTGATGTGCGACGAAGTGCAGTGCGGCATGGGCCGTACCGGCACCTGGTTCGGCTTCCAGCACGCCGGCATCCTGCCCGACGTGGCCACCCTGGCCAAAGGCCTGGGCTCCGGTGTGCCCATCGGCGCCTGCATGACCGCCGGCAAGGCTGCCGGCCTGTTCAAGCCGGGCAACCACGGCTCCACCTTCGGCGGCAATCCGCTGGCCTGTGCCGCGGCCCTGACCACCATCGCCTGCATCGAGGAAGAAAAGCTGCGGGAAAACGCCGTGGCCCAGGGCGAGGCCATCCGGTGCGGGCTCAGCGAAGCCCTGGCCGGTGTCAGCGGCCTGGTGGAGATTCGCGGCAAGGGCCTGATGCTGGGCATCGAGCTGGACCGCCCCTGCGGCGAACTGGTGGCCAAGGGCCTGGAGGCCGGCCTGCTGATCAACGTCACCGCCGAGAAGGTGGTGCGCCTGTTGCCTGCATTGACTTTCAGCGCGGCGGATACCCAGGAGCTGGTGCAGCGCCTGGCCGCCCTGATCAAGGAGTTCCTGACGGCCTGAGGCAGTCGGGGAGGGGAGACCACTATGTCGTCAATCAAGCATTTTCTGCAGTTCAAGGATTTCACCCGGGAAGAGTTCGACTACCTGTTCGCGCGCACCCGCTGGATCAAGGACCAGTTCAAGAACTACAAGCAGTACTGGCCCCTGACCGACCGCACCCTGGTGATGATTTTCGAGAAGGCCAGCACCCGTACCCGCCTCTCCTTCGAGGCGGGCATGCAGCAGCTGGGCGGTTCCGCCATCTACCTCAACACCCGCGATTCCCAGCTGGGCCGCGGCGAGCCGGTGGAAGATGCGGCCCAGGTCATCTCCCGCATGAGCGACATCGTCATGATCCGCACCTTCGAGCAGGAGATCATCGAGCGCTTCGCTGCCAACTCCCGGGTGCCGGTGATCAACGGCCTGACCAACGAATACCACCCGTGCCAGATCATGGCCGACATCTTCACCTACATCGAGCACCGGGGCCCCATCCAGGGCAAGACCGTGGCCTGGATCGGTGATTCCAACAACGTCTGCAACACCTGGCTGCAGGCGGCCGAAGTGCTGGATTTCAACGTCCACGTCTCCACGCCCCCGGGCTACGAGGTGGAAGCGGAGCGGGCGGGCCTCTACGGCACCGCCAATTTCGAGCAATTTAGCGATCCCATGGAAGCGGCCAAGGGGGCCGACATCGTCACCACCGACGTGTGGACCTCCATGGGCTTCGAAGCTGAAAACGAGGAACGCCTGAAGGACTTCGCCGACTGGCAGGTCGATGGCGACATGATGCGTATCGCCAAGTCCGACGCCATTTTCCTCCATTGCCTGCCGGCCCACCGTGGCGAGGAAGTGACCGCCGAAGTGATCGACGGTCCCCAGTCCGCAGTCTGGGATGAGGCGGAGAACCGGCTGCACACCCAGAAGGCCCTGATGGAGTATCTGCTCCTGGGCCGCGTCAATTCTTAATCTTTGCAGGGAAGCATCATGAGCGACATCAAGAAAGTGGTTCTCGCCTACTCCGGCGGCCTCGACACCTCCGTCATCCTCAAGTGGCTGCAGGATACCTACCAGTGCGAAGTGGTGACCTTCACCGCCGACCTGGGCCAGGGCGAGGAACTGGAACCGGCCCGCACCAAGGCCCTGAAGTTCGGCATCAAGCCCGAGAACATCTTCATCGACGACCTGCGCGAAGAGTTCGTGCGCGACTTCGTCTTCCCCATGTTCCGCGCCAACACCGTCTATGAAGGCGAGTACCTGCTGGGCACCTCCATCGCCCGCCCCCTGATCGCCAAGCGCCTGATCGAGATCACCAACCTGACCGGTGCCGATGCCATCTCCCACGGCGCCACCGGCAAGGGCAACGACCAGGTGCGCTTCGAGCTGGGCGCCTACGCCCTCAAACCCGGCGTCAAGGTCATCGCCCCCTGGCGCGAATGGGATCTGCTGTCCCGCGAGAAGCTGCTGGCCTACGCCGAGCAGCATGGCATCCCGGTCGAGATGAAGCACAAGCAGGGCGGTTCTCCCTACTCCATGGACGCCAACCTGCTGCACATCTCCTACGAAGGCCGTCACCTGGAGAACCCCGCCGCCGAGGCCGAGGAAGACATGTGGCGCTGGACCGTCTCCCCGGAGAACGCTCCCGATGCCGCCGAATACCTGGATCTGGAATTCGTCCAGGGCGACCTGGTGGCCATCAACGGCCAGAAGATGAAGGCCCACGAACTGCTGGCCAAGCTCAACGAGCTGGGCGGCAAGCACGGCATCGGCCGCCTGGACCTGGTGGAAAACCGCTACGTCGGCATGAAGTCCCGCGGCTGCTATGAAACCCCGGGGGGCACCATCCTGCTGCGCGCCCACCGCGCCATCGAATCCATCACCCTGGACCGGGAAGTCGCCCACCTCAAGGACGACCTCATGCCCCGCTACGCCAGCCTGGTGTACAACGGCTACTGGTGGGCGCCCGAGCGCAAGGCCCTGCAGACCCTGATCGACCACACCCAGCAGACCGTGAACGGTACCGTTCGCCTCAAGCTGTACAAGGGCAACGTCATCGTCGTGGGCCGCGATTCCAAGACCGACTCCCTGTTCGACCCGACCATCGCCACCTTCGAGGACGATGCCGGCGCCTACGACCAGAAGGATGCGGGCGGCTTCATCAAGCTCAACGCCCTGCGCATGCGCATCGCCGCCAACCTGAAGGCACGCAAGGGTTAAGCGGAGGGTTTGGTGGAAAGCACCCTCTTCGGCTTTACGGAAGCCCAGATCTCCGAATTCGGCGTCACTTTCGGGATCGGGGCTTTCATCCTCTACATGCTGTTCATCATCGGCGAGCTGGCCTACAAGTCCAAGGCCGGCAAGGTCGGTACCTTCGTCCTGTTTTTCGTGCTGTCTCTGGGGATGCTCGGCTTCATCTCCAAGACCTTCATCCAGAAATTGTGGGGAATCTGATGTCTCAATTCGATAATGTTTCCGTGGTCAAGGCTGCCAACGTCTACTTCGACGGCAAGTGCGTCAGCCACACCGTGATTTTCGCCGACGGCTCCAAGAAGACCGTGGGCGTGATCCTGCCCGCCAGCCTGACCTTCAACACCGGCGCTCCCGAAGTCATGGAAACGGTGGCCGGTGCCTGCCGCTATCGCCTCAAGGGCGAGACGGAATGGAAGACCTCCGGTGCCGGTGAGTCCTTCAACGTGCCGGGCAATTCCAGCTTCGACATCGAAGTGACCGGCGAGCCCTACCACTACGTCTGCTACTTCGGTTAAGCGAGGATCGTCATGCCGTCTTTCGATTTTTCCTCTGAAGTGGACATGGTGGCGCTGAAGAACGCCGTCGATGCCACCGGCAAGAAGATCGTCGGCCGCCACGACTTCAAGGGCACCACCGCCAAGGTGGAGCTCAACGAGAAGGACAAGGTCATCACGGTCTACGGCGACTCCGACTTCCAGCTTGACCAGATCAAGACCATCCTCTTTCCCGAAATGGAAAAGAAGGAGCCGGACTGCGTCAAGCGCCTGGACCAGCAGGCCGTGCAGAAGGTCTCCGGCGACAAGGTGAAGCAGGACCTGAAGATCAAGATCGGCATCGAGAGCGAGCTGGCGAAGAAGATCGTCAAGCTGGTGAAGGACTCCAAGCTCAAGGTGCAGGCTGCCATCCAGGGCGACACGGTGCGCGTCACCGGCGCCAAGCGCGATGTGCTGCAGGAAACCATTGCCCTGGTGAAGAAGTCCATTACCGACTTCCCCATCAAGTACGGCAATTTCCGCGACTGAACCGGCGTTCTCCGCCTGCATGAAAAACGGCGCCCGCGGGCGCCGTTTTCTTTTGCCGTAGTCCGGTCAGCGGCGCAGGTTGGCGATCCAGGCCCCGTACAGGCGGTCGGCCAGCTGCCGCATGGCGGGCAGGCGCCATTCGATTTCGGCCACCATCTGCTCGGGCGTCTGGCCGGCAGGATGCCGGGCGGCGGCCCGGGCTTCGTCCGCCCAGTCGCTGCTCCAGGTGGCGATCAGCTCCGGCGTCATTTCCACATGGCACTGCATGGCCAGGTGGGGCCCCAGGGCGAACATCTGGTTGGCGCAGAAATCGTTGGTGAGCAGGCGCACGGCCTGGGGCGGCAGGGAGAAAGTTTCGCCGTGCCACTGGAAAACGGTGACTTCGCCCCCCAGGCCGTTGAACCAGTGGCCGGGAATTTCACCCTCCTCGATGCGGGCCGTGCCCCAGCCGATTTCCTTGATTGGATTCGGCGTTACCTGGCCGCCCAGGGCTTTGGCCATGAGCTGGCCGCCGAGGCAGTGCCCCAGCACCGGGATGCCGGCAGCGACGGCGCTGCGGATCAGGGCACAGGTATGGTCGATCCACGGCAGGGGGTCGTTCACGCTCATGGGGCCACCCATGAAACAGAGGCCGGCATAGGCCTCCGGCGAGGCCGGCACGGGGGCGCCGGCATCCACGGGGATCAGCTCCCAGGCGATGCCGTGGCCTTCCAGGAATGTGGCAAAATAGCCCGGACCTTCTGTCGGAGTATGGCGAAAAATGGCAACGGGACGCATGGCAGGGAAATGGGGCGGAAGGATGGCGACGGGGCATTCTAGTCTGGGCTGGCTGTCATGCCTATGTCTTTTGCTGGCAGCGCCCCTGCAGGCTGTCGAAGTCGGCATTGCCGGCGTCTTTCCCAACAAGGCCCTGCTGGTCATTGACGGGGCCCCGCCCAAGGGCGTGGCCGTGGGCCAGAAGACGGAGCAGGGCGTGAAGCTGGTGGCGGTGGAAGACGGCGCCGCCATCGTCGAGGTGGACGGCAAGCGGCGCACCCTGCGGGTGGGCCAGAGCGTCGTCTCCCAGCAATCTTCCGACCGCACCCCCACCCTGACCCTGTCTTCCGATGCCAGCGGCCATTTTTACGCCACCGGCAACATCAACGGCGGCACCATCCGCTTCCTGGTGGACACGGGTGCTACCATGGTTTCCATCGGCGCGTCCGACGCCCGCCGTCTGGGCCTCGACCTGCGCAATGCCCAGGTCGGTTATACCCAGACAGCCAACGGCACGGCGCGGGTGTATAAGGTACTTCTGTCCACCGTGCGCATCGGCGACGTCACCCTGACCGATGTGGATGGCCTGGTGCACGAGAGTGACATGCCCATCGCCCTGCTCGGCATGAGTTTTCTCAACCGCATGGAAATGCAGCGGGACGGGCAGCGCATGATTCTAAAAAAACGTTATTGATTCCCCCTGGAGGAACCCCCAATGCCCCAACGTGATCAGGAAATCGCCCTGTTGCGCGAAGAACTGGAACTGCTCATGGGCGAGCGTCACTTGCTGCTGCAGATCGTCGGTGCCGCCGCCAGCCTCATCGCCGGCCTGGACAGCAAGCGCCTGCCGGTCGGCGCCGTGGAGGCCGCCGATCTGGTGGCGACCCACATCAACCGCCTGCCGGAAGAAACCCTGCAGGACGCCCTGCAGGCCGTCAGTGCCGAGATCGAGGAAAGCGGTGCTGAAACCCATTGACGGTCCGGCCGGCGTGGTGGACCTGGAGCGCCTCCGTGCCAGCCTTTCCGCCGAACCCCTGGCGGTCCCGCCGATCCTGGAAGACGGCATCGGCAACGAAACCCTGACGCCGGCTGCCGTCCTCTTTCCCATTGTGCTGCGGGAGAGCCATCCCACGGTGCTGCTGACCCAGCGCACCTCCCACCTGCGGGACCATGGCGGCCAGGTCAGCTTTCCCGGCGGCCGGGTGGAGGAGGTGGACCAGTCTCCCATCCACACCGCCCTGCGGGAGACCGAGGAAGAGATCGGCATGTCCCCGGAGCTGGTGGAAGTGCTCGGCTACCTGCCGGAGTACCGTACCAGCACTGGCTTCCGCGTCACCCCGGTGGTGGGCCTGGTGCGCCCGCCCTTCACCCTGCGGCCCGACCCCTTCGAGGTGGCCGAAGTTTTCGAAGTACCCCTGGCCTTCCTCCTGGACCCGGCCAATCGCCAGCGCCACTCCCGGGAGTGGCGGGGGCGGCTGCGCCACTATTTCGCCATGCCCTATGGCGACTACTTCATCTGGGGCGCCACCGCCGGCATGATCGTCTCCCTGGCCGACCGTCTCGGCTACCCGGCGACCCCGCTGTAGGATGCCTGCCGCTCCCGGCTGTCATCTGCAGGCCGGGGCGAAATGTGTTATCTTGGACCTTCTCCGACAGGGGCGCTGGCAAAGCATTTGGCGGTTGCGTGGTTTCCGCGCCGAGCCACCTGCCAGGCGGCTCCCTGCTTCCGATCAACATCGCGCCTCAAGTTCGGGATGAGCCTTTTTTCCCTGATCGCGGCCCTGTTCCTCGAACAGTTCCGGCCGCTACCCAATCGCCTTTTGCTGGAACCGGTGGGTCGCTATGCCGACTTCCTGGAGTCGCGCCTCAACGCCGGCGACTCGCGGCATGGCCTGATCGCCTGGCTGGCCGCCGTGCTGCCGCCGGTGCTGCTGGCGGCCGGCATCTATTACCTGCTCTGTGCCGTGACGCCGCTGCTGGGGTGGGCCTGGAACGTCCTGGTGCTGTATCTGACCATGGGCTTCCGCCAGTTCAGCCACCATTTCACCGACATTCACCTGGCCCTGCGCATGGGCGATGTGCCCCGGGCCCGCCAGCTTCTGGCCGAATGGCGGGGCCGTTCCGCCGAAGGGCTGTCGTCCAGCGAGGTGGCCCGCCTGGCCATCGAGGAGGCCCTGGCCGCTTCCCATCGCCATGTTTTTGCGGTGATCCTCTGTTTCGTCCTGCTTCCCGGTCCCTGCGGTGCGGTGCTGTACCGCCTCGCCGGCATTCTGGCCGAGCGCTGGGGCCAGCGGCAGGATGAAGAATTCGGCGACTTTGGCAAATTTTCGCAACAAATCTTTGCCATCATCGATTGGCTGCCCCTGCGGGCTACCGCTGCCGCCTTTGCCGTGGTTGGCGATTTCGAGGATGCGGTCTATTGCTGGCGCACCCAGGCCGGCCAGTGGGCCGACCACGAGTTGGGCATCGTGCTGTCCAGCGGTGCCGGCGCCCTCGGCGTGCGTCTCGGCCAGCCCCTGGTGGAAGGCGGCGAGGTCACCGACCGGGCCGAGCTGGGGGTCGGCGAGGAAGCCGATGTGGATTTCATGCAGAGCACGGTGGGCCTGGTTTGGCGGGCCCTGGTGCTGTGGCTGTTGCTGTTGCTGTTGATCGGGCTCGCCACTTGGGTGGGTTGATAAGTCAGTTATAACAAGGAGATGCTCATGAGCAAGGAAATCGTAGTTCTGTCCGCCGTTCGTTCCGCTGTGGGTGGTTTTGGCGGTTCCCTGGCTGGCATGGAGCCCGCCGAGCTGGGTGGTCTGGTCGTCAAGGAAGCCATTGCCCGTGCCGGTGTGGACCCCAAGGCCGTGACCTTTGCCACCGTCGGCAACTGTATCCCCACCGAAACCCGCTACGCCTACGTCGCCCGCCTGGCCACCATCCAGGGCGGCATGTCCATGGATTCCGTAGCCTTCGCCGTGAACCGCCTGTGCGGTTCCGCCATGCAGGCCATCGTCTCCTCCGCCCAGGCCATCATGCTGGGTGACGCCGACTACGCCATCGGCGGCGGCGTCGAAGTCATGTCCCGCGGCGCCTACCTGCTGCCGGCCCTGCGCTCCGGCGCCCGCATGGGTGACACCAAGGCCATCGACGCCATGGTCTCCGTCCTCACCGACCCCTTCGGCGTCGGCCACATGGGCATCACCGCCGAAAACCTGGTGACCAAGTGGGGCCTGACCCGGGAAGAGCAGGATGCCTTCGCCCTGGAATCCCAGAACCGCGCCGCCAAGGCCATCGCCGAAGGCCGCTTCAAGAGCCAGATCGTGCCCATCACCTTCCAGACCAAGAAGGGCGACGTGGTCTTCGATACCGACGAGCATCCCCGCGCCACCACCATGGAAGCCCTGGCCAAGATGAAGGCCGCCTTCAAGAAGGACGGTTCCGTCACCGCCGGCAACGCTTCCGGCATCAATGACGCCGCTGCCTTCCTGGTGCTGGCCGATGCCGCCAAGGCTGCCGCTGCCGGTCACAAGCCCATCGCCCGCCTGGTGTCCTACGCCATCGCCGGCGTGCCCAACGAAATCATGGGCGAAGGTCCGATTCCGTCCTCCAAGCTGGCCCTGCAGAAGGCCGGCCTGACCCTGGACCAGATCGACCTGGTCGAGTCCAACGAAGCCTTTGCCGCCCAGTCCCTGGCCGTGGCCAAGGGCCTGGGCCTGGACCCCGCCAAGACCAACGTCAATGGCGGCGCCATTGCCCTGGGGCACCCGGTTGGTGCAACCGGCGGCGTCATTGTCACCAAGTTGTTGCATGAAATGCAGCGTACCGGTGCCCGTTACGGCATGGCCACCATGTGCATCGGCGGCGGCCAGGGCATCACCACCATCTACGAACGCATCTAAAACAACGGCTTAGGCTGAAAAGCCCGACGGGAGCCATCCCGTCGGGCTTTTTTTCGTCTACCGGGCACGATCTGTGATTCATGCTAAGGGCAAATGTAATGAAGTTGAGATAACATCGCGAGGCCATCCAAATGAGAGTGGCTCTCAGGGAGTAGTAGGGAAACATGAAAAACAATCTTCCCGTCACACAAGTTGAAGTGCCCTTCATCAAGGGCAAGTACATCGTTTCGAAAACCGATCTGAAAGGGATCATCACCTACGCCAACGACACCTTCGTCGAGCTGAGCGGCTTCACCCGGGATGAACTGATCGGCAAGAACCACAATCTGGTGCGCCATCCGGACATGCCGCCGGCCGCCTTTGCCGACCTGTGGATCTCGGTGAAGGAAGGGCGCCCCTGGCGCGGCATCGTCAAGAACCGCTGCAAGAACGGCGACCATTACTGGGTCGATGCCCTGGTGGTGCCGGTGCGGCAGAAGGGTCAGACCATCGGCTACATGTCGGTGCGCACCGAGCCCTCCCGGGCCCAGGTGCAGTCTGCCGAGGCTCTTTACGCCAAGCTGGGCAAGGGGGGCGGCGCCCTTCCCCGGCCGGGTGGCTGGCGCAAGGTCAGCCTGCGCAAGAAGATGGCCGGCCTCACCCTGTTCGTCATGGCGGCCCAGTTGCTGACCGGCATCGGCGTCTGGTTCGGCAGCGGCATCGGCTTTTCCGCCGACAGCATCGTCGCCCTGGTGCAGATACTGAGTCTCACCGGCCTGGTTGCCGGCGCGGTGCAGATCGGCCTGCAGCAGGGTATCTTCCGCGCCATCGATGCCACCAACAGCAGCCTGGACCGGGTGGCCCAGGGCGACCTGTCGGAAGACCTGTGGCACGACCGTCTGGACGAGGTGGGCAAGCTGCAGGATTCCCTGCTCACCACCCAGGCTCACCTCAAGGTCATGCTGGCGGAGATTGCCGAAGCGGCGAACCGGGTCAGCGGCAACACCACCCAGCTCAACCTGGAGATGTCCAGCGTCTCCTCCCAGTCCGAGTCCCAGTCCGACTCGGTGAGCCGCATCGCCGCCTCCATGGAGGAGATGAGCGCCACGGTGGAACAGGTCTCGGCCGATGCCCAGGAGACGGCCAGCGCCGTTGGCACTACCCGGGAGCGCATCGCCGGGGTGGAGCAGCGCATGATCCAGGGCCGGGAGGCCTCCCGGGCCGTGGTCTCGGCGGTGGATACCGCCTCCAACACCATGGCCACCCTGTTCCAGTCCCTCAACCGTATCGGGGTGGTGACCCAGGGCATCCAGGAGATCGCCGACCAGACCAACCTCATCGCCCTCAACGCCGCCATCGAGGCGGCCCGGGCCGGCGAGGCGGGGCGCGGTTTCGCCGTGGTGGCCGACGAGGTGCGCAAGCTGGCCGAACGCACCCGACTGCAGACCGCCGAAATCGCCGAAATGGTGACGGAGATCCAGAAGATCACCGAAAGCGCCGTCGGCAGCATCGAATCCGCCGGCGCCCAGGTGGGGCACAACGACGAGGCCATGGGCGAGACCGGGGTCAGCCTGGCCGAAGTGGTCCAGGACGGGCAGCACATCGACGAGATGGCGCGCCACATCGCCCAGGCCACGGTGCAGCAGTCCCAGGCCAGCCAGGACGTGGCCATGAGCGTCTCCGAGATCGCCGCCCTGATCGAGGAAAACGCCGCCGCCATCGGCGAGGCGGAGCGCAATGTGCAGCAGCTGCTGGCCACCGCCGGCGAACTGCGCAACCTCATCGCCTACTTCCAGTTCCAGCCCGGGCGCTAAGCCGGTCGACGAGGTCCGCAAAAAAAAGCCCGGGGCCGAAGCTCCGGGCTTTTTTCATTGGGCGTTGCCGGCCTCAGGTCTGGAAGCGGTTCACCAGGCCCTTCAGGTTGTGGGCCACCCGTTCCAGGTCCTGGGCAGAGGTCATGGTGTTGTTCATGGTGGTGCTGGTTTCTTCCACCGTCTGGGCAATGGCTTCGACGCGCTGGGCGATGGAGGTGCTGGCGGCGCTCTGTTCGCGGATGGCATTGGCCACTTCCTGGATGTGCTCCAGGGTGCGCAGGGCGCCGGCCTCGATATTGGCCAGGGATTCCGCCGCCGCCTGGGCCAGGCTGACCCCCTGTTCCACCTGGGGCAGGGCGTCGTCCATGGACTGCACCGCATTGTTGGTCTCGCTCTGGATGCTGGCGATCATCTGCTCGATTTCGATGGTGGCGGAGGAGGTCCGTTCCGCCAGCTTGCGCACCTCGTCGGCCACCACGGCGAAACCGCGGCCCGCCTCGCCGGCCCGGGCCGCCTCGATGGCGGCGTTGAGGGCCAGCAGATTGGTTTGCCCGGCGATGTCCTTGATCACCCCGGCAATGGAGGAAATCTGGTTGGCCTGCTGATCCAGGGTGCGGATGCGGGTGGAGCCTTCGGATACCGTGGCGGCGATGCGCTGCATGGCCTCGGCTGCCTGCTCTGCCCGTTCCCGGCCCTGTTTGGAGAGATCCACGGCTTTGTGGGAATCCCCCTGGGTCTCCTCGGCGCTGTCGGAAATGTGGCTGGAACTGACCGTCAGCTGTTCAATGGCGGCGGCCATGGAGGAGGTGGCATCGGCCTGGGCACCGGTGGTGTCGGCCAGCTGGCTGGAGGCGGAGCTGATCGCCTGGGAGTTGCTGGCCAGGATTTCCGCGTCCTGGCGGATTTCGGTGAGCATCTGGCGCAGGGAGAGCACCATCTGGCTCAGGGCATGGAGCAGGCTGCCGGGCTGGGTCTGGCCGATGGCCGCATGCAGGTTGCCGTCGGCCACCTGCTGCATGATGGCCGTGGCGGCGGCAGGTTCGCCGCCGATCTGCTTGAGCACGCTGCGGGTCACCAGGTAGCAGATGCTGCCGATCAGGGCCAGCACCACCAGGGCCAGCAGACCCTGGTAGATCAGGGTTTGCTGGAACTCCCGGTCCACTTCGTCGATATAGACGCCGGTGCCGATGATCCAGTCCCAGGCCGGGAATTTCTGGGCGTAGAGCACCTTGGGATACATGGTGGGGTCGCCCGCCTTCTTGACGAACTGGGTGTCCATGTAGGTGGTGGCCTGGTTCTGCAGCAGGCTTGCCAGTTCCCGGATGATCAGCTTGCCGCTGCCGTCCTTCACCTGGTCGCCCATGGGCTTGCCTTCCCATTCCGGCTTCAGGGCATGCATGACGCTGATGCCGTCGGGGGTCCAGATGTAGAAATAGTCGCTCTTGCCGTCGGGGCCGTTGAAGCGGATCTGCCGCACGGCCGCCTTGGCGTGGGCCTGGGCCTCGTCGCGGCTGAGGTTGCCGGCGGCTTCCTGGCTTTGATAGTAGGCGACCACGTTGTAGGCGCCCTGGGTGATGGCGCGAATCTGTCCTTTTCTCTCATCCAGCATGAGGGAGCGGGTATTGAAGGCGGCGATGGCCGCCAGTGCCAGGACCCCCAGGAGCGCCACCAGCACCACCGCCAGGAGTCGGGTACGCAGGGAAAGTTGATCAAGCGTGGGATTGTCCAAACTATATGAAACATGAAGTGCGCATTATATTTCCGCCACCAGCCATGCTGTGAAGGAAATCACACTTTTCTGCTTCAAATTGGTGCGCCCGCTTCTGCCCATGGTGCATGGTGGCACCGTTTTCTGGCGCCGCTTCCGCCAATTCCCCGGAAGTCCTTTAAGGATCAAGCGATTATGATCCTGGCACAACCCCTGCTATTTGATTGTCGCCCTTCCTCATGGCGCGACCATCATGAACAAGCCCAGCTTCTTCGACGAAATGAACGGTGCCGACGGCGCCGTCCGCTCCCACTACCAGACCTACCGGCGCTGGCTTTCCGAAACCCCTGACGAACGCATCGCCCGCAAGCGGGCCGAGGCCGACATCGCCTTCCGCCGCGTCGGCATCACCTTCGCCGTCTATGGCGAGGAGGCCGGCACCGAGCGGCTGATCCCCTTCGACATCATTCCCCGGGTCATCCCGGCAGATGAATGGAAGGCCCTCAAGGCCGGCCTCAAGCAGCGGGTCAAGGCTCTCAACCTGTTCCTCCACGACATCTACCACGACCAGGAAATCCTCAAGGCCGGGCGCATTCCCCGGGAGCAGGTGGAGGGCAACGCCCAGTTCCGTCCCATCATGCGCGGGGTGGACGTGCCGGCCGGCATCTATGCCCACATCGCCGGCGTGGATCTGGTGCGGGCCGGGGCCGGCGAGTTCTACGTGCTGGAAGACAACCTGCGGGTGCCCTCCGGCGTCTCCTACATGCTGGAAGACCGCAAGATGATGATGCGGCTCTTCCCCGAGCTGTTCTCCAAGCACAAGGTGGCTCCGGTGGAGCATTACCCGGACCTGCTGCTGGAGACCCTGCGGGCCTCCGCTCCCAACGGCGTCTCCGATCCCACGGTGGTGGTGCTGACTCCGGGGGCCTACAACAGCGCCTACTTCGAGCACACCTTCCTGGCCCAGCAGATGGGGGTGGAACTGGTGGAAGGGCGGGACCTTTTCGTCGATAACGACACGGTCTACATGCGCACCACCCAGGGCCCCCAGCGGGTGGACGTGATCTACCGCCGCATCGACGACGACTTCATCGACCCGCAGGTCTTCCGTGCCGATTCCATGCTCGGCGTGCCCGGCATCCTGCAGGCCTACCGGGCCGGCAAGGTGACCCTGGCCAATGCGGTGGGCACCGGGGTGGCCGACGACAAGTCCATCTACCCCTATGTGCCGGAGATGGTGCGCTTCTACCTGGGGGAGGAGCCCATCCTCAACAACGTGCCCACCTACATGTGCCGCAAGCCCGACGACCTGGCCTACACCCTGGCCCACCTGCCGGAACTGGTGGTGAAGGAAGTCCATGGCGCCGGCGGCTACGGCATGCTGGTGGGGCCGGCCTCCATCCAGGCCGAGATCGAGGACTTCCGCCAGCGCCTCATCGCCAACCCGGAAAAGTACATCGCCCAGCCCACCCTGGCCCTCTCCACCTGCCCCACCTTCGTCGAATCGGGCGTGGCGCCACGCCACATCGACCTGCGCCCCTTCGTCCTCTCCGGCAAGGAAGTGACCATGGTCCCCGGCGGCCTCACCCGGGTGGCCCTGCAGGAAGGCTCCCTGGTGGTGAACTCCTCCCAGGGCGGCGGCACCAAGGACACCTGGGTGCTGGAATGAAAAGCTTTGCCACAGAGGGCACAGAGAACACAGAGAAAATGCGATTGCATGACCAAGCCAATTTTTCTAGGCAAGGCCTATCTGCTGCGAGCTTGTCCCTCTGTGATCTCTGTGTCCTCTGTGGCTAATAAATAAGGAGCCGCATATGCTCAGCCGAACCGCCGATCACCTCTACTGGATGGCCCGCTACATCGAGCGGGCCGAGAACCTGGCCCGCCTGCTGGACGTCACCTACCAGATGTCCCTGGTGCCCCAGTCGCCGGAAGCGGCGAACCAGAACTGGAACGCCATCATCGTCCTCAACAGCCTGGAAGAGCCCTTCGCCAAGGCCTACGGCGAGCCCAGCGCGGAAAATGTGCTGCGCTTCATGGTGCGGGACGAAAGCAACTTCTCCTCCATCTACAGCTGCCTGCGGGCGGCCCGGGAAAACGCCCACGCCGTGCGCGGCACCCTCACCACGGAAATGTGGGAGACCATCAACGCCGCCTGGATCGACCTGCGGGCCCAGAGCTTCGAGCAGATCATGGCCGGCGGCATCACCGAGTTCTTCGAATGGGTCAAGCTGCGCTCGGCCCTGACCCGGGGCGTCACCTTCGGCACCCTGCTGCAGGACGAGGCGGCCCACTTCATCCGCATGGGCGGCCTCCTGGAGCGGGCCGACAACACCGCCCGCATCCTGGACGTGAAATACCACTTCCTGCAGCCCAACGGCGAAGGGGAGGAGGGCGGCGTCACCGACTTCTACCAGTGGGGCGCCCTGCTGCGCTCCCTTTCCGCCTTCGAGGTGTACCGCAAGGTGTACCGGGACGTCATCACCCCGGCCCGGGTGGCGGAGCTGCTGATCCTGCGCATGGACATGCCCCGTTCCCTGCACCACTGCCTGGACAAGGTGAATCACCTGCTGGGCCTGGTGGGCAACCGCCAGTCCAGCGAGACCCTGCGCCGGGCCGGCCTGCTGCATTCGCGCCTGCACTACGGCCGTATCGACGACGTGCTGGAGGATGGCCTGCACGAGTACCTGACCGAGTTCATGGACGACATCTACGACCTGGGCAACCGCATCTCCCAGGACTTCCTGGTGCCGGCCTGAGGCGCACCAGTCGGGGAGGCGCCGGCGGCAGCTGCCGCCGGCCTTTTTTCACCATCATAAAAACAGCGACGACGACATGACTTACTGCGTGGCAATGCGGCTCGATGCCGGCCTGGTCTTCCTTTCCGATTCCCGCACCAACGCCGGGGTGGACCACATCAACACCTTCCGCAAGATGACCGTGTGGGAGCGCCCGGGGGAGCGCATGCTGGTGCTGATGACCTCGGGCAACCTCTCCATCAGCCAGTCCGTGGTCAATGTGCTGAACGAGCACCTGGCGGCCAGCGACAAGCCCAATCTCTACAACGCCCCCAACCTGTTCGAGGCGGCGCGCCTGGTGGGCGACGCCCTGCGCGAGGTGCACCAGCGGGATGCGGCCGCCCTCAAGGAATTCGGCGTCGATTTCGCCGCCGCCTTCATCCTCGGTGGCCACATCCACGGCGAGGAGCCGCGCCTGTTCCAGATCTACGCCGCCGGCAACTTCATCGAGGCGACCCACGACACGCCCTATTTCCAAATCGGCGAATCCAAGTACGGCAAGCCCATCATCGACCGGGTGGTGAAAAAGGCCACCAGCCTGGAGGAGGCCTCCAAATGCGCCCTCATCTCCATGGACTCCACCATCCGCTCCAACCTCTCCGTGGGCCTGCCCCTGGACCTGCTGGTCTACGAGAGGGGGGACTTCAAGGTCACCCACCAGATCAAGATCGGCGCCGACGATCCCTACTTCAACCAGATCCGCACCCAATGGGGCGAGCGCCTGCGCCAGGTCTTCGCCGAACTGCCCGACCCGGCCTGGGACTGAGGCCGGGAGCGGGCCGGCAGGCAACAAAAAAGGCGCCCGCGGGCGCCTTTTGCTTGGGCCGGGAAACGGCTCAGGGCTTGTTCACTTCCACCGCCGGATAGACGTAGGAGAACTTCTCGTTGCCCTTGAACAGTTCCAGGACGAAGGGCTGGGCCAGCTGGTAGAGGTCCAGGCGGGTGTAGTCCTGGCCCGGCACGGCGCCACCGTTGAGCAGGGAGGTCTCGATGTTGTAGGCGATGGCGTAGAACTCGTCGGCCAGGTCCAGGGCGCCCATCAGGTCGGCGGCACCCAGCAGGCGCTGGGGCGCGGCGCTCTTGGTCGCCGGCTTGGCGGCAGCAACGGGCTTGGTGGCGGGCTTGGTGCTGGCGGCCGGCTTGGCCACGGGCTTGGCGGCAACTTTGGCGACGGGTTTGGCTGCGGGCTTCGCTGCCGGTTTTACGGCGGCTTTGGCGACGGGCTTGCTGGCGGGCTTGGCGGCGGTGGCGGCTTTGGCGGGGGCTTTGGTGGCCATGGCGGTTTTCCTGTTTATTTGCGGCCGAATTTTTCGGCCAGGGCAGTCAGCTTGGCGGCGCGCTGGGCTTCCGCCTTCTTGGCATCTTCTTCGGCCTTCTTGGCGGCGGCTTCGGCGCGGCGTTGTTCGGCCTGTTTCTTGAAGCGTTCCTTCAGCACTTCGGAGGCGTGCTGGCGGTGTTCCTCGGCCACCTCGCCGGCGGCGTTGCCCTGCAGGTCGTGGCGCTGGGTGGCCTTCTCCATGTTCTTCAGGTAGCGGACCGAGTTGGTGTGGCGGAACAGGCTCACCTTCAGCAGCTTGGGGTCGATTTCCGGATACAGGGCGGCCAGTTGCTGGTTGATGCCGATGGCCAGGGGCAGGTGGTCGCGGAAAACCTGGAATTTTTCGCTCAGTTCGGCGAGGAATTCGCGGGGCGTGCTGAAGGCGGGAGAGGTCATCTGGGTGTTGGGTTGAAATGCGGAAGGGTGGGAGGTTATCACGCAGGGAAAATGCTGCAACTGGGCTGTAACAGGGGGCTGGGGCTCCCGTTCCTGGTGCGCCCGGGGCAGGCGTGCTCCGGGATGGTGCGGATGCTGGCCGGCGGCCGGCCCGGGGCCCAGTATCCATGCGCCTCTCCAGGGGGTGACCCGTCCTGGGGCATGGCCCGGCTCTTGCTAAATCCGGCTATCGCCCATCGCCCGGAGCCGCCCCGTGTCCATCCACGTCGCGCTGAACCACGTCACCCATTATCGCTACGACCGGCCCATCGCCCTGGGGCCCCAGGTGATCCGGCTGCGTCCGGCACCCCACAGCCGCACCCCCATTCTTTCCTATTCCCTCAAGGTGACGCCGGGAGAGCTCTTCATCAACTGGCAGCAGGACCCCCAGGCCAACTGGCTGGCCCGCCTGGTGTTCCCGGAGAAGACCCGGGAGTTCCGGGTGGAGGTGGATCTGGTGGCCCAGATGTCGGTCATCAATCCCTTCGACTTCTTCCTCGAACCCTATGCGGAGGAGGTGCCTTTCGCCTACGAGGCCTGGCAGCGACACGAGCTGGCGCCCTATCTGTACACCCTGCCGGCGACGCCGAAATTCCAGGCGTATCTGGCTTCCATCTCCCGGGAGAAATGCCGCAGCGTGGATTTCCTGGTGGCCCTCAACGCCCGCCTGGCCCGGGACATTTCCTACCTGATCCGCCTCGAGCCCGGGGTGCAGACGCCGGAAGAGACCCTGGCCAAGGGCTCCGGCTCCTGCCGCGACTCGGCCTGGCTGCTCTGCCAGCTGCTGCGCCACCTGGGCCTGGCGGCCCGCTTCGTTTCCGGCTACCTGATCCAGCTCACCGCCGACATCAAATCCCTGGACGGTCCCTCCGGTCCCGCAGCCGATTTCACCGACCTGCACGCCTGGTGCGAGGTGTACCTGCCCGGCGCCGGCTGGATCGGCCTGGACCCCACCTCCGGCCTCTTCGCCGGCGAGGGCCACATTCCCCTGGCCGCCTCCCCCGAGCCTTCCTCGGCGGCGCCCATCAGCGGCGCCCTGGAGCCGTGCGAATGCGAGTTCGGCCACACCATGGGTGTTACCCGCATCTGGGAAGCACCCCGGGTGACCAAACCCTACAGCGAGGAACAGTGGTCCCGCATCGAAGCCCTGGGGCAGACGGTGGACGGCGACCTGGCGGCCCGGGACGTGCGCCTGACCATGGGCGGCGAGCCCACCTTCGTCTCCATGGACGACCCGGACGGGGCCGAGTGGAACACCGAGGCCCTGGGGCCGAAGAAGCGCCTGCTGGCGGCCGACCTGTTCCACCGCCTGCGGGAGAAATACGCGCCCCACGGCTTCATGCATTTCGGCCAGGGCAAGTGGTATCCGGGGGAACAGCTGCCCCGCTGGTCCCTCAACTGCTACTGGCGCCAGGACGGCGAGCCCCTGTGGCAGCGGCCCGAGCTGTACGCCGACGAGTCCCGGGACTACGGCGTCGATGCCGCCCGGGCCGGCGCCTTCCTCGGCGAAGTGGCGCGGCGCCTGGGCCTGGAGGAAAAGCATGTGTTCCCCGCCTACGAGGACGCCTTCTACTACCTGTGGCGGGAGCGGCGCCTGCCGGCCAACGTGGATCCCTTCGATGCCCGCCTCGACGATCCCCTGGAGCGGGCACGTCTGGCCAAGGTGTTCACCCGGGGCCTGGAGCAGGCCGTGGGCCAGGTGCTGCCCCTGGGCAAGACGGCCGCCGGCCGCTGGCAGAGCGGTTCCTGGTTCCTGCGCAGCGAGCGCTGCTACCTGATCCCCGGCGACTCTCCGGTGGGCTACCGCCTGCCCCTGGATTCCCAGCCCTGGGTCAGCCAGTCCGACTACCCCTACCTCAATCCGCCGGACCCGGCGGCGCCCCGGGCGCCCCTGGCCCGCCACGCCGAACTGCGGCGGCAGATGCCGGGCATCCCCACGGAGGCCATGCCTGGCAGGCAGGCAGCAAGCGCATCTCCGGGTGGCCTGCCTGGAGAAGCAAGTGGGGAGCGGGTCCCGGGGCATCACCAATCCGCCGCCTGGATCACCCGCACCGCCATGTGCGCCGAGCCCCGTAACGGCGTGCTCTACATTTTCATGCCGCCCGTGGGCTGCCTGGAGGACTACCTGGAAGTGCTGGCGGCGGTGGAAGCCACCGCCGAGGCCCAGGGCCTGCCGGTCATGTTCGAAGGCTACGAGCCGCCCCGGGACCCCCGCCTGGAAGTGTTCCGGGTGACGCCGGACCCGGGGGTGATCGAGGTGAACATCCACCCGGCCAAATCCTGGGACGAACTGGTGGAGCGCACCAGCCACCTCTACGAGGCGGCCCGGGAAACCCGCCTCTCGACCGAGAAGTTCATGCTCGACGGCCGCCACACCGGCACCGGCGGCGGCAACCACTTCGTCCTCGGCGGCGCCACGCCGGCCGATTCCCCCTTCCTGCGCCGGCCCGACCTGCTGCGCAGCCTCATCTCCTACTGGCACAACCACCCCAGCCTGTCCTACCTCTTCTCCGGCCTCTTCGTCGGCCCCACCTCCCAGGCACCGCGGGTGGACGAGGCCCGCAACGACAGCCTCTACGAGCTGGAGACCGCCTTCCGCCAGTTCCCGCCGCCGGGAGAGGGGGGCGCCCCCTGGCTCACCGACCGGCTGCTGCGTAACCTGCTCATCGACGTCACCGGCAACACCCACCGGGCCGAGTTCTGCATCGACAAGCTGTTCTCCCCCGACGGCCCCACGGGGCGCCTGGGCCTGCTGGAACTGCGGGCCTTCGAGATGCCGCCCCACGCCCGCATGAGCCTGACCCAGCAACTGCTGCTGCGGGCCCTGGTGGCCCGCTTCTGGGCCCGCCCCTACGCCCCGGAGCGGCTGGCCCGCTGGGGCACGGAGCTGCACGACCGCTTCATGCTGCCCCACTTCATCGCCCAGGATTTCGCCGACGTGGTGACGGAAATGCAGGCGGCGGGCTACGCCTTCGATCCGGCCTGGTTCGCGCCCCACCTGGAATTCCGCTTCCCCCGCATCGGTGACTTCGCCGTACGCGGCGTCGCCGTGGAGCTGCGCCACGCCCTGGAGCCCTGGCACGTCATGGGCGAGGAGGGCGCTGCCGGCGGCACCGTGCGCTATGTGGATTCCTCCGTGGAGCGGCTCCAGGTCAAGGTCACGGGCCTGCCGCCGGACCGCTACCGCCTTACCTGCAACGGCCATGCCGTGCCCCTGCAGCCCACCGGCACCGTCGGCGAGTTCGTCGCCGGGGTGCGCTACCGGGCCTGGCAGCCGGCCGCCTGCCTGCATCCCACCGTCGGCGTCCATGCGCCCCTGACCTTCGACCTGGTGGATACCTGGATGGACCGCTCCCTGGGCGGCTGCCAGTACCACGTGGCCCATCCGGGCGGGCGCAATTTCGAGGCCTTCCCGGTCAATGCCTTCGAGGCCGAGAGCAGGCGCCTGGCCCGCTTCTTCCCCATGGGCCACACCCCGGGTCCCCTGGCGGGCCGGGGCCAGGCGACGCCGCTGCAGAACCCGGAATTCCCGTTTACGCTAGACTTGCGCCGCCAGGGCCGGCCCTAGTCCCTCCCTGGAAAAAACCACCAGCGCGGCGCCCCTTTTCCCCGCCGCGCTTTTTTGCGGAACGCCATGGCGCGCACCCTTCTCTCCATCTATCCCGATTCCGCCGGCCGCTACGACGAAATGCTCGCCGCCGGCGGCGCGGTGCGTCCCCACTGGCAAGCCTTCTTTTCCCACCTGGACGCCGCCTCGCCGGAGCAGATGCGGGCCCGCCTGGCCTTCGTGCAGCGGCGCATCCAGGAAAACGGCGTCACCTACAACGTCTACGCCGACCCCAAGGGCACCGACCGGCCATGGGAACTGGACCCCCTGCCGCTGATCATCCCCGCCGACGAGTGGCGCCAGCTCGCCGCCGCCGTGGCCCAGCGCGCCACCCTGCTCAACGCCGTCCTGGCCGACCTCTACGGCCTCCAGGACCTGCTGGCCTCGGGCCTGCTGCCGCCGGCCCTGGTGTACGGCCACGGCGGCTTCCTCTGGCCCTGCCGCCAGGTGCGCCAGCCCGGCGACACCTTCCTCCATTTCTACGCCGTGGACCTGGCCCGCTCGCCGGACGGCCGCTGGTGGGCCATCGCCGACCGCACCCAGGCCCCCTCCGGCGCCGGCTATTCCCTGGAAAACCGGTTGATCGTCTCCCGGGTCTTCCCCGACCTCTTCCGCGACCTGAAGGTGGAGCATCTGGCCGGCTTCTTCCGCAGCGTCCAGGAGAGCCTGGCCCACTACGCGCCGGACAGCGGCGAGGGCGGCGAGCCGCCCCTGATCGTGCTGCTCACGCCCGGGCCCTACAACGAAACCTACTTCGAGCACGCCTACCTGGCCCGCTACCTGGGCTTCCCCCTGGTGGAAGGGCCGGACCTGACGGTGCGGGGCGAGACCGTCTTCCTCAAGACCCTCACTGGCCTGAAGCGGGTGCACGCCATCCTGCGCCGCCAGGACGATGACTTCTGCGACCCCCTGGAGCTGCGCGGCGATTCCGCCCTCGGCGTGCCCGGCCTGCTGCAGGCGGTGCGGGCCGGCCGGGTGCTGGTGGCCAACGCCCTGGGCAGCGGCGTGGTGGAGTCGGGGGCGTTGCCGGGCTTCCTCCCGGCCATCTGCGAGCGCCTCCTGGGGGAACCCCTGCAGATGCCCTCGGTGGCCACCTGGTGGTGCGGCGAGGCGCCGGCCCTCAAGTACACCAGCGAACACCTGGACCAGCTGGTGATCAAGGCGGCCTTCCCCGGCCGCCGCTTCGACCCCATTTTTGGTGCCGACCTGAAGGGTGCCCAGCGGGAGCAGCTGCTGGCCCGCCTGCAGGCCGAGCCCCAGGCCTACGTGGCCCAGGAACTGGTGCAGCTGTCCCAGGCCCCCACCTGGAGCCGTAGCCACGAGCGGCGCCTGCTGGCCCGGCCGGCGGGGCTGCGGGTCTATGCCGTGGCCACGCCCCAGGGCTACCGGGTGATGCCCGGCGGCCTGGCCCGGGTGGCCGGCGGCGCCGGTGCCCGGGTCATTTCCATGCAGCGGGGCGGCGCCTCCAAGGACGCCTGGGTGCTGTCCGACGAGCCGGTGTCCACCTTCAGCCTGCTCAAGCCCTCCATCGGCGCCCGGGACGTGGTGCGGGGCGGTCGCAGCCTCTCTTCCCGGGTGGTGGAAAACCTCTTCTGGCTGGGTCGCTATTCGGAGCGCTGCGACCACACCAGCCGCTTCCTGCGGGTGGCCCTGACCCGGCTCATCGACGCCGGCGGCGAGCCGGGGCCGGAGCTGTTCGCGGCCCTGGCGGTGGGCGAGGCCATGGGCCTGCTGCCGCCCCGGGACGAGGCAGGGGAACAGGCGGCGGCCCGGCCGCCGGCCCCGCCCCCGACCCTGGCCGAGCGGCTGACCCGGGCGGTCTTCGACGACGCCTGGGATACCGGCCTGGCGGCAGGCCTGAAGCGCCTGCAATGGTCCGCCACCCAGGTGCGGGAGCGCCTCTCCATGGACCACTGGCACGCCATCAACCGCCTCAACCACGACATGCAGGCCAGCAAGGAAAGCCGGCCCGAGCCCGGCGAGACCCTGGCCTGTCTCGACCAGGCCCTGCTCTCCTGCGCCTCCCTGGCCGGCTTCACCATGGACAACATGACCCGGGACGACGGCTGGCGCTTCCACGTGGTGGGCCGCCGCCTGGAGCGGCTGCACTTCCTGGCCTCGGCCATCGCTGGCTTCCTCGCCCTGGAGGGCAAGGACCGCTCCCAGGGCCAGGGCGGCCTGGAATGGCTACTGGAGCTGGCCGACAGCACCATCACCTACCGCTCCCGCTACCTCTCCCAGCCCGAGCTGCTGCCGGTGATCGACCTCCTGGTGCTGGACGAGGACAACCCCCACTCGGTGGCCTTCCAGGCCCAGGTGGTGGGGCGCTACCTGGGCCGCCTGCAACAATCCCTGGGCGGCGGGGCCGGGGAGGCCGGCGCCCCCTTCACCGACGACCTGGAACTGCTGCTGGCCCGCCTGCGCAGCGTGGACCTCTCCCGCTTCCAGGGCGACGTCTGCGGCGACTGCATCGGCTGCAATGCCTGCGAGGACCTGGCGGCCGTGCTGTGGGCCCTGGCGGCGGCGGTGCGGGAGCTTTCCGACCGCCTGGCCATGCGCTACTTCACCCACGTGGGCGACGTCAGCCATCAGACGGTGGCGGCCTGAGCATGCCCTTGCACGATCCGGTTCCGGCCCTGGAGGCGCCCCTGGCGGCGGCCTACCGCATCACCCACGCCACCGAATACCGCTACGGCGCCCCGGTGGCCCTCTCCCAGCAGCTGCTGCACCTGACGCCCCGGCCCCTGCCCTGGCAGACGGTACGGGAACACCGGCTGGAGGTGGAGCCCCTGCCGTCCCTGCGCCTGGAGCGCTGGGACGCCTTCGGCAATCCGGTCACCCAGCTGGCCTTCGACGGTCCCCACGACAGCCTCACGGTGCGGGCCGAGACCGAGATCGAGGTGCTGCCCCGCTTTGCCGGCGAACTGCCCCCGGGCCAGCCCTGGGAAGGCTGGCGCCAGGCCCTGGTGTACCGGGGCGCCCTGCCGCCGCCGGCGGAACTGCTGGAGGCGGTGCAGTTCGCCTTTCCCTCTCCCTTCGTCAACCTGGGGCCCGCCTTCGCCGCCTATGCGGCGCCGTCCTTCACCCCCGGCCGGGGCCTGCTGGCGGCGGCCCGGGACCTCATGGGGCGCATCCACGCCGAGTTCGAATTCGACCCCCAGGCCACCAGCGTCGCCACCCCGGTGGCCGAGGTGCTGGCCAGGAAGCGGGGCGTCTGCCAGGACTTCGCCCACCTCATGCTGGCCTGCCTGCGCTCCCTCGGCCTGCCGGCCCGTTACGTCAGCGGCTACCTGCTCACCGAGCCGCCCCCGGGCAGCCCCCGGCTGATCGGGGCCGATGCCTCCCACGCCTGGGTCTCCCTGTTCTGTCCCGGCCTGGGCTGGGTGGATCTGGACCCCACCAACGACCTCATTCCCGACAGCCGCCACATCACCCTGGCCTGGGGCCGGGACTTCGGCGACGTTTCCCCCATGCGCGGCGTCATCCTGGGCGGCGGCGCCCACGAGCTGGAGGTGGCGGTGACGGTGCTGCCCCTGGCTGCGCCGGCCTAGCCGCCGCAGCCATTGATAAAAGCCAAGGGGCCCTCAGGCCCCTTCTTTTTTGCCCCGGGCGGGGCAAGGGCCTCAGGCGGCCACGGCCAGGGTGTTGCGGTCGATGACCCGGCGCAGGACGAAGCTGGTATGGACGCCGGTGACTCCGGCGATGCGGTTGATGCGGTTGAGCAGCAGCTCCTGGTAGGCGTCCATGTCCTGCACCGCCACCTTCAGCTGGTAGTCGGACTGCTGGCCGGTGATGAGCAGGCATTCCAGGACCTCGGGCACCTGGGCGATGGCAGCCTCGAAATTGGTGAAGCGCTCCGGCGTGTGCTGGTCCATGGAAATGCCGATCAGGGCCATCAGGGACAGGCCCAGCTTTTTCGCGTCCAGCTGGGCCCGGTAGCCGGTGATGAGGCCCGCTTCCTCCAGGGCCCGCACCCGGCGCAGGCAGGGGGAGGGGGAGAGGCCGATGCGGTCGGCCAGGTCCTGGTTGCTGATGCGTCCGTCCTCCTGCAGCAGCTGCAAGATCTGGCGGTCGTAGCGGTCGATTTCCATAAAATTCCTGTGGTTTGTGAATGCGTGAAATTATTATTGTGCAATAGACGATTCGGCGCAATTAAATTGCCGCAAATGTGACTTTCAGGCTGAAGAACGCAAGCACCTGCGGGGCCGAATTCTCTAACATTGCTCCATCGTTTGATTCATTCAGGAGCCCGCCATGTTGTCCAACCCGTCCAGCAAATATCGGCCTTTCGCCCCGGTGCAGCTCGCCGACCGCCAGTGGCCCAGCCGGGTCATCACCACCCCGCCGATGTGGATGAGCACGGACCTGCGGGATGGCAACCAGTCCCTCTTCGAGCCGATGAATGTCGAGAAGAAGATGCGCATGTTCAAGACCCTCTGCCAGGTGGGCTTCAAGGAAATCGAGGTGGCTTTCCCCTCCGCTTCCCAGACCGACTTCAACTTCGTGCGCAGCCTCATCGAAGACGGCCACATCCCCCAGGACGTGACCATCGAGGTCCTCACCCAGGCCCGGGAACACCTTATCCGCCGCACCATGGAGTCCATCAAGGGCGCCCCCCGGGCCATCGTTCATGTCTATAACGCCACCTCCCAGCCCTTCCGCGACTTCGTCTTCGGCATGAGCAAGGCCGAGGTGGTGGCCATGGCGGTGGAAGCCGTCACCCTGATCAAGCAGCTGGCCGCCGAGATGCCGGAGACCGAGGTGGTGCTCGAGTACAGCCCGGAAACCTTCACCGCCACCGAACTCGATTTCGCCCTGGAAGTGTGCGACGCCGTCACCGCCGCCTGGGGCGCCACCCCGGACAACAAGGTGATCCTCAACCTGCCGACCACTGTGGAAATGGCCACGCCCAACATCTACGCCGACCAGATCGAGTGGATGCACCGCCACCTGGCCCGCCGCGACAGCGTCATCCTCAGCCTGCATCCCCACAACGACCGGGGCACCGCTGTGGCCGCCGCCGAGCTGGGCCTCATGGCCGGCGCCGACCGGGTCGAGGGCTGCCTCTTCGGCAACGGCGAGCGCACCGGCAATGTGGACATCGTCACCGTGGCCCTAAATATGTACACCCAGGGCGTCCATCCCGGCCTCGACTTTTCCGACATCAACGCCGTCGCCCGCACCGTCGAACACTGCAACCAGTTGCCCATTCACCCGCGCCATCCCTATGTGGGTGATCTCGTCTTCACGGCCTTCTCCGGCTCCCACCAGGACGCCATCAAGAAGGGTTTTTCCGCTCAAAAGGCGGATGCGCCGTGGAACGTTCCCTACCTCCCCATCGATCCCGCCGACGTGGGCCGCAGCTATGATTCCGTGATCCGGGTGAATAGCCAGTCGGGCAAGGGCGGCATCGCCTACCTGCTGGAGACGGAGTACGGCGTGGTCATGCCGCGCCGCCTGCAGGTGGAGTTTTCCGGGGTGGTCCAGCAGCACGCCGACAGCCACGGCAGCGAACTCACCGCCGCCGACATCTGGCAGCTCTTCTGTCGCACCTACCTGGAGCCGGTGGCACCGGTGCATTACCGGGAACACCACCTGTTCGAGCACGGTAGCGCCCAGGGCATCCGCCTCTCGGTGGACATCGACGGCACCGCCCACCTGCTCAGCGGCGAAGGCAACGGCCCCATCGATGCCGCCATCCATGCCCTGCGCGGCGCCGGCATGCAGGTCCAGGTGCGCAGCTACGAGGAGCGCTCCATGGCGCCGAGCCAGGACGGCGGCGAGGCCCGGGCCTGCGCCTTCGTCGAGATGGCCTGCGACGGACGGGAGTTCTACGGCGTCGGCATCGACGGCAACATCGTCACCGCCTCCCTCAAGGCCATCGTCAGCGGCCTCAACCGCAGCGGCCAGCAGTTCCGCACCCACCAGGCGGCCTGAGGCTGGCGGCCGTCGCCGCATGCAAAACGGGGCCCGCGGGCCCCGTTTTTTTTTCGTGATGCCGGTTTCGTGCTGCCGGCGCTGCCGGCTCAGCCCCAGCGGGCCAGCATCCACTTCTGCCGCTCGGCCCGGCCGACGAAGCTCCACACCGCCAGGCGGCTCTGCTTCTGCCCCTGGCTCATGGCAATGATGCGGCTGGCGGTGGGCTTGACCTTGGCCAGGGCCGCTTCCACATGGCGCAGGTTTTCCGCCTTGGAGACCAGGGCGGAGAACCACAGGGCCCGCTTGGGGATGCCGGCGCTCTGCTCGATCAGGCGGGTGAGGAAGGCCCGTTCGCCGCCGGGATACCACAGCTCGTTGTCCTGGCCGCCGAAGTTGGAGCCGCCCTTGCCCGGAGTCTGGCCCAGGTTCTTCTGCTTGCGCTCGCTGGCGAAGCGGGCGTCGGCGGCGGAGGCGTGGAAGGGCGGGTTGCACAGGGTCAGGTCGAACTTCTCGCCGGAGCGCAGCACGCCGACGAAGATGTTGTCCGGCACCGGCTGGTGGCGCAGCTCGATGGCGCCGGCCAGATGCTCGTTGGCGGCGACGATGCGGGCCACGTTGTCCAGGGACTTCTGCTCCGTATCGACGCCGACGAAACGCCAGCCGTATTCGGCGTGGCCGATGAGGGGATAGACGCCGTTGGCGCCGACGCCGATGTCCAGCACCCGCACCCGCTCCCCGGTGGGGATGCGGCACTCGTTGCCTTCCGCCAGCATGTCGGCCAGGTGGTGCAGCAGGTCGGCCCGGCCCGGGATGGGCGGACACAGGTAGCCGGGGGGAATGTCCCAGCCGGAAACGCCGTAGTCCGCCTCCAGCAGGGCTTTGTTGAGGGCCTTGACCGCCTTCGGGTTGGCGAAGTCGATGCTGGGGCTGCCGGCGGGCGTGGTGACGATGAAGCGGGCCAGCTCGGGCGTGATGGCCGCCAGGGTGGCGAAGTCGTAGCCGTGGGCGTGGCGGTTGCGCGGATGCAGGCCGGGCTTGGGGCTGGCGGGGGCGGCGGGATTGGTCATGGGCGATGGGCGGTGAGAGAGGGGGCGAGTATCCCACGGATCGGCGACGGCGCCGGGGAAAGGGTGGGGAGGGGCACTGACAGCCGCGGATCTGGCGCGGGCAAGGGCGGCGGGTGGGACGGCAAGGGAGCCAGGGGGCTTGCGCTGGCGGTGCGGCGGCGGGTGCGGGCTTTATCGGCACCCCGCCAGGACGCCCGTCCCGCCTGCCTCTCCGTCATGGCATGCCCGGGATGGCCGTCCTGCCTGGCCCCTGGCCTGCCTAGCTGCTGGCGCCCTGGTATAGGGTGCGGAACACGGCCCAGCGGCGCGGGTCGATCTGGCCTGCTTCGAGGGCGCTGCGCAGGGCGCAGTCCGGCTCCCGGTCGTGGCGGCAGTCGCGGAAGCGGCACTGGCCCAGGTGGGGCGCCAGTTCGGCGAAGGCGTGCTCGATGTCGCTGCGGGACAGGTGCTGCAGGCCGAAATCCTGCAGGCCGGGGGAGTCGATCAGGTCGCCGGCCTCGGGCTTGGCCGGGTCCAGGTGGTAGAGGCGGGCGTGGGTGGTGGTGTGCTTGCCCGAATCCAGGGCTTCGGAGATTTCCCGGGTGGCGGCCCGGGCTTCGGGAATGAGGGCGTTCACCAGGGTCGATTTGCCCATGCCGGACTGGCCCACCAGCAGGCTGGTGTGGCCGGCCAGGAGCGGGCGCAGGGCCTCGGCTCCGTGCAGGGCGGAAAGCTCCAGCACCGGCACGCCGAGGGCGACGAAGGGGGCCAGGGCCTGGCGGGCCGGGGCGATCTTGTCCGCCAGGTCGCACTTGTTGAGGATGATGCGGGCGGCCACGCCCTGGTCCTGGGTGGCCACCAGGGTGCGGCAGACCAGCTCGAAGCTGAAGCCCGGTTCGGTGGCGACCACGATCAGCACCTGGCTGACGTTGGCGGCGATGAGCTTCTGCCGGTATTCGTTGGAGCGGTAGAGCAGGGAACTGCGCGGCGTGATGGCCTCGATGGCGCCCTGGTCCTTGGCCGGACGGCTGATCTCGACCCGGTCGCCGCAGGCGATGTCGCTCTTTTTGCCCCGGGGGAAGCACAGCAGGGTTTCCCCGCCAGCCAGTTCCACCATGTACTGGCGGCCGTGGGCGGCCACCACCTGACCTGGGATGCGCTCGCTCATAGGGCCGCCAGCGCTTCGATCTTGGCGGCGCAGATGAAGTCGTTGCGGGAGAGGCCGCCCACGTCGTGGGTGCCGTAGGTGACGCGCACGGTGTTGTAGTTCACTTGCAGTTCCGGGTGATGGTTTTGCCGTTGGGCCAGCCAGGCGACGCCGTTGGCGAAGAGCATGGCCGCCTCGTAGCCGGTGAAATGGAATGTCTTGGCGATATGGCCGTCCTCCCGGCTCCAGCCGGGCAGCAGGGGCAGCAGCATGGCCACCGTGGCGTCGTCCAGCCGGTGCTGGGGGCCGGAGAGGTGACGGCAGGTGTCGCGGGCCAGATCGTCCAGAAGCATGGCGCTTTCCTTCAGGCGGTTGCCCCGGCGCCGGTCCGGCGCTGGCTCAGGCGGGTGATGTGAGCAATGCGCAGGGCGGCGGGCGGGTGGGAATCGTAGAACAGGGAATGGAGCGGGTCCGGGGTCAGGGTGCTGGCGTTGTCCTCGTACAGCTTGACCAGGGCGGCCACCAGCTGCTCGCCGTCGGCGTGCTCCACCGCGTAGGCGTCGGCCTCGTATTCGTGGCGGCGGGAGAGCAGGCTGGAAAGGGGCGTCAGCAGGAAGGTGAACACCGGTGCCACCATGAAGAAGAGGATCAGGGCCAGGGCCGTGTTCTGGGCCGAGACGCCGAGACCGGCATAGAACCAGGGCGCTTCCATGAGCTGGCCGAGGAGCCAGAGGAAGCCCAGGGACATGGCAAAGAGCAGGGCGATGCGCTTGACGATGTGGCGCCGCTTGAAATGGCCCAGCTCGTGGGCCAGCACCGCTTCGGCCTCCACCGGGGAGAGGCGGGAGAGCAGGGTGTCGAAGAAGACGATGCGCTTGTTTTTGCCGAAGCCGGTGAAATAGGCGTTGCCGTGGGCGCTGCGTTTGGAGCCGTCCATGACGAAGAGGCCGGAGGCGGCGAAACCGCAGCGGGCCAGCAGGGCCTCGATGCGGGATTTCAGCTCGCCCGCTTCCAGGGGCGCGAACTTGTTGAAGAGGGGGGCGATCCAGGTGGGGTAGATGAACAGCAGCAAAAGATTGAAGCCGGACCAGAAGAGCCAGACGTAGAGCCACCAGTTCTCGCCCATGGAGCCCATCAGCCACAGCACCGCCAGCACCACCGGGGCGCCGATGGCGGCGCCCAGCAGGGTGCTTTTGAGCAGATCGGTGAGGAACAGGGCCGGGGTCATGCGGTTGAAGCCGAAGCGCTCCTCCAGCACGAACTGGCGATACCAGGCGAAAGGCAGGTCGATGGCGCCGGAAATGAGGGTGACGCTGCCGATCAGGCCCAGGCCGTAGCCCAGGGGGCTGTCCGGCAGCCAGCCCTGCCACAGGCCGTGCAGGGCCTGGATGCCGCCGCCCAGGGTGAAACCGAGCAGGACCAGGGCTTCCAGGAGGGTGGCGGCCATGCCGAAGCGGTTGCGGGCCACGGTGTAGTCGGCGGCCTTCTGGTGGGCCTCCAGGGAGACGCGGGCGGAGAATTCGGCCGGCACCGCCCCGCGGTGGGCCTGGACGTGGGCGATCTGGCGCAGGGCCAGACCCAGGCGCAGGGCCAGGCTGGAGAGGAGGGCGGCGAGGAATACGAGGGTGAAGGTCACGGCAGGAAAGTCGTCTCGACAGGGAAAAAGCGGATTCGGGGCTGGTCCGGGGCAGGTTCGGCAGGCCGATGATGCAGGAAGGCAGTCAGCCGGCATGAAGCTGTGACAAAATAGAGGCTTCGCAAGTTTCTCCTCGGATTATGGCACAGGACGCAAACCACCTCGTCTGGCTGGACATGGAAATGACCGGCCTCAACCCGGACCAGGATCGCATCATCGAAATGGCCATGGTGGTCACCGACGTCAATCTCAACGTCCTGGCCGAGTCCCCCGTGTGGGCCGTGCACCAGGCCGAGGTGGTGCTGGACGGCATGGACGACTGGAACAAGAACACCCACGGCAAGTCCGGCCTGATCGACCGGGTGCGCGCGTCCGCCACCGACGAGGCCAAGGTCGAGGCCGAGGCCCTGGCCTTCATGGAACAGTGGGTGCCCCGCCGCGCCACGCCCATGTGCGGCAATTCCATCGGCCAGGACCGCCGTTTCATGGCCCGCTACATGCCGGCCCTGGAAGACTATTTCCATTACCGGAATCTGGATGTGAGCACCCTCAAGGAGCTGTGCCGGCGCTGGGCGCCCGAGGTGGCCCAGGGCTTCGCCAAGAAGGGCCTGCACACGGCCCTTTCCGACATCCACGAATCCATCGAAGAATTGCGGTACTACCGCGAAAAATTCCTGCGGGTCTGAGAATCCGCGGAAAAAACATTTACCACGTTGGGAGGAACAATGAGAAAAATTCTGGGAATGGCATTTCCCCTGCCCCTTGCCCTGAGCCTGTCCCTGGGTCTGCTGGCGGCGCCCGCGTACGCCGCGCCGCCCAAGAAGGAAGCCGCCCCGGCCCCCGCCGCCGCGCCGGCCCCGACCACGCCGGAAGAAAAGCTGGCGGCCATGAAGATCAACATCGCCGCCGCCGTCGCCGCCGGCAAGAAGGCCTCCTTCTTCTGCGCCAACTGTCACGGCGAGGACGGCAACAGCAAGTACCCGGAAGTGCCCAACCTGGCGGGCCAGAACCCGGCCTACCTGCTGGAGCAGATCCGCAAGTTCGGCTCCGGCCAGCGCAAGGATGAATTCATGCAGGGCCTGATCAAGGTGCTGTCCGACGACGAGCGGGTGCAGATTTCCCTGTTCTATTCCGAGTCCAAGGTGGTGCCGGGCAATGCGGACGCTGCCCTGGTGCGCCGCGGCCAGGATACCTTCGCCAAGCTGTGCGTGCGCTGCCACGGCGAGGACGCCCGCGGCAACGAGAAAATCGCCCGCCTGGCCGGCCAGCAGAAGGAATACCTGATCCGCTCCATCACCCGTTACCGGGACAAGACCGGCGAGCGCATCGATCCCCTGATGCAGATCGCCACCGCGCCCCTGACCAACGACGACATCAAGGCCGTGGCCGCCTACCTGACCACCAAGCGCTGAGCTGCTTCAGCCCGCGTCTGGCGCCGTCAAAAAGCCCGGGCCCCTCTCCTTCGCAGGAGCAGGGGCCCGGGTTTTTTCTTGTCTGGAAAAAGGCGATCCTTGCGGCGGCCTCAGCCGGCGCGGCGCTGGTACAGACGCAGCCTTTCCGTCTTGTCGCCGGGGCGGGCGCCTTCCCAGACCCGTTCCCAGCCGGTGCCGGCGGTGCCGCTGCTCTTCACCGGCACCAGGGCCAGCATCCAGTCGCAGCGCTTGCCGTCGCTGCTGGTCAGGGGCAGGGGGCGCAGGTCGCCGAAGATGTCGAGGGAAGCCTTCAGGGCCGGCGACAGTTCGCCCCGCACCGCGACGCAGCCGTGTTTGGCCGGCAGGGCCTGGGTCAGGCCGGCCACCACCGGGCGGTAGCTCTTGCCGTAGTCCACCCAGGGGAACCACAGGGCGGCCACCAGCCCCCACAGCAGGGTGACGCCGGCGGTCCAGTGGGTCAGGCCCCGGTAGGGCGAACGGGGCGAGGAGAAAATGAGCCAGAACCAGGCGGCGCTGAGGGCCAGGGCGAAGAGCACGGGGAACAGGGCGAAGCTGCCTTCGAAGCCCGGCGCCAGCTTGACGAAATTGCGGGCAATCTTGGGCGGCAGGCCGAAGACCATGGCGCTCCAGCCCAGCCAGATGAGGGCGGCGGCCACGGTGAAGGTCATCATGCCGAACCAGTCGAAAAGATTGGTGGCGCCCCGGCGCAGGGTCTTGATGCCGCCGGCGCCGAGCAGGGCCAGGGGGGGCAGCAGGGGCAGGGCGGCCACGCTCTTGGCATCCACGGTGCTGACCACGGTGAGGAAACTGGCGAGGAAGGCCGCCAGGGGCAGCAGCAGGGCCGGGGCGGGCGTCGCGGTCAGCCATTCCCGGCGCCGGGCCCACAGGGTCCACAGGGCCAGGGGCAGGGCCGGCCAGGCGTACCAGGGCAGCATGTTGAGCAGGACCAGGGCGTTGCGCCAGCCGGCTTCCAGACTGCGCAGCTGGGCCAGTTCCCCGTTCCACCAGACGCCGGCCTGGGCCGGGGTCAGCAGCACGGACCATAGCAGGGGACCGGTGGCGGCCAGGGCCAGGGACAGCAGCAACAGGGGGACGACCAGGGTTTTTCGCGGCGCCAGCCAGGGCAGCAGCACCAGGGGCAGGAGCAGACCGGGCAGGGCGGCCAGGCCGGCGGCGAGGAAGGCCGTCAGGGCGCCGCCGCCGAAGACTAGGGCGCCGCTCCAGGGGTGGCGCCGTAGCAGGGTCAGGCCGGCCAGGGTGGCGGCCTGGGCGGCGAGGAAGGCGATGGCCGGCTGGGCTTCGTGGCTATGCACCAGCAGGCCGATGCAGCCGGCCAGCAGCAGGGGGGCAGAGGCGCTTTCGTCGCGGCCGTGCAGCTCCCGGCTGGCCAGGGCGAGGAAACCCAGGGTCAGGGCGGCATAGAGGGCGGTGGCCAGGCGCGCGCCGTCGAACCAGGGCAGCAGCCAGGCGAAGGCCTTGGCGGCCAGGGCTGCGGTCCAGTAGTAGAGCGGCATGGCGTCGGGCCAGGCATCCCGCCCCAGTTGCAGGACCAGGCCGCCGTCGCCCTGCAGCAGGCGCCAGACGATGCCCAGGTGGGTGGCGTCCTCGGCCTTCCACGGATCGTGGCCCACCAGTCCCGGCAGCAGGAACAGGGCGAGCAGCAGGAGCAGGGGCAGTCCCCGGAAAGGGACGGGGTAGCGCGTGGCGGGGCCGGGGAAGTGGCGGTCGATCATGGCCGATAGGTGACTGGAGATAAGGGCGGTCAAAGCAAAAAAGGCAGCCCGTGGCTGCCTTTTTCATTGCGCGGCGCCAGGCGCCGGATCGTCCGCAGAAGCTTAGGCGGACTTGCGCAGGTTGCCGAACTTCTGGTTGAACTTTTCAACGCGGCCGGCGGTGTCCATGATCTTCTGCTTGCCGGTGTAGAACGGGTGGCAGGAGGAGCACACTTCCACGTTCAGGGGCTTGCCCATGGTGGACTTGGTGGTGAAGGTGGCGCCGCAGGAGCAGGTGACCTGGATGTCGTTGTATTCGGGGTGGATACCGGGCTTCATGGTGTGTCCTTTCGAGTCTCTTGGCCGGCGGTTGTGACCGGCCCCTGGAAAACGCGGGATTATCCCTGAACTTTCCAGTAGTTGCAAATGTTTTGTCGGGGCGCCGCCGGGCCTCAGCGGCCGCTGCGCATGGCGTCGAAGAACTCGGCGTTGGCCTTGGTGGCCTTGACCTTGTCCAGCAGGAATTCCATCGCTTCCAGGTCGTCCATGTTGTACAGCAGCTTGCGCAGCACCCACATCTTCTGCAGCACGTCGGGCTTCAGCAGCAGTTCCTCGCGGCGGGTACCGGAGCGGTTCACGTTGATGGCCGGGTAGATGCGCTTCTCGGCCATGCGGCGATCCAGGTGGATTTCCATGTTGCCGGTGCCCTTGAACTCTTCGTAGATCACGTCGTCCATGCGGGAGCCGGTTTCCACCAGGGCGGTGGCGATGATGGTGAGGGAGCCGCCTTCCTCGATGTTGCGGGCGGCGCCGAAGAAGCGCTTGGGCTTCTGCAGGGCGTTGGCGTCCACGCCGCCGGTCAGCACCTTGCCGGAGGCGGGCTGCACGGTGTTGTAGGCGCGGGCCAGGCGGGTGATGGAGTCGAGCAGGATGACCACATCCTTCTTGTGTTCCACCAGGCGCTTGGCCTTCTCGATGACCATTTCGGCGACGATGACGTGGCGGGTGGCCGGTTCGTCGAAGGTGGAGGCCACCACTTCGCCGCGCACGGTGCGCTGCATTTCCGTCACTTCTTCCGGACGCTCGTCGATGAGCAGGACGATCAGCTGCACGTCCGGATGGTTGGCCGTGATGGCGTGGGCGATGTGCTGCAGCATCACGGTCTTGCCGGACTTGGGCGGGGCCACCAGCAGGCCGCGCTGGCCCTTGCCGATGGGGGCGATCATGTCGATGACGCGGGAGGTGGTGTTCTCCTCGGCGCGGATCGGCCGCTCCAGGTGCAGGTGGGAGGAGGGGTGCAGGGGCGTCAGGTTCTCGAAGAGAATCTTGCTCTTGCACGCTTCCGGGGACTCGTAGTTGATCTTGTCCACCTTGACCAGGGCGAAGTAGCGTTCTCCGTCCTTGGGGGTGCGGATCTCGCCCTCGATGGTGTCGCCGGTATGCAGGTTGAAGCGGCGGATCTGGGAGGGGGAGACGTAGATGTCGTCGGTACTGGCCAGGTAGGAGGTTTCCGGGGAGCGCAGGAAACCGAAGCCGTCGGGCAACACTTCCAGGACGCCGTCGCCGAAGATGCTCTCGCCCTTCTTCGCATGCTTCTTGAGCAGGGCGAAGATCAACTCCTGCTTGCGCAGCCGGTTGGCGCCCTCGATTTCGTTGGTCGTCGCCATTTCCAGCAATTGGCTGACGTGGAGGTTTTTCAGTTCGGATAGATGCATGGCGTAGGGGGAGTGTCGAGTTTCAGGAAGGGCGGACGGAAGCCGCGTTGAAACGACAGGCAGTGGAAGGCAGACAGAGAAAGTGTCGGGAATCGAAGGTGCGGCGTGCGGGCCGGACCCGGTCAGGGCTGAAACGAAAACGGTCAGGGCGGGGGAGAGCGACGGTGCTTCTTGGCCCGGAGAACCCGGTGTGTTGCAGCCTGAAAGTCCAACCCTTAATCGCGCAGGTTTTTAGTGTTCGTATGCGCTAGGCGCCCTGGTGCGGCGCGGCCGGAACTTTCAGGCAGGCAGCCTAAAGACTTTACAGGTTGCTGTCAATAAAGGCGGTGAGCTGGGACTTGGAGAGGGCGCCGACCTTGGTGGCCTCGACGTTGCCGCCCTTGAACAGCATCAGGGTGGGGATGCCGCGGATGCCGTACTTGGCCGGGGTCTTCTGGTTGTCGTCGATGTTCAGCTTGGCCACCTTGAGCTTGCCGGCGTATTCGGTGGACACCTCGTCCAGGATCGGGGCGATCATCTTGCAGGGACCGCACCATTCGGCCCAGTAGTCCACCAGCACGGGTTGCTCGGACTGAAGAACTTCGGCCTCGAAGCTGTCGTCGGTGACGTAATGGATGTGTTCGCTCATGGAAAAAGCCTCGTTGGGAATCTAAGTCTTTGGAGATTGGGGGAAATGTGTCCGGCGCCGGAAGGGGCGGACAGGTTGGAACGGGCCTATCCTAACGAAAAACCACGGGCATGGGAAGTTGCCGTAAACTTCGTCTCCCGGGAATCCGGCGCCACGGCCCGACTTCAGGCGAAGGCCGGTTGCGTCTGGCAATTCCCGATTCCGCATGCCGATATTATTTCGAGATTCCCATGGCCTACGTCGTCACTGAAAACTGCATCCGCTGCAAGTACACCGATTGCGTCGATGTCTGCCCCGTAGACTGCTTCCGCGAGGGGCCCAACTTCCTCGCCATCGACCCCCAGGAATGCATCGACTGCTCCCTGTGCGTGGCCGAGTGCCCGGCGGAGGCCATCTTCGCCGAGGACGACGTGCCCGTGGAACAGCGGCACATGATCGAACTCAACGCCGAGCTGGCCCGCCAGTGGCCGGCCATCACCCAGCGCCAGCCGGCGCCGGCGGATGCGGACGAGTGGAACGGCAAGCCGGACAAGCTCAAGCTGCTGCAACGCTGAGCCGGGTCCGCCTCGATGTCCGCCCTGCAAATCCTGCCCCTGCCTGCCGGTCCCGGTTTTCTGCCGGCCGTGGCCCAGGGCATCCTGGCCCTGGGCGCCGAGCGCGGCCTGGGCCTCAACCTGGCGTCCCTGCACGTCTGCGTCCCGGGCCTGCCCCTGGCCTCCCTGCTGCGCCGGGAGCTGGGCAGGGTGGCCGCCCAGCCCCTGCTGCTGCCGGTGTGCGACACCCTGGCCCGCTGGGCCGGGACCCAGGTGCTGCAGCCGGCCCCCCTGCCGGAGAGCGAGCGCCTGCTGCTGCTGCGGGCCGCCCTGGCCGAGCGCCGCTGGTTCGAGGAGGGCGCCCTGTGGGGCGTGGCCGGGGAGATGGCGGCCCTCTTCGACGAACTCACCGAGAATGCCCTGGCCCTGCCGGCGGACGAAGCCGCCTTCGTCGCCGAGCTGGAGGCAGCCTACGCCATCCGCCACAGCGTGCCCCTGGCCTTCGAGGCCCGGGTGGTGCATGAACTGTGGCGGGTCCTGGCCGGCCTGGGCCGGCCCGACGCCCCCGGCGCCTACGCCCTGCAACTGGCCCGCCTCGCCGAGGCCGCCGCGGCGCCCCTGGTGGCGGTGCTGGACGGTCCGCCGGAAACGGCCCTGAAGCCGGCGGAAAAAGCCTTCTACCAGCGCTACGCCGAGCGCCAGCCGGTGTTCCTCTACTACCCCATGCCGCGGCAGCAGGATGAAGCGCCCCTGATGCGCACCCTGGCCGCCGCCTGGCCCCTGCCCGATCCGGCCCAGGAGATGGCGCCCCTGCTGGAACGGGCCCACGCCCTGCCGGCCCGGGTACCCGCCAGTCCCCTGGCCGAGCGCCTGCAGATACTTGCCGCCCGGGGTCGGGAACAGGAGGCCCGGGGCGCTGCCGCCCTGGTGCTGCAATGGCTGCAGGAGGGCAAGCGGCGCATCGCCCTGATCGCCCAGGACCGCCTGGTGGCGCGCCGGGTGCGGGCCCTGCTGGAGCGGCGCGAGGTGCTGGTGGCGGATGAGACAGGCTGGAAGCTGTCCACCTCCCGGGCCGGCGCTGTCCTCGACGGCCTCCTGGAGACCGTGGCCGGCGCCGCCTATTACAAGGACGTGCTGGACCTCTTGAAGTCCCCCTTCCTCTGCGACGACCTGCGGGACAACGCCCGCAAGGGCGCCGTCTTCGCCCTGGAGCAGGCGGTGCGCCGGGGCGGCGTCAAGGCCGGTCTGGCCGGCATGCGCCGGGTGCTGCAGGCCGTGGATCAGCCCACCGCCGCCCAGGAGCGGGCCCTAGCCCTGCTCGATCGTCTGGAAGCGGCCCTCAAGCTGCTGGCCAGCCGCGATGCCACCCTGCCCGACTGGATCGCCCGCCTGGAAAAGGCGGTGGACGCCCTGGGCGCCCGCCAGCGCCTGCTCAAGGACGCCGCCGGGGCGGTGATCCTGGACCTGTTGGCCCAGCGCCGGGAGGAACTGGCGGAGAGCCGGGACCGCTTCCCCTTCCACGTCTTCCGCGACTGGCTCAACCGGGAGCTGGAAAGCGAAGTCTTCCGCGACCTCTCCATCGACAGTCCGGTGCTAATGACCCACCTGGCCGCCACCCGCCTGCGGCCCTTCGAGGCCGCCGTGTTGCTGGGCGGCGATGCTGGGCGCCTCAAGCCCGCCGAGCCGGCTGCCGCCTTCTTCAACCAGAGCGTGCGCCAGGAACTGGGCCTGCCCACCCGGGCCGTGGCCCAGGAGCGCCTGCGTGCCGACCTGGCCCTGCTCCTGGCCAGCGTGCCCCAGGTGGCGGTGACCTGGCAGGAGGAACGGGACGGGGAGCCCCAGTTGCTGGCGCCGGAGCTGGACCGCCTCGCCGCCCTGCACCGCTTCGCCTGGGGGATCAGCCTGCAGGGCGCCGTCGCCGCCCTGGCCGATCCGCCGGAAGGCGACGCGGCGCGCCCCGGCCCCACCCGGCGGCCGGCGCCGGTGCTGGCGCCGGAAGCGGTGCCCCTCAAGTATTCGGTCAGCGCCTACACCGCCCTGGTGGGCTGCCCCTACCGTTTTTTCGCCCGCCACGTGCTGCGCCTCAACGAGCTGGACGAGGTCAGCGAGGAAATGGAAAAGCGGGACTACGGCCTGCTGGTGCACGAAGTGCTGGAACGTTTCCATAAACAATACCCGGTGCTGACCCCGGTGCCCGAGGCCGAAGCCCTGGCGGCCCTGCAGGCGCTCACCCGGGAGGTCTTCGCCCGGGCCCTGGCCGACAACTACCTGGCCCTGGGCTGGCGCCTGCGCTGGGAAAAGCGCCTCGCCGCCTATCTCGCCTGGCAGCGTCAGCGGGAGGCCGAGGGCTGGTACTGGCACGACGCCGAGACCAAGCAGAGCCGCCTCTTCCCCCTGGCCGACGGCGTCCAGGTGGAACTGCATGGTCGCATCGACCGCACCGACACCGGCCCCGACGGCTATTCCCTGCTCGACTACAAGACCCGCAGCCGCCAGGCCATCAAGTCCGGCCTGGAAGAGGACCTGCAGCTGGCCGCCTACGCCGCCCTGGTGGGCGAGGACGCGGAAGAGGCCGCCTACGTGGTGCTGGACGACGACAAGGTGGAAGCTCTCTCCGCCAGCGATGACCTGCAGGCCGACGCCCAGGCCCAGGCCGCGCGCCTGGTGCGGACGGTGCAGGCCATGCGGGCCGGCGCCTCCCTGCCGGCCCACGGCGTCGCCGCCCTGTGCACCTATTGCGAAATGTCCGGCCTGTGCCGCTACGAACACGTGGATGAAATGAACGACGGCGTGAATGCCAGTGCCCCGGGGGAGCCCCGCCATGACTGATCCCCGCCAACTGGTGCTGGACGCCCTGGACCCCCGCCGTTCGGTGGTGGTGGAAGCCTGTGCCGGCAGCGGCAAGACCTGGCTGCTGGCTTCCCGCATCGTGCGTCTGCTGCTGGAAGGCGCCGCCCCCGGCGACATCCTGGCCATCACTTTCACCCGCAAGGCGGCCCGGGAAATCGAGGAGCGGGTCATGGGCTGGCTGCGGGACCTGGCGGCTATGCCTGATGCCGAGGCCACTGTTTTCCTTGCCGAGCGCGGCATGACGGCGGACGCCGGCCTGCTGCGCCGGGCCCGGGGCCTCTACGAGCGGGTGGCGGACGCCCAGCCGCCCCTCTCGGTGCATACCTTCCACGGCTGGTTCCTCCAGCTCATCGCCGCCGCGCCCCTGGTCTCCGGCCTGGCCGGCAGCAGCCTGGTGGAATCCACCGGGCGCCTGCTGGAAGAACTGTGGCAGAACTTCGCCGCCGAACTGCAGGCCGATCCGGAAGGGGAGCTGGCCGGCCACTTCACCGCCCTGCTGCAGGGCGCCGGCCTGGACAGCACCCGCAGCCTGCTGATGCGCCTGGTGGCCCGCCGCGCCGAATGGCTGGCCTATACCGGCGGCCAGGAAGACGGCGTCACCCACGCCCTGGAGCGGCTGCAACAGCTGCTCGGCGTCGGTGAACCGGGGGAGGGTCTGCAGGCCTTCTTCGCTCCGGGCTGGGAGGCCGACTACCACGCCTACCTGGGCTTTCTCGAACAGAGCGAGACCAAGACCGACCAGGGCCTGGCCGCCACCCTGCGCGGGGCCCTGCAGCCGGGGCTGGCGGCGGAGGCCGCCTTCGACATTCTCGGCAGCGTGCTGCTGACCCAGAGCGGCACCCTGCGCTCGCGCAAGCCTTCCGGCGCCCTCGACAAGCGCTTCGGCAGCGACGGCGCCGCCCGCTTCCTCGACCTGCACCAGCGTCTCGGCCAGTCTCTCCTGGCCACCCGGGAAGTGCTGCGAGCCGAACAGATTCTCGAGTTCAACCGCCACGGCCTGAGCCTGGGGGCCGCCTTCCTCGAGCGCCTGGAAAAGCACAAGCAGGCCCGCCGCCTGATCGACTTCGTGGACGCCGAATGGCAGGTGCTGCAACTGCTGCAGGACGAGGGCCATGCCGCCTTCCTGCAGGCCCGCCTGGACGCCCGCTACAAGCACATCCTGCTGGACGAGTTCCAGGACACCAACCCCCTGCAATGGCAGATCCTCCTGGCCTGGCTCGACGCCTACACCCATGGCGACGGCGGCGAGGCGCCCTGCCTGTTTCTTGTGGGAGACCCCAAGCAATCCATCTACCGCTTCCGCCAGGCCGAGCCCCGGCTTTTCGCCACGGCGGCGGATTTCCTCGAACACAACTTCGGCGCCCGCCGCCTGGCCCAGGATGCCACCCGGCGCAACGCCCGGTCGGTGGTGGAGGTGGTCAATGCCCTCTTCAGCGTCGAGCCCGCCTTCACCGGCTTCCGCTCCCAGAGTTCCCTGGCCGGGGAGTTGCCGGGCCGGGTGGAACTGCTGCCCCTGGTGAGCCTGGCGGAAGAGGAGGAGCAAAGCGCCGGCACTGCCCTGCGCGATCCCCTCACCACCCCGGCGACGGAAGCCAGGGACCCGCGGCGGGACGAGGAGGCGGCCCGCCTGGCAGCACGTCTGCAGCAGTTGATGGCCACGCTGCGGGTCAAGGAAGGGGAGGGCGAACGCCCGGCCCGCTGGGGCGACGTCATGCTGCTGGTGCGCAAGCGCACCCAGCTGGCCGCCTACGAGCGGGCCCTCAAGGCCGCCGGCATCCCCTATCTGGCGGCCTCCCGGGGCGGCCTGCTGCAGACCCTAGAAGCCCGGGACATCGCCGCCCTGTTTGAATTCCTGGTACTGCCCTCCGCCGACCTGGCCCTGGCCCAGGTGCTGCGCACACCCCTCTTCGCCGTGGGCGACGACGACCTGCTGCAACTGGCCACCGCCGGCCCCGGCCCCTGGTGGGAACGCCTCATGGGCCTGTGCAACCGGGGCGAAGCGCGGCCGCGCCTGGCCCGGGCCTTCGCCCTGCTGGACGGCTGGCTGAAGGCTGCCGACGTGCTGCCGGCCCACGATCTGCTGGACCGGGTCTTCCACCAGGGCGAGCTGCTGGCCCGCTACCGGGAAGCGGTGCCGGCGGCCCTCTGGCCCGGGGTGGAAGCCAATCTGCTGGCCCTGCTGCAACTGGCCTTGGACCTGGACGGCGGCCGCTACCCCAGCCTGCCCCGTTTCATCGACGAGCTGTCCCGCCTGCGCGATGCGGATGCCGACGAGGCGCCGGACGAGGGCATCGTCGAAGGTGACAGCAGCGACGGCCAGGGCCGGGTGCGCATCCTCACCATCCACGCCGCCAAGGGCCTGGAAGCGCCCATCGTCTGGCTGCTCGACGCCAATGCCGAGGGCGGCGGTCCCGCCGACGCCTGGAGCCTGCTGGTGGACTGGCCGCCGCAAGCGCCCCGGCCCGAGCACCTTTCCCTCTACGGCATCAAGGCCGACCGGGGCGCGGCCCGGGAGCCCCTGTTCGAGGGCGAGGCGAAGCTGGCGGAGCGGGAGGAACTGAACCTGCTCTACGTCGCCGTCACCCGAGCCAAGCAGGTGTTCGTCGCCAGCGGCAGCGCGCCGAAAAAAGGCGACTCTCCGGAGAACAGTCCCTACCAGCGCCTGGCCCGGGCCCTGGCTGCCCTGGGGGCGACGGCGGACGAGGCCGGCACCCTGGCCTACGGCGATCTTGCTCTGGATGCCATGGCTGGGAACCAGGCGGGAAGCCAGTCTTCGCCGGGTCTGCCTGAAGAGTGGCGTCCTGCGCCGTTCCTGGCGGTGGAGCCTGTGGGCGAGCGGCGCCTGGGGCCGGGGGAGGATGCCCTCTTCGGCATCCTCCTCCACGGCTGCCTCGAGCGCCTCACCGCCGGCCTCGCCCTGGAGCCGGACTGGTGGCGCAAGGTGGGCGGCGCCACGGCCAGCGAAGCCGGTGGCGAGGAAGCCGAGGCCGCTGCCCGGCGCCTGATGGCCCGGCCCGAGCTGGCCTTCCTGCTCGACCCGTCCCTGGTGGCCCGCAACGAGGCCGAGATCAGCAACGCCGAAGGCCAGGTGAAGCGGGTCGATCGTCTGGTGGAAACGCCGGAGGCGGTGTGGGTGGTGGATTACAAAAGTTCCCGCGCCGACACCAAGCGCCTGGCCGAGTACCGCCGCCAGGTGGCGGAGTACCGGGAACTGCTGACGCCCCTCTATGGGCAGAAGCCCGTACGCGCCGCCCTGGTATTCGGTGACGGCACCCTGCTGGAGGTGAAGGAAATGCTGTCCGATTTGGGGTAAACGCCACTTTCCCTATTGCAGGGGATGAACTAACATCCGATCACTAATCCGGGTCCGGCCCTCCCCAGGTGCCGGAGACAATGAGACAGCGACGACAGCGAACATAAGCGACAAGGGGAACAGACATGCATGTGCGGGATATTCTGGCGATCAAGGGAACGGTGCTGTTCACGGCCATGCCCCAGCAGACCCTGGACAACGCCGTGGCCGCCATGGCCGAAAACGACGTGGGCTCCCTGGTGGTCATGGGCGGCGGCAAGATGGTCGGCATGCTGACCTTCCGCGAAGTGCTGAAGGCGGTGCACCGGCACAAGGGCAACCTGGCCAGCGTCAAGGTCGAGGACGTGATGCTCTCCGCGCCCATCACGGCCAGCCCCGATATGGAAACCAACGAGCTGCGCCACCTGCTCATCGAAAACCACCAGCGCTACGTGCCGGTGATGGACGGCACCACCCTGATGGGCGTGCTCTCCTTCCTCGACGTGGCCAAGTCCGTACTCGAGGAACAGAACTTCGAGAACAAGATGCTGAAGAACTACATCAAGAACTGGCCGGACGAGGAAGGCTCCGCCTGATCCGCCGCCGTAGCCTCCCATGCCAAGCTGCCCGCCGCGCCTTCCAGGTCCGGCGGGCAGCGGCGTTTACGGCCCGGGCAAAGCCCGGGAGGTGTTCCGGGGCGCGGCCCGAGGAGCCTTTGCCGGGGCTGGCGGCAGGGCCGTGGCGATGGCCGCCGGGGGCCGGGTGAGGCGATGAATCGGCAGGGCCTAGGGGATTTCTCCCGGGCCCCGGTTGTCCCACTACCAAGGGGGTGAAACTCGGGTTACAATGATTTCAAACGGTCGTTTGAACCGTCAATAAGAAAACCCACAAGACCCTTGGCCACTGCCATAGGAGGAGACCAAACCATGGAAAAGATCTGGCTGCGGAGTTACCCGCAAGGCGTGCCGGAGTTTATCGACGTCAACGAATTCAAATCCCTGGGCCAGCTTTTCGAGCAGAGCTGTGCCCAGTACCGGGACCGGGTGGCCTACATCAATATGGGCGTGGGCATCACCTACGGCGAGCTGGATCGGCTCTCCCGGGACTTCGCCGCCTATCTGCAGGACGTGCTGAAGCTGCCCCAGGGCGCCCGCGTCGCCCTGATGATGCCCAACCTGCTGCAGTATCCGGTGTGCATGTTCGGCGCCCTGCGGGCCGGCTACGTGGTGGTGAACTGCAACCCCCTCTACACCCACCGGGAACTGGAACACCAGCTGAAGGATTCCGGCGCCGAAGCCATCGTCATCGTCGAAAACTTCGCCCACACCCTGGAGCAGGCCCTGCCCCTGGTGCCGGGCCTGAAGCACGTCATCGTCACCTCCCTCGGCGACATGCTGGGCCTGGTCAAGGGCACCGTGGTCAATCTGGTGGTGCGCCACGTGAAGAAGATGGTGCCGGCCTGGAAGCTGCCGCGCCACGTCAAGTTCAAGGCCGCCATGGCCCGGGGCAAGGGCGCCACCCTGCGCCCGGTGCAGGTGGGCCACGAGGACATCGCCTACCTGCAATACACCGGCGGCACCACCGGCGTGGCCAAGGGCGCCATGCTGCTCCACCGCAACATCATCGCCAACCTGCAGCAGGCCCACGCCTGGATCGAGCCTTTCCTGCACAAGGACCAGCAGCTCATCATCACCGCCCTGCCGCTGTACCACATCTTCTCCCTGACGGCGAACTGCCTGACCTTCCTCAAGATCGGTGCCACCAATGTGCTGATCACCAATCCCCGGGACATTCCGGGCTTCGTCAAGGAACTGGCCCAGTACAAGTTCACCGTCATCACCGGGGTGAACACCCTGTTCAACGCCCTGCTCAACAACCCGGACTTCGCCAAGCTGGATTTCTCGGCCCTGCGCGCGGCCCTGGGGGGTGGCATGGCGGTGCAGAAGTCCGTGGCCCAGAAATGGCGCCAGGTCACCGGCAAACCCCTGATTGAAGCCTACGGCCTGACCGAGACCTCGCCGGCGGCCACCATCAATCCCCTGGACCTGGGCGAGTTCAACGGCGCCATCGGCCTGCCCATCTCCTCCACCGAGATCGTCATCCGTGACGACCTGGGCAACGACCTGCCGGTGGGCCAGGCCGGCGAAATCTGCATCCGCGGCCCCCAGGTGATGAAGGGCTACTGGCTGCGCCCGGATGAAACCGCCACGGTGTTCTACGCCGACGGCTTCCTGCGCACCGGCGACGTGGGCGTCATGGACGAGAAGGGCTTCGTGCGCATCGTGGACCGCAAGAAGGACATGATCCTGGTGTCCGGCTTCAATGTGTATCCCAACGAGGTGGAGGCCGTGGTGGCCATGCATCCGGCGGTCATGGAAGTGGCCGCGGTGGGGGTGCCGAGCGAGCATTCGGGCGAGGCGGTGAAGATATTCGTGGTGCTCAAGGACAAGTCGGTGACCAAGGAGCAGCTCATCGCCCACTGCAAGGAGAACCTCACCGGCTACAAGGTGCCCCATCTGGTGGAGTTCCGCGACGACCTGCCCAAGACCAACGTGGGCAAGATCCTGCGCCGGGCGCTGAAGGAAGCGGCCTGATCCGCCGCACCTGGTCCCATGAAAAAGGCCCCGCATGCGGGGCCTTTTGTTTTGGTGATGGCGCCGGGATCAGACCACGCCCTGGGCCAGCATGGCGTCGGCCACCTTGACGAAGCCGGCGATGTTGGCGCCGGCCACGTAGTTGATGCTGCCCTGCTGGCCCCGGCCGCTGCCGTGGCCGACGCAGGCGGCGTGGATGGAGAGCATGATCTGCTTCAGGCGCTGGTCCACCTCGTCCCGGGTCCAGGACAGGCGCAGGGCGTTCTGGCTCATTTCCAGGCCGGAGACGGCGACCCCGCCCGCATTGGAGGCCTTGCCCGGGGCGTAGAGGATGCCGGCCTCGAGGAAGGCATGGACCGCTTCCAGGGTGGAGGGCATGTTGGCGCCCTCGGCGACGCAGCGCACGCCGTTCTGCAGCAGGGTGCGGGCGTCGTTGCCGTCCAGTTCGTTCTGGGTGGCGCAGGGTAGGGCCACGTCGCAGGGAATGGACCAGGGCCGCTGGCCCGGGAGGAAGGTGAGGCCGAACTGGCGGGCGTAGTCCTCGACCCGGCCCCGCTGCACTTCCTTGATGTGGTGCAGGGCCGACCACTTCTCTTCGGTCATGCCGTCCGGGTCGTGCACGGTGCCGCCGGAGTCGGAAACGCTGATGACCTTGGCGCCCAGGCGCATGGCCTTCTGGGCGGCGAACTGGGCCACGTTGCCGGAGCCGGAGACGGTGACGCGCAGGCCTTCCAGACCCATGTTGCGGGTGGCCAGCATGTTCTCGACGAAGTAGATGGTGCCGTAGCCGGTGGCTTCGGGGCGGATCAGGCTGCCGCCGTAGTCCAGGCCCTTGCCGGTGAGGACGGAGGAAAACTCTCCTTCCAGCTTCTTGTACATGCCGAACATGTAGCCCACCTCCCGGCCGCCGACGCCGATGTCGCCGGCCGGTACGTCGATGTCGGCGCCGATGTGCTTGTGCAGTTCGGCCATGAAGGCCTGGCAGAAGCGCATCACCTCCAGGTCGCTCTTGCCCTTGGGGTCGAAGTCGGCGCCGCCCTTGCCGCCGCCCATGGGCAGGGTGGTGAGGGAGTTCTTGAACACCTGCTCAAAGGCCAGGAACTTGAGGATGGAGAGATTGACCGAGGGGTGAAAGCGGATGCCGCCCTTGTAGGGGCCGATGGCCGAACTCATCTGGATGCGGTAGCCCCGATTGACCTGGACCTGACCGGCATCGTCCACCCAGGGCACGCGGAACATGATGGCCCGCTCCGGCTCGACGATGCGTTCCAGCAGGCCCAGGCGGCGGTAGCGGGGATTTTCCTGGAGGAAGGGCCACAGGGTTTCCAGGACCTCCTTCACGGCCTGGAGAAACTCCGGCTGTTGCGGGTCCCGGAGTTGCAGGCGGGCAAGAAAGGAATCCAGGGTGTCGTTCATGGCGTGCTTTCGGAAGATGAAAAAAACGCCGGGAATTATGCACCAATTTGGTGCACGTAGACGCCAGAAGCTCGGAATGCCCCTTGCCAGCAGGGCTCCGGGGTTCCCTGTCGGGGCCAGGCAGCCGCCGTTTCCTGCCAGCGCTGCGACCTTCCGCCGCCGCCTCGTTTTAAGACGGATCATGTTATTTCCCTGGCCGGATGGGGAGCATAGGGGCCCCTAGAGAAACCGGAGTGAGCACATGAACAAGAAACCCCTCGTGACCGTCCTTAGCCTGCTGGCCCTGGCGGCGCCCCTGTCATCCAGCCTGGCGGCGGACCACAGCCATCACCACCACGGCGCCGCCACGCCGACCCTGCAGCTCAACCAGGGCCAGAAGTGGGCCACCGATGCGCCCCTGCGGGACGGCATGAGCCGTATCCAGGCTGCCATGGAGCCCCGTCTGGCGGAAATCCACGGCAACCGCCTGAACCGGGCCGGCTACGCCAAGCTGGCGGCGAGTCTGGAGCGGGAGGTGGGCGGCATTGTTGCCGCCTGCAAACTGGCACCGGAAGCCGACGCCATGCTGCATCTGGTGCTGGCCGACCTGGGCGCCGGCATCGAGGCCATGGCCGGCAAGAGCAAGGGCGGCGATCCCCGCCGCGGCGCCGCCAAGGTGCTCGGCGCCCTGGAGGATTACGGCCGCTACTTCGACCACCCGGGTTGGAAGCCCATGGCCCACTGATACGGGCGCTTCAGGCCTCGAGGCTGCGCAACAGTTCCCGGCCCCAGGGCCAGTCGCCGAGGCCGCTGTCGGCATTGATGTGGCCGCAGTAGCCCGCGTCCACGAAGCGGCTGCCCCACAGGGCGGCGCACTGGGCGGCGAAGATGAGGTGGCCGTAGGGATCGTCCCGGCTGGCCACCACCAGGCTGGGAAAGGGCAGGGCGCTGCGGGCCAGGGGCGAGAAACCCCTGGCCTCGGCCGGAAAGGCCGGCCCCTGGGGGTCGGGGGGCGCCACCAGCAGGGCGCCTTGTACCGGCAGGCGGCTTTCTTCCGCCCAGCGGCTCACCAGCAGGCAGCCCAGGCTGTGGGCCACCAGGATGGGCGGGCTGGGTGCCGCCGCCACGGCCGCTTCCAGGGCGTGGCGCCAGTCTGTGTAATGGGGCGCCTCCCAGGATTGCTGCTCGACCCGGCGGAAATGGGGCTCGGCAGCTTGCCAGCGGCTCTGCCAATGGTCGGGCCCGGAGTTGCCGAAGCCGGGCACGATGAGGACGGGATGGGCGTTGCTCATGGGCGCTTCCTGCCGTGCCCGGACAGCCGAACGCCCCGGCGGGCCGGGGCGTTCGGGAGCATCCGGGGTCAGACTTCCAGGTGCTGGTAGAGGGCGGTGGACAGGTAGCGTTCGCCGAAGGAGGGGATCACCACCACGGTCAGCTTGCCCTTGTTTTCCGGTTTCCTGGCGATTTCCAGGGCGGCCCACACCGCGGCGCCGGAGGAAATGCCCACCAGCAGGCCTTCTTCCGTGGCCAGGCGGCGGGCGGTGGCGAAGGCGTCGTCGTTCTTGACCCGCACCACGCCGTCGTAAACCTGGGTGTTGAGCACGGCGGGCACGAAGCCGGCGCCGATGCCCTGGATGGGGTGGGGGCCCTTGGCGCCGCCGGAGAGCACCGGGGAGGCATCGGGCTCCACGGCGAAGACCTGGACGCCGGGTTTGCGGGCCTTCAGCACTTCGCCGACGCCGGTGACGGTGCCACCGGTGCCGACGCCGGCGACGAAAATGTCCACCTGGCCGTCGGTGTCGGCCCAGATTTCCTCAGCGGTGGTGTTGCGATGCACTTCCGGGTTGGCCGGGTTCTCGAACTGCTGGGGAATGAAATAGCGGGAGTCGCTCTCGGCCAGCTCCTGGGCCTTCTTGATGGCACCGCCCATGCCTTCGGGGCCGGGGGTGAGGATCAGCTCGGCGCCGTAGGCCTTGAGCAGCAGCTTGCGCTCCCGGCTCATGGTTTCGGGCATGACGAAGGCGGCCTTGATGCCGCGGGCGGCACAGACCATGGCCAGGCCGATGCCGGTGTTGCCGGAGGTGGGTTCCAGCACGATGGTGTCGGGCTTGATCTTGCCGGCGGCCTGGGCCGCGTCGATCATGGCCACGGCGATCCGGTCCTTGACGCTGTGGGCCGGGTTGAAATATTCCAGCTTCAGGGCCACGGTGCCCTCGATGCCGGCAGCGACGCGGTTGAGTTGGACCAGGGGGGTCTTGCCCACCAGCTGGGTCACATCCTTGGCGATTTTCATGGAATTTCCTTTGGGCGGTATGCGGAGAATGGCGCCAATCTAAACCATGGCGCCCGGCGAACAAAGATCAGGTGGGACTAAAGAGATAACGTCTGGTTATTTCGACCGCCCCGGCACCTCCGGGTTTTGATGCAGGTGAAAGACAAGCCGCGAGGGGGTGGTAGATGCTACGCTGCATCCAACGAAATTCCCGGACCCCGCTCAAACCATGCGCCCACGCCAGTTCCCCGCTTTTCCCTCCTGCGTCGCCGGAGACCGTGCCATACCCTATGCCCTCTGCTCCCTGATCGGCCTTTGCATCGGCGTCGTCTTCAGCCTGTTCCTTTCCGTCTTCCTGGCGCCCCATGCCCACGCCCAGAGCCTGTCGCCGGACCAGCCGGTGCACGACGTGGCCCGCCTGGGCACGGCCGCCGAGATGCAGGCCCTGCTCAAGCGCCAGCCTAGCCTCAAGGACGCCCGCACCGACATGGGCTCCACCCCCCTGCACCTGGCCGCCACCAATCCGGACAGCGGCGTGGTCAAGGCCCTGCTGGCCGCCGGCGCCGACGTCAATGCCCGGGACGGGGAGGGCGCCACGCCCCTGCACCTGGCGGCCTACGCCGACAAGTCGGCCAACGCCACCCTGCTGCTGCAGGCCGGCGCCGACGTCAATGCGGTGACCAGCAACGGCCGCACAGTCACCAGCATGGGCCGCAAGACCATGGCCAACGAGGCGGTGGGCATCATTTCCCTGTGGATGCTCAAGGGCTGCAAGCCGGGGAAAGCCGGATGCTGAACCGCCGCCTGCTGCTGTGCCTAGCCCTGCTGGCCCCGGCCCTGCCCCTGCATGCCCAGGAGGGCGGGGCACCGGTGATCGAGATTTTCCACGAATCCGCCTGCCGTCCCTGCGGTGAATGGGAAGCCCAGTTGCGCGCCAACGGCTTTACCGTGCGCCGCAACGAAGTGGTGAGCGTGGCCTCCACCCGCCGCTGGCTGGCGGTGCCGGAGAATTTCGCCTCCTTCGTCACTGCCCGCACCGGCGGCTACATCATCGAGGGGCCGGTGCCGCCGGCCCTGATCCGCCAGCTGCTCAAGGAAAAGCCCGTGGCCCTGGGTCTGGCCCGGGCCGGCACGCCGGCGCCCGCCGGCCAGACCGAGCTGATGTTCTGGGGCGGCCGTTCCGCCCCCTTCCCGGCGGCGCCCTGAGCCGCCGTTCCCGGGCCGGCGGTGGCCGGGCGGCGCCTTCTTGAGGTAGGCTGCGCCTTTTTTGCGACCTGGCAGCTTCCGTGATTTCCTATCAGCCTCCCCCCGATGCAGGCCTCGACCTGCTCTACGAAGACGGCGCCCTGGTGGTGGTCAACAAGCCGGCCGGCCTGCTTTCCGTGCCCGGCCGCGGCGAGGACAAGGCGGACTGCCTGGTGTCCCGGGTGCAGGCGGTCTTTGCCGACGCCATGATCGCCCACCGGCTGGACATGGACACTTCCGGCCTGCTGGTGCTGGCCCGGGGGCCGGCCATGCAGAAAAAGCTGTTCGAGATGTTCCGCGAGCGCAAGGTGAGCAAGCGCTACCAGGCGGTGGTGGCCGGCGTGCTGCAGGAAAAGGAGGGGGAGGTGGATCTGCCCCTGATCGTGGACTGGCCCAACCGGCCCCGGCAGAAAGTGGATTTCCAGGAGGGCAAGCCTTCCCTGACCCGTTTCCGCCGCCTGGCCGCCGATGCCGCCGGGGACTGTTCCCGGGTGGAACTGGAGCCGGTGACCGGCCGCACCCACCAGCTGCGGGTGCACATGGCGGCCATCGGCCATCCCATCCTGGGGGACGAGCTCTATGCCGGGCCGGCCCAGGCGCGGGCCGAACGTCTGCTGCTGCACGCCTCCCGCCTCGAATTCCGCCATCCCATCACCGACGAGGCCCTCCGCTTCGAGTCGCCGCCGCCCTTCTGAAACCGGCGTCTTCCACACCTCGGCCGTCCTTGCCGGGGAGGGCGCCGGGCGGGCCTGTGATAAACTCCGAAACCTTTCCAGCACAAGGTTTCTGCGCCCATGTCCGGCAATACTTTCGGCACCCTGTTCACGGTCACTTCCTTCGGCGAATCCCACGGCCCGGCCATCGGCTGCGTCGTCGATGGCTGCCCTCCCGGGCTGGAGCTGACTGAGGCCGACATCCAGGCCGAACTGGACCGGCGCAAGCCCGGCACCTCCCGCCACGTTACCCAGCGGCGGGAGCCGGATACGGTGGAGATTCTTTCCGGCGCCTTCGAGGGCAAGACCACCGGCACGCCCATCGGCCTCCTGATCCGCAACCAGGACCAGCGCAGCAAGGACTACGGCAATATCGCCAGCACCTTCCGTCCCGGCCATGCCGATTACGGCTACACCCAGAAGTACGGCTTCCGCGACCACCGCGGCGGCGGTCGTTCCTCAGCCCGGGAAACCGCGGTGCGCGTGGCCGCCGGCGCCATCGCCCGCAAGTGGCTGCAGCAGCGCTACGGCATCAGCATCCGGGGCTGGATGAGCCAGCTGGGCCCCATCGAGATTCCCTTCGTGGACGCCGCCGCCATCGACGGCAATGCCTTCTTCGCCCCCAACGCCGCCATCGTGCCGGAGCTGGAGGCCTACATGGACGCCCTGCGCAAGTCCCTGGATTCGGTCGGCGCCAAGATCACCGTCACCGCCACCGGCGTGCCGCCGGGCTGGGGCGAGCCGGTCTATGACCGCCTGGATGCGGAAATCGCCTACGCCATGATGGGCATCAACGCCGTCAAGGGTGTGGAGATCGGCGCCGGTTTTGCCAGCATCGCCCAGAAGGGCAGCGAGCACGGCGACGAGATGACTCCGGCGGGTTTCCTCTCCAACCACGCCGGCGGCGTCCTCGGCGGCATTTCCACGGGCCAGGACATCGTGGTGAACATGGCCATCAAGCCCACTTCTTCCATCGCCCAGCCGCGCCGTTCGGTGGATGTGCAGGGCAATGCGGTGGAAGTGGCCACCGAAGGCCGCCACGATCCCTGCGTCGGCATCCGCGCCACGCCCATCGCCGAGGCCATGCTGGCCCTGGTACTGATGGACCATGCCCTGCGCCACCGCGCCCAGTGCGGCGATGTGGTCTGCGCCACGCCCCGCCTGCCGGCCGCTCCCGGCCGCGGCTGATCGGTCCCCTGTCAGGCCCCGCGGCGAAGGCATGAGCCCGGGGCCGTGCATCCGGTAAAATCGCCGGATGCACCCATCCCTGCCGTACTGGCGCCTCTCCGGCTACTATTTCTTCCATTTCGCCTTCGTCGGCGTCTTCCAGCCCTATTTCGGGCTCTATCTCCAGTCCCTGGGCCTTTCCTCCTGGGAAATCGGCCTGATCCTGAGCCAGATGGCCCTCATGCGCCTGTGCTCCCCTGCCGTCTGGGGCTGGCTGGCGGACCACCTGCACGTGCGCATTCCCCTGGTGCGGCTGGCGGCCGGGGTCAGCGTGGTGGTCTTCAACCTGTTCTTCTTCGCCCAGACCCTGGTGCCCTTGCTCGGCGCCATGGCCCTGCTGGCCTTCTTCTGGTCGGCGGCCCTGCCCCTCATGGAAACCGTGGTCTTCGATCATCTCCACGCCGAACCGGCCCGCTACAGCCGGGTGCGCATCTGGGGCTCCATCGGCTACATCGTCACCGTGCTGGCCACCGGCGCCCTGCTCGATTACCTGCCGCCGGCCAGTGTGCTGTGGATGTCCTTCGCCCTCATGGGCGGCATCCTGGCCTTCGCCCTGCTGGTGCCGGAGAGCCCGACGCCGCCCCAGCACGTGGCGACGCCGCCCGTATCCACCATCCTGGCCCAGCCCCGGGTGCGGGCCCTGCTGGGGGCCTGCTTCCTCATGTCGGCGGCCCATGGGGCCCTCTACCTGTTCTATTCCATCTATCTGGCCGACCACGGCTACAGCAAGACCCTGGTGGGCAGCCTGTGGTTTCTCGGTGTGATCGCCGAGATCGGCGTCTTCTTCTTCATGGCCCGCCTGCTGCGCCGCTTCTCCCTGCGCCAGGTGCTGCTGGCCAGCTTTGCCGCCGCCGTGCTGCGTTTCCTGCTCATCGGCTGGGGCGTGGATTCCCTGTCGGTCCTGCTCGGCGCCCAGTTGTTGCACGGCCTCACCTTCGGCGCCTACCATGCGGCGGCCATCGCCGCCATCAACCGCTGGTTTCCGGGGCGCTGCCAGGCCCGGGGGCAGGCCCTCTATTCCAGTCTCTCCTTCGGTGCCGGCGGCCTCCTCGGCGGCCTGGTCAGCGGCTGGACCTGGGACGGCCTGGGCAATGCCGCCACCTTCGGCATCGGCGCCCTGTTTGCCGTCTGCGGCCTGGTCCTGGTGGCCGGCTGGGTGCGGGACGAGTCAGCCCCGGCGGCCCCGGTGCGTTGAGTATTCACTTTCTTCCGGATTGATTGCGCCATGAACCTGCGTCCCTGGCTTCTTGCCTCCGCCGTCCTCCTCTTTACCGCCTGCCAGACGGTGCCCCTGACCGGACGCAGCCAGCTGCTGCTGCTCGGCGAAGGGGAGGAGGTGCGGATGGGGTTGCGTTCCTACGAGGACATCCTGAAAAAGGAAAAGATTTCCGACGATCCGGCCCTCAATGCCCAGCTGCAGCGGGTGGGCAAGCGCATTGCCGCCGCCACGGGCAAGAACTACCAGTGGGAATTCAAGGTGGTGGAGAACGACAAGGCCATCAATGCCTTCTGCCTGCCCGGCGGCAAGGTGGCCGTCTATACGGGCATCCTGCCCCTGACCCGGGACGATGCGGGCCTGGCGGCGGTGGTCGGCCACGAGGTGGCCCACGCCATTGCCCGCCATGGTGGCGAGCGTATGAGCCAGCAGATGCTGGTGGCCGGGCTGACGGCTGCGGTGGTGGTTTCCGCCAGCGACTCGCGCAAGGCCAATATGTACGCCGGCCTGCTCGGCGCCGGGGCGGCGGTGGGCTACCTGCTGCCCTATTCGCGCCTGCAGGAATCGGAGGCGGACCGCATGGGCCTGATCTACATGGCCAAGGCCGGCTACGACCCCCATGCGGCCCTGGCCCTGTGGCAGCGCATGGCCGAGGAGAGCAAGCGGGAAGGCAAACCGCCGGAGTTCCTTTCCACCCACCCGGCGGACAGCACCCGCATCCGCCAGATCCAGCAGTGGCTGCCCGAGGCCATGGGCTACTACGTGCCCCGCAGCGAAGCGGCCCCGGAGGCCGCGTCCGGAGCGGAGCGGGAAAAGGCGGGCGAGCCGGCGAAGGATGCCGCCAGGGAAGGCGCCGAGAAACCGGCAAAACGACGGAAATGAGACAGGGGTTTCCAGTCCCCCAGGCCCCGGGCGGCCCTGAAAACGCCTTTTTGCGATAAAATTTCCACCCTTTTCCCAAGGCCGGAACAAAAATGCCGCAAACCCTCTACGACAAGCTCTGGCAGAACCATGTGGTACATGAAGAAGCCGATGGCACTGCGCTGATTTACATTGACCGCCACCTGGTCCATGAAGTGACCAGCCCCCAGGCTTTCGAGGGTCTGAAGCTGGCCGGCCGCAAGCCCTGGCGCGTCTCCTCCATCGTCGCCACCGCCGACCACAACACCCCCACGGACCACTGGGAAGAGGGCATCAAGGACCCCATTTCCCGCCAGCAGGTGGAAACCCTGGACGCCAACATCCGTGAAGTGGGCGCACTCGCCTACTGGCCCTTCAAGGACATGCGGCAGGGCATCGTGCATGTGGTGGGCCCGGAAAACGGCGCCACCCTGCCCGGCATGACCGTGGTCTGCGGCGATTCCCATACTTCCACCCACGGCGCCTTCGCCTGCATGGCCCACGGCATCGGCACCTCCGAGGTGGAGCACGTGATGGCGACCCAGTGCCTGATCCAGAAGAAGTCCAAGTCCATGCTGATCCGCGTCGAGGGCAAGCTGGGCAAGGGCGTCACCGGCAAGGACGTGGCCCTGGCCATCATCGGCAAGATCGGCACCGCCGGCGGTACCGGCTATGCCATCGAATTCGGCGGCTCCGCCATCCGCGGCCTCTCCATGGAAGGCCGCATGACCCTGTGCAACATGGCCATCGAGGCCGGTGCCCGCATGGGTTTCGTGGCGGTGGACGACACCACCATCAATTACCTGAAGGACCGCCCCTTCTCGCCCAAGGGCGAGACCTGGGACAAGGCGGTGGCCTACTGGCGCACCCTGAAGTCCGACGAAGGCGCCTGCTTCGACTGCACCGTCGATCTGAAGGCCGAGGAAATCCAGCCCCAGGTGACCTGGGGTACCTCCCCCGAAATGGTGGTGCCCATCGGCGCCACCGTGCCGGACCCGGCCAAGGAAGCCGATCCGGTGAAGCGCGAAGGCATGGAGCGGGCCCTGCAGTACATGGGCCTGACGCCCAATCTGGAAATCAAGAAAATCGCCATCGACAAGGTCTTCATCGGTTCCTGTACCAATTCCCGCATCGAGGACCTGCGCGAAGCCGCCGCCGTGGTGCGCGGCCGCCAGAAGGCTGCCAACGTCAAGCTGGCCCTGGTGGTGCCGGGCTCCGGTCTGGTCAAGCGCCAGGCCGAGGCCGAAGGCCTGGACAAGATTTTCGTTGCCGCCGGCTTCGAGTGGCGCGAGCCGGGCTGCTCCATGTGTCTGGCCATGAATGCCGACCGGCTGGAGCCGGGCGAGCGTTGCGCCTCCACCTCCAATCGCAATTTCGAAGGCCGTCAGGGCCCTGGTGGCCGTACCCACCTGGTGAGTCCGGCCATGGCCGCTGCCGCCGGCATCGCCGGTCATTTCGCCGATGTGCGTGACATTCTCTGAAGACCGAGGAGATTAGAGCCATGAAGAAACTGACCCTGATTCTCGCAGCCCTGGCTTTCCTGTCCGCCGGCTGCAACACCGTGCGCGGTATCGGCCAGGACATCGAAAAGGGTGGCGAGGCCATCCAGAAGGCGACCAAATAATGCAGGCATTCACCAAACTCGACGGCCTGGTGGCCCCCCTCGACCGTAACAACGTCGATACCGATGCCATCATCCCCAAGCAGTTCCTCAAGTCCATCAAGCGTTCCGGCTTCGGTCCCAACGCTTTCGACGAGTGGCGCTACATGGATCATGGCGAGCCGGGCATGGACAATTCCAAGCGGCCCCTGAATCCGAACTTCGTGCTCAACCAGCAACGCTACCAGGGCGCCTCCGTGCTGCTGACCCGCAGCAACTTCGGCTGCGGCTCCTCCCGCGAGCACGCCCCCTGGGCCCTGCTGGACTACGGCTTCCGCGTGGTCATCGCCGAATCCTTCGCCGACATCTTCTTCAACAACTGCTTCAAGAACGGCATCCTGCCCATCGTCCTGCCCAAGGCCGAGATCGATGCCCTGTTCGGCCTCACCGAATACACCCCGGGCTTCAAGCTGGTGGTGGATCTGGAGCAGCAGAAGGTGGTGCGCCCCGACGGTCACGCCATTCCCTTCGAAGTGGATGCCTTCCGTCGCGAATGTCTGCTCAACGGCTGGGACGACATTGGCCTGACCCTGCGCCATGCCGACAAGATCAAGGCCTTCGAGGAGCGCCGCCGGGCCGAACAGCCCTGGCTGTTTTCCTGATCTAATTTTTGCCACAGAGGGCACAGAGTTCACAGAGAAAGGCAGCGGATTTGGCCTGTTAACGCAGGTGTCCGTGGCACCGCGAGGTTTCAACCTCTGTGTTCTCTGTGCCCTCTGTGGCCAAGTCCTTTAAGGTTCTCAAAATGAAAATTTGCGTTCTCCCCGGTGACGGCATCGGTCCCGAAATCATGGCGGAAGCCGTGCGTGTGCTGGAAGCCCTGAACCTGGGCTTCGAGATGGAAACCGCCCTGCTCGGTGGCTGCGCCGTGGACGCCACCGGCAATCCCTATCCGGAAGCCACCCAGAAACTGGCCCAGGCCGCCGATGCCGTGCTGCTGGGCGCCGTGGGTGGTCCCCAGTGGGACACCCTGCCCCGGGAACAGCGCCCTGAGCGTGGCCTGCTGGGCATCCGCAAGCAACTCAACCTGTTTGCCAACCTGCGCCCCGCCATCCTCTATCCGGAACTGGCCAATGCCTCCACCCTGAAGCCCGAAGTGGTGGCCGGCCTGGACATCCTCATCGTGCGCGAACTGACCGGCGACATCTACTTCGGCCAGCCCCGCGGCATCGAGGAGCGCGAGATCGACGGCCAGAAGCAGCGCTTCGGCTTCAACACCATGCACTACAGCGAATCCGAAATCCGCCGCATCCTGCGCGTGGCCTTCGAGGCTGCCCGCAAGCGCAACAAGAAGCTGTGCTCGGTGGACAAGATGAACGTGCTGGAAACCACCCAGCTGTGGCGCGACATCGCCAACGAACTGGCCCCCGAATACCCGGATGTGGAACTTTCCCACATGCTGGTGGATAACGCCGCCATGCAGCTGGTACGCAATCCCAAGCAGTTCGACGTGATGGTCACCGGCAACATGTTCGGCGACATCCTCTCCGACGAAGCCTCCATGCTCACCGGCTCCATCGGCATGCTGCCCTCCGCCTCCCTGGACGCCAACAACAAGGGCCTCTACGAGCCCTCCCACGGTTCCGCCCCGGACATCGCCGGCAAGGGCGTGGCCAATCCCCTGGCCACCATCCTCTCCGCCGCCATGATGCTGCGCTACACCTTCAATATGGAAGAAGCCGCCGTGAAGGTGGAAAACGCCGTGAAGAAGGTGCTGGCCCAGGGTTACCGCACCGGCGACATCTACGAGCCGGGCACCACCAAGGTGGGCACCAGGCAGATGGGCGACGCCGTCCTGGCCGCCCTGTAATCCCAGGCAGAACCTTGACGGCGGCGGGGTGGTAAACCTCGCCGCCTGTGATACCGTTACATATTCATTAAGTTCTTACCCAAGGAAGCAGTGATGAAGCGAGTTGGTCTGGTTGGTTGGCGCGGTATGGTCGGTTCCGTCCTCATGCAGCGCATGGTGGAAGAGGGTGATTTTGCCCATATCGAACCGGTGTATTTCTCCACTTCCAACGCCGGCGGCAAGGCCCCGGTGTTCGGTGGTAAGGAGGCGGCTGCTCCCCTGCAGGACGCTACTTCCATTGACGCCCTGAAGACCTGCGACATCATCATCACCTGTCAGGGTGGCGACTACACCAAGGAAGTCTTCCCCAAGTTGCGCGCCGCCGGCTGGAACGGCCACTGGATCGACGCCGCCTCCGCCCTGCGCATGGCCGACGACGCCGTGATCATCCTCGACCCTGTGAACAAGAACGTTATCCAGGACTCCCTGGCCAAGGGCGGCAAGAACTGGATCGGCGGCAACTGTACCGTTTCCCTGATGCTGATGGGCCTGGGCGGCCTGTTCCAGAACGACCTGATCGAGTGGGCCACCTCCATGACCTACCAGGCCGCGTCCGGTGCCGGTGCCCAGAACATGCGCGAGCTGATCGCCCAGATGGGGACCATCCATGCTTCCGTGGCCGACCTGCTGGCCGACCCGTCTTCCGCCATCCTGGAAATCGACCGCAAGGTGGCCGAAACCATCCGTTCCGATGCCTTCCCCAAGAAGAACTTCCGCAACACCCCCCTGGCCGGCAGCCTGATCCCCTGGATCGACGTGCCCGTGGAAAACGGCCAGTCCAAGGAAGAGTGGAAGGGTGGCGCCGAGTGCAACAAGATCCTGGGCAAGCCCGCTTTCCGTAGCCAGGGTTCCATTCCCATCGATGGCCTGTGCGTGCGTATCGGCGCCATGCGCTGCCACTCCCAGGCCCTCACCATCAAGCTGAAGAAGGATGTGCCCCTGGACGAGATCAGCGACATGCTGGCCAAGGCCAACCAGTGGGCCAAGGTGGTGCCCAACGAGCGCGAGATTTCCGAGCGCGAGCTGACCCCCGCCGCCGTCACCGGCACCCTGACCGTGCCCGTCGGCCGTCTGCACAAGATGGCCATGGGTCCCGAGTACCTGGCCGCCTTCACCTGCGGCGACCAGTTGCTGTGGGGCGCTGCCGAACCCCTGCGCCGCATGCTGCGCATCCTGCTCGAAGCCTGATCCGGCCGGGAGCCAATACCAGAACCGGGGCCGAGAGCCCCGGTTTTGTTATACAAAAGGGATAACTACATTAGAATAAAGATTAGCTTGCATGGCTAACTTGCTGATGTTATTTTATTTCTTCCAAAATCGACGCTCAGGGTGGCGCCGTGGCCAAAACTAAAGATACCAATATGAAAATTCGTGCCTCGCTCCTGGCAACCGCGCTTGCGTGTATGCCTTTCGCGGCGGATGCGGCAGGGTTGGGAAAGATCACCGTTTATTCCGGTCTGGGGCAGCCCTTGCGCGCCGAAGTGGAGGTCTCCGCCACCAAGGCGGAACTGTCCAACATGACGGCCCGCCTGGCCTCCCAGGATGCCTTTGCCCAGGCCGGCATCGAATACGCTTCCACCCTGCTCGGCATCAGATTTTCCCTGGACCAGAAGGGCGCCCAGCCGGTCATCCGCATCAGTTCGGACAAGCCCATCAACGACCCCTTCGTGGACATGCTGCTGGAGCTGAGCTGGCCCTCCGGTCGCCTGGTGCGCGAATACACCTTCCTCCTCGATCCGCCGGAAATGGCCATCAAGGGCGGTGCCCAGGTGTCCACGGTCGAGGCCAAGCAGCCTCCCCGTCTTGAAACCCGTCCCCTGGCGCCCGTGGAGGAAAAGCCGGCCGCCCGGGCCGTGGAAGAGAAACCTGCCAAGGTGACTGCCAGCCGCAAACCCAAGGTGGCGGCGGAAGAAAAGCCGGTGGCAGAGGCCCGGCCCACCGCCGAGAAAAAGACCGCCGAGCAGCCCGCTGCTGCCGTGGGCAGCGTCGAGGTGAAGAAGGGCGACACCCTGCGCAAGATTGCCGGCGAGACCGTGCACGAGGGCGTCTCCCTGGAGCAGATGCTGGTGGGCCTGTACCGGGCCAACAAGGAGGCTTTTGACGGCGGCAACATGAACCGCCTCAAGGCCGGCAAGATTCTGGCGGTGCCGGACAAGGAGTCCGTCGCTGCTGTCTCCGAGAGCGAGGCGCGCAAGATCGTCTTCGCCCAGTCCTCGGACTGGAATGCCTACCGCCGCAAGCTGGCCGGGGCCGTGGCCCAGGAGGCGCCCAAGGACGACGGCGCCACCCAGGCCGTTGCCGGCCGCGTCACCGCCAAGGTGGAAGACAAGGCCGCGCCGGCCGCTGCGCCCAAGGACCAGGTGAAGGTCGCCAAGACCGAAGGGCCGGCCACGGGCAAGGCTGGTGCCGGCAAGGCCAGCGAAGAGGACCTGATTGCCAAGGACAAGGCCCTCAAGGACGCCAATGAACGCATGGCGGCCCTGGAGAAGAACGTCAGCGAACTGCAGAAGCTGCTGGAACTGAAGAACCAGAACCTGGCCGATCTGCAGAAGCAGGCCGCGGCCAAGCCGGCCGCAGCGGCCCCGCTGCCCGCCGCCGCACCTGCCAAGCCTGCCGAAGCGGCGCCGGTGGAACCGCCCAAGCCCGAGGTCAAGCCCGAGCCGCCCAAGGTCGAGGAAGCCAAGCCCGCCGAGGCCGCCAAGCCGGAAGAAAAGCCGGCCGAAGCTGCTGCACCGGAAACCAAGCCTGAGCCCACGCCGGCACCGAAGCCGCCGGTGGTGGTGCCGCCGCCGGCCCCGGTGGAAGAGCCCAGTCTGGTGGACGAATTGCTGGACAACCTGCCCCTCCTGGGCGGCGGCCTGGTCGCCATCGCCGGCCTCGGCGCCCTGGCCGTGGTCCGTCGCCGTCGCCAGGCTCCCGCCGGCGAGGCCACCCTGCCGCCCACCAGCTCCCTGTCCCAGCCGAGTCTGGGCGCCAATTCCGTGTTCAAGAGCACCGGCGGCCAGAGCGTGGATACCTCCAACACCCCGGCCACCGATTTCAGCCAGGCCGGCCCCGGCACCATCGATACCGACGAAGTGGATCCGGTGGCCGAAGCCGATGTGTACATGGCCTACGGCCGGGATGCCCAGGCTGAGGAAATCCTTCTCGAAGCCATGCAGAAGGATCCCAAGCGCTTCGCCATCCACGTCAAGCTGCTGGAAATCTACGCCAACCGCAAGGCCGTCAAGCAGTTCGAAACCCTGGCTAGCGAGCTTTACGCCCAGACCGGCGGCGTTGGCGCCGAGTGGGAAAAGGCTGCCGCCATGGGCGCCAAGCTGGACCCGGCCAACCCGCTCTACGGCGGCAACCCGGCGCCCGCGGCTGCTGCTGCCGATTTCGATCCCGATGCCACCATGATCGTCGGCGCCGAGCAGCTGAAGGACACGGTGACCATGCCCGGCACCCTGTCCCAGCTGGCTGAAGCCGCTGCCGAAGCGGAGCCCCTGCCGGTGGTGGAAGCGCCCCAGGAAGCGGCGGCCGAGCCGGTGCCCGATCTGGTCAGTCTGGACTTCGACCTGGGTCTCGAGGCTCCTGCCGCTCCCCAGGCCGATGCCGCTGCCGACGTCGCTGCTGAACCTGAAGCCGCCCTGCCCGGCGCCATGGACTTCGACCTGGACCTGGGCGCGGCCGAGCCCGCCCCGGCCGCCGCTGCCGAGCCCGAAGTGCTGGACTTCCAGCTGCCGGAAGCGGCCCCTGAGGCAGCCCCGGCGGCTCCTGCCGACAACATCATCGACTTCGACCTCGATCTGGGGGCTGGGGCCGAAGAGCCTGTTTCCATCACCGCGGAAGCCTCCGGCGGCGACCTGGACATCCAGCTGGATGACGAGGCCCTGCCGGTGGAAGAGGCGCCCCGCGCCTTCGATCTTTCCAGCATCAACCTGGACCTGGATGCGGCGCCCGCGCCGGCTGCCGAGCCGGCCGCCAGTGCCGCCGACGACACCGTGGTGCTGCCGGAAGTTGCCGATGAAGCCCTCAGCCTGGATGACCTGGCTGCAGCCGCGGCCGAGACCACCCTGACGCCGGCGGCGGATGAAACCGTGGTCATGCCCGAGCTGGCGATGGAGGAGGTGACTGCTGCACCGGCTCCGTCTTTCGACTCCGCCGAAACCGTGGTCAATCCGGAACTGGGCGCCCAGCTGGAGGCTCAGCTGGAAGCCGAGCAGGCCGCCGATGCCGAGGGCGACGATGCCCGCTGGCAGGAAGTGGCGACCAAGCTGGATCTGGCCAAGGCCTATGAAGAAATGGGCGATCTGGAAGGGGCCCGGGAACTGCTGCAGGAAGTGCTCGGCGAAGGCAATGCCGAACAGCAGGACGTGGCCCGCACCCTGATGGAGCGCGTCGGCAGCTGAGCGCCGTCGTCGCTCCGCCCCCTCCATGCCGCAGCCCGGGTATCCCGGCTGCGGCATTTGTTTTACAGTGCGGGCTTCGCACCCCCTGGTCCTCTTCTTGAACCGTTCCGCCCCGCCCTTGCCCGCTGCCATGCCGGCGCCGCCCTCCGCCCGTCATCCGGCCGTACGCCTGCTGCTGTGCCTGCTCCTGGCCCTGGCGGCCCAGGCCCTGCCGGCGCTCCTGGCGGCCGCCCTGGTCCTGCCTTTGTTGCGGGCCGACGGTGTGGCCGGGCGTTGCCGCACCCTGCTGCGGCGCACGCGCTGGCTGCTGCTTTCCCTCTTCCTCGTCTTTGCCCTGGGCACCCCGGGCACGCCCCTCTACGACCACGCCTGGAGCCCTTCCCGGGAAGGGGTGTTCCTCGGCCTGGAACAGTGCCTGCGCCTGGCGACGGTGCTGCTGGCCGTCTCCTGGCTGTTGCACCGCACCCGGCCGGCGGCCCTGGCCCAAGGCCTGCTGACCCTGTTGCAGCCCCTGCGCTACCTGGGGCTGGCGCCGGAGCGGGGCATCGCCCGCCTGCTGCTGGTGATGCGGCACGTGGATTCCGCCGAAGCCTGGCCCCGGGGCCAGGACTGGCGCCGTTTTCTGGAGATGCCGGCCCAGGAGCAGGAAAGCGTCCTGGAGGTGGAACTGCATCCCCTGCCAGGCCCTGATCGCCTGCTTCTCGCCGGCATGGGTCTCGGCATCCTCGTCCTGCTTGCCTCTCCGCTGTGGTTGCCATGAGCGAATCCACTATTCTTTCCGCCACCACCCCGGGCCGTATCGCCCTGGGCCTGGAGTACGACGGCAATGCCTTCCACGGCTGGCAGACCCAGCCCGGCGGCCGCACCGTGCAGGATGCCCTGGAGGCGGCCCTGGGCGCCATTGCCGGGGTGCCGGTGGCCACCACCTGCGCCGGCCGCACCGATACGGGCGTCCATGCCACTTCCCAGGTGGTGCATTTCGACGCGCCCGTGTCCCGGCCCGAATCGGCCTGGGTGCGGGGCGTCAATTCCCATCTGCCCGACGGTGTCGCCGTGCGCTGGGCCCAGGCCGTGCCTGCCGATTTCCATGCCCGCTTCTCCGCCCGGGGGCGGCGCTACCGCTACCTGCTGCTCAACCGCCCGGTGCGGCCGGGTCTGGCCGCCGGCCGGGTGGGCTGGTTCCATCTGCCCCTGGATGTGGCGAAAATGCAGGCGGCCGCCGACCTGCTCCTGGGAGAACACGATTTCTCCACCTTCCGCGCCGCCGAGTGCCAGGCCAAGACGCCGGTGAAGGAACTGCGGCAGGCCCGGGTCAGCCGCCAGGGCGAGCTGGTGGTGTTCGACTTCGAGGCCACCGCCTTCCTGCACCACATGATCCGCAATCTGGTGGGCAGCCTGGTCTATGTGGGCAAGGGCAAGCACGAGCCGGCCTGGATCGGCGAACTGCTGGCGGCCCGGGACCGGCGCCTGGCGGCCCCCACCTTCAGTCCCTCCGGCCTCTACCTGGCCGGCGTCAGCTACGAACCCCACTGGGGCCTGCCGGAGACCACGGTGCTGCCCCAAATCTGGAGCCTGGAACCATGACGAGCGCCACCCATGCCCGCAGCAAGACCCGCATCAAGATCTGCGGCCTGACCCGGGAGGCGGACGTGGATGCCGCCGTGGCCGCCGGCGCCGACGCCATCGGCTTCGTCTTCTACCCGCCCAGCCCGCGCTACGTCACGCCCGAGCGGGCGGCGGAGCTGGCCCGGCGGCTGCCGCCCTTCGTCGCGGCGGTGGGGCTGTTCGTGAATCCGGAACCGGCCCAGGTGGAGGCCGTGCTGGCCAAAGTGCCCCTGGAGGTCCTGCAATTCCACGGTGACGAGACGGAAAGCCAGTGCCGGCGCTACCTGCGGCCCTACCTCAAGGCGGCCCGCGTAAGGCCCGATCTGGATTTGGTACAATACGCGGCTGCTTACCCTTCGGCCCGGGCCATCCTGCTGGATGCCTTCGTCGATGGTTACGGCGGCGGCGGCAAGACCTTCGACTGGTCCCTCATCCCGGCCGGCCTGGCCCAGAGCATCGTGCTCTCCGGCGGCCTGGACGGGGACAATGTGGCGGAGGCGGTACGGCGGGTGCGCCCGGCGGCGGTGGATGTGTCCTCCGGCGTTGAAGCGGCCAAGGGCATCAAGGATGCCGCCAAGATCCGGGCCTTCATCGCCGCCGTTCGCAGTGCCGACAACGATTGATTTGACGAACTGATTTATGCGCAAGAAACCGGGCGGACATACTCGCACTCACTGGCGCCACCACCTGGCGGACCACACCTGAGAGACGGCGGCTGACTAAGCAGTCCCCGTCCTTCTCAACGTTCGTCTTCTGGAGTCCTACCATGTCCTACAACCTGCCCGACGCCTCCGGCCACTTCGGCCCCTACGGCGGCATCTTCGTCTCCGAAACCCTCATTGCCGCCCTCGAAGAACTGAAGGCGGCCTATGCCCACGCCTGCACCGATCCTGCCTTCCAGGCCGAGTTCGACTACGAGCTGAAGCACTACGTGGGCCGTCCCAGCCCCATTTACCACGCCAAGCGCTGGTCCGAGCTGCTGGGCGGCGCCCAGATCTACCTGAAGCGGGAAGACCTGAACCACACCGGCGCCCACAAGGTGAACAACTGTATCGGCCAGGCCCTGCTGGCCAAGCGCATGGGCAAGCCAAGGGTCATCGCCGAGACCGGCGCCGGCCAGCACGGTGTCGCCACCGCCACCGTGGCTGCCCGCTACGGCTTCGAGTGCGTGGTCTACATGGGCTCCGAGGACGTCAAGCGCCAGGCCGCCAACGTCTATCGCATGAAGCTCCTGGGCGCCACCGTGGTGCCCGTGGAGTCCGGCTCCAAGACCCTCAAGGACGCGCTCAACGAAGCCATGCGCGACTGGGTCACCAACATCGAGAACACCTTCTACATCATCGGCACCGTGGCCGGTCCCCATCCCTATCCCATGATGGTGCGGGACTTCCAGACCGTCATCGGCAAGGAGGCCCTGGTGCAGATGCCGGAGATGGCCGGGCGCCAGCCCGACGCGGTGATCGCCGCCGTCGGTGGCGGTTCCAACGCCATGGGCATCTTCCACCCCTACATTCCCCATGAGAGCGTCAAGCTGATCGGCGTCGAGGCCGCGGGGGAGGGCATGGATACCAACCGCCATTCCGCCAGCCTGCAGAAGGGACGCCCCGGCGTGCTGCACGGCAACCGCACCTACCTGCTGCAGGACGAGAACGGCCAGATCACCGAGACCCACTCCATCTCCGCCGGCCTCGATTACCCGGGCGTCGGCCCGGAACACGCCTGGCTGAAGGATTCGGGCCGGGCCGAATACGTGGGCATTTCCGACAGCGAAGCCCTGCAGGCCTTCCATGACCTGTGCCGCTTCGAGGGCATCATTCCCGCCCTGGAGTCTTCCCACGCCCTGGCCTATGCCGCCAAGCTGGCCCCCTCCCTGGCCAAGGACAAGATCCTGCTGGTCAATCTCTCCGGCCGCGGCGACAAGGACATGCACACCGTCGCCGAAAAGTCCGGCATCCAATTCTGAGAGCCCGCCCCATGTCCCGCATCCAACAGACTTTCGACGCGCTCAAGGCCCAGGGCAAGAAGGCCCTGATTCCCTTCATCACCGCCGGCGATCCCCATCCGGCCCTCACCGTCACCCTGCTGCACACCCTGGTGGAAGCCGGCGCCGACGTGATCGAGCTGGGCGTGCCCTTCTCCGATCCCATGGCCGACGGCCCCACCATCCAGCGCGCCTCCGAGCGGGCCCTGGCCAAGGGCGTCAGCCTGCGCCAGGTGCTGGCCATGGTCAGCGAATTCCGCGAGAAGGACGGCGAGACTCCCATCGTCCTCATGGGCTACGCCAACCCGATCGAGGCCATGGGCATGGAAGCCTTCGTCGCCGCCGCCGCCGAGGCCGGTGTGGACGGCGTGCTGGTGGTGGACTACACCCCGGAGGAAAGCGCCGCCTTCTGCGCCGCCATGAACGCCCGGGACCTGGACACCATCTTCCTCCTCGCCCCCACCTCCACCGATGCCCGCATCAACCAGGTGGGCCAGCTGGCCCGGGGTTACGTCTATTACGTTTCCCTCAAGGGAGTGACCGGCAGCGGCGCCCTCAACTTCGACGAAGTGGCCGAACGCATTCCCAAGATCCGCGAAGCCACCGGCCTGCCCGTGGGCGTCGGCTTCGGCATCCGTGATGCGGAAACGGCCAAGCGCATCGCCGGCATGGCCGACGCCGTGGTGGTGGGCAGCCGCATCATCGAGGAAATGGAAAAGTACCCGGATGACGCCGTGGCCCGCGTCAAGGGCCTGGTGGCCGACATCCGCCGCGGTGTGGATGCCGCCAGCAAGTAATTTTTTAGCCACAGAGGGCACAGAGGACGCAGAGAGTAAAACCGACAGGACAGTCATGCCGCGAGGGCTTCTGATCAGGCCCTGTCGCGTTGTCCAGGAATTGTTTTAACTCTGTGATCTCTGTGCCCTCTGCGGCCAACCCGAATTTAAAAAAGTACCGGAGAACGCCATGAGCTGGTTGCAGAAACTGCTGCCCCCGAAGATCAAGCGTGAAGGCGCGCCGCGCAAGTCCAACCTGCCGGAAGGCCTGTGGCGCAAGTGCCCGTCCTGCGAGGCGGTGCTCTACGCCACCGACCTGGAAGGCAACCTGCAGGTCTGCCCCAAGTGCGGCCACCACAACCGCCTCAATTCCCGGGAACGCCTGGACCTGCTGCTGGACCCGGAAGGCCGTTTCGAGATCGGCGCCGAAGTGCTGCCGGTGGACAGCCTCAAGTTCAAGGACAGCCGCCGCTATCCGGAGCGCCTCAACGACGCCACCGAAGACACCGGCGAGACCGATTCCCTGGTGGTGATGCAGGGCGCCATCAAGACCCTGCCCGTGGTCGTGGCCTGCTTCGAGTTCAACTTCATGGGCGGCTCCATGGGCTCCGTGCTGGGCGAGCGCTTCATCCGCGGCGTCCAGGTGGCCCTGGAGCAGAACGTGCCCTTCATCTGCATCACCGCCTCCGGCGGCGCCCGCATGCAGGAAGGCCTGTTCTCCCTGATGCAGATGGCCAAGACCACCGCTTCCCTGACCAAGCTGTCGGAAGCCGGCCTGCCCTTCATTTCCGTGCTCACCGATCCCACCATGGGCGGCGTCTCCGCCTCCTTCGCCTTCCTCGGCGACGTGGTCATCGCCGAGCCCAATGCCCTGATCGGCTTTGCCGGTCCCCGGGTGATCGAGCAGACGGTGCGCGAGAAGCTGCCGGAAGGCTTCCAGCGCTCCGAGTTCCTGCTGGAAAAGGGCGCCATCGACCTGATCGTGGACCGCCGCGAAATGCGCGACAAGATCGCCCAGCTGCTGGCCCTGCTGCAGAAGCTGCCTGCGGCTGCCTGAAAATCTTTTTTGCCACAGAGGGCACAGAGAACACAGAGAGTTTCCGCTCCGTGCGTAAGGGCGGAGGAAACTGTGTGGGCCTGTGCCCCGGGAGGCAACAGGGACGCCATTCTTCAGCCTGCCATGGCCGAGGTCCGCGTCCCTCCTGCCTTCCAGGGTAGGTGCTTTTGACTTTCCTCTGTGATCTCTGTGCCCTCTGTGGCTAGCCTTTCTATGTCATCCCCCACCACCCTGTCCGACTGGCTCACCCATCTCGAATCCCTCCATCCCAAGGGCCAGGCCGGCATCGAGCTGGGCCTGGAGCGGGTGGCCCGGGTCAAGGCAGCCCTGGGGCAGACCGAGTTCTGCCCGGTCGTCACCGTCGGCGGCACCAACGGCAAGGGTTCGGTCTGCGCCTATCTGGAGAACATCCTGGACCGGGCCGGCTGCAAGGTGGGCTCCTACAGTTCCCCCCATCTGCTGCGCTACAACGAGCGGGTGCGCCTCAACGGCCAGCCGGTGGCGGACGAGGCCCTGTGCGCCGCCTTCGCCCGGGTGGAAGTTGCCCGGGGCGATGAGGCCCTGACCTATTTCGAATTCGGCACCCTGGCCGCCTGGGAGGTCTTCGCCGCCGCCGGGGTCGAGGCCATCGTCCTCGAAGTGGGCCTGGGCGGCCGCCTCGACGCGGTGAACATCTACGAGCCGGACGTGGCCGTGGTCACCGGCATCGCCCTGGACCACACCGACTGGCTGGGCCCCACCCGGGAAGACATCGGCCGGGAAAAGGCGGGCATCTTCCGCCCCGGCAAGCCCGCCATCTGCGCCGACGCCAAGCCGCCCCAGTCCCTGCTGGACCACGCTGCCGCCATCGGCGCCGAGCTGAAACTCATCGGTCGCGACTTCGGTTTCGAGAAAAGCGCCGAGGACCGCCTGCAGTGGCGCTACTGGCTGCGCCAGGGCGAGGCCCTGCAGCGCCGCGCCCTGGCTTTCCCCGGCCTGCGCGGCACGGCCCAGCTGGCCAATGCCAGCGCCGCCCTGACCGCCCTGGACTACCTCAAGGACCGCCTGCCCGTTTCCATGGGCGCCATCCGCGCCGGCCTCATCGAGACCGAGCTGCCCGGCCGCTTCCAGGTACTGCCCGGCCAGCCGGCGGTGGTCCTGGACGTGGCCCACAATCCCCAGTCGGCCCAGGTGCTGGCCGACAACCTGGGCAACATGGGCTTCTACAACCGCACCCACGCGGTGGTGGGCATGCTCGGCGACAAGGACATCGCCACCACCCTGGCCGCCCTCAAGGGCAAGGTGGATACCTGGCTGCTGGCCAACCTGGCGGTGCCCCGGGGAGCCTCTGCGGTGCAGCTGGCGGAGGCCGTGGCCGGCCTTGGCGGCGAGGTGCACTGCCACGATTCCCCCTACGCCGCATGGCAGGCAGCCCTGAAGCAGGCTGCCGAGAATGATAGAATCCTGGTTTTCGGATCCTTCCATACGGTGGCCGGTGTGCTGCCCCATGTGGGCCAGCGACATCGCCAACCGGGTCAAACCCCCAGCTAAAGGTGCTTCGGGCATGCAAGTGACGGACAGTGACGCACAACTGCAACTGAAAAAACGTGCCCGGCGCCGCCTGGTGGGGGCCGTGGCCTTCGTCACGTTCGCCGCCATCGTGCTGCCCATGGTCATGGACCAGGCACCGCCGCCGCCCACCCCCGACGTGCAGATCCGCATCCCCGGCCAGGACCAGACTGCCTTCAATCCCCAGGCCCTGACGCCGCCAGCGCCGGCCAAGCCCGCCGCTCCGGCCAGGACCGAACTGGCGCCGCCGCCCGTGGTCGCCGTGGCCCCAGCCGCCGAGGCCTCTGCCAAGCCGGCAGAAAAGCCCCCCGTCGCCCCGCCCGCCCCGGTGGAAAAGCCTGCCGCCAAGCCCGCGGACAAGACTGCGGAAAAGCAGGCGGCGGAGAAGGCTGCCGCCGACAAGGCCGCCGCTGCAGAGAAGGCCAAGGCCGAGGCCGAAGCCAAGCGCGCCGCCGCCCTGCTCAGTGCCGGCAAGCCCGAAGCCGCCAAGCCGGCGGCCGCGGCCGGCCAGCATGTCATCCTCATCGGTGCCTTTGCCAACCCCGGCAACGTCAAGGTGCTGCAGACCAAGCTCAACGAAATCGGCGTCAAGTCCTACACCGAGAACCTGGATTCCCCCCAGGGCGCCAAGACCCGCGTGCGGGCCGGCCCCTTCCCGAGCAAGGAAGCGGCGGAAAAGGCCCTGGATAAAATGAAGAAAATCGGTGTCAACGGCATCGTCTCCGCGAAATAAGCACGACCGGCAATGACCGCACTGGACTTTGCCATCATCGGCATCATCCTGGCCTCCCTGCTGCTGGGCGCCTGGCGCGGCGTGGTGGGCGAGATCATCGCCCTGGTGGCCTGGATCCTCGGCTTCCTCGCTGCCCGGGCCTTCGGTCCGGAAGCCGCCCAGGTGTTCCTCTCCGGCCTCATCGCCGATCCGGTGTGGCGCCTGGTGTCCGGCTACATCCTGGTCTTCGTCGGCGTCCTCCTGCTGCTGGCCCTGCTGCGGCTGGCGGTGCGGGGCCTGATCCGGGCCCTCGGCCTGGGCCTGGCGGACCGGCTCCTGGGCGTGGTCTTCGGCGTGGCCCGGGGCGCCCTGATCGTGTTGTTGCTGTTTGCCGCCGGGGGCATGACTTCCCTGCCCAAGGCGAGCTGGTGGGCCCAGGCCCAGTTGGCGCCGCCCTTCGAGACGGCGGTGCTGCTGGCCAGGCCCTGGCTGCCCGACGAGGTGGCGAAAAGGATCAAGTACCGGTAGCCTCCGGCTTCCGGCCCAAGTTTTGTAACAGACAGGTGGTGTTCTATGTGCGGTATTCTCGGGGTCGTCGCGACCACGCCGGTTAACCAGCTCCTTTACGATGGCCTCATGGTGCTCCAGCACCGGGGCCAGGACGCCGCGGGCATCGCCACGGCGGAAGGCAATACCTTCCACATGCACAAGGGGCCGGGGCTGGTGCGGGACGTGTTCCGTACCCGCAACATGCGGGCCCTCCCGGGCAACTGGGGTATCGGCCATTGCCGTTATCCCACGGCAGGTTCCGCCTGGAACTTCGCCGAGGCCCAACCCTTCTACGTCAATTCCCCCTTCGGCCTGACCCTGGCCCACAACGGCAACCTGACCAATGCCGAAGTGCTGAAGGAGGAAATGTTCGTGCAGGACCTGCGCCACGTAAACACCAACTCGGATTCCGAGGTGCTGCTCAACGTCCTGGCCCATGAACTGCAGGCTGCCGCCAAGGGCGCCCGCCTCGATCCGGACATCATCTTCCGCGCCGTCGCCGGCGTGCATCGCCGGGTCCGCGGCGCCTACGCCGTGGTGGCCATGATCGCCGGCTACGGCCTGCTGGCCTTCCGCGATCCCTTCGGCATCCGTCCCCTGGTGATGGGCCGCAATCCGGTGGAAGAGGGCTACGAATACCTGATCTCCTCCGAGTCCGTGACCCTGGATACCCTGGGCTTCGAGGTGATGCGCGACATCGCCCCGGGCGAGGCCGTCTTCATCGACCTGCAGCGCAACCTCTCCAGCCGCCAGTGCGCCGACAAGCCGGTGTACGCCCCCTGCATCTTCGAATACGTCTATCTGGCCCGCCCCGACTCCCTCATGGACGGCGTCTCCGTCTATGAAACCCGTCTGCGCATGGGCGAGTTCCTGGCCGAGAAGGTCAAGCAGGTGCTCAATCCGGCCGACATCGACGTGGTCATTCCCATTCCCGACTCCTCCCGGCCCTCCGCCATGCAACTGGCCCAGGCCCTGAACATTCCCTACCGGGAAGGTTTCGTGAAGAACCGCTACATCGGCCGCACCTTCATCATGCCGGGCCAATCCACCCGCAAGAAGAGCGTGCGCCAGAAGCTCAACACCGTCTCCCACGAGTTCAAGGGCAAGCGGGTGCTGCTGGTGGACGACTCCATCGTGCGCGGCACCACCAGCCGGGAAATCGTCGAGATGGCCCGGGCCGCCGGCGCCCTCAAGGTGTACTTCGCCTCCGCCGCGCCGCCCGTGCGCTACCCCAATGTGTACGGCATCGACATGCCGACCCGGGGCGAACTCATCGCCACCGGCCGCACCGATGACGAGATCGCCAAGGAAATCGGTGCCGACGCCCTGGTGTACCAGGAGCTGGACGCCCTCAAGGCCGCCGTGCGCGCCCTCAATCCGGAGCTGACCTGTTTCGACACCTCCTGTTTCGACGGCACCTACGTCACCGGCGACATCACGCCGGCCTACCTGGACAAGGTGGAGAACGGCCGTGGCGGCAAGGGCAAGTCCAGCAACGAGGATGACAGCAATGCCACCCAGCAGCTGGACCTGAACCTGATGGGCAACAACGCCGAACACTGAGCGCCCACCGGAGCAGAGAAAAAACCACCAGGCCCGTTCCGGATTTCCCGAACGGGCTTGGTCATTAAGGAACCCCCATGAGCATCGACAGCAACAACGACTGGCAGCTGGAAACCCTGGCGGTGCGCGCCGGCCAGGAGCGCAGCCAGTTCAACGAGCATTCCGAGGCGCTGTACCTGACCTCCAGCTTCGTCTTCGAGAACGCGGCCCAGGCCGCCGCCCGCTTCTCCGGCGAGGAGGAGGGCAACGTCTATTCCCGCTTTTCCAACCCCACCCTGAGCCTGTTCCAGGACCGCCTGGCCGCCCTGGAAGGGGCCGAGAGCGCCATCTGCACCGCCAGCGGCATGTCCGCCATCATGTCCCTGGTCATGGCCCATCTGAAGGCCGGCGACCACGTGGTGGCCTCCGCCGGCCTCTTCGGCGCCACCATCCAGCTCTTCAACAACATCCTGGCCCGCTTCGGCATCAGCACCACCTACGCCAGCCAGACCCGGCCGGAAGAGTGGGCCGCCGCCATCCGTCCCGAAACCAAGCTGTTCTTCCTGGAGACGCCCTCCAATCCCCTGACGGAAGTGGCCGACATCGCCGCCCTGGCCGAGATCGCCCACGCCAAGGGCATCCTGGTGGCGGTGGACAACTGCTTCTGCACCCCCGCCCTGCAACGGCCCCTGGAACTGGGCGCCGACCTGGTGGTGCATTCGGCCACCAAGTACCTGGACGGCCAGGGCCGGGTCCTGGGGGGCGCCGTGGTGGGCTCGAAGAAACTCACCGAAGAGGTCTTCAAGTTCCTGCGCACCGCCGGGCCGACCCTCTCCGCCTTCAACGCCTGGGTCCTGGCCAAGGGCCTGGAAACCCTGAAGATCCGCATGGCCGCCCAGTCCGCCAATGCCCTGGAGCTGGCCACCTGGCTCGAAGCCCACCCCAAGGTGGCCCGGGTCTTCTACCCCGGCCTGGCCTCCCATCCCCAGCACGCCCTGGCCATGCGCCAGCAGAAGAGCGGCGGCGCCATCGTCTCCTTCGAGGTCAAGGGCGGCAAGCCGGAGGCCTGGAAGGTGGTGGACAACTGCCGTCTGCTCTCCATCACTGCCAACCTGGGCGACGTGAAGACCACCATCACCCACCCGGCCACCACCACCCACGGCCGCATCAGCGCCGAGGCCCGGGCCACCGCCGGCATCGGCGACGGCCTGCTGCGCATCGCCGTCGGCCTGGAAGCGGTGCAGGACCTGCAGGCCGATCTGGAGCGGGGCCTGGCCCAGCTCTGAGGTCGTTGGGGCGGCCTTACTGGCCGTTTGCCGCAGCAGAAAAAAGCCCCCGCTTGCCGGGGGCTTTTTTTTTGAGAACTACGTCTTTGATTTGCCATCTTGGAGAGAGGGCACCGCCCTCACTGAAGGGAATGGGTTCGCACTGCTGGAGGCCAAAAATAACCTTGCCCCAGGAGGAAGCAGGGACGGGCATGTCAGCCGTGCCATACCGGAGAATGCCGTCCTTATTGCCTCTCAGCCATGGTGGCTTTTACCCCCGAAACAGGTGCGGACTACCGGCAAATGCCCGGGGCAGGTTAAGCATGTAAATCCTTTTTCTTTGGTCATGGCGGGGACCGACCTAGTGGTGGTGATGGCCCCGGGGCGGCGGGCCGCCGTGCCAGTCCCCCGGCCCCGGGCCGTAGCCGGGTCCCGGATGGTGGTGGTGGCGCGGCTGCCAGGCGCCCTCGTTGAAATACCAGTGTTGGTGGCGCTGTTCCCAGCGGCCCGGCACGTAAATGTAGCCCGGGCGCTGGCGTAGCCAGCGGCCTTCCAGCCAGACGTAGTTGTAGCCGTCCCAGGCCCAGTAGCCCGGGGCCCACAGATAGCCGCCCCGGGGCGGCGGCATGACTTCGTAGCGGGGCGGCGGGGGCGGGCTGCCGATCTCGATGCCGATGGCCAGGCCGGCGGGCATGGCCCGCACCGACCATTGATCGGCCCGGGCCGGCGCCGTCACCAGCAGGGTGGCGGCCAGGGCCAGCAGCAGGCGGGCGAGGCGGGGAGGGATGAAACGGGGGGTAAGCATGGCAGTCTCCGCAGCGGGAGACAGGAGGCCTCCCTTGGCGGAAATAACGCCGGGCCCCGGCGCCCCGTTGAGCCCGGACACAATTTGTTGCCATTGGGCCGGCGGCAGGCGCCGGCCTCGCCTTAGCCCTACGGCCTGTTCGCCATGCCGGGCCGGAGATCGAGTACTGCGGCGCTCCTCAGCCCTGTTCCAGGCGGCCGCCGCCGAGGGCCTTGTAGAGGCCGATGGCGTTGCGGATGTCGTCCCGCCGCAGTTCCAGCAGGCCCAGTTGGGAGGCGTAGGCCTGGCGCTGGGCGTCGAGCAGTTCCAGGCGGCTGTCCAGGCCGGCCCGGTAGCGCAGGGTGGACAGCTCCCGGCGCCGCTCGGCGCTGGCCACGGCCCGCTCCTGGGCCTGGATCTGGCGGCCGAAGGTGGCGCTGCCGGCGAGGCCGTCGCGCACTTCGCGGAAGGCGGTCTGGATGGCCTTCTCGTACTCGACCACGGCGGCCGAGCGGCGCAGTTCGGCCAGCCGCAGTTCGGCCCGCAGGCGCCCGCCCTGGAAGATGGGCTGGCTGATCTGGGGAGTGAAGGCCCAGGTCTGGTGGGCGCCGGAAAAGAGGCTGCCGAAGGAGGGGCTGATGGCGCCCACGGACAAGGTCAGCAGCAGGCGCGGGAAGAAGGCGGCGCGGGCGGCGCCGATGTCCGCGTTGGCGGCGATGAGGGCCTGTTCTGCCTGCTGGATGTCGGGCCGGTGGGTCAGCAGGTCCGACGGCAGTCCCGGCGGCAGCTGGGTCAGCACCGGCTGTTGGGCCAGGGGCGTGGGCGGCGGCAGGTCCGCCGGCGGCTCCGTGCCGAGCAGCAGGGCCAGGCCGTTGCGGGCCTGGGCCAGGGCCCGCTGGCGGCTTTCCAGATCGGCTTCGGCGGTGGCGACCTGGCCTTCGGCCTGGGCGATGTCCAGGCCGCTGCTCTGCTGGGCCAGCTTCAGCTTGCGCGCCAGGTCCAGGGACTGGCGCCAGTCCGCCAGGGTCAGTTCGGTCAGGCGCAGTTGTTCTTCCGCCAGGCGCTCGGCGAAATAGGCCTCGGCCACGGCGCCGATGAGGCTGATGCGGGCGGCCCGCAGGCCGTGTTCGCTGGCCAGGTAGCGGGCGAAGGCGGCTTCCGAGAGGGAGCCGACGCGGCCAAAGAGGTCCACCTCGAAGGCGCTGATGCCCAGGCTGGCGGAACGGGTCTCCTGGATGGCGGTGCTGTTGCCGCCGTCGCTGGAGCTGCGCTGGCGCGAGCCTTCCAGCCCGGCATCGACGCCGGGGACCCGGTAGCTGCGCTGGATGTCGTACTGGGCCTGCACCTGGGAGACGTTGAGCACGGCCAGGCGCAGGTCCCGGTTGTGTTCCAGGGCCACTTCGATGAGGCGCTGCAGGCGCGGGTCGCCGAACATGTGGCGCCAGCCGATGGCGGCGGCGGAGGTGTTTGCCGGATTTTCCGCCGCCTCGCCCGCCGGGACGGTGCCGTAGGTGTCGGGTACGGGCAGGGCCGGCTTTGGCAGCGTCGGCGCCAGGGAACAGCCGCCGAGGGCCAGGAGGAGGGAAAGGCTGAGGGGAGATAAACGCATGGTCAATCCTTGTTCCAGCGCTGGCGCAGGCGTTGCAGGGTGGCGGAGGCGGCCAGCCGTTCGCTCAGGCTGAGGACGAAGACGAAATACACCGGCACCAGGAACACGGCCAGCACGGTGGCGGTGATCATGCCGCCGAAAACACCGGTGCCGATGGCGTGCTGGGTCTCGGCGCTGGCGCCGCTGGCCAGCATCAGGGGCACCACGCCCAGGGCGAAGGCCAGGGAGGTCATGAGGATGGGCCGCAGGCGCAGGCGGGCGGCCGCGGCGGCGGCCTCGATCAGGCCCATGCCCTGCTCGTGCAGCTGCTTGGCGAACTCGATGATGAGGATGGCGTTCTTGGCCGAGAGGCCGATCACCGTGATCATGCCCACCTTGAAGAAGACGTCGTTGGGCATGCCCCGGGCGTACACCGCGAAGACGGCGCCGATCAGGCCCAGGGGCACCACCAGCATCACCGCCAGGGGAATGGTCCAGCTCTCGTAAAGGGCCGCCAGCACCAGGAACACCACCAGCATGGAGAGGGCCATCAGCAGCGGCGCCTGGGCCGCCGACTGGCGCTCCTGCAGGGACTGGCCGGTCCACTCCACGGCGAAGCCGGGCGGCAGCTTCGCCGCCAGGCGCTCCATCTCGGCCATGGCCTCGCCGCTGGAGGCGCCCGGGGCGGCGCTGCCGGCAATGCGCACGGCCGGATAGCCCAGGTAGCGCACCAGCTGCAGCGGCGCATCGCTCCACTGGGGCGTCACCACCTCGCTCAGGGCCACCATGCCGCCGGCGTTGTTGCGCACGTGCAGGCGCAGGATGTCCTCCACCTGCATGCGGGAACGGGCCTCGGCCTGGATGATGACCTGCTGCATGCGTCCCGCATTGGGGAAGTCATTGACGTAGAGGGAGCCCATGGCGGTGGACAGGGTGTCGCTGATGTTGGCGAAGGAGACGCCCAGGGCCTCGGCCTTCTGCCGGTCGATGTCGAGGCGGACGCTGCTGCCCGGCGGCAGCCCTTCCGGATAGACGCCGGTCACCAGTTTGCTTTCCGCGGCCATGGCCAGCAGCTGCTGCTGGGCCGCCATGAGGGCGGCGTAGCCCTGGTTGGCACGGTCCTGCAGGCGCATGGAAAAGCCGGACGAGGTGCCCAGCTCCTCGATGGCTGGCGGCATCAGGTTGATGACCATGCCTTCCCGGGCCACGCCCATGGCTTCCTGGGCGGCCATCACCTCGGCGGGGGCGGTGGCGCCCTGGCGTTCGTGCCATTCCTTGAGGGTGGTGAAGATGATGGCGGCGTTGGGACCGGAGCCGGAGAAACCCCAGCCGAGCACGGCCTGCACCGCCTCGATGCCGGGACGGCCGACGGCATGGGCCTCGAAGGCCTTGACCACATCCAGGGTGCGCTCCGTGGTGGCATCGGAGGGCAGCTGGATGGAGGTGATGAAGTAGCCCTGGTCCTCCTCCGGCAGGAAGGCCGAAGGCAGTTGCCAGAAGCCCAGGGCCAGCACCCCGGTGATGGCCAGGAAGACGGCCATGGCCCGGCCGCTGCGCCGCACTATGGCGACCACCCGGGTTTCGTAGCGGCCGGTCATGCGCTCGAACATGCGGTTGAACCAGCCGAAGAAGCCGCCCTTCTCGTGGTGGGCGCCGTCCACCGGCTTGAGCAGGGTGGCGCAGAGGGCCGGCGTCAGGGTCAGGGCGAGGAAGGCGGAGAAGAGGATGGAAACCGCCATGGACAGGGTGAACTGGCGGTAGATGACGCCGACGGAGCCGCCGGCCAGGGCCATGGGAATGAACACGGCGATCAGCACCAGGGTGATGCCGACCACGGCGCCGGAGATTTCCTTCATGGCCTTGAGGGTCGCCTCCCTGGGCGACAGCCCCTCGCTGGCCATCAGGCGCTCCACGTTCTCCACCACCACGATGGCGTCGTCCACGATGATGCCGATGGCCAGCACCATGCCGAACATGGTTAGCACATTGACCGAGAAGCCGGTGGCCAGCATCACGGTGAAAGTGCCGAGCAGGGCGATGGGGGCGACGATGGCGGGAATGAAGGTGTAGCGCACGTTCTGCAGGAACAGGTACATCACCAGGAACACCAGCAGCATGGCTTCGAGCAGGGTCTGGGCCACCTTCTCGATGGAAATCTGCACGAAGGGGGCCGTGTCGAAGGGCACCGAATAGCTCATGCCCGGCGGCATGGTCTTGGCCAGCTCGGCCAGGCGCGCCTTGACCGCGGCCGAGGTGCGCACCGCATTGGCGCCGGGGGACATCTGCACCCCCAGGGCGGCGGCGAGCTTGCCGTTCTCCCGGTTCGATTCGCCGTAGCTCTGGGCGCCCAGGGCGACCCGGGCGACGTCGCCCAGCACCACCTTGGAACCGTCCGGATTGGCCCGCAGGACGATGGCGGCGAACTGCTCGGGGGTCGTCAGCTGGCCCTGCACCGAGACCGGAAAGGTGACCCGCTGGCCTTCCACCGTGGGGGCGCCGCCGACCCGGCCCGGGGCGATCTGGGTGTTCTGCTGGGTCACGGCGTCGCTCAGGTCGCTCATGGACAGCTTGTAGGCCACCAGCTTGGCCGGGTCCACCCAGATGCGCATGGCGGCTTCGGAGCCGAACAGCTGCACCCGGCCGACCCCGTCCACCCGCCGCAGTTCCTCCACCATGTTGCGCGCCATGTAGTCGTTGAGGGCCACCTCGCTGTGGCGGCCGTCGTCGGACTTGAGGCTGATGAACATGAGGAAGGAGGAGGCCGCCGATTCGAACTTGAGGCCGTTCTGCCGCACCACGGCCGGCAGGCGCGGCTCCACCGTCTTGATGCGGTTCTGCACGTCCACCTGGGCCAGCTCTGGGTTGGTGCCCGGCTTGAAGGTGGCGGTGATCTGGGCGAAACCGGAGGTGTCGGTGGAGGACTCGAAGTAGAGCAGGTTCTTGACGCTGGAAAGCTCCCGCTCAATCAGCCCCACCACCGCGTCGTTCATGGTCTGGGGCGTGGCGCCGGGATACACGGCATAGATGCTGACCATGGGCGGCGCCACCGTGGGATAGCGGGCGATGGGCAGCTGGGGAATGGCGATGAGGCCCAGCAGGATGATGAAGAGGGCGATCACCCAGGCGAAGATGGGGCGCCGGACGAAGAAGGCAGGCAGTCTCATGGCGCCACCGTCTTGCCGTCGGCGGCCAGGGCCCAGGGCTGGGCCGAGACGGGCATGCCCGGCTGCAGCCGGTCCTGGCCTTCGACGATGACCCGCTCGCCGGCGGCGAGGCCGCTGCGCACCAGGTACTGGCGTTCCACCAGCTTGCCCAGTTCCACGTTCTTGACCCCGGCCTTGCCGTCCTGGCCCACCACCCAGACCCGGGCCTGGCCGGTGGAGGAGCGGGACACGGCCTGCTGCGGCACCAGCAGCCCCTGGATGTCGCCGCCCTGGGGCACCCGGGCCCGCACGAACATGCCCGGCAGCAGATGCCGCTCCGGATTGTTCACCCGGATGCGGATGACCACGTCGCCGGTGCCCGCATCCACATTGATGCCGGAAAAGAGGATGTGGCCGGAGACCGGATAGGGATTGCCCTGGGCGTCGAGGATTTTCACGTTGCCGTCCTTGCCGCCGTCGCTGCTGGCGCTCTGGCCGGCGGACTTGCGGATGGCTTCCAGCATGGAGGCCGGCTGCCGCACATCCACATAGACCTGGTCGATCTGCTGCACCCGGGCCATGGGGTTGGCGTCGCTCTGGCCCACCAGGGCGCCCTCGGTCACCAGCTCCTCGCCGATGCGGCCGGCGATGGGGGAGCGGATGGTGGCGAAGTCCAGGTCCAGTTGCCGACGCGCCAGGGCGGCCTTGGCCTGGGCCACGTCGGCCGAGCTCTGGTTGTACTGGGAGAGGGCGTCGTCGAAGAGCTGCTGGCTCACTGCATCCGCATCCACCAGGGGCTTTAAGCGGTCCACCTGCAGCTTGGCCCGCTCCATGGCGGCGATGGCCCGCTTCAGGGCCGAGGCGGCACTGTCCACCTCGGCTTTGAAGGGGGCCGGGTTGATCTGGAACAGGGGCTGGCCGGCCTGCACTTCGGCGCCCTGCTCGAACAGCCGGCGCAGTACGATGCCGCCCACCTGGGGCCGGATTTCCGCCGTGCGCAGGGCGCTGACCCGGCCGGGCAACTCGTCTTCGAGATGGACCGGGCGCGTTTCCACGACGATGCTGGATACAATGGGCGGCGGCATTTCCTGGGGAGCTTCCCCGCCGCCGCAGGCGGCCAGGGTGAGGGCGAACAGGGAAACAAGGAGCGGCCGCAGTTGCGGTAAGCTTTTTTTCATGGCTTGGGGCTGGTTCCTGCGAAGGGCAGGGACGGCATAGTGATGACCGGGCCAGTGTAGGCGGATGAAATTGACTATCCGTGGCGGAAATGTGGAGAAATGATGGAGAAGCGCCCAGGAAGGAAAGGGACATTGCCGGAAGCATCGGCACCCCGGCTGTGCCCGGAAAATGGGAGGCGGCGGTGAATTCCCCGGCGGCCCTGGTCCTCGTTGCCGAGGACGAACCGGAAATTGCCGACATCCTGCGGGCCTATCTGGCGCGGGAGGGGCTGCGCAGCGCCCACGCCGCCAACGGCCGGGAGGCCCTGGAACTGCACCTCTCCCTGCGGCCCGACCTGCTCCTGCTGGATGTGCGCATGCCCCTCCTGGACGGCTGGCAGGTGCTGGCCGAGGTGCGCCGCCGCGGCAGCACGCCCATCATCATGATCACCGCCCATGACCAGGATGTGGACAAGCTTTCGGCCCTGCGCATGGGCGCCGACGATTACGTGGTCAAGCCCTTCAATCCGGCCGAGGTGGCGGCCCGGGCCCGGGCCGTACTGCGCCGCACCCTGGGCGGCGGGGAGGGGAATGGGGGAGCCGGCATCCTGCGCACCGGTCCCCTGGAAATCGACCTGGACGCCTTCCGCGTCAGCGTCCGCAGTGATCAGGGTGAGCAACTCCTGGCCCTGACCCTGACCGAGTTCCGCCTGCTCGCCCATCTGGCCCGCATGCCGCGCCGGGTCTTTTCCCGCAGCGAGCTGCTGCACGCCTGCCTGCCGGAGAGCGACGCCCTGGAACGGACCGTGGACAGCCACCTGAGCAAGCTGCGGCGCAAGCTGGAGGAGGCCGGGGTCGGTGGCCTGCCGGTGAGCGTGCGCGGCGTCGGCTACTGCCTGGAAGGGAATGCCTGATGTTTCCCGGCGGCCTCAGCCGGCAGCTGGTCATCTCCATGTCGGCGGTGGCCCTGGGGGTGACCCTGTTCATCCACGTCAGCTTCTACATCTTCTACGCCGTGGCCATGGAGGTGAATCCGGCCATGGTCTCCTCCACTCCCGATGCCTGGCCCCCCACCGGGCCCGAATGGGGCTGGATGATCGGGGTCACCCTGGTGGGGTTGCTGGGGGCCGTGTATACCGCCTCCCGCCTGGCCCGGCGCATCCTGCAGCCCCTCAATTCGGTGGCCGATAGCGTGCGCCGCCTGGCCCACGGCGACCTGGACGCCCGGGCCGAGGCCGGTGCCAATGCCCTGAGCGAAACCGCCGTCCTGGTGCGGGACTTCAATGCCATGGCCGAGCGCCTGCAGCGCATGAGCAGCGAGTTTTCCACCTGGAACGCGGCCATCGCCCACGAACTGCGCACGCCGGTGACCATCCTGCGCGGGCGTCTGCAGGGACTGGCGGAGGGCGTCTTCGAACCGGACCCGGTGCAGTTCCACAGTCTGCTGACCCAGGTGGAAGGCCTGTCGCGGCTGATCGAGGACCTGCGGGTGCTGAGCCTGGCCGACAGCGGCCACCTCAACCTGCACCTGGAGCGCAGCGACCTGGCGGCGGAAATCCTGCGCATCGCCAGCCTGCTGGAGCCGGAACTGGTGGCCGCCGGCTTCCGCCTGCGCCTGCGGCTGGAAGCGGCGCCGGTGCTGTGCGACGTCACCCGCATCCGGCAGATCGTCATGGCCCTGCTCGACAATGTGCGGCGCTATGCCCAGCCCGGTGAGATCACCATTTCCTGCCGCCTGGGGGAGGGCGCTTTCGTCTTCCAGATCGAGGACGACGGACCCGGGGTGCCGGAAGAACTGCTGCCCCATCTGTTCGACGCCTTCCAGCGCGGCGACGATTCCCGCAGCCGGGCCAGCGGCGGCAGCGGCCTGGGCCTGGCGGTGGTGCGGGCGGTGGTGGAAGCCCACGGCGGCCGCATCCGCTGCCTGCGGGGTAGCCGGGGCGGCGCCCTGTTCGAGGTGGTGCTGCCCCAGGCCTAGGCCCGGGCGGGGGGCCTCATTCGTGGCGCAGGGCCTCGATGGGGTCCAGGCCGGCGGCGCGGCGTGCCGGGACGTAGCCGAAGATGACGCCGATGGCGGCGGAGAAGCCGAAGGCCAGCAGGTTGATGCCCGGGTTGAAGAGGAAGGGCATGCCCATCAGGGCCGAGAGGCCGAGGCAGGCGAGCAGGGCCAGAATGATGCCGACCAGGCCGCCGAAGGCGGAGAGGGCCACGGCCTCGATGAGGAACTGCAGCAGCACCTCGTTTTCCAGGGCGCCGATGGCCAGGCGGATGCCGATCTCCCGGGTGCGTTCGGTGACCGATACCAGCATGATGTTCATGATGCCGATGCCGCCCACCAGCAGGCTCACCGCGGCCACGGCGCCGAGCAGGGTGGTCATGGTGCCGATGGTGCCGGAGAGGGCTTCGGCGATCTGCTTGGTGTCCATCAGGTTGAAGTTGTCGTCGTCGTTCTCCGCCAGCTTGCGCCGCTCCCGCATCAGCTGCCGGATCTGCTCCATGACCCGGGGGGAGCTGGCGCCGTCCTTGAGGGACAGCATCAGGGTGGAGACGTCCTGGGTCTTGCCGGTGAGGCGGCGCTGGGCCGTCACCAGGGGCATCAGCACCACGTCGTCCTGATCCATGCCCATGGCGCCCTGGCCCTTGCTGGCCAGGATACCGACGATCTCGCAGGAGAAATTCTTCACCCGCACCGCGTTGCCGAGGGGGCTCTGGCCGGCAAATAGCTTCTGCTTGACCGTGTTGCCGATGACGCACACCGCCTTGCCGGCGCGCATTTCCTCGTCGCTGAACTGGCGGCCGGCAGCCAGCTTCCAGTTGCCGGCGACGAAGTAGGCGTTGGTGCTGCCGGTGACGCTGGAAGACCAGTTCTCGGCGCCGGCCACCAGGGTCACGGTGCTGCTCACCACCGGCGCCACGGCCTTGAGGGAGGGCACCTGGGTGAGCAGGGCCTCCACGTCGGCGGCGCGGAAATTGGGGGCGCCGGCGCTGTCCCGTCCCGGGCCGAGGCGCTGGCCGGGGCGCAGGATGAGCAGGTTGCTGCCGAGGCTGGAAATCTGCTCGGCCACCATGCGGGTGGCGCCGTTGCCCAGGGTCACCATGGTGATGACGGCGGCGACGCCGATGACGATGCCCAGCACCGTCAGGAAGGAGCGCATCAGGTTGCGGCGGATCTCCCGCAGGGCCAGGAGGATGGCGTTCAGGAACATGGGGCGGGCTCCGCGGTGCGTTCGTCGCTGGCCACCCGGCCGTCCACGAAATGGACGATGCGGCTGGCGTAGGCGGCCATGTCGGGCTCGTGGGTGACCATGGCGATGGTGATGCCCTGTTCCCGGTTCAGTTTCACCAGCAGTTCCATGATTTCGTGACTGCGCTGGCTGTCCAGGTTGCCGGTGGGCTCGTCGGCGAGGAGCACCAGGGGATTGGTGACGATGGCCCGGGCGATGGCCACCCGCTGCTGCTGGCCGCCGGAAAGCTCGGCCGGGGTGTGGTGCTCCCAGCCGTTGAGGCCGACCCGGGCCAGGGCTTCCCGGGAGGCCCGGTGCCGCGCTTCCGGCGACTCGCCGCGGTAGAGCAGGGGCAGTTCCACGTTCTCCTGGGCCGAGGTGCGGGCCAGCAGGTTGAAGCCCTGGAAGACGAAGCCCAGGTAGTGGCGGCGCAGCAGGGCCCGCTGGTTGCGGGAGAGGTCCTGCACCGGCACGCCCTGGAACAGGTAGTCGCCGCTGCTGGGGCTGTCCAGGCAGCCGAGGATGTTCATCACCGTGGATTTGCCCGAGCCGCTGGGGCCCATGACGGCGACGAAGTCCCCTTCGGCAATATCCAGGTCGACGCCGCGCAGGGCCTGGAACTCGGCCTGGCCCTGGCCGTAGGTCTTGGTGATGCGGCGGAACTGGATCAGGGGCGGCGCCGCGCCGTTGCCGGAGCTCACGGACGCATCTCCTGGTATTCGGTGATGACGGCCATGCCCGGCTGCAGGTCGCCGCCCAGGATCTCCGTATAGCGGCCGTTGCTGACCCCCGGGGTGACGGCCACGGCCACCGGCTGGCCCTCCTGCAGCACCCACACCTGGGTGGCGGCGGCGCCGTTGTCCTTGCGCTTCTTCTGCGGCTCCCGGGGCGGCCCGGGCATGAGGCGGGAGAGGAAGCTGCGCTGGTCGCCGCCGGCCGCCTGGGGCGGGGTGAAGCGCAGGGCGGCGTTGGGCACCAGCAGGGCCTGGTCGCGGCTGGCGGTGATGATCTCGGCGGTGGCGGTCATGCCCGGGCGCAGGGCCAGGTCGTTGTTGGCCACCTTGAGCACGGTCTTGTAGGTGACCACGTTGTCGGTGGTGGTGGAACCGATGCCGACCCGCTGGATCTGGGCCGGGAACTTGCGCCCGCTCCAGGCGGAGACGGTGAAGCTGGCCTGCTGCCCCACCTGCACGCTGCCCACATCGGCCTCGTCCACCTTCACCTGCAGTTCCATCTGGGTCAGGTCCTCGGCCAGGGAAAAGAGCACCGGGGTGGTCATGGCGGCGACCACGGTCTGGCCCGGTTCCACCTTGCGCGTCAGCACCACCCCGTCCACCGGGGAACGGATGGTGGCCTTGGCGATATTGGTCTCGTCCGACTTCAGGGTGGCCCGGGCCTGGGTCACCGTCGCCCGGGCGCTGGCCTCGTTGGCCTGGGCCCGCAGCAGGGTCGCTTCCGCCGTTTCCAGTTCGGTCTTGGCCGGCACCTTGCCGCCGGACAGCTCCGCCACCTGGCGCATGCGCGAGAGGCTGGCCCGGGCCTCGGCCACGGTGGCCACGGCCTGGGCCACGCTGGCTTCGGCGGCGGCCACGGCGGCCTGGGACTTGACCACCTGGTCCTTGAGCTTGGAGATGTCCAGCTGGGCCAGCAGCTGGCCCTTTTTCACCTGCTCGTTCTCCTGCACCAGCACCGACTCCAGGGTGCCGGAAAGTTCGCTGCCCACGTCCACCGACTTGGTCGGCGCCAGGGTGCCGCTGGCGGAGACGGTGACCACCAGGGGGCCGCTGTCCACGGTTTCCGTGAGGAACTGGCCCTGGCTCTTCTTGCCGCCGGAAAGAAGCAGGGCGAGGGCCAGCACGGCGATGGCGCCCCCCGCCAGGAAGCGCTTGGGATAACGCTGCCAGAGGGGCTGGGCGCCGCTGCCGGCGGCCTTCTTGAGGAGGTCCTGGAGGGCGCCGTTGTGGTTGTCCTGGGGCGAGGTCATGGGGCGGTCTTTTCCTGTGTCGAAAGGGGTGTGGCAGCGGAGGCAGCGATGGCGTCCGCCGGGGCCTCGGGGGTGCTCCAGCCGCCGCCGAGGGCCTTGTAGAGCTGGATCACGGCGCTGAGCACGGCCAGGCGCGCCGTGGCCAGGCTGTCTTCGGCGCTGAGGCGGGTGCGTTCGGTGTCCAGCACCTTCTGGAAGTCCGTCAGGCCGGCCTGGTACATCTGCCGCGCCAGCTGGGCCGCGTTGCGGGCCGCTTCGGCGGCGCGGCGGCGGGTGGCCTCCTGCTCCCGGCCGGCGGCGTAGGCGGCCAGGGCGTTTTCCGTATCTTCCAGGGCCGTCAGGATTTTCTGCTCGTAGGCGATCAGGGCCTGTTCCTGGGCGGCGTCCTGCACCGCGATGCGGCTCTTCAGGCGGCCGCCGTCGAACAGGGTGGCGGCCAGGGTGCCCGCCAGGGAGCGGGCCACGGTGCCGCTGCCGCCCAGGGCGCCGGAGGTGAGGGCCTGCCAGCCGAAACTGCCGCTGAGGGTGAAGCTGGGATAGCGTTCCGCCACCCGGGCATGGACCCGGGCCGTTTCCGCCGCCAGGGTGCGCTCGGCGGCGCGCACGTCGGGGCGGCGGCGCAGGGCGTCGGCGGGAATGCCGACGGCAATCTCCCGGGGCGCCGCCGGCAGGGGGCGGGCGCTGCCGAGCCGCTCCTGCAGGCTGCCCGGGGTCTGGCCCAGGAGCACGGCCAGGCGGTTCTGGGAGGCGGCGACGTTGCTCACCAGGGCGGGAATGGTGGCCCTGGTCTGTTCCAGGCTGGTGCGGGCCTGTTCCACGTCCAGTTCGGTGGCCAGGCCGGCCTGCTGCCGCCACTGGGTGATCTCCAGGGTTTCGGCCTGGCTGCTGGCGTTGTCCCGGGCGATCTGCAGGCGCTCCTGGTAGGTGCGCAGCTCCACGTAGTTGCGCGCCACCTCGCCCACCAGGGTGACCCGGGCGTATTCCAGGGTGGCGGCCTGGGCGGCCACGTCCGCATCGGCGGCGCTGACGTCCTGGCGCACCACGCCGAAGATGTCCGGCTCCCAGCTGGCGTCGAAGCCGGCGTCGTAGATGGTGGTGCGCCGGCTGCTGCCGCCGCTGACGGCGGGGCTGGCCTTGCTGCCGGTGGCGCCGGTGGAGGCGCTGAGGCCCGGGTAGTAGTCGGCGGCGGCCAGGTCCCGGCTGGCCCGGGCGCTGCGCAGCTTGGCCTGGGCGCTGCGCAGGTCCGGCGAGGCGGAGAGGCCCTGGGCGATCAGCTGGTCGAGCAGCGGGTCGTTGAAACGGGTCCACCACTGGGCCAGCACGGCGGCCTCATCGGCCTCGGTGGTGGCCTCCGCGGTTGTCTCGGCCCGTGCCGGGGCTGGGCCCTGCCATTGCTCCGGCACGCTCACCTGCAGGCGGCGCTGGTCCAGGTCCGGCGCCGGGGTAAACAGGGTGCAGCCCCCCAGGCTGCCGGCCAGGGCCAGCAGGAGCAGGGCGTGGCCGGCGGTGCGGCGGAGGAAGGGGGGCGGGGAGAGCGGCATGGGATTCCGGTGGGGGCGACGGTGGGCAGGAAAGTGGTGGAGAAGAGCGGAACGGCGGGTGCCGACGGGACGCTGCGGCGGCCCGGATTGGCCGCTGGCAAGCCGCTGGCAGGCAGTTCGCCTGGAGGCCGCAAGCGGCTCGGATGCGGCCCGGTAATTGAATCTTAACAATTATCCCCGGGCCTGCCGGGTGGCCGGCGGCCGTTTTTGCAGACATTTACATCCGTGTAAGCGAAGGTTTCCGGCAACCCGGGGGCGAATGGCGGCCCGGGGGGCGGGGGACCGTGCTACACTGCGCGCCTCGCGTCGCCGTAATCAGTCACGGCGGGCGTCGTGATTTCGTTGAAATCCCTCCGGCCGGGCCCTCTGCCCGCCGCGTGAATTACCCCATCCCCGTAGTTCGCCTCGACTGGTTCGTGCCGCAGCGCACGCAGGGCCCAAGGGCTACCCACCAGGAGCATCCATGCTGTTTACCGATCTCGGCCTCAAGGCCGAAATCCTGCGCGCCATTGCCGAGCAGGGTTACACCGAACCCACCCCCATTCAACAACAGGCCATTCCCGCCGTCCTCGCCGGCCGCGACCTGATGGCCTGCGCCCAGACCGGCACCGGCAAGACCGCCGGCTTCACCCTGCCCATCCTGCAGCTGCTGTCCCAGGCCCAGGCCGGCGAAAGCCCCCTCAACCGCCTGGCGCGCAAGCCCCGGGTGCTGATCCTGGCGCCGACCCGGGAACTGGCCCTGCAGGTGGAAGAAAGCGTCCGTACCTACGGCCAGCATCTGCCCCTGAAGTCCATGTCCATGTTCGGCGGTGTCGGCATGAATCCCCAGATCGCCGCCCTGAAGCGCGGCGTGGACATCCTGGTGGCCTGCCCGGGCCGCCTGCTGGACCACATCAACCAGCGCACCCTGGACCTTTCCGGCATCGAAATCCTGGTCCTGGACGAAGCCGACCGCATGCTGGACATGGGTTTCATCCGCGACATCCGCAAGATCCTGGCCCTGCTGCCGCCCAACGGCAAGCGCCAGAACCTGCTCTTCTCCGCCACCTTCTCCGACGAGATCAAGGAACTGGCCAGGAGCTTCCTGCACGATCCCCAGTCCATCGAAGTGGCCCGCCGCAACACCACCGTGGAAACCGTCAGCCAGAAGGTCATTCACGTGGACCGGGAAAAGAAGAAGGACGTGCTGCTGCACCTCTTCGAGAACCGGGGCTGGAACCAGGTGCTGATCTTCACCCGCACCAAGCACGGCGCCGACGCCCTTTCCCGCCGCCTGGACAAGGAAGGCATCCGCTCCGCCGCCCTGCACGGCAACAAGACCCAGGGCGCCCGGGTGCGGGCCCTGACCGAGTTCAAGGAAGGCAAGCTGGTGGCCCTGGTGGCCACCGACATCGCCGCCCGGGGCATCGACATCGACCAGCTGCCCTATGTGGTGAACTACGAGCTGCCCAATGTGGCCGAGGACTACGTGCACCGCATCGGCCGCACCGGCCGCGCCGGCGCCGAAGGGGAGGCCATCTCCCTGGTCTGCCACGACGAGCGGGACAACCTGCGCAGCATCGAACGCCTGATCAAGAAGGACCTGGAGAAGGAAGTGCTGCCCGGCTTCGAGCCCAGCGCCAACCCGACCCCGGCACCGCCCCAGAACCGTGGCGGCCAGCGCCAGGGCCAGGGACAACGCCAAGGCCAGCGCCAGGGGCAGGGCCAGCCGGGCCGCAGCTTCGGCAACAACGGCGGCGGCAACCGCAGCGGCGGTAACGGCGGCAGTGGCGGCCGTGGCCAGGGCGGCGAAGGCCGCAGTCGCAGCGGCGGCGGTGCCGCCAGCGGCAACGGTGGCACGCCCCGCAGCGGCGGCAACCACCGCAACGGCACCCGGCACCACTAAGCCAGGGCGATCCCCATGAAAAAGGCCGGCGCAGCAATGCGCCGGCCTTTTTTTTCGTCTGGCGCCGGGGCGGCACCCTGGCGGGGCCGTCGTCGCCCCGGCCGTTCAGGAGAGGTCGGGCAGATCGAGTCCCCGATCCCACGGCGCCGGATCGCCGGCAAAGCGCTCGGCGAGGAAGTCCACCAGCAGGCGCAGGGCCAGGGGCTGGTGCTGGCGGGAGAGGTAGATGGCGTGGATGCCCAGCACTTCCGGTTCATGGTCCGGCAGCAGGGGTACCAGGCGGCCGGCGCCCAGGTCGTCCCCCAGGTAGTAGGTGGGCAGCATGCCGATGCCGGCGCCGCACAGCACGGCCCGCCGCAGCACCGCCGTCTCGTTGGTGTGGAAGCTCCAGTTCACCGGCACCGCAAGGTCGGCGCCGTTGCGCGTGAACCGGTACTGCTTGCCGATGCCGAAGGCGTGGGCGATGCAGCGGTGCCGCTGCAGGTCCTCGGCCGTTTCGGGCTTGCCATATCGTTCCAGGTAGGCGGGCGCGGCACACAGCAGGGAACGGCAGCGGGCCAGGGGCCGCGCGATCATGGCCGGGTCCAGGGTGTTGGTGATGCGTACCGCCAGATCGACCCGTTCCGCCACCAGGTCGGTGGGCTTGTCTCCCACCGAGAGGACGATTTCCACCTGTTCATGCTGCCGCTGGAAGTCCGCCAGGGCCGCCGTCAGCTGGGCATCGGCAAAGGAGCCGGCGGTGGTGACGCGCAGCACCCCGGCTGGTTCCCGGTTGCGGGCCGCGGCCAGGTGCCGGGCCTCGGTGGCGATCTCCAGCAGTTGCCGGCAGGAGGGCAGGGCGGCGAGGCCGGCGTCGGTGAGGCTGACCTTGCGCGTGGTCCGGTGCAGCAGGCGGGCGTCGAACCAGTCCTCCACCGCCGCCAGGTAGCGGCTGACCATGGCCGCCGACATGTCCAGGTGCTCGGCGGCCTGGGTCAGGCTGCCCCGGTCGGCCACTTCAACGAAGACGCGTACTGCGGTCAGGCGGTCCATTTAATCGATTTGTGCAATAAATAATCAACTGAATCGAACTTTATCAACCATTTTGCAATAGATAAAGTTCGCCCTGTCATCACAACCCATCCATGCACGGAGACCGCCATGTTTTCCCTCAAGCGCATTGCCCGCTTCGCCATTCCCGCCCTGACCCTCGGCATCGTCGCTCCCGGCCATGCCCAAAGCCAGGGTGCCGCCCAGACTCCGGCGCCGCTGCAGGTACAGGTGTACAACGCCGATGGCCACAGCTTCCACGTCAATGCGGTGGTGGTGAGCGGCAAGAGCGAAGCCGTGGTCATCGACACCGGCTTCACCCGGGCCGATGCCCTGCGGGTGGCGGCCAATGTGCTGGACAGCGGCAAGACCCTGACGACCATTTTCATCAGCAATGCGGACCCGGATTTCTATTTCGGGGCCGAGGTGCTCAAAGCCCATTTCCCCCAGGCCCGGGTGCTGACCACGCCGGCGGTGCGGGAAAAGATCCAGGCCAGGATGGCCGCCAAGGTGGCCTTCTGGGGGCCGAAGATGGGCGCCAACGGGCCCCGTCAGCCGATCGTGCCGGAACTGCTGCAGGGCACCCGCCTCAGCGTCGACGGCGAGACCGTAGAAGTGCGCGGCACCAGCGGCGAGCTGGCCCATCGCCCCTATATGTGGATTCCGTCGCTGCGGGCGGTGGTCGGCAATATCGCCATCTTCGGCAACCTGCACGTGTGGACCGCCGATACCCAGACGGCGAGCCAGCGCCAGGCCTGGTTCGCCCAGCTGGACGAGATCGAGGCGCTGCAGCCCGCCCTGGTGGTGCCGGGCCACATGGCCCCCGGCACGGCCCTGGACGCCAGCGCCATCGCTTACACCCGCAGCTACCTGCAACGCTTCGACGCGGAAGCTGCCAAAGCCTCCAATGCCGCCGAGCTGATCGCCGCCATGCAGCAGGCCTACCCCCGGGCCGGTCTGGGCGTGGCCCTGGAGATCGGCGCCAAGGTCAACAAGGGCGAGATGCATTGGTAAGCCTCAAACCCTGCGCCAGCACCGCGCCGCTGCCATCCGGGCGGCGGCACGATCCTGATTTATCGCCTCCATCCAAGGAATTCCCGAACCATGACTGCCCCGATCCTGCATTACCTCTACGACCCGCTGTGCGGCTGGTGCTATGGCGCCGCCCCCTTGGTGCGGGCAGCCCGCGATGTCCTGCCGGTGCGGCCCCGTAGCGGCGGCATGATGGCCGGCGCCCGACGCCAGGCGGTGACGCCCCAGCTGCGCGCCTATGTCCAACCCCATGACCAGCGGATCGCCCAGTTGAGCGGCCAGCCCTTCGGCCCTGCCTACACCGATGGCCTGCTTTGCGACAACGGCGCGGTCTTCGACTCCGAGCCGCCCACCGCCGCCATGCTGGCCACCGAACAGCTGGCTGGCCGCGGGCTGGACATGCTGGCCCGGTTGCAGGTGGCCCACTATGAAGAAGGCCGCCGCATCGCCGAGCTGTCGGTGCTGGTGGAGTTGGCCGCATCCCTCGGGCTCGATGCCGCCGCCTTTGCCGAGACTCTGACGCAACTGTCGGGCGAGGCGGTGCAGGCCCATTTCCGCGACACCCGGGAATTCATGGCCCGGGTCGGCGCCCAGGGCTTTCCCACTTTCGTCCTCGAAACGGCGGAGGGCCTGCAGAGCATCGACGTCTCCGCCTACCTGGGGCGTCCCCAGGCCTTCCAGGAGCGTCTGCGCCAGCGTGCCGGGCTGCCCGCTGGGAGCGCTGACTAGGCCCCGGGCTGCGGCTTCGACGGTTGTGCCCTGTAAGCCGGGTGTCTGGTCATGAAAAGCAATCTGCGGATCGTTGCCGAGCACTACGCCGCATCGGCCCGCGGCGACCTGGCCGGCATGCTGGCGGACCTGTCGCCGGAGGCGGCCTGGACCGAGATGGCGGGCTTTCCCTGCGCCGGCACCTGGATCGGTGCCACCGAGGTGGGCGCCCATGTCTTCGCCGTCCTCGGCCGCGACTGGGAGGATTACACCTTTGTCCTGGAACGTTTGATCGACGGCGGCGAGGAAGTGGTGGGTATCGGCACCTACAGCGGCACTTACCGTAAAACCGGCAAGTCGATGCGGGCCCGGGCGACCCATGTGTGGCGGCTTGCCGGCGGCCGGATCGTCGCTTTCGAGCAGTTCACCGACACCCTGCTGGTGGCCCGGGCCATGCAGGCCTGATGGGGACGGCCTGGCTTGGCCGCGGCTGCCCGGAGGTTCAGGTGGCCGCGTCCTGCTCCAGCAGCTTCTGGTAGACGAAGGCGGTGAGGGTGATGCGGTCCTGGGCTTCGCCGCCGACGAATTCCAGGCCGTAGCCGATCATGCCGGGGCCCAGGTCTTCGCCGCCCGGATTGACGGCGCGGATGACCGCATCCAGGGTCACCAGGGAAATGATGTCGGCCAGGGCGATCTTGAAGGAGAGGCGGATGCTGTCGCCCTGGAGCCCCAGGGGATGGGGCGAGGCCAGCATGGCGCCGGAGATGCTGACGTTGCGGATGCTGGCGGCGCAGGCGTCCGGACTTTCCTGGCCCTGGGCGTCGAGGCGGCGGGCGCTGGCGATGAGATTGACCTTGGCCCGGGCGCCGCGGCGCACCACCAGGGCGCGCACGTCCTTGGGGTAGGACAGGTGCAGGTAGGGGTAGGGCACGGCCACGGAACGCACCACCGTGGTGGAGAAGGCGTAGGCGTTCTTGCCGGAGAAGGCCCGCACCACGTAGTTCTGGCCGTCCCGCACGAAAATGTAGGCGCCGTCCACCTTGGGCGTGCTGACCAGGACGCTGGCGCCCTTGGTGAAGCCGATCAGCTTGACGTAGTGGCGGGCGGCGTTGGCGTCGCCGTTGGGTTGCAGCTGCAGGGCGTCGCCTATCTGCAGGCGGGCTTCGTCCAGGTTGACCCGGTTCTCGGCGGGGATTTCCGGGGCGATGTCCTTGGTGGGGGCGGGATCGGGCATGGTGGGGGCGCTATGGTTATACGGGGCCCCTGGGGCCTGTTTGTTGTGGCCCTGAGTGTAGCACCCCCATGTTGTCGTCGTAAGGCCGTCCCCGGACCGGCCCTGGCCTCGCCTAGTGCCGGTTGAAGATGCGGGTCTGGCCCTTGAGATCCACCAGCAGGGTGTCGTACAGCTCCCGCCGCACTTCCCGCTGCTCCGGCGTCGAATCGAGCACCGTGCAGCCCCGCTCGCAGCTGGGGTTGGAAGCCTCCCGTCCCGGCGCCCCGGCGGGCAGGCCGGGCACGGCCAGGCCCCGGGCCTTGGGCTTTTCCTTGAGCAGTTCCTTGATGTCCTCGGCCGGCACATGGCCTTCGATGAAGTAGCCGGCGACCCGGGCCGTATGTACCGACTCCACCGCGGCGGGGACTTTCAGGCGCTTTTTCAGGGCCACCATGTCCGCCGTTTCCTTCATGGTGACGCTGAAGCCGTTCTGCCGCAGGTGCTCGGCCCAGTCGATGCAGGCCAGGCAGGGCACCGGGGCGAACACTTCCACCTGCGGCAGGTTTTCCGCCGCACCGAGGGGCGCGGCAGGCAGGAGGGCGGCCAGCAGGGCCGTTGCCAGCAATCGTTGCATATGAGTTTTCCCTGAGAATGTGGGACTGCGGAAAAGCCGCGCCCTTTTCTTGCCATTCTCGCCCCGGGGCGGGCGGCAAAACAACCCTTCCTCTGCCATGGATTTGGCGCTGGTGGCCGATCCGTGATGGATTGCAGCCGTGGTCGCGGGGGGGCTGTGCGACAATGGGCGCCCCAAATTGTTCCCGTTTCCCGTCTTCCACCATGGATTCCCCCCGCTATCTGGAAGTCCCGACCGGCCAGGCCCTGGATGCCGTGCTGGCGGCCTGGCATGAGAGCCTGCCCGGGTATTCCGTCCTCGCCCTGGTGGCCGAGGCCAGCGCCGAGGCCGTGCCCCTGCTGCAGGCAGCCTGCCGCAGGGCCGGCGTCAGCCTGGCCGGGGCGGTCTTCCCGGCCCTGCTGCAGGAAGACGGGGCCTTGCCCCGGGGAGTGGTGCTGCTGCCCCTGCACGGGGCGCCGCCGCCCCTGCTGGTGGAGGGCGTGTCCCGGGCCGAGGCGGTGGCGCCCCTGGCCAGCCGTCTCGCCGCCTATGTCGATGCCCAGCTGGACGACGACACCGAGGCCACCCTGTTCTGCATCTTCGATGCCCTGGTGCCGAACATCGCCACCCACCTGGATGCCTGGTACCTGGCCCTGGCCGACCGGGTGCACTACGCCGGGGTCAATGCGGGCAGCGAGCGTTTCGTTGCCATCCCCTGCCTGTTCGACCAGGAGCGCTGCATCGCCGACGGCGTGCTGCTGCAGCTTCTGCCGGGCCACCAGGGTGCCGTGCTCGAACACGGCTTCCAGGTACCCGAACAGGTCATCACCGCCACCTCCGCCAGCGGCAACCGTATCGTCCAGATCGACTGGCGGCCGGCCCTGGAGGTCTATGGGGAAATGATGGCCAGCCAGTACGGGGTCAGCATCGACCGAGACAACTTCTATACCTACGCCGTGCATTTCCCCTTCGGCATCCTGCGGGCCGACGGCGAGGTGCTGGTGCGCATTCCCGTGGCCCTGGACGAGGGCGGCGGCATCATCTGCGTCGGCGAGATTCCACCCAATTCGGTGCTGACCCTGCTCGACGCCCGCAGCGGCGCCGAGCGCTGCGTGCCCCAGCTGGCCGCCAGCCTGGCCGCCATGCCACGCTCCGGCACCGACCTGTTGCTCTTCTACTGTGCCGGGCGCCGCATGCACATGGGCCCGGCCGGGATGGACCGGGAGCTGGCCGAACTGGCCCGGCGCCTGGGGCCGGTCAAGCTGTGGGGCGCCCTTTCCCTGGGCGAGATCGGGGCCGCCGTCTGCGGCGGTTACCCCCTGTTCCACAACGCCACCCTGGTGGGGCTACCCTGGAGCGGTTCGTGGTCGGTGCAGTAAACGACGAGCAGGCCCTGGCCATCCTCTACGATCTGGCGCTGACCATCGGCGGCGAGGTCAATGTGGCGCCGCTGATGGTGCGCACCCTGCAGCGCTTCATGTACCACACCGGCTTCCCCGTCGGCCTGTGGCTGGTGGAGGAAGAGGGGGCGGCCGACGGTCGCTGTCGCCTGGAACTGGCCATCGGCGACTACCACCTGATCCGGCGCCAGGGCGAATCCCTGGCACTGCCCGCCGCCCTGGTGCAGGGCGGCCCGGCCCTGTTCGAGGCCGGGGCGCTGCTGGCCGGCCTGGCCCTGCGCAAGCCCCTGGGGGTGGTGCTGCGGCTGCCGGTGCCGGGGCAGGGGGTGATCCTGCTGCTGGGGGCGGCCAGACCGGCCACCCGTCTTTCCCTGCCGGAGCTGTTCTCCCCCATCCTGGAGCGCCTGGGACGCTCCATCACCCTGTGCCGCAGCTACGAGCTGGAAGTGCTGCACCGGGTGGAGCAGACGGCCTACTACGACCCGCTCACCGGCCTGCCCAACGCCATCCTGTTCAACAACACCCTGCACCAGGCTGTGGTCCGGGCCCGGGCCACGGGCCGCTGGCTGGCCCTGGTGCACCTGGATGTGGACGACTTCCGCGCCTTCAACGAGGCCCGCGGCAGCGACCTGGGCAACCGGGTGCTGGTGGCCCTGGGGCAGCGCTTCGGCGCATCCCTGCAGCCGGGGGAACTGCTGGCCCGCATCGCCGGCGACGAATTCATGTTGCTGCTGCCCGACCTGGGGGGCTGGGACGATGTGGACGAGCGCATCGTGCGCACCCTGCAGACCAACCGCACGCCCCTGGAAATCGACGGCGAGGCGGTGGAACTCACCTTCTCCGCCGGCATTGCCCTGCTGCCCGCCGATTCGGAGGACGGCGACACCCTGGTGCGCCACGCCCAGATGGCCCTGCACCAGGCCAAGCAGGAGGCCCGGGGCTATTTCCGCCTCTTCGACGGCGAGCAGGACAAGCGCACCCACGCCCGCCGGGAGATGCTGCGGCGACTCGACCTGGCCATGGAGAACAAGGAACTGCGGCTGTACTACCAGCCCAAGGTGGACATGCCCAGCGGCCGGGTGCTCGGCTTCGAGGCCCTGCTGCGCTGGTTCCATCCGGAGCGGGGCATGGTGCCGCCGGGAGAATTCCTGCCGGTGGTGGAAAGCAGCGACTTCATCATCCGTCTCGGCGAGTGGGCCATGCGCGAGGCCCTGGCCCAGGCTGTCTCCTGGCGCCGCGCCGGGCTGGAAACCTGCATCAGCGTCAATATCGCCGGCCGCCACCTGCAACTGCCCGATTTTCCCGAGCGGGTGCGCCATGCCCTGGCCGACGTGCCCGGCGCCCGGGCCGACTCCCTGGAAATCGAGATTCTCGAGTCCTCCATCCTGGAGGACATGGCCCACGTGCGCGAGGTGATGCGGGCCTGCGCCGGCATGGGCGTGCGTTTCGCCCTGGACGACTTCGGCACCGGCTACTCCTCCCTGGCCTATCTGCACCAGTTGCCTGCCGCCACCATCAAGATCGACCAGTTCTTCGTGCGCAACCTGTTCGAGCAGCGGGAAGACCCGGCCATCATCCAGGCCGTGGTGCAGATCGCCCAGGTCTTCGGCCGGGAACTGGTGGCCGAAGGGGTGGAAGACCCGGAACACGGCATGCTGCTGGTGGCCATGGGCTGCCATATCGGCCAGGGCTTCGGCATCGGCCGGCCCATGGCGGCGGAGGCGGTCCTGCACTGGGTGGCGGGCTACCGGGCCCGCCGGGAATGGACGGCCCTGCAGGGCCTGGCCTGGCACCAGGGGCTGTACGAGCTGTTCCACCTGCGCCACGAGCACCGCCAGTGGCGCGAGCGGGTGTCCGCCCGGCTGGCGGAGAGGGCGGAGGCGGCGCTGCCGGCCTTCGATGCCTGCGGCCTCAGCCAGTGGCTGATGATTGCGGCGCCGGGCGGCGCCCCGGCCCAGGTGCGGGAGTGCTTCCGCCTGCTGGGGGAACTGGCGCAGCAGGCCCGGGGCCTGGAGGCGGCGCGGCAGAGTCCGGCGGCACCCGCCACCATGGCCCTGCTGGGGCAGATGTTCGCCTCCTCCGACGCCCTGCTGCGGCTGCTGGACGAACTGGGGGTGCGCCTGGCCGCCCGCGCGGCGGCCTGAGCTTCCTCCCGCGCCGCCGGCCTTTCCCGGGCAATGGGGAGTATCCGGGGGGTTTGGGGTAGAATACGCGCCTGCCAAAATTTCCCTATCTCGATGAAAACCACTTTCCTCGACTTCGAACAGCCCATCGCCGAGCTTGAAACCAAGATCGAAGAACTGCGCTTCATGCAGGACGATTCCGCGGTGGACATCTCGGAAGAAATCGCCCGCCTGGAAAAGAAGAGCCAGGGGCTGACCAAAGACATCTACGCCAAGCTGACGCCCTGGCAGACCGCCATGGTGGCGCGTCATCCCCAGCGTCCCTACACCCTGGACTACGTCTCCCGCCTGTTCACCGACTTCGAGGAACTGCACGGGGACCGCAGCTTTGCCGACGACAAGGCCATCGTCGGCGGCCTGGCCCGTTTCAACGGCCAGCCCTGCGTCGTCATCGGCCACCAGAAGGGCCGGGACACCAAGGAAAAGATCTACCGCAACTTCGGCATGCCGCGCCCCGAGGGCTACCGCAAGGCCGAGCGCCTGATGAAGTTGGCCGAGAAGTTCCAGATTCCCGTGTTCACCTTCGTGGACACCCCGGGCGCCTATCCCGGCATCGACGCCGAGGAGCGGGGGCAGTCCGAGGCCATCGGCCGCAACCTCTACGTCATGGCCGAGCTGAAGACCCCCATCATCGTCACCATCATCGGTGAAGGCGGCTCCGGCGGCGCCCTGGCCATCGCCGTCGGCGACACGGTGCAGATGCTGCAGTACTCCACCTATTCCGTGATTTCCCCCGAAGGCTGCGCCTCCATCCTGTGGAAGAGCGCCGAGAAGGCCAACGAGGCGGCGGAAACCATGGGCATCACCGCTTCCCGCCTGAAGACCCTGGGCCTCATCGACAAGATCGTCAACGAACCCGTGGGCGGCGCCCACCGGGATCACGCCGCCATGGCCCAGAACCTGAAGAAGGCCCTGCAGGATGCGCTCAAGGGCGTTTCCGGCCTGTCTACCCAAGAACTGCTGGCGGCCCGCTACGAGCGGCTCATGTCCTATGGCCGCTTCAAGGAACAGCCGGTCTCCTGACCTGCCCCGGCGGATCGCCGACCGCCTGGCCTGGTTGCTGGCGGCGGCCGATCCCCATTCCGTTCTTCCCGCTTCCCCCCTTTCCACTACGCCCGTCCTCGCCGTCGGCCTTTCCGGCGGCCGGGATTCCGTCGCCCTGCTGGCTGCCCTGGCTGCCCAGGCGCCGGCGCGGGGCTGGCGTCTGCAGGCGGTGCATGTGCACCACGGCCTGTCGCCCCATGCCGATGCCTGGGCCGCCTTTTGCGGCGACCTCTGCGCTCGCCTCGGCGTGCCCCTGCAGGTGCACCGGGTCAGTCTGCCCGAGGCCCGTCCGGCGGGCCTGGAGGCGACGGCCCGGGCCGCCCGTTACCAGGTCTTCGCCGGCCTTACGGCCGATGCCCTGATCCTGGCCCACCACCGGGACGACCAGGCCGAAACCCTGCTCTTCAACCTGCTGCGGGGCAGCGGCCTGCGGGGCCTGGCGGCCATGCCGGGGCGGCGCCTGTTGCCGCGCCCGGGCCATGGGCCCCTGCCGTTGCTGCGTCCCCTGCTGGAAACCTCCCGGGCCGAACTGGAAGCCTGGCTGGCGGCCGAGGGCCTGGGCTGGATCGAGGACGAGAGCAACGGCGACCGGGCCTACGCCCGCAATTTCCTGCGGCATGAGGCCCTGCCCCTGCTGCAGTCCCGCTTTCCCGCCGCCGTCAGCCTCGGCCGGGCGGCGGTGCTGGCGGGGGAGGCGGAGGACCTGCTGGAGGAACTGGCGGCCCAGGATCTGGCCAAGGCCGCCGTCGGCTCCCGCCTGCAGCAGGCGGCCCTGGCCGGCCTCTCCAGTGCCCGGGGCCGCAACCTGCTGCGCTGCTGGCTGCGCCGTCATGGCGCCCCCATGCCCGAGGCCCGGGCCCTGGCGGAACTGTGGCAGCAGCTGGCCTGCCCCCGGCCTGACGGCCAGGTGGAATGGCGCTGTAGCGAGTGGGTGGTCCGCTTGTGGCGCGGAACGGTGTTCCTGGACCATGAGCCCCTGCAACCCCCGTCTTCCCTGGCGGAGCCGGCAGGCCCCTTCGTCATGCCCGTCCCTTGGGCCTTCGGCAGCATCGGCGGGCGGGAGGTGATCGGCCAGGGCGTGGCCCTCGCTCTGTGCGGCGAGGCTGCCCGCTTCCGCCTGCGTCAGGGAGGCGAAACCATGCAGCTGCCGGGCCGGCCCCGGCGTCCCCTGAAAAAGCTGCTGCAGGAAGCGGACATTCCGCCCTGGCAGCGGCAGCGCCTGCCCCTGCTGTGGGTCGGCCAGACCCTGGCCTGGGTGCCCGGCATCGGCATCGCCGCCGACTGCCTGGCCCGGGCCGACGCACCCGGCTGGCTGCCCGAATGGCGGCCGGCCGAGAGCGCCAGCCTGTCACTGTCACCCTTGCCCTGCGACGATCCCGATGCCCCATATTGACCTGCGCACCGTCATCCTCCTGGCCGGTTTCATGACCGCCCTCATGGCCGTGGTGCTGTTCTTCGTCACCCGCAGTTTCCCCCAGCGCATCCGGGGCATCGGCCACTGGGCCGGCGGCACCCTGGTGGGCGTCTTTTCCGGCCTGCTGTTCGGCCTGCGCGGGCTGATCCCCGATGCGCTTTCCGTGCTCCTGGCCAGCCTGCTGCTGTACACCGCCCTTTCCCTCTGGCTCAGCGGCACCGAGCTGTTCTACCAGCGCCAGCCTTCCTGGCGCTTCCAGGCCCTGGTCAGCGGCGTCGGGCTGGGGCTGCTCACCTGGTTCCTGCTGGTGCAGCCGGATACCAACGCCCGCCTGGCGGTGGCCGGCCTCAGCCTGCCCCTGTTCTACGGGCGGCAGCTGCTGGTGGTGTTCCGCTACGGGCGCCCCGGCTTCATCAGCCGTTTTTTCTGCCTGGTGCTGCTGGCCCAGATCGGCGTGTTGCTGCTGCGCGGCAGCAGCGCCCTGGTGCCCGGCCTGGGCAGCGATTTCCTGGAGCAGACGCCGATCCAGGTGGTCTATCTCACCGCCTACCCCATCTGCACCCTGATGATCACCGTGGGTTACGTGCTGCTGGCGACGGACCGCCTGCGGGGCGAGCTGGAATATCTCTCCAGCCACGACTCCCTGACCCAGATCCTCAACCGCCGGGCCTTCGTCGAAGTGTGCGAGTGGGAGATGGCCCGGGCCCGGCGCCACGGCCGCGCCCTCTGCCTGCTCATGCTGGACCTGGATTTCTTCAAGAAGATCAACGACACCTACGGCCACCAGGCCGGCGACCTGGTGCTGCAGGGCTTCGTCCAGCGGGTTGGCGCCGTGCTGCGCCGGGGTGAGCATTTCGGCCGCTACGGCGGCGAGGAATTCGTGGTGCTGCTGCCCGATGCGGACCTGGAACAGGCCCGCCAGGTGGCCGAGCGCATCCGCCTGACCACCGCCGAAGGCCCGGCCCAGCTGCCGCCGGTGACGGTGAGCATCGGCGTTGCCGCCCTGGAAGCGGCCGACACCAACCTGGACTGTCTCCTGTCCCGGGCCGACAACGCCATGTACCTGGCCAAGGCCAACGGCCGCAACCGCATCGAGGTGGCTGCTGCCGGGGCCGGTGAAGAGGGGGCCGGGGTTTCGCCGGCTGCTCCGGCGCCGTAAGACGGGGGCGCCGGAGAAGGGGGTCAGAAGTAGGACAGCCAGCCGCCGGGATGCCGGCGTTTGTAGTCGGCAAAACGCCGGCACAGGGGATACAGGGCCGGGACCGACAGCAGGGCCAGGCCCCAGATCTGCCAGACCTGCCCGAAGCCGTAGCGCTCGCCCTGGGTGGGCCCCCACAGCGCCAGGCAGAGCAGATTGAGCAGATGCAGGGCGTAGAGATGGACGACGTAGAAGAACATCGGTACCCGCCCCAGCACCGCCAGGAAACTCCAGGAGTGTCGTTCCAGGACGGCCAGCCCGAGCAGTCCGCTCCCCAGGGTCAGCAGCAGGAACAGCAGGGAGGGCGGATATTTGGTCAGGTTCAGCCAGTCCATTAGGGTGGCCAGGCCCGTTCCGGCGCCGGCCAGGGGATGGTCCCCGTAGCCACCCAGCCCCCGCAGCAGGACGAACAGGACGAGGGCACCCAGGCCCGCCAGGGTAAGGCGGCGCCGGCGCTGCTCCGGCGCACTGCCCTGGGCAAACCAGGGCCCCAGCCCGTAACCCAGCAGGATGACGCCGATCCAGGGCAGGACCGGGTAGGAGGTGCGGGCCGCCAGTCCGGGGGCCAGTTCGATGATGGCACGGTCGTGCAGGACGGCCCACACGGCATGGGCTGCCGTGCCCGGAGGGAAGTGCAGGCTGTCGAGCAGGTTGTGGCCGACGATGATGAGGAGCCCCAGGGCCAGTTGTCCCGCCCGGGGCAGCCACAGCAGGGCGGCCAGAGCCAGCATGGACAGGCCGATGGCCCAGATCACCTGCAGATAGAGCATCCTGGGGGGGAAGGCGAAGGTCCAGGCGAAGTTGATCAGGCTCAGCTCCAGCAGCACCAGGAAGAGGCCGCGCTTGGCCAGGAAGGCGCTGGCGGCGCGTCGGGGATCGCCGCCGGCGCCAAGGTGCCGTTGCCCGTAGCACCAGGCGCCAAGCCCGGTGAGAAAAACGAAGACCGGGGCGCAGAAGTGGCTGGCGAAGCGGGTGAAAAACAGCCCGGGCGAGGTGGTGTGCAGGTCCATCGGGTCGGCGACCTGCTGGTGCAGGAAAAAGAACTCCCGCACGTGGTCCACCACCATCAGCGCCATGACCAGGCCCCGCAGGGCGTCGATGGCGTCGATGCGCTGATTTCCGCCGGGCATCAGAACTTGGCCTGCATGCCCAGGGTCACGGTGCGGGGCGCGCCCGGCGTCACCCAGTACACGTCGTAGGAACTGGCGTAGTAGGTCTTGTCGAACAGGTTGTCGATATCCAGGGAGAAGCGCAGGGTCTTGCTCGGCTTCCAGTAGGCCATGGCCCGCATGGTGGTGTAGCTGGGCAGTTCGAAGCTGTCGATGGAATTGCCGGCCCGCTTGCCCACATAGGTGGCGCCCGCGCCAAGGCCGTAGCGGCCGCCGGCCAGGCCGTCTTCATACATGGCCAGCACGCTGCCGCTGTTCTTCGGCACGTTGATCAGCCGGGCGCCGACCAGGGCGGCGTTGCTGTCCTTGGTGATCTCGGCATCGATATGGGCGTAGTTGGCCAGCACCCGCACCTTGCTGGTCAGTTGTCCGGAGAAATCGAATTCCAGGCCGCGGCTGCGGGCCTCGCCGGCGGCGATGGCGTAACCCGCATTGGCCGGGTCGTTGGTCAGCACGTTCTTCTTGTCGATCTCGAACAGGGCCAGGGTGCCGCCGTAGCGCTTGTCGGGCGATTCGTATTTGAGGCCGGCCTCCCTGGACTCGCCCCGTTCCGGCGCAAAGGACTGGCTGGCCGCATCGACGCCGTTGTTGGCGCGGAAGGATTCACTGGCCAGGACATAGGCGGACAGGGTGGGGGTGGCCAGCCAGGTCAGGCCAACGCGGGGGGTGGTGACGCTGTGTTCCTGGGAGGTGCTGATACCCGTGTTCCGGTTGAGGATTTCCTGCCGGAAGCGGTCGTGGCGCAGGCCCAGCAGCAGGCGCCAGCGTTCCGCCAGGCTCATCTGGTCCTGCAGGAAGAAGCCGGTGGCGTGCTGGGTTTCCAGGGTGTTGGTGGGCGTGGCGGTCAGGGCCAGCGGCGTCTGTCCATAGACGGGGTTGAGCACATCCAGGCCGTAGGTGGTGGTGGAGCGGCCCCGCCGCATCAGCTGGTCCAGTTCGAAACGGTAGCTGTCCACGCCGGTCAGCACTTCATGCTGGAGCCAGCCGGTGCTGAATTTGCCGAGGATTTCGCCCTGGAACGACAGGTCGTTGGAACTGTAGTCTCGGTAGCGCCGCTCCCGCTCGATGACGGGAGCGCCGGCGCTGGTCCAGCGGATGCTGCCGGCAGTGCGGGGGCTGGCCTCGGTGGAATAGCCTTCCAGGCTGGTGGTGCGGTAGGCCAGACCAAACTTGGCTTTCCAGGCATCAGCCAGTTCATGTTCCACCGTCAGATGGTGGGTCTTGTTGTCGATGGTGATGTCACCGTCCCCCGGCTCTCCCAGGAAGCGCTCCCGGGGAATGCTGCCCACCTTGCCATTGACTGCGATCACCCCCCGGTCCATGGGCGCTTTCTGGCGCAGCAGTTCCAGGTCGTAATTGACGATGGTGCCGGCACCCAGGAGCCAGGTGAAGGAGGGCGCCACCAGGTAGCGCTGGCTGTCCACCTGCTCGCGGAAACTGCCTTTGTCCTCATAGGCCAGGTTAAGCCGGTAGGCCAGGGTGTCGCTGATGGGGCCGGTGGAATCGAGGGTCGTCCGGTAGGTGTCGTAGCTGCCGACATACATTTCCAGGGCGTGGCCGGATTTGAACTGGGGCTTCTTGGTGACGATGTTGAGGATGCCCCCGGGTTCGCTGCCGCCATACAGGGCCGATGCGGGGCCCTTGATCACTTCCAGCCGTTCCACGTTGGCCATGTCCCGGGGAGCGTTGTAGCCCCGGTTCCCGGCAAAGCCGTTGCGCAGGAAATTGGCTCCCGTGTCCGGGTTGCCGGCAAAGCCGCGGATGGAGAAGTTGTCCCACAGGCCGCCAAAGCTGTTCTGGCGATTGACGCCGCTGACATAGTCGTAGGCTTCCTCGAGGCGTACCGCCCCGATGTCGTCGATGGCCTGGCGGGGAACGACCCGCACCGACTGGGGGACTTCCCGCAGGGGCGTCTCGGAACGGGCCACGCCGGCCTCGTCGCTGTAGTAGTCCTGCCCTTCGCTGCGCCCAACCACATTGATTTCAGACAGGGTCAGGGAAGGTTCCTCGGCCAGGGCGCAGTGACTTGTGCCGAGTAGCAGTACGGCCGCAGCGAGCGGCTTCAGTTTCAGGCTGACAGACATGATTTTCTTGTATGTGATTGGGAGTGGGGTTGCGAATCGAAAATGGGGAGCCGCGCCATAGCCGATGAGGCGCGCGGTACGGCGGCGGCCTCCGGCGGGCTCCGAAGCGGAGGCGCAAGAACGGCCGCTAATATACTTTGGATGGGAATTATTCTCAAATAGAAGTCGCACAATCGTTGGCGACATTTCGTCGCAGCGCGATTCTTCGGCTTCAGAACACCAAGGCGCCTGTCGGGTGGCCGACCGGGGCCGCCAGGACGCGGCGCGGTGCGGTGGGGGCTTGGAGGCCGGGGCGGCCCCGCAAGGTGTTCAGCGGTGGCCCAGGAGGGCCTGGAAGTCGGCGGCGGGCATGGGGCGGCCGAAGAGGAAGCCCTGCACCTCGTCGCAGTCGAAGCGGCGCAGCATGGTGGCCTGCTCGGCGTTTTCCACCCCTTCCGCCACGGTGCGCAGGCGCAGCTGGCGGGCCATGGTGATGACGGCGCTGACGATGGCTTCGTCGTCCGGATTGCTGCACAGCTCACGGATGAAGCTCTGGTCGATCTTCAGCTTGTCCACGTTGAAGCGCTTCAGGTAGGCCAGGCTGGAATAGCCGGTGCCGAAATCGTCGATGGACAGCTTCACCCCCAGGCCCTTGAGGGCGGTGAGGGTTTCCAGGATGGCCGCGTCCTCCCGGATCAGCAGGGACTCGGTCAGCTCGAATTCCAGGCACTCGGCCGGCAGGCGGTTTTCCTGCAGGGCCCGGGCGGCGATTTCCACCAGGCGGCTGCGGCGGAACTGCACCGGCGACAGGTTGACCGCCATGGTCAGGTCCGTGGCCCCGGCCTCGTGCCAGCGCCGCAGCTCGCGGCAGGCTTCGCCGATGACCCATTCGCCGATGGGGCCGATGAGGCCCGTGTCCTCGGCCACCGGAATGAATTCCCCGGGGGGCACCAGGCCCCGCTCCGGGTCCCGCCAGCGCAGCAGGGCCTCGGCGCCGAGGATGCGGCCGCTGGCCAGGTCGAACTGGGGCTGGTAGTACAGCACCAGTTCCTCCTTCTCCAGGGCCCGCTGCAGGCGGTTCTGCAGCTTGAGGCGGGCGGCGGCCTCGACGTTCATGGCGGCGGTGAAGAAGCGCAGGGTGTTGCGCCCCGCCTCCTTGGCCGAGTACATGGCCGTGTCGGCCTTCTTCATCAGGGTGTCGAAATCCTCGCCGTCGTCCGGGTAGAGGGCGATGCCCAGGGAAAAGGTGACGTTGAGGCGGTGGCCGTTCACCCGCACCGGCTCGTGCATCTGCTCCATCAGCTTGCCGGCGATGCTGCCGGCGCTTTCCGGGTCCGCCAGTTCGGGCAGGACGATGACGAACTCGTCGCCGCCCTGGCGGCTGATGGTGTCCGTCTCCCGCACGCCGCGGCGCAGGCGCTCGGCCACGGCCTGCAGCAGGCGGTCGCCGATGGGGTGGCCCAGGGTGTCGTTCACCAGTTTGAAGTGGTCCAGGTCGAGGAACAGGATGGCCACCCGGGCGTCGCTGCGGGCCGCCTGGCCCTGGGCCTGGAGGAAGCGGTCGCGCAGCAGCACCCGGTTGGGCAGGTCGGTGAGGGGATCGTGGTGGGCCAGGTATTCGATCTGTTCCTCGGCGCTCTTGCGTGCCGTGATGTCCCAGAAAATGCCCTGGATGCCGTTGATGCTGCCGTCGGGGGCGTAGGTGGGCGTCTTGACGATCTCGATGTAGCGCTTGCGCTGCTCGCTATCGAGGGAAACCATTTCCTCGATCAGGTTGAGGGTCTCGCCCTGCAGCACCCGCAGGTCGTCCTGGCGGTACTTGGCCGCCAGATCCGCCGGATACACCTCCCGCGGCGAATGGCCCAGGATGGCTTCCCGGGGCTTGCCCAGGTGGCGTTCCAGGGCCCGGTTGGCGAAGGTGATGCGGCTTTCCCGGTCCATGCGGTAGAGGCACTGGGGCATGACCTGGACCAGGGATTCGTAGAGGGCCTCGCTTTCCGCCAGGGCCCGGTAGGAGCCCTGGAGCCGGGACAGGGAACGGCGCACGAGAAAGAAGAGGAGGGTGCAGGTGATGGCGACGAAGGCCCAGCCCTTGTAGTTCTGGATCAGGGTCAGCTGGGCCGTGTCGCCCGCCACCAGGGCCGCCAGCCGGTCCGAGAGGGCGATCCAGAGGGCCGCCAGAAGGCCGTAGAGCCCGGCCACCAGGCCGGCCTGTCCATTGGGGGAGGGGGCGGCGGGAGCGGGCGGTTTCATGACGGAATACCTCAGGGTTTGAGCAGTTGGGCCAGTTCCACGGCGGTGCGCACGCCCATCTTCTCGAACAGGTGGGCCCGGTGCACTTCCACCGTGCGCATGCTGATCTGCAGTTCGTCGGCGATGACCTTATTGAACTTGCCCACCAGGATCAGTTCCATGATCTGCCGCTCCCGGGTGGTGAGGGTGTCCAGGCGGGACTGGACGGAGGCGCTGATGGCCTGCTTTTCCTGGTTGCGGGCGTCCGCATCCATGGCCTCGATGACCCGGTTCACCAGTTCGTTGTCGTTGAAGGGCTTTTCGACGAAATCGAAGGCGCCCTTCTTCAGGGAGGAGACGGCCATGGGTACGTCGCCGTGGCCGGTGAGGAAGATCACCGGCAGCTTGAGGCCCTTGCCCTGCAGGTGCTCGAACAGTTCCAGGCCGCTCATGCCGTCCATGCGGATGTCCAGCAGCAGGCAGCCCTGCAGGCTTTCGCCGGAGGCGTTCCAGGCCTCCAGGAAGGCTTCGGCGCTGGGCCAAGTGGCGCTGGCGACGCCGCGGGACTGCAGCAGCCAGGAAAGGGCGTCGCGGATGGCTTCGTCGTCGTCGATGATGTGGGCTTTGGGGCTCACGGCTTACTCCCAGTCGAGGGGCAGGGTGAAGATGAATACGGTGCCGCCTTCGGCCCCCGGTTCGAACCAGAGGCGGCCGCCGTGGAATTCTATGACGGAACGGCAGATGTTGAGGCCCATGCCCATGCCTTCCGTCTTGGTGGTGAAGAAGGGGGAAAAGAGCTTTTCCGCCACTTCCGGGGGAATGCCGCAGCCCCGGTCGGCGATGCACACTTCCACCTGGTCGCCCAGCAGCTGGGCCTCGACGATGAGCTGGCGCCGTTCCGGCGGGGTGGCGGCCATGGCGTCGATGCCGTTGCGCATCAGGTTGATCAGCACCTGGCCCAGCAGCACCGGGTCGGCCAGCAGCTTGGGCAGATGAGCCGGCACCAGGCGCAGCATGTGCACCTGCTGCTTGCGCGCCAGGGGCTCGATGAAGGCGATGCTGTCCTCGATCACCTCTTCCAGGTGGCAGATGACCCGCTGGGGCTCCCGCCGCCGCACGAAGTCGTGCACCCGGCGGATGATGCGGCCGGCCCGCTGGGCCTGCAGGGCCAGCTTGTTGAGGGCGCCGGAGATTTCCTCCCGGGTGTAGTCCCCCGCCTCCAGGCGGTTGAGGCAGCCGGTGGTGTAGCTGGCGATGGCGGAGAGGGGCTGGTTCAGTTCGTGGGCCAGGGTCGAGGCCATTTCCCCCATGGTCACCAGGCGCGCCGTCTGTTCCAGTTTCTCCTGCTGCTGCCGCTGCAGGGCCTGGGCCTTCTTCCGCTCCGAGATGTCCACCACCGAGCTGATCCAGCCGGTCTGCTTGCCGTGGGCGTCGATCAGGGGCGTGGCGTAGACCATGGTGTGCACGATGTGGCCGTCCCGGTGGCGGATGCTGGCCTCGAAGCCCTCGTTGGGGGCGTGGCCGGTGAGCACCAGGGCGTTCTGCTCCTCGTGGGTGTCCAGGCTGTCCGGGTTCCAGTAGGGCAGGGGCGGGCTGTGGCCCACCAGTTCGTCGGCCCGGTAGCCGCTCATGCGGCAGAAGGCCGGGTTCACGTAGGTGATGCGGCCGTCCATGTCCCGGGCCCGCATGCCGATGATCATGGAGTCCTCCATGGCCTGGCGGAAGGCATGTTCGTCGCGCAGGGCCTGTTCCGCCGCCAGGCGCTTCTTGATCAAGCCGCGGATGGCGAAGAGGCTCCAGAAGACGCCGATGGCCAGGACCACGATGGCGCCGGCCAGGACCAGCTGGGCCGGGTTGCCGGCGTTGCGGTAGGCGATGCCCTGCAGCATGAGGCCGTGGCCCGGCGGGTCGAAGGGCAGTTCGTAGGCCAGCCCGGGCTCGCCCTGGATGTTGGACTTGCTGGCCAGCACCGCACCGCCGTCGTCCAGGATGCGCAGCTGGTATTTCTCGGCAAACCACCAGGGCACCAGGTGGTTGAGCATGGACTTGAGGGAATAGGCCATCACCAGCATGCCGGCGAAATCGCCCTGGCGGTAGATGGGCACGAACAGGTCGATCTGGCTGTTGCCGCCGGCGGCCCGGTAGGGGTCGGTGTAGGTGGCCTTGCCCAGCTTGCGGGCGAAGTCGAAGGCGTCCCGGGTGATGGGGCCGCCGAAGATGTCCAGCTCCTGCCGGTCGGGGATGCGGTTGGGGTAGGCCTGGACCAGGTTGCCGCCGGCGTCGAGCCAGATCACCTGTTCCACTTCCGGGTTGTTCTTGACGATGTGCTGGGCCTGCACCTGGAACACCGTCGCCGGCGTGCCGCCCTTGGCGGCGCTGCCCATGTCGAGGCCGGTGCGGTTGAGCTGGTCCTCGTTGCCCGACATGTGGAAGCGGAAATTCTGTTCCAGCCAGAGGATGTCGGCGATGAGGGTGGCCCGTTGCTCCTCCACCTCGTTGCGGTGCAGGAGCCACAGCAGGCTGACCAGGGAAATGACCAGCAGCCCCACCGCCAGCTTGGGCATCAGCAGGGTCCAGCGGGGCCATTGCAGGACGCTGCCCGAGGAAGGAACGGAAAGTCGTTTCATAAAGCGCAATAGTACCCCAGGAGGTGCGTCCCGTTTGCCTCTCCGCGGCTTCATGCTGCGCTGCAGCTAACGGATAACCACAATGGCGACCCCGGCTTCAGGGGCAGAGAATGCGCCCCCATAACTACATCGGGGTCCGTACGGAAACCCCGGGAGCCATCTCAATCAGCAGGAGTGACCATGTCTCACAAGCCTTTCTACAAGCGCCTGTATGTGCAGGTGCTGTTCGCCATTGCCCTGGGGGTTGCCCTCGGCGCCTTCTTCCCGGAAACGGGCGCCACCATGAAGCCCCTGGGCGACGCCTTCATCAAGCTGATCAAGATGATGATCGCCCCGATCATCTTCGCCACCGTGGTGGTCGGCATCGCCAAGATGGGCGACATGAAGGAAGTGGGCCGGGTCGGCCTGAAGGCCCTGATCTACTTTGAAGTGGTGTCCACCGTGGCCCTGGCCATCGGCCTGATCGTGGTGAACATCCTGCAGCCGGGCGCCGGCATGAACGTGGATCCCTCCACCCTGGATACCAAGGCCATCGCCAACTACGCCGCGGCGGCCCACAACCAGAGCACCACCGATTTCCTCATGAACATCATCCCCAACAGCGTGGTGGATGCCTTTGCCAAGGGTGAAATCCTGCAGGTGCTGCTGTTCTCCGTGCTCTTCGGCCTGGCCCTGTCCCGCCTGGGCGACAAGGCCAAGCCCCTGGTGAAGATTCTCGACGAGTTCTCCCACGGCCTCTTCGGCGTCATCGGCATGATCATGCACTTCGCCCCCATCGGCGCCTTCGGTGCCATGGCCTTCACCATCGGCAAGTACGGCATCGGCTCCCTGAAGCAGCTGGGCTTCCTCATGGCCAACGTGTACATCACCTGTGCCCTGTTCGTCTTCGTGGTGCTGGGCCTGATCGCCAAGTTCACCGGCTTCTCCCTGCTGAAGTTCCTGGCCTACATCAAGGAAGAGCTGCTCATCGTGCTCGGCACCTCCTCCTCCGAGTCCGCCCTGCCGCGCATGATGACCAAGCTGGAAAACCTGGGCTGCCACAAGCCCGTGGTCGGCATGGTCATTCCCACCGGCTACTCCTTCAACCTGGACGGCACCTCCATCTACCTGACCATGGCGGCCATCTTCATCGCCCAGGCCCTCAACGTGCCCCTGACCCTGACCGAGCAGCTGACCATCCTCGGCGTGCTGCTGCTGACCTCCAAGGGCGCGGCGGCCGTGACCGGCGGCGGCTTCATCACCCTGGCGGCCACCCTGGCCACCCTGGGCGGCAAGCTGCCGGTGGAAGGTCTGGCCCTGCTGCTGGGGGTGGACCGCTTCATGTCCGAAGCCCGCGCCATCACCAACCTGATCGGCAACGGCGTCGCCACCATCGTCGTCTCCAAGTGGGAAAACGCCCTCAACACCGACCGCATGACCCGGGTGCTGAACGGCGAAACGGTGGAAGAGGCCGACGAGCCCGAAGCCGTGTCCGACGCCGTGCTGCATCCGGCCGATCTGGTCCGCCCGGTGGGCAAGGCCGCCTGACCCTCCAGGTAGCCGCCAATCAAAAAGCCGCCCCCGGGCGGCTTTTTCTTTTTCCACCCTCCCTGCTGAGGGCCTGGATCAGCGGTTCTCCAGCCGGTTGTAGTCCAGCCAGCCGGCCTCGACGGGGGCCTGGCGCCGGTATTCCCCATTGACGTAGTCGCTCAGGGCCCAGAAGGCCGGGCTGCTGCGGCGCAGGCCGTAGGCGTCCATGAAGCGGGTGTAGTCCCGTTCCGAGGCCAGGGCCGCCAGGTCCCGGGTGAAGGCGCCCAGGCTGGCGCGGGGCACCCGGTAGAAGGCGTTGGGATAGGCGGTGGCGATGCCGGGCAGCACGTCCAGGCTGTGTTCTTCCGGGGCGATGGCCAGTTTTTCGATGAGCACGTAGGTGACGTTGCGGTGGCCCGTGTTGCGCAGCAGGGTGAAGATCCGGGTCGGGCGTCCCGCTTCTTCCACCAGCAGCAGGCTGCTTTCCGGCAGCCAGGCCAGGGCCTTGCCGGCGACCCGGGCCAGATCCTGCAGGTCGGCCTGCAGGGCCGCATCGGGCAGGGTGTCGAGAAGGTACTGCTGCGGCAGCACCGGCTGCAAGCGCTGCTGCAGACGCTGCAACAGTTCCCGCTCGGGCTGCTCCCGCTCCCGGTAGGCGATGCCGCTTTCCTGATCGAAGCGGGCGATGCTGCCGTAGACCCGTTCCCGGGTGTCGCCATTGACGTCCCGGTACCAGTGGTCCCGCACCCGGATGCGGGCCTCCCGGGGCAGCAGCATGAGGAACTGGGATTCCCCCTCCATGCGCAGGAAATCCATGTACAGCCGCGTCGTCAGCTGGTGGCCGATATTGCCGAAGACGTCGTAGCCCGCCACCAGCAGGTAGTGGATGCGTTCCAGCAGGGGGTAGCTGAGGACCCAGGCGGTCTTGGGCTTTTCGCCCACCAGCCCCTTCAGCACCGTGGCGCTGTCGAAGTGGCGGTAGATGGTGAGGGCTGCGTTGTCGTTGCGGCCGCCGCCGTCCCAGATCAGGTTGAGATTGACCTTGGCCGGGCTGTCGAAGCGCTGCTCGTAGTAGCGGGACTTGGCCTGGAGATAGCGGGTCTCCTGGGCGCTGTAGCGCATCCAGGGGGTGAGGATCGGCGTCTCGCTGCCCTTTTCCGCCGGCAGGCTGAGGTTGCGGCTTTCCCGCAGGAGAAAGGCCTCGTCGGATTCGGAGACGCTGTCCGGGTTCTGGAAGAAGACCCAGAAATGGTCGTCGATGACGTTGAGGGCCGTCTGGCCCCGGCACACCGGGCCCTTGATGAAGCCCATCACGGTGAACTGGGCCTCGTCCAGGAGGAACTGGTAGCGGGCGCGCACCGGGATGTCGCGGAAGGCAAGGAAGGGATTGGCCGCCACTTCCGGCGCGTAGCCCGGCAGGCGCTCCACCCGGTAGGCGGGCTGCAGGAACAGTTCGCGCCAGCGGGCCATGCGCCCCGGGCCGAGGGCGTAGGGCATGTGGTTCTTGGCGACGATGGTCTCTTCCACCGGGCGCAGGCGGTAGTGGAAGTGTTCCACCTCCGGATCGTCGAAGGGGCGCCGCGTGGCGATTTCCTCCACTTTTTCCCCCGGGGCGCTGCGGGAGCGCACCAGGCGGAAGTAGCGGGGGCCGTCGCTACCTTCGGCGGCGCCCTCGAAGTAGAGGTTGGCCAGGAACAGGTGCTCGTAGAGATAGCGGGCCATGAGCCGGGTCTTGAGGTCGGCGCTGTTGAGGAAACGCTCCCAGGCATCCACCTGGGCCTGGAGGGCTGGCGTCAGGGGCTGGGGGCCTTCGGCGGGGGCGCCCTGCTGCAGCCATTTCTTCAGCAGGGCCACTTCCGCCGGCGCCAGGGCCGGCAGGCCGAAGGGCATGCCCCAGCCCGGATTGCGCCGTTCCAGGGCGTCGTACTCCTCGATGGCCGGGCAGGACTGCTGGCGCGCCAGGGAAAAGTCGATGTCCCCGCCCACCGGCTGGTCGGGCACCAGGGGATGGGCCGCCTTGAGGTCCAGGGCCCGGGCCAGGAGACTGGCCTGGAGGGCGGCGGCAGGAGTGTCGCCCCGCTCGTTGAGGATCGGGTGGAAGCCCTTGTCGCGCCACTGGGAGGCTTGCTCGGCATCGATGAAGAGGCGGGTCGGCGACTCCTCCCGCAGGCGGGTGCCGTTATAGACCTCGATCTTGCTGCCGCCCCGGGCCACGCCTTCCCAGGAGCCCAGCTTGATCTGGCAGGGGGCGTCGTAGCAGGAGTGGCAGACGACGCAGCGGCTGTCCAGGATGGGCCGCACCTGCTGCTGGAAGGAGATGGCGCCGGGCTGGGGCGCGTCGTAGCGGCCCCCATCGGCGGGGCCGAAGCGTTGATCCAGGTCGTGGCGCACCAGGGCGGTACAGCCGGCGAGGAACAGCAGCAGGACGGAGGCGAATCGCAGTTGCATACCGGGGCACCAGGTGAGGGGAGGGCACGGGTCTGAACGGCGCATGGGGCGGGCATGGGGAGCCGGCATTGCCGGCGGTCGGCCCTGGATGCGCTTGGGCGAGGGGTGCCCCTGGAAATGGGCGCCCCTGGCTGCACGCCATTCTAGCGGAGCCCCGGCCGGCGTGCTGCCCGGGTCCTGGGGATGCCTAGCGGGCCCAGGCCAGGCCGACCTGGACCAGCATGAGGACGGCCATCAGCAGCAGGGTGTGGTTGAGCCAGCGCCGGTAGGTGGAGGCGTCCATGCGGGACTGGATGCGCATGCCGGGAATGAGGCAGGCCACGGCCAGCACGGTGAGGCCGGCGCTCTGCCACAGGATGGCGGCGGTGAATTCGCCGTGGGCGGCCAGGGTCCCGGCCTGGGTCAGCTTGCCGACGATGAAGCAGAGGTTGAACAGCTGCACCGTGGCCACGGGGGAAAGGTCCAGGCCGATGAAGTAGATGGCCAGGGGCGGCACCGAGACATTGACGGTGCCCGAGAGAATGCCGCCGATGAGGCCGAAGGCCGCTTCCGAGGTGCGGCGGTGGCGGCGCAGGAAGGACCAGTCCAGCTTCTTCAGGCGGTTGAGGTTGATGGAGACCAGCATCATCAGGGCCAGGGCCAGCTTCAGGGGCTCGGCCGGCAGGCCGATCAGCAGCTGGGTGCCCACCAGGCTGCCCAGCAGCACGTAGGCGGCCAGGCGCCAGTGCTTGAGCAGGCTTTCCCGCCAGTTGCCGCCGCGCAGGATGGAGAGGATGTTGAGCAGGATGTTGGGCAGCACCGTGATCAGCACCGCCGTCTTCAGGTCGGTGAGGAGGGCGATGCAGGGCGTGGTAATGAGGGGGAAACCTACGCCGATGACCCCGTGGGCGAAGGCGGCGATACCGACGATGAGGGCGATGCAGGCCAGCAGCAGCGGCGGGGAGAGCAGATCGTGGGGCATGGGGGGCGGTCAGCGGGCTGCAACGTAAGGAGGCGAAGCATGCAGAATGACGGAAACCCGCGTGGATTGTGGATATCCACAGTAGTGGGCGGTGTATAACGTTTGTGATACTGCGCCAAGCTGGCCTGAGGGCTAGTCTACATAAACCAAATCAACTGTTTGTCGGAGGAGAAAATATGAAGATGTCCCATCTCATGTTCGGCCTGTTGGCCGGAGTCCTGTCCTGCGGGGCCATGGCCCAGCAGCCCATCGTCATCAAGTTCAGCCACGTGGTGGCCGTGGATACGCCCAAGGGCATGGCCGCCGACTTCTTCGCCAAGAAGGCTGCCGAACTGACCAAGGGCAAAGTGAAGGTCGAGGTCTACCCCAACAGCCAGCTTTACAAGGACAAGGAAGAAATGGAAGCCCTGCAGCTGGGCGCCGTGCAGATGCTGGCACCTTCCCTGGCCAAGTTCGGTCCCCTGGGCGTGCGTGAATTCGAAGCCTTCGACCTGCCCTACATCTTCGACAACTACGAAGAGCTGCACAAGGTCACCACCGGCCCCGTCGGCGCCGCCCTGCTGGCCAAGCTGGAACCCAAGGGCATCAAGGGTCTGGCTTACTGGGACAACGGCTTCAAGTCCTTCTCCGCCAACACCCCGATCAAGACCCCGGCTGACCTGAAGGGCAAGAAGATGCGCATCCAGTCCTCCAAGGTGCTGGAAGAGGAAATGCGCTCCCTGGGCGCCCTGCCCCAGGTGATGGCCTTCTCCGAGGTGTACCAGGCCCTGCAGACTGGCGTGGTGGACGGTACCGAGAACCCCATCTCCAACCTCTACACCCAGAAGATGCATGAAGTGCAGAAGCATCTGACCCTGACCGACCACGGCTACCTGGGTTACGCCGTCATCGTGAACAAGAAGTTCTGGGACGGCCTGCCCGCCGATGTGCGCGGCCAGCTCGAAACCGCGATGAAGGACGCCACCACCTACGCCAACAAGATCGCCAAGGAACAGAACGACAAGGATCTGGAATCCGTGAAGAAGAGCGGCAAGACCCAGGTCTACGTGCCCACCAAGGAAGAGCGCGAAGCCTTCAAGAAGGCACTGACCCCGGTGCACGCCAAGATGGCTGACCGGATCGGCAAGGATCTGATCCAGTCCATCTACAAGGAAACCGGTTTCACCGCCCAGTAAAACATTCTGCCCGCGAGGACGCCCGCCTCAGACTGGGGCGGGCGTTTTTGTGAGGGCAGGGGGAGTTCTGTCATGAATAAGCTGCTCAATCACCTGGAAGAAGCCATCATCACCTTCCTGATGGGTGCGGCCACGGTCATCATTTTCCTGTCCGTGGTGCATCGCTATCTTTCCGGTTACGACATTCCTGGCCTGCAGGACTGGCTGCTCAGCCTCAACTTCAGCTGGGCCCAGGAACTGTGCATCATCATGTTCGTGTGGATGGCCAAGTTCGGCGCCGCCTATGGCGTCCGCACCGGCATCCACGTCGGCGTCGATGTGGTCATCAACCGCCTGAAGACTGCCAACCGCGCCAAGTTCGTGCTGTTCGGCCTGCTCGCCGGCGCCACCTTCACCGGCATCGTCGGCACCCTGGGTGCCACCTTCGTCTGGGAAAACGGCGCCCACTACCAGTTCTTCCACTGGTTCGGCATCGAAGCGCCGGACCTCTTCGAAGGCCCCATCACGCCGGACCTGGAATGGCCGACCTGGATCGTCTATTCCGCCGTGCCCCTGGGCTCCTACCTGATGTGCTTCCGCTTCCTGCAGGTGGCCGTCTCCTTCCTCAAGACCGGCGAACTGCCCCACCACGACCATGGCCATGTGGAAGGCCTGGAAGAGGAACTGGCCCAGGAAGAGAAGACCTACTCCATCGGCGAGGCCATCCAGGCCGCCGAGGAACTGGAACACGTGGACGCTGGCCGCAAGGAAGTGCCCATGGAGCCGGACACGCCCCACGGCGTGAAGCGCAGCGAAAAGAACGGAGGCCAATAACATGAACGCCGCAATCATTTTCGGCCTCCTCCTGGCGCTGATGCTGACGGGGATGCCCATTTCCATTTCCCTGGGTCTGACCGTACTGACCTTCCTCTTCACCATGACCCAGGTGCCCATCGAATCGGTGGCCCTGAAGCTGTTCACCGGCATCGAGAAGTTCGAGATCATGGCGATCCCGTTCTTCATCCTGGCCGGCAACTTCCTCACCCACGGCGGGGTGGCGCGGCGCATGATCAACTTCGCCAGCGCCATGGTGGGCCACTTCTACGGCGGCCTCGGCCTTGCCGGCGTGCTGGCCTGCGCCCTGTTCGCCGCCGTCTCCGGTTCCTCCCCGGCGACCGTGGTGGCCATCGGCTCCATCCTGCTGCCGGCCATGGTCAGGGCAGGCTTCCCCAACCGTTTCGGTGCGGGCGTCATCACCACCTCCGGCGCCCTGGGCATCCTGATCCCGCCCTCCATCGTCATGGTGATGTACTCCGTGGCCACCAACACCTCCGTGGGCGCCCTGTTCATGGCCGGTGTGATCCCCGGTCTGCTGCTGGCCTTCACCCTGGGCATGGTCACCTGGTACCGGGCCAAGAAGTTCGACTATCCGCGCATGCCCAAGGCTTCCTGGGGCGAGCGCTGGGTCGCCTTCCGCAAGTCCGTGTGGGGCCTGCTGCTGATCGTCATCGTCATGGGCGGTATCTACACCGGCATGTTCACCCCCACCGAGGCGGCGGCCATGTCCGCGGTGTACGCCTTCATCGTGGCGGTGTTCGTGTACAAGGACATGGGCCTCAAGCAGATCCCCAAGGTGCTGCTGGATTCGGCCAACATGTCCGCCATGCTGCTGTACATCATCACCAACGCGGTGCTGTTCTCCTTCCTCATGACCAACGAGAACATCCCCCAGCTGCTGGCTGAATGGCTGCTGGACAAGGGCCTGGGCCCCATCGCCTTCCTCCTGGCGGTGAACGTGCTGCTGCTGGTGGCCGGCAACTTCATGGAGCCTTCCTCCATCGTCCTGATCATGGCGCCGATCCTGTTCCCGGTGGCCGTCAAGCTGGGCATCGACCCGGTGCACTTCGGCATCCTGATCGTGGTGAACATGGAAGTGGGCATGTGCCACCCGCCGGTGGGCCTCAACCTCTATGTGGCTTCGGGCATCACCAAGATGGGGATTACGGAGCTGACCATCGCCGTCTGGCCGTGGCTGCTCTCCATGCTCTGCTTCCTGGGCCTGGTCACCTACTGGCCCACCCTGTCCCTGTGGCTGCCCCGCACCCTGGGCATGCTGTAGCAAAGAATCACCCTTGCGTTGAGTTGGCGCGCGTGCGGGAAACCGCCGCGCGCTTTTTTTTTGCCTATTTTTTACAGTGCTTTTATACGGCTCGGGCTAGCATGGTGCCCATGATTCCGGCTACTTCCTGCTGATTCGGCCATGGGGCACCTCCTGCAGCGCTTCTCCGGCTACCTCATGGGCATGCTCTTCGTCCTCCTGGGGACGGCGCTGGCGGCCCCGTTCCGGGCCGAGATCGACCTCTCCAACCTGGCCCTGCTCTACGTCCTGGCGGTGGTGGCCGTGGGCGGCCACTTCGGCCGCGGCCCCGCCGTGGCCTGCGCCCTGGCCGGCAGCCTGGCCTTCGCCTACGTCTTCGTGCCGCCCCATTTCTCCCTGGCCATCACGGAAATCCAGTACGTCATGGCGGCGGTGATCATGGTGGTGGTGGCCCTGGTGGTGGGCCATCTCACCGCCGCCCTGCGCACCCAGGTGGAACTGGCCCGCGACCGGGCCCGGCGGGCCCGGGCCCTCTACGAACTGGCCAAGCATCTGGCCGGCAGTCAGACCGCCGAGGAGGTGACCCAGACCTGCCGCCGCTTCCTCGCCGACGCCCTCGGTGCCCGCCGCATCCGCCTGCTGGAGCCGGCCACCTGGGACCAGCCGCCGCCCTTCATCACCAAGGCCCTGGTGCGGGCCTGTCTGGAGCGGCGCCAGCTGGTGGCCATTCCCAGCCCGGCACCGGGCATTTCCCGGGCCCTCCTGCCTCTGGCCGGCACCCGGGACCTGCAGGGCCTGCTCGGCTTCGAGGTGGACAGCGGCACCCTGGACGACGGCGAATACCGGGAGGCCCTGGACACCATGGCCTCCGTGGTGGCCGTGGCCCTGGAACGGACCCAGTACGCCGCCGCCGTGCGCGAGAGCGAATTGCGGGTGGCGGCCGAAACCCTGCGCGGCACCATCCTTGCCAGCCTCTCCCACGATCTGCGCACGCCCCTCACGGCCCTGGTGGGCATGGCCGACGGCCTGGCCCTGGGCAAGGTGGCCGGTGCCGAAAAGCAGAAATCCATGCTGCTGCGCCTGCGGGACCAGGCCCTGGCCATCAACCAGCTGCTCGGCAACCTGCTGGAAATGGCCCGGCTGCGCTCCGGCAATGTGGAGTTGCAGAAGGAATGGCAGCCCATCGAGGAGGTCATCGGCGCCACCATGGGGCTGCTGGAGCCCCACGCCGGGGGGCGGGAGATCGTCATCAACATCGCCCCGGACCTGCCGCCGGTGCATATCGACGGGGTGCTGATCGAGCGGGTGCTGTGGAATCTTCTGGAGAACGCCCTCAAGTATTCTCCGGCGGAACAAAGCATCGAGCTGCGCGTGGCCCAGTCCGAAGGCTGGCTGGAACTGTCCGTCTGCGACCGGGGCGAAGGCCTGGCGCCGGGCCAGGAGGAGGACCTGTTCGGCCTCTTCCGCCGCGGCCGCAGCGAGTCCAACGTGCCCGGGGCCGGGCTCGGGCTGGCCATTGCCCGCACCATTGCCGAGGCCCACGGCGGCAGCGTCAGCGCCGCCAATCGCAGCGGCGGCGGCGCCTGCTTCTGCCTGCGCCTGCCCCTGGAAACCCCGCCCGACCTGGCGGATCTGGCAGACCTGGAAAGCGAAACGCCATGAACGCCAGCGAAACCATTCTGGTGGTGGAGGACGATGGGTCCATCCGGGAATTCGTCGTCTCCGTGCTGGAGAGCGAAGGCTACGTCGTCAGCGAGGCCGGTTCGGCCCGCCACGGCATGGTCCAGGCCGGCACCCTGAAGCCCTCCCTGCTTATCCTGGACCTGGGCCTGCCGGACCTGGACGGCCTGGATTTCCTGCGGGACTTCCGCGCCTGGTCGGCGGCGCCGGTGCTGGTGCTGTCCGCCCGCACCCAGGAGAGCCAGAAGGTGGCGGCTCTGGACGCGGGCGCCGACGACTACCTGACCAAGCCCTTCGGCGTGCCCGAGCTGCTGGCCCGGGTGCGTGCCCTGCTGCGCCGGGGGCCGGCGGCCACGGGGGAGGGCAGTCCCCTCATCGAATTCGGCGAGGTGCGCATCGACTGCGCCGGGCGCCGGGTGGAGAAGGACGGCGAACTGTTGCACCTGTCCCAGATCGAGTACCGTCTGCTGCTGGCCCTGGCCGGCAACCCGGGCCGGGTGCTGACCCACCGCCAGCTGCTGACCCAGGTGTGGGGCGGCAAGGCGGCGGAGAACAATCAGTACCTGCGGGTCTATGTGGGCCACCTGCGGCAGAAGATCGAGGCCGACCCGGCCAAACCGCGCCATATCCTGACGGAAATCGGCGTCGGCTACCGTTTCCTACCCTGATTTCAACTTTAGACGGATCGTCATCATGCACATCGTCGTTTGTATCAAGCAGGTGCCGGACAGTGCCCAGATTCGGGTCCATCCGGTGACCAACACCATCATGCGCCAGGGGGTGCCGGCCATCATCAACCCCTACGACCTCTTCGCCATCGAGGCGGCCCTGGCCCTCAAGGACCAGCTGGGGGGCAAGGTCACGGTGCTGACCATGGGCCCGCCCCAGGCCGAGCCGGCCCTGCGCAAGGCCCTCTCCTACGGCTGCGACGAGGCCGTGCTGGTGACCGACAAGCTCTTCGCCGGGGCCGACACCCTGGCCACCTCCTACGTGCTGGCCTCGGCCATCAAAACCTTGCACCAGGAGACCCCGGTGGACCTGGTGTTCACCGGCAAGCAGACCATCGACGGCGACACGGCCCAGGTGGGCCCGGGCGTCGCCAAGCGCCTGGAACTGGAACTGCTCACCTACGTCTCCCGCATCGTCAGTGTGGATCAGGCAGCCAACAGCATCCGCGTCGAGCGCCGCGCCGAGGGTGGGGTGCAGGTGCTGGAGACCCGCCTGCCGGCCCTCATCACCATGCTCGAAGGCAGCAACGAGATCCGCTTCGGCAGCGCCCCCGACATGTTCCGCGCCGCCCGGGCCGAAGTCCGCGTCTGGGACCGCAACGCCGCCGGCATCGAGGACATCAAGAAGGTGGGCCTGAAGGGCAGCCCCACCATCGTCAGCCGGGTCTTCGTGCCCAGCCCCCGGGCCCAGAAGGCCCAGCAGATCGAGTTCGACGCCGCCAACCCGGAAGCCGCCACCCAGACCCTGCTGGACAGGGTGCTGGTGGAAATCCCCAAGGTCAAAAAGCAATTGGATCAAACCCGCGACAACAAGCGGGCTAGCCGTAGTGCAGGAGAGCGCCATGAGTGAAGCCAAGACCGACAAGCCCATCAAGAAGCGCAAGATCAAGCTGGATGAAGAACTGCTGGCCTACAAGGGGGTCTGGGTCTTCGTCGAGAGCGAGCGGGGCCATGTGCATCCCGTCTCCTGGGAGCTGATGGGCCAGGGCCGCCGTCTGGCGGACCAGCTGGGGGTGGAGCTGTGCGGCGTGGTCATGGGCGCCCCGGGGCCGGACCTGGAAGCCCAGTGCCAGGCCGCCTTCGCCTACGGGGCCGACCGCTGCTACCGCATCGCTAGCCCGGTGCTGGCCGAGTACCGCAACGTGCCCTTCACCCGGGCCCTGACCGATCTGGTCAATGCCCACAAGCCGGAGATCCTCCTGCTGGGCGCCACCACCCTGGGCCGGGACCTGGCCGGTTCCGTCGCCACCACCCTGAAGACGGGTCTCACCGCCGACTGCACCGAGCTGGCCATCGATCCGGAAGACCGCTGCCTGCTCTCCACCCGCCCCACCTTTGGCGGCAGCCTGCTGTGCACCATCGTCACCCTCAACTACCGGCCCCAGATGGCCACGGTGCGCCATCGGGTGATGCCCATGCCCGATCCCCAGCCGGAACGCACGGGCCTGATCGTGGATTTCGAGGCCGGCCTGATCGAGACCGACATCGTCACCAAGGTGCTGGAATTCATCCCCGACGACCAGCGCGACAAGCCCCAGCTGCCCTACGCCGAAATCGTCGTCTCCGGCGGCAAGGGCCTGGGTAAGGCGGAGAACTTCAAGCACGTGTGGGATCTGGCCAAGGTCCTGGGCGGCGAAGTGGGGGCCTCCCGGGCCGCCATCCACGCCGGCTGGATCTCCGCCGACCGCCAGGTGGGCCAGACCGGCAAGACTGTGCGCCCGGCCCTCTACATCGCCGCCGGCATTTCCGGCGCCATCCAGCACCGGGTGGGCATGGAAGGGGCGGACTGCATCATCGCCATCAACAACGACCCCAACGCCCCCATTTTCGACTTCGCCCACTACGCCATCGTCGGCGACTGCAACCAGGTGCTGCCGGCCCTGGGCCGCACCTTCGCCGGCTACCTGGCGCACCAAGGCAGCTAAGGAATCCCCATGACCCAGAACATCGAAAAATTCGACGTCATCGTCGTCGGCGCCGGCCCCGCCGGCAATGCCGCTGCCTACACCCTGGCCAAGGCCGGCAAGAAGGTGCTGCAGCTGGAGCGGGGCGAGTATCCCGGCTCCAAGAACGTGCAGGGCGCCATCCTCTACGCCGACGCCCTGGAAAAGATCATCCCCGACTTCCGCGACTCCGCCCCCCTGGAGCGTACCGTCATCGAGCAGCGCATGTGGGTGATGGAGGACGAGTCCTACGTCGGCACTACCTTCCGTTCCGACCGCTTCAACCAGATGCCGGGCAACCGCTACACCATCATCCGGGCCCGTTTCGACAAGTGGTTCTCCGAGCAGGTGCAGAAGGCCGGCGCCCTGGTGATCTGCGAAATGACGGTGATCGCCCTGCTGCGGGATGCCGCCGGCAAGGTCATCGGCGTCGAGGTGGACCGGGAGGACGGCAAGATCTACGCCGACACCGTGATCCTGGCGGACGGGGTCAATTCCCTGGTGGCCAGCCGGGCCGGCCTGCGGGAGGACATCAAGCCCGCCGCCGTGGCCCTGGCGGTAAAGGAAACCATCTTCCTGCCCAAGGAAACCGTGGAAGCCCGCTTCAACCTGAAAGGCAGCGAGGGTGTGGTGATCGAGATGCTGGGCAGCATCAGCCAGGGCATGGCCGGTACTGCCTTCCTCTACACCAACAAGGACTCCATTTCCCTTGGCATCGGCTGCATGCTTTCCGACATGAAGGCGCAGAACACCACCCCGGCGGAACTGCTGGAAAAGCTGAAGCAGCACCCTTCCGTGGCACCCCTGATCGCCGGCGGCGAGACTCGGGAATACGCCGCCCACCTCATTCCCGAAGGGGGCTACCACGCCCTGCCCGAGCTGTACGGCGAAGGCTGGCTGCTGGTGGGGGATTCCGCCGGTTTCGTGAACGCCGTGCACCGGGAAGGCTCCAACCTGGCCATGACCAGCGGCCGCCTTGCCGCCGAAACCCTGCTGGAACTGGGGGAGAAGGGCCTGCCTTCCACCGCCGCCAACCTGGCCCGCTACAAGGCCAGGCTGGAGGAAAGCATCGTGCTCAAGGACCTGAAAAAGTACCGCAACATCCCGGATACCCTGCACAGCCAGCGCCAGTTCCTCTCCGATTACCCGGCCCTGCTCAACGGCGCCGCCCACGAGTTCTTCACCGTGGATGGACAGGACAAGGCGACCAAGGAAAAGGCCATCTTCAACGCCTTCCGCGAACGCCGCAGCCTGCTGGGGCTGCTGGGTGATGCTTACCGCCTGTGGCGCGCCACCCGCTGAGGAAGGGCCAACAAAATGGTCCTGGCCGTGCCGTCTTGCCGTACTAGCTGTACTGCCTGCGGCGGCACGCCTGGCCAGGATCGCTGCGCTCCACGCTGTTTCCCTTGGGCGCAGCGCTTCAAAAGGACATAGATCATGATGAAAGTCGAAGAAAAGCTGTTCCAGAACCGCTACCGGGTCGATGCGGACCGGCCCCACATCCGTATCAAGAACGAATCCGTCTGCAACGACGGCTGCGTCAGCCGGGCCTGCGTCGTCTGCTGTCCGGCCGGCTGCTGGTCCTTCGAGGAGGGCAAGATCGGCCTGATCACCGACGGCTGCCTGGAATGCGGTACCTGCCGGGTGGTCTGCGACACCCACGGCAACGTGGACTGGAACTATCCCCGGGCCGGCTTCGGCATCCTCTTCAAGTTCGGTTGAGTTCCGGCGGCCGCCTTCCCGCCAGGGGAGGGCGGCCGGTTTCCCGTCCCGGCCCCGGGGCGGGGATGGCGGCTGCCGTGGCGCTGCCAAGGTGCGGAAATGGCGTCCGGGCTGGGGTTCTCCCCTAAGGTCTGGTAAAATATAAAGTTATTTCCAAACCCAGCTATTCACGGAGTGACCATGGCTATCGAACGCACCCTTTCCATCATCAAACCCGACGCCGTCGCCAAGAACGTCATCGGCAAGATCTACTCCCGTTTCGAAACCAACGGTCTGAAGATCGTTGCTTCCAAGATGGCCTGGCTGTCTGCCGAAGAAGCCGGCAAGTTCTACGCCGTGCACAAGGAACGCCCCTTCTTCAAGGATCTGGTGTCCTTCATGATCTCCGGCCCCGTCATGATCCAGGTGCTGGAAGGCGAAAACGCCATCGCCAAGAACCGCGACCTGATGGGCGCCACCGACCCCAAGAAGGCCGAGCCGGGCACCATCCGCGCCGACTTCGCTGAATCCATCGACGCCAACGCCGTGCACGGCTCCGACGCCGCCGAAACCGCTGCCAACGAAATCGCCTTCTTCTTCCCGGCGATGAACGTTTACTCCGGTCGCTAATCGGAGTCGGGTGAGCGGGGTCTGACGGTCCCGCTTTTGCGTTGTTCCCCCTCACCCAATCAGAGTCCCAGATGCAAAACCTGCTCGATTTCGATGCCGAAGGCCTGACGGCCTGGTTCGCCGCCCGTGGCGAGAAGCCCTTCCGGGCGCGCCAGGTGCTGCGCTGGATGCATCACTTCGGCCAGGCCGATTTCGATGCCATGACCGACATCGCCAAGAGCCTGCGTGAAATGCTCAAGGCCAATGCGGTCGTGCTGCCCCCGGCCATCGTCAGCGACAAGCTGTCCGACGACGGCACGCGCAAGTTCCTCTTCGACGTGGGCAACGGCAATGCGGTGGAAACGGTGTTCATCCCGGAAGACGACCGGGGCACCCTGTGCATTTCCACCCAGGCCGGCTGCGCCCTGGACTGCGCCTTCTGCTCCACCGGCAAACAAGGATTCAACCGCAACCTGGCCGTGTCCGAGATCATCGGCCAGCTGTGGCAGGCCAACCGGGCCCTGGGGGTCGATCCCCGCCACCCGGACAAGGCCGAACGCATCATCAGCAATGTGGTGCTGATGGGCATGGGCGAGCCCCTGGCCAATTTCGAGGCCGCCGTCGCCGCCCTCAAACTGATGCTGGACGACAACGCCTACGGCCTTTCCCGCCGCCGCGTCACCGTCTCCACTTCCGGCCTGGTGCCGGCCATGGACCGCCTGCGGGATGAATGCCCGGTGGCCCTGGCCGTCTCCCTGCACGCCCCCAACGACAAGCTGCGGGACGAGCTGGTGCCGATCAACCAGAAATACCCCATCGCGGAACTGATGGCTGCCTGCCAGCGTTACCTGGAAAAGGCGCCGCGGGATTTCGTGACCTTCGAATACGTGATGCTCGACGGGGTGAACGACAGCGATGCCCATGCCCGGGAACTGCTGGCCATCACCCGCGACGTGCCCTGCAAGTTCAACCTGATTCCCTTCAATCCCTTCCCGGGATCGCCCTTCCGCCGCTCCAAGGCGGAGCGCATCCGTCGTTTTGCCGACATCCTCATCCAGGCCGGCGTCGTCACCACCACCCGCAAGACCCGGGGCGACGACATCGATGCGGCCTGCGGCCAGCTGGCCGGCCAGGTGCAGGACAAGACCCGGCGCAACGAACGGCGGACCATCCCGATTCAGGAGATGCGACCATGAGCAAGACCCCCTTCCGGCTGCCCACGCTCCCGCTTCTGATGTGCTGCCTGGCGGCCCTGGTGACGGCCTGCAACAGCAATCCCAGTGCCCCCTCCAGCCAGCCCCTGGCCGAAGGTCCCCAGTCCCAGATGACGGTCACCGGCAATGCCCGCAATTCGGCCAAGATCCATACCGAGCTGGGGGCCCTGTACTTTCAGGACGGCCAGCTGGCCACGGCCCTGGAGGAGTTGCGCATTGCCATCGCCGCCGATTCCAGCTATGCCCCTGCCCACAACGTGCTGGGCCTGGTGCACATGGACCTGCGGGAAAACGAGGCGGCGGAGCAGAGCTTCCGTCGCGCCCTGTCCCTTGCCGGCAACGACCCCGAAATCAACAACAACTTCGGCTGGTTCCTCTGCCAGGTCGGGCGGGAGAAGGAATCCATCGCCTACTTCAACAACGCCATCAAGAACCCGCTCTACCCGACGCCGGAGCGTGCCTATCTGAATGCGGGCCGGTGCTCGGAGAAAATCGGTGACCTGAAAGGCGCGGAAAACTATTATTTCCGGGCGCTGCGCCTCGCCCGCAACGATTTCCAGGCCACCTTGGCCATGGCCGGCCTCAAGTACCGCCAGGATGACCTGGACGAGTCCTACCGGCTGGTGCGCGAATTCCACAAGGCCAGCGATCCCACTCCCGAATCCCTGTGGCTGGGCCTGCGCCTGGCCCGCAAGCTCGGGGACCGGGCCGAAGAGGCCAGTTACAACGCCCAGTTGCGCCGCCGTTTCCCGGGCTCCCGGGAAACCCAGGCCCTCTTGAAAGGCAATTTCGAATGAGCGAACTCGTTCAAGAAACCCTGGCCGAGGAATCTCCCGCCGCGGAGTCCCGGCCCGAGGTCAGTGTTGGCCTCGTCCTGCGCCAGGCGCGGGAATCCCGTCAGATGTCCGTTGCCGATGTGGCCCAGTTGCTGAAAATCAGCTATCGCCAGGTCGATGCCCTGGAGAGCGACAACTGGGATGCCTTGCCGGGCCAGACCTTCGTCCTCGGCTTCATCCGCAATTACGCCCGGCTGCTGCATCTGGACGCCACGCCCCTGCTGCAGCAGATCAAGGCGGCCCAGACCCCGGACAATCCCAATATCGTGCTGCCCGAAGCCTCCGCCGCCTCCCTGCCCCAGCCGGGCCAGGGCAAGCGCCGTGATCTGGCCGCCGTGGCCGGCGCCGCCCTCATGGTGGGGGTCGCCGTGGCCGCCTATTTCCTGGTGCCGGCCGATTTCTGGCAGTCCGCACCGGAGCCCGAGCCCGTCGTTGAAACCGCCGCCGAGGCGGAGCCCGAGCAGGCCTTCCCGCCTGCCGCTCCGGCCGAAGGCAACAGCAGCGAAGCTGCCGCCACCGGGGTTCCGGAGCAGGCGCCAGCTGCCGCTGTGCCGCCTGCTGCGGCCGCGGCACCGGCTCCTGCGGCAGCGGCAGCTCCCGCTGCCGTGGCCGCCCCCGCGCCCACCCCGGTCACGGTTTCTCCCCCGGCCCCCAGCGGCGCCGTGGCCGCCGGCCAGGCCCGCTTCAAGTTCCGCTTCGAGCAGCCCTCCTGGGTCGAAGTGAAGGACAAGAGCGGCCAGATCGTCTTTTCCCAACTCAACCCCGCCGGCAGTGAACGGGAAGTGGAAGGTGTGCCTCCCTTCTCCCTGGTGGTGGGCAATGCTTCCCACGTCAAGCTGACCTACAAGGGCCGGGATGTGCCTCTGGAACCTCGCAGCAAGGACGACGTGGCCCGCGTCAGCCTCGATTGATCCATGTCTGATCCCTATTCCATTCCCCGCCGCCCGACCCTGGGCGTGAAGGTGGGCGGCGTCACCATCGGCGGCGATGCCCCGGTGGTGGTCCAGTCCATGACCAACACGGACACTGAGGACTACCTCGCCACCGCCCTGCAGACGGCCGAACTGGCCCGGGCCGGATCCGAGCTGGTGCGCATCACCGTGAACACGCCGGAAGCGGCTGCGGCCGTGCCGAAGATCCGCGAGCATCTGGATCGCCTCGGCCTCTCCGTGCCCCTCATCGGCGACTTCCACTACAACGGCCACCGCCTGCTCACCGACCATCCGGAGTGTGCCCAGGCCCTGGCCAAGTACCGCATCAACCCGGGCAATGTGGGCCATGGCAAGAAGCGGGACGAGCAGTTCGCCCAGATGATCGAGCTGGCCTGCAAGTACGACAAGCCGGTGCGCATCGGCGTGAACTGGGGCAGCCTGGACCAGGACCTGCTGGCCCGTATCATGGACGAGAACGCCAAGCGGCCCGAACCCAAGGACGCGGTGCAGATCATGCGCGAGGCCATGGTCACCTCGGCCCTGGAGTCGGCGGAGAAGGCCGTGGAGATTGGCCTGCCGGCCGACCACATCGTCCTCTCCTGCAAGGTTTCCGGGGTGCAGGACCTGATCGCCATCTACAGGGAGCTGTCGGCCCGTTCCCGTTTCGCCCTGCACCTGGGCCTGACCGAAGCAGGCATGGGCAGCAAGGGTATCGTCGCTTCCACCGCCGCCATGGGCGTGCTGCTGCAGGAAGGCATCGGCGACACCATCCGCGTCTCCCTGACCCCCGAGCCCGGCGGCAAGCGCACCGGTGAAGTCATCGTCGCCCAGGAAATGCTGCAGACCATGGGCCTGCGCGCCTTCACCCCCATGGTGGCGGCCTGTCCCGGCTGCGGCCGTACCACCAGCACCTTCTTCCAGGAACTGGCTTCCACCATCCAGGAGTATGTGCGGGCCCAGATGCCCCAGTGGCGCACCGAGTACGACGGCGTGGAGAACATGACCCTGGCGGTCATGGGCTGCGTGGTCAACGGCCCGGGCGAGAGCAAGCACGCCAACATCGGCATCTCCCTGCCCGGCACCGGTGAAGTGCCGGCGGCCCCGGTGTTTGAGGACGGGGAAAAGACGGTTACCCTGCGGGGCGACAATATCGCCGAAGAATTCAAGGCCATCGTGGATCGCTACGTGGCCCGTACCTACCAACGCAAACTGCATCCGTGATTGCCAGGGACCGGGGCCGGCGCCGCCTGTGGGCGGTGTCCGGCCCTTCCCGATAATGAAACCAGGTTTATGAGTCAGAAAACACTACAAGCCGTCCGCGGCATGAACGACATCCTCCCCGACGAAGCCGAGCTGTGGGAGCGCTTCGAGGAGGTCGTCCGTTCCTGGCTGCACAGCTACGGCTACCGCCCCATCCGCATGCCCGTCGTGGAGCCCACCGGCCTCTTCAAGCGGGCCATCGGCGAGGTCACGGACATCGTCGAGAAGGAAATGTATTCCTTCGAGGACGCCCTCAACGGCGAAAACCTCACCCTGCGCCCCGAAGGCACCGCCGGCTGCGTCCGCGCCGTGATTCAGCACAGCCTGGCCGCCCAGCATCCGCGCCGCCTCTACTACATGGGCCAGATGTTCCGCCACGAGCGGCCCCAGCGTGGCCGCTACCGCCAGTTCCACCAGGTGGGAGTGGAGTCCTTCGGCTTCGCCGGTCCCGATGTGGACGCGGAGCAGATTCTCATGGGCGCCCGCCTGTGGGACGACCTGGGTCTGGAAGGCATCACCCTGCAGATCAACAGCCTGGGCCAGCCCGAAGAGCGGGCCCGGCACCGGGCCGAGCTGATCGCCTATTTCCAGGCCAATGCCGACCGGCTGGACGAGGATTCCCAGCGCCGCCTGCACACCAATCCCCTGCGCATCCTGGATACCAAGAATCCGGACATGCAGGAGCTGTGCGCCAACGCTCCCAAGCTGATCGACTTCCTCGGCACCGAATCCCTGGCCCACTTCGAAGGCGTGCAGCAGGTGCTGCGGGACGCCGGCCAGCCCTATACGGTGAATCCGCGCCTGGTGCGGGGGCTGGACTACTACAACCTGACCGTGTTCGAATGGGTCACTGACCGCCTTGGCGCCCAGGGTACGGTCTGCGCCGGCGGCCGCTACGACGGCCTGGTGGAGCAGCTGGGCGGCAAGCCCACGCCCGCCTGCGGCTTTGCCATGGGGGTGGAACGCCTCATCGCCCTGATCCAGGACCAGGATCTGGCGGGCAATCCGGAGCCGGTGGATGTCTACGTGGTGCACCAGGGCGAGGCCGCCAGCCGGCTCGCCTTCCGCGTCGCCGAAGGGCTGCGGGACAACGGCCTGGCCGTGCTCCTCAATTGCGGCGGCGGCAGCTTCAAGAGCCAGATGAAAAAGGCCGACGGCAGCGGTGCTGCCTTCGCCGTGATCATCGGCGACGACGAGGCGGCGGCAGGGGAGGTGAGCCTCAAGTCCCTGCGCAGCGCCGACGGCGAGAAGGGCGAACAACAGCGGGTGAAGGTGGATGATCTGCCTGCCACCCTGATGGATTCAATCATTGATTGGGAAGAGGAATAATGGCCGTCTACGACTTGCAGGAGCAGGAACAGCTCGACGAAATCAAGACCTGGTGGAAGCAGCACGGCAACCTGGTGACCAGCATCCTGCTCGCCGCCGCCATCGGTGTTGCCGGCTGGCAGGGCTGGAACTGGTACCAGGGCCGCCAGTCGGCCCAGGCCGCCGTGGTTTTCGGTGTGCTGCAGAAGGCCGCCCTGGAAGGTGATGCCCAGCGCCTCAAGGCGGCTGCCGGCGAACTGCTGGAAAACTACAAGGGCTCCACCTACGCCTCCCTCGGCGCCCTGACCGCGGCCAAGGTGGCCTTCGACGGCGGCGACCTGAAGACCGCCAAGGTGCAGCTGGCCTGGGTGGCCGAGAACGGCAAGGACGAGCTGCGCGACCTGGGCCGTCTGCGCCTGGCCGCCGTGCTGCTCGACGAGAAGGCCTACGACGAGGCCTTGAAGCAGCTGGAAGCCAAGCCGGCACCCGCCTTCGCGGCCCGCTATGCCGAAGTGCGTGGCGATATTTTCCTGGCCCAGGACAAGAAGGACGAAGCCCGCAAGGCCTTCGCCGACGCCCTGGCCGCCATCGATGCCGCCGCCAAGGCTGGCAGCGGCGCTCAGGATGCCCAGGCGGCCGCCGCCTACCGTCAGGTGCTGCAACAGAAGGCCGACGCCCTGGGAGAGGCCAAGTGAAATTCCGTCCCGCCCTCCTGAGCCTGCTGCTGGCAGCCGCCCTGGGCGGCTGTTCTTCCCTGGACAAGATCAATCCCTTCGCCAGTTCCTCCAAGGTCAAGATGGCCGAGCTGGACACCATCAAGCCCAGCGTCAATGTGGTGAGCCTGTGGCAGGGCCGGGCCGGCAAGGCCGAGGACTACGTCTTCACGCCGGCGGTGGTGGATTCCAGCGTCTATGTGGCCGCCAACAACGGCAGCGTCACCCGCTTCGACGACGGCAAGCAGGCCTGGCAGGTTTCCGCCGGCCAGCCCCTCTCCGGCGGTGTCGGCAGCGACGGCCGTCTGGTGGTGGTGGGCACGCCCAAGGGCGAAATCATCGCCTTCGACGCCAAGGACGGCAAGCAGCTGTGGAAGGCCCGGGCCAGTTCCGACATCCTGGCGGCGGCAGCCGTGAGCGCCGACATCGTCGTCGTGCGCACCGGCGACAACCGCCTCTACGGCTTCGATCCGGCCGACGGCAAGCGCAAGTGGGTCTATCAGCGCAACAACCCGGCCCTCTCCCTGCGCAATGCGGCGCCGCCGGTGATTTCCGAACGCTACGTCTTTGCCGGGTTCCCCGGCGGCAAGCTGGTGGCGGTGTCCCTGCAGAACGGCGCCGCCGTCTGGGAAGGCACCGTGGCCCTGCCCAAGGGCACCACCGAGCTGGACCGGGTGGCCGACATCACCAGCCCTCCCGTGTTCGACGGTCCCCAGGTGTGCGCCGTGGCCTACCAGGGCCGCGTCGCCTGCTTCGACCTGACCAACGGCAACCTGATCTGGGCCCGGGACATGTCCTCCGCCTCCGGTCTGGCCATGGACAGCCGCAATATCTACGTCGCCGACGACAAGGGCGCCGTGCATGCCCTGGACCGTTTCCGCGGCACCTCCCTGTGGAAGCAGGACAAGCTGTTCCTGCGCCAGCTCTCCATGCCCCGGGTGGCCCACGGCCTGGTGGCGGTGGGTGACGTCAAGGGCGTGATCCATTTCCTCAACCGGGACGACGGCTCCTTCAGCGCCCGCTTCACCACCGACGGTACTGCCGTGGTGGCGGCGCCCCAGAGCTACGGCAGCGGCTGGCTGTTCCAGACCCAGGGCGGCGGCGTGTTCGCCCTCGACGTTCAATAATCCAAGCAGAAAGCGTTACTCGTGAAACCCACCCTGGTACTGGTCGGCCGGCCCAATGTAGGCAAGTCCACCCTGTTCAATCGCCTGACCAAGACCCGTGACGCCATCGTCGCCGACCTGCCCGGGCTGACCCGGGACCGCCACTACGGCCACGGCAAGGTGGGCAGCAAGCCCTATCTGGTGGTGGACACCGGCGGCTTCGAGCCCCTGGCCAAGGACGGCATTTTCCACGAGATGGCACGCCAGACCGAGCAGGCCATCGCCGAGGCGGACGCCGTGGTCTTCGTGGTGGACGGCCGTGTCGGCATTACCGCCCAGGACAAGGAAATCGCCAACAAGCTGCGCAAGCTGGAGCGCCCGGTGCTGGTGGCGGTGAACAAGGCCGAGGGCATGAAGCACACGGTGGTGGCCGCCGACTTTTACGAACTGGGCCTGGGCGAGCCGTTCCCCGTTTCCGCCACCCACGGCGACGGCGTGCGGGATCTGGTGGAAATGGCCCTGGCCGATTTCCCCGAGCCGGACGAGGATGACGCCAAGGACGAAACGCCCCGGGTGGCCATCGTCGGCCGTCCCAACGTGGGCAAGAGCACCCTCATCAACGCCCTCATGGGCGAAGAGCGGGTCATCGCCTTCGACATGCCCGGCACCACCCGGGATGCCATTTTCGTGGACTTCGAGCGCAACGGCCGCAAGTACACCCTGATCGATACCGCCGGCCTGCGCCGCCGCGGCAAGGTCTTCGAAGCCGTGGAGAAGTTCTCCGTGGTGAAGACCCTGCAGTCCATCGAGGACGCCAACGTGGTGGTGCTGGTGCTGGATGCGGACCAGGACATTTCCGACCAGGACGCCCACATCGCCGGTTTCGTTGTCGAATCCGGCCGCTCCCTGGTGGTGGCGGTGAACAAGTGGGACAGCCTGGACGCCTATCGGCGCGAGCGCATCAAGGTGGATCTGGAACACAAGCTGAAATTCCTCAGCTTCGCCACCTTCCACTACATTTCCGCCCTCAAGGGCCTGGGTCTGGAAAAACTGTTCACCTCCGTGGACCGGGCCTACGCCGCCGCCATGGCCAAGCTGCCCACGCCCAAGCTGACCCGGGTGCTGCTGGACGCCGTGGCCCGCCAGGCGCCGCCTCGTCACGGCGGCATCTTCCGCCCCAAGCTGCGCTATGCCCACCAGGGCGGCTCCAACCCGCCCCTGATCGTCATCCACGGCAACGCCCTGGATTCCCTGCCGGAAAGCTATCGCCGCTATCTGGAACATACCTTCCGCGAAGTGTTCAAACTGCAGGGCACGCCCCTGCGGGTCCAGTTCAACACCAGCCACAATCCTTTCGCCACCAAGGAAGTGCGCAAGATCGGCAATCCGCGGGACACCTTTTACAAAAACCGCGAGAAAAAGTCCTGAATCTACGGGTTTGCCCGGTGGCTTTCCCCCGGAAAATCCATTAAAGTGCTTTTTCCATAACAACGAACCATGGAGTTTCAGCCATGAGCAATAAAGGGCAACTTTTACAAGACCCGTTTCTCAACACGCTCCGCCGCGAACATGTGCCGGTTTCCATTTACCTGGTGAACGGCATCAAGCTCCAGGGCCAGATCGAGTCCTTCGACCAGTACGTCGTGCTGCTCAAGAACACGGTGACCCAGATGGTCTACAAGCATGCCATTTCCACCGTGGTGCCGGCCCGCCCCGTCAATATCCAGCAGGATAACGGCGCCGAGTCGTGATCATTCCCCGCATACGCATTTCCGGCCCGCTGGCGTCACCGGCGGGCCGCGTCGTTTTCGGCCGGTTGCGGCCAGTCTGCTCCTAATCCATGTTTGATCGTCCCTCCGCCGGTGACCCCAGGGTCCCCGGTTCCGAGCGCGCCCTCCTGATCCAGGTGGATTTCGGCCAGCCCGACATCGAGGATTCCCAGGAAGAACTGCGCCTGCTGGCCAGCTCGGCTGGTGCCGAAGTGGTGGATGTGCTGGTGGCCAAGCGGGGTGCGCCCGATGCGGCCACCTATGTAGGCAAGGGCAAGGTGCAGGAAATCGGTGCCGTCGCCGCCGCCCATGATGCCACCCTGGTGATTTTCAACCACGAGCTGTCGCCGGCCCAGGAACGCAACCTGGAGCGGGCCCTGCAATGCCGGGTGATCGACCGCACCAGCCTGATCCTGGACATCTTCGCCCTGCGCGCCAGCAGTTCCGAAGGCAAGCTGCAGGTGGAACTGGCCCAGCTGGAGCATCTGGCCACCCGCCTGGTGCGGGGCTGGACCCACCTGGAGCGGCAGCGGGGCGGCATCGGTATGCGCGGTCCCGGCGAAAAGCAGCTGGAAACGGACCGCCGTCTGCTTGGCGTCCGGGTTAAGAGCCTCAAGGAGCGTCTGGCCAAGCTGTCGCGCCAGCGCAATGTGCAGCGGCGGGCCCGTTCCCGGCGCGATGTGCTCAACGTGTCCCTGGTCGGCTATACCAACGCCGGCAAATCCACCCTGTTCAACGCCATGACCAAGGCCGGCGTCTATGCGGCGGACCAGCTTTTCGCCACCCTGGACACCACCTCCCGCAAGCTGTGGCTGCCGGAAGTGGGCTCCGTAGTGATGTCGGACACGGTGGGTTTCATCCGCGACCTGCCCCACGCCCTGGTGGAGGCTTTCAAGGCCACCCTGGAAGCCACGGCCCAGGCCGATCTGCTGCTGCATGTGGTGGATTCCGCCTCCCATGCCCGGGAGGAGCAGATTGCCGAAGTCAACAAGGTGCTGCACGAGATCGGTGCCGACCAGGTGCCCCAGATTCTGGTGTGGAACAAGGCCGACCTTACGGGCTTGCCCGCCGCTGTGGAGCGGGACGAGTATGGTAAACTTCACCGCGTCCGATTGAGTGCCAGGACCGGCGAAGGCCTGGATTTGTTGCGCCAGGCACTGACGGAGTTTGCCCGGGATAATTCACTCAGCATGACGACAGAGGCCTCTGCGGACGATGCCGCGGCAGCCAGTGCGAATGACGCAGTGCAAGACGTTTAGACCGGATCACCGGCCCCTCATACCGCCCTCAATAAGAGTTCCCCGACATGATCTCTAGCATTGGACTTCTGATGTCGCTCAACGACCCCCAGTGGGGCAATCGTGGCAATGGCGACGGCCGCCGTCCCAACCAGGGGCCTCCCGATCTGGAAGACCTGTGGCGCGATTTCAACCGCCGCCTGTCCGGCATGTTCGGCAAGAAGGGCGACGGCAAATTTGGCGGCGGCGATTCCGGCGGCCCCTCCGATTTCAATCCCAAGCTCTTCGGCGGCGGCATCGGCCTCCTGGCGGCCCTGGTGGCCGTGGTCTGGCTGGCCTCCGGCTTCTACATTGTTGATGCCTCCCAGCGCGGCGTGGTGCTGCAGTTCGGCAAGTTCAAGGAAACCACGGAGCCGGGCCTGCGCTGGCGCCTGCCGTTCCCCATCGAATCCCACGAACTGGTGAATCTCACCGGCGTGCGCACCATCGAGGTGGGCTACCGGGGCAGCGAGAAGAACAAGGTGCTGAAAGAGGCGCTGATGCTGACCGATGATGAAAACATCATCAACATCCAGTTCGCCGTGCAGTACTACCTGAAGGACCCGGTCGAATACCTGTTCAACAACCGTCACGCCGACGAGGCCGTGATGCAGGCTTCGGAAACGGCCATCCGGGAAATCGTCGGCAAGAGCAAGATGGACTTCGTCCTCTACGAAGGCCGGGAGCAGGTGGCGGCCCAGGCGGCCAAGCTGATGCAGGACATCCTGGATCGCTACAACACCGGTATCCTCATTTCCAAGGTCACCATGCAGAATGCCCAGCCGCCGGAGCAGGTCCAGGCAGCCTTCGATGATGCGGTGAAGGCGGGTCAGGACCGGGAGCGGCAGAAGAACGAAGGCCAGGCCTACGCCAACGACGTCATCCCCCGGGCCAAGGGCACCTCCGCCCGACTGTTGCAGGAAGCCGACGGCTACAAGCAGCGCATGATCGCCACCGCCGAGGGCGATGCCAGCCGCTTCAAACAAATCCTCGTGGAATACGCCAAGGCACCCGAGGTGACGCGCCAGCGCCTCTATCTGGAAACCATGCAGCAGATCTACGCCAACACCTCCAAGATCATGGTGGATGCCAAGGGCGGCAACAACCTGCTCTACCTGCCCCTGGACAAGCTGATGGAAACCGTGGCGGCGCCCGGCCATGCCGGCGTCCCGGCTGCCCAGGCCGTTGAAAGCACCGTGAACCGGGGTGTGTCGATTTCCAACGACGTTCCGCCCCAGCTGGAAAAGAACGATGTACGTTCCCGTGACGCTTCCCTGCGTTCCCGGGATCGGGACGGCCGCTAAGGAGCCCCAGAGATGAAACAGAGCTTCGGTCTTATCGGCGGCCTGGTGGCCGCCATCGTGGTGGTGCTGGCCCTCAGCCTGTTCACCGTGGATCAGCGCCAGTACGCCGTGGTGCAGCAGCTGGGCGAGGTCAAGTCGGTCATCACCGAACCCGGCCTCAACTTCAAGTGGCCCCTGATCCAGAATGTCCGCTTCTTCGATCGCCGCATCCTGACCATGGATTCCCCGGAACCCGAGCGTTTCATCACCTCGGAAAAGAAGAACGTGCTGGTGGATTCCTATGTCAAGTGGCGCATCGTCGATCCCAAGCTGTACTACATCTCCGTCGGCGGCGACGAATCCCGGGCCCGTACCCGTCTCTCCCAGACCGTCAATGCGGGCCTGCGGGAAGAGTTCGGCAAGCGCACGGTGCATGACGTGGTCTCCGGCGAGCGGGACAAGATCATGGACGACATGCGGGAAAAGGCCGACCAGGATGCCCGCAAGATCGGTGTGCAGATCGTGGACGTGCGCCTGAAGCGCGTCGAGCTGCCCCAGGAAGTGAGCGAGTCCGTCTATCGCCGCATGGAGGCCGAGCGCAAGCGGGTGGCCAATGAACTGCGTTCCCAGGGCGCTGCCGAGGCCGAAAAGATCCGCGCCGACGCCGACCGCCAGCGCGAAGTGCTGGTGGCCGAAGCCTACCGGGATGCCCAGAAGATCAAGGGTGAGGGCGATGCCAAGGCTGCCGCCATCTACGGCCAGGCCTTCGGCCAGAATCCCGAGTTCTTCGCCTTCTACCGCAGCATGGAAGCCTATCGCTCCACCTTCAAGAGCAAGAGCGATGTCATGGTGCTGGAACCCAATTCCGATTTCTTCAAGTACATGAAGAACGTCGGCCGCAGCGGCAAGTAAAGTCGGCCGTCGTTCTGCCTATGGGCGATAATCTCCTCCTCGCCTTCGCGCTCATGCTGGTGCTCGAAGGCGTCGTTCCCTTTCTCGCGCCCCAGGCCTGGCGCGAGACGTTTCGCCGCCTCATCGCCATGAGCGACGGCCAGATCCGCTTCATCGGCCTCACCGCCATGATCGCGGGCCTCATACTGTTGATGATTTTCAAATGAACTGGTTGCTACCCGAATACCTGGCCGATGCCCTGCCGGCAGAGGCCGCCAAGATCGAGCGCCTGCGGCGCCAGACCCTGGACCTGTTCCGCTGCCATGGCTACGAACTGGTCATGCCGCCCCTGCTCGAGTACCTGGAATCCCTGCTCACCGGGTCCGGCCAGGACCTGCGCCTGAAGACCTTCAAGCTGGTGGACCAGCTGTCCGGCCGCACCATGGGCGTGCGTGCCGACATCACGCCCCAGGTGGCTCGCATCGACGCCCACCTGCTCAACCGCCAGGGCGTGGTCCGTCTCTGCTATTGCGACAGCGTGCTGCATACCCTGCCAGCGGCCACCGCCGGCACCCGGGAGCCGATCCAGATCGGCGCCGAGATTTACGGCCATGCCGGCGTCGAAGCCGACCTGGAGATCATCCGCCTGATGGCTGCCGCCCTGGAAGGGGCCGGCCTCTCCGCCGCCCGCCTCGATCTGAGCCATGTCGGCATCTTCCGCGCCATCGCCCAGGCCGCCGGCCTGCCGGCTGCGGCTGACGAGGAAGTGTTCGCCCTGCTGCAGGTCAAGGACATCCCCGGCCTGCAGGCCGCCTGTGCCGGCCTGCCCGAGCCCTACCGTTCCGCCCTGCTGCGCCTGCCCGACCTCTATGGCGACGCCGCCGTGCTGGCCAAGGCCCGGCAGCAGCTGCCCGACCTGCCGGCGGTGCACGCCGGCCTGGACCTGCTCTCGGCCCTGGCCGCCAAGGCCGGCGACCTGCCCATCAGTTTCGATCTGTCGGACCTGCGCGGCTATCATTATCACAACGGCGTCGTCTTCGCCGCCTACAGCCCCGGCTACGCCACCGCCCTGGCCCTGGGCGGCCGCTACGACGGCGCTGGCGAAGCCTTCGGCCGGGCCCGTCCCGCCACGGGGTTCTCCATGGATTTGCGCGAGGTGGCCCGCCTGGCCCCCGCCACCCAGGTTTCAAAAGCCATCCTGGCGCCCTACGGCGGCGAGGATGCCCAGCTGGCCGCCGCCATCGCCCGTCTGCGGGCCGAAGGCGAGGCCGTGGTGGAACTCCTGCCCGGCCAGGCCGGCAGCGAAGGTCTGCCCTGCGACCGCCGGCTGGTGCAGCAGGACGGCAAATGGATTATTGCAGCAATCAATAAGGACTAAGCAGTATGGCTAAGAACGTCGTGGTCGTCGGCACCCAGTGGGGCGACGAGGGGAAGGGAAAGATCGTCGATTGGCTGACGGACAACGCCCAGGGCGTGGTGCGTTTCCAGGGCGGGCACAATGCCGGCCACACCCTGGTGGTGGGCGAGCGCGAATACAAGCTGAACCTGGTGCCCTCCGGCATCGTGCGTGACGGCGTGCAGTGCTACATCGGCAACGGCGTAGTGCTGGACATCCAGCATCTGCTGGCCGAAATCAAGATCCTGGAAGAGGGCGGCTTGGACGTGCGTTCCCGCCTCAAGGTCAGCCCCGGCTGTCCCCTGATCCTGCCCTACCACTCCGCCATCGACAAGGCGCGGGAAGCCGCCAAGTGCGCCGACCAGAAGATCGGCACCACCGGCAAGGGCATCGGTCCGGCCTATGAAGACAAGGTGGCCCGCCGCGGCCTGCGGGTGTACGACCTGTTCAACCCGGAGCGCTTCGCCGCCAAGCTGAAGGAAGTGATGGAGTACCACAACTTCATCCTGACCAAGATGCTGGGGGCTGAGCCCGTTTCCTACGAAGCCGTGCTGGAACAGGCCCTGGCCAATGCGGAACAGATCAAGCCCCTGGTGGCCGACGTCTCCGCTGCCATCTACGAATCCAACAAGGCCGGCCAGAACCTGCTGTTCGAAGGCGCCCAGGGCACCCTGCTGGATATCGACCACGGCACCTATCCCTTCGTCACCTCCAGCAACTGCGTTGCCGGCCAGGCGGCAGCGGGCGCCGGCGTCGGTCCCGGCATGCTGCATTACGTGCTGGGCATCACCAAGGCCTATTGCACCCGCGTCGGCGGCGGTCCGTTCCCCTCCGAGCTGGATATCGACACCGCCGGCTGTCCCGGCCACCAGATGTCCACCAAGGGCAAGGAATTCGGCACCGTCACCGGTCGCAAGCGCCGCTGCGGCTGGTTCGATGCCGCCGCCCTGCGCCGCTCCGCCCGCATCAACGGCGTCACCGGCCTGTGCATCACCAAGCTGGACGTGCTCGACGGACTGGAAGAGCTGCACATCTGCACCGGCTACAAGCTGGACGGCAAGGTGCTGGATCTGCTGCCCATCGGTGCCGACGAAGTGGCCCGCTGCGAGCCCATCTACGAAACCATGCCCGGCTGGAAGGAAACCACCTTCGGCGCCAAGCGCTGGGAAGACCTGCCGGCCACGGCCCAGGCCTACCTGGACCGCATCCAGACCCTGTGCGAGATTCCCATCGATATCGTCTCCACCGGTCCGGAGCGGGACGAAACCATCCTCAAGCGGCATCCCTTCGCCGCCTGAGCGAAAAAGCCGGCGTCAGAGCGCCGGCTTTTTTCTTTAACCTGAGTGTCGTCCTGATTGTCGTCAACTCCCCTTAAGCTTGCCGGCAGCCAGTATCGCCGGGAGCATTCGTGCCCTGCGACTGCGGGAGGTATGCAATCCGGTGCCGTCGCGAATGGGGACGGTGGTGCGGGGAGGGGGGAGTGCCGGACCGGCAGCCGTTGCGGAAGCGGGGCCGGAAAAGCAAAAAGCCGAAAATCCTTGAAGAATTTTCGGCTTTGCCTGAACCTTGGTGCCCAGGAGAGGACTCGAACCTCCACAGTGTTGCCACCGCCAGGACCTGAACCTGGTGCGTCTACCAATTCCGCCACCTGGGCAGGTGTCGAAAAGAGCCCGCATTATAATGAAGCCTGCGGTACTACCGCAAGAGGAAAAATGATTAATTTTTTACCGTCGCTGCAGAACCCGATTTTTGCCATGGCTGTCGCCCCCATGTCGTCCTTGCGGATGGCAGGGCAGGGTGCGTCCCGGCTGGCGGGAATTGTGGCGGCTGGGGAAACCCGTGCAAACGGGAAGCAGAAAAACAAAAAGCCGGCAAAAGCCGGCTTGATGTCTGAAACCTGGTGCCCAGGAGAGGACTCGAACCTCCACAGTGTTGCCACCGCCAGGACCTGAACCTGGTGCGTCTACCAATTCCGCCACCTGGGCAGGTGTCGAAGAAGGCGCGATTATAAGGTAAATAAAGACCATGTCAACTAGAAAACTATCCAAAACCAGAAAAAACGATCCCTTCTTTGAAAGGGAGTGCCAAAAGTACGAGATTCCCCTGCCGTCCCGGGAATACACCATGCAGCTGCTGCAGGACCAGGGACGCCCCGTTTCCTTCGACCAACTGGTGGCCCTGCTGGACATCAGCCGGGATGAGGAGGACCTCTTCCAACGCCGTCTCAACGCCATGGAGCGGGACGGCCAGCTGCTGCGCAACCGCAAGAACTCCTACATCCTGCCGGAGAAGGCAGACCTGATTCCGGGCAAGGTGGAAGGCCATCCGGACGGCTTCGGCTTCGTCAAACCGGACGACGGCAGCGACGACCTGTTCCTCGAGCCCAAGCAGATGGACAAGGTGCTGCACGGCGACCGGGTGCTGGTGCGCTGCATCGGCCTGGACCGCCGCGGCCGCCGCGAGGCCACTATCGTCGAAGTGCTGGAGCGGGCCAACACCCGCCTGGTGGGCCGGCTCATGGAAGAGCACGGCATCCAGTTCGTGGTGGCCGAGAACAAGCGCATCAGCCAGGACATCCTGATTCCCCCCACCGCCATGACCGACAAGCGGGCCAAGCTCAAGGCCCGGCCCGGCAATGTGGTGATGGTGGAAATCCTGGAGCAGCCCTCCCGCTATTCCCAGCCCATCGGCCGCATTGTCGAGATTCTCGGCAACTATGCCGACCCGGGCATGGAAATCGAAATCGCCCTGCGCAAGCACGACCTGCCCTTCGAGTTTTCCAAGGAAGCCCAGGCCGAAAACAAGGCGGTGCCGGACAAGGTCAAGAAGAGCGACTTCAAGGGCCGCGAAGACCTGCGTGAGCTGCCCCTGGTGACCATCGACGGCGAGACCGCCCGGGACTTCGACGATGCGGTCTTCTGCGAAAAGGTGGGCCGGGGCTGGCGCCTGGTGGTGGCCATCGCCGACGTCTCCCATTACGTGCGCCCGGGCATGGCCCTGGACCAGGAGGCCTACGACCGGGGCAACTCGGTGTATTTCCCGCGGCGCGTCATTCCCATGCTGCCGGAGAAGCTTTCCAACGGCATCTGCTCCCTCAATCCGGACGTGGAACGGCTGGCCATGGTGTGCGACATGAACATCAGCGCCACCGGCAGCATCGGCAAGTACCGCTTCTATCCGGCCGTGTTCCGCTCCCATGCACGCCTCACCTACAACCAGGTGTGGGGCTGGCTGTCCGGCGAAAGCCAGCCGGAGAATGAGGTGCATCAGGCCCTGCAGCCCCACCTGCAGAACCTCTACAAGCTCTTCCAGGTGCTGCTCAAGGCGCGCAAGAAGCGGGGTGCCATCGACTTCGAGACGGTGGAAACCCAGATGCTGTTCAACGCCCAGGGCAAGATCGAGAACATCGTGCCCGTGGTGCGCAACGACGCCCACCGCCTGATCGAGGAATGCATGCTGGCGGCCAACGTCTGCGCCTCCGGCTTCCTGCATGAGCACAAGCAGGCCTGCCTGTACCGGGTGCACCAGGGACCGACGCCGGAAAAGCTGGAGAACCTGCGGGCCTTCCTCGGCGAATTCGGCTTCTCCCTGGCCGGCGGCGACGAGCCCAAGGCCAAGGATTACGCCGAGCTGCTGGAGAAGATCCAGGGCCGTCCCGACACCCAGCTGCTGCAGACGGTGATGCTGCGCTCCCTGCGCCAGGCCCAGTACGCCCCGGAAAACCTGGGCCACTTCGGCCTGGCCTACGAGGCCTACACCCACTTCACCTCGCCAATCCGCCGCTATCCCGACCTGCTGGTGCATCGCGCCATCAAGGCGGTGCTGGCCGGCGAGACCTACAACCCGGGCAAGTGGGAAGACATCGGCCTGCATTGCTCCGGCACCGAGCGCCGGGCCGACGAGGCCACCCGGGACGTGGACAACTGGCTGAAGTGCTTCTACATGAAGGAGCGCATCGGGGAGGAATTCGAGGGCACCATCGCCGGCGTCGCCGCCTTCGGCATCTTTGTCGCCCTGGACGAGGTCTTCGTCGAAGGCATGGTGCACGTCTCCGAACTGGGCGAGGACTACTTCCACTTCGAGCCGGCCAAGCACCAGATGCTGGGCGAACGCAGCGGCAAGCGCTTCCGCCTCGGCGACCGCCTGCGGGTGAAGCTGGTGCGGGCCGACCTGGAGTCCGGCCGCATCGACTTCATCCTGGCCCAGGAAAAGAAGGATGGTCCGACCGGCGACGACGAGGTGGTGACCTGGCGCAAGAACACCACGGGCAAGCCAGCCCTGGGGGCTGCTGCTCCGCAAGGCAAGCCCCGTGCGGGTTCTGGCGGCGGCAAGCCCGGCAAGTCCGTCCCTGGCGGCAAAGCGGGCGGTCCGGGTCAGGGCGGTCATCGCGGCAAGAGTCCGGCCGCTGCCAAGACGGGCGCTCCCAAGCGGAGCGGCAAGGGCGGGGCGAAGGGCGGCAGCAAGTCCGCCAGCAGGGGCGGCGCCAACAACGGCGGCCGCAAGGGGCGCTAGGCCCCGTTGCCGTGTCTCAGGTCTGGCCGGCGAGTCCCGCCGGCAGGGCCTGGGCCCAGCCCAGCTCGGCCACCAGCCGGGCGAAATCGCCCTCCAGGGGCGCTTCCAGCAGCAGGGGGGCGCCGCTGGCCGGGTGTCTCACTTCCAGACGCAGGCAGGCCAGCAGCAGGCGCGGGCAGGCGAAGTGCTGGGCGAAGAAGCGGTTGTGCTTGCCCTTGCCGTAGGTGGCGTCGCCGATGATGGGATGGGCGATGTGCTTGAGATGGCGCCGCAGCTGGTGTTGCCGGCCGGTGGCCGGCTCCAGTTCAAGCAGGGCGTAGCGGCTGCTGGGATAGCGGTCCACCGCCAGCGGCAGTTCCACCGTGGCCAGGCGCCGGTAGCGGGTGAGGGCGGCCTGGGGCTCCCGGTTCATGCCCTCCCCCTGCCATTCCCCGTCGTCGAACTGGCGGCTGAGGGCGTGGTCGATGACGCCGGCTTCCTCCGGATGGCCGCGCACCACCGTCACGTAGGTCTTGTGCACCGTCTGGGCCTCGAACTGGCGCCCCAGTTCCCGGGCCATGTCGCTGCTGAGGGCGAACAGCAGCACGCCGGAGGTGCCCCGATCCAGGCGATGGGCCGGGTAAACCCACTGGCCGATCTGGTCCCGCAGCAGCTGCACGGCGAAGCGGGTCTCGTGCCGGTCCACCAGGGAGCGGTGCACCAGCAGGCCGGGGGGCTTGTGGATGGCGATCAGGTGCTCGTCGCGGTAGATAATCGGCAGCATCCGCTCGGTTTTCCTCGGTAACGGTGGTGGCAAAGGGGAGGGGCATCCTAGCAGGAATTGCTGCCCGAGGGCTTCCCGCCGGCCTCCCCGCATCCGCCGAAGGCCGCCCTGGCGCCCATCCCGCAGCTGTCTTGATGCGTATCAACGACGCCCCATTTCTTCCCGCGTTCAATGGCAGCCACGATCTCCAGGGAAGAAAAAATGTTCCGCATCTCCCAATTCATGGACGAGCTGGTGACCCCCAGCACCGTCGGCCCCCGCCGCAATCCGCCCGGGCCGGTGGTGATCTGGAACCTGGTGCGCCGCTGCAACCTCACCTGCAAGCACTGCTACTCCATCTCCGCCGACAAGGATTTTCCCGGCGAACTGAACACCGAGCAGGTGTTCACCGTGATGGACGACCTCAAGGCCTTCCGCGTGCCGGTGCTGATCCTCTCCGGCGGCGAGCCCCTGCTGCGGCCGGACATCTTCGACATCGCCCGCCGCGCCAAGGGCATGGGCTTCTACGTCGGCCTTTCCTCCAACGGCACCCTCATCAACGAAGCCAATATCGACGCCATCGCCGACATCGGCTTCGACTACGTGGGCGTCAGCCTGGACGGCATCAAGGAGACCCACGACAGGTTCCGCCGCCTGGAAGGGGCTTTCGACGCCTCCCTGGCCGGCATCCGCCTGTGCAAGGAGCGGGGTATCAAGGTGGGCGTGCGCTACACCATGACCCAGGACAACGCCCACGACCTGCCCGGCCTGCTCAAGCTGATCGAGGCCGAGGGCATCGACAAGTTCTACTTCTCCCACCTCAACTACGCCGGCCGGGGCAACAAGAACCGGGCCACCGACACCCATCACCTGGCCACCCGCCAGGCCATGGACCTGCTCCTCGACACCTGCTGGGACTACCGGCAGAAGGGTCTGCACAAGGAATTCGTCACCGGCAACAACGATGCCGATGGCGTGTATCTGCTGCGCTGGGTGGCCCGCCGCTTCCCGGACAAGGTCTCCCACATCCGCGCCAAGCTGGAGCAGTGGGGCGGCAACGCCAGCGGCGTCAATGTGGCCAACATCGACAACCTGGGCAATGTGCATCCGGACACCATGTGGTGGCACCACACCCTGGGCAACGTCAAGGAGCGGCCCTTCTCCACCTTGTGGAACGACCTTTCCGACCCCCTCATGGCCGGCCTCAAGCAGCACCCGCGGCCCGTGGAGGGGCGCTGCGGCGCCTGCGCCTACCTCAACATCTGCAACGGCAACACCCGGGTGCGGGCTCAGCAGCTGACCGGCAATCCCTGGGCCGAAGATCCGGCCTGCTATCTCAGCGACGAAGAAATCGGCGTCAAAAAGGTAACCGAGGTATCCCTATGAAAACCCGCGTCCAGGCCGCCAGGCGGCCATCCTCCCTGGCCTTCTGGCTGCTTTCCGTGCCCCTGGGCCTGGGGGCGCTGTGGTTGGCCAGCCGGCCGGCCCACGCCGCCGATGCCAACGCCCCGGCCCTGTTCCAGCAGCACTGCGCCGCCTGCCACGGTGCCGACCGCCTGGGGGGCATGGGCCCGGCCCTGCTGCCGGAAAACCTGGAACGGCTGAGAAAGACCGAAGCCCTCAAGACCATCAGGGAAGGGCGGGCCGCCACCCAGATGCCGGCCTTCAAGGACCAGCTGAGCGAGGCCGACATCGCCGCCCTGGCCGACTACGCCTACGCCCCGGTGAACCCCAAGCCCACCTGGACGGAGAAGGACATCCGCGCCTCCCGCATCCAGCACGTGGACGAGAAGACCCTCTCGCCCAAGCCCGTCTTCAAGGCCGACCCCATGAACCTCTTCGTGGTGGTGGAAGGGGGCGACCATCACGTCTCCATTCTCGACGGTGACAAGCTGGAGCCCATCCACCGCTTCCAGTCCCGCTACGCCCTCCACGGCGGGCCCAAGTTCTCCCCCGACGGCCGCTTCGTCTATTTCGCCTCCCGGGACGGCTGGCTGACCAAGTTCGACCTGTGGAACCTGAAGGTGGTGGCCGAGGTGCGGGCCGGCATCAACACCCGCAACGCCGCCGTCTCCGGCGACGGCAAGTACGTCATGGCCGCCAACTACCTGCCCCAGGATCTGGTGCTGTTCGACGCCGACCTCAACCTGATCAAGGTGATGGAGGCGAAGAGCGCCGACGGCAAGGAAAGCTCCCGGGTTTCCGCGGTGTACGACGCCGCCCCACGCAAGAGCTTCGTCGCCGCCATGAAGGACATGCCCGAGGTCTGGGAAATCAGCTACGACCCGGAAGCCCATCCCATCTACGACGGCCTCGTGCACGACTACCAGTACAAGGAAGGGGTCTCGGTGCCCGGCTTCCTCAACCCCCGCCGCACCCGCCTCACCGATCCCCTGGACGATTTCTTCTTCGACCAGAGCTATTCCGAGGTGATGGGCACCAGCCGGGAAGGCAAGGGCCAGGTGGTGAACCTGGATGCCCGGCGCAAGGTCTCCGAACTGCAGCTCTCCGGCATGCCCCACCTGGGCTCCGGCATCACCTGGAACTGGCAGGGGCGCACCGTGATGGCCTCCACCAACCTCAAGGAAGGCAAGGTGACGGTGATCGACATGAAGGACTGGAAACCGGTGAAGGACATCGTCACCCGGGGAGCCGGCTTCTTCCTGCGCAGCCACGAGAACAGCCGCTACGCCTTCGTCGATTCCATGATGAGCCCGGCCAAGGACACCCTGCAGGTGATCGACAAGGACAAGCTGGAGATCGTCAAGGAACTCAAGCCCGTCCCCGGCAAGACCCTGGCCCACATCGAGTTCACCAAGGACGGCCGTTACGCCTTGGCCAGCCTGTGGGAGATGGACGGCGCCCTGATCATCTACGACGCCAGGACCCTGGAAGAGGTGAAGCGCCTGCCCATGAAGAAGCCCGTGGGCAAGTACAACGTGTGGAACAAGATCACCCGTTCCGAAGGCACCAGCCACTAGGCTGGGCTCGGCAGCCCGGGCCCCGTCGCTCGGGGTCCCGGCGGGCTTTCCTGCTGCCGCGATGGCGGTGGGGATGGCCTGAGAGCAAGGGATGATGGGAAGGAGGGCTGCCCGGCCGGGCAGCAGCGCCCTGGATGTAACCAGGGGAGACAGAGGCCCGGCAACCCGGGCGGCGTTCGGTCAGAGCCGCTGCAACAGCTTTTCCAGGGCCCGGTGCACCGTTTCCGCCTTGAAGGGCTTGACGATGTAGCCCTGGATACCGGTCTGGATCAGTTCCCGCACCCGGTTCTGGTCCGCTTCCACGGTGACCATGATCACCGGCATCCGGTGGCCCGCCGCCCGCAGGGCGCGGACGAACTGGCCGCCATCCATGACCGGCATGTTCCAGTCGCTGACGATGGCGTCGATGCCGCCGGCTTGCACCATCTCCAGACCAGCCTGGCCGTGGGAGGCCTGCTTGACGGCAAAGCCCACCTCCTGGGCGATGGCGGTGAGGATGCCGCGCATGGACTCCACGTCGTCCACCACCAGGAGGGTCTTGGCTGCCATGGCCGGAGCAGACGCCGCCTAGAGGGCGGCGTTCTGGCTTTCGATGTAGGCGAACAGCTCGTCGTACATTTCCACCAGGGCATCCCGCTCGGCGCTGCCTTCGGTCCACTTGCGGGTGGCGGCCAGTTCCAGGGCTGCCCGTTCGGTGGCGGAGCGGCTGGCGATTTCCACCTGCTCGCCGTTGATGATGGCATTGACGTCGGCCCGGGCCTTCTGGGCCAGGGACACCATGCGCATGGAGGTTTCCATCCTGCCGGCACCCTGGCCGATGGTGCCCGCCAGTTCCTCCACCACGGAGGCGGAGCTGGCGGAGCCGGCCAGTTCCTGGCTGAAGGTGTCGGCGGTGCCGCGGGCGTCGGAGACGGCGCCCCCCAGTTCTTCCATGCGCCGGGAGACGTCTTCCATGGCGCCGGAAACGTCGCCGATGGCCTGGGTGATCTCCACCGCGGCCTTCTGGGACTGGTCGGCCAGCTTGCGCACCTCGTCGGCCACCACGGCAAAGCCGCGGCCCGTCTCGCCGGCCCGGGCCGCCTCGATGGCGGCGTTGAGGGCCAGCAGGTTGGTCTGCTTGGCGATGGCGTCGATGTGGCCGGTCAGTTGGCGGATGGCGTTGGTCTTGCCGTCCAGCTCGTGCAGGGCTTCGGCGCTGTGCTGGGCCGAGGTCTGGGCCTGACCGAGGGCGGCGGACATGGACTCGGCGGCGCCGGACATGGCGCCGGCGGATTCGGCGAAGGCCCGGGCCAGGGATTCGGCCTGGGCCGATTCCTGGGCCACGGTTTCCAGGGCCTCGCTGACCCGGCCGATGGCGGTGGACAGGCCCCGTTCCGAGCGCAGGAAGATCTTCGACAGTAGGGCCTCCCGGGCCACGGATTCCCGGGCCTCGTCGAGGCGGTCGAGCATGCCCTGCATCTGTTCCAGCACGTCGCGGAAGGTGCCGTGCAGGCCCGCGGTGTGCAGGCGGCGCCAGGGCCGGCCGTGGGTCGAGGCTTCCATGGCGCCGAGCATTTCGCGGAAGGCGGTTTCGGTCTGGTCCAGGGCCGAGTTGATGCTGATGCGGATGGCGTCGAGCTGGGGATCGTCGATGCTGCGGGGCATGCGCTCCACCAGCAGGCCGCTCTGCACCTTGTCCATCAGGGCGTTCAGCTCTTTCAGGCGCTCCTGGCGGGAGGCGGCGGGCAGGACCAGCAGCAGGGCCGCCAGCAGCAGGGCCGGCAGGGCGTAGAGCGGGTCGAGGAAGGCCAGGCCGGCACCGGCCAGCACCAGGATCAGGAGCGGCCAGCGCCGCTTGTCAAAGTGAGAGAACCAGCTGTTCATAGCTCATTCCGGAAGATTGCAGGAGGTCGGTCAGCACCTTGGTGCCGGCGGCGATGGCGTCTTTGCTGCCGGCGGCCTTTTCGGCCGCCAGCATCTGCTGGTACACCGGCACGATCTTGTCGATGGCGCTGCGCCTGGGGCAGCGCCGCACCGAGTAGTAGCCGACGATGTCGCCCTTGGGGCCGAAGTCCGGGGTGATGTGGGCGAAGACCCAGTAGAAGCTGCCGTCCTTGGACATGTTCTTCACGTAGGCGAAGATTTCCCGGCCCGACTTGAGGGTGTCCCACACCAGGTTGAAGGCGGCCCGGGGCATGTCCGGGTGGCGGATGATGTTGTGCTGGGTGCCCAGCAGCTCGGCTTCGCTGTAGCCGGAAAACTCGATGAAAATCTCGTTGCCGTAGGTGATGCGGCCGCTCAGGTCGGTCTTGCTGACGATGAAATCGTTGTCGCGCATGACCCGTTCCCGGTTGGTGGGAACGATGGATTTATCCTTCATTTTTGTCTCGCTCCTCGTCTGGAAGAAGCTATACCTCCCGGGGCCGTAATCTACCTTGTGGCACGGGGATTGGAAAGCTTGCGGGGCCGATATTTTCCTTTTGCCGGGGCCCTGTCGGCAAATGTCCGGGGCAGGCTCTCCGCTTTGCCCCACAATGGCTTTCCAGGCGGTGCCCGCCCCTTCGGCGGGAGCCTTTTTTGGCCTGGGGACGAAAGGTGCCAGGATCATGATCGAATCCATTTTGTTGACGGCAGTACGGGTATGCACTTTCGGCGCCGGCCGGGCCCTGACTAATGCCAGCGGCTTTTTCTTCGCCCCGGACGAGAGCCGCCTGTTTCTCGTCACCAGCCGCCATGTGCTGTGCGATGCCGCCAGCGGCCACCATCCGGAGCGCATCGAGATCGAGCTGCATACCGATCCGGCCAACCTGGCCGCCGCCACCGGCTTTTCCATTCCCCTCTACCGGGACGGCCGCAGCCTGTGGCGCCAGGGCGAGGACGGGGCCGGGGAGATCGACGTGGCGGCGATCGAGATCGAGCGGGCGGCCCTGCCGCCGACCACGCTCCATGCCGCCTTCACGCCGGCCCATCTGGCCGGCCGCCGGGACCGGGTGGAAGTGGGCAGCTCCCTGCTCATCGTCGGTTTTCCCCTGGGCTTCCACGACCAGCTGCACCACATGCCGGTGGCGCGCCAGGCGGTGGTGGCCTCGTCCTTCGGCCTGCGCTTCCAGGGCCAGGGCTATTTCCTCACCGACGCCCGCACCCACCGCGGCACCAGTGGTGCGCCGGTGGTGATGCGCCTGCCCGACGGCGACGGGGGGCGGGGCGAACTGCCCTGGCTGCTGCTCGGCGTGCATTCGGCCCGCCTCGATGCGGGCGGACGGGATGCGGAGGTGGACGAGGCCCTGGGCCTCAACTGCGCCTGGTATGCGGACATCCTCCTGACCCTGACCCGGGACTGAGTCGGGCGCGGCCTAGGGCGACGCCAGACGCAGGGCCTCCACGTCGGGGATGTGGATGGTGCGGCCGTCCACCACCACCAGGCCGCGGCCGGCCAGGTCGTGCAGGATGCGGGAGAAGTGTTCCTGGGTCAGGTTGAGGCGGGAGGCGATGTTGCCCTTGCTGCTGGGCAGGCGCACCACGGCCTGGCGCGGACAGTTGCCGCTGCCGGCCTCCGGTGCCTCGGCGCCGCGCAGCAGGAAGCCGACGATGCGCTCCCAGCCGGACTGCAGGGAATAGGCTTCCACATCCACCACCCGGTGGTGCAGGCGGCGGGAGAGGCTGCTGATCATTTTTCGGCACAGCAGGGGGTCCTGGTCCATCTCGTGGAACAGCACCAGCTTGGAGATGTGCAGCAGGCGGGAGCGGGTCAGGGCCTGGGCGAAGAGGGCGTAGGGCTTTTCCATGAACATCACCGCCTCGCCGAAGGTCTGGCCCGGGTGGATCAGTTCCACCACCTTTTCGTTGCCCTGGTTGGAATTGAAGGCCAGCTTCACCTGCCCCGCCAGCAGCAGGTGGAAGCCGCGGCAGGGATCGCCCTTGTGGAAGAGGATGTCGCCGCGGCCGGCCTCGACCTCGCGCACGCCCCGGGCCAGGCGCTCCAGGTCGGGCTCCTCCAGTTCGGCGAAGAGGCTGGTTTCCCGCAGCAGGGCGATGATGCGGGGATCGGGCGGGGTGCCCGAATCCGGGGGCAGGAGGCAGGTGCTGTTGTTCATGGGCTTACCTTCGTTTCCTGGGAGGCGGTGGGTCAGCGCGTCAGTTGGGCGTAAAGCAGGGGCAGGCGGCGGGGCAGTTCCTCCGGCTTGCGGATCACCGCGTAGCCGGCGGGGCCGAACAGGTGGGGCAGGTAGGACGCCCCTTCCCGGTCGATGGTGACGCAAAAGGGCTGCAGGCCCAGCTTGCGCGCCTCGATGATGGCCATGCGGGTGTCCTCGATGCCGTAGCGGCCGTCGTAGATATCCAGGTCGTTGGGCTTGCCGTCGGAGAGGATCAGCAGCACCCGGCGGCTGGCCGGCTGCCGCGCCAGCTGGCTGGAGGCGTGGCGGATGGCGGCGCCGAGGCGGGTGTAGTAGCCGGGCTTGAGGGCCAGGATGCGGCCCCGGGCGGCGGCGTCGAACTTCTGGCCGAAATCCTTGAGGCGGGAGAAGCGCACCTGGCTGCGCTTCAGGGAGGAGAAGCCGCACAGGGCGAAGGCGTCGCCGGTGGCGCCCATGGCGGTGCCGAACAGCAGCAGGGCGTCCTTGACCACGTCGATGACCCGGGCCTCGTCGCTGACCCAGGTGTCGGTGGACAGGGAGAGGTCGGCCAGCACCAGGCAGGCCAGATCCCGCTCCCGCTTTTCCAGGGAGAGGTAGAGGTTGTCCGTGGGGTGGCCGCCGGTGGCCCGGTCGGCGTGGGCGCGCACCGCCGCATCCACGTCCAGTTCCTGGCCGTCGGGCTGGCCCTTGAGCCAGCGCCGGGCCGGCAGCAGGGCGGCGAACTGCTGGTGCAGGCGGCGGGCGGTGCGGGCCAGGCGGTGCGGCAGGGCGCTGTCGCTGGCGGCCTGGGGCGTCACTTCCAGCAGGCGCACATGCTCTTCCAGCAGCTGGCCCTTGCGGTAGTCCCATTCGGGCAGGGGAATGCCGTCGCCCAGGATCACGTCGTCCTCGGCGGCGGAGGGCAGGTCCAGGTCGAAGCGCACCTTGGAGGCCACCTTCTCGCTGTCGTCGGCCAGGGCCAGCTGGTCCAGGTCGTTGGCGGCGGCCACCGCGTCCTCGTTGGGGTCGTCGTCGGTGGGGCGGTTCACCTTCACGTATTCGCCCCAGCTGAAAATGCTCTCGGCCCGGAACATCATCAGCATGCCGTTCTTCTCCGTCGGCATTTCCACCCGCTCGGTCTGGTGGGCGCGCCGCTCCTCCTCTTCCTTCAGCTGCTGGCTGCCGGCCTGGTCCTCGGTGGGCGCCTCGCGGCTGGGCTGGGTGGCGCCGTGCGGCTCGGTGCCGAAGTCGCCCAGCCACAGCATCACCGGGCGGGAGGGCACGGGGGAGCGGGGCAGGGCATCGACGCTGCCCGGCTCCAGCAGGGCGCGGCGGATGGCCTCTTCCCGCGGCCGTTCGGCGGCGGGCAGGCTGTCGGGGTTGAGGCGCTGGGCCAGGTGGGCCTGCACCAGGCGCCGGTAGCGGGGCGCCAGGCCGGGCCAGCAGGCCAGGGCGCGTTGGGTGGCGGCCTGGTTGCGCCGGCAGGGATCGGCCTCGGCGGCGGCCCCGGGCTGCTGGCCGGCGGCGGCCAGGGCGGCCAGCCACAGGTAGAGGTCCCGGTTGAGGGCGGCGTCGGGGAAGGCGGCGATTTCCGGCGGCAGGCGCAGGGTGGCCAGATCCAGGGTGGCGGGAGTGGCCTTTTCGTCGCTGCCGGCAACCCGGGACAGCCAGCGGCGGCGGGCGCCGTGGCGCACTTCGACGGCGGCGGCGACGCGCAGGCCGGGGTCGCCGCCGAAGGCGCGGAAGAGGATGCCGGCGGTGCGTTCCACTTCCTTCAGCTTGACCGCCGCCTTGGGGTAGTGGCCGCCCGCGGCCTGGGTGATCCAGCGGTGCCAGAGTTTGCCGACGAATTCTTCCATGGCCGTTCCTTAATGGGCCGCCAGGGGCGCCGCGAGGGCCTGAGCGCCGGCCTGGGGCCCTTTATCCATGCGGTTCTTGGGGCGGTGCCTGGTCATGGCCGGTCCACCGCGGAAAATCCGGCCTCGTTCTGCCGCGCCGCCTCCGCCTCCACCCACTGCAGCAGGGGCGGCTGGCCCTGGCGGCCCTGGCTCTGGGCGCAGGCGTCCAGGCACTGGCCGCACTGGGTGCAGGCGAACATCATGCGTTTCAGGGTGCGGGGCTTGAGGCGCATGGGGCAGACGGCGTCGCAGGCCGATTGCCGGTCCGGCAGGCAGTCGGCGCATTCGGCCGTGCGCTGCCGGTTGAAGCCCACCACCAGGGCGTCCTTGTTGCCCATCCAGGCCAGGCTCTGGAACAGGCCGACGGCGCAGGCATAGCGGCAGAAGAGGTGGCGGGCGAAAAGGAATTCCAGGGAAATGACCGTAGTGGCGGCCGCGATGAAAATGAGCTGGTTGCGCGTCAGTTCCCCGTTGAAGAGGTTGGCGTAAACCTCCATGGGCGGCAGCAGGTAGGTGAGGAAGACCACCGCCCAGACGAAGGCGAAGGCCACCGCCAGGGGCAGCACCGCCAGCCACCAGATCGGGCCCCGGGGCGCCGGGGTGCCGTCGGGGCGCCAGGGGGAGATGGGCTTCTTGTCCCACAGGCTGTGCTTGCCCGAGGCCCGGATCATCACCCGGTTGATGGTCTCCACCACGGAGAAGTGGGGGCACAGCCAGCCGCAGTAGAGGCGGCCCCATTTCCAGGCGGCCCAGAGGAAGACGGCGGCGCCGGCGAGAATGGGCAGGAACAGCCGGGTGAGGACGTTGAAGGCCGCTTCGCCGGCGCCGATGCGGCCGGCCAGGAACTGGTCCAGGCCCAGGCGCCATTCGAAGGTGAGGAAGAGGGCGTGGCCGCGGGCCAGGTCGTAGCGGAACAGGTCGAACACCGGCGCCAGGGCGAAGAGGACGAAGAAGCCCATCTGGGCCGCCAGCCGTTGCCGCTGCACGCGCTGGTTGCCGGCCACGGCCTGGGCCGCCGGAATGATGGGAATGACGCGCTGGTTCATGGAAATGGAAAAGGCAGGGCCTTCAGGCCCGGGGCAGGCGCGGGCCGATCAGGGGGAAGCGCCAGGGCTGCCCGGCCATGGCGCTGGCCAGGCCGATGATGCCGCCCACCACCAGGGCCGAATGGACGCAGGTGAAATAGAGGATGACGGCGACCCAGGTCCATTCCCAGTTGAGGCCGCCCAGGGCGATGAAGCCGGCGGACAGGGTGACGATGAGCAGGCCGCCCCAGGCGCTGACCCAGAAGGTCTGCTGCAGGTGCTGGCGGGCCAGCAGGGGCGCCGTGCCGCCGTGGCGCCACCACAGCCAGGCCAGGGCGGCGAAGGCCAGGCCCGGCAGGGCCAGTAGATTGACCAGGAACAGGGCCTCGGCGGCGATGGCCAGGCCGGTGCCTTCCGGGTTGTCTGCAGGGGCGCTGGGGCTGGCCATGGCGGTAGGTCAACGGCCGAAGGTGGCGTTGACGATTTCCATCAGGGCGCCGGCGGTTTCCACGTCGTCGGTGAGGCTTTCCACCATGGCGGCGCGGCAGGCGGTGACCGGGTCCATGCCGGCCTTCACCAGGGTGGCGGCGTAGACCAGCAGGCGGGTGCTGGCGGCTTCCTCCAGGTCCTGGTCCTTGAGGGTGCGCAGGGCCTGGGCGATGGCCACCAGGCGCTTGGCCAGGTCCTCGTCGCAGCCGGTTTCGCCGCGCAGGATGGCGATTTCCCGGGCGCTGCCGGGGAAGTCGAAGCGCAGGGAGACGAAGCGCTGCCGGGTGGAAGGCTTCATGCCCTTCATCAGGTTCTGGTAGCCCGGGTTGTAGGACACCACCAGCATGAAGGAATCCGGCGCCTCCAGCACCTCGCCGGTGCGGTCGATGGGCAGGATGCGGCGGTCGTCGGCCAGGGGGTGCAGCACCACGGTGGTGTCCTTGCGCGCTTCCACCACCTCGTCCAGGTAGCAGATGCCGCCTTCGCGCACGGCCCGGGTGAGGGGGCCGTCGCACCACAGGGTCTTGCCTTCGCCAATGAGGTGGCGGCCCACCAGGTCGGCGGCGGTGAGGTCGTCGTGGCAGGCCACGGTGAACAGGGGCAGGCCCAGCTTGGCCGCCATGTGGGCGACGAAGCGGGTCTTGCCGCAGCCCGTGGGGCCCTTGATCAGGAGGGGCAGCCGGTTCTTCCAGGCGTGCTCGAAAATTTCCACTTCATCGGCGGCAGCGTCGTAGAAGGGCAGGGTGGCGGCCATGTCCATCAGGGCATTCCTTTCCAGTAGGCGATAGCAATGAGGCCGCAGACCAGGACCACCCAGCCGAGGGTGATACCCTTCCACAGCAGGGGGGCGTGGCGCAGGCCCATGAAGTCGAGGATCACCGCCCGGCTCTTGAGGGCGGCGATGAGCAGCAGGCTGGCGACGGCGGCGGGGCCGCTGATGCCTTCCTCGCCGACGGTCCAGGTGGCCAGGGTGGCGGCGATCAGCAGCAGCCAGACGATGGTGCTGCGGCGGGTGCTGTAGGGTGCGGCGACGTGGGTCAGGTTGTCCATGGTTCCGTTCTCAGCGCAGTACATAGACCAGGGGGAAGAGGATGATCCACACCAGGTCCACCATGTGCCAGTAGGAGGCGCCGCTGTGCAGGTTGTTCATGGCGGTGCCGTTGTCCGGGCCGTAGTTGCCGCGGCGGGCCTGGAACCAGAGGACGGCCAGGATCACCAGCCCCAGCAGCACGTGCATGAAGTGGAAGAAGGTGAGGGAGAGGTAGAACATGTAGAAGGGGCTGGTGGACAGGGTGATGCCGGCCCCCAGCTTGTCGGCGTACTCCACCAGCTTGACGGCGACGAAGCCGCTGCCGCAGAGGAAGCCGGCGGCCAGCCAGGGCGCCACCTTGTCCCTGAGGCCCGCTTCGGCGGCCTGCACGGCGCGCACCACGAAGTAGCTGGCGGTGAGCAGGAGGATGGTGTTGAGGGCGCCGGCGTTGCGGTCCAGGGCCAGCTGTTCGGCGTTGAACAGTTCCACGTGCTTGGCCCGGGTGAAGGCGTAGGCGGCGAAGAAGACGCAGAAGGCCAGCAGTTCGGCGCAGATGAAGAACCAGATGGCCAGGTCGCCGGGCAGGCGGCGCTCGCTGGCGGGGGACGGAATGTCAAGGGCTTGGGTATCCATGGGCCCCAGTATAGGAAGGGGGCCCGGGGGCGACTTTGATACCTGCTAAGAACGTCGGCAAAAGGTGGCCGGGGCCGCCGCGGGCCGCGGCAGGCCCTAGCCGGGGGCGCCCGGGGTGGCCTGCAGCAGGGTTTCGAGACGCTCGGCGACGGCGGAAAAGTCGCCGGCGGGCACCGGGCGGGAGAAGTGGTAGCCCTGGCCGTAGCGGGTGCCCATGCTGCGCAGCAGGGCCAGCTGGGCCTCGTTCTCGACCCCTTCGGCCACCACCTCCAGGCCCAGGCTGCGGGTCATGGCGACGATGGCCTCCACCAGGGCCCGGTCGCTGCTGTCCTGGCCCATGTCGCGGACGAAGGACTTGTCCACCTTGACCGTGGTCACCGGGAAACGCTTCAGGTAGGAGAGGGAGGAATAGCCGGTGCCGAAATCGTCCAGGTAGATGCGGATGCCCACCTGGCGCAGGGCCTGCAGCCACTCCAGGGCCTGCTTCATGTCGGACATGAGGACGCCCTCGGTGATTTCCAGGACCAGGGCGCCGGGGGGCAGGCTGCGCCGGGTGAGGGCCTCCATCACCGCCGAGGGCGGCAGGCCGTGGGGAATCTGGCTGCCGGAGACGTTGATGGAGAGGTACAGGTCCTCCCGGCCTTCCCGGCGCCACTGCTGCAGCTGGTCGCAGGCCGTTTCCAGCACCCACAGGCCGATTTCCTGGATCAGGCCGGTTTCCTCCGCCACCGGGATGAAGTCGTCCGGCGGCACCATGCCCTGCTGGGGATGGATCCAGCGGATCAGGGCTTCGGCCCCGGCCAGGCGGTTCTGCTGGATGTCCACGATGGGCTGGTAGAACAGGCGCAGTTCCTGGCGCTCCGCCGCCAGGCGCAGTTCGTTCTCCAGGCGGCGCCGGTTCTCGGCGGCGGCGGCCATGGAGGGGTGGAAGAACTGGTAGTCCCGGCCGCCGCTGCGCTTGACCCGGTCCAGGGCCAGTTCGGCGTTGCGCAGCAGGGTCAGCAGTTCCCGCCCGTCCTCCGGGTAGAGGGCGATGCCGACGCTGCTGCCGACGAAGGCCGGGGTGTCCCCCAGCTCGTAGGCCAGGCCCAGGGTCTCGACGATGCGGTGGGCCACCTTGGCGGGAATCTCCTGACCTTCCACATTGGGCAGGAGCAGGGCGAATTCGTCGCCGCTGGTGCGGCCCAGCCAGTCGCTGCCCTTGATGCAGTTGCGCAGCCGGTTGGCGGCCATCAGCAGCAGTTCGTTGCCCACGTCGAAGCCCTGGCCATCGTTGATGCGCTTGAAGCCGTCCAGGTTGATGAGCAGCAGGGCGAAGGGCTGCTCGGGATGGAGGATGATCATTTCCCGGATCTGCTGCTCCAGGCCCATGCGGTTGCCCAGGCTGGTCAGCAGGTCGGTGACGGTCATGCGCTGGGCGAAGGTCTCCACCAGCTTGCGCTGGGTGATGTCGCTGGCGATGCCCTGGACCAGGGCGTCGCCGATGGGGGTCAGGCTCAGGTGCAGCCAGCGCGGATTGTCCGGCAGGGCCAGTTCCAGGTCGTCCTCCTGGGCGCTGTTGCTTTCCAGGCAGCTGCGCAGCAGGGCCGCCGTCTGCTCCGGCTGGCCCCAGGGCAGGGCCAGCAGGTTGGGCGGCATGCCGCCTGGCCGCTCCTCCTGGCCGCTGAGGCGGGCCAGGGAACGGTTGTGGGAGAGCAGGGTGCCCTGGCCGTCGGCCACGAAAATTCCCGATTCCGCATTTTCGAAAATGTCCCGGTACTTGCGCTCGTCCATGGCCTGGCGCAGGCGCAGGCTGTGCTCCTCCTCCAGGGCGGCCACCAGGTCCTCGGTGAGACCGTTGATGTCGTCCACCAGGCGGCCGATTTCGTTGCCGCCGTGGCCGGGGGGCGCCGGCAGCCGCTCGCCCAGGGTCGGCTTGAGCAGGTGCAGGCGGTCGGAGATGGCCTTGATGGGGGCGACGATGAGGCGCAGGACGATGAAGATCACCGCCAGGGTCAGCAGGGCCAGCTGGGCGGCCAGTACCAGGCCGACGAACAGGCTCTCGCGGAAGGTGCGTTGTTCCAGGGCTTCCCGGTTGGGTTGCAGCTCGATTTCACCGACCCGGCGGGTGGGGTCGAAGGGGGAGTAGATGTCCCGCCGCAGGGTGGCGGCGCTGTTCTGGGACAACTGGCCGCTGCGCTCCTCCCGCCCCAGCTCCTGGTTCAGGCTGCGGATGCTGACGGCGGCCACCTCGCTGTTGCGGATCAGGCCCCGGGCCACTTCCGTCGCCAGCTGGGCATCTTCGATGAAACAGGCGATGCGCACCGTCTCCTCGATGGTGTCGAGCAGTTCCCCCAGGCGGTTGTTGGCTTCCTGCTGGGCCAGGTGGTTGGTGACGACCCAGGTGATGCCGATCACCAGGGTGCCCACCAGCAGGGTGACCCCGGCCATGGCCCAGACGGCCCGGCTGAGGATGTTGCGTTTGGGCGGGCATCTCATGGGGTCCGGTTCTCCAGTTCCAGCACCACTTTGACCCGGCCATCCACCCGGCTGCGGTCCAGGTAGCCGATGGCGCCCCGGTTGCTGGCCACGGTGTTGAGCAGCATGTCCGGCGACTGCTGCTGCAGGGGCGGCGAGGTGCGCCCGGAGAAGATCACCCGGGCCCAGTAGGCATTGATCTCCGCCGGGCTCTTGCCCACCAGGCGCCAGTAGAACTGGGTCCGCTCCAGTGATTCCTGGGGCAGTTCCAGGGGCACGGCGGTGAGGCCGGAGGGGAACTGGCGGTAGCGGCCGAGGAAAATGTTGGTGACGTCTTCCCGGCTCAGTTTCTCCACGCCGCTGCGGGGATTGACCACCACCACCAGGTCGCCGGCGGCCTGCCCGGCTGCGGGGAGCAGCAGGGCCAGGACGAGGCGGAGGCGGGGCAGGAGGCGGGGTTTCACGGGCGTCGTCTCAGAAAATGAAGTCGGTGACGATGCTGATGACGTCGGTGCGGCCGTTCCAGCCCGGCGTGTCGCGGCGGGTGGGGAAGATGGAGTCGCTGCTGCCGCGTACGGCGTCGTACTGCAGCTTCAGGTCCATGTTGGTGCGGAAGTCCCAGCGCAGGCCCAGGGTCACGGTGTGCTGGTGGCTGCGGGAATCGGCCAGGATGCTGTTGACGGCCGCATTCAGCAGGCCGGCGGGCAGTCCCGTGGTCAGGCTCTTGGGCGTGGATTTCTGCCAGGAATAGCCGGCGTAGGGGGTGAACTGGCCGATGCGGTAGCCGGCCAGCAGGGTGCCGGCCCGGGAGTCCTGGAAGGCGGCGCTCTGCTGGCGGATGCGGTTGAGCATCAGCTGGGCCTGCAGGGGGCCGGATTCGTAGAGGGCGCCGAGGGAGTAGAACTCGCTGTCCTTGTCCTGGGTGCCGAGGGCGTCGGCCGCGGCGGCGGCGCTGGGCACGCCGCTGGCCCGCAGGCCGTTAACCACCGGGTCGATGGGCAGGTTCTGGCCGAAGCGCAGGTGGGCGTAGCCGGCCCGCAGGGTCCACGGGCCCTGCAGGTAGTCCAGGTGGCCGCCGTACATGCTGGAGCCGCCCATCTGCCATTGCTGGTCGCCCAGGGGCAGGCTGCCGTGCATGCGGCCGCTGAAGGCCTGCACCTTGCCCAGGCCCGGCCCCAGGGGGAAGGTGAAGCTGCCGTCCACCCCGTCCACGTGGGAGAAGGGCAGGGAGGTGAAGTAATCCACCGAGGGCCGCACCGCCAGGTAGGAATAGCCCACCAGGCGGGAATCGGCGAGCATGAAGAAATTGGTGCCGAGGCGGCCGGCCCGCAGGCTGAGGGAGGGAGTGGGGTCGTACTTGAGGTAGGCCCAGGTCAGTTCGGGCTGGTAGGTCTGGTCGTAGCGGTAGCGGGTGACGCCCTGGACCACCGCTTCGAGCTGGTCGGTGGCCTGCCAGTTGGCCTGCAGGCCGAGCACGCTGTCCACCCGGGACGACCAGTTGCCGCCGGAGGTGCCCCGGGGCTGGGAAAGGTCCCGCACGAAGTCGGCGCCGTCGGCGGAGGAGCGGGTCAGGCCCAGGGTGCCGAAGCCCCGCAGATGCAGGCGCGCGGGCTCGTTCTCCAGGCTGTCGGCAGCGTCCGCGGCGGCCGGGAGCGGCAGGCAGAGCAGGGCGCCGAGCAGGGCTGCGAGGCAGGCTGTAGACGGCCCCGGCGCCAGCATCGGGCCGGGGTCGGGACGGTTCTGGGCAAGACTGTTTTCTTTATACATTGGTCAATTCCACCCCCCCTGGTGCGGCTCGAGGGAATTGCTTCTGTTGGCTGTCAGTCTGTTCTTGACGCAGCTTAACCAATTGCTGCACTGCGTAAAAGCAATTAATACACGCCGGCAGGCCCGCCGGCCGCGGTTCCGGCGCTTCGGCGGGGCAAAAAAAATCCGGCGGACCCTTGCGAGTGCGCCGGTTTGTCAACGGAGGTTGGGAGGTGACAAAAAAGGTGTTGCTGGTTCCGCTCCCGCCGCGGTTGGGGCGGCGGGGGCGGAGGTGTTGCCGGGACCTCAGGCGGCTGCCTTGTCCTCGCCCTTCACGAAGAAGCTGGCGATGTACAGGATCAGACCGATGAGGAAGACCACGCCGGTCCACTCACGCATCCAGTAGAACAGGGAGATCTTGTCCTGGGTTGCCATGAAGGACAGGGGGGTCTCGGAGACGCGCTGCAGCCAGACTTGCAGGATGCCGGCGGCGGTGAGGAACAGGGTGATGAAGACGATGGAGATCGTCATCAGCCAGAAGCTCCACATTTCCAGGACCTGGGACTTGTTGCTGTTGGCAGCACGGCCCCGCAGGATGGGCATGGCGTAGGAGATCATGGTCAGGTTCACCATCACGTAGGCACCGTAGAAGGCCATGTGGCCGTGGGCTGCCGTGATCTGGGTGCCGTGGGTGTAGTAGTTCACCGGAGCCAGGGTGTGCAGGAAGCCCCACACGCCGGCGCCCAGGAAAGCCATCACACCGGTCCCCAGGGCCCACAGGGTGGCGGCCTTGTTGGGGTGTTCGCGACGACGGCGGTTCACCATGTTGAAGGCGAACACGGTCATGGCGAAGAAGGGGATGGGCTCCAGGGCGGAGAACACGGAACCCCACCACTGCCAGTATTCGGGCGTGCCGATCCAGAAGTAGTGGTGACCGGTACCGATGATGCCGGTGACCAGGGTCAGGGTGATGATGACGTAGAGCCACTTTTCGATGACTTCACGGTCCACGCCCGTCACCTTGATCAGCACGAAGGCCAGCATGGCGCCGAGGATCAGTTCCCACACGCCTTCCACCCAGAGGTGCACCGTCCACCACCAGAAGAACTTGTCCAGGACCAGGTTGGTGGGGTTGTAGAAGGAGAACAGGAAGAACACGGCCAGACCCCATAGACCCAGCAGCATCACCAGGGAGATAGAGGTCTTGCGCCCCTTCAGCACGGTCATGCTGATGTTGAAGAGGAAGGCCAGGGCGACGATGACGATACCCACCTTGGTGATCAGCGGCTGTTCCAGGAACTCGCGGCCCATGGTTTCGAGCAGGTCGTTACCGGTCAGCTCGGCCAGGGTGGCGTAGGGAACCGCCAGGTAGCCGACGATGGTCAGGGCCCCTGCCACCAGGAAGATCCAGAACATGGCGAGCGCCAGCTTGGGGCTGAACAGCTCGGTTTCCGATTCTTCCGGGATCATGTAGTAGGCCGCACCCATGAAGCCGAACAGCAGCCACACGATGAGCAGGTTGGTGTGGACCATGCGGGCCACGTTGAAGGGGATCATCGGGAACAGGAAGTCCCCGATCACATACTGCAGGCCCATGATCAGCCCGAATATGATCTGCCCGACGAAAAGACCGATTGCCGCGATGAAATACGGCGTGGCAACGGCCTGGGATTTATATTGCATAGCGATGACTCCTTAAGCGTAAGCTCTGTTTTTCTGGGGTCCGCGTCGAGGCATCAGCCCTCGATGTTGGGCGGCCAGTTGGCGGTATTGATCTCAGAGGTGTACTTGAGGAAAGCCACCAGATCGTCCAGTTGCTGCTCAGTCAGGTTGAACTGAGGCATCTGGCGACGGCCGGGGGCACCGCTGGGTTGGCCCTTGATCCAGGCTTTGATGAAGTCACCACCGCGGCGGGGATACACATTGCCCAGCTCGGGCGCAAAGTAAGCGCCTTCGCCCAGCAGCGTGTGGCAGCCGATGCAGTTACGGGTTTCCCAGATTTTTTTACCGTTGGCGACGGCCGGGGTCAGATTGGCCCGGTTATCGCGCTTCGGCAGTGTTGCGGTTGAGTCGAACGACAATGCCAAGAACAGCAGAAAGAAAAAGACCGTTCCGCCGAAAAAGATATTGCGCGCCATCGACTTAGTGAAAGCGCCGCTCATGCTGCCCTCCTTTCATGAGAGGAAAAAATAAAGATGGAACACGGCAGTGCGGAGAGTAGCGACGGGGCTCCTTATGCAGCCATGATGTGAATCAAAAAGGCCGGAAGGGCCTCCGTCGGTCTCCGGACAAGGCCGGCTTTGGGATTCCGCCCTCCAGCCCTTAGAATTGAGGCTTCACCCCTAGTCCGGCCTCACGCCATGCCCGAACGAACCCTCGCAGACCTGATGACCTGGAATATCGTCGAGGTGGAGCGTCGGACCACCCTGCTGGCGGCGGCGGAAGTCATGGAAACGGCCCGCATCAGCTCCCTGCTGGTGCGCGAGGGCGCCCTGATGGTGGGCATCGTCACCGAACGGGACATCCTGCGGGCCCTCTCCGCCAACGTGGACGGCCTGCTGGCGGTGGATCAGGTGATGAGCTCCCCGGTGTATACCGCCGATTCCCGCATGTCCGTGCATCACGCCTACCACCTGCTGGCGGAAAAGGGCATCCGCCACCTGCTGGTGACCGGCGAAGCGGGCCAGCCCGTGGGGGTGGTCAGCGAGAGCGACTTCCGCTTCCACCTGGGGGCCGCCTTCTTCCGCCGCCTGCGGGACGTCAATGCGGTGATGCAGAGCGGGGTCCAGCTGCTGCAGCCCGGCGATACGGTGCGCCAGGCCCTGGCCCTGATGTCCGCCAGCAGCCTGCGCTGCGTCGTCGTCGCCGAGGCCGGCCGGCCCCTGGGCATCCTCACCGAGCGGGACGCCCTGCGCTTCTTCCGCCGCGGTGCCGACAGCCTGGAGCAGCCCCTGGCCGCGGTGATGAGCGCCCCGGTGGCCAGCATTCCGGAAGGCTATCCCCTCAGCCAGGCGGTGGACCGCATGCAGGCCGAGCACGTGCGCCATCTGGTGGTGGTGGGGGCGGCCGGGGAGGTGGTGGGCGTGGTGTCGGAGCACGACATCGTCAGCCAGCTGGAAAGCGAATACCTGGACTACGTGCTGCAGGAAGGCCAGTCCATCCGCGCCCAGCTCAGGGAAAGCCGCCTGCGCCTGAGCGCCGTCTTCAACCAGACCAGCGAGTTCATCGGCATCCTGGACCTCAAGGGGCGCCTGCTGGAGGCCAACCAGTCGGCCCTGGACCTGATCGGCCGCCAGCCCGCCGAGGTGCTGGGCCAGCTGTTCTGGGAAACGCCCTGGTGGGTGCATGAGCCCCTGGTGCAGCAGCGCCTGCGCCAGGCCGTCGAGCGGGTGGCGGCGGGCGGCGAGGCCCAGCGCTTCGAGGTCACCCACATGCGCCGTGACGGCCGCCTGTGCTACGTGGATTTCATCCTCAAGTCGGTGGAGGACGAACCGGGCCAGCCCCTGCAGCTGCTGGCCGAGGGGCGGGACATCACCGACCGCAAGGAAGGGGAGGAGCAGCACCGGCTGGCCCTGAGCGTGTTCGAGAACAGCCACGACGGCATCCTCATCACCAACCCGGAAGGCCTGATCATCGAGGTGAACCGGGCCTTCTGCGAACTCACCGGCTACGCCCGGGAGGAGGCCATCGGCCAGCCGGCCCGCATGCTCAATTCCGGCCACCACGACCGTACCTATTTCCGCCAGCTGTTCCAGGTGGTCTCCGAGCGGGGCTTCTGGAAGGGCGAGATGTGGAACCGCACCAAGTCCGGGGCGGTGACGGCGGTGCTGATGACGGTCAGCGCCGTGCATGACGATGGCGGGCGCATCAGCCACTTCGTCGGCGTCTTTTCCGATATCACCCAGCAGAAGGAAAACCAGCGTCGCCTGGAGCGCCTGGCCCATTACGACGCCCTCACCGGCCTGCCCAACCGCACCCTGATGAGCGACCGCCTGCACCTGGCCATGGCCCAGGCCCAGCGCCGCAACAAGCTGCTGGCGGTGTGCTACCTGGACCTGGACGGCTTCAAGGCCATCAACGACAGCCACGGCCACCAGGCCGGCGACCGCCTGCTGATGGACGTGGCCGAGCGCCTGCGCCGCTCCCTGCGCGGCGGCGACACGGCGGCCCGCCTGGGGGGTGACGAATTCGTCCTGCTTCTCAACGACCTCACCGCCCTCTCCGAACTGGAACAGATCCTGGAGCGGCTGCTGCTCTCCCTAGCCGCGCCCTTTGCCCTGCAGGGACAGACGGCCAGTGTTTCCGGCAGCATCGGCGTCACCATCTATCCGACGGACGATGCCGATGCCGACACCCTGGTGCGCCACGCCGACCAGGCCATGTACGCCGCCAAGCAGTCCGGCCGCAACCGCTACCAGCTCTTCGACACCGAGCAGGACAGCCGGGCCCGCAGCCTGCGGGAAGCCATCGTCAATGCCCGCGCCGCCCTGGAGCAGGAGCAGTTCCGCCTCTACTACCAGCCCAAGGTGAATCTCTGTTCCGGCCTCATCGTCGGCTTCGAGGCCCTCATCCGCTGGCAGCATCCGGAGCAGGGCATCCTGGCGCCGGCGGCCTTCCTGGTGGACCTGGAGGAGACCGACCTCATCGTCGATATCGGCGACTGGGTCATGGAAACCGCCCTGGCCCAGCTGGAAGCCTGGCAGGCCCTGGGCTGGGACTATCCGGTGAGCATCAACATCGCCGCCCGCCACCTGCAGCAGCCCGACTTCCTGCCCCGCCTGCAGCGGGCCCTGGAGCGCCATCCGGCGGTGCCGCCGCGGCTGCTGGAACTGGAAATCCTGGAAACCGCAGCCCTGGAGGACGTGGGCCAGGTGAGCCTGGTCATCGCCGCCTGCCAGCGCCTGGGGGTGGGCTTCGCCCTGGACGACTTCGGCACCGGCTATTCCTCCCTCTCCTACTTCAAGAGCCTGCCGGCCCGCACCCTGAAAATCGACCAGTCCTTCGTGCGCGACATGCTGCACGACCCGGAGGCCCTGGCCATCGTCGAGGGCGTGGTAGGGCTGACCTCCGCCTTCCAGCGCAGCGTGGTCGCCGAAGGCATGGAAACCGTCGAGCACGGGGTCATGCTGCTGCGCCTGGGCTGCATCCATGCCCAGGGCTATGCCATCGCCCGCCCCATGCCGGCGGCGGAGGTGCCCGCCTGGGCCGCCTCCTTCGAGCCCGATCCGCGCTGGGTCGAGGTGGCGTCCCAGCAGTGGCTGCGGGAGGATTTCCCCCTGGTGGCGGCCCAGGTCGAGCACCGGCGCTGGATCGACACCGTCATCCAGGCCCTGGAGGAGGGTGATGCGGAGTGCCTGCCCGCCGACCTGGCCGATCCCACCCGCTGCCGTTTCGGCATCTGGTACCTGGGCAGCGGCCAGCAGAACTACGGCGACCTGGCCGCCTATGGGGCGCTGGACGCTCCCCACCGGGAGGTCCATGCCCTGGCCAGGGCCGCCGCGGCCCAGCTGCAGGCCGGCGACGCCCGGGCCGCCAAGGCCGTCATCCCCCAGCTGCGCCGCCATGGGCGGGCCCTGCTGGCGGCCCTGGAACAGTTGCAGGCCGCCATCATCGCCCAGCGGGAACCCCGCTGCGTCGCCGCCCCCTGTGCCGACGACCTGCCCGTCGCCCCTTGATGTCCCCTGACGCCCCTTCAACGAACCAGGCTTGCGCCATGAACTACGCCATCGTCCCCGTCACTCCCTTCGAACAGAACTGCACCCTGCTGTGGTGCCCCGAGACCATGCGGGGAGCCGCGGTGGACCCGGGGGGCGACCTGCCCCGCATCCTGGCCGCGGCCGAGAAGCACGGCGTCACCCTGGAAAAGATCCTGGTGACCCACGGCCACATCGACCATGCCGGCGGCGTCGCCGAACTGGCGGCCCAGCTGGCCATTCCGGTGGAAGGGCCCCACGTGGACGACCGGTTCTGGATCGACGGCATGCCCCAGCAGTCCAAAATGTTCGGCTTCCCCGACGTGCGCAGCTTCACCCCGGACCGCTGGCTCCAGGGCGGCGACAGCGTGCAGGTGGGGCGCCAGACCCTGGAGGTGCTTCACTGCCCGGGCCACACCCCGGGCCACGTGGTCTTCTTCGACCGCCCGGGCAAGCTGGCCCTGGTGGGCGACGTGCTCTTCGCCGGCTCCATCGGCCGCACCGATTTTCCCAAGGGCGACTACGACACCCTGATCCGCTCCATCCGGGAAGTGCTGTTCCCCCTGGGAGACGAGGTGGAGTTCATTCCCGGCCACGGCCCCATGTCCACCTTCGGCCAGGAACGGCGCTTCAACCCCTTCGTCGGCGCCCATGGCTGAAATGGTCGAGACCGTCGATCAGGCGGAGCCCCCCACCTACCAGCTGCTGATCCAGGTGGCGCAGCCCGTCACCGTGACGGTGGGGCGCCTCGGTCCCTGTTCCTTCCCGGCCGGCCGCTACGTCTACACGGGCTCGGCCCGGCGCAACATGGCGGCCCGCCTGGCCCGCCATCTCTCGCCCCACAAGCTGCTGCACTGGCACATCGACTACCTGCTCACCGCCCCCGGCGTGCAGGTGGTGGGCACCCGCCTCTTCGACGAGCCCGAATGCCAGATCAACCGCAACATGCCGGGAGAAGTGCTGATCCCGGGCTTCGGCAGCACCGACTGCCAGGCAGGCTGCGGCAGCCATCTCAAGTATCTGGGGGTTTGAGGCGGGAAAAGCTTGGCCACAGAGGGCACAGAGAACACAGAGAAATGCCGGAATACCCGAACAGGGGTGGAAGCTGGATAGTTGCCCGGCAACGAAGAAAGAAACCCTCTGTGCTCTCTGTGTCCTCTGCGGCAAAGCTGTCGCTCCCCCGGAACCCCTTTATCCACGGGCTTCGGCGTCGATCGGGCGGGCAAGATAGCGGGAAAGGCGGGAAAAATGCTATCTTCACGCCTTCTTCACCCCCGAGCCGCTCCGGAAACGGTGGTCGCGGCCCTGTATGGATCTAGGCATCATCCTGTTGTTGATTGTTTTGAACGGCATTTTCGCCATGTCCGAAATTGCCGTGGTGTCCTCGCGCAAGGCCCGCCTGCAGCGGATGGCGGAGGACGGCAGCCAGGGCGCCGCCGCGGCGCTGAAACTGCATAGCGAACCTTCCCGTTTCCTCTCTACCATCCAGGTCGGCATCACCTCCATCGGCATTCTCAGCGGCGCCGTCGGCGAGGCGGCCCTGGCCGATCCCCTGACCCAATGGCTGTCCCAGTTTCCCCTGCTGGGCGAATCGGCCCGGGTCATCGCCCTCTCCCTGACCGTGGTTCTGCTCACCTACATGTCGGTGGTGGTGGGCGAACTGGTGCCCAAGCAACTGGCCCTGCTCGGCCCCGAGGGCATCGCCTCCCTGGTGGCCCGGCCCATGGGCTGGCTGTCGCGCCTGACGGCGCCCCTGGTGTGGCTTTTCTCCGCTTCCAGTGGCGCCATCCTGCGCCTCTTCGGCGCCCGCCGCAGCGATGAGCCGCCGGTGACCGACGACGAGATCAAGGTGCTCATGGGCCAGGGCGCCGAGGCCGGCGTCTTCCATGAGAGCGAACAGGAGATCGTCTCCAACGTGCTGCGCCTGGACGAGCAGCGGGTGGCGGCCATCATGACGCCGCGCAAGGACATGTACCTGGTGGACCTGGCCGAATCCGAGGCCGAGGTGCGGCGCCAGGTGGCCGAGTGCCCCTACGCCCGGGTGGTGGTCTGCCAGGACGGCCTGGACCGGGTGCTGGGCATCCTGCAGCGGGGTGACCTGCTCAAGCCGGTGCTGGAGAACGCCCCCTTCAACGTGCGCAAGGCCCTGCGGCCGCCGGTCTATGTGCCGGAGAGTGTCACCACCACCCATCTGCTGGAATCCCTGCGCCGCAACCGGGCCCAGTTCGCCCTGGTCATCGACGAATACGGCGAGGTGCAGGGCCTGGTTACCCTCAACGACGTGCTGGCCGCCATCGTCGGCGACATGCCGAGCCAGGACGACGACGGCGAGCAGGACGTGGTGGAGCGGGAGGACGGTTCCTACCTGATGGACGGCGGCCTTTCCATCGAGCGTCTGAAGTCGGTGCTGGAGGTCAAGGAAGAGCTGCCGGGGGAAGAGGAAAACGCCTTCCACACCCTGGGCGGCCTGGTCATGCACCAGCTGGGCCGGGTGCCGGTGGAAGCCGACCATTTTCACCTGGCCGGCTGGCGCTTCGAGGTGGTGGACATGGACAAGAACCGGGTGGACAAGGTGCTGCTGTCCCTGGGCGACCCGGAGACGGACGACCAGGCCGACGCCGCCTGAGGCAACAGTCTCAGCCGCAAAGAAAAACGCCGGGCAGTGCCCGGCGTTTTTGCGTCAACCGTTGTTGCGTTCCAGCAGCAGCTGGAAATCCTCCACCGGCACCGGTGGGCTGAACAGGTAGCCCTGGATTTCGTCGCAGCCGGCGGCCCGCAGGAAGTCGAGCTGCTCCTCCGTCTCCACCCCTTCGGCAATAACCAGCAGGCGCAGGTTCTTGGCCATGCTGATGATGGCCTTGGCGATGGCCGAGTCGTCGCCGTCGTGGGGAATGCCGCTGACGAAGGAACGGTCGATCTTCAGGTTGTCGATGGGGAATTTCTTCAGGTAGGCCAGGCTGGAATAGCCGGTGCCGAAGTCGTCCAGGGCCAGGCGCACGCCGGCCTGGTGGAAGTCCTCCAGCATCTGGATCACCGCCTCCGAGTTGTGCATCAGCATGCCCTCGGTGATTTCCAGCTCCAGGTTCTCGCCGGGGAAGGCGTGCCGTTCCAGGGTTTCGTTCACCAGCTGGGAGAGGCCGGGGCGGAACTGGCGCGGCGACAGGTTCACGGCGATGGTCAGGTCCTCGTAGCCGGCCTCGCGCCACAGGCGGCCCTGGCGGCAGGCCGCATCCAGGACCCAGGCGCCGATGCTGACGATGAGGCCCGTCTCCTCCGCCAGGGGAATGAAGGCGGTGGGCGGGATCATGCCCTGTTCCGGATGGTGCCAGCGGATCAGGGCCTCGGCGCCGACGATGCGGCCCGTGGCCAGCTCCACCTGGGGCTGGTAGTAGAGGCGGAATTCCTGGCGCTCCACCGCCTTGCGCAGGGCCCCTTCCAGCTTCAGGCGCTCCAGGGAGCGCAGGTTCATTTCCTGGGAATAGAAGAGGGGGCCGCCGCTGGTCTGCTTGACCCGGTACATGGCGGTGTCGGCGTTGCGCAGCAGGGTTTCCGCGTCGCGGCCGTCGTCGGGGAAGACGGCGATGCCGATGCTGGCGGTGAGCAGCACCTCGTGGTGTTCGATCTGGAAGGGCTCGGCCAGGGCGTCGAGGATCTTCTGCCCCACCAGGGCGGCGTGTTCCCGCTTGGTGATGTCGAACAGGGCGACGATGAATTCGTCGCCGCCCAGGCGCGCCACCACGTCCTCGGCCCGCAGGGTCTCCTGCAGGCGCCGTGCCACTTCCTTGAGCAGGGCGTCGGCGGGGGCGTGGCCGAAGGAATCGTTGATGGTCTTGAAGCGGTCCAGGTCCACGAACAGCACGGCGCCGTGGGTCTGGTTGCGCTGGGCTTCGATGAGGGCCTGTTCCAGCAGGGAGAACAGCAGGGAGCGGTTGGGCAGGCCGGTGAGGGCGTCGTAGTAGGCCAGGCGGTAGATCTGCCGTTCCGCCTCCTTGCGCTCGGAGATGTCGGAGAAGACCAGGAAGTAGTGGCTGAGGATGCCCCGGGTGTTTTTCACTGAGCTGATGGAGACCCATACCGGATAGGTGTCGCCATTCTTGCGCCGGTCCCACAGCTCGCCCTGCCAGGCGCCGGAGGAGGCCAGGGCCACCTGGATTTCCGCCGCCAGGTTGGGGTCGTCCCGGGTCGGCTGCAGCAGGGCCGGCAGGCTCATGCGCACTTCGGCCTCGCTGAAGCCGGTGATGTCGCAGAAGGCCTTGTTCACCGACAGCACCCGCTGCATGGCGTCGGTGACGATCACCGCCTCGCTGTTGTGCTCGAAAATCTTGGCGTGCAGGCGCAGCTTCTCTTCCCGCTCCAGCTGGTTGGTGATGTCCACCAGGTAGCCGATGAGGCCCGCCGGTTCGCCGGCTTCGTTGCGCGACAGGGAAAGGGAGACGCTGGCCCAGAACACCTCGCCCGACTTCTTGCGCCGGCGCACCTCGAATTCCCGGCGGCCGTGGTCGAGGAAGGCGTTGTAGAAGAGGTCGTCCTCCTCTTCCAGGGTCTCGCTGCCGTCGTCGGCATAGAGGAAGAGGATGTGCCGGCCCACGGCCTCGGCGGCGGTGTAGCCGAACAGGCGCTCGGCCCCCTTGTTCCAGCCCATGATGTAGCCGGACAGGTCCATGGTGATGACCGAGTCGTGGATGTGGTCGAGGATCTGGCTCTGCTCCTCCACCTTGGCTTCCATGCGGGCCAGGTCTTCCTGGCGCAGGTTGAAGGCCTGGCGGGCATGCAGGGCGCCGGCCAGGAGGGCGGCCAGGTCGCCGAAACGGCGGTGTTCCAGGGCGCTGTAGCCCTCGGCCTTGCCGCCCACGGCGAGGAGCCCCAGCAGCATGTCGCGGAAGGTGAGGGGACAGGCCAGGGCGTCGGGCCGGGTGGCCACGGTGCCCGAGCGGCGCGCTTCTTCAAGCAGGGCCTGCCAGGGACCGGCACTGGCGGGCAGTTCCAGGGTGCCATCCCCGTTGGCCAGGTACAGCGTGCCTTCCGGGCTGGCCATGGCGCTGCGGCACATCGCCTCCAGCTGGGCCACGGGAATCTCGCCTTCCCGCAGCAGCAGGGCGTAGCACAGCTGGCCGGCCAGCTCGAAATCGGTGGCGCCGCCACCCAGATGGGGAAGGAAGGAGTTGCCCTGGTCGGGAGCCATGGTTCTGCCGCCTGCCTCAGGCCACGTCGATGTGGCTGACCCAGGCCAGGGCGTCCACCTGCAGCTGGCCCAGGGCGTCGCCGCGCAGGCGCAGCTTTTCCAGCAGGGCCGTATCCGGCGCCGGCAGGCCCCGTTCCAGGCTTTCCACCAGGGACAGGGCGTCGCCCAGGGGGCCCTGGTGGCGGCCCACGGCCTCGGCCACCTCGTCGGCCAGGGGCAGGGCCGCCAGCACGCTGTCCATGGGCAGGTGCAGCAGCACGTCGAGCAGGGAGAAGGCACCGGCCATGTAGGCGCAGTCGTGGAAGTCCGTGTCCTCCGCCGCCTCCGGATGGGCGGCGAGGGCGATCAGTTCCACCAGGCGGCCGCGCAGGGCGGCCTGGGGCATCAGGGGATTGGGCTGGCTGCCGGCGTTGAACTGGTTGGCGTAGATCAGCAGTTGCAGCCAGCGCTGCAGCTGGCGCCGGCCCAGCAGGGTGATGGCCTGGGCGAAGCTGGTGATCTTGGTGGTGGCGCCGACGGAAACGGAATTGACCAGGCGCAGCAGGTTGTAGGAGAGCTTGGGCTCCTGCTTGATCATTTCCTCGATCTCCCGGGTGTCCGCGTCCTGGACGATGAGGGAGAGCAGCTTGAGCAGGCGCAGCTTGGTCGGGTCCGCCGGGGAGGTGGGGCATTCCTCCGGCTGGGGCACGAATTCGCCGCTCATCAGGCTAAAGCCCCGGGCGCCGCACCAGACGAAGAGGTCGTGGCTGCTGACGCCGTCGGCCACCAGGGTCAGGCCCTTTTCCTTGAGCCGGTTGAGCAGCACCGGGGAGACCTGCTCCCGGGCCGTGGCCGCATCCAGGCGCAGCAGCTGGGCGCCGGCCTCGGCGCATTGTTCCAGGGCCGGGGCCGAATCCACGTCGGCCCCCAGACGGTAGCCCTGCTTGGCCAGTTCCTGGCAGCGGGCGGCGCCGGCCGCATCGAGCCAGACCTCCGCCGGCAGCAGCAGGGAGACCTGTTGCGGCGGCAGCTGGCGGGTCAGGCCGCTGTGGTTGAGGTCCGTACCGCTCAAGGGCACCAGCCAGGGCAGGGGCGAGGGCTGGGGCTGGTTCTGGCCGTGGGCGAAAAGCTGGCTGCTGGCGGCCAGGCCGATGCCCCGGGGCCCCAGTTCCAGGGCCGACCAGGCTTGATTGACGTCCAGCAGGGGGCGCAGGCAGGAGAGGGTGGCCGAGGTCATTAGGGATTTACTCAAAACGAAGCGGTGTTCTTGGGTCGATTCTTGTTTTTTCGGGCCCGAGGGCCGTTTTTCCGACCTCGTGGGGGCATCCCCCGACGGGGGGCGCTGCAACGGGATGGTAACGGGAGACCAGGAAAATTCAACCCTTTTTGTCAATAAAGCGTCTTAACCCAATAAATCTTCTCGGATATTGCAATTGCGGAAATCCTCGGGATGGGGAAAGTCCACCAGCACCAGGCGGCGGCTGTCCTGCCATTCCCCCACCTTGTGGCGGCCCTCGGCCACCCAGGCCGCCAGGTCCGCCGCCAGCTCCCGGCGGCAGAGGCAGAAGACGGAGTGGCGCCGCTCCCCGGCCCGGGCCACGGCCACCTCGGCGTCGGCCTCGAGCAGGGCGTGGCGGAGGCGCGCCACCAGGTCTGCAGGGAAGTCCGGGGAATCGCAGGGCACCAGCATCACCAGGGGCTGGGGACTGGCGCTGAGGGCGGCGTGGAAGCCGCCCAGGGGGCCGGGGTAGTCCGGCAGCAGGTCGGGCAGCAGGGGGTAGCCGAAGGCGGTGTAGGCCTCCGCATTGCGGTTGGCGTTGATGGCCACGGCCGCCACCTGGGGCGCCAGGCGGGCGGCGATGCCCTGGGCCAGGGGCCGGCCGCGCCAGGTCAGCAGGCCCTTGTCGGCCCCGCCCATGCGGCGGCCCAGGCCCCCGGCCAGGACGACGCCGAATACCGGGGGCGGGGAGGCGGGGGAAGGGGTGGAAGGGGAGGGCATGGCGGCAGCGGCAGGCGGGGAGTGGGCAGGGGCGGCCATTGTACCCTGGCGGCGGCGGCGCCTCAGTCGAGGCCGGCCTGGCGGCGCACCTGGCGGGTGCAGGCGAGGAAGTGGGGCAGGCAGGGGTTGGGATTGGCGGCGGCCCAGATGATGCCCTGTTCCACCAGGGGCGGCGCGGCGATGGGGCGGAAGGCGGCGCCCTGCAGCTGCATCTTGCCCATGGAGCGGGGCACCAGGGAGACCCCCAGTCCTTCGGCCACCAGATTGACGATGGTCTGCTGCAGGTGGGTTTCCAGGCAGACCTTGGGTTCGAAGCCGTGCTTCCGGCAGCAGCCGGCCACCAGGGCGTGCAGGGCCGGGGCGGTGGCGGCGGGAAAGGTGATGAAGGGCTCCCCCGCCAGATCCGCCACGGCCACGGTCTCCTCCTGCGCCAGGGGATGGTCCGCCGGCAGCACGGCGCAGAGGGGCTCCCGGTGCACGCACAGGTATTCCAGGCCCGCCGGACGCTGCCAGGGAAAGGCCAGGCCCACGTCGCAACGGCCGGCCAGGAGGGAATCGTCCAGCTCCCGGGGCAGCAGTTCCCCCAGCTGCACCTCCACCTGGGGGAAGTCCCGGCGGTAGGCCTTGATCAGGGGCGGCAGGGCGCTCCAGGCGGCGGCCATGGTGAAGTCCAGGCGCAGGCTGCCCTGTTCGCCCCGGTGCACCGCCCGGGTGCCCTGCACCGCCTGCTCCAGGTCGGCCAGCAGGCGCCGGGCCTGGGCGTGGAAATGCCGCCCGGCCACGGTCAGTTCCACCTGGCGGGAGCTGCGCTGGAACAGCATCACCCCCAGGGATTCCTCCAGGGCGGCGATCTGCCGGCTCAGGGGCGGCTGGGAGATGTGCAGCAGGGCGGCGGCCCGGCCGAAGTGCAGGGTTTCGCCCAGGGTGACGAAGTAACGCAGTTGGCGCAGGTCCGGCAGCATTGTTGCTTCCAGGGTATTGATGTACGACTTATATAGCATTGGACGGTATTGATGGGGAAGTCCTAAGCTGGCGCCTCCGTTCCAGCTCCCCGGTTCCCCGGCCCCGCCATGATCGCCATCCTGCAAGTCGTCCTGCCCATTTTCGGCCTCATCCTGGCCGGCTACGTGGGCCGCCGCAGCCATTGCCTGGGGGAGGCGGCCTCCTTCGAGCTGAACCGCTTCGTCGTCTGGCTGGCCCTGCCCTCCCTGCTCTTCAAGGCCACCGCCACGGCCACCTGGGCCGAACTGTGGCAGCCGGGCTTCGTCATTTCCGTCTGCGTCGGCTGCGTCGCGGTATTCGCCGTGACGGTGCTGCTGCGCCTGCGCCAGCTGCGCCACCTGGCCGACGCCAGCATCGACGGCCTGTCCGCCGCCTACGCCAACACCGGCTTCCTCGGCATTCCCCTGTGCGCCCTGGTGCTGGGGGACGAGGGCCTGGTGCCGGCCATCATCGCCACCCTGATCGTGGCCTGCGCCCTTTTCGCGGTGGGCATCGTGCTGGTGGAAATCAGTCTGCAGCAGGCTCCCTCGCCCTGGCGCATCGCCGCCCGGGTCGGCCTGGCCCTGGCCCGCAATCCCCTGGTGGTGGCGCCCCTGCTCGGCGCCGCCTGGGCCGGGGCCGGCCTGGCGCTGCCCCTGGCCCTGGATCGTTTCCTCACCCTGCTCGGCGGCGCCGCCACGCCCTGCGCCCTGGTTTCCCTCGGCGCCTTCCTGGCCCAGCCCCAGGCGGGGCAGCGTTCGGGCACCGCCGGCCTGGTCCTGGCCAAGCTGGTGCTGCAGCCCGCCATCACCGGGCTCCTCGCCTACCGGGTGTTCCAGCTGCCGCCCCTGTGGGCCCACGCCGCCCTGCTCCTCAGCGCCCTGCCCACGGGCACCGGACCTTTCATGCTGGCCAGCTTCTACGGGCGGGAAGGGGGCATGGTGGCCCGGGTCATCCTGCTCACCACGGTGGGTTCCCTCGCCACCATTTCCCTCTGCCTCTATGTGATCGCCCGTTAGGGCCGTCTCAGGCCTGCAGGCGCAGGCTGGCCCACAGGTGGGCCGCGGCCAGGGCCCGCCAGGGGCGGAAGGATTCGAGCCAGGTTTCCGTTTCCCGGGCCTCCACCGTCCGGCCCAGCAGCAGGCCCAGGGCCCGGCGCACGGCCACGTCGCCGTGGAGGGAGCCGTCGAGCCAGGCGAAGCCCCGCAGCAGGGTGTAATTGACGGTCCACGGACCGATGCCGCGGCGGGCCAGGAGGGCGGCCTGCAGGCCCGGCAGGTCCGCCGCCGGGCAGCTCAGGTCCAGTTCTCCCGCCGCCACGGCCCGGGCCAGGTCCAGCAGGGTCGCCGCCTTGCTGCGGGAGAAGCCGGCCTGGCGCAGGTCCGTTTCGTCGAGCCGGGCCAGGGCTGCCGCATCCGGGTAGCAGTAGAGGCCGGAGGAGTGGCGCAGGTCCGCCGCCAGGATCAGCTGGCGACGCAGGGAAACGGCGGCGGCGACGCTGATCTGCTGGCCGGTGACGGCCCAGGTGAGGGCCTCGAAGGGCGTTGCCGTCTGGGGCACCCGCAGGCCGGGCAGTTGGGCGATGACCGGCCCCAGCTGGGGATGGCGCCCATGGGCGCTGGCGAACTCGGCCACCGGCTGGGCCAGGCCCAGCAGATGGCTGACCAGGGCCTGCACGGCGGCAGCGGCGGGGCGGGGGCCGCCGTCCACCGCCAGGGTTGCCGCTACCCGGGCGCCGGGGCCCAAGGTTTTCGTTGCAGCTTGGTCTGCCTCTTCGTTTGCGGCGGCTGCCTTGCGTTGTCTCTTGCCGGCCCTGCCAAGGGCCGCCTCCCCGGGGCTTTCCAGCACCAGGCTGAGGCAGGCGGGACGGCCCTGCCACAGCAGGCCCTTGTCGATGCGCTGCGCCGTTACCCGCTCGGCCAGGGCCTGGCTGTCGCGGCGGTGGAAGGCCAGCAGGTCGTCGCCGCGGAAATCCGGCGGCAGTGCCAGGGTCAGGCTGGTCTTCATCGGCGGGCCCGGCGCAGGGTCAGGTTGAGGCGGCAGGGGCCGGTGAGGGCGTGGTTCCCGTCTTTCACTGGCTGCACGCCGTGGAAGCGCAGCCGGTCCGGCCCGCCCCACACCAGCACGTCGCCGTGCAGCAGGGGAATTTTCACCGTCTTGTCGTTGCGGCTGGCACCACCGAGGAGGAACACCGCCGGCAGGCCCAGGGAAAGGGAGACGATGGGCTGGGAGAAGTCCTCCTCGTCCCGGTCCTGGTGCAGGGAGAGGCGGGTGCCGGGGGCGTAGCGGTTGATCAGGCAGGCATCGGGGACGAAACCGGGAAAGCCGGCGGCCGCGGCGGCCTCGTCGGCCAGTTGCAGCAGCAGGGGCGGCAGGGGCGGCCAGGGCTGGCCGCTCAAGGGGTCGAGAGGGACGTAGCGGTAGCCCCTGCGGTCCGAGATCCAGCCCAGGGGGCCGCAGTTGCTCATGCTCACGGCCATGGTCTGGCCGCCGGGGGTAATCATCTGACGCCAGGGGGAGGCGGCAATGATGCCTTCCACCGCCGCGATCAGTGCCGGCGCCCGCTCCAGGGCGTAGCCGTGCAGCAGCACCGTGCCCGGCCCCAGCCGTTCGGCGTGGGGCGGCGGGGGCGGCAGGTCGGCAAAGAGGTCCAAAGTGCCGCTCATGGCGCTGCCTTGGTGCCGGGTCTGGGCCGGGGTGGAGCCGCGCTGGCGGCGGGATTTTCCGCCTGCTGCCGCTCCCGCTGCTGCAGGGCGGCCTTGCGTTCCAGGCCCCAGCGGTAGCCGGCCAGATTGCCGTCGCTGCGCACCACCCGGTGGCAGGGCACGGCCACGGCCAGGGGATTGGCGGCACAGGCGGCGGCCACGGCGCGCACGGCCTTGGGCAGGCCCAGGTCCCGGGCGATTTCGGTGTAGCTGCGGGTCTCTCCGGGGGGGATGGCCTGCAAGGCTTGCCAGACGCGGCGTTGAAAGGCGGTGCCCTGGAGATCGAGGGGCAGGGCCAGTCCCAGCCGGGGGGCCTCCACCAGGCCCACCACCTGGGCGACCCAGGCGGCGAAGTCAGCGCTGCCCGCTGCACCTGCCGTTTGCCCTTCCTCTTCCGGCCCGCTGCCGATCAGCCGGGCCTTGGGAAAACGGGCTTGCAGGTCCGCCACCAGGGCCAGGGGATCGTCCCCCAGCAGGATGGCGCACAGGCCCCGGGCGCTGCGGGCCGCCAGCAAGGCGCCGAGGGAGGTCTGGGCCACGGCGAAGCGGATGTCCTCGGCGGCGCCGCCCTGGCGGAAGCGTCCCGGCGTCATGCCCAGCACCCGCCCGGCCTCGCTGTAGAGGCGGCTGCTGGCGTTGTAGCCGGCGCCGTAGGCGGCCTCGGTCACTCCCTGGCCGGCGGCCAGGTTCTGGCGCAGGCGCTCGGCCCGCCGGGCCTTGGCATAGGCGCCGGGAGTGAGGCCGGTATGGGTCTGGAACAGGCGGTGCAGATGGTGGGGGCTGAGGCCGGCCCGGGCTGCCAGCTGGGCCAGGGTGGGGGGCGTCTCGGCGGCCTCGATGAAGCGGCACAGATCGGCCACCACGGCGGCCTGGCGCTGGGCCAGGGGCGCCTCCTCCGGCCGGCAGCGGCGGCAGGGACGGAAACCGGCGGCGGCCGCGGCGGTGCCGTCGGCAAAGAACTGCACGTTCTCCGGCTTGGGCCGGCGAGAGGGGCAGGTGGGGCGACAGTAGATGCCGGTGCTGCGCACGGCGTAGACGAACCGGCCTTCCGCCGCCGGGTCCCGGGTGCAGAGGGCCGCCCAGCGCGGGTCGGAGGTGATTGCCGCGGCGCCGGCGGCGGCACCGGTGGCTGCATCGCCGGCCTGGGCGGCGGGCTGGCTGGGGGCGGATTGGTCTTGGGCGGCGTTTTTCATGGGGATGCTCCGGCAAGGCGACGGGGCCAGCTTAGGCGGCGGCCGGCCCGGGCGCACTCCGGTGCTTGCTTTCAAATTCCATGGTTCGGTTTTACCGCTGCCGTCGCCCGGGAGCAAGGGCTGTGAATTGATGCGCGTCAGGTCGCCCGGCGGCGTCCTTGGCTAGACTGGCGCTTTCCCGTTGCGATCACGAGCCATGAAGCCGAGCCGCCGTCACTTCCTCACTGCCACCGCCGCCCTGGGCGCCTTCGGCGCCATGCCCCTGGCGCGGGCCGCCGCCCCCGCAACCGTCACGGGCAAGGGTGGCCGGGTGCTCATCGTCGGCGGCGGCTGGGGCGGCCTCGCCGCCGCCCGCCATCTGCGCCAGGAGGCGCCCCAGCTGGAAGTGGAACTGCTGGAACGGCTGTCCGCCTTCTGGTCCTGCCCCCGCAGCAACCACTGGCTGGTGGGCCAGGCGGATGGCGCCGCCCTGAGCTTCGACTACCGCCAGGTGGCCAGCCGCCTCGGCTACACCTTCCTCCAGGCCGAAGTCAGTGGCGTGGACCGGGATCGGCGCCAGGTGCTCACCAACCAGGGGCCCCTGGAGTACGACTGGCTGATCCTCTCCCCCGGCATCCGCCACGACTACGGCGCCTGGTTCGGCGACGATGCCGCCGGCCGGGAGGCCGCGGCCCTGGCCCGCAGCCGCCATGCCCCGGCCTACGCCGCCGGACCCGAGTTCGCCGCCCTCAAGACCCGGCTGGCTGCCTTCAAGGGTGGCGACCTGCTCATGACCGTGCCGCCCTATCCCTACCGCTGCCCGCCGGCCCCCTTCGAGCGGGCCGTGCTGCTGGCCCGGCACTTCCAGCTGAACAGGATTCCCGCCCGCATCACCCTGCTCGACGCCAATCCGCCCAACCCGGGCTACGCCAAGGTCTTCAGCGAATACTTCAAGGAGCAGATCCACTACGTGCCCCACGCCCTGGTGCGCCGGGTGGACCTGGGCGCCCGCCGCATCGTCACCGCCGCCGGCGAATTCGGCTGGGACGAGGCCATCCTCATGCCGCCCCAGCAGGCCGGCGACATCGCCTGGCAGGCCGGGCTGCTGGGGCCGGACGATGGTGACAAGAGCGGCGGCAAGAACACCGGCTGGGCCCAGGTGGCCGGCACCAGCCTGCAGAGCCGGGCCGACGAGCGCATCTTCGTCATCGGCGACGCCGTCGGCGCCGTCTCGCCCCTCTTCGGCCACTACCCCAAGAGCGGCCACGTGGCCAATCGCATGGGCCGCATCGTCGCCAAAGAGATCGCCGCCCAGGCCGCCGGCAAGACGGCAGAACCGGCCCTGCCGGACAACCTCTGCTACGTCACGGTGAACCCGGAACCCCTGGACGTGCTGCTGATGGACACCCAGTACAAATTCCGCAGCGACGGCGTCATCGTCCAGACCCTGCGCCAGTACCGGGACCCGGACCTGGCAGCAGACGAACTGGCCTGGCATGGGGCGTTGATGGGGGAGATGCAGGGGCCGTAAGGTTATAAAATCTAATTTAGCTTGATTGAATTATTTTTTATTAATAGATATTTTTTTGGTGGTGACTATGTTGACCTTTGGTGAGGCGTGGGCCGCAATAGGTGAAAATGAGAAACCGGTGATTTTGCTTGGGAATGGTTTTTCAAGAGCGTGGAATGATCAAATTTTTGATTATTCAAATTTGTTGAGTGTTGCTGATTTTGGTGAGCGAGATGCCGAGATGCGAAGTTTGTTTGATCGGTTTGGTACGTATGACTTTGAATCGATAGCTCGGGTGCTTTTGTCTGGTGAAATTGTTGCTGAGGTTTACGGTTTAGGGGATGGCGTCGTTCATGCGCTGAAGACTGACCAAAATGTTCTTAAAAGTGCACTTCTTAAGGCAATATCTGATAGTCATCCAGAATTGCCATCGGATGTCACTCAAGAACAGTATTTTGGTGTTAGAGGTTTTTTAAGTAAATTCAGTAAGATATTTACTGTTAATTATGATATTTTGATGTATTTGGCTCGGAATAAAAATGATATTGAGCCTCTTAACTGGAATTCAGACGATGGATTCCGGGCGGGACAGTTGTGGAAAGGGTATGGGACTAATCAAAATATTTTTTTTCTTCACGGAGGGCTTCACATCTACGAAACATCCTCTGGAGTAAAAAAACATGTGTATGGAGAATTTGAAGGTGGGATTGTTGGGCAGGTTAGAATTAATTTGATGAAAAACAAATTCCCACTATTTGTTTCAGAGCCAACCTACCAGAAGAAAAAACAAAAAATAGATCGTAGTCCGTACCTGTCATATTGCCTTCGTGAGCTTGAAGGTGTGAATGAGGCATTTTTCATATATGGTCATTCATTTGATGAAAATGATATGCATATATTTAATTGTGTAAAGAAATCTAGATCAAATAAAATATTTGTCAGTATTTATGGTGATGAAAATTCTGAGGGTAACGTAAGGGTGAAAGCAAATGCTCTTGCATTTTTAAATGGAAGAGGTCGTCAAGTTGAGTTTTTTGATGCTAGTACAGTAAATGTTTGGGGCTAAATCTAGAGTGTCAAATGATTCGTTGCAAGAATGGCGTGTTCAATTGGTTAGTCTCGTTTTCGGAGATGTGCAAGACGACGGCGCCCACGACCTTAACCACCTGCACCGGGTCTGGCAGACCGCCCAGACACTGCTGCAGAACCATGCCGAAGCCGATGCGCTGGTGGTGATGGCGGCCTGCTATCTGCACGATCTGGTGAATCTGCCGAAGAACCACCCGGACCGCTCCAGAGCCTCCACCCTGGCGGCGAAGTTGGCGGTGGCAAAACTCAAGGAAGCAGGTTTTCCGGCAGAGAAACTGCCTGGGGTGGCCCACGCCATCGAGGCCCACAGTTTTTCGGCGGGCATTGCGCCCACCACCATCGAAGCCAAGATCGTCCAGGATGCGGACCGGCTGGATGCTTTGGGAGCGGTGGGATTGGCCCGGCTGTTCTACACGGCGGGGCGTCTGGGTTCGGCCCTGGCCCATGCCGGCGACCCGCTGGGGGCCGCGCGGGAGCTGGACGACAAGGCCTACGCCCTGGACCACATCGAGGTGAAGCTGGCGACCCTGCCGGCCACCATGCAGACGGCGGCAGGGCGCCGCCTGGGGGAGGAACGGCTGCAATGGCTGCGGCAATTCCAGGCGGACTTTGTGGCCGAGTGGGGAACCGGTAGTAGCTCCTGAAAGTGGGAGGCCTGGGAGGCAGGCTGGACGCCGCTCCCGGCCTTGCCATGCCGAAGAGTGGCGTCCCTATTGCCTCATCGGGCAGTAGCGTCTGAATCCATCGCCGCCACCCGGACGGCTCAGGCTGCCCGGATGATGCCCAGCAGGTCGTCGCCGTAGCGTTCCAGCTTGGCGGTGCCCATGCCGGAGATGTTCATCAGCTGGTCCCGGGTGGTGGGCCGTTCTTCCGCCAGTTCCTTCAAGGTCTTGTCGTGCAGGATGACGTAGGCCGGCACGCCCTGTTCCTTGGCGGTGGCGGCGCGCCACTGGCGCAGGTCTTCGAAGAGGGACTGGTCTTCCAGGGTCATGTCGTCCAGCTTGGTCGGCGCCCGCTCGCTGCGACTCTTGCTGCTGCTGCCACCCTTGCGCGCGACGTGGCGGCGCATCTGCAGGGTCTGTTCGCCTCTCAGCACCGGGCGGGCGGCATCGGTGAGCTTCATGGCGCCGTGTTCGGCCAGGTCGGCGGTGAGCATGCCGCCGGCCACCAGCTGGCGGAAGACGGCGCGCCAGGCCCCGTCGTCCAGGTCGGCGCCGACGCCGAAGGTGGGCAGGGCATCGTGGCCCCACTGTTTGACCTTGTCGCTGACCTTGCCCCGCAGCACGTCGATGAGGTGCACCACGCCGAAGCGCTGGCCGGTGCGATAGACCACGGAGAGGGCCTTCTGGGCGGCCACGGTGCCGTCCCACAGTTCCGGCGGGGTGAGGCAGACGTCGCAGTTGTTGCAAGGCTCGCTGGCTTCGCCGAAGTAGTCGAGCAGCACCACCCGGCGGCAGCGGGGGGATTCGGCGTAGGCCAGGAGGGCGTTGAGTTTCTGGGCTTCCAGGCGCTTCTGTTCTTCCGGGGCGACGGAATCCTCGATGCGGGAGCGTTGCAGCACCACATCCTGCAAACCGTAGGCCATCCAGGCTTCGGCGGGTTCGCCGTCGCGGCCGGCCCGGCCCGTTTCCTGGTAGTAGGCTTCCAGGCTCTTGGGCAGGTCCAGGTGGGCGACGAAGCGCACATCGGGCTTGTCGATGCCCATGCCGAAGGCGATGGTGGCCACCATGGTGATGCCTTCTTCCCGCAGGAAGGTGCGCTGGTTGTCGGCCCGCACCTCGGCCGGCAGGCCGGCGTGGTAGGGCAGGGCGGGGATGCCCTGGCTCGTAAGCCAGGCGGCGGTCTCTTCCACCTTCTTGCGCGACAGGCAGTAGACGATGCCGGCCTCGCCCTTGTGGTTGGCGAGGAAGCCGAGCAGCTGCTTGCGGGGGTTGTCTTTCTCGACGATGAGGTAGCGGATGTTGGGCCGGTCGAAGCTGGCGACGAAGACCCGGGCTTCGGTCAGCCCCAGGCGCACCCGCATTTCCTCCCGGGTGGCCGTGTCGGCGGTGGCGGTGAGGGCGATGCGGGGCACATCCGGGTAGCGGTTGTGCAGGGCCGAGAGCTGCAGGTATTCGGGGCGGAAGTCGTGGCCCCACTGGGAGACGCAGTGGGCTTCGTCGATGGCGAAGAGGGCCAGGCGCTTGTCCTCTTCCAGCTTGTCCAGCAGGGAGAGGCAGCGGTCGGTGAGCAGGCGTTCCGGGGCGACGTAGAGCAGGTCCAGGTCGCCGCAGAGGACGCGCCGCTCCACTTCCTGCACCTGCTGCCAGTCCAGGGTCGAATTGAGGTAGGCCGCCTTGACGCCGAGCTGGGTGAGGGCGTCCACCTGGTCCTGCATCAGGGCGATCAGGGGCGAGATGACCACGCCACAGCCGTGGCGCAGCAGGGCGGGAATCTGGTAGCAGAGGGATTTGCCGCCGCCGGTGGGCATCAGCACCAGGGCGTCGCCGCCGTCGGCCACGTGGCCGACGATGTCGCCCTGGCTGCCGCGGAAGGCGGTGTAGCCGAAAACCCGGTGCAGGATTTCCAGGGCGGCGGTGTGGGTGTTGGTTTCCATGGGCCGCGATTATCTCACGGCCCATGGATGGCTTTTGCTTAGTTGGCGCTCTTAGCTTCCGGCCGCAGCAGGGAGGCGACGATGGAGACCGCCAGGATGCCGGCCACGGCGCCCAGGGAGACGAACACCGGGATGTGGAACCACTTGACGATCAGCATCTTCACGCCGATGAAGCAGAGCACCGCCGCCAGACCGTACTTGAGCAGGTGGAAGCGGGAGGCCATGTCCGCCAGTAGGAAGTACAGGGCCCGCAGGCCGAGGATGGCGAAGATGTTGGAGGTCATGACGATGAAGGGGTCCGTGGTCACGGCGAAAATGGCCGGAATGGAATCCACGGCGAAGATCACGTCGGTGACCCCGATCAGCACCACCACCACGAACAGGGGCGTGAACCAGCGCACCCCCTCCTTCCACACCGACAGCCGGTCGCCATCGTACTGGGGCAGGATCTTCAGGTGGCCGCGCATCCACTTGAGCACCGGATTCTGCTCAATGTCCGGCTCATGCTCGCCGGGCAGGGCCATCTTGATGCCGGTGACGAGCAGGAAGGCGCCGAAGACGTAGAGGATCCAGCTGAACTGGGAAATCAGCCAGGCGCCGATGAGGATCATGACGGCCCGCAGCACCACGGCCAGGATGACGCCGACGATGAGGGCCTTCTTCTGCTGCTCCGCCGGTACCACGAAGGCGGTGAAGATCATCAGGAAGACGAAGATGTTGTCCACCGACAGGGATTTCTCGATCAGGTAGCCGGTGAGGAACTCGGTGGCCTTCAGGTTGGCCACTTCCCTGCCCACGCTGTGGTCCAGCCAGCCCCACAGGATGGCGCAGAAAATGAGGGCCAGGCTTACCCACAGGGCCGACCAGGCCAGGGCCTGGCGGGCGGTAACGGCCCGGCCTCCCTTCTTTTCCAGGGCCACCAGGTCCACCACGATGGCGACGACGACGAAGACGGCAAAGCCGACCCACCACCACAGGTTGCCGATGCTTTCAGCCATGGCGCCTCCTTACCAGTTCTGCCGGCGGTCGCCGGCCGGGTCGATGCGGCGCCATTCCCCGTTCAGGGTGACGGGCTGGCGGGGAGCGCTGGAGGCCCGGGCGTAGGCCGGCGCGAAGGCCGGTTCCGCTTCTGCCTGGGCGCGGCGCACGGCGTCGGCCTGGCGCGCCAGGCGGCGGACAATGGCTGAGAAGAGGGCCTTGAAAATGGGGAGGATGACGAAGCGGCCGATGCCGGCCAGGAGGGCCAGACGGAGCTTGAAGAAGAGGAGCGAGAGCAGCTTTTTCATGACGGTTCCTTTTGCATAAGATCGAGATTAACCGATCCTCGCCGCCCGTAAACGCAAAAAAACCTTTGCCGTTGGCGGCAAAGGTCTCGCTTGGGTTGCGTCGGCGCTCTGGATGTTGCGCCTCTGGAACCACCCACCGGGCCGGGGAACTTTCATTCCCGTACTGACGACTTCCGGCGGTTCAGCTACTCCCCTTCGTGGGATCGCGGAGTTGAATTTACGGGGGATGGGCGCTTTGGTCAACCCCGAGGGGCTTGTGGTTATTACGCAGGCCGCCCCGTGGCGGATCAGGCCAGGGGACGTTGCAGGCTTTCCCGCTGCAGGGTCTCGCCGTCCCACACCAGGCAGTCGCCCCAGGCCCGGCTGGCGTCCTGGCGCCAGTCGGCGAGGACCCAGCGCTCGCAATGGATGCCGTCCACGATGTGGTCGTGGCGGTCCGGGCGGTGGGTGTGGCCGTGGATCAGGGTGGCGTAGCCGTTGTCGCGCAGGAAGTCTTCCACCGTGGCGGCGTTGACGTCCATCAGGTAGTCGGCGCCGTCCCGCTTTTCCGCCTTGATGGCTTCGGAGCGCTGGCGCAGGGCGGCGGCGATGGCCTTGCGTTCCGCCAGGGGCTTGGCCAGGAACTCGCCCTGCCAGGCCGCGCCGCGCACCTGGGCGCGGAAGTCCTGGTAGTCCCTGTCGTCGGTGCACAGGATGTCGCCGTGGCTGAGGACGAACTGCCAGGTGACCACGGACAGCACATAGGGGTCGGGCAGCAGGCGCAGGCCGGCGGCGGTGGCGAAGTCCTGACCCAGGAGGAAGTCCCGGTTGCCGTGCAGCAGATTGAGTTCGATGCCCTGGTCGGCAGCCTGGCGCAGGGCGGCGATGATGCGGGCGTTGTAGGGATCGGTGCAGTCGTCGTCGCCGACCCAGTGGTCGAAGAAGTCGCCGAGGATGTAGAGGCTGCTGGCCTGGCGGCCGGGCAGGGAGGCCAGGAAGTCGAGGAAGAGGGCGGTGATGCCCGGGACTGCCGGCGAGAGGTGGAGATCGGAGATGAAGTAGAGCATGGGGCGCGAGGGTGTGATGATGGCTCGCGCCCCGGTACGGCGGGCTGCTTAGACGACTTCAGCGCGTTCGATGATCACGTCTTCCACCGGCACGTCCTGGTGGAAGCCGCTGCGGCCGGTCTTGACGCCCTTGATCTGATCCACCACCTCGGTGCCTTCGACCACCTTGCCGAAGACGCAGTAGCCCCAGCCGCTGGCGGAGGGGGAGGTGTGGTTGAGGAAGTCGTTGTTCTTGACGTTGATGAAGAACTGGGCCGTGGCGGAATGGGGATCGTTGGTGCGGGCCATGGCGATGGTGTAGACGTCGTTCTTCAGGCCGTTGTCGGCCTCATTCTTGATCGGGGCCTGGGTGTCCTTCTGCTTCATGCCGGGCTCGAAGCCGCCGCCCTGGATCATGAAGCCGTTGATGACCCGGTGGAAGATGGTGTTGTCGTAGTGGCCGGCTTCCACGTAGGAAATGAAGTTCTTCACGGTTTCCGGGGCCTTTTCGGCATCCAGTTCCAGGCCGATGACGCCGAAGTTGGTGTGCAGTTTGATCATGAGCTTGCCTTTCGATGCTGGGTGGGCGCCGCCGCTGGCGACGCCCGAATTGCCCCTCGCCCTCGCAACGAGGGGCCGGGGGTGAGGGCGGCGGGACGGGCCCGCCGGGTTTATTTCTTTTCCGGGAGCAGCTTGACGGACTGGATCACCACCGGGGAGGCGGGGACGTTCTGGTGCCCGCCCTGGTTGCCGGTGCGCACCTGGCCGATCTTCTTCACCACGTCGATGCCTTCGCGCACCTTGCCGAAGACGGTGTAGCCCCAGCCGTCGAAGGAGGGGTAGTCCAGGTTGCGGTTGTCCACCAGGTTGATGAAGAACTGGGCCGTGGCGGAGTGGGGATTGTTGGTACGGGCCATGGCGATGGTGCCGATGTCGTTCTTCAGGCCGTTCTTGGCCTCGTTCTCGATGGGCGCCCGGGTGGCCTTCTGGGTCATGTCCGGGGTGAAGCCGCCGCCCTGGATCATGAAGCCGTCGATGACCCGGTGGAAAATGGTGCCGTCGTAGAAGCCGTCCTTGGTGTATTGCAGGAAGTTGTCCACGGTCTTGGGCGCCTTGTCCGCATACAGCTCGAGGACGATGCGCCCCTGGTTGGTCTGGATTTCCACCTGGGGATTGGCTGCCAGGACCAGGGGGGCGACCAGGGCCAGCAGCAGGCCGGCGGCGGCGCGGTGCAGGGATTTGAACATCAGGCGGCTCCTTCGTAGATGATTTTCCAGGTGCCGTTTTCCCGCACCCAGTATTGGCGTTTCTTCATCTGGTTGTTGAGGTTGTTGCTGCGGTAGTCCTGTTCGAAGGTGACCACCACGTAGTCTTCCTTGTCCGGGGCGCGGAACATGGACATGCCGGTCAGCTTGACCTTGATCCATTCCTTGCTGGCATTGACCTGGCGCTTCTGCTGGGCGAAATCCGCCAGGTTCTGCTGGCCGTTCTTGAAGCTGGCGGAGTAGTGGGAGAGGAACTTGTCCACATCCTTGCTCTCCCAGTCGGTCCGCCAGGCGTCGATCTTCTTGTTCAGTTCGTTCCGTTCCTTGTTCCAGTCGTCCAGGGACAGCCATTCCACGGAATTGCTGATGATCACCGGGGTCAGGCCCACCTGCAGGTTCTTGGCCAGGGCGTCCAGGTCCGGATTGGCAAGCACGACGCAGCCGTCGGAGGCCCGGGGCGGGCGGGAGAAGGTGTCCGAGGGGGTGCCGTGCAGCCAGATGCCGTGGCCGTTGCGGCCCTGTTGCTTGTCCCACTCGTTGGGGTAGTTGATGGGGAAGGCGCCGCTGCCGTAGAGGTCGGCCAGCTTCTCCCGGGGCAGGCTGGAGGTGACGTGGTAGACGCCGATGGGGGTCTTCTTGTCGCCTTCGCGGAATTTCTCGGCGCCCAGCTTGCCCTGGGTGATGTAGTAGTCGGCGACAAAGCGGGGGCGGCCGGCCTTCAGGTCGTTCTCGTAGAGGTAGAGCCGGGATTTCTGGGTGTCCACCACCACCGCGTACTTCTGCTCCGGCACCATCTGCATCAGGTAGCGGGGCACCGCGTCGGCCTGGGGCTTGTCCTTGTAGCCGCGCAGACGCACCATGGCCTCGGCCCGCAGGTCCGCCAGCTTGTCCTGGGGGGCGCCGGGGGCGTTGCCGAAGGTTTCCAGGGGCCGGGTACGGGCCAGCAGCAGGTCGCCCTTGATCAGGTGGCCCAGGCGGAACTTGGGAAAGCGTTCCAGCAGGGTGTCGGTGAGGACCAGGGCCTTGTCCAGGCGGTTGCGTTCGATCTCGTCGAAAATGCGCGCCAGCATGGGCTCCGGGCCTTGCAGGCCGGCGCCGGAATCGGAATAGGTGGCGCCGTCGGCCGGCAGGGAAAGGTCGGCTTCGCTGCTGCCGTTGCCGTGCTTGTAGCGCCACAGGGCATTGGCCTTCCAGGCGGCGCCGGCGGCAACCAAAACGATCAGGGCAACTACGGTGCGGCGGAAGCGCCGGCCGGAGTTGCCCCGGGTGTACATCAAGGACATCAGCTACCTACTTTTTCCTGCTGGATCAGCCATTTGCCACCGCTACGCTGCAGCACGAGGGTCTTGGCGGCGGAGGATTTGAGCGTGGCGGAGGTGTAATTCTGCTTGAAGCGCACCGTGGCCTTGTCGCCGTTCTGGCTGACCTTGATGTCCTCGACCGATACCTGCAGCTTGCCGGGCTTGTCGATACGGCTGGCCCGTTCCTTCTCCCAGGCCTTGCGGTTGCCGCCGGGGGCCTGGAAATCGGGGGCGTAGAAGGAGAGATAGCCCTTCACGTCCTTGCGTGACCAGGCGGCTGCCCAGTTCTGCACGGCCTTGGTGACGGCGCCTTCGTCGGCGGCTTCAGCCTTGGCGGCTGCAGGAGCGGGCTTTTCGGCCTTGGTCGGTTCGGCGGCGGGCTTTTCCTTCTCCGGCTTGTCCAGCACGGTGACCTTGGCCGGCGTGCCCTTGGCCGCTTCCGGTGCCTTGGCCGCAGCAGCGGCCGGGACGGGGGCAGGAGCCGGGGTCGGCGCCGGGGCGGCAGCAGGAGCCGGGGCAGGGGCTGGCGTCGGAGCGGCAGCAGGCGCGGCGGCAGCGGGTACCTTGCCGCCGGGAGCCCGGGAAGAGCCGATCATTTCGCGGATCAGGGACAGCTTGGACTGGGCGTGGGCATTGGAGGAGTCCAGTTGCAGCGCCTTGTCGTAGGCCTGGCTGGCCAGCTTGGCATAGACGTCGCCCAGGTTCTCGTGGGCCACGGCGTAGGAAGGATGGGTGCGGATGGCCATTTCCAGGGCGGTGCGGGCCTTGTCGTACTGCTTCTGCTGGGCGTAGAGCACGGCCAGGTTGTTGTAGGGCTCCGGCAGTTCCGGGAAATCCTCGGTGAGCTTGGTGAAGACCGCGATGGCCTCATTGTTGCGATTCAGCTCGGTGAGAATGATGCCGCGCAGGAAGCGTCCCTGGGCGTCCTTGGGACGGGTGGCGATGTAGGCATCCACTTTTTCCAGGGCCTGGGCGTTCTGTCCCTGTCTGACCATCTTCTGGATATCGGTGATGGCAACGTCGGCCGCCAGGGAAATGTTGGCGGAACCGAGCCCGATCAGGGCGCCGATCAGCAGGGCCGGAAGCAGCCGGGAACGGCTGGAATGGCGCGGCAGGCGGGCAGCTGGCGAAAAGTGGGAACCCATCGTTGTGTTATACTCTCTCGGACGATTTGACGGTGTTTTGCATATGCTGAAGCGAACGCCGAACGGCTTTTTTCAGGCTTTTCGCAAAACTGCCCGATTCTAACAAAGAAGGGCGCCGGAGCGAAGTTGCCGGGCCATCGACCTGGTGAATTTCGGTGCCGTCCGCCTCCCGGGTTCCACGGCAGTTGCCGCTTGTGTCCAGGCCTGCCGTCGGGCGGGTAAGCTCCCGCCCTTTCTTTTGCCCATCCGATAATCCCCATTTTTCTTTCTGCCCATGCTGAAAATCTATAACACCATCGCCCGGGAAAAGCAGGAATTCGTCCCCATTGAAGCCGGCAAGGTGAAAATGTATGTCTGCGGCATGACGGTTTACGATTTCTGCCACCTGGGCCACGCCCGGGTGCTGGTGGTATTCGATGCCGTCTATCGCTGGCTGCGGGCCAGCGGTCTGGACGTGACCTACGTCCGCAACATCACCGACATCGACGACAAGATCATCCGCCGGGCCGTGGAAAACGGCGAGACCATCGGCCAGCTGACCGACCGCTTCATCGCGGCCATGGATGAGGATGCTGCCGCCCTGGGCGTGCAGAAGCCCACCCACGAGCCCCGGGCCACCGAGTATGTGCCCCAGATGCTGGGCCTCATCGGCCAGCTGGAAGCCAACGGCCTGGCCTACAAGGCCGCCGATGGCGACGTGAATTTCTCGGTGCGCAAGTTCCCCGGCTACGGCCGCCTCTCCGGCAAGTCCCTGGACGACCTGCGGGCCGGCGAACGGGTGGAAGTGGATTCGGCCAAGCAGGACCCCCTGGACTTCGTGCTGTGGAAGCACGCCAAGGCAGGCGAGCCGGCCTGGGAATCCCCCTGGGGCGCGGGCCGTCCCGGCTGGCATATCGAGTGCTCGGCCATGAGCTCCGATTTGCTGGGCAAGCATTTCGACATCCACGGCGGCGGCCAGGACCTGCAGTTCCCCCATCACGAGAACGAGATCGCCCAGTCCGAAGGGGCCCACGGTTGCACCTTCGTCAATTACTGGATGCACAACGGCTTCGTGCGGGTGGACGACGAGAAGATGTCCAAGTCCCTGGGCAACTTCTTCACCATCCGCGACGTGCTGAAGAAGTACGACGCCGAAGTGGTGCGCTTCTTCATCCTGCGCGCCCACTACCGCAGCCCCCTCAACTATTCCGACGTCCATCTGGACGACGCCCGGCAGGCCCTGACCCGGTTGTACACCGCCCTCAAGGCGGCGCCGGCGGAAGCGGTGGCGGTGGACTGGAACGAGGCCCATGCCCAGCGCTTCCAGGCGGCCATGGACGACGACTTCAACACGCCGGAAGCCCTGGCGGTGCTGTTCGACCTGGCCAACGAGGCCAATCGCAGCAAGGACTCAGCCGTGGCGGCCCAGCTGAAGGCCCTGGCCGGGGTGCTGGGGCTGCTAGCGCGTTCCCCCGAAGACTATCTCAAGGGACGGGTCGTGTATGGGAGCGGTAATGCCACTATGTCCTTATCTGGTAATGGCGAAGGTACTTTGCTGGTCGGAGGTGGTATTTCCGAAAGTGACATCGAGGCCCGCATCCAGGCCCGCATCGATGCCAAGAAGGCGAAGAACTTTGCCGAGGCCGACCGTCTGCGGGCCGAACTGCTGGCCGCCGGCATCGTGCTCGAGGACTCCGCCCAGGGCACCACCTGGCGCCGGGCCTGAAGCCGGGCCGTCTTCCGCTCTTCCGTATCCGCCTCCCGTCCGGAACGGGGGAAACAAAAAAGCCCGCCATCGGCGGGCTTTTTCTATGCTTGGTCGGTCTAGCGCAGGACCTTGCCGCCGTTGCCGATCACCGTCAGGTCCACGAAGCGGGAACCGTTGTGGTCGCTGGTGGAGTAGCTGACCCGGTAGCCGCCCAGGTCATAGCTGCCCATGCTTTCCAGGGCCGTGGTCAGCTTGTCCCGGGTGAGGTCCTTGCCGGCCCGCTTGATGCCTTCCACCATGACCTTGGCCATGGCATAGCCCTCGACGCCGTAGTAGGGAGACTGGCTCTGCTTGCCCATGGTGGTCATCAGCTTGCGGTATTCCCGCACCAGGGGGTTGGAGTCGTTCCAGGGATAGGGCATGACCTGGGAGATGCCGATGCCCCGGGCGTCGTTGCCCAGTTCCTTCACCAGCAGGTCGGCGCCCACCGGGGAGAGGGTCATGAACTGGGGGGTCTGGCCGTGCTTGCGCATCTGGCGCACGAACTCGGCGGTGGGCTTGTACAGGGTGACCATGATCACGGCCTGGGGCGTGACCTTGGAAATGGCTTCCACCGCCTTGGCCACGTCCAGGGAATTGCGTTCCACGGTGCCGACGGCGGAGGGGGCCAGGCCGTGCTTCTTCAGGGCGGCGGTGACGCCGTCCAGGCCGGACTTGCCGAAGCCGTCGTTCTGGTAGAAGACGGCGATGTTCTTCAGGCCGAGGGAGGCCAGCTGGCTGACGATGGCATCGGTTTCGTTGGCATAGCTGGCGCGCACGTTGAACATGTAGCGGTTCACCGGGTTGCGCAGGGTTTCGGCGCCGGAGATGGTGCCCACCAGGGGCACCTTGGCGCCGGAGAACACTTCCATGGCGGCAGTGGTGGGAGAGGAGCCGTAGAAGGCCAGCAGGGCGAAGGCCTTTTCGTCGTGGATCAGCTTCTTGGTATTGGCCACGGCCCGGTCGGTCTCGTAGCCGTCGTCCAGGGAAACCAGTTCCAGCTTGCGGCCGTTGATGCCGCCGCCCTTGTTGATCTGCTCGAAGTAGGCGGTGATGCTTTCCCGCATTTCCGTGCCGTAGATGCCGTTGGGGCCGGAGAAGGGGGCGGACATGCCGAGGGTGATGGTGCTGTCGGTGACCCCGTTCTCTGCCTTGGCGGCGCCGGACAGCAGGGCGCAGGAGGCCATTAACAGGGATGCCAGACGGTGACGAAAGCGCTTCATTTTTCCCTCCTTGAGCGTCATTTTGTGGTGTGTTGTGGGGGAGGACTATGGCATTGGTCGGGCCGGATTGCAAGACGCCGCCTGGCTTTGCGGCCCGAAAAAAAGGCGGCCCGGAGGCCGCCCTGGTCTGTCTCCGGGACTACTGCCCGAAGAAATCCTTCACCTTGTCCATCCAGCTCTGGGCTTTCGGATTGTGGTTGGCGGAATCGCCCTGGCTGATCTCCTCCAGTTCCCGCAGCAGTTCCTTCTGGCGCTCGGTGAGATTGACCGGGGTTTCCACCACCACGTGGCACAGCAGGTCGCCGTGCACATGGCTGCGCACGCCCTTGATGCCCTTGCCGCGCAGGCGGAAGACCTTGCCCGACTGGGTTTCCGCCGGGATCTTGATCTTGGCGGCACCGTCCAGGGTGGGGATTTCGATTTCCCCGCCCAGGGCGGCGGTGGTGAAGCTGATGGGCATCTCGCAATGCAGGTCGTTGTGGTCCCGCTGGAAGACGGAGTGGGCCTTGAGGTGGATCTGCACGTAAAGGTCGCCCGGGGGGCCGCCATTGACGCCGTGTTCCCCTTCGCCGGCAAGCCGGATGCGATCGCCTTCGTCCACCCCGGCCGGAATCTTCACCGACAGGGTCTTGTGCTGCTTGACCCGGCCGGCGCCATGGCAGGTGCCGCAGGGGTCGGGAATGATGCGGCCGGTGCCGTGGCACTTGGGACAGGTCTGCTGGATGGAGAAGAAGCCCTGCTGCAGCCGTACCTGGCCGCTGCCCTGGCAGGTGGGGCAGGTCTTGGGCTGGGTGCCGCTCTTGGCGCCGGAGCCGCTGCAGGTGTCGCAGACTTCCATGGTGGGGATGCGGATCTTGGTTTCCGTCCCCTTGGCCGCCTGCTCCAGGCTGATTTCCAGGTTGTAGCGCAGATCGGCGCCGCGGTAGATGTTGGAACGGCCACCGCCGCCACCGCCGGCACGGCCGCCGAAGATGTCGCCGAAGATGTCGGCGAAGGCATCGCCGAAACCGCCACCGCCAAAGCCGCCGCCCCCGCCGAAACCGCCGGCCTGGGGATCGACCCCGGCGTGGCCGTACTGGTCGTAGGCAGCCCGCTTCTGGCCGTCGGAGAGGATCTCGTAGGCTTCCTTGGCTTCCTTGAACTGCTCTTCGGCCTTGGGGTTATCCGGATTGCGGTCCGGATGGAATTTCATGGCCAGCTTGCGGTAGGCCTTCTTGATCTCGTCGTCGCTGGCATCCCGATTGACGCCGAGGACTTCGTAAAAATCTTTTTTTGCCATTTCAGCTCTCTAAAAGGCATGGCCGCAAAGCGTGCAAAGGGGCCTTCCGGCCTGGCTTTGCACGTCCTTGCGACCCATGGTCGGACCGGAAGAGGAGATTACTTCTTGTCCTTCACCTCGGTGAACTCGGCATCCACCACGTCGCCCTCCACGGTCTTCTCGCCGCCGGAAGCTGCACCGGCTTCGGCACCGGGGGCGCCGCCGGCAGCCTGCTGCTGGGCGTACATCTTCTCGCCCAGCTTCTGGGCGGCGGCGGCCAGGGCCTGGGTCTTGGCTTCGATCTCGGCCTTGTCGGTGCCGCGCACGGCGTCTTCCACTTCCTTGATGGCGGCTTCGATGGCGGCCTTTTCCTCGTCGGACAGTTCCTTGCCGTACTCGGTCAGGGACTTCTTGGTCATGTGCACCATGCCGTCGGCCTGGTTGCGGGCGTCGGCCAGCTCATGGACCTTCTTGTCCTCTTCGGCGTGCAGCTCGGCATCGCGCACCATGCGTTGCACTTCTTCCTCGGAGAGGCCGGAGGAGGCCTGGATCTTGATCTTGTTTTCCTTGCCGGTGGCCTTGTCCTTGGCGGAGACATGCAGGATGCCGTTGGCGTCGATGTCGAAGGTGACTTCGATCTGGGGCATGCCGCGGGGGGCCGGCGGGATGTCGGACAGGTTGAACTGGCCCAGACTCTTGTTGCCGGAAGCCACTTCCCGCTCACCCTGCAGCACGTGGATGGTCACGGCGTTCTGGTTGTCGTCGGCAGTGGAGAAGACCTGGCTGGCCTTGGTCGGGATGGTGGTGTTCTTCTGGATCAGCTTGGTCATGATGCCGCCCAGGGTTTCGATACCCAGGGACAGGGGAGTCACGTCCAGCAGCAGCACGTCCTTCACTTCACCCTGCAGCACGCCGCCCTGGATGGCAGCGCCGACGGCCACGGCTTCGTCCGGGTTCACGTCCTTGCGGGGATCCTTGCCGAAGAACTCCTTCACCTTGTCCTGCACCTTGGGCATGCGGGACTGGCCGCCCACCAGGATCACGTCGTCGATGTCGCTGACCTTGACGCCGGCATCCTTCAGCGCGGTGGCGCAGGGAGCGATGGTGCGTTCCACCAGGTCGTCCACCAGGGATTCGAACTTGGCCCGGGTGATCTTCTGGGTCAGGTGCTTGGGACCGGAAGCGTCGGCAGTGATGTAGGGCAGGTTGATTTCGGTCTGCTGGGAGGAGGACAGCTCGATCTTGGCCTTTTCGGCGGCTTCCTTCAGGCGTTGCAGGGCCAGCACGTCCTTGGACAGGTCGGCGCCCTGTTCCTTCTTGAATTCGGTGACGATGTAGTCGATCAGGCGCTGGTCGAAGTCTTCGCCGCCGAGGAAGGTGTCGCCGTTGGTGGACAGCACTTCGAACTGGTGCTCGCCGTCGATTTCGGCGATTTCGATGATGGAGATGTCGAAAGTGCCGCCACCCAGGTCATACACGGCGATTTTCTTGTCGCCCTGCTTCTTGTCCATGCCGAAGGCCAGGGCCGCGGCGGTGGGTTCGTTGATGATGCGCTTCACTTCCAGACCGGCGATGCGGCCGGCGTCCTTGGTGGCCTGGCGCTGGCTGTCGTTGAAGTAGGCGGGCACGGTGATGACGGCCTCGGTCACTTCCTCGCCCAGGTAGTCCTCGGCGGTCTTCTTCATCTTGCGCAGCACTTCGGCGGAAACCTGGGGCGGGGCGATCTTCTTGTCGCGCACCTCCACCCAGGCATCACCGTTGTCGGCCTTGACGATCTTGTAGGGCATCAGGGCGATGTCCTTCTGCACTTCCTTCTCTTCGAAGCGGCGGCCGATCAGGCGCTTCACCGCGAACAGGGTGTTGCGCGGGTTGGTCACGGCCTGGCGCTTGGCGGGGGCGCCGCACAGCACTTCACCGTCTTCGGCATAGGCGACGATGGAGGGGGTGGTGCGGGTGCCTTCGGAGTTTTCGATGACCTTGGGCTGGCCGCCTTCCATGATGGCGACGCAGGAGTTGGTGGTGCCCAGGTCGATACCGATGATCTTGCCCATGTTTCGTGTCCTTTCAGAGTGGCGGCGGTGGGGGCCTTCGGCCCGGCGCACCCGCCGGAATCAATACGAATTGCTTTCTGCACCCCAAATGGGGGTGGGGTCGGCTATTTCAAGGCTGTTTCCAGCCTTTTTTGCCGAAAATCAGGCGTCCTTGCCCTTGGCGACCATGACCATGGCCGGGCGCAGCACCCGGTCGGCGATGAGGTAGCCCTTTTGCAGCACATTCACCACGGTGTTGGGTTCCTGCTCGGACTCCACCATGCCGATGGCCTGGTGCTTGTTGGGGTCGAACTTCTGGCCCACGGGGTTCTCTTCCTTGACGCCGGATTTCTCGAAGGCGGAGAGGAGGTTCTTCAGGGTCATGTCCACGCCGACCCGCAGGGAGTCGGGGTTGGTGTCGGCCAGGGCCATTTCCAGGGTGTCCTTCACCGGCAGCAGGCTCTCGGCGAATTTCTCGATGGCGAACTTGGAGGCCTTGGCAATGTCTTCCTGGGCCCGGCGACGCATGTTCTCGGTCTCGGCCTTGGCCCGCAGCCAGGCGTCGTGGTGTTCCTGGGCGTTCAGTTCGGCCTGGCGCAGCAGCTCTTCCAGGCTCGGGGTGGTGTCGGTCTGGCCTGCAGCGGGCTGGGCCACGGATTCGGGGGCATTGGCATCGCCGCCCAGTTCCAGGGGTTCCTGAGGCTTGTTTTGATCTTGCATGGGGATTCTCCGGAAAAACTTTTCTCCACGTGGGGGCGCTCTCGGGGATTTCAAGCCCCGGGGCGTGATTAATTTCCGCCGGCCTCCGCCGGGGCTTTGCTAGCATCTGCCGATGCAGACCAAAACGCCTCGCGGGGACTGAACCATGCCGGAACGCATCGGCCGCTACGAAGTCGTCCGGGAACTGGGACGGGGAGCCACCTCCATCGTCTATCTGGCCCGGGACCCGCAGGCCGTGGACGAGTCGCGCCGTCAGGTGGCGCTCAAGCTGATGCGCCTGGGGGGGGAGAATGCGGCCCTCTCGCGGCGCCTGCTGAAGCTGTTCCAGACCGAGGGCAGCATTGCCCGGCGCCTGGACCATCCTCACATCACCCGGGTCTTCGACGCGGTGATGGAAGAGGTCAATGGGGAGCAGCGCACCTACATGGTCATGGAGTACGTGAATGGCACGCCCCTGGACCAGTTCTGCGCCATCGACCGCCTGCTGCCCATGCACCGGGTGGTGGGCATCATCTTCAAGTGCTGCCTGGCCCTGGACTACGCCTTCCGCCAGGGGGTGGTGCACCGGGACATCAAGCCGGCCAACATCCTCATCGATGCCGACGACAATCCCAAGATCACCGATTTCGGCCTGGCCCTGAATCTGCAGAAGGACGTGGGCAAGGATTCCACCTTCGTCATGGGAGTGGGTTCGCCGGCCTACATGTCGCCGGAGCAGGTCAAGGGTTATCCCCTCAACCACAAGACCGACCTCTATTCCCTCGGGGTGGTGCTGTTCCAGCTGCTCACCGGCCGCACGCCTTTCCGGGCCCCCACGTCGGCAGCCCTCATGTACAAGATCGTGAACATGGATACGCCCTCGGTCTGCGCCCTCAATCCGGCCATTCCGGAGGCCATGGACGGCATCATCCGCCGGGCCCTGGAGAAGGACCTTTACAGCCGCTACCGCAACGGGGCCGATTTCGCCAAGGACCTGTCCACCGTCCGCTACCAGATCCTGGACGAGGACGACACGGCCCGGGACATGGTCCGCTTCGACCGGCTGCGGCAGCTGCCCTTCTTCGCCAGCTTCGAGGATGTGGAACTGTGGGAGGTGCTGCGCATCAGCATCTGGCGCGAGATTGCGCCCAAGGTGGAGTTGATGCGGGAAGGGGACGAGGACCGGCGCTTCGGCATCATCGTCAGCGGCTATGCCGAGGTTTCCCGGGACGGGCGCGCCATCTGCCGCCTGGGGGCCGGCGAGGTGCTGGGGGAAATGGCCTACCTGCATCCGGAAAGCCCGGAGCGCAGTGCCAGCGTGGTCACCCTGGAGTCCACCGTCTTCCTCGAGGTCAGCGGCCCGGCCCTGGAACTGGCCTCGGAAGAGCTGATCGAGCGCATGCGCCGTGCCCTCATGGCCCGGGTGGTGGAGCGGCTGCGGGAGGCGGACAAGATCCTGGCCCGCTTCGGCGACAAGGCGGTGGAGGGGGGCGGTGCCCGCAGCGGCGGCGTTGATTACGCCGAGCTCGACTGCGACCTGGAATTGCTGCCGCCCATCGAGTAGCGGACTGACCGCCGCCGGCAGCGCCGCAACAAAAGAAAACGCCCGGAGGCTTGGTGCCTGCCGGGCGTTTTTTGTGGGCGGTCCGGGATCAGACCTTGAAGCGACCCACCGTGTTCTGCAGGGAATCGGCCAGGGCTTCCAGGGACTGGGCGGCGGCAGCCGTCTGCTCCACGGATTCGTTGTTTTCCCGGGCCATGGCGGCGATGGCCTCGATGCTGTCCGCCACTTCGCCGCTGACCCGACGCTGCTCGTCGGTGGCGCCGGCGATGGCATCCAGGCCGTGGCCCACTTCGGTGACGGAGCCGTTGGCGGCCTGCAGGATGTCGGCCACGTTGGTGACCGAAGCCTGGCTGGAGGACAGGTGGCCCAGGCCCTCTTCGATGGCCCGCCGCACATTGACCGACTGGGCCGAGAGGGTTTCGGTGATGGCATCGATCTCGCTGGCGGAGCGGGAGGACTTCTCGGCCAGTTTGCGCACCTCGTCGGCCACCACGGCGAAGCCCCGGCCCTGCTCGCCGGCCCGGGCCGCCTCGATGGCGGCGTTGAGGGCCAGCAGGTTGGTCTGCTCGGCGATGTCCTTCACTTCCTGGGTCATCTTGTTGATGGCGTCGGTGTTGCGCACGAACTCATTCACCGACTCGGCCATTTCCTTGACCGTCTGCTCCACGTTGTTCATTTCCTCGAGCAGGTGGCCCAGGCTCTTGTTGCCTTCCTCGGAGCGCTTCAGGCTTTCCTGGGACTGCTGTTGCACGTGCTCGGCGCTCTGGGAAATGGCGGCGATGGACGACACCATCTGTTCCACGGCGGAGGCGGCAGTGACGGACTTCTCGTTCTGCTGGTGGGAGCCGTCGGCCACCTGGGAGGCGCTCTGGGCCAGGGCATGGGCCTTGGCGGAAACCTCGGTGGCGGACTGGCTGACCTGGCGCACCAGGGTGGAGAAGTTCTCCATCACCTGATTGAAGACGGTGGCGGCCAGGCCCACTTCGTCCCGGCCCTTCACTTCCAGGCGGCGGGTGAGGTCCCCTTCGCCGGTGGCGATGTCCTGCAGGCCGTGGGTCAGATGCTCGATGGGAATGGTGACGAAGTGGCGGATGAAGAGGTAGATCACCGCCAGCAGCAGCAGGCTGGCACCGAAGGCGGCGGCAGCGATCTTCAGGCGGAAGGCGTTGACCTCGGCGTCCACCTTGTCGAGGGAAACCTTCATGCTGACCAGGCCGAGGACGGAACCTTCCGGCACCTGGTGGCACATGATGCAGTTCTTGCCCAGGTAGTTGGTGGAAGCCAGGGTGGGGGTGACCACCCGCAGGTAGGTGGCGCCGTTTTCTTCATGCACGGCGGTATAGGCCTTGCCGCTCTGCATCGCCTGTTGCTCGATGCTGTCCATGGGACGTTTGTCCTTGGTGTCGGGGCCGAAAATCTTGCTCACGGCTTCGCCGCGGACCACGTGCAGGTCCTTGATGACGGAGAGCTGCTTGATCTGGTCGAGGAAGACTTCGCGCTGGCCGACGGTGCCGGTGATCATCATGCCGGTGAGGCCGGCCATGGTCATTTCGTGGATGCTGCCGGCAAAATCCTTGGCTTGGCCGATGGCTGTTTCCCGATTGACTTCGGATTCCCAGACGATCATGCCTGTCCATACGGCAATGAGCATGAACCAGATGGCTGCGGTGAGGCGCACCCAGATTTTCAAATCGGCGATACGAGCCATAATCTCCCTTGGTCCTCGGCTTTAATTTGTCGGTCCTGCCGCTATACAGTCAAGTCCAGTTGTTGGATCGAGCCAACGCCTCCATTCTGCTGTAAAAACACGCCGGAAGCCAGCACTGAAGCCTGTAGCCGGTTCTGCGCCGTCTTCACCTCGAAGGGGGTGGCCAGATGTTGCAGGCCGATGGCGCCCACGCCCTTGTCTGCCAGGGAAAGTAGCTGGTCCCGGCCAGCCCCGTCTTTGATCCAGATTCTTAACTGTTCGAAAATGGGGTCGTTCTCGTCGATCCAGCCGTTGCGGTCGGCGTCGTAGGCGGCCAGTTCGGCAAAGCCGTCGCCGCTGCGGGTGCCGAACAGCTCGCCGCCGTCCGTGGCGCTGCCGTTGCCGTCCTTGTCGAAAACCAGGAAACCGCTGCCGCCGCTGGTGAAGTTGATCATGTCGTCCTTGCCGTCGCTGTCGATGTCGAAGGCGAAGCGCTGGTCGGTCAGCTGGGCGGCGGTGCCGGCGAAATTGAGCACCAGGGGGTCCTTCTTCACCGCATCGCCGGCGCGGAGGCTGACGCTGCTTTCCTCGTGGTAGAGCCGGCTCATGGCCAGGTTGAGGTCGAAGCTGATTTCCTTGCCGTCGCTGGTGCGCACCTTTCCCTGGGCGGAGAAGGTGGTCTGTTCCATTTCCGTGTAGGACTCGTGGTGGTCGTATTCAACCCCGTAGCCGGCCTTGGCCGGTGCTGCGCCGGCCGGTACGCCGCCCGCTGCCTGGCCGGCCGCAAGCGTGCCCGTTCCGGCGCTGAGATCGGTCTGGCTGAGGAGTTCGATCTTGCGGCCGGTGAAGTACTCGATCAGGGTCTTGAGCAGGGCCAGCTTGGGGTCCAGCGTCTCTTCGGCCTTGGCGCCGGCAGCCTCCACCCCGTCCTGGGCCTGGGCCGCCAGGGCTTCCGGGGACAGGCTGACACTGGTGGCCGGCGATGTCGGGGAGGCTGTCGCCAAGTCGCCGTTGCCTTCGAAGTCGGGTCGCCGGTCGCCGACCCAGACGCGCAGGCTTTCGCTGACTTCATGGTGTTGCAGGCTGGCATGGCTGGCGGCCATCTGGACGTCGGCAGAGGCGATTTTCATGGGAGGCTCCGGGTGGCGGGTGGCTACCTCGTCTACGGCCTCCCGGAGCAAAGGTTGAGGCGTTTCTACACGTCCACGCTGCGCAGCCAGCGGATCAGGTTGGCTGCATCCATGGCGCCGGCCTGGCGGGCCACTTCCCGGCCGCCGCGGAAGAGGGCCAGGGTGGGAATGCTGCGGATGCCGAAGCGGGCGGCCATGGCCGGTTCGGCTTCCGTATCCAGCTTGAGCAGGCGGTAATGGGGTTCCAGTTGCCGGGCCGCCTGGGCGAAGGCGGGAGCCATCATGCGGCAGGGGCCGCACCAGGGGGCCCAGAAATCCACCAGCAGGGGCAGGTCGGAGCGGCCCAGGTGGGCCTCCAGGGCGGCGCTATTGACTGCCAGGGGCTCGCCGGTGAACAGCGCTGCCTTGCAGCGGCCGCAGGTGGGCTGTTCGGTCAGGCGCTGGGTGGGCAGGCGATTGACGGCCTGACAGTGGGGGCAGACCAGGTGCAGGGATTCGGGGGCGGCCATGGCGGGCTCCTTGATTAGACTTGTCTAATATGGAGACGCCGCCCCGGTCTTCAAGAGGGGGTCAGCGGGAGGCGCCCCGGGCCTGGGCCCGCAGGGCGCTTTGCTCCAGGGCCGCCTGGTCCGGGGCTTCCCGGGTGGGCCAGCCTGAAAGGTGCGTCGTGACGATGTCGGCGAGGGCCTCGATCCAGTCCGGCCGCTCGTTGAGGCAGGGGATGTAGCCGTAGGTCTTGCCGCCGGCAGCGAGGAAATCGGCCTTGCCCTCCATGGCGATCTCCTCCAGGGTTTCCAGGCAGTCGGAGGTGAAGCCGGGGCAGATGACGTCCACCCGTTCCACCCCTTCCTTGGCCAGCCGGTGCAGGGTGGGGGCGGTGTAGGGCTGCAGCCATTCGGCCTTGCCGAAGCGGGACTGGAAGCAGATTTCCACCTGCTCCTTGGGCAGGCCCAGGGCTTCGCTGAGCAGGCGGCCGGTCTTCAGGCATTCGCAGTGGTAGGGGTCCCCCAGTTCCAGGGTGCGTTTGGGCACGCCGTGGAAGCTCAGCATGAGACGGTAGGAAGGGCCGGGCTGGCCGTTCTCCGCCCAGTACTGGCGCACGCTGGCGGCCAGGGCGGCGATGTAGCCGGGATGGTCGTGGAAATTGCGCACGGCGCGGATTTCCGGCTGGTTGCGGCTCTGCTGCAGCCAGGCGTAGGCCGCATCCAGGGCGGTGGCCGAGGTGCTGCCGGCGTACTGGGGATAGAGGGGCAGCAGCAGGATGCGGGTGCAGTTCTGCTGCTTCAGCCGCTCCAGGGCATCGGCCACGGAGGGCTGGCCGTAGCGCATGGCGTAATCCACCACCAGACGGTGGCCGGCCTGGCCCAGGGCGCCCTTGAGCAGCTTGGCCTGGCGTTCCGTGTGTACCCGCAGGGGCGAGCCTTCGGGCAGCCAGACGGAGGCGTACTTGGCCGCCGACTTGGCGGGGCGGGTGTTGAGGATGATGCCGTTGAGGATGGGCCACCAGATGAGGCGGGGAATCTCCACCACCCGGGGGTCGGAGAGGAATTCCTTGAGATAACGGCGCAGGGCCGGCGCCGTGGGGGCATCGGGGGTGCCCAGGTTGATCAGCAGAACCCCGGTCTGGGGGGCGGTGCCATGCTTGAATTCGGGTTCCGGACGGAAAAAGGGCATCAGGTATTGGCCTGGTAGGTAAGGGCGGAGGAGAGCAGCTTGGCGGTGATGTCCACGATGGGGATGACCCGCTCGTAGGCCATGCGGGTGGGGCCGATGACGCCGACGGAGCCCACCACCTGGCCATTCACCTCGTAGGGGGCGGTGACGACGCTGCATTCGTCCAGGGGCGCCAGGCCCGATTCGCCGCCGATGTAGATCTGCACGCCGTCGGCGTTGTTGGAGATGTCGAGCAGACGCACCAGGCCGGTCTTCTGTTCGAAGAGGTCGAACAGCTCCCGCAGCCGCTTCATGTTGGAGGACAGTTCCTCCACTTCCAGCAGGTTCTTCTCGCCGGAGATGACGTACTGGCTGGCGCTGTCGTTCAAGGCCTGGTTGCCGGCCTCCAGGGCCGAGGCCATGAGGATCTTCAGGTCGTCCTGCAACTGCTGGATTTCGCCGGTGAGGCGCTGGCGGATCTGGTCGAAGTCCAGGCCGGCGTAATTGTGGTTCAGGTAATTGGCCGCCGTCGTCAGCTCCGACGGCGAGTAGGGCCGTTCGGTGAGCAGGATGCGGTTCTGCACGTCGCCGTCGGTGGTGACGATGATGAGCAGGATGCGCTTTTCCGAGAGGCCGAGGAATTCGATCTGGCGGATGGTCGGCGTCTTGCGCCGCGGCGTCACGACGATGCCGGCAAACTGGGTCAGTTCCGAGAGCAGGTGGGAGGCGTTGCCGATCAGCTGCTGGGGCTGGGTCTGGATCAGCTGCCCTTCCATCTCGTGGATCTGGTTTTCCTGCAGGGGCTGCACCGCCAGCAGGCTGTCCACGAACAGGCGGTAGCCCCGGGGCGTGGGAATGCGGCCGGCGGAGGTGTGGGGGCTGGCGATGAAACCCTGTTCCTCCAGGTCCGCCATGACGTTGCGGATGGTGGCCGGCGACAGGTCCAGCCCGGAGAAGCGGGAGAGGGCGCGGGAGCCCACCGGTTGGCCTTCGGCGATGTACCGTTCGACCAGGGTCTTGAGCAGGATGCGGGCGCGGTTGTCGAGCATGAATCGATTTTACCGAAAATCGCCGGGGCCGCCAGGAGTTGCATCCGCGCCGTGCCGCCGGGGGCGGGGGGTTTTGTGGTTTAATGCGGGCCATGAAAGGCTCCGGTCACCATTCCCCTTCGCGTCCCATGGCACTTCCCCGCACCATTGCCCTGATTGGCAAATACCACAGCCCGGAAATTGCCGAATCCCTGCGTTCCCTCGGCCAGTATCTGAGCGAGCGGGGCGTCTCGGTGCTGGTGGAGGCCGATACGGCCGCCAATGTGGGGGAAAGCCGCTGGATGACCGGCGATTTCCAGTTCATCGGCGCCCATGCCGATCTGGCCATCGTCCTCGGCGGCGACGGCACCATGCTCAACGCCGCCCGCCACCTGGCCCGCTACAAGGTGCCCCTGGTGGGCGTGAACCAGGGCCGCCTGGGGTTCATGACCGACATTGCCCGCTGCGACATGCTGTCCTGCATGGAAGACCTGCTGGACGGTCGCTTCGTGCCGGAGGAGCGCCTGATCCTGGACGCCGAGGTGATCCGGGACGGCAAGGAAGTCTGCGCCAACCAGGCCCTCAACGACGTGGTGATGGACAAGGGTGCCATCGGCCGCATGATCGAATTCGAGCTGTTCATCGACGGCGAGTTCATCTACAACCTGCGGGCCGACGGCCTCATCATCTCCACTCCCACCGGCTCCACCGCCTACGCCCTCTCGGCCAACGGCCCCATCCTGCACCCGACCCTGGGCGGCATCGCCCTGGTGCCCCTCTGTCCCCATTCCCTGACCAACCGGCCGATCACGGTGTCGGACCGCTGCGAGATCGAGTTGCGGGTGATCCAGTCCGCCGACGCCCGGGTGCACTTCGACGGCCAGGTGGCCTTCGACATCCGTCCCGACGACTGCGTGCGCATGCGCCGCTCCGCCTACAACGTCTGTTTCCTGCACCCGCCCGGCTACAGCTACTTCGCCATGCTGCGTCAGAAGCTCCACTGGAGCAAACGTCCCAAGGGGCCCTGAACCATGCTGCAACGTCTGAACATTCGCGATTTCGTCCTGGTGGACCGGCTGGAGCTGGATTTCCAGGGCGGCTTCGGCGCCCTCACCGGCGAGACCGGCGCCGGCAAGTCCATCCTGGTGGACGCCCTGGCCTTCGTCCTCGGCGAGCGGGCCGACAGCGGCCTGCTGCGGGCCGGGGCCGAGAAGACCGAAGTGGGGGCCGAGTTCGACATCCGTGCCCTGGCCGAACTGAAATCCTGGCTGGCGGAGAACGACTTCGCCGCTGACGATGACCTGCTGCTGCGTCGCATCCTGGATGCGGGCGGCCGTTCCCGGGCCTACATCAACGGCTCTGCCGCCACCCTGCAGCAACTGCGGCAGGCCGCCGAATGGCTGGTGGACATCCACGGCCAGCACGCCCACCAGTCCCTGTTGCGGGGCGAGGCCCAGCGCCAGCTGCTGGACGCCCATGCCGGCCATGCCGACCTGGCCCGCAGCGTCGGCGAAGCCTGGCGCACCTGGCGCGACGCCCGGGATTCCCTGGAGGCGGCAGCCGAAGGCGGCGAAGCCCTGGCCCGAGAGCGGGAACAGCTGGAATGGCAGGTGCGGGAACTGGAGACCCTGGCCTTCTCCGCCGACGAGTGGGAAAACCTCAACCAGGAACACAAGCGCCTGGCCCATGCCGCCTCCCTGCTGGAAGGGGCCCAGTTTTCCCTGGGCCTGCTGGCCGAAGGCGAGGGGGCCTGCGAAGCCCAGGTGCGTGCCGTGGCCTCCCGTCTCGACGGCCTGGCCGAATACGATCCGGCCCTGAGTGAAGTGGCCCAACTGGTGCAGTCGGCCGAAGCCGAGCTGGCCGAAGCCGTCAGCGCCCTGCGCCGCTACGCCGACCGGGTGGATCTGGACCCGGCCCGCCTGGCCGAGGTGGAACGCCGCCTGGAGGCCGTCATGGGCTGCGCGCGCAAGTTTCGCGCCCTGCCGGAGGAACTGCCGGAACTGTTGTCCCGCTGGCAGCAGCGTCTCGCCGAACTGGGCGAGGCGGGCGATCTGGCGGCCCTGCAGGCCAGGGTGGATGCGGCTCGCCAGCAATACGACAAGGATGCGGCCAAGCTCTCCAAGGCCCGGGTCAAGGCGGCCAAGGCCCTGGGCGACGAGGTCAGCCAGGGCATGCAGGAACTGGCCCTGGGCGGCGGCCGTTTCGAAATCGCCCTGGTGCCCGTGGCCGGCGGCAATGCCCACGGCCTGGAAAACATCGAATTCCGCATCGGCGGCCTGGCCGGCAGCGAGGCCCGCTCCCTGGCCAAGGTGGCCTCCGGCGGCGAACTGTCCCGCATCAGCCTGGCCATCCAGGTGGTCACCAGCCGCCAGGCCAGCGTCCCCACCCTGATTTTCGACGAGGTGGACGTGGGCATCGGCGGCGGCGTCGCCGAGGTGGTGGGGCGTCTGCTGCACCGCCTGGGCCGGGAGCGTCAGGTGCTGTGCGTCACCCACCTGCCCCAGGTGGCGGCCCGGGCCGACTGGCAGTGGCAGGTGGCCAAGTCCAAGGAAGGCGCCGCCATCAAGAGCCGGGTCACGCCCCTGGATGCGGCGGGTCGGGTGGAGGAAATCGCCCGCATGCTGGGCGGCGTGGAAATCACCGCCACCACCCGGCAGCACGCCAAGGAACTGCTGGGTCAGGGCTGAGCCCGACTTGGCCCCGGCCCGGGGCCTGGGCTATGGTGAGGTAATCTACTTTCCCGCAAACGGGGCTGTCGCCCCGCTGCGGCCTTGAGTGTCTGCCATGATCGGCTCCCTCTCAGCTTCCGGCATTGCCAGTGTCTATCCTGTCGCCACGGGAGGCGTTGCCGCGCCCGTGCAGCGGCCGGCGGCCGGCGGCGCCAAGGCGGCCGAGAGCGGCAGCGGGGCATCCTCGTCGGGCAGTGGCAGCGCGGCGGCCTCAGGTGCCGAGTGGAACGGGGGCTACGGCCAGTCCCTCGGCAAGAACCCCTTCGCCGCCGCTGCCGGGAAGAGCGAGCTGTCGGAGGACGAACAGCGGCAGGTGGAAAAGCTGAAGGAGACGGACCGCAAGGTGCGCGCCCACGAGCAGGCCCACATCGCAGCCGGCGGCGCCCTGGTCCAGGGCGGTGCCAGCTATACCTACGACAAGGGGCCGGACGGCCGCATGTATGCGGTGGCGGGAGAGGTTTCCATCGATGTGTCGCCGGGCCGCACGCCGGAGGAAAGTCTGGCCAAGGCCCAGCAGATCCGTGCCGCCGCCATGGCGCCGGCCGATCCTTCGCCCCAGGACCGGCGCGTGGCGGCAGGTGCCGCCAGGCTGGAGAGCAGCGCCCGGGCCGAGCAGGCGAAGCAAGAGTCAAGCGAGGCGACTGCGGCCCAGGAGGGAAGCGGTTCCACCGGAGGTGTGTCTGGAGAGCAAGCGTCGACGCCGGTTGCGGCCGAGGCTGCCGCGGCAGTTCCGTCTGGTGCGGCTTCTGGCGGTGGGGCCAGGGGAGAGGCGGCCTATCGGCTGGAGAGCGTGGGCGTCAGGGAAACGGCTATTTTCCGCTCCCGCGTCGATCTCTTCGCCTGAGGCGCGGATTCCGCCGCGGGGCGGTAGCGCTGCACGGCATTCTCGAAGAAGCCTTCGCTGCGCAGTTTTTCCACCGCGCTGCGGATGCGGGGCAGGTGGCCGAGCTGGGGGGATTTCTTCGACATCTGGGCCCACACCTCGGTCTTCTGCAGCATCAGGCGCGGCCAGGGCTGGCTCGGGTAGCCCCGCTTCTGCAGCAGGTGGTGCAGGGAGATGCTGTTGCCGGCGATGGCGTCCAGGCGGCCGCTGAGGAACATGTCCACCAGGGTTTCGTAGTCCCGCACTTCCACCTTGTTCAAACCGGCGTCGCCGTCGAAACGGGGGTTGAGGCGGATGTCCTTGACCAGGCCGATGCGCAGGCCCTGCAGGTCGTCATAGCTGCGCAGGGTGCTGCCGGGGCGGGCCAGCACCAGGGTGTGGAAGCTGAAGAGATAGCCCGCGTACTCGACGTAGGCATCCCGGTCGTCGGAGCGGATCAGATAGGTCAGGTCGCAGTCGCCGCTCTGCAGCTCCTTGCCGACCCGGCCATAGGGCAGGGTGTTCAGTTCCAGGCTGAGGCCGGTTTCCCTGGCCAGTTCCCGGCTGATGTCCACGAACACGCCGCTGAGCTGGCTCTTGCGTTCGCCGCCGCCGTCCCGGCTGTAGTAGGCCCAGGGTTCGCTGTGCATGAGGCCCACCCGCAGGCCGGCCGTGGCCGTGTCGCCGCTATGGGCGAGAGCCGACAGGCCCAGGCAGAACAGGGCCAGCGCATGGCGGGACAGGGATCGACGGGAAAACCCCATGGAGGCGCATAGGCGTAACGATGTAGAACAAAAGTTATACCCCGCCCCTCCCAGGGGGTCAAGCGCCGGTGCTCAGCAGGGTGGCGCCGCCGGTCAGGACGAAGACCAGGGCGGCGAGGCGGCGGATCCAGTCCAGAGGCAGGCGATGGGCCAGCTTTTCGCCGATCAGCACGGCCGGCACGTTGGCGATCATCATGCCCAGGGTGGTGCCCAGGACCACGGCGGCCAGGGAATCGAAGCGGGCGGCCAGGGCCACCGTGGCGAACTGGGTCTTGTCCCCCATCTCCGCCAGGAAGAAGGCGATCAGGGCCGTGATGAAGGCGCCGCGGGCCAGGGTCTTGGGGGTCTCGTCGTCGTCCAGGGTGTCCGGCTTCAGGGTCCACAGGCCGAAGGCGATGAACAGGATGCCCACCGACCAGCGCAGGATTTCCGGGCTCAGCAGGGAGGCGGCCCAGGCTCCGACGGAACCGGCCAGGGCATGGTTGGCCACGGTGGCGACGAAGATGCCGGCGATGATAGCCCAGGGCCGGCGCAGGCGTGCCGCCAGGACGAAGGAGAGAAGTTGGGTCTTGTCGCCGATTTCAGCCAGGGCGACCAGCAGGGTGGAGGTGAGGAGGGCGTCCATACAAAATAAAAGCCGGGGCAAGCCCCGGCGTCATGGCAAAGGAATGGGAGGGTCAGGCGTCGTGGGGCAGGTGGTGCTTGTCCACGTGGGCGTCCGGGGAGTTGCGGTGGGGACAGTTTTCCTTGAGGCACTCGGCGTAGAGGTAGAGGGCGTGCTCCTGGATGGCGAAGCCCCGTTCCTTGGCGATCTTGTTCTGGCGCCGCTCGATCTCGGGGTCGTAGAACTCTTCCACCCGGCCGCAATTGACGCAGACCAGGTGGTCGTGATGCTTGCCCTCGTTCATTTCGAAGACGGCACGGCCGGATTCGAAAAAGTGGCGTTCCAGGATGCCGGCCTGCTCGAACTGGGTCAGGACCCGGTAAACCGTGGCCAGGCCGATGTCCATGCCTTCGGCGATGAGGAGCTTATAGACGTCTTCGGCGGAGAGGTGGCGGACGTTGCTCTTTTCGAACAGGTCCAGAATCTTGAGTCGGGGAAAGGTGGCCTTGAGACCGATGCTCTTCAGGCTCTGGGAATTGCTCATGTCGCACCCTATTTGATAGGTTGGTCTGATTTTTTGGGCTATGATATACCGATTCACTTTGCTTGGACACCGCTGGAATCCAGCGTTTTGCCGCATGAGTCGCTTCCATATCCCTGCCTTTGATGGCCATTTCCGCCATAGTTCCCGGATTTTCCTTTCGGCCCTGGTCGTTTCCTCGACCTTGCTCGCCGGATGCTCCGTTCCCCGTATCGTCACCGAATACAAAATCGATGTGCAGCAGGGCAATGTCCTGACCCAGGACATGGTGGCCCAACTGCGCCCCGGGCTGAGCAAGGACCAGGTGCGCTACATCCTGGGGACGCCCATGTTGATGGACATTTTCCACGGTGAACGCTGGGATTACGTCTATCGGCTGGAAAAGGGCAAGACAGGGGAAACCGAGACCCGCAAGTTCTCCGTTTTCTTTGCTGACGGCAAGTTGGCCCGCGTCGGCGGCGACGTGGTGGCGGCCCAGGCCGGCGAGGCCGGCGGTGACGTGGTGCCGCCGACCCGGCAGCAGGTGATCGACCTTGGGTCCATTCCCGAGGACGGAAGTGTGCAGGCGCCGCCGCCCGACAGCGAGCGGGGCTTCTTTGGACGAATGCTGGATAAGGTTGGACTGTAATTCATGAGCAAGTTGCGTATCGCCGTGGCCGGGGCTTCCGGCCGTATGGGCCGGATGTTGATCGAAGCCACCCTGAAGGATGGCGAAGTGGTGCTGGGCGCCGCCTTTGACCGCCCGGGCAGCCCCGCTGTGGGCAAGGACGCGGGCGACCTGGTGGGCCAGCCCTGTGGCATCCAGGTGCTGGATAGTGCCGAGGCCGCCCTGAAGCAGGCCGATTGCCTGATCGACTTCACCCGCCCCGAAGGCACCCTGGAGCACCTGGCCCTGTGCCGCAAGCTGGGCGTGGCCATGATCATCGGCACCACCGGCTTCGACGAGGCCGGCAAGGCCGCCATCCGCGACGCCGCCCAGGATATCCCGGTCGTCTTCGCCCCCAACATGGCGGTGGGCGTGAATCTGGTGTTCAAGCTGCTGGATGTGGCGGCCCGTATCCTCAATCAGGGCTACGACATCGAGATCGTCGAGGCCCACCACAAGCACAAGATCGACGCCCCTTCCGGCACCGCCCTGCGCATGGGCGAAGTGGTGGCCCATGCCCTGGGCCGGGACCTGAAGGAATGCGCCATCTACGGCCGCGAAGGCGTCACCGGCGAACGGGACCCCTCCACCATCGGCTTTGCCACCGTGCGCGGCGGCGACATCGTCGGCGACCACAACGTGATGTTCTGCGGCACCGGCGAACGGGTGGAGATCGCCCACAAGGCCGGCAGTCGCATGCCTTACGCCCTGGGCAGCCTGCGGGCGGCCCGCTTCCTGGCGGGCAAGAAGAACGGCCTGTTCGACATGCAGGACGTGCTGGGCCTGCGTTGAGTCTCCTCCGGAGTCGGCCGCGAAGCCGCTCCGGGCCGTGACGTGCTGCGCCGCGATTGCCCCAAAAGGGGGCAGTCGGCTATAATAGTGCGGTTAAAAAATCAATTCGTGAAAGCGGGAGGGCGCTGAGCCCATCCCGCTTTGCGTATGTACCCCGGTGAAACCGGTCCTGCCTGTGTGGCGGCAGGGCTGTCCGGGGGCCGACAGCGCGTCACGAGTACCACGAATTCGCCGCCCGGAGTCTTTTGTGTCCCTGCTTCCTGCCTTTTCGCCCGCCCTGCTTGCCCTGGCCGACGGCACCGTGTTCCGCGGTTACGCCATCGGTGCCGAGGGCACCACCAGCGGTGAAGTGGTGTTCAACACGGCCATGACCGGTTACCAGGAAATCCTGACCGACCCGTCCTACTGCCGTCAGATTGTCACCCTCACCTATCCCCACATCGGCAACACCGGCTGCAATGCGGAGGACTTCGAGTCCCGCGCCAACTTCGCCGCCGGCCTGGTCATCCGCGACCTGCCGATCCGCGCTTCCAACTGGCGTATCGAGCAGACCCTGCCCGACTATCTGAAGCAGCATGGCGTCGTTGCCATCGCCGGCATCGACACCCGCAAGCTGACCCGCATCCTGCGCGAAAAGGGCGCCCAGGCCGGCTGCATCATCGCCGGAGTGGCCGACGAAGCCAAGGCCCTGGCCGAAGCCCGCGCTTTCCCGGGTCTGGCCGGCATGGACCTGGCCAAGGTGGTCAGCGTCGATTCCCCCTACCAGTTCAGCGAAGGCGAGTGGACCCTGAAGGGTTACGCCGCCGCACCCGCTGCCAAGTTCAAGGTGGTGGCCTACGACTACGGTGTCAAGACCAACATCCTGCGCATGCTGGCTGCCCGCGGCTGCGACGTCACCGTGGTGCCGGCCCAGACTCCTGCGGCCGAGGTGCTGAAGTACAAGCCGGATGGCGTCTTCCTCTCCAACGGCCCCGGCGACCCCGAGCCCTGTGACTACGCCATCACCGCCATCCGTGAAATCCTGGCGGCCGGCGTGCCCACCTATGGCATCTGCCTGGGCCACCAGCTGCTGGCCCTGGCTTCCGGCGCCAAGACCCTGAAGATGAAGTTCGGCCACCACGGTGCCAACCATCCGGTCAAGGACCTGGACACCAACCAGGTGCTGATCACCAGCCAGAACCACGGTTTCGCCGTGGATGCGGACACCCTGCCGGCCAATGTGCGGGCGACCCATGTGTCCCTGTTCGACGGCTCCCTGCAAGGCATCGCCCGCACCGACGTGCCGGCCTTCTCCTTCCAGGGCCACCCCGAGGCGAGCCCGGGCCCCCATGACGTGGCCTATCTGTTCGACCGTTTCATCAAGCTGATGCAAGACAAAAAGGCCGAGGGAAAGTAACTCATGCCCAAGCGCACAGACATTAAGAGCATTCTCATCATCGGCGCCGGCCCGATCATCATCGGTCAGGCCTGCGAGTTCGACTATTCCGGCGCCCAGGCCTGCAAGGCCCTGAAGGCCGAGGGTTACCGGGTCATCCTGGTGAACTCCAACCCCGCCACCATCATGACCGACCCGGAAACGGCCGATGTGACCTACATCGAGCCCATCTCCTGGAAGGTGGTGGAAAAGATCATCGAAAAGGAGCGTCCCGACGCCCTGTTGCCCACCATGGGCGGCCAGACCGCGCTGAACTGCGCTCTGGATCTGGCCAAGCACGGTGTGCTGGAGAAGTTCGGCGTCGAGCTGATCGGCGCTTCCGAGGAAGCCATCGACAAGGCCGAGGACCGGGAAAAGTTCAAGGCCGCCATGACCAAGATCGGTCTGGGCTCCGCCCGTTCCGCCGTGGCCCACTCCATGGAAGAGGCCCTGCAGGTGCAGGCCATGATCGGCTTCCCGGCCATCATCCGTCCCTCCTTCACCCTGGGCGGTTCCGGCGGCGGCATCGCCTACAACAAGGAAGAGTTCGTCACCATCTGCGAACGGGGCCTGGAAGCCTCGCCGACCAAGGAACTGCTCATCGAAGAGTCCCTCATCGGCTGGAAAGAGTATGAGATGGAAGTGGTCCGCGACAGCAAGGACAACTGCATCATCATCTGTTCCATCGAGAACCTGGACCCCATGGGTGTGCATACCGGTGACTCCATCACCGTGGCCCCGGCCCAGACCCTGACGGACAAGGAATACCAGATCATGCGCAACGCCTCCATCGCGGTGCTGCGCGAGATCGGCGTTGATACGGGCGGCTCCAACGTGCAGTTCGCCATCAGCCCGAAGGACGGTCGCATGATCGTCATCGAGATGAACCCCCGGGTGTCCCGTTCCTCCGCCCTGGCCTCCAAGGCCACCGGCTTCCCCATCGCCAAGGTGGCGGCCAAGCTGGCTGTCGGCTACACCCTGGACGAGCTGGCCAACGAGATCACCGGCGGCAAGACCCCGGCCTCCTTCGAGCCCTCCATCGACTACGTGGTCACCAAGGTGCCCCGTTTCGCCTTCGAGAAGTTCCCCACCGCCGATTTCCACCTGACCACCCAGATGAAGTCCGTGGGCGAGGTCATGGCCATCGGCCGCACCCTGCAGGAATCCCTGCAGAAGGCCCTGCGCGGCCTGGAAGTGGGTGTGGACGGCTTTGACGAGAAGACCACCGACCGGGAAGTGATCGAGACCGAGCTGGCTGAACCCGGCCCCGAGCGCATCTGGTACGTGGGCGATGCCTTCCGCATCGGCATGAGCCTGGACGAGATCCACCGCCTGACCCACATCGACCCCTGGTTCCTGGCCCAGATCGAGGACCTGCACCTGAAGGCCAAGTCCCTGGCCGGTCGCAGCGTCGATTCCCTGTCCCGGGAAGAGCTGCTGGTGCTGAAGAAGTGCGGCTTCTCCGACAAGCGCCTGGCCAAGCTGCTGGCCACCACCCAGACCGCCGTGCGGGAGCGTCGCCACGCCCTCAACGTGCGTCCGGTGTTCAAGCGCGTCGATACCTGCGCCGCCGAATTCGCCACCAACACGGCCTACATGTACTCCACCTACGAGGACGAGTGCGAGGCCCAGCCCAGCGACAAGAAGAAGATCATGGTCCTTGGCGGCGGTCCGAACCGCATCGGCCAGGGCATCGAGTTCGACTACTGCTGCGTGCATGCCGCCATGGCCATGCGCGAAGACGGCTACGAGACCATCATGGTCAACTGCAACCCGGAGACCGTGTCCACCGACTACGACACCTCCGACCGTCTGTACTTCGAGCCCCTGACCCTGGAAGACGTGCTGGAAGTGGTCAACGTCGAGAAGCCCGTCGGCGTCATCGTCCAGTACGGCGGCCAGACCCCGCTGAAGCTGGCGAGGGACCTGGAAGCCAACGGCGTGCCCATCATCGGTACCAGCCCCGACATGATCGACGCGGCCGAAGACCGGGAGCGCTTCCAGAAACTGCTGCACGAGCTGGGCCTGAAGCAGCCGCCCAACCGTACCGCCCGCAACGAAGCCGATGCCCTGGCCTTGGCCCAGGAAATCGGTTATCCCCTGGTGGTCCGCCCCTCCTACGTGCTGGGCGGCCGGGCCATGGAAATCGTGCATCAGCAGTCCGACCTGGAGCGCTACATGCGCGAGGCGGTGAAGGTCTCCAACGACTCTCCGGTGCTGCTGGACCGCTTCTTGAACGACGCCTGCGAAGTGGACGTGGATGCCCTGTCCGACGGTGACGAAGTCATCATCGGCGGCGTCATGGAACACATCGAACAGGCCGGCGTGCACTCCGGCGACTCCGCCTGTTCCCTGCCGCCTTACTCCCTGACCAAGGAAGTGACCGACGAGCTGCGCCGCCAGACCAAGCTGATGGCCAAGGCCCTCAACGTCTGCGGCCTAATGAACGTGCAGTTCGCCATCCAGAACGACACCGTGTATGTGCTGGAAGTGAATCCCCGCGCCTCCCGCACCGTGCCCTTCGTTTCCAAGGCCACGGGCCTGCAGCTGGCCAAGATCGCCGCCCGCTGCATGGCCGGCCAGAGCCTGAAGAGCCAGGGCATCACCAAGGAAGTGATTCCGCCTTACTTCTCCGTCAAGGAAGCGGTATTCCCCTTCGTCAAGTTCCCCGGCGTCGATACCATCCTGGGACCGGAAATGAAGTCCACCGGCGAAGTCATGGGCGTGGGCACCACCTTCGCCGAAGCCTTCGTCAAGAGCCAGCTGGCGGCCGGCGTCAAGCTGCCCACCGGCGGCAAGGTGTTCCTCTCCGTCAAGGATTCGGACAAGACCAAGGCCGTGGATGTGGCCCGTGACCTGCATGCTGCCGGCTTCACCATCCTGGCGACCCGGGGTACCGGTGCCGCCATGGAAGCGGCCGGCATTCCGGTGACCGTGGTGAACAAGGTGACCGAAGGCCGTCCCCACATCGTGGACATGATCAAGAACAACGAGATTGCCCTGATCATCAACACGGTGGACGAGAAGCGCCAGGCCATCAACGATTCCCGCTCCATCCGGACTTCCGGACTGGCCGCCCGGGTCACCATGTACACCACCATCTGGGGTGCCGAGGCTGCTGCCGCCGGTATCCGCCAGGGTGGCGAACTGGTGGTTTATCCGATCCAGGCGCTGCACGCCCAGATTTCCTGATCAATCCTAACCCTCGCCGCCGGGAACGCCCCATCGGGGCGCCGGCGGTTTTGCTTTGATAGACGCGCTATGAGCAAGATTCCTCTGACCGTTAAGGGCGCCGAGAAACTTCGCGCCGAACTGCACCGCCTGAAGACGGTGGATCGGCCCAATGTCATTGCCGCCATTGCCGAAGCCCGTTCCCACGGCGATCTCTCGGAAAATGCCGAGTACGATGCCGCCAAGGAGCGCCAGGGCTTCATCGAGGGCCGGATCCAGGAAGTGGAAGGCAAGCTTTCCCATTCCCAGATCATCGATCCCCAGGCCCTGGATGCGGACGGACGCTGCGTTTTCGGCGCCACCGTCGATCTGGAGGACCAGGATTCCGGTGCCCAGGTGACCTACCAGATCGTGGGCGAGGATGAGGCGGACATCAAGGAAAGCAAGATTTCCTTCAACTCCCCCCTGGCCCGCGCCCTGATCGGCAAATATGCCGGCGATATCGCCCAGGTGCAGGCTCCGGGCGGCCTGCGGGAGTATGAAATCCTCGATGTGCGTTACGAATAAGTCCGGCGTAACCCATCATGTCCCGGGCCCTGTTCAACCGATCTGCCGCTGTCCTGGCAGGGGTGGCAGGGCCTTGGTTTTTGTCTTGAACCAAAGATGACCAAGCCTGCCGTCCTGTCCCGCCTGGCCACGGCGCTTTGCCGCGGACTGCTGGTCCTCTGGGTCGGTGCCCTGTGGGCGGTCGGTTACCTGGCTGCGCCGGTGCTGTTTGCCAGCCTGCCCAGGCTGGTGGCCGGGGAAGTGGCGGGCAAGCTGTTCTTCATCGTCGGCTGGATCGGCATGGTGGCCGGCATCCTGCTCCTGGCTTATGTGCGTCGCACCCAGGCGGCCGGCCGCGAGCGGCGGCTGCGTCTGCTGTTGCTGTCGGTGTTGTGGCTGCTGGCGGCGGCCCAGCTGTTCTGGCTGCAGCCGGTGATTGCCGGCATCAAGGCCCAATTGCCTCCCTTGTCGCCGGGCGTGGCGTCCCTGGGGCCGGAGTTCGCCTTCTGGCATGCCTTGTCCAGCGCCCTCTACCTGCTGCAGAGCCTGGCGGGGCTGATTCTGGTGATGCTGGGGGGAGTGGAGAGCCGGCGGCCTGCTGTGGCCTGACCGCCGGCGTGCCTGTTCAGGCCTGGAAGCTGCGCTTGGTGCGGCGGGGGGCGGAGCGGGGACGGCGCTGGGGGGCGGCCTTGACCGGCTTGCCGGCGGCGTCCAGAGTGGGGCGCCACAGTACCAGCAGTTTGCCGATGTGCTGCACCGGGGCAGCGTCGAGTTGCTGGCAGATTTCCTGGAGGAACTGTTCCCGTTCTTCCCGGTTGTCGTTGTACACCCGGACCTTGATGAGCTCATGGCTCTTCAGGGAGGCGTCGATCTCCTTCATCACCCCTTCAGAGAGGCCGTTCTGGCTGATGCTGACGACGGGGTCGAGGGAATGGGCACGGGCTCGCAGAGCGCGGCGCTGGTCGGCATTGAGGGAAAGCATAGGAAGCACCTGATTCAAAACGCGGATTCTACTGGATGGCACGTTCCAAGACCAGCAAGGCGTGGCTGCAAGAACACGTCAATGATCATTTTGTCCATCGGGCCAAGGCCGAGGGCTGGCGTTCCCGCGCCTCCTTCAAGCTGCTCGAGATCGACGACAAGGACAAACTCCTCAAGCCCGGCGAGGTGGTGGTGGATCTGGGGGCGGCCCCCGGCGGCTGGTGCCAGGTGGCCGTGCAGCGGGTGGGAGAGGGCGGCAAGGTGTTCGCCATCGACCTCCTGGAAATGCAGGGTATCGCCGGGGTGGACTTCATGCAGGGGGATTTCCGCGAGGAATCAGTGCTGCGGGAGTTCGAGTCGCGCCTGGCGGGGCGCCAGGTGGGGCTTGTACTTTCGGACATGGCCCCCAATATATCGGGGGTGAACGTTTCCGATCAGGCGCGCTCCATCTATCTGTGCGAACTGGCCCTGGAATTCGCCCGGGAGCACCTCAAGCCGGATGGCGCATTCCTCGTCAAGGTCTTCCAGGGCAGCGGTTTCAACGAGTTCCTGGCGGCCATGCGGGAGACCTTCGAGGTGGTGGCGACACGCAAGCCCAAGTCGTCCCGGGATCGCAGTCCGGAACTCTATCTGCTCGGCCGGCGTCTCAAACATGGTGGGTCCGTATAGCCCCGCCTGCTGTCAGACCGGCTTTCGGTTTAGAATGGACCATTCGTGGCATTCGAGGTTTAGCCGCCGTTGAGCGGCGAGAGGAGCACACTTGAACAACATGTTTAAAAACCTGGCCATCTGGCTGGTGATTGGCCTGGTCCTGATGACGGTGTTCAATCAGTTCAACAACCGTCAGGTTGCCCAGAACTCCATGGAATACTCCCAGTTCATCGACGAGGTGAAGGCTGGCCGTATCAACAAGGTGGTGATGGAAGGCCGCACCCTCAAGGCCACCACGACGGAAGGCAAGCGCGTCACTTCCTATTCGCCGGGCGACATCTGGCTGGTTTCCGACCTGCTCAAGTACGGCGTAAAGATCGAGGCCAAGCCGGATGAAGAACCCTCCATGCTGATGAGCATCTTCGTCAGCTGGTTCCCCATGCTGCTCCTCATCGGCGTCTGGGTCTTCTTCATGCGCCAGATGCAGGGCGGCGGCAAGGGCGGCGCCTTTTCCTTCGGCAAGTCCAAGGCCCGCATGCTGGACGAATCCAACAACACCGTCACCTTTGCCGACGTGGCCGGCTGCGACGAGGCCAAGGAAGAAGTGTCCGAGCTGGTGGATTTCCTGCGGGACCCCTCCAAGTTCCAGAAGCTGGGCGGCCGCATTCCCAAGGGCGTGCTGATGGTGGGCAACCCGGGTACGGGTAAGACCCTGCTGGCCAAGGCCATCGCCGGCGAGGCCAAGGTGCCGTTCTTCTCCATCTCCGGTTCCGACTTCGTCGAAATGTTCGTCGGCGTGGGCGCGGCCCGGGTCCGCGACATGTTCGAAAACGCCAAGAAGCACGCCCCCTGCATCATCTTCATCGACGAAATCGACGCCGTCGGCCGCCAGCGCGGCGCCGGCCTGGGCGGTGGCAACGACGAGCGGGAACAGACCCTGAACCAGCTGCTGGTGGAAATGGACGGTTTCGAGGGCCATACCGGCATCATCGTCATCGCCGCCACCAACCGTCCCGACGTGCTCGACCCCGCCCTGCTGCGTCCGGGCCGTTTCGACCGCCAGGTGGTGGTACCCCTGCCCGACATCCGCGGCCGGGAGGAAATCCTCAAGGTGCACATGCGCAAGGTGCCGGTGGCCGGTGATGTGCGTGCCGACATCGTGGCCCGCGGCACCCCCGGTTTCTCCGGTGCCGACCTGGCCAACCTGGTGAACGAAGCCGCTCTCTTTGCCGCCCGCAGCAACAAGCGCCTGGTGGACATGGAGGACTTCGAGAAGGCCAAGGACAAGATCATGATGGGCGCCGAGCGCCGCAGCATGGTCATGAGCGAGGAAGAAAAGCGCAACACGGCCTACCACGAGTCCGGCCATGCCGTTGTCGCAAAGCTGCTGCCCAAGGCCGACCCGGTGCACAAGGTCACCATCATTCCCCGGGGCCGGGCCCTCGGCGTCACCATGCAGCTGCCGGTGGAAGACCGTTACGCCTACGACCGGGAATATCTGATGAACCGCATCGCCATTCTCTTCGGCGGCCGCATCGCCGAAGAGGTGTTCATGAACCAGATGACCACCGGCGCTTCCAACGACTTCGAGCGGGCCACCCAGATGGCCCGGGACATGGTCACCCGCTACGGCATGACCGACGCCCTGGGCCCCATGGTCTATGGCGAGAATGAAGGCGAAGTGTTCCTCGGCCGTTCCGTCACCACCCACAAGAACGTTTCCGAAGCCACCATGCAGCTGGTGGACAAGGAAATCCGCCGCATCATCGACCAGCAGTACGGCCTTGCCCGCAAGCTGCTGGAAGACAACCGGGACAAGGTGGAGGCCATGACCGCCGCCCTGCTGGAGTGGGAAACCATCGACGCGGACCAGATCAACGACATCATGGAAGGCAAGGAGCCGCGCCCGCCCAAGGCGCCCCAGACGCCGCCCAAGTCGTCCGCCGACAGCAATTCCCCGGGCGCTGCGCCCAGCGCTGCCGCCACGGCCTGATCACGGCCTGGTTGCCAGGCGTTACAATACGGGGCCGGGAGGATCATCCTTCCGGCCTTTTCTTTTGTCTGCTGTCCACATGTCCCTTTTGCGCTGCGGGAAATTCACCCTTTCCCTGGAACGGCCCCTGATCATGGGGATCGTCAATCTCACCCCCGACTCCTTTTCCGGCGACGGCCTGGCCACCGATGCAGAACGGGCCGTGGCCCACGCCCGGGCCCAGATTGCGGCCGGTGCCGACATGCTGGACCTGGGGGCCGAATCGACCCGTCCCGGCGCCATCCCGGCCACCGCGGAGGAAGAACTGGAGCGGCTGCTGCCGGTGCTGGCGGCCCTCAAGGATTGCGGCGTGCCCCTCTCGGTGGATACCTACAAGCCGGAAGTGATGCGGGCCGTGCTGGCGGCCGGCGCCGACATGATCAACGACATCGCCGCCCTGAGCTATCCCGGCGCCCTGGAGGCCGTGGCCGACAGCGATTGCGGCCTCTGCCTCATGCACATGCAGGGCGAACCCCGCACCATGCAGCAGCAGCCCAGCTACGGCGATGTGGTGGCGGAGGTGCGGGATTTCCTGGCCCGGCGGGTTGCCGCCGCCCGGGCCGCCGGCATCGCCGACGAGCGCCTGGTGCTGGACCCGGGCTTCGGCTTTGGCAAGACCCTGGAACACAACCTGGCCCTGTTGCGCCACCTGCCGGAAACCACGGTGGACGGCCTGCCCGTTCTCGCCGGCATGTCGCGCAAGACCATGCTGGGCGCCCTCACCGGCAAGCCCGTGGCAGACCGGCTGGCGGCCAGCGTGACCGCCCATCTCCTGGCTGCCCAGCGCGGCGCCCGCATCCTGCGGGTGCATGACGTGGCCGCCACCCGGGACGCCCTGACCGTCTGGCAGGCCGTGGCCGCCTGAACACTGAAAGTTACGAGGACAACCATGAGCAGAAAATATTTCGGTACCGATGGTGTGCGTGGCCGCGTCGGCGAAGCGCCGATCACGCCGGATTTCGCCATGCGCCTGGGTTACAGCGCCGGCCAGGTGCTGGTGGCCCAGGACGGGCTGCCCGCCGGCGAGCGTCCGGCGGTGCTGATCGGCAAGGACACCCGGATTTCCGGCTACATGCTGGAAGCGGCCCTGGAGGCCGGTTTTTCCGCCGCCGGCGTCGATGTCTGCCTGGTGGGTCCCATGCCGACCCCGGCGGTGGCCTACCTGACCCGGGCCCTGCGCCTGCAGGCCGGCATCGTCATCTCCGCCTCCCACAACCCCTTCTACGATAACGGCATCAAGTTCTTCTCGGCCCAGGGCACCAAGCTGCCGGATGCGGTGGAACATGCCATCGAGGCCGGCGTGGAAGCGCCCATGGGCTGCGTGTCCTCGGACCGCCTGGGCAAGGCCCGGCGCATCGACGATGCCCGGGGCCGCTACATCGAATTCTGCAAGAGCACCTTCCCCAACGACCTGGACCTGCGCGGCCTGAAGATCGTGGTGGACTGCGCCCATGGTGCCGCCTACCACATCGCGCCGGACGTCTTCCACGAGTTGGGGGCGGACGTGGTGGCCATCGGCAACCGTCCGGACGGCCTCAACATCAACGCCGCCGTCGGCGCCACGGCGCCCAAGGCCCTCAAGGAAGCGGTGCTGGGCCAGCGGGCCGACCTGGGCATCGCCCTGGACGGCGACGGCGACCGGCTGGTGATGGTGGACGGGGAGGGCAACGTCTACGACGGCGACCAACTGCTCTACGCCATCGTCCGCGGCCGCCAGGCCCTGGGCCCGGTGGCCGGCGTGGCCGGCACCCTGATGACCAACCTGGCCCTGGAAGATGCCCTCAAGGCCCTGGACATTCCCTTCGCCCGGGCTGCCGTGGGCGACCGCTACGTGCTGGAAAAGCTGGTGCAGAACGGCTGGCTCTACGGCGGCGAGAATTCCGGCCACATCCTCTGCCTCGACCGGCACACCACCGGCGACGGCATCATCGCGGCGCTGCAGGTGCTGGCGGCCCTGCGCCAGCAGGGCGGCAGCCTCAAGGCCCTGCTCGGCGACCTGGTGCTGTATCCGCAGAAACTGATCAACGTGCCCATGCCCAAGGGCTTCCCCTGGCAGGACAGCCCGGCCATTGCCGCGGCCCAGCGGGCGGTGGAGGCGGAGCTGGACGGGCGGGGCAGGGTGCTGCTGCGCGCTTCCGGTACCGAACCCCTGTTGCGGGTGATGGTGGAGGGCCGGGACGGCGAGCTGATCGCCCGTCTGGCGGAGAACCTGGCCGGTGCCGTGCGCCAGGCCGTCGGCGAATAAGGCAGGGCGGTATTCTTCCCGGGGCTATCCCGGGGAGGCAGGAAGGGCGGGCATCCTGGCCATGGCATGGTGAAGATGCCCGTCTTTGATTGATCTTGGCTGACCTTTCCGGTGGAGGAGGGGGCCGGTCCGGATTTATTACAGCGATGTAACGGAAGTGTAATAGTGGCTAGGTAGACTCCGCAGGGTAGTGAAATGCACCGTCTTATGCGTGTAACCCCTCCAAGGAGAAAACCTGATGAAATTTGCCAAAATCGCCGCTGCCCTGGGTCTTGCCGGCCTGGCCGTTTCCGGTATCGCCCACGCCCAGTCCGCACTGGTGAAGGTGGATGGCTCTTCCACCGTGTATCCCATTACCGAGGCGGTGGCCGAGGATTTCCAGAAGGAAAAGAAGAACGCCATCAAGGTGACCGTGGGTATTTCCGGCACCGGCGGCGGTTTCAAGAAGTTCTGCCGCGGCGAGACCGACGTTTCCAATGCCTCCCGTCCCATCCTGAAGAAGGAAATGGACGCCTGCAAGGAACTGGGCATTGCCTACTACGAACTGCCCATTGCCTATGACGCCCTGACCGTCATCGTCAATCCCCAGAACAACTTCATCAAGAACATGACCGTGGCCGAACTGAAGGCCATCTGGGAACCCGCCGCCCAAGGCAAGATCACCAACTGGAACCAGGTGAACCCGGCCTATCCGGACGTGCCCCTGAAGCTCTACGGTCCCGGCGCCGATTCCGGCACCTTCGACTACTTCACCGAAGCCGTGGTCGGCAAGGCCAAGTCCTCCCGCGGCGACTACACCGCCTCCGAAGACGACAACGTGCTGGTGCAGGGCGTTTCCCGCGACAAGGGCGGCCTGGGCTACTTCGGCTACGCCTACTACATCGAAAACCAGAAGAAGCTGAAGGCCGTGTCCATTGACAACGGCAAGGGCGGCGTCCTGCCTTCCCCCGAGACCGTGGAGAACGGTTCCTACGCTCCCCTGTCCCGTCCCATCTTCATCTACGTGAACGCCAAGTCCCTGGAAAAGCCCGAGGTCAAGGAGTTCGTCGAGTTCTACCTGAAGAACGCCCCCAAGCTGGTCAAGGAAGTGAAGTACGTGGCCCTGCCCGGCAAGGTGTATGAAGCCAACCGGGAACGCCTGGCCAAGAAGAAGGCCGGCACCGTCTTCGGTGGCACTGAAGCTGTCGGCATGAAGATCGAAGAACTGATCAAGCGCGAAGCTCAACTCTAAGCTGTTGCAGCAGGGCGGCCCGTTGCGGCGGGCCGCCTTTTTTGAGCCCCGGCCCTGCCGGACTCCATTAGAATGAGCCCCGAAAATCCCGTTATGTCTTCCACCCTTGTATCGGATGCGCCTGTGGCCGTACCCCTTGACCATGTGAGCGAGCGTTTCGTGCGGCGGCGTACCCGCCACCTGCGCGAAACCATCATTGAATTCATCCTGCTGGCGGCAGCCCTGGTTTCCGTGGCGACCACGGCCGGGATCGTCTTTATCCTGGTGAAGGAGTCCCTGGTCTTCTTCGACCACGTGCCCCTCATCGACTTCCTCACCGATACCCAGTGGACGCCTCTGTTTGACGATGCCCATTTCGGCATCCTGCCCCTGGTTTCCGGCACCCTGGTGAGCTCCGGTGTGGCCCTGTTGGTGGCCATTCCCCTGGGGACCATCATCGCCATCTACCTTTCCGAATTCGCCCCCTTCAAGGTGCGCGAAATCGCCAAGCCCTTCCTTGAATTGCTGGGCGGCGTGCCGACCATCGTCTACGGCTACTTCGCCCTGATGTTCATCACCCCGCTGCTGCAGCAGATCTACCCGGACCTGCCCGGCTTCAACCTGCTGTCCGCCGGCATCGTCATGGGCATCATGATCGTGCCCTACGTCAGTTCGGTGGCCGAGGACGCCATGCGCGCCGTGCCCATGAGCCTGCGCGAGGGCTCCTACGCCATGGGCGCCACCCGCTTCCAGACCGCGGTCAAGGTGGTGGCGCCCGCCGCCACTTCCGGCCTGGCCGCCGCTTACATCCTGGGCATCTCCCGGGCGGTGGGCGAGACCATGATCCTGGCCGTGTCCGCCGGCATGCAGCCCAACCTGACCTGGAATCCCCTGGAGCCGGCTGCCACCATCACCGCCTACATCGTCCAGGTGGCCCTGGGCGACCTGCCCCACGGTTCCGTGGGCTACCAGACCATTTTCGCCGCGGGTCTGACCCTGATGCTGATTACCCTGTTCTTCAACGTCATCGGTCACATCATGCGCAAGAAGTTCCGCGAGGCTTACTGATCATGAGCGATACCGCTGTCGTTGCTGCCCGTCTGCAGGAAATCCGCCGCATCATCGCGCGCCACAAGCGCTGGGATCTCCTGTTCGCCCTGCTCGGCCTGTGCGCCCTGATGCTGGGCGTGCTGACCTTCGTTTCCCTCTTCGCCCAGATGGTGGTGGAAGGCGGTCCCCGCCTGTCGGTGGATTTCTTCACCAACTTCCCCTCCCGTCGTCCGGAGCAGGCGGGCATCCTCTCCGCCTGGGTGGGCTCCACCCTGGTGATGATCGTCACCGCCCTGGCCGCCGTGCCCCTGGGCGTGGCCGCCGGGGTCTACCTGGAGGAATACGCGCCGAAGAACCTGATGACCGACATCATCGAGATCAACGTCACCAACCTGGCCGGCGTGCCCTCCATCGTCTATGGCCTGCTGGCCCTGGGTATCTTCGTCTATCAGTTCGGCTTCGGCCAGAGCATCCTCTCCGCCGGCCTGACCCTGGCCCTCTTGATCCTGCCGGTGGTCATCGTCGCCACCCGGGAGGCCATCCGCGCCATTCCCATCTATGTGCGGGAAGGTGCCTACGGTTGCGGTGCCACCCAGTGGCAGGTGGTGCGGGATCACATCCTGCCCTATTCCTCCGCCGGCATCCTCACCGGGGTCATCATCGGCATGGCCCGGGCCATCGGCGAGACGGCGCCCATCATCACCATCGGCGCCCTGACCTTCATTGCCTTCCTGCCGCCGGCACCCTTCACCGGCGAGCCCATGGCCGGTCCCTTCGACTGGGTCTTCGCCCCCTTCACGGTGATGCCGATCCAGATGTTCAACTGGACCTCCCGTCCCGAAGAGGCCTTCCACCAGAATGCGGCCGCTGCCGGCTTCGTCCTGGTGCTGATGACCCTGACCATGAATGCCCTGGCGATCTGGATCCGCTATCGCCTGCGCAAGAACATCAAGTGGTAAGGCCGGACCTCGCCCTCTATCGAATTGACCGTGCCTGCCTTTAACAGGCGCTCCAACAGGAATTAATCCATGACCACTGCAACCCCGATCGTCAAGGCCGAAGCGAAGGACCTGAATTTCTTCTACGGCGGCTTCCATGCCCTCAAGGGTCTCAACATGCCGGTCTACGAGAAGAAGGTGACGGCCCTGATCGGCCCTTCCGGCTGCGGCAAATCCACCTTCCTGCGCTGCTTCAACCGCATGCACGACCTCTACCCGGGTAACCGCTATCAGGGCGCCATCAACTTCTTCCCCGACCAGACCAACCTGCTGGCCGAGAAGGTGGATCCCATCGAAGTGCGCATGCGCATCAGCATGGTGTTCCAGAAACCCAATCCTTTTCCCAAGTCCATCTACGAAAACGTTGCCTATGGCCTGCGCGTGCGCGGCGAGAAGAAGCGCACCGTGCTCGACGAGAAGGTGGAGGAGGCCCTGCGCGGCGCGGCCCTGTGGGACGAGGTGAAGGACCGCCTGGACGATCTGGCCTTCAATCTTTCCGGCGGCCAGCAGCAGCGCCTGTGCATCGCCCGGGCCCTGGCTACCGATCCCGAACTACTGCTCTTCGACGAGCCCACTTCCGCCCTGGACCCCATCGCCACCGCCAGCATCGAAGAGCTGGTGTCCGAGCTGAAGGAAAAGGTCACCATCCTCATCGTTACCCACAACATGCAGCAGGCGGCACGGGTTTCCGACTTCACGGCCTACATGTACCTGGGGGAGTTGATCGAGTTCGGCATCACCGACCAGATTTTCATCAAGCCCCAGAAGAAGCAGACCGAGGACTACATCACCGGCCGCTTCGGTTGATTGTCCTTTTTTGCGAGTGGCGGAATTTGCCATAAATCATAGAAACGGCCGGCCTTCCCGGCCGTTTTTCTTGGTTTGCGGCGCATCCGGTATCTCCGGTTTTGCATTGACCCGGGAGTCTTCTAAAAGATATAATTAAAAAGTTTTATGCACTCCCGTTTTGGGGGCGCTTCACCTGATCCGAGTCTTTGAGTCATGCGCCAAAAACTGGTTGTTGGAAACTGGAAGATGCATGGCGGCTTGGCAGCCAACCGTTCCCTGCTCCAGGGTGTGGTTGCCGGGGTGAAGGGGCTTGCCGCTGCGGTGGAGTGTGCCGTTTGTGTTCCCTATCCGTACCTGGCTCAGGTCCAGCAGGAGCTGGCTAAGACTGGGGTGAGTTGGGGGGCGCAAAACCTGAGCGAGCAAGTCTCGGGGGCATTTACCGGTGAGGTAAGTGCGGCAATGCTCAAGGATTTTGGCTGTCGCTATGTCATCGTCGGCCACTCGGAGCGCCGGGCGCTCTATGGCGAGGATGACGGGCTGGTGGCAAAGAAGTTCAAGCAGGCTCTGGCGGGTGGGTTGGTGCCGATTCTGTGTGTCGGTGAAACCCTGGCTCAGCGGGAGTCCGGTCAGACGGCTGAGGTGGTTGCTGCCCAGCTGGATGCGGTCCTGGATGCGGTGGGTGTTGAGGTTTTCGCCGGAGCGGTGGTTGCCTATGAGCCCGTGTGGGCCATCGGTACCGGCCTCACGGCTTCTCCCACCCAGGCCCAGGCGGTGCATGAAGGGATTCGTGCCCGACTGGCGGCAAGAAATGCAGAAGTGGCTGCCGGAGTGCGTGTGCTCTACGGTGGTAGCGTCAAGGCGGGGAATGCGGCGGAGTTGTTTGCCATGCCCGATATCGACGGGGCTTTGGTCGGCGGCGCATCCCTGGTGGCGGAAGAATTCGTGGCCATTTGTCGTGCGGCTGCCTTTTGAGAAAAGAGTGACATGAATTACCTGTTTTCTGTGGTGTTGGTGGTGCATATCCTGGCGGCCCTGGGGATCATTGGTTTGGTCCTGATCCAGCATGGCAAGGGTGCCGATATGGGGGCTGCGTTTGGTAGCGGTGCGTCCGGCAGTTTGTTCGGCGCTACCGGTTCTGCCAACTTCCTGTCCCGTACCACCGCCATCCTCGCGATCGTTTTCTTTTCGACCAGCCTGGCGCTCGCCTATCTTGCTTCGGCCAAGCCGAAAAATAGTGGCAGTGTGATGCAGGAAGCTGTACAATCCGCGCCTGCTTCTGCGCCGAATGGCGCGCCGGCTGTGGTTGGCGGCGATGCCGCCGCTGCAGCGGCAGATGCTGGAGTTGGTTCGAAAGCGAAAGACATTCCCAAGTAATTTTTGGGTTTGGTTCTCTGGTACGGAAAGCAGAAGTCCTCGAATTGCCGTGCCAGAGTGGCAGTGCCGACGTGGTGAAATTGGTAGACACGCTATCTTGAGGGGGTAGTGACGTAAGTCGTGCGAGTTCGAGTCTCGCCGTCGGCACCAATTGCAACGAAGTCCAGTGGTTCCGCCAGGGGTCGTTGGGCTTCAGAACGAAGCGATAGCGCGGCGGATCATGCTGGAAAACTACTTCCCGATCTTATTATTCATTCTGGTCGGCATCGCCATCGGTGTTCTGCCGATTGTCCTTGGTTGGCTGATTGCTCCCAACCGTCCCGACGCTGAAAAGCTCTCCCCCTACGAATGCGGCTTCGAAGCCTTCGAAGACGCCCGTATGAAGTTCGATGTGCGGTATTACCTGATCGCCATCCTCTTCATCCTGTTCGACCTGGAAATTGCCTTCCTCTTCCCCTGGGCCACGATTTTCAAGGAAATCGTCAATACCGAGGCCGTGAAGTGGTTTGGTTTCGCCGAAATGATGGTTTTTATCGCCATTCTGGTGGTCGGATACATCTACGCCTGGGTCAAGGGCGCGCTGGAGTGGGAGTAAGCGTATGGCTATCGAAGGTATTCTGCAGGAAGGCTTTGTCACGACTACCGCTGACAAGCTGATCAACTACATGCGTACGGGCTCCCTGTGGCCCATGACGTTCGGTCTGGCCTGCTGCGCCGTGGAAATGATCCACGCCGGCTGTTCCCGCTACGACCTGGACCGCTTCGGTATCGTTTTCCGTCCCAGCCCCCGTCAGTCCGACGTGATGATCGTGGCCGGCACCCTGACCAACAAGATGGCTCCCGCCCTGCGCAAGGTCTACGACCAGATGCCGGAGCCCCGCTGGGTCATCTCCATGGGGTCCTGTGCCAACGGCGGTGGCTACTACCATTATTCCTATTCCGTGGTGCGCGGTTGTGACCGCATTGTGCCGGTGGATATCTACGTTCCGGGCTGCCCCCCGACCGCTGAAGCCCTGCTTTACGGTCTGGTGCAGTTGCAGAACAAGATCCGCCGTACCAATACCATCGCCCGCTGATCCTGGAGAGTTCCCATGTCCAAACTGGAAACCCTTGGCCAGAGCCTGCAGGCGCAGTTCGGTGAGCGCCTCAAGAGTCTCAAGCTGGCCCTCGGTGAAGCGACCATCGAAGTCGATGCCGCCGATTATCTGCAGGTGATGCAGGAGCTGCGCGATTCCGAAGCCCTGTGTTTCGACGAGTTGATCGATCTGTGCGGCGTCGATTACTCCACCTACGGCAACGACGGCTGGAGCGGCAAGCGCTACGCGGTGGTGGTCCACCTGTTGTCGGTGGCCAAGAACTGGCGTCTGCGGGTGCGTGTCTTCGCGCCGGATGATGCCTTCCCCGCGGTGGATTCCGTCGTCAATGTCTGGGGTTCCGCCAACTGGTTCGAGCGCGAAGCCTTCGACCTGTTCGGCATCGTTTTCCCGGGTCACGAAGATCTGCGCCGCATCCTGACGGATTACGGCTTCATCGGCCATCCTTTCCGCAAGGACTTCCCCATTTCCGGTTATGTCGAAATGCGCTACGACCCGGACCAGGGTCGGGTGATCTACCAGCCGGTGACCATCGAACCGCGCGAAAACACGCCGCGCATCGTGCGCGAAGAGAATTACGGGGACGTCTGATATGGCCGAAATTCGTAACTACACCATGAACTTCGGGCCCCAGCACCCTGCGGCCCACGGTGTGCTGCGCCTGGTGCTGGAGCTCGACGGCGAAGTCGTGCAGCGCGCCGATCCGCACATCGGCTTGCTGCACCGGGCTACCGAGAAGCTGGCGGAAACCCGCACCTGGATTCAGTCCGTGCCCTATATGGACCGTCTGGACTATGTGTCCATGATGTCCAACGAGCATGCCTACTGCCTGGCCGTCGAGAAGCTGCTGGGCATCGAGGTGCCGGTCCGTGCCCAGTACATCCGCGTGATGTTCGACGAGATCACCCGTCTGCTCAACCACCTGCTGTGGATCGGCTGTCACGGCCTGGACGTGGGTGCCATGGCCATGGTGCTGTACACCTTCCGCGAGCGGGAAGACCTGGTCGATGCCTACGAGGCCGTTTCCGGTGCCCGCATGCACGCAGCCTACTACCGTCCGGGCGGCGTCTATCGCGACCTGCCGGACCGCATGCCCCAATACACCGAGAACCGCTTCAAAAGCGCGTCCACGGTCAAGACCCTGAACGAGAACCGCACCGGTTCCCTGCTGGATTTCCTGGAAGACTTCACCAATCGCTTCCCGACCTATCTGGACGAGTACCACACCCTCCTGACCGACAACCGGATCTGGAAGCAGCGTCTGGTGAACGTCGGCGTGGTCAGCCCCGAGCGCGCCCTGCAGCTCGGCTTCACCGGCGCCATGCTGCGCGGCTCCGGCATTGCCTGGGACCTGCGCAAGAAGCAGCCGTACGAAGTCTATGCCGATCTGGATTTCGACATTCCCGTCGGCGTGAACGGCGACTCCTACGACCGCTATCTGGTGCGTATGGAAGAAATGCGCCAGTCCAACCGCATCATCAAGCAGTGCATCGACTGGCTGCGCAAGAACCCGGGTCCGGTCATCACCGACAACCACAAGGTTGCACCGCCGGCCCGCGAAGGCATGAAGTCCAACATGGAAGAGCTGATCCACCACTTCAAGCTCTTCACTGAAGGCATCCACGTGCCCGAAGGCGAGGCCTATGCCGCCGTCGAGCATCCCAAGGGCGAGTTCGGCATCTATTTCGTCTCCGACGGTGCCAACAAGCCGTATCGCATGAAAATCCGTGCTCCTGGCTACGCCCACCTGGCGGCCATGGACGAGATGGCACGGGGCCACATGATCGCCGACGTGGTGACGATCATCGGCTCCCAGGACATCGTTTTTGGCGAGATTGACCGCTGATGCTGACTCCCGAATCCCTCAAGAAGATCGACCGCGAGGTCGCCAAGTATCCGGCTGATCAAAAGCAGTCGGCGGTGATGGCATCTCTGGCGATCGCCCAGGAAGAAAAAGGCTGGCTGGCCGACGAAACCATCGAGTTCGTCGCCAACTATCTCGGCATGCCGCCCATGGCGGCCCTGGAAGTGGCCTCCTTCTACAACATGTACGATCGCAAGCCGGTGGGCAAGTACAAGCTCACCGTCTGCACCAATCTGCCCTGCGCCCTGACCGGCGGCGAACACGCCGGTGAGTACCTGCAGCAGAAGCTGGGCATCGGCTACGGCGAGACCACTCCCGATGGCAAGTTCACCCTGGTCATGGGTGAGTGCATGGGAGCCTGCGGCGACGCCCCGGTGATGATCGTCAATAACCGGTCCATGTGCAGCCACATGAATCCGGAACAGATCGACCAACTGCTGGCGGAGTTGAAATAATGGCCATTCTGGGAGCGATCAACCCCACCCTGACCGCCGGCTGGAACGGTGACGCGGGCTGGAGCCTGAAGGATTACGTGGCCCGCGGCGGCTACGAGGCCCTGAAGAAAATCCTGGCGGAAAAGATTCCCCAGGAACAGGTCATTGCCGAAGTGAAGACCTCCGTCCTGCGCGGACGGGGCGGCGCCGGTTTCCCCACCGGTCTGAAGTGGAGCTTCATGCCCCGCTCCTTCCCCGGCGACAAGTACGTGGTCTGCAACTCCGACGAGGGCGAGCCCGGCACCTTCAAGGACCGGGACATCCTGCGCTACAACCCCCACTCCGTGATCGAAGGCATGGCCATCGCCGCCTACGCCATGGGGGCCACCCGCGGCTACAACTACATCCACGGCGAAATCTGGGAAGTGTACAAGCGCTTCGAGGATGCCCTGGACGAAGCCCGTGCCGCCGGCTTCATCGGCCAGAACATCCTGGGCTCCGGTTTCAACTTCGAACTGTTCGCCCACCACGGCTACGGCGCCTACATCTGCGGTGAAGAAACCGCCCTGCTGGAGTCCATCGAAGGCAAGAAGGGTCAGCCCCGCTTCAAGCCGCCGTTCCCCGCCTCCTTCGGCCTTTACGGCAAGCCCACCACCATCAACAACACCGAGACCTTCGGCTCCATCCCCTTCATCATCCGGGACGGTGGCGAGAAGTTCCTCAACCTGGGCAAGCCCAATAACGGCGGTACCAAGCTGTTCTCCATTTCCGGCCACGTCAATCGTCCCGGCAACTACGAGATTCCGCTGGGCACCCCCTTCAGCACCCTGCTGGAGATGGCCGGCGGCGTGCGCGGCGGTCGCAAGCTCAAGGCGGTGATTCCCGGGGGCTCTTCCGCTCCGGTGCTGCCCGGCGACGTGATGATGGAATGCACCATGGACTATGACTCCATCAGCAAGGCCGGCTCCATGCTGGGCTCCGGTGCGGTCATCGTCATGGACGAGACCACCTGCATGGTCAAGGCCCTGGAGCGCCTCTCCTTCTTCTATCACGAAGAGTCCTGCGGCCAATGCACTCCCTGCCGTGAAGGCACCCCCTGGCTGTACAAGGTGGTGAGCCGCATCGAGCACGGCCTGGGCCGTCCCGACGACCTGGATCTGCTCGATTCCGTCTGCGAAGGCATCATGGGCCGCACCATCTGCGCCCTGGGCGACGCCGCCGCCTTCCCCGTGAAGAGCTTCATCAAGCACTTCCGCGACGAATTCGTGCACCACATCGAACACAAGACCTGTCTCGTGCCCAAGGATGTCCAGCGGGCGGGTAGCGGGTTCTTCAAGGCTCAGAACTGAGGCTTAAGCGACATGCTTGAAATCGAAATCGACGGCAAGAAGGCCGAGGTACCCGACGGCAGCACGGTGATGGATGCCGCGCAGCAGGTGGGTGTCTACATTCCGCACTTCTGCTACCACAAGAAGCTTTCCATCGCCGCCAACTGCCGCATGTGTCTGGTGCAAGTGGAGAAGGCGCCCAAGCCGCTGCCGGCCTGTGCCACTCCCGTGACCAACGGCATGAAGGTGTTCACCCACTCCGAGCTGGCCGTCAAGGCCCAGAAGGGTGTGATGGAATTCCTCCTCATCAACCACCCCCTGGACTGCCCCATCTGCGACCAGGGCGGCGAATGCCAGCTGCAGGATCTTTCCGTGGGCTACGGCGGCGTCAAGAGCCGCTACCAGGAAGAGAAGCGGGTGGTGTTCCACAAGGACATCGGCCCCCTCATCTCCATGGAGGAGATGAGCCGTTGCATCCACTGTACCCGTTGCGTGCGCTTCGGCCAGGAGATTGCCGGCATCATGGAACTGGGCATGGCGAACCGGAATTTCCATTCCGAGATCACCACTTTCATGGCCCGCACCGTGGATTCCGAGCTGTCCGGCAATGCCATCGACCTGTGCCCGGTGGGTGCCCTGACCTCCAAGCCTTTCCGCTACAGCGCCCGCACTTGGGAACTGCAGCGTCGCAAGTCCGTCAGCCCCCACGATTCCCTCGGCGCCAACCTGGTGGTCCAGGTCAAGGGCAACAAGGTCATGCGCGTTCTGCCCCGTGAAAACGAGGAAGTGAACGAGTGCTGGATTTCCGACAAGGACCGTTTCTCCTACGAAGCCCTGAACAGCGAAGAGCGCCTGACCAAGCCCATGGTCAAGCAGGGCGGCGAATGGAAGGAAGTGGAGTGGAACGTGGCCCTGGATTACGTGGCCCACGGTCTGAAGGACGTCTCCCGTGAATTCGGCGGCGATGCCCTGGGCTTCCTGCTGTCTCCCCACGCCACCCTGGAAGAACTGGCTCTGGCCAAGAAACTGGCGGCCGGCCTGGGTTGCGACAACGTGGACTTCCGCCTGCGTCAGCGCGACTTCTCCGCCGACGGCAAGCGTGCCGGCACTCCCTGGCTGGGCCTGAAGCTGGCCGAGATCAAGGATCTGGACGGTGCCCTGGTGGTCGGTTCCTTCCTGCGCAAGGATGCCGCCCTCTTTGCCCAGCGCCTGCGCCAGGCCGCCAAGAAGTTCACCAAGGTGAGCTTCATCGATGTGGCCGGCGACGATCAGCTGATCAACACCCATGCCCGCCTGACCCTGGCTCCGGCCGACCTGATCCGCGGTCTCGGTGCCGTGGTCAAGGCCGCCGCCCAGATCAAGGGCGTGGCAGTGCCCGCCGGTCTGGACAGCCTCAATCCCTGTGAAACCGCCCAGAAGATCGCCCAGTCCCTGGTGGATGGCGAGAAGAAGGCCGTGTTCCTCGGCAGCGTGGCCCAGCAGTCCGGCGACGCCGCCCAGCTGCAGGTGCTGGCCAACGAACTGGGCAAGATCACCGGCGCCACCGTCGGCTTCATCGGCGAGGCTGCCAACAGCGTCGGCGGTTATGTGGCCGGCGCTCTGCCGGGCAAGCTCAATGCCCGCACCATGCTGGAACAGCCCCGCCAGGGCTATCTGCTGCTGAATGCCGAGCCCGAGTTCGACTTTGCCAATGCCCAGCAGACCCTGGCCGCCCTCAAGCAGGCCAAGCTGGTGGTGTTCATGTCCGCCTTCAAGCACGCGCCGGCCCTGGAGTACGCCGATGTGATGCTGCCCGTTGCCCCCTTCACCGAAACTGCCGGTACCTTCGTCAATGCCGAAGGCCGCGTGCAGAGCTTCAACGGTGTGGTGCGGCCCCTGGGCGAAGCCCGTCCGGCCTGGAAGATCTTCCGCGTCCTGGGTAATGTGCTCAACCTTTCCGGCTTCGATTACGAAAGCGCCGAAGCAGTGCGCGACGAGTTGCTGGGGCAGGGCACCGAATTCGCCGCCGGTCTCGACAACGGCATCAGCGGTGTGAATGTGGCACTGGCCCCGGCCCCTGCCGGTCTGCAGCGGGTGGGCGATGTGCCCATCCACTTCGCCGACACCCTGGTGCGTCGCGCGCCTTCCCTGTTGCGCACCCGTGACGGGCAGGCCCCCGTGGCCCGCATCGACGGCGCCACGGCAGCCCAGTTGGGTCTGGAAGAGGGCGCCCAGGTTCGTGTGCGCCAGGGCGACGGTGCTGCCACCCTGACCCTGAAGCTGGACGAAGGGACTCCTGCCGGTTGCGTGCGGGTTCCCGCCGCCCATGCCGCCACTGCGGCCTTGGGTGACCTGTTCGGCACCATCACCGTGGAGCGTGCATGATGGATATGCTGCAGCAATTCATTCAGGGCGTTTTCGGCCCCGCCTGGCCGGTGGTCTGGAACCTGCTCAAGATCGTCGCCGTGGTTGCCCCCCTGTTGCTGGGTGTGGCCTACCTGACCTACTTCGAGCGCAAGGTCATCGCCTACATGCACGTGCGGATCGGTCCCAACCGGGTCGGTCCCCTGGGCCTGATCCAGCCGATCGCCGACGGCCTCAAGCTGTTGCTGAAGGAAATCATCGTTCCGTCCGGTGCCGACAAGTGGGTCTATCTGATTGCTCCCGGCCTGGCCATCGCTCCGGCGCTGGCAGCCTGGGCGGTGGTGCCCTTTGCCGACGGCCTGGGTGTGGCCAATATCGATGCCAGCCTGCTCTACATCATGGCCATCGCCTCCATGGGCGTGTACGGCATCATCCTGGCCGGGTGGGCTTCCAACTCCAAGTACGCCTTCCTCGGCGCCATGCGTTCCGCGGCCCAGATGGTGTCCTACGAAATCTCCATGGGCTTTGCCCTGGTGACCGTGCTGATGGTGTCCAACAGCCTGAACCTCACCGAAATCGTGCGGGCCCAGGATCACGGCATCTTCGCCGGCATGGGCCTGACCTTCCTTTCCTGGAACTGGCTGCCCCTGCTGCCCATGTTCATTGTCTACCTGGTCTCCGGTGTGGCTGAAACCAACCGGGCCCCGTTCGACGTGGTGGAAGGTGAATCCGAAATCGTGGCCGGCCACATGGTGGAATACTCCGGCATGGCGTTCGCCCTGTTCTTCCTGGCCGAATACGCCAACATGATCCTGATTGCAGCCCTGACCTCCCTTTTGTTCCTGGGCGGCTGGCTGTCTCCGGTGGGATTCCTGCCCGACGGCTTCTTCTGGCTGGCCGCGAAGATGTCCTTCGTGCTGTTCCTGTTCCTCTGGTTCCGTGCCACCTTCCCGCGCTACCGTTTCGACCAGATCATGCGTCTGGGCTGGAAGGTGTTCATTCCGGTTAGCCTGGTGTGGTTCACCGTGGTCGGCGTCTGGATGATGTCGCCCCTGAACATCTGGAAGTGAGGATTACACCATGGGTGCCATGAAAGATATTGTTAAGAGCCTGTTCCTCAAGGAACTGTTCCAGGGTATGAGCGTTACCGGGCGCTATTTCTTCGCCCGCAAGATCACCGTTCAGTATCCGGAAGAGAAAACTCCGCAAAGTGCGCGCTTCCGTGGCCTGCATGCCCTGCGTCGCTACCCCAACGGGGAAGAGCGCTGCATCGCCTGCAAGCTGTGTGAAGCGGTCTGTCCGGCGATGGCCATCACCATTGAAGCGGCCCAGCGGGATGACGGTTCCCGTCGCACCACGCGCTACGACATCGACCTGACCAAGTGCATCTTCTGCGGTTTCTGCGAAGAAGCCTGCCCGGTCGATGCCATCGTCGAAACCCGCATTTTCGAGTATCACGGCGAAAAGCGCGGCGATCTCTACTACACCAAGCAGATGCTCCTGGCCAACGGCGACCGCTACGAAGCGCAGATCGCCGCTGACCGTGAAGCCGATGCCAAATTCCGCTGACGGGACCTGAAATGGAATTCAAGACTGTCGTTTTCTACTTCCTGTCGGCGATTCTGGTTTACGCCGCCCTGCGGGTGATCACTGCCCGTAACCCGGTCCATGCCGCCCTGCATCTGGTGCTGTCCTTCTTCAGCGCCGGTGGCGTATGGGCGCTGCTGCAGGCCGAGTTCCTCGCCATCTCCATCGTTCTGGTCTATGTCGGCGCGGTGATGGTGCTGTTCCTCTTCGTCGTCATGATGCTGGACATCAACATCGACCGCATTCGCGAGGGCTTCTGGAACTACCTGCCCCTGGGGGCCGTGGTCGGCCTGCTGATGGTCGTGGAAATGGGCGCCATCCTGGGTAGCCAGTACCTCGGCGCTGCCGAAGCCCAGGTGCCCCAGACTGCCGCCGGTGTCTCCAACGTCAAGGAACTGGGGCGTCTGCTCTTCACCGAGTACGTCTATCCCTTCGAACTGGCGTCGGTGATTCTGCTGGTGGCCCTGATCGCCGCCATCGTCCTGACCCATCGGGGCGCCAAGAAGACCAAGTACACCGATCCTGCCAAGCAGGTGTTCGTGAAGGCAGCCGACCGCATCCGCGTTTTGCAGATGCCGGCCGAAAAACAGGACTAAACAACGTGGCTGCGGCCTGGCCGCAGTCTGCTGAAGAAGGATAAGGGAGGCCCCTTGCTTACTCTGTCGCATTTCCTCGTGCTTGGCGCGATTCTCTTCGCCATCAGCGTGCTCGGTATCTTCCTTAACCGGAAGAACCTGATCGTGCTGCTCATGGCGATCGAACTGATGCTGCTGGCGGTGAACATGAATTTCATCGCGTTCTCCCATTACATGCAGGATCTGGCCGGGCAACTCGCCGTTTTCTTCATCCTCGTCGTCGCCGCGGCCGAATCTGCAATCGGCCTCGCCATCCTGGTGGTGCTGTTCCGCAATCTGCGCACCATCCATGTGGATGATCTGGACAGCCTGAAGGGTTAAGCATCTATGGATATGAAGAGCCTCTATCTGCTGGTTCCCCTGGCCCCCCTGGCGGGTGCCATCGTCGCCGGCCTGTTCTGCCGCGTCATTCCCCGCTGGCTGGCCCACACGGCCACCATCCTGGGGGTGGCCGTGGCGTTCATCACCTCCATCGTCATCTTCCAGGACGTGCTGGCGGGTAACAGTTTCAACGGCACCGTCTATCAGTGGCTGGCCAGCGGCGAATACAAGTTCGAAGTGGGTTTCCTGATCGACAAGCTGACGGTGACCATGATGCTGGTGGTGACCTCCGTCTCCCTGATGGTGCACCTCTACACCATCGGCTACATGCAGGAAGACCCCGGCTACAACCGCTTCTTCAGCTACATCTCGTTGTTCACCTTCTCCATGCTGATGCTGGTGATGAGCAACAACTTCATGCAGCTCTTCTTCGGCTGGGAAGCCGTGGGCCTGGTTTCCTACCTGCTGATCGGCTTCTGGTACACCCGTCCCACCGCCATTTTCGCCAACATGAAGGCCTTCCTGGTTAACCGGGTCGGTGACTTCGGTTTCATCCTCGGCATCGGCCTGGTGCTGGCCCATTTCGGCAGCCTGGACTACGCCACCGTGTTCGCCAAGGCGCCTGAACTGGCTAACAAGACCATCAACATCTGGGGTTCCGCCGACTGGTCCCTCATGACCGTTGCCTGCATCTGCCTGTTCATCGGCGCCATGGGCAAATCCGCCCAAGTGCCGCTGCACGTGTGGCTGCCCGATTCCATGGAAGGCCCGACCCCCATCTCCGCCCTGATCCACGCGGCGACCATGGTGACTGCCGGCATCTTCATGGTGGCCCGCATGTCCCCGCTGTTTGAGCTGTCCGACACGGCCCTGTCCTTCGTCCTGGTGATCGGTGCCACCACCGCCCTGTTCATGGGCTTCCTCGGCATCATCCAGAACGACATCAAGCGCGTGGTGGCCTATTCCACCCTGTCCCAGCTGGGTTACATGACCGTGGCCCTGGGCGCTTCCGCCTATTCCGTGGCCATCTTCCACCTGATGACCCACGCCTTCTTCAAGGCCCTGCTGTTCCTCGGTGCCGGTTCCGTCATCATCGGCATGCACCACGATCAGGACATGCGCAACATGGGCGGCCTGCGCAAGTACATGCCCATCACCTGGATCACGTCCCTGATCGGTTCCCTGGCCCTGATCGGCACGCCGTTCTTCGCCGGTTTCTACTCCAAGGACTCCATCATCGAAGCGGTGGCCCTGTCCAACATCGCCGGCGCCAAGTATGCCTACTTTGCGGTCATGGCCGGTGTCTTCATCACCGCCTTCTATTCCTTCCGCATGTATTTCCTGGTCTTCCATGGCGAGGAACGCTTCGGCAAGGCTCACCACGATCATCATGGCGACCATGAGGACGAAGAACCGGCCGACGACCACCACCATGGCCTGGCTCCCGGTCAGAAGCCCCACGAGTCTCCCTGGGTGGTGACCGTGCCCCTGATCGCCCTGGCCATTCCGTCCGTGATCATCGGTTACATCGCCATCGAACCCATGCTCTTCGGCGACTACTTCAAGGGCGTCATCCACGTCAATGAAGAGGCCCACCCGGTGATGGAAGCCCTGCACCACCACTTCCACGGTGCCGTCGCCATGGCGCTGCACGCCGTGACCACCCCGGTGTTCTGGCTGGCCTTCTCCGGCGTTGCCCTGTCCTGGTTCTTCTACATGAAGCGCCCCGACATCCCGGCTGCCATCAAGGCCCGTTTCTCCGGTATCTACACCCTGCTGGACAACAAGTACTACTTCGACAAGTTCAACGAAGTGGTCTTTGCCGGCGGTGCCCGCCTCCTGGGCCGCGGCCTGTGGAAAGGCGGCGATGTGGCGCTGATCGACGGTCTGCTGGTGAATGGTTCCGCCCGTCTGGTGGGAGCGATCGCTTCCGTGGTCCGCTTCTTCCAGTCCGGCTACATCTACCACTATGCCTTCACCATGATCATCGGCGTGTTCGTGCTGCTGACCCTCTGGTTTAACCGCGCCTAAGCTAGAAGACTGGGATCAATATGTCTGGTTACTTGCTCTCTCTCGCCATCTGGACCCCGATTGTGGCCGGTCTGGTGGTGTTGTTCACCGGCTCCGACCGCAACGCGCCCCTGGCCCGCGGCCTGGCCCTGCTCGGAGCCGTCCTGGGTCTGCTGGTGACCCTGCCGCTCTATACCGGTTTCGACAAGGCCACCAGTGCCATGCAGTTCGTCGAACAGGCCTCCTGGATCGCCCCCTTCAACATCAACTACCACCTGGGGGTGGACGGCATTTCCATGCCCTTCGTCATCCTCAACGCCTTCATCACCATTCTGGTGGTGCTGGCCGGCTGGAAGGTGATCGAGCAGCGGGTGGCCCAGTACAACGCCGCGTTCCTGATCATGTCCGGTCTGCTCAACGGCATCTTCTGTGCTCTGGACGGCGTGCTGTTCTACGTCTTCTTCGAAGCCAGCCTGATTCCCCTGTACCTGATCATCGGCATGTGGGGCGGCCCCAACCGGGTTTACGCCGCCATCAAGTTCTTCCTCTACACCCTGATGGGCTCCCTGCTGTTCCTGATCGCCCTGATCTATCTCTTCTTCCAGTCCGGCGGTTCCTTCTCCATCCAGGACTGGCATCAGCTGCCCCTGGATCTGACCACCCAGATCTGGCTGTTCCTGGCTTTCCTGGTGGCCTTCGCCGTCAAGGTGCCGATGTGGCCGGTGCACACCTGGCTGCCCGATGCCCACGTGGAAGCACCTACCGGCGGTTCCGTGGTGCTGGCCGCCATTGCCCTGAAGCTCGGTGCCTACGGTTTCCTGCGCTTCTCCCTGCCCATCGCTCCCGATGCATCCCATGAGCTGTCCGGCCTGATGATCGGCCTGTCCCTCATTGCCGTCATCTACATCGGTTTCGTTGCCCTGGTGCAGGCCGACATGAAGAAGCTGGTGGCCTACTCCTCCATCGCCCACATGGGCTTCGTCACCCTGGGCTTCTTCATGCTCAACCCCCTGGGTGTCGAGGGTGCGCTGGTGCAGATGATTTCCCACGGCTTCGTTTCCGGCGCCATGTTCCTTTGCATCGGCGTGCTGTATGACCGAATGCACAGCCGCCAGATCGCCGATTACGGCGGCGTGGTGAACACCATGCCCAAGTTTGCCGCCTTCTTCATGCTCTTCTCCATGGCCAACGCCGGCCTGCCTGCCACCTCCGGCTTCGTCGGCGAGTTCATGGTGATCCTGGGGGCCGTCGAGTACAACTTCTGGGTTGCTTTCGCTGCCGCCACCACCATGATCGTTGGCGCTGCCTACACCCTCTGGATGTACAAGCGGGTGGTTTTCGGCGCCGTCGCCAACAGCCACGTGGCCGAACTGGAAGACATCAATGCACGGGAATTCTTCTTCCTCGCCATCCTGGCCCTGTGCGTCCTGGGCATGGGCCTGTATCCCCTGCCTTTCACCGAAGTGATGCATGCGTCGGTCAATGACCTGCTGCAGCACGTGGCCCAGAGCAAACTCCAATAATGGAAGCCGCCATGCTGACGAATTTCGTTATTCCCGACCTGCTGCCGGCAGCGCCGGAACTCTTCATCCTGGCCATGGCCTGCGTGATCCTCATTGTGGACCTGTTCGTCAAGAGCAAGGCCCGCACCCTGACCTTTGCGCTGACCCAGCTGACCCTGGTCGGTTGCGCCGCCATCACCTATATGACCAGCACGGGGGAGATCACCTATACCTTCTCCAACATGTTCGTCGATGACCTGATGGCGGACCTGCTGAAGCTGTTCCTCGACCTCACGGTCATCGTGGTGCTCTTCTATGCCCGCGGCTACATCGCCGAGCGGGTCTCCATGGCCAAGGGCGAGTTCTACGTCCTGGTGCTGCTGGCGACCCTGGGCATGATGGTGATGATTTCCGCCAACCATCTGCTGACCCTGTACCTGGGCCTGGAAATGATGTCCCTGTCGGTCTACGCCATGGTCGCCCTGAACCGGGATTCGACCCAGGCCACCGAAGCCGCCATGAAGTACTTCGTGCTCGGCGCCCTGGCCTCCGGCCTTCTGCTGTACGGCATTTCCATGGTCTACGGTGCCACCGGCACCCTGGAAATCACCCAGGTGGCCCAGGCCCTGGCCCAGGGCGCGGTCAATAAGACCATCCTGGTCTTCGGCCTGGTGTTCCTGGTGGCCGGCATCGCCTTCAAGCTGGGCGTGGTTCCCTTCCACATGTGGATTCCGGACGTCTATCACGGTGCTCCCACCCCAGTGACCCTGTTCATTGCCTCCGCTCCCAAGCTGGCCGCCTTCGCCATGGTCATCCGCCTGCTGGTCAACGGCCTGTTCTTCCTGGCGCCCGACTGGCAGCAGATGCTGATGATCCTGGCCGTGCTGTCCATGGCCATCGGTAACCTGGCTGCCATCGCCCAGACCAACATCAAGCGCATGCTGGCCTATTCCGCCATCTCCCACATGGGCTTCATGCTGCTCGGCATGGTTTCCGGTGTGGTCGGCGGCGATGCCCGTTTCGCCCTGAATGCCTACAGCTCCTCCATGTTCTACATGGTGGCCTACGTCATCACCAGCGTGGCCGGCTTCGGCATGATCCTGCTGCTGGCCCGGGCTGGTTTCGAGGCCGACTCCCTGGACGATTTCAAGGGCCTGAACAAGCGCAGCCCCTGGTTCGCCAGCATGATGATGGTGGTGATGCTGTCCATGGCCGGCATCCCGTTCTTCGTCGGCTTCTTCGCCAAGTTCGCCGTGCTGCAGGCGGTCGTCGCTGCCGGCTACATGTGGCTGGCCATCGCCGCCGTGCTGTTCTCCCTGATCGGCGCCTTCTACTACCTGCGGGTGGTGAAGCTGATGTACTTCGATGCACCCCTGGACGAAACCCCCATCGCCGCCGGCTTCGACACCAAGCTGCTGCTGTCCGCCAACGGCCTGGCCGTGGCCCTGCTGGGTCTGTTCCCCCAGACCCTGATGTACCTCTGCGCCGTGGCCCTGGTGCGCTCCCTCTGAGGCGCCTTCCAGCCCCGCTCAGCAACGCCCCGGCAGCCCCGGGGCGTTTTCTTTTTCCTTGTTGCAACCCTTGCCGGAGCCATGCGTGGAACGTCAAACCAAGCCCGATACCCATCTCGTCGAAGAAACCCTGAGTACCGAGCAGGTCTGGCGGGGCCGCCTGCTCGATGTTCGCCGTGACCAGGTGCGTCTGCCGGATGCCCATGAGGGGGTGCGGGAGTACATTGTCCATCCCGGTGCCGTGGTGATCATTGCCGTGCTCGATAATGGCAAGCTGCTTTTCGAACGCCAGTACCGCCACCCGGTGGGGCAGGTGTTCCTCGAACTGCCTGCCGGCAAGATCGATCCGGGGGAGGAAATACTGAAGACCGCCATCCGCGAACTGCGTGAGGAAACCGGCCATGCCGCGGGTCAATGGCGCTATCTGGGGGTCATGCATCCCTGCATCGGCTACTCCAACGAGCGCATCGAAATATTCCTGGCCCGGGAACTGATCCGGGAGTCTGCTCCCCAGTTGGATCACGGCGAGCACCTGGAGGTGATCGAAATGTCCCTGGAGGAGGCTGCCGCCGCCATCCGCGACGGGCGCCTGACCGATGCCAAGACCATCACCGCCCTCTATTGGGCGGAAAAGGTGCTGCAGGAAGGCTGGTGATCCAGGTCACCAAAGCAAAAGGCCCGCAATTGCGGGCCTTTTGCTTGAGATCAGCCGTTGCTCAGACGGTGTCGTCGCAGACCACCCGGTCGCGGCCGCTCTGCTTGGCGCGGTACATGCGCTGGTCAGCCTTTTCCACCAGGGTTTTCCAGTCCAGGGTCTGGTCTTCCAGGCGCTCGGCGATGCCGATGCTGGCGGTCACCGGCGAGCCGTCCGGACGCAGGCCGAAGCCGGCCTGGCGCATCCGCCGCATGGCCTGCTGGGCCTGCTCCAGGTCCGTGTTGGGCATGATCAGGATGAATTCCTCGCCGCCCCAGCGGGCCAGCATGTCGCCCCGGCGCAGGTTGCTCGAAATGGAGTCGGTGGCACCCACCAGGACGCTGTCGCCGGCCTCGTGACCATAGCGGTCATTGACGGCCTTGAAGTTGTCCAGATCGAGGAAGGCGATGGCCAGCGGTGCATTGCTGCGGGTGGAAATGATGAACTGCAGCTCCAGTACTTCCTCGCCGCTGCGGCGGGAGAAAATGCCGGTGAGGGGATCCCGCACGGCCTGGCGCACCAGGGCGATCATGAACGCCAGCTGGGATAGTCCGGCCAGGGTGGAGACACCGGTGATCAGGGTCAGCAGCCAGAAGGCGCCGGCGAAGGATGGCCAGTCCAGGGTGGCCCAGCTGATGATGCCGGAGACGGCCTGGGCTAGCAGCATGGGCAGGGCGAAGAGGATGTTCTCCAGCAGGGTCAGGGGGAAGATGGAGAGCCCCGCCAGCAGGACGAAGGGCAGGAAGGCGTAGCCGGCACCGATGGCAGCCTGCATGCCGGTCAGCTGGTAATTGACCAGTAACTGGTGGGTGGCGACGTAGAAGACAGTGGGGATGGCAAACAATATGGCCATGGCCCGATAGGCATCCGTGAGGCTGCCGGAGGGTCGGTAGTAGAGCACCAGCAGGGCAAAGGCGACGCTGGCCAGGATGCGCATGGAGGCCAGGGCGAACCACAATGGGAAGGGGAAGACCAGGTAGTCGATGATGCTCCACAGGGGCGTCAGGACGGCGAAGAGGAAGGCGAACAGGCGCACCCGGTTCACGATCATGGTCGCACGCCGCCGGGAGAGCAGAGTGAGGTGGAAATGGGGTGACACCAGCCAGGCCAGCTCGGCCTGGTTCAGCTCGCCGGGCATGAGGCCGGTGAGGCGGTGCCAGACGATATGTGCAAGTCGACTGGTCATGAAAAAGGGTCTTTTGTCTCGATGTAGCCTGTCGTGTTGTTGGTTGTACGTTGCCCCAAAAACAAGGGCAGCCCGCAGGCTGCCCGAGAGGATAGCATCAAATTGTTGCGCTGCGCTTAGCCGCAGGAGCCCACGGCGCCGCAGGCGGTGCAGAATTCGCAGCCATCCTTTTTGATGACCGTGGTATTGCCGCATTCGCTGCACAGCTTGCCCTGGGTGGGGCGAACGCTGTTGGAGGCTTCTTCCGGCGCTTCCAGGATGCCCATCTGCTGCAGGGGCACGCCCTGCTCGTCGAGGATGCCGAGCATGGCGTAGCGGTGGATGATGAGCTGGGCCAGGTAAGCCACCGTGGACGGGTAGTTGGTCTGGCGGCGGGTGCCGGGCACGAAGGCCATGAAGTCGCCCAGGGGTTCCGGGTAGTCCAGCAGCTTGCGCAGCTTCATGCCGATCCAGGCCGGGTCCACCACCCGCATGTCGAGGGAGAGCAGCTTGCACAGGCCGTCCAGGGCGCGCGGATAGTTGCCGGAGAGCCACATGGAGTAGGGGCGGGTGACGCCGTCGGGCAAGGTGATTTCCTTCAGGCCCAAGACGAAGTCTTCGCCGGTGGTCGGGTTGAAGACATCCACCGTCCAGGACAGGGTGCCGTCGGTGCCGGTCTTCGGTTCCTTGGCGCTGAACATGGCGTCCACCACCGGAGTCGGGCCTTCGTGCTTCATGGCACCCAGCTGCTCCACACGCCAGTGGATCACCTGGGCCATGGCGGAAACGATGGAGGGCATGCGCTTGTGCTCGCCGTGGGGCGGGAAGGGCAGGTCGAAAGCGTCGCCCGGGGTCTTGGCCAGGGCATCCAGCTTCATTTCCAGCAGGCCCCGGTCATTGGCCCGCATGTCCATGGACAGGGTCTTGGCCACGGCACCCAGGCCGCGGGGCACGTCGGGACCGTTCACCCAGATCTCGAAGGGCCAGGAGCGGCGCGGGGCGCCTTCCTCTTCCTGCTCCACATGGCCGACGAAGAGGGCGAACTTGCCCTGGGGGTAATCGAGCATGTAGGTCCAGGCCATGTTGCCTTCCGGCAGGGTGGGGCGGCCTGGCCAGCGCAGGGAGGCCAGCACGGGGGCCGGCAGGTTCTTGATGGAGAGGCGGCGGTTGGCGTCGGAGACGAAATCCTGGGGGTGATTCTTTTCCTCTTCAGCCTGGGCCTGGGCCTTGGTCGGTTCGACGGAGAGCACGGAGCCCAGGATGCTGTTGGGCCGGTAGGTGGCCAGGCCCTTGAGGCCGGACTTCCAGGCTTCCACGTAGAGGTCCTGGAAATCCTCGTAGGGGTAGTCGCCGGGCACGTTCACCGTCTTGGAGATGGCGGTATCGATGTAGGGGGCGACGGCCGCCACCATGTCCTTGTGGGCGGCGGCGGAAATTTCCAGGGCGGTGACGAAGTAGTCGGGCAGCTTTTCCACATTGCCGCCCTGGTGCTTGTAAAGGCGCCAGGCGTAGTCTTCCACCGCGTATTCCTTCAGGGTGCCGTCGGGCATGCGCTTCTTCCGGTTGTAGGTCCAGGAGAAGGGCGGCTCGATGCCGTTGGAGGCATTGTCGGCGAAGGCCAGGGAAATGGTGCCGGTGGGGGCGATGGACAGCAGGTGGGAATTGCGCAGGCCGTGCTTGCGGATTTCGGCCTTGACCTCGTTGGGCAGGCGGGAGGCAAAGTTGCCGCCGGAGAGATACAGCTCGGCGTTGAAGAGGGGGAAGGCGCCCCGTTCCTTGGCCATTTCCACGGAGGTCAGGTAGGCGGTGTCGCGCATGAATTCGGAAATGCGGGAGGCCATGGCCCGGGCTTCGGCCCGGTCGTAGCGCAGGCGCAGCATGGCCAGGGCGTCACCCAGGCCGGTGAAGCCGAGGCCGATGCGGCGCTTGTTGGCGGCTTCTTCCTTCTGCCGTTCCAGGGGCCAGTGGGTGGCGTCCAGCACGTTGTCCAGCATGCGGGTGGACACCTTGATCACTTCACCGAAAGCGTCGAAGTCGAACTCGGCCTGTTCGGAGAAGGCGTTCTTGACGAACAGGGTCAGGTTGATGGAACCCAGGCAGCAGCAGCCGTAGGGCGGCAGGGGCTGTTCGGCGCAGGGGTTGGTGGCCTCGATCTGCTCGCAGTAATTGAGGTTGTTGTCCTTGTTGATGCGGTCCAGGAAGAGGATGCCGGGTTCGGCGTGGTCGTAGGTGGACTTCATCACCTGGTCCCACAGGTCCCGGGCCCGTACCTTGCGATAGACCCACATGCCGTCCTCGCGCTGGAAGGCGCCCTGGGACTTCATGTCGGCGTTGGGCTCGGCCTTGTGCACCAGTTCCACCTCGCCGTCGGCTTCCACCGCCTGCATGAAGGCATCGGTGACGCCCAGGGAGATGTTGAAGTTGGTCAGGTCGCCCTTGTCCTTGGCGTGGATGAAGTCCTCGATGTCCGGATGGTCGCAGCGCAGCACGCCCATCTGGGCGCCGCGGCGGGCGCCGGCGGATTCCACGGTCTCGCAGGAGCGGTCGAAGACGCGCATGTAGGAGACGGGGCCGGAGGCGCGGGACTGGGTGCCCTTGACCTGGGCGCCCACGGGGCGGATGGAGGAGAAGTCGTAGCCGACGCCGCCACCGCGACGCATGGTCTCGGCGGCCTGGGCCAGGGCGGTGTAGATGCCGGGGCGGCCGTCCACCACTTCGACGATGGAGTCGCCGACCGGCTGCACGAAGCAGTTGATCAGGGTGGCGGCGAGATCGGTGCCGGCGGCGGAGTTGATGCGGCCGGCGGGGACGAAACCGTTTTCCTGGGCCCAGAGGAATTTTTCTTCCCACTTGGCCCGGTCCTTCTCGTGTTCGACGGCGGCCAGGGCGCGGGCAACGCGGCGGCGCACGTCATGCACGTTCATTTCCTTGCCCTTGGCGTACTTTTCCACCAGCACTTCGGTGGAGATTTCCTGCTCGGGCAGCGGGGCAAATTCGGGTGCTTCGGGAATGGCGGACAGGGAGAGCTGTTCGGCGACCTGATTCATGGGTTTCCTCTCCAAAAATGTGGGTATGCGGTTGGTAATATGCCCCGGTAGTCCGGAGTCGAATGGGAGGTAAAGCTACTACATGTAGTGGTGCTAGGCAAATGCTTGACTAGATGTAGTTGTTGCGCTGTTCCCGGGGTGGTTCGCGGAAAGGCTGGAAAAATCAGGATTGGCACATTTTTTGACAATAAAACTGTGGTTCCGTTTGCAGCCGGTGGAACAAAAAATACCTAGGGGGCGGGCGGGGGAGGATGGGGTGGTCCGGGGTAGTCCGGTCGCAAAATCCGGTGGGGAGATTGGCCGATGGCCGGGGCCGTCCAAGGGCGGCGGTGGCGGTCCGGGAGTCCGGACCGCCGAGGGGTGTTGCGGCTATTACAGGTTGAGCAGGGTGGCGGTGTGGCGGGCGATCATCCATTCCTCGTTGGTGGGGATGACCAGCACGTCCACGGTGCTGCGGGGTTCGCTGATGCGGTTGGCGTGCAGGGCGTTGGCCGATTCGTCGATGCTGATGCCCAGCCAGGAGGCCTGCAGACAGACGCGACGGCGCACTTCGGCTGCGTGTTCGCCGATGCCCCCGGTGAACACCAGGGCGTCGATGCCGCCGATGGCGGCCGCCAGGGAACCCAGCTCCCGCACCACGCGGTAGCAGAAGAGATCCACCGCCTCCTTGGCTTCCGGCTTGTCGCTGGCCAGCAGGGTGCGCATGTCCGGGGAAATGCCGGAAACGCCGAGCAGGCCCGACTCCTTGTACAGCAGCTTGGTCAGGGCCTTCACGTCCATGCCCTTGTTTTCCATCAGGTACAGCATCACGCCCGGGTCCAGGGCGCCGGTACGGGTGCCCATCATCAGGCCCTCGACCGCGGTGAAGCCCATGGTGGACACCTGGCTCTTGCGATCCACCATGCCGCACATGGAGGCGCCGTTGCCCAGGTGGGCCACCACCACCCGGCCATTGGCCCGGGGCGAGTAGTCCGGCAGCACCCGGGCGATGTACTCGTAGGAGAGGCCGTGGAAGCCATAGCGTTTGACCCCTTCGCCGGTGATCCAGCGGGGTAGGGCAAAGGCCTGGGCCACGGGGGCCTGGGTTCGGTGGAAGGCGGTGTCGAAACAGGCCACCTGGGGCACTTCCGGCATCATGGTGCGCAGGGCATCGACGCCGTCCAGGTTGTGGGGCTGGTGCAGGGGCGCCAGGGGAATGAGCCGGGTCAGGTGCTCGATGATGTTGTCGTCGAGCTTCATGGGGCGGGAATAACGCTCGCCGCCATGGACCACCCGGTGGCCCACGGCCACGATCTTCCAGCCCTTTTCATGGTCGTGCAGCCAGGAGATGAGGAACTCCAGGGCCTCGTGGTGCTGGCTTTCCGCATCGCCCTGGAGCGGGATGTCCACGTCGTCCAGCTTCTTGCCCTTGTCATCCTTGGCCTTGATGTGGGCCTTGACGCCGATGCCGTCGATCTGGCCGGAGAGCACGGGTTCCGCAGCGATGCCGCCGCCGTTCTCCAGCTCGTAGAGGGAGAACTTGATGGAGGAGGAACCGGCGTTGAGGGTGAGGACGGCGCGGGTCATTGGTTCTGCTTCCGGTAGGCGTGGGCCATCAGGGCGGCGATGGCGCAGGAGGCGGTGCGGGTCTCGGCGGTATCGGCGCGGGAGGTCAGCACGATGGGGCACTTGGCACCCAGCACGACGCCGGCGGAAAGGGCGTTGGCCAGGTATTCCAGCTGCTTGGCCACCATGTTGCCGGACTCCAGGTCAGGCACCACCAGGATGTCGGCCTGGCCGGCGACGGCGGACTTGATGCCCTTGGTCTTGGCAGCCACCAGGGAAACGGCGTTGTCGAAGGCCAGGGGGCCGTCCAGCAGGCCGCCCTTGATCTGGCCCCGGTCGGCCATCTTGCACAGGGCGGCGGCGTCCAGGGTGGACTGGATCTTGGGATTGACCGTCTCCACGGCGGAAAGGATGGCCACCTTGGGTTCCGGGTTGCCCAGGATGTGGAAGAGGTCGATGGCATTCTGGATGATGTCCACCTTGTCTTCCAGGGTCGGCGCGATGTTGATGGCCGCATCGGTGATCATGATGGGCTTGGGATAGGTGGGCACGTCCATGTAGAAGACGTGGGAGATGCGGCGGGAAGTGCGCAGGCCGTTGGCCCGGGATACCACCTCGCCCATCAGTTCGTCGGTATGCAGGCTGCCCTTCATCAGGGCCTCGCAGTCGCCGTTGCGCACCAGGGTCACGGCCATGGCGGCGGATTCGTGGCTGTGGCGGGTGTTGACGATGCGGATGCCGGTCAGGTCCAGGCCGTTTTCTTCGGCGACGGAGCGGATCTTGGCCTCCGGGCCCACCAGGAAGGGCTCGATGAGGCCGGCCCGGGCGGCGAAGATGGGGCCCTTCAGGGATTCGGCATCGCAGGGATGGGCCACGGCCACGGGAATGGGTTCCAGGCCGGCGGCGGTGGCCAGCAGGGCCTGGTAGCGGGCTTCCTTGTCGCTGATGGTGAACTCGGGCAGATGCACCCGCTCGCGGCGGATCTTCTCCGTCGGCGCCAGCACCTCGGCGGTGCCGCTCACCACCTGCAGACCTTCCTGGTTGGTGCACTGGCAGTCGAAGAGAATGTGCTTGTTGTGGTCGAACTTCTGCTTGGCGGTGATGGTGATGGTCACCGTGTCGCCGATGGTGACCGGCCGGGAGAAATGCAGGGACTGGTCGATGTAGATGGTGCCCGGCCCCGGGAACTGGGTGCCGAGCACGGTGGAAATGAGGGCGCCGCTCCACATGCCATGGGCCACCACCTCCCGGAAAATGCCGCTCTGGGCGAATTCCGGGTCCACCACGGAGGGATTCACATCCCCCGACATGATGGCGAACAGCTTGATGTCTTCCGGACGCAGGGTCCGGATCAGGGTGGAAGAGTCTCCCACCTGGATTTCGTCGAAAGTCTTGTTTTCGATGTACTGCTCGGTGTGCTCAGCGTGCATGGCGCCTCCCGTTTTTGATTGTGTGGAGCTCTTAGCCGACGATGTTGTAGCCGCCGTCGATGTAGATGGTACCGCCGGTCAGGGTCTTCGCCACATCGCTGCACAGGTAGGCGGCCAGGGCGCCGACGTCGTCGATGGAGACCAGGCGGTGCAGGGGAGCCCGTTCCACGGCGTCCTTCATCAGGTCGTCGAAGTGGGCGATGCCGGAGGCGGCGCGGGTGGCCAGGGGGCCCGGGGAGATGGCGTGCACCCGGATGCCCTTGGGGCCCAGCTCGGTGGCCAGGTAGCGGGTGGAGGCCTGCAGGGCGGCCTTCACCGGGCCCATCATGCCGTAGTTGTCCACCACTTCATCGGCGCCCAGGTAGCTCATGGTCAGCAGGGAGCCGCCGTCCTTCATCAGGGGCTCGGCCAGCTTGGCCATGCGGATGAAGGAGTGGCAGGAAATGTCGATGGCCCGCAGGAAGCCCTGGCGGGAGCAGTCCACCACCCGGCCGTGCAGGTCTTCCTTGGGGGCGAAGGCGATGGAGTGCAGGAGGAAGTCCAGCTTGCCCCACTTCTGTTCGATGGCGGCGAAAACAGCTGCCAGCTGATCGTCCTGTTCCACGTCCAGGGGCAGCACCAGGGGGGCGGCCAGCAGCTCGGCCAGGGGGCGCACGTGGGGTTCGGCCTTTTCATTCAGGTAGGTGACCGCCAGTTCGGCGCCGCAGATGTTGAAAGCCTTGGCGCAGCCGTAGGCAATGCTCTTGTTGTTGGCGATACCGACGACCAGGCCTTTTTTGCCGTTGAGGTTGAACATTTGCAGAACTCCAGGTTAGTTGAATGAAGGTGAACCATTCGGCGTCCAGTCTGGACCGGGGCCGTTATTGCAATCCTGTTTTCGTTATCATGCCGCATTTTGTGTTGCGGTGCAGCATATCGATTTTGACCTAGATCAAGGCCTAGTGGCAGTAGGACCTTAGCGGACGAGGGATAAGCCGGTATTTCGTTCCGATGACGTCCCCGTTACAGCGGCTTGCGCTGTGTCAACGTTTTTGCATTGACCATACCTATAATCCTCCGGCATGACCTTACAAGGGGGAGGGATTTTGGAACCGATTGCCAATTCTCTGGATGCAGTCCTCGAGGCGGTTTTGAGCAAACGCCGCCGGGACCCCACCCAACTGCTGCAAATTCTCCGGGAAGTGCAGGAACAGGTGGGCTACATCCCCCCTCCCGCCCTCACCGCCATCGCCGCCGCCCTGAAGCTGCCCCGGGCCCGGGTCGAGGGCGTGGCCGGCTTCTACTCCTTTCTCCATCTGCAGCCGGTGGGCAAATACCGGGTGCTCTTCTCCGACAACGCCACCGACCGCCTCCTGGGCAACCTGGACCTGCTCGGCACCATGTGCCAGAAGCTGTGGGTCGAACAGGGCAAGGTGTCGGAAGACGGCCTGGTCTCGGTGGATGTCACCTCCTGTACCGGCATGTGCGACCAGGGCCCGGCCCTGCTGGTCAATGGCCGCCCCATCACCCGCCTCACCCACCAGCGCGTCAATGAAATCTGCGAGCTGATCCGTTCCCGCCGCCCCCTGTCCCTGTGGCCCCAGGAATACTTCCGGGTGGAGGACAACATCCGCCGCAAGGACGATCTGCTCAATACCGTGCTGGAGCCGGGGGCTGCCCTGGCGGCGGCCATGGCCCTGGGGCCCGAGGCCTGGCTGGGCGAGGTGCAGAAGTCCAGCCTGCGCGGTCGTGGCGGCGCCGGCTTCACCACCGGGGTCAAGTGGGAGGCCTGCCGCAACGCACCCGGCGAGGAGCGGGTCATCGTCTGCAACGCGGACGAAGGCGAGCCCGGCACCTTCAAGGACCGGGTGCTGCTGACCTCCTACCCGGACCACGTGTTCGAGGGCATGACCCTGGCGGCCTATGCCACCGGCGCCCGCCAGGGCTTCCTCTATCTGCGGGGCGAGTACCGCTACCTGCTGGAGCCCCTGGAGGCAGCCCTGCAGCGCCGCCGGGAGGCCGGGCTGCTGGGGCAGGGCATCCGGGGCCAGGCCGGTTTCGATTTCGACATCGAGATCCATCTGGGGGCCGGCGCCTATGTCTGCGGCGAGGAAACGGCCCTGATCGAGTCCCTCGAAGGCAAGCGGGGCACGCCCCGCATCCGCCCGCCCTTCCCTGTGATCAAGGGCTATCTGGGGCGGCCCACGGTGGTCAATAACGTGGAAACCCTGGCCAAGACGGTGCTGATCGCCCTGGAAGGGGCCGAGCGCTTCGCCGCCGTCGGCACCGCCCAGTCCACCGGCACCAAGCTCCTCTCCATATCCGGCGACTGCGCCTTTCCCGGCATCTACGAGTATCCCTTCGGCGTTTCCATCGAGCAGATCCTGGAGGATTGCGGCGCCACCGACGTGCAGGCGGTCCAGGTGGGCGGCGCTTCGGGCACCTGCCTGGCGTCCTACGAGTTCCACCGGGGCATTGCCTACGAGGACGTGCCGACGGCCGGTTCCTTCATGATCTTCGATACCAGCCGGGACCTCTTCGAGGTGGCGCGCAATTTCGTCCACTTCTTCGCCCACGAGAGCTGCGGCTTTTGCACCCCCTGCCGGGTCGGCACCTCCCTGCTGCGGAACTTCATGGACAAGCTGGCCACCGGCCACGGCGCCAAGTACGACCTGGCCGACATCGAGTGGATCAACCGCCTGCTCAAGGCGGCCAGCCACTGCGGCCTGGGCCTGGCCGCTGCCAACCCGGTGGTGGAGACCCTGATCAAGTTCCGCCCCGCCTACGAGCGCCGGCTCCAGTCCCTGGATTTCGCCCCCGCCTTCGACCTGGACCAGTCCCTGGCCGAGGCCCGGCGCATGACCGGGCGCGACGATGCCGACGCCCACCTGAGTTCCGTGGAGGCCCACCGATGAGCGATACCAAGAAATTCCTGCTGGACGGCAAACCGGTGGTCTTCCAGGACGGCCAGACCATCCTGGAGGCCGCCCGCCAGGCTGGCCACTACATTCCCCACCTGTGCTGGCATCCGGATTTTCCGGCCCACGGTTCCTGCAAACTGTGCATCGTCAAGGTGGGCGGACGCCACGTCTCCTCCTGCGCCATGCCGGCCAAGGAAGGCATGGAGGTGGAGAGCAACACCCCGGAGATGAACGGCGAGCGGCGGGCCCTGCTGCAGATGCTGTTCGTCGAGGGCAACCATTTCTGTCCCTCCTGCGAGAAGAGCGGCAACTGCCAGTTGCAGGCCCTGGCCTACGACCTGGAAATGCTCTCCGCCCATTTCAACCATTTCTATCCCAACCGGCCGGTGGATGCCTCCCACCCGGACGTCCTGCTGGACTTCAACCGCTGCATCTTCTGCGAGCTGTGCGTGCGGGCCAGCCGGGACATCGACGGCAAGAACATCTTCGCCCTCACCGACCGGGGCATCCACAAGCACCTGGTGGTCAATGCGGAAAGCGGCCGCCTGGCCGACACGGATTTTGCCGCCAGCGACCGGGCGGCCAACATCTGTCCCGTGGGCGTCATCCTGCACAAGCGCCAGGGCTTTGCCAGGCCCATCGGCGAGCGGGACTACGACGCCAAGCCGATCAGCGTGGTGGCCATGGAAGAGGTGGAAAAATGATCGTATCCGGACGCAAGCTGCGGGTCGCCACCACCTCCCTGGCCGGGTGCTTCGGCTGCCACATGTCCTTCCTCGACATCGACGAGCACCTGGTGGAACTGGTGGAACTGGTGGAATTCGACCGTTCGCCCCTGACCGACATCAAGCACTGCGGCCCCTGCGACATCGGCATCATCGAAGGCGGCGTCTGCAATGCGGAGAATGTCCATGTGCTGCGGGAATTCCGCAAGCACTGCAAGATTCTCATCGCCCTCGGCGCCTGCGCCGTCACCGGCGGCCTGCCGGCCCAGCGCAACCACCTGGACGTGGGCCAGTGCCTGCAGGAGGTCTACCACACCTGCATCGGCGTCGAATCCCTGCCCGGCGGCCAGGTACCCAACGACCCGGAACTGCCCCTGCTGCTGGACAAGGTCCATCCCATCCACGAAGTGGTGCGGGTGGATTACTTCATTCCCGGCTGCCCGCCCTCGGGGGAGGCCATCTGGAAGTTCCTGACGGACCTCATCGCCGGCCACACGCCCCGGCTTTCCCATCCCATCCTGCGTTTCGACTGAGGCTTGCCCACCATGTTCGAACTTGAAACCGCGTCCCAGACCGACAACCTGCGCCGCGTTGCCATCGATCCTGTTTCCCGGGTCGAAGGCCACGGCAAGGTGACCCTGCTGCTGGACGATCACAACCAGGTGCAGCAGGTGCGCCTGCACATCGTCGAATTCCGGGGCTTCGAGAAGTTCATCCAGGGCCGCCCCTACTGGGAAGTGCCGGTGATGGTGCAGCGCCTCTGCGGCATCTGCCCCGTCTCCCACCATCTGGCGGCCTCCAAGGCCCTGGACCTGGTGGTGGGCGCCGCCAGCATCACGCCGACGGCGGAAAAGATGCGCCGCCTCATGCACTACGGCCAGATGCTGCAGTCCCACGCCCTGCATTTCTTCCACCTGTCCTCGCCCGACCTGCTGTTCGGCTTCGATTCCGACGTGGGGCAGCGCAACATCGTCGGCGTCGCCGCCGCCCATCCGGAGGTGGCCAAGCAGGGCATCCTGCTGCGCAAGTTCGGCCAGGAGGTGATCCGCGTCACCTCCGGCAAGCGCATCCACGGCACCGGCGCCGTTCCCGGCGGGGTGAACAAGGCCCTGGACCCGGCCGACCGGGCCATGCTGCTGCAGGACGTGGAGCAGATGATCGCCTGGAGCCGGGACGCGGTGCATCTGACCAAGCGCCTGCATACCAGCAACCCGGCCCTCTACGACCAGTTCGGGCTGTTCCGCTCCAACCTCTTCAGCCTGGTGCGGGCCGACGGTGCCCTGGACTTCTACCACGGCCACCTGCGTCTGCGGGACGGGGACGGCAAGGTGCTGCTGGACGGCGTGGACTACCAGAACTACCACCACCTGCTGACCGAGGAGGTGAAGTCCTGGAGCTACATGAAATTCCCCTATGTGACCGCCATGGGCCGGGAACAGGGCTGGTACAAGGTGGGCCCCCTGGCCCGGGTGCAGAACTGCGACTTCATTCCCAGCCCCCTGGCCGAGATCGAGCGGCACGAATTCATGGACCACGGCCAGGGCGGCCTGGTGCATGCGCCCCTGGCCTACCACTGGGCCCGCATGATCGAAATGCTGCACGCCGCCGAAGTCATCAAGGAACTGCTGGCCGACGACGACCTGCTGGGGGATGACCTGATGTCCTGCGGCGACCGCCGCCGCGAAGGCGTGGGCGTGATTGAGGCGCCCCGGGGCACCCTGATCCACCATTACCAGGTGGATGAGGATGATCTCGTCACCATGGCCAACCTGATCGTCTCCACCACCCACAACAACCAGGCCATGAACGAGGCGGTGCGACAGGTGGCGCGCCAGTACCTGAACGGCCGGGAAATCACCGAAGGGCTGCTCAACCATATCGAGGTGGCCATCCGCGCCTTCGATCCCTGCCTTTCCTGCGCCACCCACGCCCTGGGCCAGATGCCCCTGACCGTGGAACTGCTGGACGGCAGCGGCCGCCTGCTGGACCGCCGGGTCAAGGGATGACGCGCCGGCTGGTGGTCTTCGGCATCGGCAACCCCAGCCGCGGCGACGATGCCCTGGGGCCCCTGCTGCTGCAGCGCCTGGAGCAGGCCCGTCTGCCCGGAGTGGTGACGGTGGAGGATTTCCAGCTGCAGATCGAGCACGCCATCGACCTCCAGGGTCGGGACCTGGCCCTCTTCATCGATGCCGGGGAGGGCACGCCGGCGCCTTTCAGCTTCGCCCCGGTGACGCCCCTCTTCAATCCGGCCCACAGCACCCATTCCCTGGCTCCCGGCGCCGTGCTTGCCGTCTATGGCCAGGCCCTGGAACAGGCGCCGCCGCCGGCCTACGTCCTCTGTGTGCGGGGCCAGCGCTTCGAGTTGGGGGAGGGCCTCAGCCCCGCCGGGCGCCAGCACCTGGAGGCGGCCTGGGACTTTCTCCGCCAGCTGTGTACCGAGCCGGACCCGGAGCGCTGGAGCCAGCTCCGGCCCCTGCCCGGATTGCCGCCCCTGCTCTAGGATTCCGGGCCGCCGGTGAATTGACCTGCATCATGGTTTGTTCCCGGCCCGCCGACAGATCATGGCGCATGCTGCCCGGGGGAGGGTGGCTCCTTTTTGGCAGAACGACCATGACCCATCCGACGTCCACCCAGCCCGGCCTGCTCCTGCGCGGCTTCCTGCTGCTGTTCCTTGCCGGTTCCCTCCAGGCGGCGCCCTGGCCCAGCCCGGTGGCTTCCTACCAGGCCGTGGCGGCCGGGGAAGGGCGGGGCGAGGACATCCTCCTGGCGGCAGCCCCCGATTCGGGGCTGGAAGTCTCCTACGATGCGGCCAGCCGGCGCCTGCACCTGCACTACCCCATGGCCTTCAACCAGCTGACCGAAGGCTGGAGCTGGCGGCCCCTGGCCGATCCGGCCAGCGAGGACTACTACCGCTTCAAGTATCTGCCCCTGGGCAGCGTGAACGAGGAGCGGGACAGCTATGTGGGGGAGGACAAGATCGGCGAGCCGGAAACCATGCGGGTGCTCTGGCGTTACGACTATTTCCTGGCCTTCGACAATCTCTACGACTTCATGCCCCGGGGTACCGACGACGAAGCCGGCTTCGACGCCGAGCTGACCCTGGAGCCGGAGCAGGCGGCGCCCCTGCTGGAACCGGGGGCGGTGAGCCTGATCGCCCGGGTGCACCTGCAGGAGCCCTACGTTTCCGAGAGCACCACCTTCTGGAAGGCCATCCATGCCCGGCCCACGGATTTCACCCTGAAGAAGCGCTACCTCATCGGCGAGGTGGAGGAAATCCGCTTCGTCACCGGACAGAATCGAGTGCTGGCGCAGCTTCCGCGGCATCCGCAACAAAAACAGCAGAGCGGCAAGCCGTAAGGGCACAGCTTGCCGGGGGCTGCCGTGCTAAAATCTCGTTCTGTCACAAAACCTAAACTCAAAATTCATGTTCGGACGTCTGATGCCCCAAGAGGGCAAGTTTTTCGACCTGTTCAACGCTCACGCAGAACAGATCGTGCAGGGTGGTCAAGCCTTGGCCACCTTCATCAACCATCTGGGACGTAACCCCGAAGAGGCCACCCAGGCCGCCGACGCAGTGGATACCGCCGAAAGCCGGGCCGACAAGATCACCCACGAGACGGTCGCCCTGCTGCACAAGACCTTCATCACCCCCCTGGATCGGGACGAGATCCACTCCCTCATCACCGGCATGGACGACATCCTGGACCTGATCCAGGACGTGACCCAGACCGTCTCCCTCTACGACATCCGCAAGGGCACCCCGGAAGCCATCCAGCTGGCCGAGATCTGCGTCTCCTGCTGCGACCGGGTGCGCTGGGCCGTCTCCCTGCTGCCCAACGCCGACCAGGGTCCGGCCATCCTCAAGACCTGCGAGGAAATCGACCGCCTGGAGTCCGACGCCGACCGCGTCATGCGTTCCGCCATGTCCCGCCTGTTCCGCGACGAGCCGGACGTGCGCCAGCTGATCAAGCTGAAGGCCATCTACGAACTGCTGGAAACCGTGACCGACCGCTGTGAGGATGTGGCCAACATCCTCGAAGGCATCGTCCTCGAAAACTCCTAAGCGATAACCATGACTGGTCTCGAAATCAGCCTGGGAGTCGTGGTGCTCCTGGTGGTGCTGGCGTTGGCGTTCGATTTCATGAACGGCTTTCACGATGCCGCCAACTCCATCGCCACCGTGGTTTCCACCGGGGTCCTGAAGCCCCACCAGGCGGTGGCTTTCGCCGCCTTCTTCAACATCGTCGCCATCTTCATCTTCCAGTTGAAGGTGGCCACCACCATCGGCAAGGGCACCATCGATCCGGCCATCGTGGACCACATCGTCATCTTCGGTGCCCTCATGGGGGCCGTGGTGTGGAACCTGGTGACCTGGTTCTACGGCATCCCGTCCTCCTCCTCCCACGCCCTCATCGGCGGTCTGGTGGGGGCGGCCCTGGCCAAGTCCGGTCCCGATGCCCTGATCGCCGCCGGCATCCTGAAGACTGTGGCCTTCATCTTCGTCTCCCCCCTGCTCGGCTTCATCCTCGGCACCCTGCTCATGGTGGCGGTGTCCTGGCTGTTCTTCCGCACCACGCCGCGCAAGGTGGACAAGTGGTTCCGCCGCCTGCAGCTGGTTTCCGCCGGCCTCTACAGCCTGGGCCACGGCGGCAACGACGCCCAGAAGACCATCGGCATCATCTGGATGCTGCTCATCGCCGCCGGCCTGTCCCAGTCCAGCGACCCCATCCCCGTCTGGGTGGTGGTCTGCTGCTACGTGGCCATCGGCCTGGGTACCATGTTCGGTGGCTGGCGCATCGTCAAGACCATGGGCCAGAAGATCACCAAGTTGAAGCCCGTGGGCGGCTTCTGCGCCGAGACGGGCGGGGCCATCACCCTGTTCCTGGCCACGGCCCTGGGCATTCCCGTGTCCACCACCCACACCATCACCGGCGCCATCGTCGGCGTCGGCTCCGCGCGCAAGTTCAACGCCGTGCGCTGGGGCATCGCCGGCGGCATCGTCTGGGCCTGGATCCTCACCATCCCCTGCAGTGCCCTCATTGCAGCCGGTGCCTGGTATCTGGGCAGCTTCCTGCTTTGATTCCCCGCCGCCCGCCCCGTCCGGGGCGGGCATAATGGAGTCTGACTCCATTTCCGCTCCACACCCATGGTCTGGCTCAAGCTTCTGGCGGTGATCGCCGCCTCCGTCCTGCTCGTCTGGTCTTTCCCCTTCCTTTGGGAAATCGGCATCGCCGCCATTTTCGGCGCCTGTTTCTGGCTCTTCGCCCGGCCGCCGCAAAACCGTCCCCCCGCCGACGACGGCCAGCCATGAGGGCATTGCCCCAGCGTCTCCGCGGAGGGCTGTGGATTGCCGCTTCCGCCGCCGGTTTCGGCGCCATGGCCATATTCGCCAAGCTGGCCTATGCCGAGGGCGTCGGCCTGGAAACCCTGCTCTTCCTGCGCTTTGCCCTGGGCGGCGCCTGCCTCGCCCTGATCCTGCGCTGGCGGCGCCAGGCCTGGCCGGCCCCGGCCCTCTGGCCCGGGCTGGCGGCCATGGGCGGGATCGGCTATGTGGGCCAGTCCTACTGCTACTTTGCCGCCCTGCGCCATGCCTCGGCCGGACTCACGGCGGTGCTGCTCTATCTCTATCCGGTACTGGTGACCTTGCTCGCGGCCCTGCTGGGGCGCCAGCGGCTCAGCGGGCGCAAGCTGCTGGCGGTGGGGGCCGCCTTCGTCGGCACCCTGCTGACCATCGGCGGCAGCCTGGCGGGCACGCCCCTGGGCATCGGCCTGGGCCTGGCGGCAGCCCTCATCTACTCGGTCTATATCCTGGCCGGAGAGCGCCTGACGGCCCGGGCCGGGGCCCTGGCCTCGGCTGCCGTGATCATGCTGGCGGCGGCGGTGGTGTTCGGCGTGCTGGCTTTCCATGCCGCCTCGCCGTGGCCGGCTTCCCTGGCGGGATGGGCGGCGGTGCTGGGGATCGTGGTGTTTTCCACCATCGTCGGCATGGTGGGGTTCTTCGCCGGCATGGCCAAGCTGGGGGCGGCGGATGCGGCCACCCTGTCCACCCTGGAGCCGGTGGTGACCCTGGTGCTGGCGGCCCTGTTTCTCGGGGAGGCGGTGGGGGGCTGGCAGTTGGCCGGCGGCGCCCTCATCCTGGGCGCGGTGGTGGTATTGGTGCGCAGCCCGGTCATGCCGGAGAGGCGCGCCGGATAAGGCGCTCCGGTCATGCCCCGGTGTCGTGTCCGGGGCATGGGCCTGCTGGCAGCGGGCTTACTCGGCGATGGGCCGGGCGGAGGTGATGAAGGAGAGGGCCTTGGTGCTGTAGAGGTCCACATGCACCGCTTCCACCTGGGGCGTGTTCACGGTGGCCTCGGCCTGCCAGCGGATGAGGAAGTTGGCGCCGGAACCGCCTTCGTCCTCCCGCCGCTCGATGAACAGCTCCAGGGTGCCCAGGGGCGGAATGGTGCGCACCTTGGGCACGAAATCCTTGAGCAGCTTGCCGTCCGTGTCGTAGTAGCGGGCCGAGAGCACCTTGATGGGGTTCTTCGTATCCGTGTTGCGCACGCTGACCAGGGCCGACAGGTAGGACTTGTCCGGATTGCCGCTCTTGTCCAGGTTGCCGTGCCAGAGGTGGGAATAGATGGGCAGGTAGAGGGTCTGGCTCTTGGCCTGGTAGATCTCCTGGGCCTGGACCGGGGCCGCCAGCAATGCCCCGGCCAGCATCAGGCCGGCGAGGGTCTGCAGCGGGCGGAGCAGGCGATGGGGCAGGGCGTTGGCGTTCATGGCAGTGGTCCCTTGGCAATGGTCAGAGGAGGAAGGCCCGCAGGGCATCGAGCACCCGGTCCGGCTGTTCCGCCATCATGGCATGGCCGGCGCGGTCGATCTCGGCCCTGCGCACGTCCGGCAAGGCCTTGGCCAGGTCGCCGGCAGCCCGGGGCGGGGTCATCAGGTCCCGCTTGGCGATCACCAGCAGGGCCGGGCAGGCCACCTTGGCGGCGGCTTCCAGACCGGTCTGGTAGTCGTTGCAGTTGGACAGGTCGACGAACAGGGAGCCGGCCCGGGCGCGGTGCATCAGGGCCAGGCTGGCCCCGGGCTGCCAGGCGCCGGGCACGGTGTTGCCACCCAGGCCCTGGGCGTTGGACCACTGGTTGATCATGCGGTAGGCCTTTTCCGGTTTGTCCTTGGCGGCGGCCAGAAGCTGCTCGGAGACGGCCATGGGCACGGCGCTGCCGAGCAGGGCGATCTTGCCGATGCGGCCGGGGTGGCGGGCGGCGGCTTCCAGGGCAGTCAGGGAGCCCATGGAATGGCCGGCCAGCACGGCTTTTTCCACGCCGGCCGCATCCAGCAGATCGGCCACCCAGTCGGCCAGGGCGACGATGGAAGCCAGGGGCTCGCCGCCGGAGCGGCCGTGGCCGGGCAGGTCCACCGCCAGCACGCTGTAACCGTGGTTGGCGAAATAGCGGCTCTGCAGGCCCCATACCGTGTGGTCGTTGGCGGCGCCGTGGAGGAAGACCAGGGCGGGCTTCTTCGGGTCGAAGGTCTTGCCGCCGGTGTAGGCGTAGATCTTGGTGTCGCGGACGATCAGTTCCATAGCTTTTTCGTCCCCCCTTATGCCGCAGCCTTGGCCGCAGCGGCCAGGCCCCGGGACAGGTCTTCGATGAGGTCGTCCGCATCTTCCAGGCCCACCGAGAGGCGGATGGTGCCGGCGCCGATGCCGGCCGCCAGCAGGGCCTCGTCGGACATGCGGAAGTGGGTGGTGGAGGCCGGGTGGATCACCAGGGACTTGGCATCGCCCACGTTGGCCAGGTGGGAGAAGAGCTTCAGGGTCTCGATGAATTTCTTGCCGGCGGGGCGGCCGCCCTTGACGCTGAAACTGAAGACGGAGCCACAGCCGCGGGGCAACAGCTTCTGGGCCAGGGCATGGTCCGGATGGCTTTCCAGGCCCGGGTAGGCGACGCTTTCCACAGCCTCGTGGGCAACGAGGAAATCCACCAGCTTGCGGGCGTTTTCCACATGGCGCTGCATGCGCAGGGGCAGGGTTTCCACGCCCTGCAGGATCTGGAAGGCGTTCATGGGGCTCATGCAGGCGCCGAAGTCCCGCAGGCCTTCGCGTCGGGCCCGCAGCAGGAAGGCGGCGACGGTGGATTCCTCGGCGAAGTCCATGCCGTGGAAACCATCGTAGGGCTCGGTCAGGGTGGGGAATTTACCGGAGGCTTCCCAATCGAAATTGCCCGAATCCACCAGTACGCCGCCGACGGCGGTGCCGTGGCCGCAGAGGAACTTGGTGGCGGAGTGGAAGACCAGGTCGGCGCCGTGCTCGAAGGGCTTCAGCAGGTAGGGGCTGGTGAAGGTGGAGTCGACAAGAAGCGGCAGGCCGTGTTCGTGGGCCAGGGCGGCGATACGGGGGATGTCCAGCACGTCCAGGCCCGGGTTGCCCAGGGTTTCGCCGAAGAGCAGGCGGGTGTTGGGGCGGATGGCGGCGCGCCAGGCATCCACGTCCCGGGTGGGAACGAAGGTGGTCTCGATGCCGAAGCGGCGCAGGGTGTAGTCCAGCAGGTTGTGGCTGCCGCCGTAGAGGGCACCGGAGGCGACGATGTGGCTGCCGGCCCCCATCAGGGTGGCCACGGCCAGGTGCATGGCGGCCTGGCCGCTGGCGGTGGCGATGGCGCCGACGCCGCCTTCCAGGGCGGCGATGCGCTCCTCCAGCACCGACACGGTGGGATTGGAAATGCGGGAATAGACGTGGCCGGCCCGTTCCATGTTGAAGAGGGCAGCGGCCTGGTCGGAGTCCTTGAAGACGAAGGAGGTGGACAGGTAGATCGGGGTGGCGCGGGCGCCGTACTGCGGGTCGGGCACCTGGCCGGCGTGCAGGGCCAGGGTGTCGAGGGTGTAGCCGTCCTTACCGGCCATGGGCGTTCTCCTGAGGGTCTCGTTGTTCTTGGGCTGTCAGGCCGGCATGTCCGGCAGCAGCATGTCTTCCAGCAGCCTGATGCGGTCCTTGAGCTGCAGCTTGCGCTTTTTCAGGCGCCGCACCAGGAGCTGGTCCGGCGGCGGGTTGGCGGTGAGGTGTTCGATCACCAGGTCCAGGTCCCGGTGTTCCACTTCCAGCTCGTGCAGCCGGCCGCGGATGATGCCGGCCTCGTCGTCGCTCAGGGTCATGGGCTGTTTACATTCGTAAAATGATCTTTGCCGGCGGCTTTCTTCCCGCGAGGGAAGCGGCCGCCAAGGCAGGATTGAGGACGCATTGTGGACCATTCCACAGCGTACGGAAAAGGGCATAGAATAGACCGTACAATTCTAACCTTATGGAGGAGATCCATGTCCCACACCGTCATTGTCGTTTTCGGCAAAGGCAAGGAGTACGAATTCAAGTTCACCCAGGCAGACCTCGGCGGCCAGACCGCGGAAGAGGCCCGTCGCTGGTTCGACAAGGAATTCGTCACCCTGGAATGCGAACCCTCCAATCCGGTGGGCAAGGTCCTGATCATCGACAAGGTACTCAACGTCGCCAAGTACGGCGGCGAAGCCCGCTTCGCCGAGGCCGGCGGCTGGGCCAAGGACTTCACCCGTAACGCCGCCCTGGCCCTGGGCCGCGATACGGTGCGGGTGGATGTGGCCGATTTCATCATCGGTTACTGAAGCCGCAGCGGTGGGAAAAAAGAACGGCGCACCTCGGTGCGCCGTTCTGCTTTTGTGCCTCAGTCTTTGCCATCGGCCAGGGCCGGGTGCCGGGCCAGCTCCCGGGTCCATTCCAGGGGCGGCTGGGATGCGGCGACGTACTGCCGGTGCCGCCGCAGATAGTCGCCCAGCAGGGTCCGGCCGGGGCCGGCCGCCGCTCCGCTGTAGGCCTGCAGCAGGCCCCGGTAGCACTGGCGGAAGCGGCGGGGCTCGCCCTGCCAGGCATCCACCTGCTGCAGCAGCCGTTGCAGGAGTTGGGCGTCCTGCAGCAGGCGCCGGCCGTCCCAGGGATTGGGCCGGTCCACGGCGTGACACAGGTATTTGAGGTCGATGAAGCGCAGCCTGTCGCCGCTGCGGAAGGCCAGCAGGGCCCGGGCGGAGCGGGGCGAGGCGGCCAGGGCGCCGCTGTCGCCGAAGGCCAGGCGAATACGCTGCAGGGCCCGGGTCATGGGCGCCGGATTGGCGGGGTCGGCTGCCAGGTCCAGCCTGGGGCAGGGCTCCCCCAGGGCCAGGGCGAGGGCCTGCAGGTCGCTGCCGGCCTGGCTCACGGGGCGTCCAGGGGGCAGCGGCTGTCCCCTTCCTGGAGCCGCGGCCGCAGGGCCGGAGCCCGTTCGCCGAGATCGCGGAATTCCAGGCGCAGTTCGATGCGGCGGCTTTCCTCGGCGCTGGCCTTCTGGAAATTGAAGGAGGAGCCGCCCACCAGAAACAGTTCCCGCACCGTCTGCTGGTCCGTCTCCGAGAGGGTGTCGGCGCTGCCGGCCGGGCTGGCGAGGAGGGCGCAGAGGACCCGCTCCGAGCGCTGCAGGCTGAGATTGAGGTTGTACAGGTAGCTGCCCCGGGCATCGGCGAAGCCCTCGACCACGATCTGCTTCAGCCATTTGCCGGCCACCGGGTCCCGGGCCAGGGCCAGGATCTTCGGCACCAGTTGCCGCAGCAGGCGGGCCTGTTCGGCGGAGAGCTTGTGGCTGTTGGTGTCGAAGCGGGCCCGTTCGCCGAAGTCCACGGACTGGCCGCGCAGGGTGACGCCGGGGAAGTCCCGGGTCATGTCCCGCACCCGCTGCAGCACCTCCCGGATGTCTTCCTCGCGCCGGGTCTTTTCCCGCTCGCTTTCGGAAATCTCGTGGGTGACCGCCAGCAGGGCCACGGTCATGGCCACCAGGAACAGCACCATGAGGCCTGACATGAGGTCGGAAAAGGAAATCCAGAAGGGCTTTTCCCCTTCCTCGCGGCGAGTGCGGCGCTTGCCGGGCAGGAGTCCGATCATGGCTTGAACTTAGCGCTTGCCGTCGGCGAGGACGTCGCCCAGGTGTTCGATGGCGTCCTTCAGGTAGCCCACGGCCTCGGCCAGCTCCCGCTGGAACTGGGCGTTGCCGGCCTTGAGGGAACGCTCCACGTTGTCGGCGAAGGCGCCGTGGGCCTTGGCCAGGACCTCGCTGACGCCCTGCAGATAGACGTCGGCCCGCTGTTCTGCCCGGGCGAGGGACTGGGCGGCGCTCTCCAGGCGGCCCACCACCTCGCTGTTGAGGGCGGCCTCCCGCTGGGCCAGGGCCACCGTGCCCTGCACTTCCTGCAGCAGCTCCCGCAGGCTGGCGCCGACCTTCTGCTGCTGTTCCAGCAGCTGGCCGTTGCCGGCGCTGGCGGCGGCCAGGCTGCCGGCGGCGCTCTGGATGGCGCGCCCGGCCTCGGCCACGGTCTGGGCGGTGTGGTCGAAGCTGCGCCCGGCGGCGGCAAAACCGCCGCAGGCCAGTTGCACCGCTTCGGCGCCGGCGCTGAGTTGGCCCATGGCCTGGCTGCCGGCCCGGTTGAAGCTGGCGACGCAGCTTTCCAGGGTGGCGGCGGCATTTTTCAGTTCCGTGGTGACCCCCTGCAGATGGCTGGCCACCTTGCCCATGAGCTTGTCGGTCTGCTCCGTCAGGCGCTCCTGTTGGGCCTGCTGGCCGCCGCCGATGGCCTCGGAAACGCCGGCTACCTGCTGGGCGAGCTGGCCGGCCAGCTGGGCCATGGATTCCTGGATGGCCTTTTCCAGACGCTGGCTGCTGGCCTCGAAGCGTTGGCCGGTGGCTTCCAGGCTTTGCAGCAGGCGGTCTTGGCGCTGTTCCGCCTCCCGCTCCTGGCGTCCCAGCTGTTCGCCGATCTGCTGGCCCACGTTGCCCAGCAGGCCGTCCAGGGCCTGGCTGATGCCGCCGGCCACCGCCTTGCCCTGCTGGGCCTCTATCCGTTCCAGGGTTTGGGTCAGGCGCTCCAGGGGGGCGCGGATGCTGTCGCCGACGGCGCCGGCCAGGCCCGCCGTCATGTTCTCCAGCTGGCGCTGGCCGGCCTGTTGCTGCTGTTCCAGCAGGCTGCCCATGGCCTGGCGCATTTCCGCCACCAGGGCCTGGCGCAGCTGGGCGGCCTGTTGTGCCGCCTGCTGGGCAGCGCCTTCGCTGGCGCCCACCAGGCGGGCCAGGTATTCCTCGCCGATGCCGGTGTCGAAGAGGCTGTCGATGAGCTGGTTGAGCCGCTCCACCTGGCGGTAGCGGGCCACCACCAGGGATTTCTCGATCCAGGTGAGGAGCATGGCCAGGCCGATGGCGATGGCGGAAATCTTGAAGGCGTGGCCGACGCCCTGGATCAGCTCCCTGAGGCTGCCCCGCACCACGTCGGCGCTGGCGGAAACCTCGAAGTGGGTGAGGCCGACGATGAGGCCGGAAAAGGTGCCGAGAATGCCGATGCCGGTGAGGATGCCTGGCAGGTGCTTGTAGAACTCGGCCCGCAGGGGCGTATCCACCAGGGCCTGTTCGGTGAGGAAGCTTTCCGCCAGGGCCGTGGCGCGCCAGCGGGGACCGGTCTCGGTGCGGGTCGGGTGCAGGGTCTGGGCGTATTCGCGCCACAGGTGGGCCAGGGGCGGGGCGCCCATGATGTCGCGGCCGATCTGCTGGGGATCGGGGTTGCCGCCGCTCTCCCGCAGCTGCTCCAGCTGCCCGATGGTGCGGCGGAAGAGGCGGCCCAGGCCCAGGGCGGGCAGGACGAAGCGGAAGATGAAGCCGGTGCAGATGGCCGCCAGGAGCAGGGCGATGACCAGCATGTGGCCCGGAATGTCGGTGGCGGCGAGGAGGGAAGTGAGGGAGGAAGGCATCGGGCCCGGCGGGTCAGGGTGGTCGGCAAAGGCGGCAACGAGCCCGGATTCTAGCACCCCGGCCCGGCGCTGCTGCCGGTGGCCTCCGCTGCCGCAGCGGGGGAGTGGTGCGGGTCCGGGATTGGTGCGGGTTTGGGGTGGCTGGAGGCCGGCGCCGTTCCTGGCCTCCAGCCATGGCATGGCCGGGAGGCGCTTGCCGCCTGCCCCGGCGGCAGGGGGTGTCCGAGGTGGTCGCCGCCAGGGCCTGGGTGGGAACTGTTTGCATCTGTCATCTTTGCAGAGTGGAAAGAAAGTTTCCAGGTGTCGGCTTTGTGACGTCGCAAGGTTTACAACTTTATGAAACGCCATTTCACGCGAGTTCCGTAGCTGCTTGATTGTTATGGTTTTGCCATGTCTGGCACGGTTCTTGTAATCGTCCCACCCCAATAAGGGCGCGGCGATCCCCGCGCAACCATGCAAATAGCCCCGTGGGAACGGGGCAACAGACCGAGGGTGAGGCCATGCAAGAGCAAAAACTCCAGTCCCTGGAAATCCACGAGCACGTCATCGAGGCGGCCAAGCGCCTGGAAATGGGCCGCCGGGAATTCCTCCAGTTCTGTACGGCCATGGCCGCCACCCTGGGCCTGCCGGCCGGGGCCGAGGCCGCGGTGGCCGAGGCGGTGGCGGTGAAGAAGCGTCCCTCCGTCATCTGGCTGCACTTCCAGGAATGCACCGGCTGTACCGAATCCATGCTGCGGGCCGAGCATCCCACCATCGAGAAGCTGATTCTCGACGTCATCTCCCTCGACTACCACGAGACCCTCTTCGCCGCCGCCGGCCACCAGATCGAGGCCGCCAAGCAGGCCGCCATGAAGGCCAACAAGGGCCAGTACCTGCTGGTGGTGGAAGGGGCCATCCCGACCAAGGATGGCGGCATCTACTGCAAGGTGGGCGGCAAGACCGCCATCGACATCGTCAAGGAATGCGCCACCGACGCCGCCGCCATCATCGCCATCGGCTCCTGTGCCTCCTGGGGCGGCATGCCTTCCACCGATCCCAACCCCACCGGGGCCGTGGGGGTGAACAAGATCATCGACAAGCCGGTGGTGACCATTCCCGGCTGTCCGCCCAACCCCTACAACTTCCTTTCCACCGTGGTGCACTTCCTCACCTTCGGCCAGCTGCCGCCGGTGGATGAGCTGGGCCGTCCCAAGTTCGCCTATTCCCGCCTGGTGCACGAGAACTGCGAGCGCCGCGCCCACTTCGACGCCGGCCGCTTCGCCATGGAGTTCGGCGACGAGGGCCACCGCAAGGGCTACTGCCTGTACAAGCTGGGCTGCAAGGGTCCCGAGACCTACGCCAACTGTCCCACCATCCTCTTCGGTGACGCCGGCGCCGGCACCTGGCCCGTGGCCTGCGGCCACCCCTGCATCGGCTGTACGGAGCAGGGCGTGGGCTTCCAGAAGCCCATCCACCAGACCGCCAAGGTCATGACCTACGCCCCGCCCGCCTCCTTCCCCCGCATCGTCGAGGATCAGGGCAAGGGCGCCTCCCTCGGTGCGGCCGCCGTGCTGGCTGCCGTGGCCGGGGCCGCCGCCGGGGCCGGGGCCATGGTGGCGAAGAACCTGGGTCTCTCCCACGCCGCCGAGGAGGCCGAGAAGGCCAAGCAGTCTTCCGAACAGAAACCCGCCGAGAAGGTGTGACCATGACTTCCCGTCGCAATTTCCTGAAAGGGACGCTGGCGGGGGGCGCAGCCGCGGCTGCGGTCTCCGTTTCGGTGAGTGGCCCGGCCTGCGCCCGGGACAACAATCCCCAGCCCGAGGGCGCCCTCGGCCTGCTCTACGACGCCACCCTGTGCGTCGGCTGCAAGGCCTGCGTCGCCGCCTGCAAGGAGGTCAATGGCAACCCGGCGGAGTTCTCCACGCCTGAACAGCTGTGGGATACGCCCCTGGATACCACTGCCAAGACCTTCAACGTCATCAAGATGTTCCGCAGCGGCACCATGGAGACGAAGGACGATCCGGACAACGGCTACGCCTTCATGAAGACCTCCTGCCTGCACTGCAACGATCCCTCCTGCGTCTCGGCCTGCCCGGTGTCGGCCATGACCAAGGACCCGGTCACCGGCATCGTCGGCTACGACGCCGACGCCTGCATCGGCTGCCGTTACTGCGTTGCCGCCTGTCCCTTCGGCATTCCCAAGTACGACTACTCCTCCGCCACCGGCAAGATCGGCAAGTGCGAGCTGTGCCGCCACCGCCTGCCGGAAGGCAAGTACGCCGCCTGTGCCGAGGTCTGCCCCACCGGCGCCACCCTCTACGGCAAGGTGTCGGACCTCAAGGCCGAGGCCGAACGCCGCCTCTCCCTCAAGCCCGGCACCAAGACCGTGTTCCAGCGCGGCCAGCTGGGGGGCAAGGACCAGAGCTATGAAAACGTGGTGGGCCATTACGTGCAGCACGTCTATGGCGAGAAGGAAGTGGGCGGCACCCAGGTGATCAAGCTGTCCGCCGTGCCCTTCGAGAAGGTGGGCCACAAGCCCCTGCCCGAGCGTTCCGCCTCCTCCAAGTCGGAAACCCTGCAACACACGCTCTACGGCGGGCTGGTGATGCCCCTGGCGGTGCTCGGTGTGATGACCTATTTCGCCAAGCGCAACGTCAAGCCTGACGACGACGAGCTGTAAGGGAGAGATCGCAATGTCTGCACAACAACACGCTGCACCCACCCCTGTCGGCGGCAAGCTGCTGACCCCGGTGACCCTCACCGCGGCGACCCTGATCGTGGTGGCCCTGGCCATCATCCTGGTCCGTTTCGTCTTCGGCCTGGGCGCCGTCACCAACCTCAACGACGGCTACCCCTGGGGCCTGTGGGTGGTGGGCGACGTGGTCATCGGTTCCGCCTTCGCCTGTGGCGGCTTCTCCGTGGCCATGCTGGTCTACATCTTCAACAGGGGCGAATACCATCCCCTGGTGCGCCCGGCCCTGCTGGCCTCCCTCTTCGGCTATACCCTGGCTGGCGTCGGCGTCATCTTTGACCTGGGCCGCTGGTGGAACTTCTGGCACATCCTGACCCCGGGCTACGCCTCGGCCAACTCGGTGATGTTCGAAGTGGCCCTGTGCATCTCCCTCTACATCGTGGTGATGTGGATCGAGTTCTCCCCCACCTTCATGGAAAAGTGGGGCATGCACGAAAAGCGCAAGAAGCTGAACAAGGTGATGTTCTTCTTCATCGCCCTGGGCACCGTGCTGCCCATGATGCACCAGTCCTCCCTCGGCTCCCTGCTGGTGGTGATGGGCACCCAGGTGCATCCCCTGTGGCAGTCCATGGCTTTGCCCCTGATCTACCTGCTTTCCGCCATCACCATCGGCTACGCCGTGATTCTCTTTGAATCCTGCATGGCCGCCGCCGGCTTCCGCCGCCAGATGGAGACCCACATCCTGACGCCCCTGTCCAAGGTCATGCTGGGCATGCTGGCGGTGTTCCTGGTGGTGCGGGTGGGCGACCTGGTAGTCCGCGGCGCCTTGCCCCGGGCCTTCGAGGGCAGCCTGCAGGCCCTCATGTTCTGGCTCGAGATGGCCTGCTTCATCGCCCCCCTGGCGCTGCTGGGCAAGGAGACTTCCCGCCGCAACCCGGCCCGCCTCTTCGTCGGCGCCGTGCTGCTGATGCTGGGCGGCGTCCTGCTGCGCATCAATTCCTACCTGGTGGGTTACGAGACCGGCGACGGCTGGCACTACTTCCCCTCCGTCCCCGAAATGCTGGTCACCTTCGGCATGTTTGCCATCGAGGTCTTCGGCTACATCGTCATCACCCGCCGCTTCCCGGTCCTGGCCGCGGAAGACGCTGCTGCACACTAAGAATTCAAGGAGAAACCCAAAATGACCAAGCGCGTAACGATCGATCCGGTGACCCGCATCGAAGGCCACCTGCGGGTGGACGTGGAAGTGAATGGCGGCAAGGTGACCAAGGCCTGGTCCTCCGGCCAGATGTGGCGCGGTGTGGAGAACATCCTCATCGGCCGCGACCCCCGCGACGCCTGGGCCATCACCCAGCGCATCTGCGGCGTGTGCACCACCGTCCACGCCATCTGTTCGGTGCGGGCCGTGGAAGATGCGCTGAAGCTGGAAATTCCGGTGAATGCCCAGTACATCCGCAACATGATCATCACCGCCCACAACCTGCACGACTCCATCGTGCATTTCTATCACCTCTCCGCCCTCGACTGGGTGGATGTGGTCTCCGCCCTGCAGGCCGACCCGGACAAGGCTTCCGCCCTGGCCGAGAGCCTCTCGCCGTGGAACCGCAACGGCAAGCACGAGTTCCGCAAGGTCAAGGAAAAGATCGCCGGCTTCGTCAAGACCGGCCAGCTCGGCATCTTCACCAACGGCTACTGGGGCCACCCGGCCATGAAGCTGCCGCCGGAAGTGAACCTGATCGCCGTGGCCCACTACCTGCAGGCCCTGGAAATCCAGCGCTTTGCCTCCAAGATCGTTTCCGTGCTCGGTTCCAAGTCCCCCCACATCCAGAACGTGGCCGTGGGCGGCGTGGCCAACCCCCTGGCGGTGGATTCCCAGTCCGTGCTGACGGTGGAACGCCTGCTGGCGGTGAAGGAATGGATCGAAAAGCTGGACGAGTTCGTCAAGCAGGTGTACCTGCCCGACGTGGCCGTGGTCGGCGCCCATTACCCCGAGTGGACCAAGATCGGCCGCGGCATTGTGGACTACCTGTCCGTGCCCGACCTGCCCCTGGACGGCAAGGGCACCCAGTTCGCCCTGCCCGGCGGCTACATCCAGAACGCCGACCTCGGCACCTTCAAGCCCATCACCCAGTTCGGCGACAAGTACTTCGAAGCCGGCGTCTCCGAAGCCGTCAAGCACGCCTGGTACTCCTACAAGGATGGCGACAACGCCACCCTGCACCCCTACAAGGGCGAGACCACGCCGAACTACACGGACTTCCAGGACGAGGGCAAGTATTCCTGGCTGAAGTCCCCCACCTTCTACGGCAAGCCCGCCCAGGTCGGCCCCCTGTCCCGCATGCTGGCCATGCTGGCCGCCGGCCACGAGCCCACCAAGAAGTACGCCACTCTGGCCCTGGACACGGTCTCTTCCCTGGCCAAGACCAAGATCGGCCTGGATGCCATGCACTCCACCATCGGCCGCCATGCCTCCCGGGCCGTGGTGGCCTGCGTCCAGGTGGACGAACTGGCCCACCAGTGGGACCTGCTCCTGGCCAACATGGGCAAGGGCGACCTCAAGACCTACAACAAGCCCACCTTCCCCAAGGGCGAGATCGCCGGCGTCGGCTTCCACGAAGCGCCCCGCGGCGTGCTCTCCCACTGGGTGGTGATCGACGACGGCAAGATCAAGAACTACCAGTGCGTCGTGCCCACCACCTGGAACGCCGGCCCGCGTAACGAGAAGGGCGTTTCCGGCGCCTACGAGGCCTGCCTGCTGGACAACCCGGTGGCCGATCCCGAGAAGCCCCTGGAAGTGCTGCGCACCGTGCACTCCTTCGACCCCTGCCTGGCCTGCGCCGTGCATGTGGTGGACAAGGAAAACGACCAGGTGGTGAAGGTCAAGGCGGCCTGAGCCGCCGGTTTGACGGGAAACGGCGGCGCCGGTGGTGCCGCCGTTTTATTTGGTGCCCCGGCTGGTCCCGGAGCATTTCTTGCGTTGCCTCAAACCGGCCCGGGGCCGGATTGTTTAAAGTGCCGCCCATGACTACTACCCCCACCATCGCCGTCCTTGGCGTCGGCAACATCCTCCTCACCGACGAGGGCATCGGCGTGCGCATCGTCGACGAGCTGCAGCGGCGCTACTCCTTGCCCGAGCACGTGCTGGTGCTGGACGGCGGCACCGCCGGCATGGAACTGCTGGAGCCCCTGGAAGGCCTGGACAAGCTCATCATCGCCGACGCCGTGCGGGTCGGCCAGCCGCCCGGTTCCGTCGTGCTGCTGCAGGGCGACGAGGTGCCCAAGTTCTTCCGCACCAAGATATCGCCCCACCAGATCGGCCTCTCCGACCTGCTGGCGGCCCTGGAACTGACCGAGAAGGCACCCAAGGCGGTGGCCCTCATCGGCCTGCAGCCCGTCTCCCTGGATACGGGCATGGCCCTGACGCCGGAGGCGGAAGCCAAGGTGCCGGAAATGCTGGAACTGGTGCTGGCCGAGCTGGCCAAGGCCGGCGTCGTGCCCCAAGCCATTGAAGGGGCCGCCTGATGTGCCTCTCCATTCCCATGCAGATCGTCGAGCTGGAAGGCGAGGAGGGCGAGTTCGCCTGGGTCGAGCGGGGCGAGGGCGAGCACTTCCGCCGGGAGCGGGTGAACATGATGCTGCTCGGGCCCCAGCCCGTCGGCACCTGGATCCTGGCCTCCCTCGGCCTGGGCAAGGAAGTGGTGGAGGAAGAGGAGCGCCTGCTGATCGAGGACGCCCTGGCGGCCCTGGCCGAATCCCTGGAAGGGGACTACGACCCGGGCCGCCACTTCGCCGACCTCAACCGGCAGTAGGGGCGTGAGTTCCTTCCGCCCCCGCGTACCGGCCTGGACGCCGCCCCCTGCCCGGGAAGGCAAGCCCTGGGCCGATGACCCGGCACCCCGGCTGGAGGAGCACTTCCGGCGCGTGCGCCAGGGCACCATGGCCGGCATGCCTTTCCTCAACGAGGCCTTGGCGGTGGCGGCGCTGCCCTTCGCCCGCGTTCAGGGCGACTGGGTCGGCATCGTGCTGACGCCCTGGTTCCTCCACGTCTATCTGCTGCCCGGCGGCGGCGAGCTGTGGCAGGACCTGGCCCAGGGCCTGCGCCGCCAGGTGCAGCTGCCGGCCGGGACCATGGATTTCATCGGCGACGAGGACGAGGCCCTGGGTCCGCTGCAGTATTGCGTGCTGCTGGCGCCGGTGCCCCAGTTCGCTAGCCAGGACGAAGCCCTGGCGGCGGCCCGGGAAGCCCTGGGCGCCCTGCTGAGGCCGCCTCCGGCTGAGGCCGCCTCCACTCCCGCTGCCACCGTCGGCAACGAGGCAGGTGCGCCGGCCGCCACCGCTGCTGGCACTGCCGCTGCGGCCGCCACGGCCGAGAGCGCGGCCGTCAATGACGGGCGGCGGGGCTTCCTGCGGGGCATCCTGGGGCGCCCCTGAGGCCCCTTCCCGGCGCCGGCCGGGACTGCCGCAAATGCCACGTCAGGCCTGACGCTGAGGGACGGCGGCAGGCTTTTGCACTATCATGTGCGTGAATTATTTCGCATCCTGCAGCACTCACCGAGCATTTCCCTTCATGAGCAAGGCTTTCACCAAAGAGTCGGACGACGCGGACGAGGACGAACTCGAGCCCGCCCAGCGCCTGCCGATCGGCACCAAGAACTACATGACGCCGGTCGGCCACGCCCGTCTCAAGGCCGAACTGGAGCATCTGCTCAAGGTGGAACGGCCGAAGGTGGTGGAGGTGGTGCACTGGGCCGCCTCCAACGGCGACCGTTCGGAAAACGGCGACTACATCTACGGCAAGAAGCGCCTGCGGGAGATCGACCGCCGCATCCGCTTTCTCACCAAGCGCCTGGACAACTCCCTGGTGGTGGATCCCCTGTTGCGGGAAGCCACGGACCAGGTGTTCTTCGGCGCCACCGTCACCATCGCCGACGAACAGGGCCAGGAACAGACCTACACCATCGTCGGGGTGGATGAAACCGATATCTCCCGGGGCCACATCAGCTGGATCTCGCCCCTGGCCCGGGCCCTGATCAAGGCCAGGGAAGGGGATACGGTGCGCTTCCAGAGCCCCATGGGCCAGCGGGAGATCGAGATCGTCGAAGTCCGCTACCTGGCCATCGAGTAAAGACAGAAATCATGCATTACGACCTGCCCATCTCCCAGATCCTGCGGCACGAGCTGCTGGAATGCGCTCCCCAGACCACGGTGGCGGAGGCGGCAGGGCGCATGCACCAGGCCCGCTGCGGCTCCATCCTGGTGGTGGAGCTGGGGGAGGTGCGGGGCATCTGGACCGAACGGGACGCCCTGGCACTGAATTTCTCCGACCCCGAATCCATCCATCTGCCGGTTTCCCGGGTCATGAGCACGCCGGTGAAGACCGTGCGGGAAACGGACACCGTGGCCGACGCCGCCATCCGCTTCAAGCAGGAGCGCCTGCGCCACCTGCTGGTGGTGGACCGGGACGGGCGGCGCCTGGGCATCGTTTCCCAGACCGACATCGTGAACCACCAGGGGGTGGAGTTCTACGTGCACATGCGTGACGTGGGCTCGGTGCTGAAGAGCGCCCCCCTGCAGGTGCCCGGCAGCATGCCGGTGGCCGAGGCGGTGCAGCGCCTGCGGGAGGCCCGCAGCGACGCCGCCATCGTGGAGCACAACGGCCATCTGGGCATCCTCACCGGCCGCGACGTGCTGCGCCTGATCGGCCAGGAATCCCTCAACTGCAGCGCCGGCGAGGTGGCCACCTTCCCCCTCATCACCGTGCCGCGCAGTTCCACCCTGTACCACACGCGCAAGATCTTCAACGACCGGCGCATCCGCCACCTGGGGGTGATGGACGAGCACGGCCGCATCACCGGCCTGCTCTCCTACGCCGACATCCTGGACAGCGTCGAGCAGGAATACGTGGCCGAGCTGCGGGCCGCCCTGCAGGAGCAGAGCCAGCGGCTGCAGCAGTCCCGCCACGCTCTGCTGCTGGCCTCCAAGGTGGCCGAGTCGAGCCAGCAGGCGATCATGATCGTCAATGCGGAACGGATCATCCAGTCCATCAACCCGGCCTTTTCCGCCATCACCGGCTATTCCGCCGAGGAGGCGGTGGGCCACGATACCCGCCTGCTCAAGTCCGGCCTCCACGACGCCGACTTCTACCGTCAGCTCTACGCCGACCTGGCGGCCTTCGGCGTGTGGAGCGGGGAAATCTGGAACCGGCGCAAGAACGGCGAGCTGTACCCGGAGAACCTCACCATCACCTCGGTCAAGGGGGAGGGCGGCCAGGTCATCAACTATGTCTGCGTGTTCACCGACATGACCGAGCAGAAGCGGGCCCGGGACGACCTCAAGGAAAGTCACCAGCGTCTGGAGCAGCAGTCCAGCCTGACCGAGATGATCCTGGACACCCTGCCGGTGATGGTCTTCGTCAAGGACGAGGACGGCCGCTACCTGGTCATGAACGAGGCCGCCGCCGCCTTCGTCGGCCACGACAAGCACGAGGTGGTGGGGCGCAGCGATTTCGAGCTGTACCCGGCCGACGTGGCTTCCCGCCTGCGCCAGGACGACATCAAGGCCCTGGCGGCGAAGAAGGTCACGGGCCGGGAAGAGAAGCACCTGACGCCCAAGGGCGAGCGCTACCTGCTCTCCTACAAGCGGGGCGTGGACCTGGGCGGGCGGCGCCTGCTCATCGGCAGCTCCACCGACATTTCCGAGCGCAAGCAGGCCGAGCAGCTGCTGGCCGCCGAGCGCCAGGTGCTGGAGCTGATCGCCAGCGATGCCTCCCTGCAGGTGGTGCTGGACGCCCTGTGCAACCGGGTCGAGTCCCTCATTTCCGACTGCTTCGCCGCCGTCCTCCTGCTGCAGCCGGACAACGGCCACCTGGTGCTGGGCTCCGCCCCCAGCCTGCGCCGCACCTGCCGCGACGTGGGCCAGAACTGCCCGGAAAACCCCGCGGTGTGCGCCTGTGCCGCCGCCATCCGCACCGGCAAGCAGATCATCGCCGAGCACATCGACGATTCGGAACAGTGGCAGGACTGCCGCGACTTTGCCTCGGCCCTGGGGCTGAAGACCGCCTGGTCCACCCCCATCGTCTCCCCGGGCAAGGAAGTGCTGGGCACCCTGTCCCTCTATTTCCGCCAGGGCCGGCGTCCCAACCGCTTCGACAAGGACGTCATCGAGCATGCCTGCCGCCAGGCCGCCATCGCCATCGACCGCAACCGGGCCATGGATTCCCTGCACCGGCTGGCCACCGTGGACACCCTCACCGGCCTCAACAACCGCTCCCGCTTCCTCGACCAGGGGGAGGCGGAGATCACCCGCGCCCGCCGCCTGGGCCGCAGCGTGGCCGTGCTGATGCTGGACGTGGACCACTTCAAGCGCATCAACGACACCCACGGCCACGGAGCCGGGGACGTGGCCCTCAAGATCGTCGCCGCCATCATCGCCCGGGAGCTGCGGGCCATCGACATCTGCGGCCGTCTGGGGGGCGAGGAATTCGCCGTCATGCTGCCGGAAACCGATGGCCAGGGCGCCATGCAGGCCGCCGAGCGGCTGCGCCAGGCCGTGGCCCAGGAAAAGGTGCGGGTGGCCGAAGGCGTCGAGCTGGGCATCACCGTGAGCATCGGCGCCACCATCCTGGCGCCCCAGGATGCCAACATCGACCATCTGCTGGCCCGGGCCGACGGCGCTCTCTACGAAGCCAAGCGCAGCGGCCGCAATCTGGCGCTCTACGCCGCCCCCGGCAACATCCCCTCTTGAAATCCTGATTGCCGTCCCCATTTTCCGGGGCAACGACCGCGCCGGCCCCCGGGCCGGCACGGCGGCAACCGTTCGTTCCCACTTTTTACCCACGGAGTCTTGCATGGGCGCACCCAAGGAAACCCTCGGCTTTCAGGCAGAGGTCAAGCAGCTGCTGCAGCTGATGATCCATTCCCTCTACAGCAACAAGGAAATCTTCCTCCGCGAACTCGTCTCCAACGCTTCCGATGCCTGCGACAAGCTGCGCTTCGAGGCCCTCAACAACAACGGCCTCTACGGCGACGATTCCGAGCTGAAAATCCGCCTCTCCTTCGACAAGGCGGCCCGCACCCTGACCATTTCCGACAACGGCATCGGCCTCTCCCGGGAGGAAGCCGTGGCCCACCTGGGCACCATCGCCAAGTCCGGCACCAAGGAATTCTTCGCCTCCCTCTCCGGCGACGCCCAGAAGGATGCCCACCTCATCGGCCAGTTCGGCGTCGGCTTCTACTCCGCCTTCATCGTCGCCGACAAGGTCACCGTCATTTCCCGCCGCGCCGGCCTGGAGCACAACCAGGCGGTGAAATGGGAATCCGAAGGCGCCGGCGACTACTCCGTGGAAATGGTGGAGAAGGCCGGCCGCGGCACCGACGTCATCCTGCACCTGAAGGACGGCGAGGACGACTTCCTCAATGCCTGGAAGCTGAAGTCCATCATCCGCAAGTACTCCGACCACATCACCCTGCCCATCGTCATGAAGGCGGAGAAGTGGGACGAGGAGAAGAAGGAACAGGTCGCCACCGACGAAGACGAGACGGTGAACCAGGCCAACGCCCTGTGGGCCCGCCCCAAGAGCGAGATCACGGAAGAGCAGTACCAGGAGTTCTACAAGCACGTCGCCCACGACTTCGAAAATCCCCTGGGCTGGATCCACGCCAAGGTGGAAGGCAAGCAGGAATACACCCAGCTGCTCTACATCCCCTCACGGGCCCCCTTCGACCTGTGGGACCGCAACGCCCGTCACGGCGTCAAGCTCTACGTGAAGCGCGTCTTCATCATGGACGATGCCGAGCAGCTGATGCCGCTCTACATGCGCTTCGTGCGCGGGGTGGTGGATTCCGCCGACCTGCCGCTCAACGTCTCCCGGGAAATCCTGCAGCAGAGCAAGGACATCGAGACCATCCGCGGCGGCTGCGTGAAGAAGGTGCTGTCCCTGCTGGAAGGCATGGCCGACAGCGACGCCGCCGCCGAGAAGGAAAAGTACGCCGGCTTCTGGAAGGAATTCGGCAATGTGCTGAAGGAAGGCGTGGGCGAGGACTTCGCCAACAAGGAACGCATCGCCAAGCTGCTGCGCTTCGCCTCCACCCACAATGACACCACCGAGCAGAACGTCTCCCTGGCCGACTACGTCTCCCGCATGAAGGAAGGCCAGGAGAAGATCTACTACGTCACCGCCGAGACCTTCCTCGCCGCCAAGAACAGCCCCCACCTGGAAATCTTCCGCAAGAAGGGCATCGAGGTGCTGCTGCTCTCCGACCGCGTCGATGAATGGGTGGTGGGCCACCTCACCGAGTTCGACGGCAAGCCGCTGCAGTCCGTGGCCAAGGGCGGCCTGGATCTGGGCAAGCTGGAGGACGAGGCCGAGAAGAAGGAGCAGGAAAAGGAGGCCGGCGAGTACAAGGAACTCACCGACAAGGTGAAGCAGGCCCTGGAGGCCCGGGTCAAGGACGTGCGCATCACCCACCGCCTGACCGATTCCCCCTCCTGCCTGGTTTCCGACGAGCATGACCTCTCCGGCAACCTGGCGCGCATGCTCAAGGCCGCCGGCCAGAAGGCACCGGAGGTCAAGCCCATCCTGGAGATCAACCCCCACCATCCGGCGGTGCAGCGCCTGAAGTATGAGGAAGCCCGCTTCGACGACTGGGCCAACCTGCTCTTCGAACAGGCCCAGCTGGCCGAAGGCGGCCAGCTGGAAGATCCGGCCGGCTTCGTCAAGCGCATCAACGACCTGATGCTGGCCCTGTCCCTGGGCGGCAAGTAAGTCCGCTGCCAGGGCAGGCGAGGGCGGGGAGGCGGCATGGCCGCTTTCCCGCCCTTCGTATTTCTGGCATTTCCGCCGGCGAGGGCTTAGCATGGCGGAAAGAAACCACGCGCCGTACGTGGATATAACAAAGACCGCCATGAAATTCCGCCATTCCCGCCTCCCCCTGATGGCCGGCCTGTCCGGTCTCCTGGGTTTTTTCATCCTGGTCGGCGTCAGCCTGAAGAGCGACTACGACGGTCTGGAGGAGCGGGCCCGGGTCGAGGTGGGCAACCTGGGCCACCTCATGGAGTTGCACACCGCAGCCCGCATCCGCAACATCGACCAGATCCTGCAGGACGTGCAGGGCCACGTCACCCCCGAGGACATGGCCCGTTCCCAGGCCCAGCGCGGCGCCCGGGGCGAGGAGCTGGAGCGGCTGCTGCGGACCAAGCGGGAGATCGTCCCCGAGGTCCATGGCCTGCACCTGGTCAATGTGAAGGGGGATTTCCTCTACAGCTCCCTCAGTCCCCTGCCGCCCTACAACATGGCGGACCGCAGCCATTTCACCGCCCACGTGCAGAACCCGGAGGCGGGCCTGGTGATCGCCGAGCCGGTGCTGGGCCGCACCACGGGCAAGTGGACCCTGGCGGTAAGCCGCCGCCTCAACAATGCGGACGGCAGTTTTGCCGGGGTGGTGGTGGCCACCTTCCTGCCCGAATCCTTCGCCCCCTTCTACCAGAGCCTGGATCTGGGGCCCCACGGCAATGTCTCCATCCGCGACACCCATGCCCGCATGCTGATGCGCTTCCCGGCCCGGGACGACCGTATCGGCCAGCCGGTGGAATCCCATCCGGCCCAGCCCTACATGGCCCGGGGCGACCGGGAAATCCTGATGAAGATCCGCAGCGGCACGGACCAGGTGGAACGGCTGGTGAGCATCCGCAAGGTGGGCGAGTATCCGCTCTACGTCTTTGCCGGCATGGCGCCGGAGGACTACCTCAGCAACTGGCGCAGCAAGCTCTACTACTACAGTGCCGGCAGCCTGCTGTTGGCGGCGGTGGTGCTGGGCCTGCTGGTGATCAACCGGCGCGGCGAACGGCAGGAGGAATCGGCACTGCGGGCCCTGGCCGAGACGGAGGGACGTTACCGCCTGCTGCTGGAAAACCTGCCGGTGGGCGTCATCCACTTCGATTCCCGCCTCTGTCTGACCTTCTGCAACGAGCGTTTTGCCGCCATGGTGGGCAGCACGGTGCAGGCCTTGCAGGGCCTGGATCTGCAGCGCCTGCGGGACCAGTCGGTGCTGCCGGCCATGCGCCAGGCCCTGGCCGGGGAGGGCGGCACCTACGACGGCAGCTACCGCACCACCCTCAGCCATATCGACGTGTGGATATCCTTCCGCGCCAATCCCCTGCGCGATGCCAGCGGCGCCATCATCGGCGGCATCGGCATCGTCGAGGACGTGGGCGAGAAGCGGCGGGCCGAAGACAGCCTGCGGCAAAGCGAGCGGAACTTCCGCACCATGGCCGACTTCACCTACGACTGGGAATACTGGCAGGGGGCCGACGGCCGCATCGTCTACATGACCCCCTCGGTGGAACGCATCACCGGTTACGGCGTCCAGGCCTTTGCCGACGATCCTTCCCTGCTGCAGCAGATCGTCCACCCCGACGACCGGCAGGAGTTCCAGGAACACCTCAACCAGGCAGTCTTCCATCACGAGCACATGGTGGACTTCCGCATCGTGCGCCGGGACGGGCAGGTGCGCTGGATCGCCCACGGCTGCCAGGCGGTGGTGGGAGAAGAGGGGGAGGCCCTGGGGCGGCGGGTGAGCAACCGGGACGTGACCGAGCGCAAGACCCTGGAAGCGGAACTGCAGGCCCTCAACAGCCGCCTGGAGGCCCGGGTGCAGGAGGAACTGGCGAGCAACAGGGAAAAGGACCAGCTGCTGATCCAGCAGTCCCGCCTGGCGGCCATGGGCGAGATGGTGCACAACATCGCCCACCAGTGGCGCCAGCCCCTCAACGCCCTGGGCCTGGTGATCGCCAACATCCGCGACGACTTCGCGTTTGGCCAGCTGGATGCGGCGGCCCTGGACGAAAGCGTGGGCCGGGCCCTGAAGCTGCTGCAGCGCATGTCCACCACCATCGACGATTTCCGCAATTTCTTCCGTCCCGACCGGGACCCGGCGGACTTCGACCTGGGGGCGGCGGTGGAGGATGCGGCCTTCATCATGGAGGCCTCCCTGAAGAACAACGATATCGCCCTGGAACGGGCCATCGAGCCGGACCTGCGGGCCTGGGGCTTCCACGGCCAGTTCTCCCAGGCCGTGCTCAACGTCCTGGCCAACGCCAAGGAGGTGCTGCAGGAACGCCATGTGCGCCCGGCCCGCATCCGCCTGCAGGTCAGCCGTTGCGACGGCCAGGTGGAAGTGACGGTGGAGGACAACGCCGGCGGTATCCCCGGCAACGTCCTGGGGCACATTTTCGAGCCCTATTTCACCACCAAGGAGCAGGGCAGCGGCATCGGCCTGTATATGACCAAAATGATACTGGAGCGCAGCATGCACGGTAAAATAAGGGCCGAAAACACCGCCGAAGGCGCCCGCTTCGTCCTCACCGTGCCTTTGTACACCCTTCCGCCCACGGCCCCAATGCAATGAACGCCCTCGAAAAAGACCAAGACGCGGAATTCCTGCGCACCCTCAGCCTGCTTTACGTCGAAGACGAGGAAGAGGTGCGCCGGGAACTGACCCGCTTCCTCTCCCGCCGTTTTGCCAAGGTGGACGTGGCGGCCAACGGCCAGGAAGGGCTGGAACTGTTCCGCCAGCACGGCGGCTACGACATCGTCGTCACCGACGTGCGCATGCCGGTCATGGACGGCCTTTCCATGGCCGCCGCCATCAAGGACATCCAGCGGGAAGTGCCGGTGATCGTCATCACTGCCTACAACGAGATGGACTATTTCGTGCGGGCCATCGAGATCGGCATCGACCGCTACATCACCAAGCCGGTGGACCCTTTCCTGCTCATGGAGGCGGTCAGCCGCAGCGCCAAGATGCATTTCCACCAGCGGGAAATCGAGCGGGCCCGGGAGGAAACCACCGAGGCCCTGAACCAGGTGGTGGCGGTGCTGGCGCGGGCCATCGAAGTGCGGGACCCGTATACCGACGGCCACCAGAAGCGGGTCTCCCAGCTGGCCGGGGCCATCGCCGAACGCATGGGCCTGCCGGCCGCCCAGGTGGCGGGCATCCGGGTGGGGGCGTCGATCCACGACATCGGCAAGATCCAGGTGCCGGCCGAGTTCCTCAGCATGCCGCGGCGACCCTCGCCGGACGAGTTCGCCCTGATCAAGGCCCATGTGGAAGCGGGCTACGAGATTCTTGGCGACGCCACCTTCCCCTGGCCCATCGCCCAGATGGTGCGCCAGCACCACGAGCGCCTGGACGGCTCCGGCTATCCCCAGGGCCTGAAAGGGGACGAGATTTCCCTGGAGGCCCGCATCATCGCCGTGGCCGACGTGGTGGAAGCCATGAGTTCGGACCGTCCCTACCGGGCGGCCCTGGGTCTGGAAGCGGCGAAGGAGGAAATCCGCCAGCACCGGGGCACCCTCTACGACGGGGCCGCGGTGGATGCCTGTCTGGCGGTGCTGGAGAGCAATCCGGAACGCTACGTGGGGACGGCCGCCTGAGAGCGGCCGCATAACACCGGGAACAACGGGAAAGGACGGGGAGGGCTCAGGCCCGGCCCCCGGCAGGCTGGCTTACAGCCCCTGCTCCGGCAGCAGATCGGGCCGCCGCCGCATGAGGCGCACGCAGGCGTTCACCACTTCGGCATCGTAAAGCTGGCCGGCGCCGCTTTCCAGTTCGGCCAGGGCCTGCTCCAGCCCCAGGGCGGGGCGGTAGGGACGGTGGGAACTCATGGCTTCCACCACGTCGGCCACGGCCAGGATGCGGGCTTCCAGCAGGATGGCCTCACCCTTGAGGCCCTGGGGATAGCCGGAGCCGTTCAGGCGCTCGTGATGCTGGCGCACCATCTCGGCGATGGGCCAGGGGAAATCCACATCCTTGAGCAGCTCGTAGCCGGCCTGGGAGTGGTTCTTGATGATCTCGAACTCGATGGGCTTGAGTTTGCCCGGCTTGCACAGGATTTCGCTGGGGATGCGGATGGAGCCGATGTCGTGGATCAGGGCGCCGAAACGCACCCCTTCCACCACCTCCCGCGCCAGCCCCATTTCCTTGGCGATGGCTGCCGCCAGGGCCGAAACCCGCTTCTGGTGGCCGTCGGTGTAGGGGTCCCGCATCTCGATGGCACGGGCCAGGGCCATCACCGTCTGCTGCAGGATGTCGGCAATGCGGGTTTCCGCCGCCAGCAGGGCCTTCTGCTGGGTGCGCACCATGACTGCGTCGTGGATGGCGGTGAGCAGGGCATCCGGGTCGATGGGCTTGGTGACGTAGCGGTCCACCCCCAGGTCGATGGAGCGCAGCAGGTAATCCCGGTCGCTGTAGGCGGTGACCACGATGATGGGCACCGCATGGCCCGTGGCGCGAATCCTGGAGGCCATTTCCAGGCCGTCCATTTCCGGCATCTTGATGTCGGTCACCACCACGTCGTACTCGCCCTTGAGGAAGGCTTCCAGGCCTTCCCTGCCATTGACGGCCACCTCCAGGGTGCCGACGCGGCGGCCGAGGAAGCGGGAGAGCAGTTCCCGCACCTCGTCTTCATCTTCCACGTAGAGCAGGCGCAGGCCTTGCAGGAAGTTCAGATCGAGGCCGGGCGGGGTATGGGAGTCCATGAGCGTATTCTAATTCTTTTTCGGCTGGCGCACCGGCACGGTCAGGGTGAAACAGGCGCCGTCGCCCAGGTTGGCGGCGCTGATGCTGCCGTTCATATTGTGTTCGATGATGGTCTTGGCCATGTACAGACCGATGCCGCTGCCCTTGTCCTTGGTGGTGAAGTAGGGGTCGAATATCTTCGGCAGGATCTCCGGGGCGATGCCGCCGGCGTTGTCGCTGACCCGCAGGAGGATGGTTTCGCCCTGGCGCTGCAGTTCGATCTCGATGCGGCCGGCGGCGACCTTGCGCGCCAGGATTTCTTCCTTGGCGTTGGCCAGGATGTTGAGCACCGCCTGGGCGAACTGGGAGGGGAAGCCTTCGGCCTCGACGCCGGGGTCCAGTTTTTCCACCAGTTCGATGCCGTGGCTCTTCAGGGTGCCCTGCATGATGAACACCGCCTCTTCCACGGCATGGCTGACGTCGAACTGGGTCATCTCCTTTTCCGGGCGGAAGAAGTCGCGGAAATCGTCGATGGTGGTGGACATGCGCCCCAGCAGGCGCTGGGCGTCGGCCACCGAGCGGTCCATGACTTCCGGGGTGAGGGCCTGGAAGTCGTAGTCGTCCTTGATGTTGCGCACCAGCAGGGAGAGGGCGTTGAGGGGCTGGCGCCACTGATGGGCGATGTTGTGCACCATCTCGCCCATGGCCGCCAGGCGGGATTGCTGGATCAGCATGTGGTCCTTCTCCCGGTTCTTCGCCAGTTCCTCCTGCACCCGCTGTTCCAGGTGCTCGTTGAGCTGGCGCAGGCTCTGCTGGGTGGCCTGGACCTGGTCCCGCATGGCGGCGAAGGTATTGACCAGGGTGCCGATCTCGTCCTTGCCGCCGGGGGGCAGGTGGGCGTCGAAGCGGCCCTCGGCCAGTTCCCGGGCGGCAGTCATGAGGCGGTTGACCGGGCGCCGCACCGTGGCGTCGAGCACCACGCCCAGGGCCAGGAAGGCCCCCAGCAGCACCGAGGCGAGCAGGGCGAAGAGGGTCTTCTGGGACTGGGCCACGCTTTCCAGCAGGGCCCGGTGGCTGATCCGGACGCGCAGGCTGCCGACGCTGTCGTTGGCCAGGTTCAGCTGCTGGGTGTGCAACTGCTCGTCGGGCCCGGCCGGCGGGACGGGGGTGCCGGCCAGGGGGTAGAGCTGGCGCCCTTCGTGGTCCTGCAGCACCACCTCGACCCATTCCGGGTTCTCCTGGCGCAGGGAATCCAGGGTGTCGTGGATGTCCCCCAGTTGCCGGGCCACCACCAGGGGCAGCAGGCTTTCCGTCAGGTTGTGCATTTCCCGCTCCTGCTGCCGCTCGAAGACGGCGATCTGGTAACGCACCGAGTCGGGCAGCCAGATGCCGTAGAGATAGGCGATGAAGGCGGTCCACACCAGGGCCAGGGGCAGCAGCAGCTTGAGGCGCAGGGTCATGGGTTCAGCGTTCCGGGACGAAGAAGTCTTCCAGGCCCAGGTCCTTCAGGGGCTGGTAGTCCTTCATGGCGGTGGGCACCATGCGGGCCAGGGGGATTTCCTGCAGCAGGGCCTTGCCCGCCGGGGTGGCGGCGAAGTCCAGGAGGGCGCTGCGCACCTGCTCGCGCACGGCCCCATCGACCCGGGGATGGGCGGCGATGGGGTGGGCGGCGAAGGCAGCGGTGCGGTACAGCACCCGCAGGCGTTCCTGCACTTCCGGTTTCTGTTCGTTGAGGGTCTTCTGCACGCCGCCGCCGGCGCTGGCCAGGCCCTGGGTCACCGAGAGATAGACGGCGGTGTGGGAATTGACGTAGCGGGGCGTGAAATTGACCTTGTACTTGCGCACCAGTTCGGCCCGGATGAGCAGGCTGGCGCCGATGGCGTTGGGGGCGGGGAAGGCGATTTCCTTGCCTTCCAGGTCGGCCGGGGTGCGGAAGGGGCTGTCCCTGGCCACCACCAGGATGCCGGTGACCGGCGTCTCGTCCCGCACCAGGGGAATGTAGCCGGCCGGGTTGGCCACCATCAGGTAGGGATTCATGTAGGCGAAATCGAAGGCGCCGGCATTGTACTGGCGCTCGAAGCTGGGGATGTCGGGCATGATGGCCAGGTCGAAGCGCAGCCCGGTGCGCTTTTCCAGCTCGATGAGGATGGGCTTCCAGATGGCGAAGAGCTGGCGCCGCTCGAACTGGGGCGTCACCCCCAGGGTGTAGACCCGCTCCGCCGGCTTGCCGGCGGTGGCCTTTGCGGTGGCGGGGGCGGCAGGGGCCGCGAGGGGGAGCATCAGCAGGCCTGCCCACAGCAGGCCGGACAGGCGCCGGAGCAGCGGTCCCATGGTGGTTCCTCCTCGGGTGATGAGTGCCGGAAGTCCCGTTGTCCGCTGCGCACGCTCTATCCGGAAGCTGCGGGGGCGGAGTGGCGTTGCCGTCCCCTGGGGGCGGCGGAGGGGCAAACGGGGGAGCGCCAGTATCCCCTATTAAGAGTAGGGTTTCAATGGCGAAGGGCGGCGGGCCAGGCTGGAGAAGGGCTCCGGGCGGTGGCCCGGGGCCGGGCGGCAGCCTTATTTGGCGGGCTGTTTGGCGGCCTTCTTGGCGCCGGGGTGGCTGTTGGGATGGCTGCTGGTATGGCGGTTGATGCAGTCCCGCAGCTCGGGGCCGAACTTGTCCTGGCAGGCCGCCTGGGCCTTCTGCATGGCTTCGCAGCGCTGGGGCTGGCGGCTCTTGCTGCAGTCGGCCTGGAGCGGGGCAGGGGCTGCCGCCGGGGCCTTGCCGGCCGGACTCCGCTCGGCCGGGGCCGACACGGCTGCCTGGGCGCAGAGGAAGGTCAGCAGGAGCAGGGCAGTGGCCGGGGCTTTCATGGTCGGTCCAATGTAAAAATGCGTATGGCCTGAGTATAGCGCCCTTGCCGCGCCCCCGGGCGGCGCGGGATTCGTTTATAGTGCGGATCAGTTCCGCCCCATGTTTCCGACATTTTCCGCCGCCATGCCAGCCTCCACTTCCGCCAGCACCACTTCCGCCAAAGCCACCGTCGCCGAGCATCGCCTGACCCTGGGGGAACTGGTCAAGCTGCTGGTGGAGGACGGCATGGTGGATGCAGTGGTGGCCGACGGCCTGGTCAAGGAGCGGCGCTATCACCGGGGCGACGTCCATCCCCTGGTGGTGATCGCCGACCAGAACTGGAAGTCCCTGGTCCCGCCCCACAAGCCCCTGATCCTGGAAACCCTGACCGAGTGGCTGGCGGCCAAGGTGGGCCTCGACTACCTGCACATCGACCCCCTCAAGATCGACTTCTCCGCCGTCACCGAGGTGGTCTCCAACACCTATGCCGGCCGCTTCAAGATCCTGCCCATCCAGGTGACCACGCGGGAGGTGATCATCGCCACCGCCGAGCCCTTCCTGCGGGAGTGGGAGAAGGAGCTCAAGCCCATCCTGCGCAAGGACATCCGCCGGGTGGTGGCCAATCCCCAGGACATCGCCCGCTATCTGGTGGAGTTCTACAACCTGGCCCGCTCGGTGAAGAAGGCGGCGGCCGGGGGCGGCGAGGTCAGCGGCCTCTCCTCCTTCGAGCAGCTGGTGGAGCTGGGCAAGACCAACCGCCAGTTCGACGCCAACGACCAGCACATCGTCCATATCGTGGACTGGCTGTGGCAGTACGCCTTCGAGCAGCGGGCCTCGGACATCCACATCGAGCCCCGGCGCGAGCTGGGCATCGTGCGCTTCCGCATCGACGGGGTGCTGCACCAGGTGTACCAGATCCCGATGGCGGTGATGGCCGCCATGACCAGCCGCATCAAGCTCCTCGGCCGCATGGACGTGATCGAGAAGCGGCGCCCCCAGGACGGCCGCATCAAGACCCGCACCGCCGGCGGCCAGGAGGTGGAGCTGCGCCTGTCCACCCTGCCCACCGCCTTCGGCGAGAAGCTGGTGATGCGCATCTTCGACCCGGAGGTGCTGGTGCGGGACTTCGCCGAACTGGGCTTTGGCGAGGAGGACAAGAGCCGCTGGCAGTTCATGACCAGCCAGCCCAACGGCATCATCCTGGTGACCGGCCCCACCGGCTCGGGCAAGACCACCACCCTGTATTCCACCCTGAAGCAGCTGGCGACGCCGGAAGTGAACGTGTGCACCATCGAGGACCCCATCGAAATGGTGGAGCAGTCCTTCAACCAGATGCAGGTCTCCCAGAACATCGACCTGGGCTTTGCCGACGGGGTGCGCGCCCTCATGCGCCAGGACCCGGACATCATCATGATCGGCGAAATCCGCGACGGGGAAACCGCCGACATGGCCATCCAGGCGGCCCTCACCGGCCACCTGGTGCTGTCCACCCTGCACACCAACGACGCACCTTCCGCCATTTCCCGCCTGCTGGACCTGGGCATGGCGCCCTATCTGATCAACGCCACCATGCTCGGGGTCATGGCCCAGCGCCTGGTGCGCACCCTCTGCCCCCACTGCAAGAAGCCGGTGGACCTGCGGCGGGAGGACGAGGAAATCTGGGACAGCCTGGTGGCGCCCTGGAAATCCAAGCGTCCGGCCCAGATCTACCAGCCCGTGGGCTGCCTGGAGTGCCGCATGACCGGCTACATGGGCCGCATGGGCCTGTACGAGCTGCTGCTGATGTCCCCCGAAGTGAAAAAGCTGGTGACCACCACCACCGACGTGGCCAAGGTGCGGGAGCAGGCCTACCGGGAAGGCATGAAGCCCCTGCGCATTTCCGGCGCCATGAAGGTGGCCGCCGGCCTCACCACCCTGGAAGAGGTGATCAAGGTGGCGCCCCCGGCCAGCCAGGGCTGAGGCTCCGCGCGGTTCTCCGGCCCAGCTGCGGTCGGCGGCATCCATTCATCTCCGTGGCCGGGGCGTCCAGCTTCCGCCGCCTGCCCCATCCCGTCCCATTCCCGTGCCATTTCCGGCGCCCCCCCTTTTCCGCGAAAGACGCCCATGCTGCCTGAGGTTCTCCACCCCTATCCCGACGCCGAGGCGGCCGGGAAAATTCTCGCCGACACCCGGCGCTGGCTGGAGCGGGCCGTCATCGGCCTCAACCTGTGCCCCTTCGCCAAGTCGGTGCATGTGAAAAAGCAGATCCGCTACGCCCTCAGCGCCGCCGCCACGCCGGACGAGCTGCTGGCAGAACTGGAGCGGGAGTTCACCCTGCTGAGCGAGACCGACCCGGCCCTGCTCGACACCACCCTGCTGATCCATCCGGACGTGCTCACCGACTTTCTCGACTACCACTTCTTCCTGCAGGAGGTGGAGGCCCTCATCCGCAACCTGGGCTACGAGGGCGTGTACCAGGTGGCCAGCCTGCATCCGGATTACGAGTTCGCCGGCAGCGAGGCGGACGACATCGACAACGTCACCAACCGTTCCCCCTATCCGACCCTGCACCTGCTGCGGGAGGCCAGCATCGACCGGGCCGTGGCCGCTTTCCCCGATCCGGAGAGCATCTACGAACGCAACATCGCCACCGTGCGCCGTCTCGGTCACGAGGGCTGGCGCAAGCTGTTGCAGGAGGAGCCGGGCCAGGAGTAAGCAAGGGCGGCCATGCTGGCCGTGCCATGGCCGAACGCCGCGCCCCCTGGGCGTGAGCGGCATGGCCCCATGAAAAAAGGCCCGGGAGCTGCCTCCCGGGCCTTTGTCTTTGCCGGTGCCGGCCGCCTACAACTGCTCCAGGCTGTCCCGGCCCAGCAGCTTCCACAGGGAGGGGGCCTGGCCGGGGCGCAGGCGCACCAGATAGACCTCGTCGTTGCCCTGGCGGATGCGGGCCACCGCCTCGGCCACCGGCAGCTGCAGCAGGTGGGCCAGGATCAGGGGCGTGACGCCGCCGTGGCTGACCACCAGCACCTGGCCCCGGGGCTGCTCGCGGCGGATGCGTTCCACCGCCTGGGCCACGCGCCGGGCCTGGCTGGCGAGGGATTCGCCGCCGTCCAGGCTGTCCTCCAGCTTGCCGCTGCGGGCCTTGAACTCGGCCAGCAGGGCGGCTTCCTGCCCTTCCCGGCCGTCCTCGGCCATGCCCTCGAACTTGCCGAAGCTGCGTTCGGCCAGCTCCGGCAGGGCCTGCACGGTCATTCCGGGACGGGCCAGGGCGGCGCTTTCCCGGGCCCGGGCCAGGCTGCTGCTATAGACCGCGGCGAAGTTTTCGCCGGCCAGTTTTTCCCCCAGCTGCCGGGCCTGGCTGCGGCCCGTGTCGTTGAGGGGATTGTCGGTGCTGCCCTGCAGGCGCTTCTCCAGGTTCCAGGCGGTCTGGCCGTGGCGGGCCAGGTACAGCTCCAGCACCGCCTCCTCGGCCCGGGCCGGCAGGCTGGCGGCCAGGCCCAGGCAGAGGGCGAGGAGGGCGGCGAAGTGTTGGCGTTTGCCCATGGCGTCTCTCCTTAGCGGGCCTGCAGCAGTTCGGGCACCCGCAGCAGGATGAACTCGTTGTCGTCCTGCAGGTTGGGCTGTCGGGCGGCGGAATAGGGCAGGTTGTTGTCGTTGGCGACGACGATGTGCTCCCCGTCCACCACGTCCACATCCTCGATGGTGACGAAGGGGAAGGTGAATTTGCCGTCCTTGCCGCCGCGCCGGGCCAGGTGCTTCGGATCGTCGATGTCCAGCAGGTCGATGTGGCCGATCTTGCGCACGAAGCCGTCGCTGTCCGCCTCCTTCAGGCTGATCTTGTAGATGCGCTTGAATCTGGCCGGCACGTTCTGGCAGTCCGGGCGGGCCGGGCCGTTGCAGGCGTGCTCCGGCAGGCCCTCGCCGTTGTCCCGCTCGATGATGAGACCGGTGTCGGCGTCGATCATGTTGAAGTCGCCGATGTTGTTGCCGTTCTGCTCCAGTCGGTACTTCCAGGAGCGGCCCGTCCATTCACCCCGGGCCACGCTGAACTCCAGGATGCGCAGGTATTCCCGGCCGTCCTGCTGTTCCCATTTTTTCTCTTCGGCATTCCACAGGGGCCCTTCCAGCAGGGGGTAGAGGAACTGGCCGTCCCTGGAGGCGGCCATGCCCTCGTAGCCCCGGGAGCGGCGGGCCACGGTGGTGAAGCTGCCGCTGGTGGCCGGGGTGGTGATGCTGAAATGGTCCGGGGACTTGAGCACCTTGCCGTCCACCTTGGTCTCGAACACGGCCAGCACCTTGCCCTGGCGGTCGGTCTTGAGCAGGTAGGGGCCCAGTTCGTCGCCGAACCACACCGCATCGCCCAGGGGCTGGATGGATTCGATGTCGAAGTCGGCCCCGGTCAGGTAGCGTTGGCGGGTGCCTTCGTTGACGATGAGGAAGGGCACCTTCTGGTCCGGGTCGTGCAGGGCGGCGCTCTTCACCAGTTTGACGCCGCCCTGGCGCCAGTCCGGCTGCAGCAGGTGGAACATCAGGAGGGCGTCGGCGCTGTTGTTGCGGGCGCCGTAGCCGTTGTCCTGCAGCACCCAGTAGCGGCCCTGGCCGGCATGCTTGATGCCGGAGAAGCCCTGCACCGGCTGGCCCTTGAAGGGCAGGGAGACGCCGGTGGGACGGGGCGCGTTCTTGTCCGAGAGATAGGAGGTGCCGGGAAGGGATGCGGGCGTGTCCACGCGCCGGGATTCGGGCCCGGTGTACTTGCCGGAGACGGCCAGGCTGGCCGGGGCATCCTTGGGCGGGGCGATGAAGGTGCGGGCCGGCAGCACGGCATGGCCCGCCAGGGTGGCGGGGAAAGCCTGGTCGGCCAGGGCGGGAACCTGGGCCAGGGCGGCGGCAAAGGCCAGGGCGAGGGGCGTCTTGGGGCTCATGCTTCTTCCATGGGTGGGGATGAAGCAGCCAAGCCTAGGAGACGCCTGTTGCAGGATGGTGACAGAAGCCGGCGTCCCGGCCGGGGCGGTGCCCTCAGCCGCTGCGGGAGAGCTGCTTCATGGCCTCGCCCAGGCCGGCCAGGGTCAGGGGATACATGCGCCGGCCCAGCAGGTCCTGCAGCAGCTGGATGGACTGGGTGTGCTCCCAGCGCCGCTGGGGTTCCGGGTTGAGCCAGACGGCGTGGGGAAAGGCCTCGGTGAGGCGGCGGATCCAGGCGGCCCCCGGCTCCGGGTTGGAGTGCTCGACGCTGCCCTGGGGGTAGAGGATTTCGTAGGGGCTCATGGTGGCGTCGCCGACGAAGATCAGCTTGTAGTCGCTGCCGTACTTGTGCAGCACGTCGCTGGTGGCGACGCGCTGGTCGAAGCGGCGCCGGTTGTCCTGCCACAGGTTTTCATAGACGCAGTTGTGGAAGTAGAAGTGCTCCAGGTGCTTGAACTCGCTGCGGCAGGCGGAGAACAGCTCCTCGCAGACCTGGATGTGGTCGTCCATGGAGCCGCCCACGTCGAGGAAGAGCAGCACCTTGACCGCGTTGTGCCGTTCCGGGCGCAGCTGCAGGTCCAGGGTGCCGGCGTTGCGGGCGGTGCCGGCGATGGTGCCTTCCAGGTCCAGCTCCTCGGCGGCGCCGCTGCGGGCGAAGCGGCGCAGGCGCTTCAGGGCCACCTTGATGTTGCGGGTGCCCAGTTCCACCGAGTCGTCCAGGTTGCGGAATTCCCGCTTCTCCCACACCTTCACCGCGGTGCGGTTGCCGCCGCCGTCCTTACCATTTTCGCCGCCGATGCGGATGCCTTCCGGATGGTAGCCGCCATGGCCGAAGGGGGAACTGCCGCCGGTGCCGATCCACTTGCTGCCGCCGGCATGGCGCTCCTTCTGCTCCGCCAGCCGTTCCCGGAACTGCTGCATCAGCCGCTCCCAGCCCAGGGCCTCCAGCTTCTGCCGGTCCGCCGCGCTGAGGTGGCGCCGGGCGGCCAGTTGCAGCCATTCCTCGGGCACGGCGCCGGCATCGAAGCCGGGCAGGGTTTCCACTTCCCGGAAGTAGGTGGCGAAGGCCTGGTCGAAGCGGTCGTAGAGGCTTTCGTCCTTGATCAGGCAGGCCCGGGCCAGGATGTAGAAGTCGTCCAGGCTGGGGCCCACCACCCGGGCCTGCAGGGCCCCCAGGAGGGTGAGGAACTCGGTGGTGGAGACGGGCAGGCGGGCGTCCCGCAGGTGCAGGAGGAATCCGGCGAGCATGGCCTATTCCTCCACCGTGCCGGCCACTTCAACCCGGTTGCGGCCGCCGGCCTTGGCCCGGTAGAGGGCGGCATCGGCTGCATCCACCAGGGCGTCGGCGCTCTTGCCGTGGCCCGGGTAGCAGGCGACGCCGACGGAGAGGGTGGCCTGCAGGGCCAGGCTGCCGAAGTTCACCGTCAGCCCGGCGAAGCCGGCACGCCATTCCTCAGCACGCTGGCGGGCCGTCTCCAGGTCCACCCCGGGCAGCACCAGCAGGAACTCCTCGCCGCCGTAGCGGCAGGGTACGTCGCCGCTGCGGGCCCGGGCCTGGAGGAAGTGACCGAGCTGGCGCAGCATCTCGTCGCCGGCCCGGTGGCCGTAGGTGTCGTTGAGCTGCTTGAAGTGGTCGATGTCGAGCAGGGCCACGGCCAGGGGATAGCCTTCTCGCTGGGCCCGGGCCACTTCCCGCTCCAGGGTCTCGTCCAGGTAGCGGCGGTTGTAGAGGCCGGTGAGGGCGTCCCGGGTGGCCTGCTCCTGCAGCCGTGCCTGCAGCAGGTTGATTTCCTGGAGGCGGTAGGCCAGCTCGCCGTTGAGGGCCTGCAGGGCCTCTTCTGCCGCCTTGCGTTCGTTGATGTTGTTGAAGGAGACGAAGGCCAGGGGTTCCTGTTCCTCCAGCAGGATGCGGGCCGAGAGGAGGGCCCAGAAGGGCTGGCCGGCCGCATCCCGCAGGCGTACTTCCATGTCGGTCACCACCTGCTTCTGCCGCAGTTCCTCGATCAGCCGCTGGCGCTGGCCCATATCCACCCAGTAGTCCGGGGCATGGCGCCCCACGGCATCCTCCTGGGGCACCTGGAAGCAGGTGGCGGCCCGCTGGTTGATGTAGGTCACCAGGCTGTCCCGGAGCCGGGTGATGACCACCGGGAAAGGGGCGGTTTCCAGCAGGGTGCGGTAGCGCTGCTCGCTGTCCTGCAGGGCGGCGCGGACCCGCTCCCGCTCGGTGACGTCGGCGGCCAGGGCGATGACGCTGGGCGGCCCGCCGGCCTCGTCGCGGAGGATGGCGTTGCTCCATTCGCAGAGGATGGCGCGGCCGTCCCGGGTCAGGTTGCGGTTGAGGGAATACTGGATTTCCGGCCCGCGGAAAATGCTGTCCACGATGCCCTGCACCTGCTGCCGGGCCTCTTCGGGCACCATGTGCTCGAAGAAGCTGCGGCCCAGCATTTCCTCCCGGCGCCAGCCGAAGATTTCCTCGGCCCGGTGGTTCCATTCCAGGACCCTCGCTTCCTGGTCGTAGACGATGGCCGCCAGGGGCGCCGTCTCGAAGATGCGGGCCAGGTGTTCCCGGCTCGCCCGCAGGTTGCGTTCGCTGCTGTCCCGCTGGCGCATCTGTCCCTGCAGGCGGCCGTAGAGGCGGTGGATGTAGAGGGCGGCGAGCAGGGCCAGGGCGGCCAGGAGCAGGGTGCCCCAGGCCCACGGCGGCAGGGGCTGGGGGCCGGTCGGGCGGTACAGCAGGGTTTCCACCGCATAGTCCCGTGGCATCATGCCCAGTTCCGCATAGGTGTCGCCGATGCGGCGCCAGCGGGCCGGGCTCATGTGACCCAGTTCCACCAGGGCCGGCTCGATCAGGGGGCGCATGCGCTCCGCCTCGAAGAGGAGGTGCTCCAGGCTGTGGCGGGTGGAGTAGTGCTGCAGAATCTCCCGGGCGGCGGCGTCCGGGTCGGCCAGGGCGGCGGCCCAGCCCTGCAGGCTGGCGCGGCGGAAGGCCTCCACCTGCTGCGGATGGGCGACGGCATGGGCTTCGGCGGTGAACAGGGTGTCGCCGTAGAAGTCGATGTTGGCGGCCCGGGGCGAGAAAGAAAGGTAGGGGAAACCGGCCTTTTCCAGTTCGTAGGTTTCGTCCGTGAGATAGCCGGAAACGGCATCCACCTTGCCCGCCATGAGGTCGGCGGCGGAGAAGGAGTGGGGGACGCGCTGCAGGCGTTCCTCCTTGACCTGTTCCCGGCGCAGGAAGGCGAACAGCTCGGCCTCCGTCGGCAGCAGCATGAGGCGCCGCCCTTCCAGGTCGGCCGGGCGGTGGATGGGGCCGCCGGCCCGGGCCAGCAGCACCAGGGGCGAGTGCTGGAAGATGGCGGCCAGTGCCACCACCGGCTTGCCCCGGCTGCGTTCCAGCAGCAGTTCGGAGGCGCCGATGCCGTACTGGGCCCGGCCGGCCAGCACTTCGGCCACCGGGTCGGTGTCGGCCCGGCCTTCGACGATGCGCACCTCCAGGCCCGCCTCCCGGTAATAGCCCCTGGCCTGGGCCATGTAATAGCCGGCGAACTGGAACTGGTGCTGCCATTTGAGCTGCAGGGTGACGCTTTCCAGGGCGCCGGCCGCACCTGCCGCCAGCAGCAGGCACAGGGCCGGCAGCAGATGGCGCAGCAGGCGGCGGCGGGCGGCTCCGGGGGGCATGGTCAGCGTCCCTGTCGGGCGAGGAAAACGAGCTTTTCGAAGAGATGCACGTCCTGCTCGTTCTTCAGCAGGGCGCCGTGCAGGGGCGGAATGCTGGTGCGGGCATCCTTGCTGCGCAGGGCCTCGGCCGGAATGTCCTCGGCCAGCAGCAGCTTGAGCCAGTCCAGCAGTTCCGAGGTGGAGGGCTTCTTCTTCAGCCCGGCCATCTCGCGCAGGCCGAAGAACACTTCCAGGGCCTCCTGCAGCAGTTCCCGCTTCAGTTCCGGGTAGTGCACGGCAACGATCTTCTCCATGGTCTCCCGGTCGGGGAAGCGGATGTAGTGGAAGAAGCAGCGGCGCAGGAAGGCGTCGGGCAGTTCCTTCTCGTTGTTGGAGGTGATGAAGATGAGGGGCCGGTGCCGGGCCCGCACGGTCTGCCGCGTCTCATAGACGTGGAACTCCATGCGGTCCAGCTCCCGCAGCAGGTCGTTGGGGAATTCGATGTCGGCCTTGTCGATCTCGTCGATCAGCACCACCGCCGGGGTTTCGCTCTCGAAGGCCTGCCACAGCACGCCCTTGACGATGTAGTTGGCGATGTCGGAAACCTTGGGGTCCCCCAGCTGGCCGTCGCGCAGGCGGGACACCGCATCGTATTCGTAGAGGCCCTGCTGGGCCTTGGTGGTGGATTTGATGTGCCACTGGAACAGGGGCAGGCCCAGGGCCCGGGCCACTTCCTCCGCCAGCAGGGTCTTGCCGGTACCCGGTTCACCCTTGATCAGGAGGGGGCGTTGCAGGGTCACGGCGGCGTTCACCGCCAGGGTCAGTTCCCGGGGGGCGACGTAACGCTCGGAACCGTCGAAACGAGGGGTCATGGGGATGCTCCGGTGGGGTTGGGGCGCGACGGCGGCGAGGCGGCGTCCTACCGTTTTTCTCATCATTGTAACGACAGCGCTAAATGACCTTTTGTTGATTTGTACCGCTTGCCATTTCTGCCGTTTTGCTATGATCAAAAACGATATTACAAAAGTTATGCCATTCCAAGAATGGCGTCTTTCCTTAGTCTCCTGGCATAGCCCCTTTTTCGTGGCAGCAACGATGAAAATCAATCTTCCGGTTACAAATCAAGAGATTCCCTTTCCCCCGAATCAGTATCTGGTCTCCAAAACCGATCTCAAGGGCATCATCACCCATGCCAACGACGCCTTTGTCGAGATCAGCGGTTTCTCCCGCGACGAGCTGATCGGGGCCAGCCACAATCTGGTGCGCCATCCGGACATGCCGCCCCAGGCCTTTGCCGACCTGTGGCGCACGGTGAAGTCGGGCAATCCCTGGCGCGGCCTGGTGAAGAACCGCAGCAAGGACGGCGGTTTCTACTGGGTCGAGGCCTTCGTCGTGCCGGTGGTGAAAAACGGCCATACCGAAGGCTACATGTCGGTGCGCACGCCGCCGGCCCGGGACAAGGTGCAGGCGGCCGAGGCCCTCTACCAGCGCCTGCGGGAGAACAAGAACGCCTCCCTGCCCCAGTCCGCTGCCGGCTTCTGGTCCCGCCTCTCGGTGAAGGGTCGCCTTGGGGCCATGATGGCGGCTTTCGTCGCCATCACCGCGGTGGTGACCGGCATCGGCCTCTCCGGCCTGCAGGAAGGCAACGCCAGCCTGCAGGAGCAGTACCAGCGCAAGCTGGAGCCGACCACGGTGGTGAACGAGGTGCTGGCCCTGCTGGGGGAAAACCGCTCCCAGATCATGCTGGCCCTGCAGCACGATCCCAAGAGCGAACTGGTGAAGCTGCACGACCACGGCCTGGAAGTGCATCTGGAAAAGACCCTGGCCAACCGGCAGCAGATCAACGCCCAGCTCGAAGCCCTGCAGAAGCTGCCCCTGTCGGAGAAGGAACGGCAGCTGGTGGAGCAGCTGGGGGAGGCGCGCAAGAAATTCTCCGCCGAAGGCGTCAATGCGGCCCGGGAGTCCCTCAAGGCCGGGGATTTCCATCAGGCCTCAGTGCTGCTGCTGACCAAGATCAACCCCATCTACGGCCAGGTGCAGCAGGCCGGCAAGGCCCTGGTGGATGAGCTGAAGGCCTCGGCCCGGGCCGATTTCGAGCGGGCCCAGGCACGTTACGAGAACATCCTGTGGGCCATGGCCCTGGCCACCCTGGCGGCCCTGGCCCTGGCGGTGGTGGGTGGCTGGCTGCTGGTGCGGGCCATCGTCAATCCCATGCGCCAGGCCATCGACACCTTCAAGCTCATCGCCGAGGGCGACCTCACCAGCGACATCGACATCAGCCGGCGCGACGAGGCCGGCCAGCTGCTGTGCCAGCTGGCCACCATGCAGGCCACCCTGAAGGCCATGCTGGACCAGATCCAGGAAGCCTCCCGCCAGATGGACCAGCGCTGTAGCCAGCTGGAATCCGAGGTGGCCCTGGTGGCGGCCAAGTCCCAGCAGCAGCTGGACGACGTGCAGAGCGTCGCCGCCGCCACGGAGGAATTCTCCCAATCGGTGCAGGAAGTGGCCGGCCACGCCGGGGAGACCGCCAGCGCGGCCCAGAACTCGGAACGGCTGGTGGAGGAAAGCAACACCCAGATCGGCCGCAGCATGGCCGTCACCAACCGGGTGGTGGAAGCGGTGACCGGCTCTTCGGCCACCCTGCACGAGCTGAACACGGCCATCGACCAGATCGGCCAGATCACCCAGGTGATCAAGGAGATCGCCGACCAGACCAACCTGTTGGCCTTGAATGCCGCCATCGAGGCGGCCCGGGCCGGCGAGGCGGGCCGGGGCTTTGCCGTGGTGGCCGACGAGGTGCGCAAGCTGGCCGAGCGCACCACCACCAGCACCGCCGACATCACCGGCAACATCGGCGCCATCCAGGGCGCCACCCATGAGGCGGTGAGCCGCATGGAGCAGGCGGTGCGGGAGGTGGAGGAGGGCATCGGCATGATGCGCGAGAGCGTGGCCGGGCTGGAGGGCATTACCGCCGCTTCCCAGCAGGTCAGCGCCATGGCCCGGCAGATTTCCGAAGCCTCCCAGCAGCAGAGCATCGCCAGCCAGGAGGTGAACGGCAGCATGGAACACATTTCCGTGCTCATCGAGCAGAACACCGCCACCGCCCAGGAGGCCCAGCGGGCCACCGAGGCCCTGGTGTCCACGGCCGAGGGCCTGCGCGCCATCCTGGCCAGCTTCCGCCTGTACCGCTGATCCGGCCGGCGCCGGCAGCGGCAAACAAAAGGGGCGCCCGCGGGCGCCCCTTGTCATTGGTGCCGGGCCGGCATCAGGTGGTGAAGCGGCCCACCATGGTGTTCAGCTCCCGGGCGATGTTGTCCAGGGCCTCGGCGGTCTCGGCGGTGTTGCGCATGGCGGCGGAGGTCTCTTCCACCATCTGGGCGATCTGCTCCACCCGCTGGGCGATGCTGGTGCTGGCGGTGCCCTGTTCCCGGGTGGCTTCGGCCACTTCCTGGATGCGGTGCAGGGTGGTTTCCGAACCCTCGCGGATCTGCCGCAGGGCGTCGGCGGCGGATTCGGCCAGGGTGACGCCTTCTTCCACCTGGGGCAGGGCCGCATCCATGACCTGCACCGTCTCGTCGGTTTCGGTCTGGATGCTGACGATCATGTCCTCGATTTCCACCGTGGCGGAGGCGGTGCGTTCGGCCAGCTTGCGCACCTCGTCGGCCACCACTGCAAAGCCCCGGCCCTGTTCCCCGGCCCGGGCCGCCTCGATGGCGGCGTTGAGGGCCAGCAGGTTGGTCTGGGCGGCGATTTCCTTGATGACGCCGGCGATGCCGGAAATTTCCTTGATGCGGCCTTCCAGGTGGCGGATCTTCTCCGAGGCGCCGGTGACCGAGCCGGCCAGGTTCTTGATGGCACTGGAGGCGGTGGTGACCCGGGTTTCGCCGTCGGCCGCCAGGCTGGCGGAATTGTGGGAGTCGGCCTCCGTATCCCGGGAACTGTCGGAAATGTGGTTGATGCTCACCGTCAGTTCCTCGATGGCGGCGGCCATGGAGGAGGTGGCGTCAGCCTGGTGCTGGGAGGCGGTGGAAACCTCCTGGGAGGCGGTGTTGATGCGCTCGGCATTGTTGGAGAGGGCGGTGGCGCTGTTGCCGATTTCCCGGATCACCTGGCGCAGTTCGCTCACCATCTGGCCGAAGGAGGCGAGCATGGAGCCCTTGGGCGCATTGCCCACCTCCACCGCCAGGTTGCCGGCGGCGGCCTGGCTCATCAGTTTGATGACGTCGGCGGGTTCGCCTCCCACCTGCTGGCGGATGCTGCCGCCCACCAGGAAGGTGGCCACCGCCACGGCGATGAGGATGATGGCGGCGATGAAGGTGTCGGAAAGGGCCCGCTCCCGCACTTCCGTGGCCACATCGTCCATGTAGATGCCGCTGCCGATGACCCATTCCCAGGGGGCGAACAGCTTCAGGTACTGCAGCTTCTCCACCGCCTTGTCCGCCGGCTGGCCCGGGCGCGGGAACAGGGTTTCGACGAAGGCGCCCTCGGGCGCGGCCTTGGAGGCGGCCAGGATGTTTTTCAGGGTATAGCGGCCGAGCACATCCTTCACCTCTTCCACCTTGCTGATGCCTTCCCATTCCGGCTTGGTGGTGTGCATGACGGTGACGCCGTCGCTCCTGTAGACGTAGAAGTATTCGGACTTGCCGTCGGCGCCGCCGTAGCGGCCATGGCGCATGGCTTCCCGGGCCGCCTTCTGGGCCTCTTCCCGGCTCATCTTGCCGGCGGCTTCGAGAGCCTGGTAGTTGGCGGCGATGCTGTAGGCCGATTCGACGGCGGCCTTGACCACCGCCTTGCGACCGTCGGTCAGGTCCCGTTTCACTCCCCAGGCGCTGAGGCCGGTGAGCAGGACCATGCCGATGACGGACATGACCAGCAGCAAGACGAGCTTGGTCTTGAGCGAGAGTTTCGCAAACATGGATTTCCCCCAGGGTGTAGGTTTTTTATCTATTACTTTTGGCTAATGTGGCTAAATACTGCACCTGTCCGTAGGGGAATGACAAGTGCCCGCCAAAGTCCGCGACAGGCGCGGAATTCCAGGGGGTGGGGGTGGCTGCTGTCAGCCAGGCGTCAGATTCAGCCGCGGCCGGCGCGCTTGACGGCTTCCAGATAGGCTTCCGGGTCCAGTTGGTTGCCCGCCTGCTGGGCATGCCAGACGGCCTCGCCCAGGCATTCGAGCAGCTGGTGCTTGGCGGCGTGGGGATCGTCCAGGCGCCGGGCCAGGGCGTGGAAGGCTTCCCGGATGCCCCGGGGATGGTCGATGGAAATCTGCTCCTCCACCGCCAGATGCAGGGAGAGGTGCAGGAAGGGATTCATCTGCCCTTCCTCCGGCGTCCATTCCTGGCTCAGGGCCCGCTCCACGTCGGCCAGCAGGGCGTGGTATTCGGGATGCAGGCGGATCAGGTCCACGGCGATGGTTTCGGCGCCCACCAGGGGCAGGCCTTGCCGGTCCTTTTGCCAGGCGTCGCAGAAGAAGCGGCGCACCTGGTCGCGGCTGGGATTGAACATGGCTTAAATCTCGGAAAAGAGGGCGGTGACGACGCTGTTGTGCAGCAGCCGTCCGCCGTTGCTGGGGGCGATCTGGCCGCTGCCGTAGAGGCCCAGCAGGGGCACGCCGGGGAAGCGTTCGGTGAAGACCAGCAGGTCCCGGTCCTCGCCGCCGTAGAAATAGGGGCCGCGGCCGATGCAGGAGAACATCAGGCCCAGGCTGGGCCGGGGCAGCTCATCGCCCAGGGCCACCAGGGTGTCGCGCATTTCCTGTTCCGCCGCCAGGGGCTGGCGCACCGCCCAGGCCAGGGACTGGCCCGGCACCAGCTTGTCGGCCAGGGTGACGACGCCTTCCGGGCCGGTGTCGATCACCGGCAGCAGGCGGCAGTAGGTGCCCTCGGGACGGTCCAGGGCATGGCCCGGTTCCGCCACCACGGCCGTGACGTGGTGCAGCAGGCGCCGCTCCCGCTGTTCCAGGGGCAGGGCCCGCAGCAGGGAATCCAGGGCGGTCTGCTGGCCCAGGGTATGCAGGTCGTGTCCCCGCACCTCCACCACCGGCGCCGGCTCGGTGAGCAGGCGCAGGCCGCAGGAGAGGGCCACGCTGGCCTGGCTGCCGGCGATGGCCAGGGACAGGCGGTGGTCGGCGCAGGGGCGGCCCTGCTGCCACACGGGCCCGGGTTCGCTGGCCAGGGCGTCCAGGTGCAGGGCGCCGAAGCGCTGACTGCCCGGGGTCGCCCATTCCGGCGGCAGGCTGGAGGCGGAGGCGAGGGAGAGCAGGGGCGCGGTGCCGGGACGGCCCGGCACCAGGGATAGGGGGCCGGCGAAAACCATGGCTGCAGCGGCGGGCCGGTCCAGCACCCAGCCCTCTTCGGTGAACAGGCCGGCGGCCACACTGCCGGCCACCTGGGTGCAGGCGGCGGCACGGCTGGCGGCGAGCAGGGCCGGTTGCACCTGGCGGGAGAAGTCCTGGGTCAGGTAGAGCAGCACGCTGTTGGCGTGGCTGGCGCCGGCGGCAAGGAGCTTGTCCAGGGCCTGGCACACCGCGTCCTCCGCCAGGCGGGGCAGGGGATCGTTGCCGGAAACCAGGGCGGTGGCGACAGTCATGGCAGTGCCTCGGGACGGGCTACAGGTGGGCGGGTTCGGAACAGGTCTTGCCCGGATATTCGCACAGATCGGCGATGACGCAGCGTTCGCATTCGGGCTTGCGCGCCTTGCACACGTAGCGGCCGTGCAGGATCAGCCAGTGGTGGGCGTCCAGCCGGTATTCCGGCGGCGTGGTCTTGAGCAGCTTTTCCTCCACCGCCAGCACCGTCTTGCCTGGGGCCAGGCGGGTGCGGTTGCAGATGCGGAAGATGTGGGTGTCCACGGCGATGGTGGGTTCGCCGAAGGCGGTGTTGAGCACCACGTTGGCGGTCTTGCGGCCGACGCCGGGCAGGGCCTCCAGGGCCTCCCGGTCCCGTGGCACCTGGCCGCCGTGCTGTTCCAGCAGGATGCGGCAGGTGGCGATGGTGTTCTTGGCCTTGGTGCGGAAAAGGCCGATGGTCTTGATGTAGTCCATCAGCCCTTCCTCCCCCAGGGCCAGCATGGCGGCCGGCGTCGGGGCGGCGGGGAAGAGCTTGCGGGTGGCCTTGTTCACGCCCACGTCGGTGGCCTGGGCCGAGAGCAGCACGGCGATCAGCAGCTGGAACGGGGTCTCGTATTCCAGCTCGGTGCGGGGCGCCGGGTTGGCGGCTTGGAGCCGGGCGAAAATCTGGGCCCGCTTGGCGGCATTCATGGTCTTGGGCTTGGCTGGAGGTTTGTTTTGGCCACAGAGGACATCCCCCAAGGGGACTTCCTTCACCCCCTTTGGGGTTCGGGGCGCAGAGATGACTGAGTAAGTGTTGCTCCAGCATTGGGGCCGGTGGCAGGGGGCATTTTACATCTGGCCTGAGAGGCAGTAAGGACGGGAGTCTCGGTCATGCCTTGCCGGAGAGTGGCGTCCCTATTTCCTTTCCGGCATGGCATGTATTTCTCTGTGTTCTCTGTGCCCTCTGTGGCAAGGGGTTTTCAATGGCAGCCGGCTTCGGCCACCGGCGCCGGGGGAGCCTTCTGCTGGCGGGCGGCGGCCCGGGCTTCGATCCAGTTCTTCCAGGCGATCAGGCAGCCCAGCAGGATGAAGGCGCCGGGGGGCAGGATGGCCAGCAGCAGGCCCGGGTAGTCCTTGGGCAGCAGCTGCAGGGGCTGCAGGCCGGGGAAGACCATGTCGATGCCGGAGAACAGGGTGCCGGCGCCGATCAGCTCCCGCAGGCCGCCGAGGAGGCCCAGGGTCCACAGCATGCCGACGCCCATGAAGACGCCGTCGGCGGTGGCCTGCAGGGGCGGGTTCTTGGCGGCGTAGGCTTCCACCCGGGCCAGCACGATGCAGTTGGTGACGATGAGGGGAATGAAAATGCCCAGTACCAGGTACAGCTCGTGCAGGTTGGCGTTGAAGAGCAGGTCCACCACCGTCACCAGGGCGGCGACGACCAGGATGAAGACCGGGATGCGGATTTCGTGGGGGATGAAATTGCGCAGGCTGGCGATGGCCACGCCGGAGAGGGCCATGACGATGATGGTGGCCAGGGACAGCATGACGCCGTTCACCAGGTTGGTGGTCACGGCCAGCAGGGGGCACAGGCCCAGGATCTGCACCAGGCTGGTGTTCTGCTTCCAGATGCCGTTGCCGGCGATCTGCTTGAATTCCTCGCGGGTGATCATGGTCGGCCTCGCTTATTTCCGGTCCGCTGCGTTCTTGTCGGCCGCGGCGAACAGTTCGTCCCGGTGGGCGTCCACGTAGGCGACGGCTTTCTTCACCGCCTTGACCACGGCCCGGGGCGTCACGGTGGCGCCGGCGTTGGAATCGAAATGGCCGCCGTCCTTCTTCACCTTCCACTCCTTCTCCGCCAGGGTGGCGAGGGAGAGGCCGTTGAACTGGGTGATCCAGGGCCGTTCCTTGTTCCTGTCCTTCTTCGGTTCCACGTAGTCGCCCAGGCCCGGGGTTTCCTTGTGCTGGGTGACGCGCACGCCGGCCACCCGGCCGTCGGCCTGCACCGCCAGGATCAGGCGGATCTTGCCGGCATAGCCGTCCGGCGCCACGGCTTCCAGCACCAGGGCCGCCGGAGCGCCGCCCATGCGGGCGCGGAAGACGGTGGAAGGCTCTTCCAGCCCCAGTTCCGGAGTGGGCGGCAGGGCCAGGGTGTCGTGCAGTAGGTCGTTGTCGTAGCTGGCGGTGGGCAGCACTTCGTTCACCAGCTTCATCTTCTCTTCCGTGGCCGAGGCCTGGATGGCCGGCAGGGTCCACTGGTAGGCGCCCGCCAGGAGGCCGGTGAAGACGATGACGAAGACGAACAGGATGACGGCGGTGCGCGCCGCCATGGTGCCGGCCGTGGGTTCCTTTACCGTCACCATGTCATTGGTCCTTCATGCCGAAGACCTTCGGCTGGGTGTACATGTCGATCAGGGGCACGCAGATGTTCATGATCAGCACGGCGAAGGCGATGCCATCCGGATAGCCGCCGAAGACGCGGATGATGTAGGCCAGCAGGCCGACGCCGGCGGCGAAGATGAGCTTGCCCCGGGGCGTGGTGGCGCCGGACACCGGGTCGGTGGCGATGAAGAAGGCCCCCAGCATGGCGCCGCCCCCCAGCAGGTGGAAAACGGGATTGGCGAAGCCGGCGGGCTGCCACAGCCACAGCAGGCCGGCGAGGAGGCCCATGGCGCCGAGGAAGGCGGTGGGAATGTGCCAGGTGATGACCTTGCGCCAGACCAGGAAGAGGCCGCCGGCGAGATAGCAGAAGGCGATCACCGCCTGGGCGTTGCCGGCCAGGAAGGGCAGGGGGCCGCTGTGGCCCTCGTCGGCGCGCAGGGCGGTCTTCAACGCATCCAGCGGGGTGGCGCTGGTCATGCCGTCCAGGCGCGGGGTCAGGCCGAAGATCCAGTCGAACTGCTGGCCCGCCGTCAGTTGGGAGCCGGCACCGGGCCACTGGGACATGAGGGCCGGGAAGGAAACGATGCACACGGCGAAGGCGATCATGGCCGGGTTGAAGGGGTTCTGCCCGAGGCCGCCGTAGAGGTGCTTGGCGACGACGATGGCGAACAGCACGCCAACCACGGTGAGCCACCAGGGCGCCACCGGCGGGAAGGTGAGGGCCACCAGCCAGGCCGTGACCACGGCCGAGCCGTCGCCGAGGAAGAGGGCCAGGGGCTTGTCCCGCAGGCGCAGCATGGCGGCCTCGGCGGCCAGGGCGGTGAGGGTGGCGATGGCCAGCTGGGCCAGGATGCCCGGACCGATCAACAGCACGTAGGCGACGATGCCCGGTACCAGGGCCAGCAGCACCTGGGTCATGACCCGGCGCACCGAGGTGTCCTTGAGCAGGTAGGGGGAGGTGGAGAATTCCATGACCGGGGCGTCAGTTCTTGGGGGTTTGGCCGTCGTCCGCCGGAGCGGCCGGGGCGGCCTCGGCGGGATGGGCTTCGGGGTGGACCAGTTCGGTCTTGGCGATGTCCCGCAGGCGGGCGCGGCGGGCATCCATGTCGGCCACTTCCTGCTGCTGGGCCGGAGCCAGGTCGTCCGTGTTCTGGGGCTGGGCCTGGGCGCGCTGGGCCTTGGCCCGCTCCATGGCGGCGGCGATGGCGGCCTTCTTGGCGGCAGCGGCGGCCTCTTCCGGACTCTGGGCGGCCGGCGCCGCAGCGGCTTCGGCCGGGGCGCCGCCTTCGGCAGCGGCGGCTTCGGCGGCCTTCTTGGCGGCCTGGGCAGCGGCGGCCTTGGCCAGCTTCTCGGCCTTTTCCTGCTTTTCCCGCTCGTCCCGGAGCTGCTTGAATTCGAAACGGGTCTTGGCGCCGTCGGCCGCCTTCTTGTCCCGTTCCCGGGCCCAGATCTCGCTCTTGGCGAAACGGAAGTACTGCACCAGGGGAATGCGGGAAGGGCAGACGAAGGAGCAGCAGCCGCACTCGATGCAGTCGAAGATGTTGTATTCCTGGGTCTTGCCGAAATTCTTGGCGCGGGCGAACCAGTACATCTCGAAGGGCTGCAGTTCGTGGGGGCAGACCTGGGCGCAGGAGCCGCAGCGGATGCAGGGCATCTCCGGCGCCTTGGGCGGGAACAGGGCCGGCGAATGGGCGATCAGGCAGTTGGTGGCCTTGACCACCGGCGCCTTGGCCTCGGGCACCAGGAAGCCCATCATGGGGCCGCCCATGATGATGCCGTCGGTGTCCGCCTTGGGGCCGGCGATGGCCAGCAGTTCGTCCATGGGGGTGCCGATCAGCACCTCGTAGTTGCGCGGCTCGGCCACGTTGCCGGTGAGGGTCACCAGGCGGGAGATGACCGGCTCGCCGTGGCCCAGGGCGCGCCAGGCGGTGTAGGCGGTGGCCACGTTGAAGCACTGCACGCCCATGTCGGTGGAGCGCTTGTTGGCGGGCACTTCCTTGCCGGTGAGGACGCGGATCAGCTGCTTGGCGCCGCCGGCCGGGTACAGGGTGGGCACGCTGACGACCTGGAAGTCCTCGCCCGCGGCCTGCACGGCCTGGGCCATGGCGGCGGCGGCTTCCGGCTTGTTGTCCTCGATGCCGATGAGGACCCTCTTCGGCTGCAGCAGGTCGCGGAAGATGGCGATGCCCTTGACCACCTCAGCCGCCCGTTCCCGCATCAGCAGGTCGTCGCAGGTGATGTAGGGCTCGCATTCGGCGCCGTTGATCACCAGCTCTTCCATGGGCACGCTGCGGGAGGCCTGGGTCTTGGCGTGGGAGGGGAATACGGCCCCGCCCAGACCCACCACTCCCATGTCACGCAGCAGTTCGCGCACCTGTTCCGGGGTGAGGGTTTTGTAGTCGACGCTCTGCCGCTCGATCCAGCGGTCCTCGCCGTCCGGCTCGATGACGACGCAGTCGGTGAGCAGGCCGGAGGGATGGGCGGCGGCGTACATGCCCACTTCCCGCACGGTGCCGGAGGTGGGGGCGTGCACGGCGGCGGAGATCCAGCCGTCGGCCTCGCCGATCATCTGGCCCTTCAGTACCTTGTCGCCCACCTGCACTAGGGGGCGCGGTGTGCCGCCGATGCTCTGGTGCAGGGGCACGGCCACCACGGAGGGCAGGGGCGCCTTGGCGATGGGCAGGGTGACGGACTGGGCCTTGTTGGTGGCCGGCTTGACGCCTCCCTTGAACTTGAACAGCTGCATCAGGCCCATGGTTTAGGCGACCCTCTTCAATTCGACGACCGGGTATTTCCACTTCCACGTATCCACCGTTTCCTGGATCGGCTCCATGGTGATGCATTCCACCGGGCAGGGCGGGAGGCACAGCTCGCAGCCGGTGCACAGGGATTCGACGATGGTGTGCATCTGCTTGGCGGCGCCGACGATGGCATCCACCGGGCAGGCTTGGATGCACAGGGTGCAGCCGATGCAGGTGTTCTCGTCGATGAGGGCCACCTGGGGCGGCTTCTCTACCCCGTCCAGGGGCTTGGCTTCCCTGCCCAACAGGTCGGCCAGCTTGCCCACCCCCTCGGCACCGCCGGGGGGGCACAGGTTGATGTCGGCCTCGCCCTTGGCGATGGCTTCGGCGTAGGGCTTGCAGCCCGGGTAGCCGCACTGACCGCACTGGGTCTGGGGCAGGATGGCCTCGATCTTGTCCACCAGGGGATCGCCGTCCACCTTGAACTTGACCGAGGCAAAGCCCAGGGCGGCGCCCAGGACGACGGCCCCCAGGGCCATGATGGCGATGGCGATGAGCATTATTGGTACTTGTCCAGGCCGGAGAAGCCCATGAAGGCCAGGCTCATGAGGCCGGCGGTGACCATGGCGATGGCGACGCCGCGGAAGTGAACCGGTACGTCGGCCCCCTCGATGCGCTCCCGGATGCCGGCGAAGAGCACCAGCACCAGGGAGAAGCCGACGGCGGAGCCCATGCCGAAGAGTAGGGACTCGACGAAATCGTAGTGGTTGGCCACGTTGAGCAGGGGCACGCCGAGCACGGCGCAGTTGGTGGTGATCAGGGGCAGGTAGATGCCCAGCACCTGATGCAGCACCGGGCTGGTCTTCTGGATCACCATTTCGGTCAGCTGCACGATGGCGGCGATGGTGACGATGAAGGAGAGGGTGCGCAGATACTCCAGACCGAAAGGCATCAGGAGGTAATGGTCGATGATGTAGCTGGCCCCGGTGGCCACGGTCAGCACGAAAGTGGTGGCGGCCCCCATGCCGAAGGCGGTTTCCAGTTTCTTGGAAACGCCCATGAAGGGGCAGAGGCCGAGGATTTTCACCAGCACCACGTTGTTCACCAACACGGCGCCGATGACGATGAAGAGATAGTGGCTGATCATGGTCGGATTTTCAGGGGCGGTGCATTATCCCGCCGAACAACGTAAGGGGCAACCTTGGCGGCCCTGGGGGCATTGCCTGCCGGGCCGCCCCGGAGGGCTCAGCGGCCCATCCGGCAGAGGGTTTCCGCTGCCTCCCGGACCAGGTCCGGCCCCCGGTAGATGAAGCCGGAATAGATCTGCACCAGCTTGGCGCCGGCCTCGATCTTTTCCGCCGCATCGGCACCGGAAAGGATGCCACCGACGCCGATGATGGGCACTTCGCCCTGGAGGGCGGTGGCCAGCTTGCGGATCACCTGGGTGGACAGGTCCCGCACCGGGGCGCCGGAGAGACCGCCGGCCTCGTTGCCGTAGCGGCAGCCTTCGACGCCGTTGCGGGAGAGGGTGGTGTTGGTGGCGATGACCCCATCCATGCGGTGCTGGCGCAGCAGGTCGGCGATGGCCTGGATCTGGGCGTCGTCCAGGTCCGGGGCGATCTTCAGGGTCAGGGGGGTGTGCTTGCCGTGCTTTTCCGCCAGGCGGGCCTGGGCCGCCTTCAGCTGGCGCAGCAGGTCGTCCAGGGCGTCGTCCCGCTGCAGGTCGCGCAGGTTCTTGGTGTTGGGGCTGGAGATATTGACCGTGACGTAGCTGGCGGCGGCATACACCTTCTCCAGGCAGATCAGGTAGTCGTCGGCGGCTTTTTCGATGGGGGTGTCGAAGTTCTTGCCGATGTTGATGCCGAGGATGCCGCCGCACTTGGGGAACTGGGCCAGGGCCACGTTCTGCAGCAGGTGGTCCACCCCCTCGTTGTTGAAGCCCATGCGGTTGATGATGGCCTGCTTCTCCTCGATACGGAACAGGCGGGGCTTGGGGTTGCCCGGCTGGGGCCGGGGCGTGACGGTGCCCACTTCGAGGAAGCCGAAACCCATGGCGGCCATGCCGTCGATGCATTCGCCGTTCTTGTCCAGGCCGGCGGCCAGGCCCACCGGGTTGGGGAAACGGAGGCCCATGACCTCCACTGGGCATTCCGGCGCCTTCTTGCCCATGAGGCAGGACAGACCGGCAGCGTGGAGGGCGGCCAGGCCGTTGAGGCCGATGCCGTGGGCCTTCTCCGCATCCAGGGAGAAGAAGATTTTGCGGGCGAGTGAATAGAGCATGGGCGCGATTTTACCGCAATGCACCATGGACCGGTCTTGCGGCATATGACTAAAGGTAAGGGTGCAGTTTTACCACACCCCGAGAAGCATTCCTATCTGCGAGATTGAATTGCGTATCGTGAAACGCCATTTGCCCGGCATGGTGTGGGTGGCGCCGCCCCGCTGACTTGGCATGGCCTCCAGGGCGGAGAGGGCGGAGAGGGCGGAGAGGGCGGAGAGGGCGGAGAGGGCGGAGAGGGCGGAGAGGGCGGAGAGGGCGGAGAGGGCAGCCATGCCGTCTGGATAGCGGTGCCATCGAACCCGGTGGGGATGGCTTTTCGTACAGGTTTTTCCGTTCTACAATAAGAATAATTCTTATTCGTTTCTTTCCTTTGCCATGAGCGCCGTCCTTTCCCAATCCGATCTGGCCGTGGCCGCCCTCTACCGGGAGCACGGCGGGTGGCTGCGTTCCTGGCTGCGGCACAAGCTGGGTTGCGCCGAGAGTGCCGCCGATTTGGCCCAGGACACCTTCTGCCGCATTCTGCGGCGGGAAAACCTGGAGGGGCTACGGGAACCCCGGGCCTACCTGACCACGGTGGCCCACGGCCTGGTGGTGGACCACTGGCGGCGCCTGGAAATCGAACGGGCCTACCTGGAAGCCCTGGCCTGGCAGCCCGAGGCCCTGGCTCCGTCGCCGGAGGAGCGGGCCCTGGTGCTGGAGGCCCTGCTGGAAATCGAGGCCCTGCTCGCGGCCCTGCCGGAGAAGGTGCGCCAGGCCTTCCTCCTGGCCCAGCTCGACGGCCTGGGCTACCGGGAGATTGCCGAGCGCCTGGGCGTTTCCGAGCGCATGGTGAAGAAATACATGGCCCGGGCCATGCTCCACTGCCTGCTGGCCGGGAGTGACGCTTGAGCGCCCGGGCCGGTATTCAGGCCACCGACTACCAGGTGTTGCAGGCGGCGGCCGAATGGTTTGCCGTGCTCCACGACCCGGGCGTCAGCGCCGCCGAACGGCAACGCTGGCAGGCCTGGCTGGAAGCCCGGGAGGAACATCGCCGGGCCTGGCAGCAGGTGGAGGCGGTAAGCCGCAGCTTTGCCAGCCTGCCCCGGGCCGGCCAGTCCGGCGAAGCGGCCCGGCTGGCGGTGGAGGCGGGCAGCCGCCAGCGCCGCATGCAGCGGCGCCAGGCCATGAAGGCCCTGCTGCTGTTCGCCGCCGTCGGCGGCATGGCCTGGGGTGGCCGACGCCTGGGACTGTGGCCTGGTGAAGCAGCGGATTTCGAGACGGCCCGGGGTGAAACCCGGGAAGTGCAGCTGGCCGACGGCACCCGGGTCTGGCTCAACACCGACAGCGCCATCAGCGTGCGCTTCCAGGCCGGCGAGCGCCGCCTGGGTCTGCTGCGCGGCGAAGTGCTGGTGGAAACGGGCAAGGGCGAGCCGGGCGTGGACGCTGCAGCATCGCCCCGTCCCCTGCGCCTGGCCACGCCCGAAGGCCTGTTGCGGCCTCTTGGTACCCGCTTCCTGGTGCGCCGGGACGAAGACGCCGGGACCGGCGAATCCCTCGCGGTGTTCGCCGGGGCGGTGGAAATCACGCCCCATGGCCAGCCCGGGGCCCGGCAGGTGATCGCCGCCGGCCAGGAAGTGCACTATGACCGGAACGGCGTCGCCACCCCGGTGCCAGCCCAGGCAGCGCGCCAGGCCTGGAGCCGGGGCATGCTGGTGGCCGACGACATGCGCCTGGGCGACTTCCTCGCCGAACTGTCCCGCTACCGCAGCGGCCACCTGGGCTGGGACCCGGCGGTGGCCGAGCTGCGCCTGGTGGGCGCCTTTCCCCTGGGGGATACGGACCGCATCCTGGCCAGCCTGGAAGAAAGCCTGCCCCTGCGGGTGCGCCGCACCCTGCCCTGGTGGGTCAGCGTGGAGCCCCGCTGAGGTCTGCTAAAGCTGCCGGCTCCGCCCTGGGCCGGATCTGGAGCAGGTCCGGCGGCGCCCCCGAAAATTTTTTGCCGCTCCGGTTCCCTTTTTCGTTTCCCCCTCGGCAATGCAGATGAGCCCCCTGCGGCGCACATCTTCCACGCATTGATAGAGGTTTTCCCCATGTCCTTCGCCCTGCCTTCCCGCCGGCCCCTGGTGCTGGCCCTGCAACTGGCCTTCGTCGCCGCCCCCCTGCTGACGCCCGCCCTGATGCCGGCGGCCCAGGCCCAGGCGGCGGCGCGCAGCTACGGCATCCCGGCCGGCACCTTGAGCCGGGTCCTCAGTCAGTTCGCCGCCGAGGCCGGGGTGCTCCTTTCCGTGGATGCCGCCCTCACCGAAGGCAAGCAGAGCGCCGGCCTCCAGGGCAGCTACGGCGTGGCCCAGGGGCTGGAGCGCATCCTGGCCGGCAGCGGCCTGGAAGCGGTGCCCCAGAACAGCGGCGGCTATACCCTGCGCCGCCTGCCCGCCAGTAGCGGCAAGGAGGCGGCCCTGGCCACGGTGGCCGTCACCGCCAACAGCGCCGGCCAGCCCGGCCAGCAGCCCAAGCCCTATGCCGGCGGCCAGATGGCCCGGGGCAGCCGGGTCGGCCTGCTGGGGGACCTGGACATGATGGACACCCCCTTCGCCACCGCCGCCTACACCTCCCAGCTGATGCAGGACCAGGCCGCCAAGAGCGTGGCCGATGTGGTGGCCAACGATCCGGCGGTACGGGTTTATCGTGGCTACGGCAACTATGCCGAGGCCTATACCGTGCGCGGCCTGCCCCTCTACGCCGACGACCTGGGCTTCAACGGCCTCTACGGCCTGCTGCCGCGGCAGTATGTGGCGGTGGAAATGCTGGAGCGGGTGGAAGTGTTCCGCGGCGCCAATGCCTTCCTCAACGGCATGGCTTCCGGCAACTCCGGCATGGGCGGCAGCATCAACCTGGTGCCCAAGCGGGCCGGCGACCTGCCGGTGACCCAGGTGACCGGCACCCTGCACGGCGATTCCCTCTTCGGCGGCCATGTGGATATCGGCCGCCGCTTCGGCCCGGACCAGTCCGTGGGCGTGCGGGTCAATGCCCTGAGCCGGGACGGCGAGGGCTCCATCGACCGGGAAAAGCGCAGCCTGGACATGCTGGCCGTGGGCCTGGATTTCCGCGGCGACAAGCTGCGCCTCTCCGCCGACTTCGGCTACCAGAAGAGCAAGATCCGCCAGGGCCGGCCCAACGTGCAGGTGGCTGCCGGCGTGGCCGTGCCCACGGCGCCGGACGCCAGCCGCAACTTCGCGCCGTCCTGGAGCTATTCCGACACCGAGGACACCTTCGCCGCCGTGCGCGGCGAGTACGACCTGAACCAGGACTGGACCGCCTACGCCGCCTACGGCGTGCGCTACAACAAGGAACTGGGCATCTACGCCACGCCGACGGTGAACAGCAGCAACGGCAACGCCACCCTTTCCCGCTTCGAAGTGCCCCACGAGGAAGACGTGTCCACCGGCGAGGCCGGCCTGCGCGGCAAGTTCGTCACCGGCGGCGTCAGCCACCGGGTCAGCCTTTCCGCCAGCCGCACCAACCTGGTGGGGCGCAATGCCTGGGCCATGTCCTCCCCGGCCCTGAACACCAACATCTACAACCCGGCGGACCTGGCCAAGCCCGGCCTGGCCTTCTTCGGCGGCGATCTCAACAATCCCCAGCGCACCACCGACATCCGCCTCTCCAGCATCGCCGTGGCCGACACCCTGGGCTTCCTGCAGGACAAGGTGCTGCTGACCCTGGGCGCCCGCCAGCAGAAGGCCCTGGTGGGCAACTATGCCTACGGCAGTGGGGTGCAGAGTTCGGTGTACGACGTTTCCGTCACCACCCCCTCCGCCGGCCTGGTGGTGAAGGCGGCCGACAATCTCTCCCTCTACGCCAACTACATCGAAGGCCTGCTGCAAGGCGGCGTCGCTCCCACCGGCACCGCCAACCAGGGCCAGGCCCTGGCGCCTTTCCGCTCCAAGCAGAAGGAAGTGGGGGCCAAGGCCGACTTCGGCCGTATCGCCGCCAGCGCCGCCCTGTTCGAGGTGAACCAGCTGAGCGCCGCCACCAATCCGGGCACCAACGTCTATGAAGTCAGCGGCGAGCAGGTGAACCGGGGCCTGGAACTGAGCCTCTTCGGCGAAGCCAGCCGCAACCTGCGCCTCATCGGTGGCATCACGGTCATGGACGCCAAGCTGGAACAGGCCGCCAGCGCCGCCAACGTGGGCAAGCAGGCCATCGGGGTGGCCAGATTCCTGGCCAACCTGAGCGGCGAGTACGACGTGCCCGGCGTGCCCGGCCTGGCGGTGGTGGGGCGCATGGTGCATACCGGCAAGCAGTACCTGGATACGGCCAACACCCAGGAAGTGCCGGCCTGGACCCGCTTCGACGCCGGTGTGCGCTACGGCTTCCAGGCCGGCAGCCAGGCCGTGGTGCTGCGGGCCAACATCGAGAACCTGGCGGACAAGAACTACTGGGCTTCCGCCACCGGCGGCTACCTGACCCTGGGCGCCCCCCGCACCCTGACCCTCTCCGCCACGGTGGATTTCTAAGGGCTTTCCATGCGGCGTTTCTGTTCCCTGCTGCACCGCTGGGTCGGCCTGGCCATGGCCCTGTTCCTGGTCGTGGCCGGCCTCACCGGGGCCGTCATCTCCTGGGACCACGAACTGGATGAATGGCTCAACGACCACCTGTTCGAGGCCGTCACCCCGGGGCAGCCCCTGCCGCCCCTGGAAGTGGTGCGGCGGGTGGAGGCGGCGGACCCGCGCATCCAGGTCACCTTCCTGCCTCTGCAGTTGGAGCCGGGGCACAACCTGCAACTGGGCGTGCGGCCCCGGCTCGATCCGGCCACCGGCAAGCTTTTCGCGCCGGGCTACAACCAGGTCTTTGCCGACCCGGTGAGCGGCGAAATCCGGGGGCGGCGGGAGTGGGGCGGCCTTTCCCTGTCCCGGGAAAACCTGCTGCCCTTTCTCTACAAGCTGCACTACAGCCTGCACATCCCCGACTTCGGCGGCAAAAACCGCTGGGGCTACTGGTTCATGGGAGGCGTCGCCCTGCTCTGGCTGCTGGACTGTTTCGTCGCCGTGGTGCTGACCCTGCCGGCAGGTCGCCGCAAAGGCAGGCTGGATGCGCCTGTCGGGGCAGGACAGGCCGAACGCCGCTCCTGGTGGGCACGCTGGAGCACCTCCTGGAAAATCCGCCGCGGCGCCGGCGCCTACAAGTTCAACTTCGACCTGCACCGGGCCGGCAGCCTGTGGACCTGGAGCCTGCTGTTCCTCCTGGCCCTGTCCTCCGTCTCCCTCAACCTCTACCAGGAAGTGTTCCGCCCGGTGCTGGCCGCCGTCTCCACCCTGACGCCGGACCCCTTCACCCAGCGTCCCATGCGTCCCCTGGAGCAGCCCATCGCCCCCCGCCTCAGCTACACCGAAGCGATCGCCGCGGCCGAGACGGCGGCCCGGGCCCGGGGCTGGACGGAGCCTGCCGGCAGCCTCTTCTACACCCTGCAATACGGCATCTACGGCGTCCAGTTCAACGCACCCGGGGACGACTTCGGCAACATGAAGGTCAAATCTCTCTACCTGGACGGCCAGGACGGCCGCATCCTGGGCGAGCGGGTGCCCTGGCAGGGCACGGCGGCGGATGTCTTCGTGCAACTCCAGTTCCCCGTCCACTCAGGCCGCATCCTGGGCCTGCCCGGGCGCATCCTCATTTCCCTGATGGGCCTGGCGGTGGCCGCGCTGTCGGCGACTGGGGTCTATGTGTGGTGGAGAAAGCGGCAGGGCCGGCGGCGCCGGGAATTGCAGCAGGAGGTGCCAGTGCTGGGGTCTGCCTGAAGGATCAGGGCTGGGGGCCTGGCTCCGTCTGGGCGGCGGCGAGCGCCTCCAGCTCCTGCCATTCCCCGTCCACCAGCCCTTCCAGGGGCTTGAAGCGGATCTTGTAGGCCATCTTGCGGCTGGCGCCGATCCAGTAGCCCAGGTACAGATGGGGCAGGCCCAGTTCCCGGCACTGCTGGATCTGCCACAGGATGTTGTAGGTGCCGTAGCTGGCGCCGGGCACGTCCGGGTCGTAGAAGGTGTAGACGGAGGAGAGGCCGTCGGTGAGCACGTCGATGACGCTGACCATGCGCACGGCGCCGCTGCCGGGTTCGAGGAACTCCACCAGCCGGGTGTCCACCCGGCTTTGCAGCAGGAAGTGGGCGTACTGCTCGTGGCTGTCCTGGTCCATGCCGCCGCCGGCGTGGCGGTTGGCCTGGTAGCGCTGGTACAGCTCGTAGTGGCTGGCGGCAAATTCCAGGGGCACTTCCCGGGCCACCAGGTTTTCGTGCTGGCGGGCCACCCGCCGCTGGGTCCGGTCCGGGGCGAAGCGCTGCACCGGGATGCGCGCCGGCACGCAGGCACGGCAGGCATCGCACCAGGGACGGTAGGTGAACACGCCGCTGCGGCGGAAGCCGGCCCGCACCAGCTCGCTGTAGATTTCCGTGTTGATCAGGTGGGTGGGCGTGGCCACCTGGGAGCGGGCCTGCTGCTCCGGCAGGTAGCTGCAGCCGTAGGGCGAGGTGGCGTAGAACTGCAGCAGGGAAAAGGGCAGGGACGAGTCGTTGAGTTGGGACATGTCGGTCAGGCTGCGCTATGCCACAGGTGGCTTGCATCTGCCGCCGGCCAGGGGCCGGGGGCGGGCCCCGCGGCCACCAGGGCGTCGAGGCGGGCGATGAAATCGTCCCGGGGGATTTCCCGGGCGCCGAGGGAGGCCAGGTGGGCGGTGTGCATCTGGCAATCTACCATGCCGAATCCGAGCCTTTCCAGGTAACGGGCGAGATGGGCGACGGCGATCTTGGAGGCGTCGCTGCGCCAGGAGAACATGGATTCGCCGTAGAACATGCGTCCCAGGGCGATGCCGTAGAGGCCGCCGACCAGTTCGCCATCCACCCAGGTTTCGACCGAATGGGCCAGCCCGAGTTCATGCAGGCGGCGGTAGGCGGCCTGCATCTCCGGCACGATCCAGGTGCCGTGCTGGCCCCGCCGCGGCGTCTGGGCGCAGGCGGCGATGACCCGGGCGAAGGCCGTGTCCAGGCGCACCTCGTAGCCGCCCCGGCGCAGGGTCCGGCCGAGGGAACGGGAAACCTTGAATTCGGCGGGGAACAGCACCATGCGCGGGTCCGGGCTCCACCACAGGATCGGCTCCCCGGGCGAATACCAGGGGAAGATGCCGCGCCGGTAGGCCGCCAGCAGGCGTTCCGGCGCCAGGTCGCCGCCCACGGCCAGCAGGCCGTTGGGCTCGCTGAGGGCGGTGGCGAGGGGCGGGAACTCGTGGGCGGCGGTGAGCCAGGGCAGCATGGGTGCTTTCAGCCGGAGGCAAGGTGGAAGGGCGGGCCGGGGTGGGGCTCATTATAATGTGGCCCTTGCCCCGGGCCAGCGCCCGGGAAAATTCTGCGAGACCTCCATGTATTCTGCCCGTCGTACCTGCCTTGGCGCCCTCCTGGGGGCCGCTTCCCTGCTGCTTTGCGGCTGCGTCACCCTGGACCGGACGGAGGCGCCGGCAGCGGCTGCGACGGCGGTGGGCCATCCGCCGCCCAAGGTGGTGCTGGCCCTGGGAGGCGGCGCCGCCCGGGGCTTTGCCCATGTGGGGGTGATCAAGACCCTGGAATCCCACGGCATCGTGCCGGACATGGTGATCGGCACCAGCGCCGGCTCCGTCGTCGGCGCCCTCTATGCCGCCGGCTATTCCGGCTACGAACTGCAGAAGCTGGCCATGAAGCTGGACGAATCGGCCATCACCGACTGGTCCCTGGCGGATCGGGGCGTGCTCAAGGGCGAGGCCCTGCAGAAGTTCATCAACGAGGCGGTGAAGCAGCAGCCCATGGAAAGGCTGAAGAAGCCCTTCGCCGCCGTCGCCACCGATCTCAAGAGCGGCGAGGCGGTGACCTTCCGCAGCGGCAACACGGGCATGGCGGTGCGGGCCTCCAGCAGCGTCCCCGGCGTCTTCCAGCCGGTCACCATCAACGGCCGCGAGTACGTGGACGGCGGTTTGGTCAGCCCGGTGCCGGTGCGGGCCGCCAGGGCCATGGGCGGCGAGGTGGTGATCGCCGTGGACATTTCCAGCAAGCCGAAGAACGGCAAGGTTTCCGGCCTCATGGAGGTGCTGCTGCAGACTTTCGCCATCATGGGCAGCCACCTGGGCCAGGCGGAGATGAAGGAGGCCGACGTCGTCATCCGCCCCGACATTCCGGGCATCGGCTCCACCGACTTCAAGTCCCGCAACGACGCCATCCTGGAAGGGGAACGGGCGGCCCAGGCGGCCCTGCCCCTGATCCGCGCCAAGCTGGGTATCCGGTGAGCACCGTGGCCGCCGAGGAGAACGTCACCTGCTCCACCTGCCGGGCCTGCTGCTGCAAGCTGGAGGTGATGCTGCTGGGGGGCGACGACGAGGTGCCCGAAGCCCTGACCCGGCAGGACCCCTGGGGCGGCTGGATCATGCACCGCCTGGAGGACGGCTGGTGCGCCGCCCTGGATCGCCGCACCATGCTGTGCACCATCTACGAGCAGCGTCCCTTCATCTGCCGCGACTACCAGGCGGGGGATTACGACTGCCTGGAGCAGCGGGCCGCCGGCCTGCCGGCCTGATCCAAGGCCGGCCTCAGACCAGGGCGGAGGGCCGTTCCGGGGCGGCCAGGGCCACCACGCTGCCGATGACCAGCAGGGTCGGCGGCTTGATGTCGTGGCGCTGGGCCGTCGCCGCCAGGGTGGCCAGGGTGCAGGTGTGGAGCCGCTGTTCGGGCCAGGTGGCGCGATAGACCAGGGCCGCCGGCGTCTCCGGGGCCAGGCCGGCGCCCTGCAGGCCGGCGGCGATGCGTTCCAGGCCGTGGATGCCCATGTAGATCACCAGGGTCTGGTTGGGCTGGGCCAGGGCCTGCCAGTTCAGTTCCAGGGCCTGGTCCTTGAGGTGGCCGGTGACGAAGACGCAGCTCTGGGCATGGTCCCGGTGGGTCAGGGGAAAGCCGAAACTGGCGCCGGCCCCCAGGGCGGCGGTGATGCCGGGCACGATTTCCACCGGCACCGCCTGTTGCAGCAGCACGTCCATCTCCTCGCCGCCGCGGCCGAAAACGAAGGGATCGCCGCCCTTGAGGCGCACCACCCGCTTGCCTTCCCGGGCCTTCTCCAGCAGCAGCTGGCAGATGTCCTCCTGAGGCAGGGTATGGTTGCCGGCGGATTTGCCGACGTAGATGCGCTCCGCCGTCGCCGGGGCGAAATCGACGATGCCCGGACCCACCAGATTGTCGTAGACCAGCACTTCCGCCGTCTGCAGGCGCCGCCAGGCGCGCAGGGTCAGCAGTTCCGCATCGCCGGGGCCGGCCCCCACCAGGGAGACGCTGCCCGGCGCCTGTTCCGACCAGACCCGGCTCACAGGCCGGGCCCCTGGTGGAAAACCAGATCGTCCACGGGGCGGCCCTGCTTCAGGTGCTCCTCGACGATGCGCTCCAGGTTGTCGGCGGTGACGTTGTAGTACCAGGTGCCGTCGGGTTGCACGCACATCACCGGGCCGCCCTTGCAGGCGGCGAAGCAATTGACGCGGGAACGCTTGACCCGCAGCTCGCCCTCGGTGAGGCCGGCGGCCTTGAGCTTGTCGCCCAGGGAGTCGAAGAGGGCCTGGCCCTCGCCGTTCTGGGTGCAGCGGGGGCCGGTGCACACCAGCAGGTGGCGGCGGTAGTCGCCGATGCGGGGCTTGCTGACTTCGCTCATGCTTCCGCCTCGGCCTCGGTTTCGTCCGCCGCTTCCGGGCCGGCGGCCAGGGCGGCGGCGATGTAGTCCTCCGGCAGGCGGTATTCCACGGCCAGTTCGGCGGCGCTCTTGCCGCTGTCGCGGATGGCTTCCAGCCAGCCGTTGAGGCCGGTGGAAAGGGAGCGGCCGGCCTGCTCGCCGCCCTTGGTGGAACGTTCACCCTCGGCCACGTCGTACTTGTTGGCATAGCCCCGGGGGGTGACCATCAGGCCGCCCCGGATGAAGGTGTTGGAGTTGCCGATGAGCACGGTGGACAGCATGCCGATGTCGGCTTCGGCCATTTTCTCCAGGGTGGTGAATTCCAGCCGCTGCTTGGGGCGGAAGGCGCTCTTGACGATGGCCACCGGGGTCTTGGGATCGCGGTGGCGCAGGAAAATGCGCTGGGCTTCCTGGATCTGCCGGGTGCGGCGGCCGCTCTTGGGGTTGTACAGGGCCACCACGAAATCGGCGTAGGCCACCGCATCCAGGCGGCGGGCGATGGTGGGCCAGGGGGTGAGCAGGTCGGAGAGGGAGATGGCGCAGAAGTCGTGGGTCAGGGGCGCGCCCACCAGGGCGGCGCAGGTGTTGAGGGCGGAAGCGCCGGGGACGATTTCCACCTCGATGTCCGATTCCGGGGTCCAGCCGGCCTGGAACAGCACCTCGAAAGTGGGGCCGGCCATGCCGTACACGCCGGCGTCGCCGGAGGAGATCAAGGCCACCTTCTTGCCCTGCTTGGCCCGGTCCAGGGCTTCGATGGCCCGGTCCAGTTCCTCGGTCATGGACTTCTTGATCACTTCCTTGCCGTCGATCAGGTCGGCCACCAGGCGCACATAGGTGACGTAGCCGATGATGGTGTCGGCCTCGGCGATGGCGGCCCGGGCGCGGCCGGTCATGTGTTCCACGGCGCCGGGGCCCAGGCCCACCAGCATGATCTTGCCGGTCTTGGCCGGGGCGTTGGTTTGAATGTCGGTCATGAAATCGTTCCTCGGAAATTCAGTGAATGCAGTTGTCTGGCTCAGGGCAGCAGGGCGATGGAAACGGTGGCGTTACGCCCGTCCGGACCCCGCAGCTTGTGTTTTTCGATCAGCAGCCGGCTCATGTCGGTGCCGGCGGCCAGCAGGGCGGCGGCTTCCGACACCGACGGGGTGCCTGTGTACTTGCGCACCGTCTCCGACGGGTTGGGCACGGGCACGGTGGCCAGCACTTCCGGCGGGTAGAAGGTGAGGGTGAGGCCGAAGCGTTCGGCAAAGCCCAGCAGGCCCACCTCGTCCGCCTTCAGGGTGATGCTGGCACCGGCCGCCACCTGTTCCGGGGCGAGGCCGGCGGCGGCCAGGGCCTCCTGCACGGCTTGCGCAATGGTCGCCTCCGGGGTGCCCCGGTCGCAGCCCAGGCCCAGCGCCACTCTGCGGCTGCCCAGGCTCAAGCGCCTTGCTCCACGGGCGGCCGGTAGGTGACCAGGCGGCCTGCCAGGCGGGGCGCCAGTTCCGGCGGCAGGGGGCGGTGGCTGATCCACAGCACGGCGGCGACGCTGTCCAGGTCCACCTCTTCCAGGCGGCTGAACTGCTTGATGTTGGCGGGCACCGGGCCGCTGCGGCCATTGGCGTGGCGCGGCCACCAGTCGGGGCTGCCGGCCTCCTGCACCAGGGCCACCGGCTCGTCGTTCACCACGGCGGCGCTGGCCTTCACCACTTCGTCGTGGGTCGCTTCGAAGGTCCAGCCCAGTTCCCGGCCCAGCAGGTCCACGCCCAGGGTCTGGCGGGAATCGGAGGCGGTGGTGAGCACTGGGGTGGCGCCCAGGCTGGCCGCCAGGATGCCGGCCAGGGCGTTGGCGCCGCCCAGGTGGCCGGAGAGCATGGGAATGGCAAAGCGCCCGGCCTCGTCCACCACCACCACGCCCGGGTCCTGTTCCTTGTCCTTCAGGTGGGGGGCGATGAGGCGCACCAGGGCGCCCAGGGAGACGATGGCGACGATGCCGTCGAAGTTGGCGAAGAGGGCGGGAATCTGGTCGCCGGTCTTGCCGCTGTAGGTGGCTGCTGAGCCAGGAGTGTTGGCAACTGCGGCTTCCGCCTCGGCCCGGAATTTATCCGGGGCGAACAGGCGGGCGCCGGGCAGGGCCGCCACCACCTTGCCCGCCAGGGCAATGCCGTGGCGGGTGATGGAGACGACGGCGATTCTCTCGTTGGGGAAGGGGAGGTGTTGGATCATTTTTATTGTGAAGTTGCTGCCGGGTTGGGGAAAGGCGGGTGTTGCATCGGCACATAACGCACGCCGTTGCGCTGCTGCGCCCCGGCGGTGGGCGTAAAGCCCAGGCGTTGATAGACCGGTACTGCGTATTCGGAGGAATTGACCGTCACCGGCATGGCCGGATCGAGGTGGGATTTCAGGGCCTGCCACAACTGGCGGGCGATGCCCCGGCCATGGGCGGCGGGGGTGACGAACAGGTGATGCAGGTGGGCCGGCCGGTGTAGCGTCACAACGCCGAGCAGCTGGCCCTGCTCCTCGGCGCACAGGCAGAGGTAGTCCCCATCGCAGAGCAGGCCGGCAATGGCGGCCGGACTGAAGGTGGCGAGAAAGGGCTGGGCCGCCGGGGCGCTGCCATCGGCGACGAAGTAATGGGTCAGGCTGCCGATGAGGGCAGCAATGGCCTCACTATCTGCCGGCGTGGCAGGGCGGATCAGTTCAGGCACTGACCGCTTCCTTGCGCTTGCGGCAGCCCCGGCGCAGTTCGCCGCGCTGGCGCTTGGGGTTCTGCACCAGCATGAGGGAGAGGTAGTTCACCTTCTCGCCCTTGAGGGAGGCCACGTCGCGCACGATGCGCTCGTCGGGGGCACCCACCTTCTCGATGAAGCAGCTGGTGCTGAGCAGCTCGCGCCGTTCCAGCAGCTCCAGCACCTCATCCACCAGGGGTTTCACCTTGAGCAGCACCAGGGTGTCGAACTCGTCCAGCAGGTGGTCGATGACTTCCACGCCGTAGGCGGCGGGGATCACCGCCAGGGTCTCGTCTTCCTCGGCCAGGGTGGTGCCGGTGGTGGCGGCCGCGGCGGCAAAGGAGGAGACGCCGGGGATGGTTTCCACCTCGACCTCAGGCACCAGTTCCCGCACCACCCGGGCCAGATGGCCGAAGGTGGCGAAGGTGGAGGCATCGCCTTCCACCAGGAACACCAGGTCCCGCCCCTCGGCCAGCAGTTCCACGGTGCGGGCGGCAGCCCGGGCCCAGGCCTTGGTCAGGATCTCGGCGTCCCGGGTCATGGGGAACACCAGTTCCTCGGCGTCGGCGGGCACTTCCAGACCACCCCGGGTGACGATGGAGAGGGCGTAGGAGCTTTCCTCGGCCTTTTTCACCGGATAGAGCCAGCGGGCGTCGCCGTTGAGTACGGCCCAGGCGCGGCGGGTGATGAGGTCGGGGTCGCCGGGACCCAGGGAGGCGCCGATGAGGCGGCCGTATTTCTTGTCGGTCATGGTTTAGCTCTTCTTTGCTGACACTATCCAAATGGGGTTCTGGGCGGCCATGCGGTGCATGTCCAGGATGGGCTGGCTGCGGCTGGCCTGGAGCTGGGTCACGTCCCAGTTCGCTCCGAATTTCTCCACCGCAGCGGCCAAAGCCGTGGTGGCGGTGGCCAGGTTTTCCAGGGTGACGAAGTTCATCACCAGGCGGCCGTTGGGTTTCAAGCGGGTGAGGATCAGCTCGATGAGGGCCGCCAGTTCGCCGCCGGAGCCGCCGACGAAGACCGCGTCCGGATCGGGCCAGGTCTCCAGCCCTTCCGGGGCCTTGCCGTGACGCAGGGTGTAATTGGTGGCCTGGAAACGCAGGGCGTTTTCCCGGGCGTTGGCCGCGTCGCCCTCGTTTTTCTCGATGGCATAGACGTGGCCGTGGCGGCACAGGCGGCTGGCCTCCAGGCCCACGGAGCCGGAACCGGCGCCGATGTCCCACACCACGCTGTCGGGCTTGAGACCCAGCTTGGCCAGGGATAGAGCCCGGGCCTCCAGCTTGGTGATGAGGCCTTTCTCCGGCTGGCGCTGGACGAAGTCCAGATCGTCGAATCCGAAGATGGCGCGCGGGTCGGCCACCTGGCGTTCCACCAGCACCACATTGGGGTCGGGGAAGCTCATGGCCGCAGCCTGTTCCAGGGAGAGGTCGGGGAACAGCTGTTCGTCGGGCAGGGCCAGCTTGGCGGCCACCGAGAGGCGAATCTCTTCACCGTAACCCGCGGCCAGCAGGGCCCGGGCCAAGCGGGCCGGGTTGTTGTCCGGGCCGGTGAAGGCGGCCACTTTCGGATATTCGGCGATGGCCCGGATCAGCTTGTAGAGGCCGTTGTCCGGGGTGGTGCCGAACTGCCATTCGCCGGCATCGGCGGTGTGGCAGGTGGAGATGCGGTAGTCCTGCCAGGGCCGCTGGAAGCGGGCGAAGGCCAGTTGCAGGGTGGAGGGGGCGGGCAGTACGGTGACCGCCGCGGCTCCCAGCTTGCTCACCAGATAGCTGGCCATGCCGTGGCAGAGGGGATCGCCGGTGGCCAGCACGACGGTGTGCAGGCCGTCAGCGGCAGCTTGTTGAATCCAGCCGGGCACCTGGCCCAGCTTGCCGTCCATGTCTTTCAGGCTCACGCCGGCGGTCAGATGGGGCTGCACCAGGGCCAGGGTGCGGCCGGCGCCGACGATGAGGCCGGCGGATTGCAGGCAGTGGCGGGAGGAATCCGGCAGGCCGGCCCAGCCGTCGTCCAGGATGCCGAGGACGGTGCAGTAGGGTTGTTTAGACACTTTCGCCCTCTTCGACGCGACAGATGAACTGGCCTTCGAAATCGCAGACCAGCACGGTGAGTTGGTAGGGGCCCGGGTGGCAGGCCCGCAGGCTCTGCATGGCGTGGATGGCCAGGGCCCGGTGGAAGGGCACGGTGAGGCCCAGCAGGGCCAGGCGTTCGGCGGCGAAGCGGGCTGTCTCGGCGTTGCGGATTTCCTCCACCAGGTCGGCGGGGGCGCCCACTTCGGTGGCGCAGGCGGCCAGCAGGTCCCGGTCGATCTCCTGCTTCCAGGCGTGGGTCACGGCCAGGCCCTGGCCCATCTTGGTCAGCTTGCCCACCATGGCGCCGATGTAGACGTGCTGCATCTTGCGCTTGATGGCGCTCTGGAAGGCGGCCTTGACGAAGTCCCCCATCTGCACGAAGCAGGCTTCCTGCAGTTGCGGCAACTGCTTCATGGCGAATTTTTCGGTGCGGCCGCCGGTGGTGAACACCACGCTGGTCTGGCCCTGGCGCGCCGCCACATCCACCGCCTGGACCACGCTGGCGCGGAAGGCGGCGGTGGAATAGGGGCGCACGATGCCGGTGGTGCCGAGGATGGAAATGCCGCCCAGGATGCCGAGACGGGCATTGAGGGTCTTCTTCGCCATCTCCTCGCCGCCGGGCACGGAAATGGTCACCTCCAGGCTGTCGCCCGCGGCCAGGATGGAAGCGCCGGCCCGGGCCACGTTGTCGCTGATGTTGCGCCGGGGCACCGGGTTGATGGCCGGGCCGCCCACTTCCAGGCCCAGGCCTTCCTTGGTGACGACGCCGACGCCCGGGCCGCCCTTGAGGATGACCTGGCCGCCGCCACCGGGAATGCGTACCACGTCGGCGGTCATGTGGGCGCCGTGGGTGGCGTCCGGATCGTCGCCCGCATCCTTGATGCTGACGGCGTGGGCCCGCAGGGGCATGCCTTCGCCCTCGACGCGGCCGTCGGTGATCTGGAAGGGCACTTCCTGGCCGTTGGGCAGGCGGCAGAAAATCTGGGCCGGCACCTGGCCCTGGACCAGGCCCTGGGTGGCGGCCACGGCCGCCGCCGCCGAGTTGGCGCCAGTGGTGAAACCGGTGCGGTTGCCCCGTTCCCGCTTGGCCGTGCCCTTGCGGACCTTCTCGGCCGGCGGCGGCGCTTCGCTGTTCACGGGAGCGCTGTTGGCGGCTTCAGGCGGCATTGCGCTGGCGGGCTTCGGCGACGCCGAGGAGGGCGTGGATGGCCGCCACCACCAGGGTGGAGCCGCCCTTGCGGCCGCGGATGACGATCCAGGGCACGTCCTGCACCTCGGCCATCAGGTCCTTGGATTCGGCGGCGGAGACGAAGCCCACGGGCATGCCGATGACCAGGGCCGGACGGGCCCCTTCTTCCTTGATCAGGCGCACCACTTCGATGAGGGCCGTGGGGGCGTTGCCGATGCCGACGATGGCCCCGTCCAGCAGGCCCTGGCGATGGGCCTTGCGCATGGCCTGCACGGCCCGGGTGGTGTCCTCGGCCTGGGCCTGGGCGATGACGTCGGCGTCGGAAATGAAGTGGTGGGTGGTGACGCCGAAGTGCTTGAGGCGGCTGGCGGAGAGGCCGACGCAGATCATTTCCACGTCCGCCACGATGGGGGTGCCGCCCTTGAGGATGGCGGCCAGGCCTGCTTCCACCGCTGCCGGATGGAAGTCGGTGAGGCCGTTGAATTCGAAGTCGGCGTTGGCGTGGATCATGCGCCGCACCACCGGCCACTGGTCGGCGCTGTAGGCGTGGGGGCCGGCTTCGGCATCGATGATGGCGAAGGAATCGTGCTCGATGGCGCGGCCGGCGGCGGTGAGCTGTTCGGTGACGACGTTGGCGTTGTGGTTCATGGCTTACCCGTGGGAGTGATGATCGTGGGAGTGATTGTGCCCATGGCAATGGCCGTGACCATGATCGTGATCATGTTTGCCCCCATGTTGGTGGCCGCAGCCGCCATGGGCGTGGCCATGCTCATGCCCGTGGTCGTGGGTGGCGGTGTGGCTGTGGTCGTGCAGGTGCTCGTCCTCGGCGGCCAGGCGGTACTTGCAGCCGTCGCATTCGAGCAGGCTGCCTTCGGGCAGTTCATCGCCGCCCACCTTTGCGTCCAGCAGGTCGAAGATGCCTTTGTCGAAGCCGAAGTGGGTGCCCAGGGCGAAGGCCACCTGGGGATACTGGCGCTGCAGGCGTTCGGCCTGGGCCTTGATGCGCTCCATGAGCACGCCGGTGAACAGATAGACCGGGACGATGGCCACCTGGGTCATGCCCAGCTTGACCTGGCGCTGCACGGCGGTTTCCAGCCGGGGCCAGGTGACGCCGGTGAAGGCGATGTCCACCAGCTCGTGGTCGTTGTCCTCGAAGATCCAGCGGGCCATCTTGGCCAGCTCGCCGTTGGCGCCGGCGTCCGACGAACCGCGACCGAGCAGGATGACGCCGGTGGTGCAGGGGTCGGGCATGTCCAGCTGCTTCATCAGCCGGTCCAGCTGGCCCTGCAGCACCTCGAAAATCTCCCGGCCCATGCCCAGGTGGCGCACCACCTGGAAGTCCACGCCCGGGTGGCGGGCCCGTGCCTCTTCCACGGCGTGGGGCAGCTCCATCTTGACGTGGCCGGCGGCGTTGAGGATGAAGGGGATCACCACCACCTTCTTCGCATTGCCGGCGGCCCGGTTGAGGCCCTCATCCAGCAGCACCTCGGCGTGCTCGATGAAGCACACCTCGATGCGCCAGCCGGGGTGGCGCTCCCGCCACTGGGCGGCGAAATGGAGGATTTCCTTGTTGCCGTCCCGGTTGCGGGAACCGTGGCCGACCAGGAGCAGGGTGGTGTCTTGGGCACTGAAGGTCATGGGCATTTCTCAGGAGGCCTCGCCCACGCTGGCCTTGCGGAAGCGGTGGGTGAAGCTGGGGTCGTAGAGCTTGGAGCGGGCGATGTCCTCCCAGTCCCGGGCGCCGAGGGCCGGGCTGGCGATGATCATGGCCTGGGCGGCGATCTTTTCCGCCTGGCACTTTTTCTTGATGTCCGCGATGGTGCCGCGCACGATCTTTTCCTCCCCGGGCCAGGAGGCCTTCTGCACCACCAGGATGGGCGCATCCTCCGGCCAGCCGGCGGCCAGCAGGGCGCGCTGCACCTCGTGCAGCAGGGTGATGGAAAGGAAGATGCAGAGGGTGGAACGGTGGGCCGCCAGGGACTCCAGGTCTTCCCCGGGCGGCATGGGGGTGCGGCCGGCGACCCGGGTGAGGATCACCGTCTGCGTCACTTCCGGCAGGGTCAGGGTCTCGCCCGCCGCGGCGGCGGAGGCCAGGGCCGAGGAGACGCCTGGCACCACGGCCCAGGGCACGCCCACCTCGTCCAGGGGCCGGGTCATTTCCACCAGGGCGCCGTAGAGGCCCGGGTCGCCGGTCTGCAGTCGCACCACGGTCTGGTGGCGGCGGCTGGCCTGGAGCAGCCAGTAGGTCATTTCCTCCAGGGTCATGTCCTTGGAGTCCCGGATCTCGCAGCCCGGCGGGGCGTAGAGGGTGGCAGCCTGGTCCACCAGGGAGCCGGCGAAGAGGATTGCGCCGGCCTGTTCCAGCAGGCGGCGGCCCTTGACGGTGATGAGGTCCGGGTCGCCGGGGCCGGCGCCGACGAACCAGATCTTGCCGAGGGTGGCTGGGGTCATGGCATGTTCCTTCTCAGCAGTCTTCTTGTTGCAGCTGGGCCAGGAGGGCGCTGCAGCTGTGGATGGGGGTGTCGCCGCGGAGCAGGCCGCGCTGCCGCAGCTGCCGTTCCAGGCCGATCACCGAGGGCAGGCGCAGGCCGATGGCGGCCAGCTCGGCCTCGTGCCCGGCCAGGGCCGGGGCGTCGAAGCTGGCGCAGCAGCGGCCGGCGGCCATGAGGTGGATGCGGTCGGCCCAGCGATAGGCGAAGTGGATGTCGTGGGTGGCCAGGAGGATGGTCATGCCCTGGCGGTGCAGGCCGTCCAGCACCGCCAGCAGTTCCTCCTGCATGGCCTGGTCGAGGCCGGCCATGGGTTCGTCCAGCACCAGGAGCTCCGGCTCCATGGCCAGCACGCCGGCGATGCAGACCCGCTTCTTCTGGCCGAAGCTGAGGTTCTGCACCGGCTTGTGGGCCAGGTCGTCCATGCCCACGGCCTGCAGGGCGGCTTCCACCCGGGCGGCGACGGTGGCATCACTCAGGCCCAGGTTGAGGGGACCGAAGGAGACGTCCTCCCGCACGCTGGCGGAGAAAAGCTGCCGGTCCGGATTCTGGAAGACCAGGCCCACCTTGCTGCGCAAGGCGCGCAGGCCGGCCCGGCCGTAGTCCACCGGCGCGCCGGCGTAGTGCACCCGGCCGGCGGCGGGGCGCAGCAGGCCGTTGCAATGCTGGAAGAGGGTGGTCTTGCCCGAGCCGTTGGCGCCGATGAGGGCGTTGCGGCTGCCCCGGGAAACGCTCAGGGAACAGCCGGCCAGGCCCGCGCTGCCGTCCGGGTAGCGGTAGTGCACCTCCTCCAGCTGCAGCAGGGGCACGCTCACCGGCCGCTCCAGGCGAGCAGCACCAGGGCCAGGGCGGCCACGCCGGCCAGGCCGGCATCGCGCCCGGCGTGGGGGTGGCGGCTGCCGAGGAAGCGCAGGGGGCCGTCGTTGTTGCGGGCCAGGGCCGCCAGGTGCAGGGCGTGGGAACGCTGCCATACCTGCAGGGTGAGGTGGGCGGCCATTTCCCCCAGACTGCGCAGCAGGCGGCTGCGGCCCAGGTGGCCGAGGCGGGCGGCCTGGGCGGCGCGCATGTCCTGCAGGGCGGCGGCGAAGACGAACAGGGTGCGGTAGCACAGCACCATGATGTCCAGCAGCACCTCGGGGGTGCGCAGGCGGCGCAGCAGGGCGATGAGGTCGCTCAGGGGCGTGGTCAGCACCAGGAACAGCAGGGCCGCCAGGGCGCCCAGGGAGCGGGTCGCCACCACGGCGGCCTGGTGGGTGCCGGCGGCGGTGGCCTGCAGGCCGCCCTCACCCACGGAGACGGCCAGGGAGAGGGCGCTGATGGCGAGGAAGAAGAGGGCCGGGGCCGCCACCCGCAGATAGAGCAGGGGCGATACCCGGGCGCCGCCGATGGTCACGGCCGCCAGCAGGGCGGCCACGCCGAGCCCGGCGGCCGGGGTGGCGGCGGCGACGAAGGCGGCCGTCACCCCGCCCAGGGCGAAGAGGCCCTTGGCCTGGGGCGCCACGCCGCGCCAGCGGTTGGCGTAGGCCGACTGCTCGATCAGCACGCCGGCCCTTCCTGGTCCTCGTCTTCGCGCCGGGCTGCCGCTTCACCGCGTCGTTGTTCCCGGCGCAGCTTTTCCCGGGTGCGGGCGCAGCCCAGGTAATAGCCGATGAAGCCGGCGCCGAGGGCCGCCTGCAGGGCGAAGAGGAGGGAGGCGATCTCGCCGCTGGCCGGCTCCAGCAGGGGCTGGAACCAGGGCTGGTAGTCCGGGGCGATGCGGGTGATGAGGGCCTGGGCCTCGCCGTCGGCGCCGCCGAAGATTTCCGCCGGCTGGCCGTCCGGCCCCAGGGGCCGTTCCACCAGCCACAGGGGCAGGGCCGCCAGCAGTACCACGGCGATGAGCAGCAGCAGGTTCTGGTGGCGCTTCATGCCCGCACCTCCGGCGCCGGGGCCACGCCCAGGTCCTGCAGTTCCTGCGGGTTGAAGCGGGCCAGGGCGTTGCAGATGACCACGGTCAGCAGGCCCTCGCTGATGGCCAGGGGAATCTGGGTGAGGGCGAAGATGCCGGCGAACTTGAGGAAGGAGGCGCCAAAGCCGCCCACCGGATCGGGGAAGGCCCAGGCCAGTTGCACCGAGGTGGTGACGTAGGTGAGCAGGTCCGCCAGGCTGGCGGCGAGGAACACGCTCACCGCCAGGGAGGCCTTGAGGCGGCGGGCCAGGGCGAAGATGCCGTAGGCGGCGAAGGGTCCCACCACGGCCATGGAGAAGATGTTGGCGCCCAGGGTGGTGAGGCCGCCGTGGGCCAGCAGCAGGGCCTGGAACAGCAGCACCACGGCGCCGATGGGGGCCATGGCGGCAGGGCCGAAGAGCACGGCGCCCAGGCCGGTGCCGGTGGGGTGGGAACAGCTGCCGGTGACCGAGGGCAGCTTCAGGGCCGAGAGGACGAAGGTGAAGGCGGCGGCCACTCCCAGCAGCATGCGCTGCTCGGGATTTTCGCGGATGCGGCGGTTCACGGAACGGATGCCCCAGGCGACGAAGGGGGCGGCGGCGACGCTCCAGCCCACGGCGTGTTCGATGGGCAGGAAGCCTTCCATGATGTGCATGAGTCTCTCCCTCGGCGAGCATGACGGTGGCGCACCAGGCGGGGGAGTTGTGGCAGGTCGGATAAAGGGCCGCGGCGGATGGAGCAGCGAGGAGGCGGCAAATCACCAGAACCGTTCCCGTCACCCCGGGGAATGGTGCAACTTGTGATGTCAGGCCGGTCTTCTGGCTTGCCTTCATCCTTCCCTGCCGGCCTTCCCGTGATGAACCACAGTGGCGTGAGGCAGCGTCGTCTGGCTTACAGCAGCGGGGGCTGCGCCGGACTGTCCTGGGTGGTCCCTGGAGTCACCGGCTTCCCGTTTCACCGTCCCCGCAGAGCGCGAGGCACGGCACCTGAATCGGGGCGGATGATAGCCCACTCCCCCCGGGCTGGGCAATCCGCCGCGCCAGGCGCGGCGTTTGGCGAATCGGTCGGGGCGGGTTAGACTGGCCCCGCTTCGGTTCCCCCCTCCAGGGGATGAAAAGGGAATCCGGTGCGAGACAGGGCGGCGACGCCCCGACTCCAGTCCGGAACTGCCCCCGCAACTGTAGGCGGCGAGCGTTGCGCTCCACTCTTTGCCACTGGCGATACTGCCGGGAAGGCTGGCGCAACGTGACGACCCGCAAGTCAGGAGACCTGCCGCGGCATTACTTCATATCAATCCTAATTGGGGCGGGGTGTCCCCTGAGGAAGGTAAATGCGCGCATTCCCTGACTGTCATCGTTGTCCGCTCTCGGCTGCCTGCCGCTCCGAGCCGCTTTGCCGCGGCCCGGGGTGTTCGCCCTTCTCCGATGCTCCCGCTCCGCTTCATCCAAGGAGTTGCGCATGCGCATGGAAGCAATGGAAATCGGCGCCGTCGTGGGGACGGCCGCCCAGCCCGTAGAAGCCAATCCCGCCCCCACTTCGTCCACTTCGCCGCGGCAGCAGCAGGCCACCCTCATGGTGGACGTGGTCTTCCCCGAACAGGTGAACCATCACGGCACCCTCTTCGGCGGTTCCGCCATGGCCATGATGGACAAGCTGGCCTTCCTGGTGGCCACCCGGGAGACCCGCCGGCCCATGGTCACCGCCAGCAGCGGCCGCATCGATTTCCGCAAGCCCATTCCCCAGGGGCGCCTGGTGGAACTGTCCGGCCGGGTGGTGCAGCGGGGCCGGCGCTCGGTGCAGGTGGAGGTGGCCCTGGTGGCGGAGGATCTAGCCACCGGGCTGCGGGAGACCAGCGCCACCGCCCACTTCACCCTGGTGGCGGTGGACGGTCCAGGGGCGCCGCTGCAGGAGGACGACGAGAGCTTCGCCCAGCTGCCCGGCATCGGCCCGGTGACGGCCATGGTGGAGATGGTCTTTCCCGGCCATACCAACCACCACGGCAGCCTCTTCGGCGGCCAGGCCCTGGCCTGGCTGGGCAAGGCGGCCATGGTGGCGGCCAGCCGCCAGGCCCGCATGCCGGTGGTGATGGCCGCTTCCGAGCGCATCGACTTCCACGCGCCGGTGCTGGAGGGGGAGATCGCCGACCTGGCGGCCCGGGTGGTGGCCATCGGCAACAGTTCCATGACGGTGGAGGTGCTGCTGCACGCCGAGGCCCTGCTCACCGGCCAGCGCCGCCTGTGCACCCGGGGCCGCTTCATCATGGTGGCGGTGGGCTACGACGGCCGCCCGGTGCCCGTGCCCCAGCCCCTGGGGCGGCGTCTGGCCTAGGCTCCGGCCATCGCCCGCCCCGGCCGGGGCGGGCGTTCCCGGTTTCCGGCCCGGAACGGCAGGCGGCAGGCTGCCCGGCCGGGCAGCGGCCCCCACCGCGGTGTGACATAGTCGAGCCAATTCAGCGGTGGCGGGCCGTTATACTGCCGACAGAAAAAGATGGGCCGGAGCCCGTGCCGTGATCGGCATGGCGCCTTCCGCAACCCAGGCTGCCCGGGCATCGGCAGCGATGATCCCTCCAACCTGCCTAGTCCCCATGTCCCTCAAGACAGCCTTGGCCCTGTGCGCCGCCTGCCTTTCCCTGAGTCCGCTGCCCGGCGTCGCCTCCGAGCCGGCGCCCATTGTCTTCACCGCTGCCGAGCAGGCCTACCTGGACAGGGTGCGGTCGGTGAAGATGTGCGTCGATCCGGACTGGGAGCCCTTCGAGCGCATCAACGAGCAGGGGCGGCACGAGGGCATCGGCGCCGACCTGGTGCAGCTGGTGGCCCAGCGGGTCGGTCTGCGCATCGAGCTGCTGCCGGTGCGGACCTGGGACGAAAGCCTGGCCGCCGCCAAGGCCGGGCGCTGCCAGCTCATGAGCTTTCTCAACCAGAGTCCGGAACGGGACCGCTGGCTGAATTTCACCGCTCCCGTGTTCACCGACCCCAACATCATCGTCACCCGGGAGGAGCACGCCTTCGTCGGCGACCTCCTCGGCCTCAGCGGCGAGAGCGTGGCCCTGCCTCGGGGCACCATGGTGGAGGAGCGCATCCGCAAGGACTTCCCCAACCTGCGGGTGATCCTCACCGGCAGCGAGCCGGAGGCCGTCTCCCTGGTTTCCGAGCGCAAGGCCGACCTGACGGTGCGCTCCCTCATCGTCGCCGCCTACGCCATCCGCAAGGAAGGCCTGTTCAACCTCAAGATCGCCGGCCAGATTCCCGCCTACACCAACCAGCTGCGCATCGGCGTGGTCAAGGACGAACCCCTGCTGCGGGACATCCTGGACAAGGGCGTGCGCACCGTGACGCCCCAGGAGCGGGAGGCCATCGCCAACCGGCACGTGGCCATCAAGGTGGAGCAGCACACCGACTACAGCCTGCTGTGGAAGAGCCTGGCCGTGGCCGCCTTCGTCCTGGCCGTGGTCATCTACTCCAACCGCAAGCTGAGCGCCCTCAACCGGGAGCTGGAGCGACTTTCCGTCACCGACAAGCTGACCGGCCTGTTCAACCGCATGAAGCTGGACGAGGTGCTGGAAAGCGAAATCCAGCGCTCCCAGCGTTTCGGCCAGCCCTTCAGCCTGATCCTGCTGGACCTGGACCACTTCAAGCTGGTGAACGACTGCCACGGCCACCAGGCGGGGGACCAGGTGCTGCTGGAAGTGGCCCGGCTGCTGCAGCGCCACACCCGGGAGACGGACCTGGCAGGCCGCTGGGGCGGCGAGGAATTCATGGTGGTCTGCCCCCACACGGACGAGGCGGGGGCCCGGGTGCTGGCCGAGGACCTGCGCCGGGTGTTCGAACTCAATGAGTTTCCGGTGGTGCGGCAGAAGACCGCCAGCTTCGGGGTCGCCACCTACCGCCCCGACGACCAGGCCAAGGACATCGTCGCCCGGGCCGATGCCGCCCTGTACCGGGCCAAGGACCTGGGCCGCAACCGGGTGGAATGGCAATAGGCGCGGGCGTGGGGCGCTGCCTTCGCCTGCTGGGCCTGGCCTGCCTCCTGGGCGCCTCCGTCCAGGGCCGGGCCGGGGACGATGCCGCGGAGGCCCTGGCGGGCACCACCTTCTTCGGCTATGGCAAGGCCATGTACGTCTTCGACGACAAGAAGGGCGGCCGGCCGAACCAGAACACCGCCGGCTTCGGCGGCAAGCTGGGCCTGGAGAGCGGCGACTACCGGGGCTGGCGCCTGCGGGCCGCCTGGTACACCACCCAGGACCTGGGCCTGGCCCGGGACAATCCGCGCCAGACCGACGCCTACATGTTCGGCCTGGACAAGCGCCCCTATTCCCTGTGGGGCGAGGCCCAGCTCATCTACAGCCGGGGCCGCAGCCGCCTGACCCTGGGGCGCCAGGAAATCCAGTCGCCCCTCATCAACAGCTACGAATACCGCATCATTCCCAACCTGTTCGACGCCTACGTGCTGAGCAGCCGGGAGCTGCCCGGCACCACCCTGACCCTGGGCTACGTCGGCCAGATGTCGGGCCTGGACGGCCTGGTGAGCTTTTCCGATTTTCGCAGCATGTCCCAGCAGACCTACACCTCCCTGCTGGTGGACGGCCGGGGCCGGCCGGATGCGCGCAACGGCGAGACCCTGGACCCCTCCACCGTGGTCGGCCACCGGGGCGTGTGGATGAGCGGGGTGGCCTACGAGGGGGAGCACAAGCTGCAGCTGTGGCACTACTACGGCCGCGACACCCTGCAGACCGTCTATGCCGACGGCCGCTTCAAGCAGCCCCTGGGGCGGGGCTTCACCGCCCTCATCGACGGCCAGGCCTACCGGGTGTCCGAGGTGGGGGCCTTCCGCGACTACCTGGCCCGCTACGGCCTCAACGCCAGCTACGGCCTGGCGGGCCTCAAGGGCACCCTGGCCCATGCCCCCAGCGGCCTCAGCCTGGCCCTGATGGCCAACCGCTTCGGCGGCGACCAGCACACCGTGACGGCCTACGGCAACTGGGGCGGCTATCCGGAATTCGTGCTGATGCCCTATCTCTACGCCGAGAACGACGCCATGTCGGCCATCGCCCGCAGCCGTCTGCGCAAGGCCACCCTGCTGCTGGACCTGGGCCCCTACGGCCTGCCGGAGCACAGCCTGCTGCTGGGCCACGCCCGCATGGACATCGACGAGGCCATCCTGCCCGGCGCCGACATCATCGCCAACAGCCTCATCTACCGGGCCCGGCTGACGCCCCGGGTTTCGGCCCGGCTGCACCTGGAAGCGCGCAGCTCGGCCCATTCCCGCTACGACAACCACTTCCTCACCCTGGGCCTGCGCTACGACTTCTAGCGACCCTCAATTTTCACCATGACCAACAAGCGACCCTTGGATTATCTGGCCGGCTATCCGGCCGAGCTGACGGCCCGGGTGCAGCACCTGATCGGCCAGGGCCGGCTGGCGCCCTGGCTGCTGGAGCGCTATCCCCGGGCCCACGAGGTGCGCACCGACCGGGCGCTGTACGACTATGTGCTGGAGTTGAAGGGGCGCCATCTGCGCAATGCGGAAACGCCGAGCAAGGTGGCCTTCGACAGCAAGCTGCACGACCTGCGCAACGCCCTCGGCACCCACACCACGGTGGCCCGGGTCCAGGGCGGCAAGTTGAAGGCCAAGCGGGAGATCCGGGTCTCGGCCCTGTTCCGGGAGATGCCGGAGGCCTTCCTGCGCATGATCGTGGTCCACGAACTGGCCCACCTCAAGGAGCGGCAGCACGACAAGGCCTTCTACCAGCTGTGCCGGCACATGGAGGCGGACTACCACCAGCTGGAATTCGACCTGCGCACCTACCTCTGCTACCTGGAGCAGGGCGGCGCGCCCCTGTGGGCCGCCGCCTCGCCCTCCTCGCCGGGGGAAGCCCCGCCGGCCTAGTCTTCCAGCAGGCGGGTCTTGACGCTCTTGCCCTTTACCTTGGCCAGCTTGCGCACCGCCTCCCGGGCGATGTTGCGGGCCACGGCCACATAGGTAACCTGCTCGGTGACGGTGATCTTGCCCACCTGTTCCTTGGCGAAGCCGGCTTCGCCGGTGAGGGCGCCGAGGACGTCGCCGGGACGCAGCTTGTCCTTGCGCCCGCCGAGCAGCAGCAGGGTGGCCATGGGTGGCACCAGGGGCGCCTCGTTGCCGCTCTGCAGGCTGCCCAGGGTGTGCCATTCCGGCTCCATGCCCACCATCTGGGCGATGGTCTCCACCCGGCGCCGGTCCCGCGGGCTGCACAGGCTCAGGGCCCAGCCGTCCTCGTCGCCGCGGCCGGTGCGGCCGATGCGGTGGATGTAGATTTCCGGGTCCGGCGTCACGTCCACGTTGATCACCGCTTCCAGCTGGGCGATATCCAGGCCCCGGGCGGCCACGTCGGTGGCCACCAGCACGGAACAGCTGCGGTTGGCGAACTGGATCAGCACCTGGTCCCGCTCCCGCTGTTCCAGGTCCCCGTTCAGGGTCAGGGCGGAAAAGCCCTGGCCGTGCAGCACTTGCACCAGGTCCCGGCACTGCTGCTTGGTGTTGCAGAAGGCCAGGGTACTCGCCGGGCGGTAGTGCTTGAGCAGGGTGCATACCGCCTGCAGCCGTTCCTCGTGTTTCACCTCGTAGAAGCGCTGGCGGATCTTGCTGCCTTCGTGCTGTTCCGCCAGCTTCACTTCCTTCGGCTGGCGCAGGAAGCGCTGGGCCAGTTCGGCGATGCCGGGCGGATAGGTGGCGGAGAAGAGCAGGGTCTGGCGTTCCACCGGGCAGCGCCGGGCGACCCAGGCGATGGCGTCGTGGAAGCCCATGTCCAGCATGCGGTCGGCCTCGTCCAGCACCAGAGTGTTGAGGGCGGTCAGGCTCAGGCTGCCCCGTTCTAGGTGGTCCATGAGGCGGCCCGGAGTGCCGACCACGATGTGGGCGCCGTTCTCCAGGCTGGTGATCTGGGGCTTCATGGGGCTGCCGCCGCAGAGGGTGAGGATGCGCACGTTCTCCTCGCCCCGGGCTAGGCGGCGCAGTTCCTGGGTCACCTGCTCCGACAGTTCCCGCGTGGGGCACAGCACCAGGGCCTGGATTTCCAGGCGGCGCGGGTCGAGGCGGCTGAGCAGGGTGAGGCCGAAGGCGGCGGTCTTGCCGCTGCCGGTCTTGCCCTGGGCGATGAGGTCGTGGCCGGCCAGGGCCAGGGGCAGGCTGGCGGCCTGGATGGCCGTCATGCTGCGGTATTCCAACTGTTCCAGGGTGGCCAGCAGGCCGGCGGAAAGGGGCAGGCTGGCGAAGGACAGGTCGGCCGCAGCGTTCAGCTCGGCATCGGGGGAAGTGGGGGCGTCGCTCATGGGGTGCTTTAGCTCCGGCGCCGGGCCTTGGGGGCCGGCTTGCGCTGGCGCTGGCCGGGACGGGGCTTGTCTTCCACGGGCTTGGGCTTGGGCATCAGCAGGTTCTTGGCGCCGCCCTTGCCGGCTTCCCGGTGGGCCTGGATGGCAGCCTTGATATCTTCCGCGGCCACCGCTACGGCGGCGTGTTCGCCCTCGGGCTTGAAGGTGGACAGGTTGTCCTTGACGCGGAACAGGCGTTCTTCGGCCTCGCCCTTCTTCGGCAGGTTGCTGACCATCTCCTCGGCCGCCGGGCTCAGGCGGAAACCGCCGTCTTCGGCCAGGACCAGGCCCATGCCGGAAAGGCGGGCGAAGGCCTCGCTCAGTTTGGCCTCGGTGGGGATGTTGCCCTGCAGGAAATCGATGGCGGCCATGATCTCCAGCAGTTCGGCCGGGCGGCGCTTGGCGGCAATGCCCAGGGCGAGCAGGAGGAGGGTGTCGATGTCGTGGATCTGTTTCATGGCGGACCTTTGCAGTGCCGGGCTGACCGATGGGGTTCCCGGGCGGGGGTGAGAGTTTAACGGCTGGCGGGGGAAAGGGCGAATCGGCCGGTCGACGGTGAGGGCGGAACTGGCGCTGCTTCTCTCACCACCTGCCCGCCGGGCCGCGCCGGACGGGCATCCGCCGGGTCCATGTCCTGTCACTGAAGCGTGGGCGGGCGCTGGGCCTGATGCCCGCCGCTGCGGACCACCCCTGGCCCGGAGCAGGGTGCTAGCGCCAGGGCCCGCTTCCAGCCTGGCCCCTGGCGCGATGGGCAGGGCTTCAGGCGGCGCTTTGCGGCCCGCCGGCGACCCGGTTGCGCCCTTCCTCCTTGGCCCGGTAGAGCTGGGCGTCGGCCTGGCGCACCGCCTCGTCCATGTCTTCCTGCTCCGGCGTGGCCAGGGCGACGCCGACGCTGACCGTGACCTGGCGGTCGATGGGGGGCTGGCTGGCGGCGATGCCGGCGCGGATATTCTCCCCCACCCGGGCGGCGTCGGCCAGGCTGCTTTCGGGCAGGATGACCATGAATTCCTCGCCGCCCACCCGGGCGATGAAATCGCTCTCCCGCACCAGGGTGCGCAGCGTCGCCGCCACATGGCGCAGCACTTCGTCGCCGCCGGCATGGCCCAGGGTGTCGTTGATGCGCTTGAAGAAGTCGATGTCCAGCATCAGCAGGCCGTAGCTGCCGCCATGGCGCCTCATGCGCAGGAATTCGTCCTGCAGGCGCTCGTTGGCGGCGAAGCGGTTGGCCAGGCCGGTGAGGACGTCCCGCCGGGCCAGCTGGTGCAGTTCTGCATTGGCCTGGGCCAGGGCGGCGGTGCGCTCGGTCACCTTCTCTTCCAGCTGGGCATTGCTCTGGGCCAGGGCTTCCTGATGGCTGAGCAGGGCGTCGGCCATGTCCTGCAGGGCCGCGGCCAGACTGCGGATTTCCTGGGGTGCGTCGGCCACTTCCAGGCGGGTCTTTTCCTCCCCCGCCTCGATGCGGTGGGCCAGCGCGGCCAGGCGTTCCAGGGGACGGCTAAAGCGGGTAGCGCTCCACCACACCAGGGCCAGGAAGAGGATGGTGGCAGCTGCCAGGGACAGCAGCACCACCCGCTGCAGGTGCCGCACATCGGCCAGGGTGCGGGTGATGGGCTGGCGTACGACGATGCGCCAGCCCAGGCTCTGGCCGGCAATGAATTCCCGAACCGGGGCCGTGGCAGTGAGGTAGGAAATACCGTCGCCCCAGCCATCGGTGGTGTAGGACTGGGGATTGAAGGCGGCCTTGTCCGGGGCCAGGAGGGTTTTTTCCTGGCCGTCGGGGTAGATCACCACGTTATCCTGGTTGACGATGAAGACGTCCAGGCCGTTGGTGGCCGCGTCGTGGGGTGTCATCACCTGGACCACTTCGGCGGCCCAGCGCCAGTGGGCGTGGGCAGCCAGGACCCCTCGCAGATGGCCGGCCTCGTCGAACACGGGCGAGGCGAAATCGATGAAGCGGACCGGCCCCTGGCCTTCGGCAGGGGGCAGCAGCTTGGCCAGCAGCAGGGCTTCGTGGAGGTCGCCGAAGAAAGGGCCCTGCCTGCCGTTGATGAACCAGGGCCGCTTGACCACACTCTGGCCTACCAGCATGCCGCCGGTAGCGGCACGCACGGTGCCCTGGGCATCGGCCAGGCCGATCCAGGAATACTGGGGATAGGTTTCCTGGACCCGCTCCAGGCTGGATCGAAAGTCGGAGCTGTCCAAGGGGGCGCGGCGGTAGAGGGGGCTCTGGGCCAGCAGCTCGATTTCCCGCTGCCGCTCCCGCAGGTTTTCGCCCAGCACCCCGGCCACGGCGGAGGCCAGGTCCCGCAGGGACTGGCCCCGATCCCGCAGCAGCTGGGCGGCGTAGATGTGATCCAGGTAGAGGTAGGTGGGCAGGCCCACCAGCAGGGCGAGGCCGACGAAGAGTAGGGCGAGACGGTTGCGGAAACTATCTGGCAGGAATTTCATGATTTACAGTCCGACAACGAGCAAGCGGGACTGCTCGGGTGCGTCCATTTGACCATGCTTCCAGCCCTCCGGCTAGACCGGGAAAACCGCGAGGTGTGGCGGCTGCCAGCCCCGGGCACGGCCTCAGCCTGCTGGGCTCTGCGTGAAGGCTACCACGTGGTCCACGTCGAGGCGGATGCCGATTTTCTCGCCGAGGGCGTGGTTGTGGTGGGAGGGCACCAGGGACAGCACCCGGGCGCCGCTTTCCAGGCGCAGGGTGTACAGGATGTCGGCGCCGCGGAAGGCCTTGTGTTCCACCGCGGCCTGCAGGGGGCTCTTGTCGTCGTGCACCACGTCGTCGGGGCGCAGCAGGATGTCCACGCCGCAGCCTTTGCCGCAGACGCCGCAGCCGGCGCTGCATTCGACGGGCACGCCGGATTCCAGGATGCCCAGTTCCATCTGCACCCGGTTGCCGGCCAGTACCGTGCCGGGGACGAACACGCCCTGGCCGACGAAGTCGGCGACGAAGCGGTTGGCCGGCTGGTGGTAGAGGTTGTAGGGCGTATCCCATTGCTGGATGCGGCCCTCGTGCATGACGCCGATCTCGTCGGCCATGGCGAAGGCTTCGTGCTGGTCGTGGGTGACCAGGATGGCGGTGGTGCCGGCCTTCTTCAGGATCTCCCGCACTTCCAGGGAGAGTCGCTCGCGCAGATCCACGTCCAGGTTGGAGAAGGGCTCGTCCAGCAGCACCAGGCGGGGCGCCGGGGCCAGGGCCCGGGCCAGGGCCACGCGCTGCTGCTGGCCGCCGGAAAGCTCGTGGGGATACTTCTCGCCCTGGCCGGAGAGGCCCACCAGGTCGAGCATGGCTGCCACCCGCTGCTGCCGTTCGCCGCCCTTGGTCTTCAAGCCGAAGGCGATATTGTCGGCCACCGTGAGGTGGGGAAAGAGGGCGTAGTCCTGGAAGACCATGCCGATGCGCCGCTGTTCCGGCGCCAGCTTGAAGCCGGGGCGGCTCACCAGTTCGCCGTCGAGGGCGATGCTGCCGGCGGCGATGTCCTCGAAACCGGCGATGCAGCGCAGCAGGGTGGTCTTGCCGCAGCCCGAGGGGCCCAGCAGGCAGGCGATGACGCCGGCCTCGATGTGGAAACCGATGCCGTCCACCACCGTGTGGGCACCGTAGCGCTGCATCACGTCCGCCAGTTCCAGATGGGCCATCTTTGGAGTCAGTTGAGAAGGATTGGCAATTATAATGTGCCGCGGCGCCTTTGCTGCCGCTTTTGCCGCTTCCGGCCACCCTTCCACCATGATCCTTATGCGCTCCCCCCTGCTGCCCGTCGCCGTTGCCATCGCCGCCCTGGTGGGCCTGCCCGTGGCCAGCGTGCTGACCCACCTCTTCGCCGGCGGCACCGGGGAAACCTGGCAGCACCTGGCGGCCACGGTGCTGCCCGAATACGTGGGCAACACCCTCTGGCTGTGCCTGGGGGTCGGCCTGGGCACGGCCCTGGTGGGGGTGGGCACGGCCTGGCTGACGGCCATGCACCGCTTTCCCGGCCAGGTCGTGTTCGAGTGGGCCCTGGTGCTGCCCCTGGCGGTGCCGGCCTATGTGCTGGCCTACGTCTATACGGACCTGCTGCAGTTCGTCGGCCCGGTGCAGACCTGGCTGCGGGAGACCTTCGGCTGGAGCAAGGCCGACTACTGGTTCCCCGAGGTGCGCAGCCTCCCCGGCGCCGTCGCCATGTTCGTGTGCACCCTCTACGCCTACGTCTATCTGCTGGCCCGGGCGGCTTTCCTGGAGCGGGCCTCGGGCATGCTGGAAGCGGCGCGGATGCTCGGTGTGGGGCCCTGGGCCAGCTTCTTCCGCGTCTCCCTGCCCCTGGCCCGGCCGGCCATCGTGGTCGGCGTTTCCCTGGCCCTGATGGAAACCCTGGCCGACTACGGCACCGTCGCCTACTTCGCCGTGCAGACCTTCACCACCGGCATCTACCGGGCCTGGTTCTCTTTGGGCGACCGCATCGCCGCGGCCCAGCTGGCCGCCAGCCTGCTCGGCTGCGTCATCCTGCTGGTGCTGCTGGAAAAGCTCTCCCGGGGCCGGGCCCGCTTCCACAACACCACCGGCCGCAGCCGGCCCCTGGCGGGCCACACCCTCACCGGCTGGAAGGGCGCCCTGGCCACCCTGGCCTGCCTGCTGCCCCTCACCGCCGGCTTTCTCCTGCCCGCCGCCCTGCTGCTGAAAATGGCCCTGGCCGAGGGCGACGCCCAGTTCGGCCAACGCTTCCTCATCCTGGCCCGCAACAGCTTCACCGTGGCCGGCGTCACCGCCGCCGTGGCCGTGCTGCTGGCCCTGGTGCTGGCCTACAGCGTGCGCCTGGCCCGCCGCAGCCAGCCCGGCTGGCCCAGCCTGCTGGCCCGGGGCCTGAACCGGCTGGTGGGCCTGGGCTATGCCGTGCCCGGCTCGGTCATCGCCGTCGGCGTGCTCATTCCCGTGACCCGGCTCGACAACTGGCTGGCCGCCCAGTGGCAGGTCTGGTTCGGCGCCAATCCGGGGCTGCTGCTCACCGGCGGTATCGCCGCCCTGGTCTATGCCTACCTGGTGCGCTTCCTCGCCGTGGCCCTGCAGACGGTGGATGCCAGCCTGGGCAAGATCACCCCTTCCATGGACGACGCCGCCCGCAGCCTGGGCCTCTCCCAGGGCCAGACCCTGGCCCGGGTGCATGCGCCATTGCTGAAAGGCAGCCTGCTCACCGCCGGCCTGCTGGTTTTTGTGGACGTGATGAAGGAATTGCCGGCAACCCTGGTGATGCGCCCCTTCAACTTCGACACCCTGGCCACCCAGACCTACACCCTGGCCGCCGACGAACGCCTGGCCGAAGCCTCCACCGCCGCCCTGGCCATCGTCGCCGTCGGCATCCTGCCCCTCATCGCCATCTCCCGCCAGATCGCCCGTTCCCGGCGCTGAGGCGCCGTCTTCGCCGCTGCGCGAAGCCCCGGGGCGGCGGGTGCTACCATCGACGCTGCCGTATTCACTCAGGATGACGTCATGGCCCCCGCCAAACTGCTTGCCTTCGCCGCCGGCCTCGCCGCGCTGGCCGCCTCCACCGTCCCGGCCCAGGCCGGCATCTACAGCGACGACATGGCCAAGTGCCTGGTCCGCTCCACCACGCCGGCCGACCGGGCCTCCCCGGTCAAATGGATGTTCAGCGCCATGGCCCTGCACCCCGACGTCAAATCCATGGCCCGGGTGGAACCGGCCCAGCGGGAAGGGCTGGACCGCAACACCGCCAACCTCATCGTCCGCCTCATGACCGAGACCTGCCGCAGCGAAACCCAGCAGGCCCTGACCCTGGAAGGCCCCCAGACTGTGCAGCAGAGCTTCCAGGTGCTGGGCCAGGTGGCCGCCCGGGAACTCTTCTCCAACCCGGACGTGATGGCCGGCGTCGGCAACCTGGGCAAGTACGTGGACCCGGCCCGCTTCAAGGGCATGGCCATGCCCGCCGCACCCCAGAATCCCCGCTAGGCCCAGCCAGGGGCGATGGCCCAGGCCCGAGGCAGGACGGACCTGTCCGGGCAGGCATGCCGGAGATGCCCATGGCTATTGGTTTGCAGACCATCCAGGTTATGCTGGCCACCTCACCATTTTTTGGGCGCAATCGCGCCCGTTCAAACAGCGGCGAAAACCCGCCCAAACTGCCTCACCGACCCCACGCAAAGGAGCGATCAATGCAACGACGTGAAGTACTGAAAACCGTCGCCGGCGCCGTAGCCGCCGCCATGGCCACCTCCGCGGCCGCCGCCGCCCAGGACCACCAGCATCACCACCACGACCACGGCGCCATGGGCGGCAAAAGCTACGCCGCCCTGATCGACAGCAGCAGCGACTGCCAGAAGACCGGCGAAGCCTGCCTCGCCCACTGTCTGGTGCTGCTGGGCCAGGGCGACAAGGAAATGGCCGCCTGCGCCCAATCCGTCAGTGAACTGCTGGCCACCTGCAACGCCCTGATGAAGCTGGCCCTGCAAGGCTCCAAGTTCACCCCGGCCATGGCCAAGGTCGCCGCCGACGTCTGCGCCGCCTGCGAAAAGGAATGCCGCAAGCACGAAAAGAAACACGCCGAGTGCAAAGCCTGCGCCGACTCCTGCGCCGCCTGCCTCAAGGAATGCAAGGCAGTGGCAGCCTGAGCCGTCTGCCATCGTAAAAACCCCCGGACCGCGTTGCGGCGGTCCAGTGGGGGTTATGGATGCGACTAGGGAAGCTTCTGACTGAATAGAGAGCGGCTCTCAGCCATAAGTGGGCGTAAGGGAAATCGTCCCAATGCAGCCGTGCACAAACACCGGTGGCATGGCATTCAGCTGCGCAACTGGTTGAATCAACGCGACATTGAACGGAGCCGTGTATGATCATCGTCAATCTGGCAGAAATTTCCCAGGCTGCAGTGTTTTTCGGCTTATATGGTGGCCGGTCAGCTTATGCTGAAAATATGTCGTCTAATTCACGTTAGGCTTATTCCAACCGCAATCATTTTGTGGCTAACAAATATGTCCCTGTCTATAAAAATAGGATCAAACCTTTCAAGAGCAACAGCCATCAGTGCAATCGTCAGAAAAATGCCGCTGGAGAGACACCAAGATGTTGCTATTCGATTTTTTGAGAAGTTTGTCAGTAACTGCAAAGTAATCATGCTCCTTCACGAAGCAGGCGTGACGGATGAAGCTTACGCCATCCATCGTCTTTCAATGGAGCATCTATTCAACATCTCAGCCCTGTTAAAAGACAAAAATTTTCTTGAACAACTTCACGCAGGCTCTGAAGCGCAGATTCCCAAGATGCTTAAAGCCATTAAGAGCGATAGCGAGCGCTCCAAAAATTCAGTCTTGACCAACGAAAATCAAGTGTTAGTTGAAGCTACCCTAAATGACTACGATCAGAACCCTGTTTCTGATCTTGGCTATAGCGTTTTCAATGCGGCACAAAAGTCAGAATTTGCGGATTTTTACAACAGCCACTACAGAAGAATATCTTTATCCTATGCGCACTCCACTATGGTTTCCGTATTACAGGATGGCGACAAGCTAAATGAAGTATCTCAATTGCTAACCAACGTAAGCGATTTATTGGAAATCGCTGTCAAGCTCATAGAGCGAGAGTTTGATCTCTCAGAAAAGCAACATTGAGTACTTCAGCAAACATCCCAAATCATGCGTATTGGGCCCATAACCCTAACCCGGTTCAACCACGCTCCCTTTAGTTGCTGGACGCTGCGCGATAAAACCGCGCAGTGCCGGTTAACTCTACGTTGAACATCTGCTTTTTCGAGCGGGCAATTACCGTTAAGTGGTGATAACGGGCCACCAAAACTTTCGATTCCCCCAAAAAAAACGCCGGCCCAAAGGCCGGCGTTTTTTTATCGCTACCACCCCAACTTACATGCTCTTCAAATGCTGGATGATCTCCCCGGCCATGGGCTGGGCGTCGCCGTAGAGCATGCGGCAGTTGTCGGTGTAGAAGAGGGCGTTTTCCACTCCGGAGTAGCCGGTGCCCTTGCCGCGCTTGATGACGATGACGTTCTGGGCCTGGTCGGCGTTGAGGATGGGCATGCCGTAGATGGGGCTCGACTTGTCGGTGCGGGCGGTGGGATTGACCACGTCGTTGGCGCCGATGATCAGGGCCACGTCGGCCTGGCCGAATTCGGCGTTGATTTCCTCCAGGTCGAAGATCTTGTCGTAGGGCACCCCGGCTTCGGCCAGCAGCACGTTCATGTGGCCCGGCATGCGGCCCGCCACCGGGTGGATGGCGAACTTCACTTCCACTCCGGCTTCTTCCAGCAGCTCGGTCATTTCCCACACCTTGTGCTGGGCGTGGGCCACGGCCATGCCGTAGCCGGGGACGATGATGACCTTCTGGGCGTAGCGCATCATGGCGGCGGCGTCGATGGCGCCCAATTCCTTCATGCTGCCGGCGATGGCTTCGCCACCCTGGGCGGCGCCGCTGATGGGCGTGAACAGGATGTTGCTGATGGGCCGGTTCATGGCCTTGGCCATGAGTTGGGTGAGCAGGGTGCCGGCGGCGCCGACGACGATGCCGGCGATGATGAGGGCCGGGCTGCCCAGGACGTAACCCTCGAACCCCACGGCCAGGCCGGTGAAAGCGTTGAAGAGGGAGATCACCACCGGCATGTCGGCGCCGCCGATGGGCAGGGTCACCACCAGGCCCAGCAGCAGGGCCAGGGCGAAGAAGGCCAGGATCAGCCCGGGGCCGGCATTTTCGGCCAGCACCAGGGCGGCGCCCAGGCCCACCACCAGCAAGGCCAGCAGTACGTTGACGGTGTTCTGGGCGGGCAGCCGGTAGGCCTTTTTCAGCAGGCCCTGGAGCTTGGCGAAGGCGACGCAGGAGCCGGTGAAGGAGACGGCGCCGATGAGGGCGCCGATCACCGCCAGGGTGACGGTCACCAGGCCGTGGGCCTCGCCCCGGGCCAGTTCCACGGCGGCGATGGCGGCCGCGGCGCCGCCGCCCATGCCGTTGTAGATGGCCACCATCTGGGGCATGTCGGTCATCTTCACCTTCTTCGCCGACAGCCAGGCACCGACGGTGCCGAGGGCCAGGGCCAGGGCCATCAGGCCCAGGTTGTGCAGGTCCGGTACGAGGAAGGTGGCGGCCACCGCCACCACCATGCCGACGCCGGCCCGCAGGATGCCCTGGCGGGCGCTGGCAGGGGAACTCATGCCCTTGAGGCCGACGATGAAGAGCAGGGCGCCGAGGAACCAGGGCAGCTGGACGTAGAGGGGCAGGTTCATTTACGCACCCTCCTTGCCGCCGGCCCGCTTGCCGGGCTGGAACATGGCCAGCATGCGCTCGGTGACGACGTAGCCGCCGGCGGCGTTGGCCGCCCCCAGGGCCACGGCGAAGAAGCCGATGGCCTGCTCCAGGGGCGTTTCGGCCCGGCCCAGGGCCAGCATGGCGCCCACCACGACGACCCCGTGGATGAAGTTGGAGCCCGACATGAGGGGGGTGTGCAGGATCACCGGCACCCGGGCAATGATCTCGTAGCCGGTGAAGGCGGCGAGCATGAAGATGTAGATCGCGATAAAGCCGTCCATTACGCCTCTCCCATGGCTTGTCTGACGCCGTTGTGCGTCGTCTTTCCGTCGCGGCACAGCAGGGTGCCGGCCACCACCTCGTCTTCCCAGTCGAAGGCCAGGCGGCCTTCCTTGATCCAGGGCGAGAGGAAGTTGTAGAGGTTCTTGGCGTACAGCTCCGAGGCGTGGGTCGGCATGCGGGAAGCCAGGTTGAGGGGGCCGTGGATGTTCACGTCGTTGGCCACCACGTGTTCCCCCGGCTGGGTCAGGGCGCAGTTGCCGCCGGATTCGGCGGCCATGTCCACGATCACGGCGCCGTACTTCATGCCCTTGATCATGTCGGTGGTGACGATCACCGGCGCCTTCTTGCCGGGGATGGCGGCGGTGGTGATGACCACGTCGGCCTGGGCCACGGCCTTGGCCAGGCGCTCGGCCTGGCGTGCCTTCTCCTCGGCCGACAGCTCCCGGGCGTAGCCGCCGGCGCCATCGGCGGAGACGCCGGTGTCCACGAACTTGGCGCCCAGGGATTCGATCTGCTCCTTGGCAGCGGCGCGCACGTCGTAGGCTTCCACCATGGCGCCGAGGCGCTTGCAGGTGGCGATGGCCTGGAGGCCGGCGACGCCGGCGCCGATGACCAGCACCCGGGCCGGGCGGATGGTGCCGGCGGCGGTGGTCAGCATGGGGAAGAACTTGGTGCAGCGGGCGGCGGCGATGAGGCCGCACTGGTAACCGGCACAGGAAGCCTGGGAGGAGAGGGCGTCCATGCTCTGGGCCCGGGAAATGCGGGGCAGCAGCTCCAGAGCGAAGGCAGTGATGCGGCGTGCGTTGAGGGCCGCCAGGCGGGCCGGGTCCTCGAAGGGCTTGAGCAGTCCGATGAGGGTCGATCCTTCCGGCATGGCGGCGATTTCCTCGGCGCTGGGGGGCGTTACCCGCAGCACCAGGTCGGCGCCGCCGTAGGCCTCGGCGATGCCGGGCACGGCCTGGACTTCCGGGTAGTCGCTGTCGAGAAAGTGGCTTTCGCTGCCCGCACTCTGCTCCATGCGGATGGCGGCCCCGAGGGCCATGAATTTCCTGGCGGTTTCAGGCACCAGCGCCACCCGGCGTTCGCCGGACGCTCGTTCCCGAACCACCGCGATGTTCAGCGGCATGGTGATGTTCTCCCAAAGACAAAGTGATGAAACTGTTTTATTTGCCCGGGATTATGGTGCTCGGGTAGCGGGTGCTGTATTAGGGGATACCCTACGCCGGAGTATGGAAACGGGCCTGGGCGGGGCGCATCGGGCCGCGCTCAGGCAGGTTTGCCCGGCGTCGGCCAGGGTGGGTGTTGCTGGCAAGAAAAAGCCCCGCCGGATCGCTCCGGCGGGGCTTTTGTTTTGCTGCAGTGCGCCATTATGTCGTTGATGCACAAATGTTTATTAATCAGTGCATTATGGTGTTAATTCTGAATTGCGGGGGGCGACGATTGTGTCTCTTGAGAAGCCAAGGTCCGCGATTGGACTGCCCCTGGTGCGCTAGACAAATCCCACCTATTGCAACTCAACATCTAGCTGTGTAAACCCACCTGGTTGTTCAGTGGAGAGATGCGAGAGATAGGCGGCTGATATTGAAGACTGACATGCAGGCGGTGCCAGTTGTAGTGATACAGCCAGAGTGGCAGATGTTGAGCGCGGTGGTTGGAGGATTGGTAGGTGCGCGCATAGGCCCCGACGTCCCCCCGGTTTCAGTAGCAGTAGGCTTTAGAGTCCGGGGTTAATTTACCTGATTTCTGGATGAGTGATTTGGCATAGGCGGCGGGAGTCAAACCGCCTAGGGATTTCTTGGGCCGCTCTTCGTTGTATTCACGGCGCTAGGCGTCGATAACGACTCTGGCATGCTGCAGACTGGTGAACCAGTGCTCGTTCAAGCATTCGTCGCGAAAGCGGCCGTTGAAGGACTCAATGTAGGCATTCTGATTGGGCTTGCCAGGCTCGATGAGGAACAGTTGAACACCTCGCGCATGAGCCCAGGTCAGCATGGCCCGGCTGCAGAATTCCTTTCCGTTGTCGGTTCTGATCGCCTTCGGCAGGCCACGCATCTTGGCAAGCTGGTCCAGGATGCGCACCAGCTGGTTTCCGCCCATCGCCCGCTCCGGGACGACAGCCACGGCTTCATGGGTCGCATCATCAACAATGGTCAGGTTCTTGATGACACGCCCTTCTGCCGTCCGATCAAACACGAAATCCATGGACCACACCTGGTTGGCGGTCAGTGGCCGTTCCAGGGGATGACGGTCTGAGGCCGGGATATTCTTCCGCTTGCGCCTTTTTACTTGCAGACCCGCTTCAGCATAGAGCCGATCTACCCGCTTGTGATTCACGATTTCTCCCGCCTGCCGCAACTTCAGATAGATCATCCCGGCCCCATAGCGCCGGTGGCGTTGAGCTAGTGCGATGATTCGCTCTTTCAAGGCGACATTGCGATCCACGACCGGCTAGTAACGGAAGGCGCTTGGGCTCATGCCAATCACCCGGAGCGAGCGCCGTTCGCTGAGTCCCTGGTTGATCATGTGGTGCACCAGATCACGGCGTGACGGTGCGCTCACCACTTTTTTCTCAAGGCTTCTTTCGTGACCTCGTTCTCCAACAGGGATTCAGCCAGCAATCGCTTGAGCCGCGTGTTTTCGGCTTCCAGTTCCTTCAGCCGCTTGGCATCCGAGACATTCATCCCGCCAAACTTGTTGCGCCAGAGGTAGTAGCTGGCTTCCGAGAAACCGTGCCGACGACACAACTCCGCCACCGGCAGGCCCGCTTCCGCTTCCCGCAGGAAGCCGATGATCTGTTCTTCAGTGAACCGCTTCTTCATGTCCAGTCTCCTTGATCGTGGGATTGGACTCTAAAGTCACGTGCTACTCAATTCCGGGGGGACGTCGCGGCGGGAGAAGACGGGCTACCTTTCTATGAAGGCGCCGGCACGCTAATGATCGTAAGCACCCTCTACGCACAGACTGCATCTAGCATCCTTAGTGTCCATTCAATGCTATATACATATACACAGCCTGTCGTCATGTATCATAGCAAGGACTTGGCATTAGTCATTCTCGACTTGACTTAGAATAACGACCATCACAAGTTGTATCTACATAAAGGAATGAGGTAAATGACAAAGTCAGTACCGTTTCGCGTCCAGTCTCATGTCCTAAAACTACTAGGTGATGAATTGATTGGCCATGATCGACTTGCAGTCTTCGAACTGGTGAAGAATGCATATGACGCCGATGCCAAGGTCGTGGACGTGACACTGGCGCTTGACTCGTCACCTCCCATCATAAAAATTCTCGACAATGGCGATGGCATGTCCGCCGACACTATTGAGAAGGCTTGGCTTGAAATTGGAACAGATTCAAAGCGAGGCCCAAACGCCCGGAAACGGACCGAGTTGGGCCGAGCCGTGCTAGGGGAGAAAGGCGTAGGAAGACTTGCTATCCAGAAATTGGGCACTAATGTTCGTCTCGTAACCCGCACACGAAGTAATGGTGAACACGAACTATCGATTGACTGGCCGAAACTCATTGAAAGTGCCCAGTACTTGGAGGGCGGTCTACAGGTTCAGATAAAAACGAATAATCAACCGGTAGACATCAAAACAGAATCGGGAACGCTGATCGAGATTACAGGCCTGCATCGTAGTGACTGGACTCGCCGGGAAGTCCGTGACCTTTACCGCTTAATCTCATCATTGAATAACCCATTTGATCTCGCAGAGTCATTCCAGGTCAATCTTCATCTACCCGGCAGAGAAGATGAAATAAAGGGATTACCCACACTCCAGGAGATGATTGATGCAGCCGTATGGGTGTTCGAATTCAAGCTCCTGGAAAATGGAAAACTCGACTGGAGGTACACCTTCAGGCCACCAAAATTCAAGGGGTTGACGGCACGAACGAACGAAGACGTCCAAAAATTGCCGTTACTCGAGCCCGATGAAGACGAGTTACTTATAGCATCCGATGAGCCTACTACGGATAAGAAGCAAAAAAAACGGATGGTCGACCAGGACAGAATATTTCTTCAACCAGAGGATTTAAACGGAATAGGTCCTATTAGCGGCCTGATTTACGCTTTCCATCGCCGTGATGAAATCCTGAAAGCGTCCGGAGCTCCACAACAGATTAAAAAGTGGTTGGAGAATCAAACGGGAGTTCGTGTCTATCGGGACAATATTCGCGTGTTCAATTATGGCGAGCCTGGTGAGGACTGGCTGGGCTTAGATGCAAGAAGAATTAATCGCCCGGCCGGAAAACTGGGCACCCAAAGCGTCATAGCCCAGGTTTCTCTTGATCTTGACTCCAGTCGTGCGCTTAAGGAGAAAACCAATCGCGAAGGCTTCGATGAAAATGAAACATTTCGTCGTTTTCGACGGATCGTTCTGAGCATCTTTGATAGGTTCCAAACAGAGCATGCGCCAGACCGAGAGGCTATCGATAAAGCATTAAAAGGTGAGCATGATATTCCCCCCGTCCAGACTGCGATGGAACAGCTGGAGTCACTTGCCAAACAGCATAAGATAGAAAAAGACATCAAGCCAATCCTTCAATCTATCCAAGCCGAATTGAATACGTTCCGCGACATCATGGTGTCGTCAGGAATCGCTGGAATGAACTTGGCGTTGGTTTTTCATGAAATCGTCCATAGCATCGAGCGCGTACGTCGCAAGCTGGACAGTGGAACCGATAGTGATGAAGTCCGTCGAGAAATCGATCACTTAAGAAAACTTCTAGATACATTCAAGCCGTTGCTTCAGCGTGATCCCCCGAGGAAAGTTCCCATTCAGGATCTAGTGGAACGTGCGGCAGGTATGCATGAAGATCGCTTTGCGCGGCATGCCGTTGCCTATTCCAATTGGGTTTCCGAGCCAAAGAAGGGACATTCATTTACCATAACGATTCCAAGAGGGCTCGTCGTAGGGGCTGTAAGCAATGCTATCGATAATGCAATCTATTGGACCAGATTTCGCAGAGAGCGTGATGAACGGGATATTCCTGCTGCAGTACTGATCTTGTCTCATTGGGATGATGAGAACGGAGGGATGGTCGCTATCGTCGATAATGGTCCAGGATTCCAGCTTCCCCCGGACCAAATTGGCCGACCTTTCTCGTCTACGCGAGGAGGAATGGGATTAGGACTCTTTTACTGCAAGACGGTGATGGATTCGATCGGCGGCAAACTTGATGTCATTGAAGCAAGCGCCCTGCGTGAGATTGTTGATCTGCCTGCTGCGTACGATGGTGCGGCGGTCGTATTTTCGTTCAAAAAAGAATAGCGGTTTAGAGGACCCAAGCATGCTTCCCGAGCTTATACGTGTCGCCGCAATAGATGACGTTGAAGATCATCTTCAGAAGATTGTCTGGGGGTTGGGGAAAGCGGGGTTTTGCCCAATTCCGTATTTATTTGAGGATGGCAAGCTGGAGCACTCGCCCGCTAAACCGATTCCTGACATACGGCTGGTGTTCTCGGATATTCATATGGTTCCGGGCGGAACCACTAACGAAAAGACACATGCTGCAAATATTATCCGTTGCCTGAAGGCAATAGTTGGTAACGGGCCATATGCTTTGATCTTCTGGTCTCAGTTTCCTGGCGATGTTGAACGGATGCGCCAACTGGTTGAGGAACGGGCACCGGACGCTGGCGTTACGCTTCCACTTGGGTATGGACGTATAGACAAGAACGCCGTATTTAAGATTGCCGATGATGCTAAGTCCGAAGATAACTTCGATGTAAAAAAGCTCCGCGAGCTGATACTAGCGGAGGTGGCCGACTTTCATACACTTGGTCTCGCGGCCTCCTGGGATAGCCGTGTTGCGGATGCTGCGGCACGTACCACCAATCAGTTGTTTCAATTGGCGGGTAATAGTGCAGATCGTGCGATTACTTGGGATCGGTTACTGGCATTCCTTGCTATTGAAGCCGCTGGTTGGAACCAAGCGAAGCTGAATGCCAAGAACGCACTGGACGCAGCAATGTTGCCACTGCTCGAAGATCAGCTAACCTTGATCGGACACGAAAGCGAGGATAAGCCACAACTGACATCGAAGATTATGGCTATTCTTAATGAGGAGGATCGCCCGAAAATACCTCCTACTGTAAGCGCAAATCAGCTGAATACGCGCTACCTCATAGAGGAGTTGCTTAGCACGACACAGCACAAGATGTGGGACCGCGGCGTAGTAACTCAACTAGGAGCCGAATTCATAGGCTCTCCAGACTTTGTAAAGGCGTTTGGCACAGAACAACGGCTGCTGAGCAAGGATGGAGAATTCTTCTTTTCAGAACTAGAGGCTGACGAAAAGTCACGCGTAAAGCTGTACGTGGTCGAAGCCGGACCAGAGTGCGATCACGTTCAAGGAAAGATTGCGACACATCGCTATATTCTTGCAGCTCTTGTTCCAGCTTCTGTGTTCGCAAAACGATGTTATGAGAAAAAGCGGGATAGATATCGGAATGCCAGCATTCTCGATTCTGGTCCGTTGTCGATATCAGGCCATGACGAAGGCCATCATCTCCTGATTTCGTGCCGATGCTTCATGGCGCTAGCACCAGGAAAAGCCGTTAACGGCCAGCCGTCCTTCCGCCTTCGGAAGGAATTTTTCAGTGAGGTTATGCATCACTACACTACCCATGCACGTCGTCCAGGTGTAATGCGATTCGGCTAATGCCCAGAGTGGGTTTGGATGGTCTTATGGAGCCACAAGCTTTTTTCAACCGCGCCGAGAGAACCAGCCTTTTCTCTGGCTGCAGATCTACTCTGATCAATGCCCCTCAGGAATCGGCTCAGATGTAACCCAACGGAAGATCGCCGTCATTACATCAGAGCAAATGCCGTTCCCAAACAGTCTAGCTTTCTCGCGCCTATTGCCATGCAGCAGCCCTCGTAATCTAAAAATGCTCTACCGTGTTCGGAAGCCGGTCGCTGACATGTTGTTGTATAAATACACAACCCATTCCAATTTCCCGGGATCATTTAAATAACAGGATAATAAAAAGGAATGGCAGACGTAATGTCCGCCGAGAAGCGTAGTGCGTTGATGTCGCGGATACGCACTTCGAACACCGGCCCTGAGATGCTATTGCGAAAGGCGCTGTGGGCTCGGGGATTTCGCTATCGCCTCAATTACCGTATCGGTCGCATACGACCAGACATGGTTTTTGTTACACATCGCCTTGCAGTCTTCGTTGACGGCTGTTTCTGGCATCGCTGCCCTCTACATGGAGTAATGCCGAAGGGAAATAGATCCTTCTGGCAGAACAAACTTCAACGCAACGTCCAAAGGGATGCCGAGACCGACCAAACCCTGCTCTCGACCGGATGGATACCGTTACGTTTTTGGGAGCATGAGATTGATGAATCCGTCGAGGCATGTGTAACCAAAATTGAACAGGCAATACGATGCCGTTCGTCCGAAAAAACATAAATCCGCAGAAACAACCAAGTGACCAATCACTTGGGACAATATCCAACCACATCATTTATAAATAAACAGGCATATCAAGAAGTGGTTAATGATAGGCATCCAGTGATATTGGTCACGGCCATCGATATTGGCCGATTGATGCGAACTAATGGTTACGGGGGTAGGGAATAAATTTGAATGGGGCTAGATTGAATATCGCTGTATCAATAAAGAACAATCCAGCCAGCATATAATACCGAGCGCCGAAAAAATAAGGAAATCGATGTGATCATTCCAACCGAAATTTCATTGAGGCAGAGAAAAGAATTTAAGAAACGCTTCGCTGTTGGTGAGTCTCTCGTATCAATTATCGAATCCGTCGCTTCTCTGGACGATCTCCATTCCTTCTTGGCAAGCAGATTGCTATTTAAGGCCGAGAAAAACGAGCGCTTGGCTCTTATGAAAAGAATAGAGCAAAAATTCGCAAATGCAGAAGTAACAAAAATATTGGAATTTCTTCAGTACGCTTTTGATTTGGCGGAAGAGCACCTATCAGATGCGAAGCGACATGCTGCAAGGCTGAGCGCTGAAGACTTGGTAATTTATGTTGAAAATATCGTAGCGCGAATCGATTGCGATTCGACTGCGCCTGACGGGGTAAAATACCCCAAAAAAATAATTGATTCCATGCGAAGCCATATCGTATCAAACATTGGCGGCCTACTGGACTTTATTCAGCGTCAGAAAATTTCGTTCGCAGGTCGGCCGACGCAGCGCAATCGCCAATACGCGGCGCGGTCATTCAAGTCACTATCAAATTTTCACTCCGTTTTTTCTTCAATAATAGAAGTACTTCATGGGCATTACATTCCGCTCAATGTGTCCGCGGGCGATGCAGCGGGTCTCGTAAGAAGCCCACCTGTAGCAGAGGACAAGAAGTTCTTATATCTCCTTGCAAGAAATCCACCAGAATGGTCTCGATTGGAAATGTGCCGTGACTTGAACTATGGCTTTATTGGTTCCAGGCCGAACGACGAAGATAAGCTCATGAAGGCATCTATAGCCTCCGGCTTCCATCGATACGACGAAAAAAATAGCTTTCTTCGGGTCGATTTTGCAAAAAGCGAAAACTTCGAAGTTGAGCTAGCCTTTCAAACAGTAACGGCCGTTCTAAAAGACATATATGGAAGTACAGAATGTCTGTTTTCTATTGGCAATAAAAAATATCAGATCGACCAGCTCATTCTAATTGCCAAGAGAATAGCTCTACTTAAAGTCAGCATATTTGGCAAAAACCTTCGCAAGCGATACAACGACCGTATCGTTTCATTGGGCTATGGAAGCCTTATGAAGGCACTCGGTGTTACAGTCGATCTAGAGCTGCTTGTTCATCTCTTTGTTTTCGATACCGTCGCTACTCATCAACCTGTTAGTGCCCAATTCCTGCCTGTTTTCAGAAATGACAAAGTTTTCTACTTGATGCCATCGTTGATGGACTCCATGTGCTATGAAAAAATATTGGATAAGATATTGTCCAGAAAAGACATTACCATCGAAACCGTGGATAAGGGGTATGCATTTGAGGCGACGATTGCAGACTTGCTTGCAAATGCTGGATATATATTTGGGGCGATAAAGCGCGACGAGTCATCAGATGTCCCAGAAATAGATGGAATAATATGTTTGGGTGATGAAACCATTGTAGTGTACGAGGCAAAGTGTTCAGTAAAACCAGAAACACGAGACGATGCATTAACCTTTATAGAAAATCATCTTGAAAAAGCTATTAGGCAATTAACCGAGCGAATCACGTTTGTTCGCAGTCGACCAGAAGAGGTTGAGTCGAGAGTTGGTTTCAACGTCAAAAATAAGACGATTATTCCCTTGGTGATTGCCAATCATAGCTATTTCACGGGGTTAAGAGCGGCCGCTGGAGATGAAAGGGCTTTCGTTATTGACATTGAGCTATTCAAGGGTATTTTTATTCACAAGGCAGCGCCCACATGGGAATATTCACAAGAAACGGGGCGATATTTTCGAAAGGAGCTTTCCATTCGAAGCACATCTCAGGTAATCGCTATACTTTCAGACTTACCAGGATTGCTTCGGTCTGCCTCGCCGGCGACCGTTGTCGTAAACGATTTTGGGATCGGCTACGAGATTAGCAGTCCTCCACAAATTGATTTCCTTGCGTGCCACGGCAGTGCTGAACGACAAGAGCTTGAGAAGGCTGTGTGACATGTACCGTGGATTTGGCTCGCACGTGCGACCGACGTCGAGGAATGTCATTTACACAATTTCAGCCAACCGAAGACTTGCGTGGCGCTTATGCTGTCGTGAAATATTCTTCTGTGGAGCAGAGGAAAGAAAACCAAGCCGGAGCTGATAGTGAAAAGGCTAGTTCACGCGCTGGATTATCGATTCCGGTTGTATTGCCGAGATCTGATGGGAAAGTGCATGGAGAACAATAGATACCGTAGTGCGACTTACTTGGCAGCCATGTGGGTTGAAAAAATATCTAGGCGACAATCAGATTCGCTGCATTTTCTTCCGGGGCAAGACGCTCTTCTTGCGCATCTATCCATTGAAATATGGCAGCCATGACTTCGGAGCAAACGCCATTACCACAAAGCTTCACTTTTTCGCGCCTGCTGCCATAGGGCAACTGATGAACTTGGCCGCCCGTCATGGCACGTAAAAGCTCACTCGGTTGCAACATCCTCAGGTAAGGGGTGTCACCATCCCAAGTGACCAAACCGAACCGATCAATTGTTGTGATGGTTCGCAGCGGAACCTCCAATGTTTGCCAACCACCAGCATAATCGGATCCGTAATAAACAATTACAAACGGGATCCCACGACCAAGTTCAGCAATGGCACGTTCTGCACGCTCCAACGTCGCCTTTGCTCTTCCTGGTTTATATAACTTGGTTGATTTGTATCCGGCCTCCCAATCAACAACATCATTTGCTGTTGAGGCAATGTTGTCTCCGAAGGCTAAAAGCTGCTCTCTGGTGACTGTAGTGCCCACCCTATCACAAACAAGGAACATCCGTTTTCGGGCCTGGGCAGCACCAAATTCTGCTGCATTCAGATAGAGATCGCTAACCGCGTAGCCGAGATTTTCAATAGTTTGGACAAGCTCGTTATGCCGATCCCACTTTTTCATGCGATTGACGTTCTCAACGATAACCCAGCGAGGATTCATCGCCTCTACCCAAGGAACGATTCCCAAGGCGGTTTCGCGACTGCGTTCAGATCCAGGCTTGGATCCTCTTGCAATCGAGTGAGAGGTGCACTCCGGTGAAGTCAGAAGAACATCTGGCTGATATCTGTTACCGAGTTCTTGAACATTGACCTGCTCTATGTAGCTCGTGATTACATCGGCGTCAGGGAAATTGGCTTTGTATGTACGAGTAGCAAGCTCCCAGGCGTCCAATCCAAGAAGAGGCTCGCCCCCTCCCAAGACGGCACCTCTCGCACCGAAACCTCCACCACAGAACAAATCAACGAAGGTCGCCATTGCATGAATTTCAAAAAGTTAACAGACGCCAGGCTACCAGGTTCGACCTAGACAATGCAAGAGGAATTATAGGAGCGGCAGAGGCCGCTCTGTTCACTAATGTGCAGAGAACAGCCTAGTCCGTTTGGGCATCAGCTACCACATAGCGATTGCGACGAAAAAGACCCCGCACATCGGCGGGGTCTTGGAAGGGAAGGTTAAACCGGGGTCTGGCTTTGGCTTTGGGGGTTGGGGTGATATTGCGCTTGGCCTTAGCAGCGGGTTTTTCAGCAGTGGATGACGCGGCGGCCTTGGTTGTGTGGCCTTCTACTTTGCGGGTTCTTTGGATTTTGTGGGACTCACAGGCTGGAAAAGCCGATATTGAATTGCCCCCCACGGCTGGCGAGAGGTGAGTGTCAGCACCAACTCACGAACGGCCGGGAAAGCTAACGAATGGGCGGCCCGGGTTGCCCAGTCTGCGTATTACGATGAAAGGCGCCAATGATTCCAGTCCCAAAACCGCCACCTATTCCGATCGTAACCCCTCCATTCATTCCGATCGCTACCGCCAGAGAAGAAAGCTTGCTCACCTCGTGCCAAGTTGAGGTGGTGTATCAAGGCAGGTGGGAGCGGGACGAAGTGGTCGCCCAATACGAAGATTGACTGAGTACTGTTCGGCCATTGCTGACGTTCGATGGACCTCGCGGCATCAGCCGCTATCGAGAGTAAAGCGGCCCTCGGGTACGTCTCGAAGGTCGGTGTGCGATTCAGCGATGTAGCTCACTAGATGGCAAAAGGATAGAAGGCGCAACCAAGTGGGCGCTGTCTCGATACACAACATGTACGCCGAATTTGCTACGCCAGAACAGAGCTCCTTCGAGGAACAGCGGCCAGTCTGCAGGCTCATGTTGAACTCCCTGTAGCCTCGCGACCGTCGTTGTCACCAATACGTCATGTGTCACAAAAACATGGATGCCTAGTTCGCCATCAGCCGACGACAACATGCTCTGCACCAGAAACCGGGCCGCTTCATCAGGCTGTGCCATCCCTGGCAAAGCATCTTTGCCTGCAACAAGATGCCGCATGACCTCTTCGTGTCCAAGCGTCTCCCAATTTCTCCACGCCAAACTGCCATCCAGCACATACACACCGGGGTCACCCAGTAGCCGGCTCTTGGCAATACGGGCATCGACACCCGAACCGAACAGCAAGGCTTCGGCCGTTTGAATGCAGCGGGGCAATGGGCTGCTATGCAGTGATCTCAGGCGAGTACCAAGTTTCTGGCCAAGTTTGAGCGCAATGTCTTTGCCCGCATCGGTGATCGGCACTTCATTACCGGCTTCACCCGGAGGAAGTTCGTCTCGCACGGAGTGCCTCAGGAGCAAGGCGACAGGCTGATCGACAGGTATCTGCTCAAGATTACTCAGGAGTGATGCGGGGATTTCCCAACCGTGCGCCTTAGTCATATCGCCTCTGCACACAACACTGCAGGAAGCGCCGCTACTCGACGAACATCAACCAGACTGAACCCTGCTTCAGCGAGCAACCGTTCAAAGGCCTTCTTCGAGCGCTCCCGTCCTCCGGTAGCCATCAGCAAGTGCAAGTCACACAAAGCGCCCGATACACCGTGCTTTTCCATCAGCATTTCGATGATGAAAAGTTGCCCTCCCGGCGAGAGGACAGCGCGAGCCTGAGCCAGGATCTTGATTGCGTCACCGTCGTCCCAGTCATGCAGCACTCTGGCCAGAATCACAACATCAGCCCGGATACTCCAGTGCTCAAAGAGATCACCAGGCAACCAGTTCAAGCCCGGCACCACACCAAGGCTGTTGCGGGCCTGCTCAACCACTTCAGGCTTATCGAGCACGGTCACGTGAGCATCGGGATACGTATTCAGGATGTTCATCGCAAGCGTTCCGAACCCACCACCAGCATCCACCACACTCTCATGGCCTTGCAAGCGGAGTGCATCCGGAATCAATGCGTAATCATGGCGTGCATAACTGCGCAACATTCGGTGATGCTCCTGCAGACGTGCAGGATCTCTGGCGACATCTCCAAAAATATCCGGTGCGCGCCAATCCCCCTGCACCTTAAGCGCCTTTGGCAAGGACGACCACAAGTCGCCAAGAGCTCCTGAGTATTCGAGAGCCGCGTCCGCCAGAGTCAATGGATGGTCCGCTAGCAGTAACTCACCACGAACGCTCAATCCCCAGTTTTCAGCATTACGCTCAACAAGTCTGAGTTCCCCCAGGGCCCGCAGCAGTCGCTTGGCTCCATCGCTGGAGAGCCCGCATTTTTCGGCTAGTGCGCCAGGTGTGCAAGGTAAGGCCTCGATGACGCCCAGACGTACCGCTGCCGCAATCGTTTCAGTGCGCCAGTAACCAACCAAATCGCCTGAAAGCGCCGCAAATTCAGACTGTCTGGCAGGGCGAAGTTCGACTAGGTATTGCCCTTGCTCGTTGATGACCTCTAGGCCGCCATCAAATCGCTCCACTCTTGCCTGACCGTTGTAGAACGGTTCAACCGCCGCAAATCGTCGTGCATAGGCAGGCGCTCCACGTAGATCAACGTGCATCCAGCCATCGCCATCACGCGCGCGTGCGAATCCTTTGTGAAAAACGTCCAGATCAGTGAACCAGTTGCCATGCAACGGCTTACCGTTCAGATCCAGATGCGTGCATAGACCTGCGTCATTCTGGATGACACAGAATCCGTCCTTGTAGTCTCCGGCATAGCGCCAGGTTTCTGGATACGCGAATGAGCCATCCGAGCGCACATGTCGATAGCGACCATCTCGCAATCGCACCGTACAGCGTTCGCCCTGAAAGTTTCCGCACCAGTCATACCGCTCAGGATAGGCATCGCTTCCGTCTGGACGAATGTGGTGCCAGCCATCCTGGGCCTGTACCGTAGCGAAACCTTCATAGAAACCAAACGTACGAATGAAACGGCGGGAATAGGCTGCATTGCCATCCGGTCCAACATGCCAAGCCTCATCGCCACACTTTACAGGCGCGAGGCCTGGAACATGGAACTTGAGCACTTCGTCGAAACGCCCGGAATACGCGGGCTGACCATCGCGCTCATGGTACTTCCCGCATGCAGACACGCTCAGATCACGCCAGTTCATAGAGCCTCCCCGGCGGGCTTTTTCATATTGCAGGAGGCGCACAAAGATCGATTTCTGTAACTGGCAACCAGCGCGCGGTAAGCATCGCCCTGCCAGATATCCAGCAAGGATGTGTCGAGCAGTTCGCCGAACTCTCCCAAAGTCCTGCGCTGCGCGTCTGGCGCACAGCATGGATCGAATCGCCCTTGAGCACTGACCCATGCCTCTTGCCCCAGGAATGGGCACAGGCCATCAGGCGTGAGTTCCTGGTTCGATCCTTCGTCCAGCGGAAAGATGTTCTCCAGCAGAATCGCGCGCCCATTCGCGAGGGGCTGTTCCAGAGCGATATTTCGAGCCTGCTCGACGGCGACATTCCAGCGCTGGATCGCGTCAGCATTGCGACGCATCGACAAGGCTTCGATTTCAGGAAAATGCGCCCAGAGATGGTGGCCTTTGATCCGATCCACACCGAGTTCGATACCGAGTCGCACGATATCGGCTAACTCCTCGACGTTGGATTCCAGAAAGGTCAGCTGGAGCGTCACGCGGCAACGGTTGCCGCCATTCGCTGCATGCGTATCACGCACCGCAATGAACTCACGCAAGTTGTGCAGCGATTCCTCCCATTTCGAGCCCAACATGATCGATTCATGAGTGGTCTTGCAGGCGGCGTTCCAGGAGATCTTCACATCGGAGGTAACTGGCACAATGCGTGCGGCCCAATCGCCAGCCCCGTACTTCGGGAAGGTCCCGTTGGTCGTCAGATTCAGTTTGACGTCGTGCTTCGCACACAAAGCCAGGATGTCCTCGAAATGCTCATAGAGCAAAGGCTCACCCATGGTTGAAGGGATGATTTCACGCAGTCCTTTACCAGCCGTTTCCTCGACGACACGCTTCAGCATCTCGAAGGGCATGCGACGATGACGGCGCCCATCGAGCTTGCGCAGAGGTTGCAACGTGCTGTGCGGCGAATGCTCTTCGCACATCACGCACTTGAGGTTGCAGGTATCCGGGTTGGTATCAAAGGTAATGCGCCAGGGTGCTTGCGCATGCGAAACCTTTGTTCTGTCTCGCCGACGAAGGACTCGCTGATACAAGGCTTCGATATCCTGCACGTGGGTATCGATATCGGGAATGTCACCATCCTGGCTGAAAACATAGCCACGACTCCCGAGTTTGGCCGCCAGTTCAGGCGCATCGACAAAACGCTGCATCTGCTCCGCCAGTGCAGCGAATGAGCGATGCTCGAACAAGAGTCCATTGACCTCGTGATGGACATACTCGGCCATCCCGCCGGTATTGGCAGTGATTACCGGTACGCGAGCCTGCTGAGCCTCATGAATGACCAGCGGCGAGTTCTCCACCCATACCGATGGCACAACAATCGCATCCACGCGATCAAAAACATCGCGAACGATGTCCTGATTCCTGTATTCAGGCATCCACTCGATCTTGTTTGCGATCTCGGCTGGCAGGCTTGCAGCGATGTCTTTCAGTGCGGCCGTTTCCTGACCACGCGGGCGCCCCCAGATCCTGAGCTGGGCTTTGCCGGTGAGCCGCCCAAAGGCACGGATCAGGTCATGAATTCCCTTGGCCGGGATGTGGGTGCCAATGTACCCAAACGTGAATTCCGGTTCCTGAACCCTGATGCGGTTGGCGGAACGCCTTCTGTCGAAACCGTAGTCCAGATAGATAAGCTTGCGCTCGGGCAGGCAGAAGTCATGGCGATAGCGCTCCAAAAGGTAACGCGCCGGGGCAATGAACACATCCACCAGTTCGGCCATCTCGCGCATGTGTGCCATGCGGCGCTTCACCCAGTCTTGCCAGTAAGTCACATCCGCTTCGTATTCATCGGCGGCACCACTGAAGTAACGTGCGTAACAACGCTCGGCACACTTGCGATCTTCCTGCCCATCACATGCCGCCCAAAGATTGTCAGGATCTTCGGGGAGGGTTTGCATGAACTGGCCGCGCGGACACATGACCCAGTAGTCGTGAAGCGTGTAGACAATCGGTATCCCGCGATTGGCCGCCTCCTTGAGCAAGGATGTCGAGAGATGATTGAGGTGCCCGACATGCACAACATCTGGCTGCACCTCGGTCAGTACCTCGGCGAAACGCTGATCGACCCCTTCTGCCCGGTATCTGTCCTTGAGTCTCGGGTTATTCACCAGATGCAAGGTGATCCTTGCGTCATCAGGGTCCCCCTCTTTGCGAAGGCGGTAGTCCGGCGCGAAGGGATCCTCTTCGCGGGTAAAGACATGGACCTCATGTCGATCAGCCAGCCCCTGACACAACGTCTGGCTATAGACCTCGGAACCGGCGTTGTAGCGCATCGGATAACCGTGAATGACTTTCAAAATTTTCATGCCGATGCCTCCGCGACGCCGTGCAATGCGTGTTCCTGCCTGAAGTCTTCAATGAGACGCACCAGGCCTGCTTCCAAAGAAATTTTAGGCGCCCAGCCGAGAAGCTCACGTGCTCTCGCCGGGTCTCCATAGAAGCGCGCAACATCGTAAGACCTCGGCGTGGCCTCAGTGACGACTGAGTCGCTCTTCGCCTGCCGACAAGAAATCGCAGCAAGCTCGCCTAAAGAGGTTGGGTGCCCTGATACCAGATGCACTGGGGGCAATGACTGCTCGCCGGACTCCAGCAGTCCGATCAAGGCACGAAGACCTCGAACAACATCATCGACGTGCGTAAAGTCGAAGGTGTGATTGCTGCCTTCAACGCGCAGAGGCAAGCCTTCGACAGCTGCCCTGCAAAACGCTGGAATGACTCGATCTCCGTGATCCTTCGTGCAGCCATACACATTCGAAAGTCGCACGACAGCAGTCTGCAGACCAAGGCAACGTGCTTCGAGAACAAGACGCTCCCCTTCAGCCTTGGAACGCGCATAGACGTTGAGCGGATTCAATGTAGTCGTCTCAGCAACCGGAAGGGACGGAGCCTGCCCGTAAACCTCTCGGCTGCTCGAAAACAGAATCCACGGTCTGGTACTCTGGGCCAATGCCCCATGAACGAGGTTTTGAAGGCCAGTGACGTTCGTACGCCAACACAGTTCAGGGTCTCGTTGCCCCCAGACAACCCTTGAAACGGCCGCCAGGTGAACAACGCCGGCACAGCCCTGAATAGCCGCCTCAATGTTGGCCAGGCGGGTCACATCACCGTGACTCGCTCCTTGCCCAAGCAGATCCAGTTCCTTTACCGAAAAACCGTCATTTCTGAGCGACGCGCAAAGCCGCCGCCCCACCAGGCCGCGTGAGCCGGTGACCAGTACTGTCTTTGTCATGATCTTTTCCCAAGACGAGAGCCGGAACTCCCGCAAGGAGAGTTCCGGCAAGTGCAACGATCAGTCGCTTTCGCGCTTCTGCGTTTGCTTCAGATGGGAGGCTTCAATCTGGAGTCGCTGCTGCGTCAGTGCTGCCAACGTAGTTGCGTCTTGAGGAGAGTAACCCCGATCCCGGTAGTACTGGGGTGAGGTCTGATTGAGTTGCACAGACCGACGATCGATGTCGGCTTTTGACGGGGAATGATTCATAGGTTTGCTCCTTCAGGTTAAGCCAGAACGGACCGCCACCACTCCCCTCGGGTCTGGGAAGCGCTTGGAGCAAAGCTAAGCGTGGAGTCTGAACTGACTTTCGGGTCGTTTCCGCAGAGGTACGTACCCACCGACGAAGTCGTTGTCCAGGACCCGATCCAAGACACAAAGAGAGGTATCAATGCTTTTTAAATACTATGCAAGTTTTTGATTCGGCACAACAGCTGCCTTTTTGGCCCAACTTTTTGTCTACACCTCCCTGTCCGCCCAGTAACGCAAACCAGACTATTGGCGACAAAAGCTGAGCGCCTGCTTTGGCCGATTTACGGAAAAGGAATAGAGGTCATCCATCCACCCTGCCACACTCAGGCCAATGTACCGTGTTAGCGTTGTAGTCCTCATTCAAGAACGTGTGGTGTCTAAACTGCTGTCAGATCGGGCAGTTTTATTTTCGGGCCGGATTTTGCGGCAGGAAGTTGCTTCAAGCATTCCACAAGCTTGTTGCGCAGGATCTTTTTACCTGCCTTTCCATCTGCGATCAGTGTCGACTCTGCTCCAAAACACAAGGGGAGGTAGGAGGATAGGTCGTCCGGTGTATTAGAGAGATTGATGTTCCACCTTCTCTCAATGAACTTTAGGATCGCCACGCCGCGGATGCCGATAGTCAGCGCGTTCCAGTGCTCAAAGGTTTGAGCAACCTCTGTCGCTGAATAGCTTGCGTTGCTGAACTTACCTCGCTTGCCTACTTCAACGCCCTTTTCAATCAGCGTATAGGCTGCGTTCGATGCAGACGAATTGGCACTTCTGGACAGAAAGAGTAGGTTGCCGACGGAGTTCTGAAGCGCTTTACTTAGCCTGCGGTTACGGTTAGACCGGCCATCAATCTCGAAATGCTTGTCCCAGTATGCCTTCCCCTTACCGGCGGGATCCTGAGGATAGATATGCTCAACGGTCTCGTCGAAGGAGAAGTCATTCCAACCAAGCTTGACGGGATTGTTCCCATTCTCGTGGAAACTTTCCTCGTACTCGTACATGGCCAATCTTGCGAAATCCCACTTGTAATAGCCTTCATTTTCCCGAAATCGACGTTCTACGGCTCTAAGGACATCCTCTTCCGAAAAGATGCCAAGCCAAGGAAAACGGCTGTCAGTAAATGATCCGTCCTCGTACTCAGTGTTATCGACCCACGCTTTTACGAAACCTGCCACCAGATGAATGGCCTCAGAGGTTTTTAGCTTATTGATCCCATATCTCTCAGAGAAAAAACCGTCACGTCCATGCTCTAGGAGCGAATAGGCAGCCCCATCCATATCTGCCTTGCCAAGACTCCCGCGGTTACCGAGGAGTCGTAAGACGATAACGATGAAGCGCTCCACCTGCTCGAGAAGGACGACGACACCTGCCAAGTCGTTCTCGTAATTATTCGGGTTTACTACGGCTTCCCTCAAACCTGTCGAGGCTCGCATGTAGGCCGAAAGCAGCAATGGCTTAAAGTACGCAAAGCCAGCATGGGCGATTCGCTCAAGCCACTTCTGGTGAATCTTAGGCATCCGGCTTGGGGAATGGATGTGAGACCACCAAGCTGCGCCATGTTCAAGGCTTTTGACATAGTCGCGTATGAGATCTAGCGAAAGGTCGCCATTGCCTACGGCAAATGTGTTTTCAAAGAGAGTCTTCTCCAGCCATTCCGCTTCCCGCTTTCTCTTGAAATAGGCTGTTGCGTGCGCTAGCAAAAATTCATCGTCATGATTTTGGGTCTTAGGGCTTCTGCCCAAGGAGCCATAAATACCTTTCCAAGCCTCGTGTATCTCAAGTCTCAGTTTCGCGGCAACTGCCGCATCCCCCTTCAGGGCCGTGGTGAGGTAAATCAGACGATTTTTGAGCAACTCCATTTGCGACAGGCGCCGGCCACGATTATTGAGAGTCTCGAATGCCACGTGGATATCAAACCCATTCGAGACCTCTAGGATAAAGAGCCGGAAATTTTCGAGAAGAATCTTTAATAGATTCCCGGCTTGCGCCTCGGACAACCTGCTCGCGCACTCCCCAAAGTATTTTGCTGCATCTCGAATGTTGAGGGCGTAGCTTGACGGTTCAAGAGACAGACGGGTTGCGATAGCACTATTATTCAGCGCATAGAAGTCGAAAAAGTTCTGTAAATCCGTGTTCTTATTAAAGGTCAGATCATAGGATTCACAAGGCTTGCCCAATCGTTGACGAAGTGCGTTGGCAAGGATCATTACCGTAATCAGACGCTGTTGGCCGTCGATCACTTCAACGCAATTGGATTCTGTGCTGGCCTTACACGAACGCAGCAGCATCATTCCCGTGAAGTGTTGTTGGGCATTGGTTTGCGCAATGTTTTCCATGTCTTGCCAGAGTGCTTTCCACTGAGCCTCGCTCCAGGCGTAACCACGCTGATAATCAGGAATAACAAAGCTGTACTCGGAGAGTACGTCGCCAAGACCTCTTAGTTCCGCACCAGAAAATGCCATTACGCTTGCTCCTGTAGACTTAATTGATTCTATATGCATACAGACATTACCTGAAGCAAGTAGTGAATTACCCCGGATTCCGTAGACATGACCTGCTCCCCGGGATTAGTCCGGCCTTGATATAGAGTCTGTCTCATAGAGAGGCAGCATAAAGAAGCGTTTCACCTCCGGAGGCAGGAAGTAGTCGTCTGCCGACTCATAGAAGCACCGGACGCTGGCCGCTCAATCGGGTCTTTGAGATTCTGGTTGCGACGGGGTTCCAGAAGCATCGTGGACGGCATGTCGCACTCTTGCTGCCACGTGGGATGTTTTGGGGAAAGGCGATTGGGCCAAAGGAGATTCATGGCGGTGTCCAGTAAGGTTGAGACACCACCAAGGCTACCGAGCAACTATCGGCAAAAAAGTGCGACTTCTGCCTTCAGACCCGCCACCCGGTGGAATCCGAATCAAATGAGAGCGAAATCCTTAGTCGGCCGACACCAGTGACTTTATTTCCTTCTCCAGCGCCAATCGACGATGCTCAAGGTTCGCCATGGCTTTCGCCGGCGAAAACTTCGCCTGAAGCAAAACCGGTGAGTAGCCGAGCACCTCCATGCGACCGACAACAGAGCCCGGCACGTTCCTCCATCGAGAAAGCTCTGCTTCTAGCACGGCCTTTTCCTGTTCGGCCTTCTCCAGCTCTGCTTTGTACTGGGCTTCCTTCTGGCGCAATGCTTTGTTCTCTTCCTTGAGATCGCGGATTTCGGCTTCGCTATTTTCCAGCAGCTCCTTCAAGCGCTTCACCTTCTCGGTGATCAAATCGAGAACCGATTGCACCTTCCGTTCGTACTCAGTTCGGTTCTGGGCCGCCCGGTTCGACGTGAAAAAATAGCCGAGGGCAGCAGCTGCGGCGACAGCGAGTAGTGCTGCGGCAATGATCGGGATTGGCATGATTAGATCGCCTCGATTTCCTTGATGGTGGCTTGCAGCCGGGACTCAAGCAGACGGTGTTCTTCAGATGAGATACGATTGACCGAAGCACCGCTCCGCATAATCTGGATGAACCCGGTGTAGTTGATGTCCATCGGATTTCCAGAGAACGATGCCTTCGCCACCGAGACGACGAACGATACGGTCTGCGCATTACGCTGCATAAGATGAAATACCAGATCGTCCTTCAACGAGAGCGCCTTCAACGACATCGGACGCCGCTCTACCGCGAAGATCATGTAGTAGCGATAGAGGCGCGCCACAATGGCGATCAACACCGTGCCACTCATGGTACTGAGGAAGGACGACACGAGGCTCCTAAGGTTACCGCCTGCCTTGAACTCGGCAATCACCGCCTTGTACACCTCAACATCATGCACTTCTGCCAGGGAAGTTCGGCCAGGAATGGGTAGGCTTTGAGAAGAGAAGAAGTCCCCAATCAGATGGAGCAGTAGGACGACTGTCGCCTCGACCGGGTCGTTGATCGCCAAGTATTCAGAGCACCCATCGCGATACGACGTGGCCACCTTGAAGACATCCCCAAAATTGGACTCAAACTGGCCGTTCATGATCTGACCGACCGCCTCGAAGAAGCGGCTGAGATCATGCGCCGGCCCGATCAGGCGGTGAAACGTGCCGCCACGGTGATTGTCGATGGCTGCAACCCCGGACTGGCCGGTGATCTGCTTGATGTAGTCCTTCGAGATCGCATCGAATTTCTGGTGAATGTCCTCGTTGTACAACCCATTCTGGTAGGTCTTGGTGAGATCGAGCACTCCGCCCACCAAGCCAACGACCATTGAAACCACGTTGCTCCGCGTATCCAACGAAGCATACCCATCGAACTGCACCCCGTTGCGCTCAAGAATATCCTCGAAGCTGGTCACAGCGATTGCCGGCCGCTGGTCTTCCAGCACATCGTCCAGCATGAGGTCCAGTGCGGAAGCCTGAGCGACCAGACTACCCGATTCGTTCTTTGCCAAAGGGTTTCCCTCACTTTTCGACTATTTTGGCGTACAGGCGAACTGGAATTGGTCCTTCCTGTTCGCCCCCTGCATCTTCTCCGCCATATCCAGCGACTTCTGCTTCGCAGCTTCGCCCGATTTCTTCGAATCGAACTCCTGGAACGTAAGTCCACGCGACCCACCGAGGTAGTTGCTGGTCACGAACATGGCAATAAGGACGAATTTCAAGGGGCACTCCAAAAAACAGAACGGATTTCGAGCAACGTGATTGTCATCTATGCAGCAACCGATGCCAAGGTCAGTTGCGCCAGCCGAACCTCGCCAGGGAATGTACCTAGGGGCATAGCTATTTCGCTTTGGCACGGTTATGCCCCTGATTCATGATCGGTACGGATTGAATCACCTCTGGATCTCTAGACACAATTCCGTACGACGGCTTTGCCAGATAGCGAAGGTTCAGCTAAAAGCCTGTCGGAACTTTGGATATCGCCGTATCCAGTGGGAAACTGCCGACGGTGTGATACCAAGCATTTTCGCAATCTGCCTTTTTGAATGCCCTGATGTTGCAAGATCAATTGCACGATCCACCATTGCTGACGTTTTCTGCCCTCGCCCTCTAGCCCCTGGACAGACCTCCTCCTCGAACTTAAGCCAAAGTTCTGCTTGGAATACCGTGATTGCCCAAAGATCGTTGTTCCAGTTATAGGGATCGATTTTCTTACGCAGGCGCTCAACAAGGATTTCGTAGGACATCGTCCTAAATCCTCGAACCCCTGCAGCTGATACCACTCGGGGCGAAGATTCAAGGCTGGAAATTAGCTCGTCATGCTCATTCGAGTAGTCGCCATCGAGTGGTACCAGTGGAAACAGAACATCGGGAAGTACAAGCCGTTTCTGTGTGTCTAGTCCTGATTTAGAACCGAAAATGAAGCGTGCGACATTCGTGTCTTTCAATGCAAGATCCCGAGCCAGTCGCCCATGCCGATATCGCTGGAATGCCTCCGAGCGAGATAGGTCGAGGGCGGTACTTTGCGAATGGAAGTCGCAATGCGCTTCGCCCGGCCGAGCTCGACGAAAACATAACTGACAGCGGTCGCAGCGAAGTTGAAGGTCCCAAGCCGATCCAATAAGTGCAAGTCCCCAAGCGATGGTAATGATTGTAGGGCTACCAGGTAGTTTTCCCTCCCGGAAGAGCCAGTAACCAAATCGAACCACCGAAGGCAAATCGCTGGCCGCGTAGCATGGTCCTCCTAATACCTGTTTGCCATTTGTCCAATCCTTAAATGCGGCAAGCAAAGCGGTCCAGCTCTTGATTTTGGTCAGCCTACGCCAATGCTGGGGCATTTCGCATTCAGCATTCGAACTGACCCAACGCCATATAGCGCGAGAAATTAACGTCGATCGGTATCCGTAGCTTTCGATATCGATGTCAGCCAGTTCCAGCACCCGTCCAACTAGCGCCCGGTAAAGGTCAGCATAAACGTAGCTTTTACCTCTCAGCTCAGGATAGTCAGGCGCGTAGTAATCCACCTCAGCACCGCGGTCTAGTACCGCTTGATGCAAGGATGCCCACCCTGCGGCCACAAACCCATGCTGTCTCATTAGTTGACATTTGCTGTTTTCAACTCGGCAGAACGCAAGCCTAGTGTTTGTCCAGAATGATGGCAACTCAACGCAAATTCAGGTTAAGCACATGGACTCAATCGAAGAGAAGCTGTTTGCGCGCTATGGCGCTTTGATGGGAGGCAAAGATCTCTATGCAGCTCTCGGTTTTAAGAGCTATTCAGCCTTCTATCGTGCGAAGGAGCTTGGAGAACAGGGAGTCAGCGTATTTCAGCTGCCGGGGCGCCGGGGCTGGTTTGCCCTGACTGATGATGTCGCAGCTTGGCTTACGCAGCAGGCAAACCAAGCAGAACCTAGGCGCCTGTATGGCGGGAAAGGGGGCGTCATGGATTCATAACCGACGTTTCCCCTGGCGCAGAAAAGCACAGGGCCCGGAAACCTTTGGCGAGGTTGGCCGAGCCCTTCGGTGTGCACAAGCGAGGTGCCTGTGCTCCGAATTGTGTTGAATCAGGATCGTGGTGTCAAGCCTCTATCGAGCCGCATTTTGCGGTTCGAGGGAGAGTAGCGCTCCTAAACATTCCTGATCTGCGCCAAACGCTGATGGCATTCCCATCAGCGCGAGGGCAGGCAGCACTTCCGGGGTGTCGGCAGTCGCGCTTGCCCGTTCCAGAAAAAATTCGGAGCAGGCCAAATGGCACAACATGTTAGCCAGTCAAAGGCATATCGTAATTTGACGCTATCCCAGATCATGGGACTAACTGAGGAAGAGGCAAGGGAGATGTTCACAATCCACCGCTGGGGAAGCACGACCCTCGTACCGTGCCCCGAATGCGGAGCTCGGGACCAACATTATTGGCGACGGACCCGTCATCAATGGAGTTGCAAGCATTGCTCCCGGGTGTTCAGCGTAACAACAGGCACTCCTTTCGAAGGTCGGCGGCTTTCGTTCAAGAATTTGGTTGCACTTTCCTATTTGTATGCATCATCCCCCAAAGGGTTGTCGGCCAACTGGATTGCATCCCAGATCGGGGTTACGTTCCGGACAGCGTTTCAAAATCTAGGGAAGATCCGCGAAGCTATTTTCCAGACGCAGGATTTAAATCCACTCACCGGCGTGGTTCACGTCGACGGCGGCCATTTCTGTGGAAAACCCCGCCGGCCACGGCGCCGTACGAAGATGACGAGCACAATTGCAAACAACATTCTTCGTAATCGAAAGGCATCGATTCAACCGCCGAAGCGCGGCGTAACAATTGAACCGTGGAATCAAGAGAAACTAAAAAAACGGCGTATCGTGATCGCTATGCGGGAGGCAACACTAAGCGGCCGAACAATCATCGCCATCGTGGCAGCTGAAACCCAGAAGCATGTCATTCCCGTGATCCGTAAGTGCGTTGCATCCGGCACAACCATTCAGTCCGATGACGGAGGCGCCTATTCACCGCTCTCTACTTGGTACAACCACCAAGTGGTGCGCCACAGCGAAGAGTATTGCACTGACGACGGCGTAAACAACAATTACGCTGAAGGGTTTTTTTCGCGCATGCGCCGTGCTGAATATGGTGTCTATCACGGCATGCGCCCCCAATATTTAGCGTTCTACGCCGCTGAGTTCGCCTGGCGGGAGACTGTGCGTAAGCTAGGCTTACAGGAGAAATTCTCTGACCTCCTGAAGAAGGTCCTCAGTTGCGACATCTCGCGTGCTTGGCGTGGGTATGCACAGGGCCGGCGGCTGGGATTTGAGTATTTGGGGTAGAAGCTAAATTTTGTTAGCCGGGCAGCATAGGTTATTGAGTATCCAGACCGCCCTTGCCCCCCGGTGCCCGGAATGCAAACGCATGACCAACCCTTCCTTACATAGGTTTTTCAGACGATACCGAACAGAAGTTCGCAGTTCAGCAGGCGAAGTGAGAGGTGCGTCGAGTGTCGTGTATCTGGCGACTAGGAATGCCGTAATCGCGTCAATATTCGTCGGTGTTCCTTCACCGAGCTTTAGGCAGAGGAGAATGCCGCGCGTCAGTTCGCCGTGAGGTAGCTTTAGTCGAAGATCATGACTTTTTATCGTCGGGATCAACGAGATATCTACAGACACCTCGTGAAGGCTCAGTGTCTGGTCGATCGACGCCAGTAGTTCTTTCAGAGGCAAGATTTCATCTGCGAGCCGTTGGCATTTCGATAGCAGAGATTCAATCTTTTCTATTTCACCGGCTACTCGGGCGCGCCGGTCAATCAGCCATTTCAGGGAGGATGGTAGTCTAGGCATCGGCCTATTAGACCGATACCTAGATTAAATACCTAGTGCACGAACGACATAATGGCGCTGCAGTGTCTTACTTCACTTCAAAGCGGGCCTGCAGGGGCTTGCGGCCGGGCAGTTCCACCGCGGCCACCACCTTGGCGCCGGGCTTGAGGCTGGCGGCGGCTTCCAGGCGGTTTTCTGCCGCCGGGGCCAGTTGCAGTTCGCGCTTGGCGCCGCCTTCCAGCACCGTCAGGCGGGCCTTGCCGCCCTGCACCGGCACCGGGGCGCCGTGCTGGGTGACGTAGAGGGCCACCTTGCCGGCCTGGTTCACCAGTTCCAGCTGGGCTTCGCCCGCTTCGGCGAAGATGCCGCCGTACTGGGGCTGGCCGTGTTCGGCATGGGCCATCACAGCGGCAGGGGCGGCCAGGGCGGCGGCCAGCAGCAGGGAGGAGGCGAGGGTGTGCAGTTTTTTCATGGCAGTGCTCCTTGGCAAATGGGACATGATTGGCATTGGATAAAGGCTGGGAAATGGTTGGAACATGGGCCGGCTCACAGGGCTTCGCCGCCGGCTTCCGCCAGCAGCCGTTCCGCCGCCGGCCGGGCATGGCGCCAGAACAGCAGGGGGGTGAGGAAGGTGTCGAGCAGGGTGGAGCTGATGAGGCCGGAGAAGATCACCACCGCCACCGGGTGTAGAATTTCCGTGCCCGGCTCGCCGGCCTCGAAGAGCAGGGGCGCCAGGGCGAAGGCCGCCACCAGGGCGGTCATCAGCACCGGCGTCAGGCGTTCCAGGGAGCCGCGGATGATCATCTCCTTGGTGAAGCCCTCGCCCTCGAAGCGCATCAGGTTGAGAAAGTGGCTGACCTTGAGGATGCCGTTGCGGGTGGCGATGCCGGCCAGGGTGATGAAGCCGATGAGGGCGGCGATGGAGAGGGGCTGGCCCGAGAGCCACAGGCCGATGACGCTGCCCACCAGTGCCAGGGGCACGTTGGCCATGATCAGCCCGGCCAGCAGGCCGGAGCGGTAGCGGCTGTAGAGGACCAGGAAGATCATCAGGGCCGAGACCAGGGAGAGCAGGCCGATGCGCCGGGCCGCCTCCTCCTGGGCCTGGAACTGGCCGCCCAGGGTGACGAAGTAGCCCTGGGGCAGGGGATGGGCCGCCACCACGGCGCGGATGTCCGCCACCACGTCGGAGAGGGCCCGGCCCTGGGCGTTGGCGGAAATCACCAGGCGGCGCCGGCCGTCGTCCCGGGAAATCTGGTTGGGCCCGTCCGACTCCTCGATCTGGGCCACCTTGGCCAGGGGTACCCGGCCCGCCGGGGTCTCGATCAGCAGCTGCTCCAGCCCGGTGGTGCCCCGGGCGCTTTCGGGCAGGCGCAGCACCAGGGCGAAGCGGCGGTTGCCTTCCACCACCTGGGTGATGCGCTCCCCGTCCACCAGGGACTGCAGGCTGGCCAGCAGCTGGGCCGTGGACAGCCCGTACTGGGCCGCCGCCCCCGCGTCGATGCGCACCTGGATCTGGGGCGAGAGCACCTGCTTTTCGATCTCCAGGTCGGCCAGGCCGGGGATGGCCTTGAGCCGTTCCTGCAGGGGGCCGGCCTGGGCCCGCAGCACATCCAGATCGTCGCCGAAGATCTTGATGGCGATCTGGGCCCGCACCCCGGAGAGCATGTGGTCGATGCGGTGGGAGATGGGCTGGCCCAGGTTGAGGGAGGCCGGCAGCACCGAGAGGCGCTGGCGCAGGTCGGCGAAGACTTCCTCCTTGCTGCGTTTGGAGGGCGTCAGGCGGATGTCCAGCTCGGTCACATGGACCCCTTCGGCATGCTCGTCCAGCTCGGCCCGGCCGGAGCGGCGGCCCACGTGTTCCACCTCGGGCACCTGGCGCACCAGCTTTTCCGCCTGGCTGGCCATGCGCACCGACTCGGCCAGGGTGGCGCCCGGGTTGAGGCGCAGGGAGAGGATCAGGGCGCCCTCGTTGAAAGGCGGCAGGAAGGTGGTGGGAAAGAAGGGAATGGCCGCCAGGGCCAGCAGCACCGCCGCCGCCGTGCCTGCCAGCACCGGCCGGGGCCGGGCCAGGACCCGCTGCAGCAGGGTCCGGTAGCGTTCCTTGAGCCAGCGCACCAGGCGGGTGTCGCCGTCGTGCAGGTGCTTCATCTTCGGCAGCAGGTACCAGGCCAGCACCGGGGTCAGGGTCACCGCCACCGCCAGGGAGGCGAGGATGGAGACGATGTAGGCGGTGCCCAGGGGGGCGAAGAGGCGGCCCTCGATGCCCGGCAGGGCGAACAGGGGCACGAACACCAGGGCGATGATGACCGTGGCGATGACCACCGCCGAGCGCACCTCGACGCTGGCGTCCCGCACCAGGGTCAGCAGGCGGGCCGGGCTCAGGGCTTCGTGGCGGGCCCGGGCCAGCTTGAGGCGGCGCAGGATGTTCTCCACGTCCACCACCGCGTCGTCCACCAGTTCGCCGATGGCGATGGCGATGCCGCCCAGGGTCATGGTGTTGATGGAGAGGCCGAAGTACTTGAAGACCAGGGCCGTGGTCAGCACCGAGACGGGGATGGCGGTGAGGGAGATGAAGGTGGTGCGGAAGTTGCCGAGGAAGAGGAACAGCACCGCGGCGACGAAGACCGAGGCGGCCAGCAGCTTCACCTCCAGGTTGTTGATGGAGGCCTCGATGAAGTTGGCCTGGCGGAAGGTCACCCGGGGCGCCGCCAGGCCCGGCGGCAGGGCCTTCTCCATGTCGGCCAGGGCCGCTTCCACGGTGCGCGTCAGGGCCACGGTGTCCGCCGCCGGCTGCTTCTGTACCGACAGGATCACCGCCGGACCGCCGTCGTAGCCCGCGTCGCCGCGCTTGATGGCCGGGGCGAAGGTGACGTTGGCGATCTGCCGCAGCAGGATGGGCTGGCCGTTTCTGGCAGTGACGGCCAGGTTCTGCAGGTCCTCCAGGCGGGAGGTGCGGCCCAGGTGGCGGATCAGGTATTCCCGGCCGTTGAGTTCCAGGAAGCCGCCGGAGGTGTTGGCGGCGTAGCCCTGCAGGGCCGCCTTCAGCTGCTCCAGGGAAATGTCCAGACTGCCCATGAGACGGGTGTCCGGCTGCACCTGGAACTGGCGCACCTCGCCGCCGATGGGAATCACCTGGGCCACCCCGGGGATGGACAGCAGCCGGGGCCGCAGCACCCAGTCGGCGTATTCCCGCACCGCCATGGGCGTGGTCTTGGCCGGGTCGATGGGGATGGCGATGAGCAGGATCTCGCCCATGATGGAGGAGACCGGTGCCATGCGCGGCGTCACCGCCGGCGGCAGGGCTCCCTCCAGGGTGGTGAGGCGCTCGGCCACCATCTGCCGGGCCCGGTAGATGTCCGTCTCCCAGTCGAAGCTGAGGTAGAGGATGGACAGGCCGGCGGAAGAGACGGAGCGGATGCCCGCCACCCCGGGCAGGCCGTTCATGGCCGTTTCCAGGGGGAAGGTGACCAGCTGTTCCACCTCCTCCGGGGCCATGCCGCCGGCCTCGCTCATGAGGGTGACGGTGGGGCGGTTGAGGTCGGGAAAGACGTCCACCGGCGTGCGCGACAATTGCAGGCCGCCGAAGACCATCAGGGCGAAGGCCGCGGCCAGCACCAGGAGGCGGTTGGCCAGGCTGTTTTCCAGGAGCCACTTGAACATGCCGGTTCTCCTAGCGCACCTGGTTGAGCAGGGGGGCGCCCTGCACCACCACCCGGTCGCCCGGGGCCAGGCCCTGGGTCACCGCCACCCGGGCCCCGTCCAGGGGCTGGTAGCGGATGGCCCGGGGCTCGAACAGCTCGGGGCTGCGCTTGACCCAGAGGATGGTCTCGTTGCTGGGATTCTTCACCAGGGCCGTGGCCGGCACGGCGGCCGCCTCCAGGGTGCCCTTGAGGCGCACCTGGACCTTCACCGGCTGGCCCAGGGCCAGCCACTGGCCGACGCCGGCGCTGTGGTTGTCGAAGATCACCGGCAGGGCCTGCTCCTTGAGGCGCCGCCCGGCGCCTAGGAACTCCAGGGGAATGACCCGTGGCGCGGCCGGCCCGGCCCCGGCGCCGCCTTCGCTGACGGCGACACTGGCCGCCTCGATGGCTTCGGCGGCCAGGGGCGTGTAGGCCATGGCCTCGATGTGCAGGCTGTCCGGGTCCACCACCTCGAAGATGATGTCCCGGGCCTCCACGATCTGGCCCGCCATGCCGTTGGCGGCGGCGATGACGCCGGTCACCGGCGCCACCAGGGTGTCCCGGTTGGAGAGGCCGCCGCCCACCGCCGCGATACGGCCCTTGAGGCTCTTCACCTCGCTCTCGGCCGCCTCGATGTCCTTGCGCGGCACCGTGTCGGCCAGTTCCTGCAGCCGGGCCAGGCGCTTTTCCGCCAGGCTGCGGGCGGCCTGCAGCTCGGCCAGCAGGGCGCTCTGGTTGGAACGCTCGATCTGGCCGGCGCTGGGCACCACGTAGGCCAGCACCTGGCCTTTCTGCACCTTCTGGCCAACGCTGGGCAGGCCCGCCGGACCCGGCTCCAGGCGCCCGGCCAGCATGGACTGGACGCGGCCGCCCTTGTGGGGGTCCATGATCACCGTGGCGTTCAGCTCCAGGGTGCGGGGCAGGGGGCCGGGCGTGACCGGCAGGGTGCGGATCTCGATCTGGCGCTGGCTGGCCTTGGGCAGGAAGACGCTGCCGTCGGCCTGGCGCCGGGGTGCATCGCCGGAGACCGGGGCGGCGGCTTCGTCGCCGTGGCCTTCGTGGGCCTGCAGGGGCATGGCCGGCAGGGCCAGGGCGGCGCCCAGGCAGGCGGCGAGGGATGCCCGCAGCAGCAGGCGGGACGGGATTCTACGGGCGCTCATGCGGCACCTCCATGTCGTTGCTGGCGGCGGCGCCATGCCAGGCCAAGGCCCAGCAGCAGGGCGGCTGCCAGGGCAAGGCCGGCCAGCAGGGCCGTGGATATTGGGCCGGAGGCCAGGGCGTGATCCTCATGCACGTCCAGGTCCCCCAGCAGCAGGTCGCTTTCTTCCGCCTGTCCCTCGGCGGCGGGCAGGCTCAGGGTGAAGGTCAGGCTGTGCTCGCCGGCCTGTTGCAGGGCGGGCAGCAGGGCGGCGTCGCTAAGCAGGTAGTCGCCGTGCTCGGGGCGGAAGGCGGCGACGGCGCTTTGGCCACCGCTTTCCACTTCCAGTCGGGCGTTGAGCACCGGGGCGTTGTCGGCGCTGCGGTCCAGCCACAGCACCAGCCCTTCGGGACGCAGCCGGCCCACCAGTTCGAACTGGTCGGAGACGGCCTCCACCCGGGGGCTGGGGGCGGGACTGCCGGCAGGGGCGGCGGGGCCATCGGCCCGGGCCGGGGCGGCCAGGGCGAGGCAGAGGAGCAGGGGGGATATCAGTCGCAACATGGCTTTACTCCGGCAGCAGGCCCAGGGCCTGGCGCAGTTGGGAAAGGGCGGCGGCCGCCTGGATGCGGGAGCGCACCGCCTGGCGTTCGGCCTCGAAGGCTTCCAGCTCGATGCGCAGGCGGGTGGGCAGGTCGGCTTCGCCGAGGCGGAAGGCCTTGTCGTAGAAGCCCCGGTTTTCCGCCGCCAGTCGGGCCCGGGTTTCTGCCGCCGCCAGCTGCAGGCGGGCCGCGTCGAGCTGGGCCCGGGCGGTCTCGCCTTCCTGGGCCAGGCGCTGCCGTTCCAGGCGCAGCTGGGTTTCGGCCTCGATCAGGTCGGCGTTGGCTTCGGCGATGCGGGCCTGGTTGCGCGGGGTCGAAGAGAAGGGCAGGCGCAGGGCCAGGGCCCAGGTCTGGTCCGTCATCTCGCCGGCGGCGCTGCGGTCGCGGCGGGTGGAAATGGCAATTTCCGGATTGGCCCGGGTCTGGCGGGAGGCCAGTTCCAGGGCCCGCCGGGAAACGGCGCTGCGCTGGGCCAGATCCTGCAGCAAGGGGTGGCCGCTGGCGGCGCCTTCGGCGTCGGCGCCATCCTCATCCGCGAGGGCCGCGGGCTGGGCGTTGGCGGCCGGTTCCGGTTCGGTCTGGGGTGGGCCGTCGGCCGGCTTGGGGGGCTGGCCGGTGAGGCTTTGCAGGCGGCGGGCTGCGGCCAGGGCGGCCACCCGGCTTTCGGCCAGGGCCGCCTGGGCTGCCGCCTGGGCGCCCTGGGCCTGGTTGAGGTCGGCCCGGGAAAGGTCGCCGGCCTTCATCCGCCGTTCCACATCGGAAGCGAGACGGGCGGCATTGTCGGCCCGGGCCTGGGCCACCTGCTGGTCCTGGCCGGCCTGCTGCCAGGCCCACCAGGCGCTGCGCAGTTCGGCGGCCAGTTGCAGGCGGGCGGCCAGGGTGCGGGCGTCCAGGGCTTCCTTGCGGGCATCGGCCAGGGCCCGGGTGCCGTCCTTCTCGCCGGGCAGCCAGAGGGGCAGGGCGATGCCCGTTTCCACTTCCCGGGCGCCCCGGTCCCGGTTGTAGCGGTCGGTGCGGGTGGACAGGTCCAGGCTCGGCGGCTGGGCCAAAAGGGAGTCAGCGGCTTCCTGCTGGGCCCGGGCGGCGTCCTGCCGTTGGGGCAGGGCGGCAGCCAGGGGCTGGCGCTCCCAGGCGGCGGCAAAGGCCCGGGCCAGGGGCGAGGTGGGCAGGGGTGCCGTGGCCGGGGCGACGGCAGGCTCCGCGGCCCGGGCAGGGGACAGGAATCCCAGGCCGAGGCCCAGGCTCAGGGCGAGCAGGCACGGCAGCAGGCGGGCGCGATGGTGAACGCGAAGGCGGACGGGGTGCCCCGGATGGGGGGCGGTTGCGGTCTTCCGCATGGTTTTCTCCGGTGAGACAGGGAAAAACCGGCGGTACTCCGCGGTGAGGTCACGGGCGCAGGCGGCGCGGCGCCTTTCAGGGCGTCGGCAGCACGGGCTGGCTCAACGGGAATTGCCGCCGGACTTCAGGCGGAGAAGGAGCGGGGGGGACGTTCCAGGCCCAGGGGAATGGGCGAGAGATAGCGGGCGGCGATGGCCGGGGGGCGCACGTCCTGGCCGGCGCTGGGCGGCAGGGTGGCACCGGCGGTGAGGCCGATGAGATGGCCGAAAACGTGGCCGGCACAGCAGTGGTGATGGGTCAGCTGATCCTGGCCATCGTCACCGGCGGCATGGTGTTCGGGGGCGCAATCCCGATCGTGGCTGTCGTGTTGCAAGCTGCTGTGGGCGCCCTGGTCGCCGTGGTGGTGCTCGGCCACGGCGGCATGGTCGTGGGGCGCGGCCGCACTCACCATTTCCCAGCCGAAGGTCGGCGTCAGGAAACCGGCCAGCATCACGGCCAGGAGGCCGCGGGCGATGGCAGTGGTGAGGAGGGCGGTGAGTCGCATGGGAGGCATTCTAGGCGCCGGAAGCGGTTTTGACCATGGAGATGGATCAAAAACGGGATCAAAAACGGCGGATGTTCCCCAGGAGCATCCGCCCGGCATCGCTCCGGATCAGCGGTAGTTGGCCCGGTCGAAGAGGATCTGGGCCTTGGCCCGGTACATGGCCAGGGAACCTACGGGCAGGGCGTCGGCCTTGAACTTGCCGAGGCTTTCCAGAGCCGGGTTGCCGACCTTGACGCTGGCCACCACCGGCCATTCGTTGTTGCCGTCGGCGAAGTAGCGCTGGGCTTCGTCGGAGGCCAGGTACTCGAGGAACTTCACGGCGGCGGCCTTGTGCGGTGCGTTCTTCAGCATGCCGGCGCCGGAGACGTTGATGTGGGTGCCGCTGCTCTTCTGGTTGGGCCAGACGACGCCGACCTTTTCCATGACCTTCTTGTCCTCGGCCTTGTCGGAGCGCAGCAGGCGGGCCACGTAGTAGGTGTTGGAGACGGTGACGCCGCATTCGCCGGCGGCCACGGCCTTGATCTGGTCGGTGTCGCCGCCCTTGGGGGCGCGGGCGAAGTTGGCCACCACGCCCTTGGCCCAGGCTTCGGCCTTGGCCTCGCCCTGGTTGGCGATGATGGAGGCCATCAGGGACAGGTTGTAGGGGTGGGAGCCGGAGCGGGTGCACACCTGGCCCTTGAGCTTGGGGTTGGCCAGGTCGTCGTAGTTCTGCACGTCCTCGGCCTTCACGGCGCTCTTGTTATAGACGATGACCCGGGCCCGGGTGGAGAAGGAGAACCAGTCGTCGGTGCGCAGATTGGCCGGGATGCGGGATTCCAGGACCTTGGACTTGACCGGGGCAAACAGGCCCAGTTCGTGGGCCAGGGCCAGGCGGGAGGCGTCCACCGTCAGCAGCACGTCGGCGGGGCTGTTGGCGCCTTCGTTTTTGATGCGCTCCAGCAGTTCCTCTTCCTTGCCTTCGATGCGGTTGATCTTGATGCCGGTCTGCTTGCTGAAATTCTCGTAGAGCTTTTCGTCGGTCTGGTAATGGCGGGCGGAATAGAGGTTCAGCACGTTTTCCTCGGCGGCCTGCAGATTGAGGGACAGGGCTGCGGCCAGGGCGCCGGCGAGAAGGGGGAGACGCAGGGTCATGGAGAACTCCAGCACGGGTTGGTCAGGTAAGTGTCAGATTCTAGTCAGGCTTGAGTCTTGTGTAAATGAGAATGTTTCTTGTGCCGTGACCGATGGCCGCGACAGCGGTTGCCGGGGCGTGGGCAACAAAAAAGCCGGCATCGGCCGGCTTTGTCGGGGAGGTGGTGGTGCTGCGTTACTGCTGTTCGGTGACGCGGCGGGCGCCGTTGTAGCGGGCCACCCAGTAGCTCTGGCGCATGTCCTCGACCCGCACTTCGCCGCCGGGGCGGGGGGAATGGACGAACTGGTTGTTGCCGAGGTAGATGCCGACGTGGGAGAAGGCGCGGCGCATGGTGTTGAAGAACACCAGATCGCCCGGCTTGAGGTCGTTGCTGGCGACCTGCTCGCCCACCTGGCTCATTTCCTTGGCGGTGCGGGGCAGGTTGAGGCCCAGGGAGTCCTGGAAGACGTAACGCACGAAGCCGCTGCAGTCCAGGCCGGAATCCGGCGTGTTGCCGCCGCGAACGTAACGCACGCCAACGAACTCCAGGCCCTTGATGATCAGGTCCTGGACGCCGCTGGTGTAGCGTTTGAAAAAGGTGGGTTCCTCCCCGCGGGGCTCCATCCTGAATTCATCCGCCGTGGCGGTGCCGGTGTTGGCCAGAACCCCGATGAACAGGGCCAGGAGGGAAGCTGCGAGCTGTTTTTTATTCAGCATGGGGCCGGACTTTATTGGAAAATCAGCCAGTTGTAAACCTAAGGTCATATACGTACAAAGCTTCTGTCACATTCGGTGGCCGGGGGTAAAGCCGCTTTTACACCGGCCCCGCCGCCGGGGCGCGGCGCCGTGGTTATAATCCCGGGACCCCGGTGGGCTGCGCAGGCCTTGCCTGGCGGTGCCGCGCCTGCGGCCGCGCCGTCCCCTGCTTGCCCCGGACCCCATGAGCCAACAGGAAAGATCATGACCGAAGCACCCCATCCCAGAATCTTGATCGTGGACGATTCCCGCATGGTGCGGGCTTCCATCATCAAGCACCTGAAAGGGCACTACGAGATCCGGGAAGAGGGCGACGGGGAGGCCGCCTGGCAGACCCTGGTGCTGGACCACGACATCCAGGCCGTCATTTCCGACCTGTCCATGCCGGTGATGGACGGCTTCGACCTGCTGGCCCGCATCCGGGATTCCAAGGTCAGCCGCCTGCGCCAGCTGCCGGTGATCATGATCTCCGGCGAGGAGGACGAGGAGTCCCGGGACAAGGCCCTGGCCCTGGGGGCCAACGATTTCATCACCAAGGGCATCGGCACCGCCGAGCTGCTGGCCCGGGTCGATTCCCTGGTGCGCCTGGGCCAGGCGGAGCAGGCGCTGCACAGCCACCAGGACCAGCAACTGCGCCATCCCCACAGCGGCCTGTTCACCCGGGCCTATCTGGAAGCCCAGGCCGAACAGGCCCTCTCCCTGGCCGGGCGGCAGCAGGCCCCCGCCAGCGTGCTGGTGCTGGGCTTCGATTCCCTGGAACGCTATACCGCCCAATACGGCGGCGCCCTGGTGGACAAGCTGCAGGAACGCTTCGCCAAGCTCCTGGCCGGCAACATCCGCAAGGAAGACAGCCTGGGCCACTATTCCGATACCACCTTCGCCATCGTCTCCCCCGGCACCCCGGGGGCGGCCAGCGAGGCCTTCGCCAACCGCCTGCGCCATGCGGTGGAAACTTCCAACATCGCCGTGCACGGCCAGCGTCTGCCCCTCACCATCAGCATCGGCATCGCCAGCTTCCCCCTGGACGGGGCGCCCAGCGCCACCAGCCTGCTGGCCATGGCCGAGGCGCGGCGGGCGGCGGCGGCCGCTGCCGGCGGCAACCGGGCCGTGGCGCCGGCGCCTGCCGTTGAACCGGCGGCGGTGCGCGGCGGTGCGGCGGTCAGCGTCGACCAGGCCCTGGCCATGCTGGCCGCCGGGCAGGACGAGGAATTGCGGCCCCAGGCGGCGGCTTTGGCCAAGGCCTTGATGCCCCTCCTTAGCTTTCTTAATTATGAATTACAATACGGGCCTTCCGCAGACGTACCGGAGTCCAAATTCCAGGCGTCGGGGGAACCCCAGGGCAACCGCAATCCGGGTGGGGATGCGCCCTAGGTGAAAATAGAACAGGACGAGATCAGCCTCGAATCCACCCCATAAAAAATAATCAGCAAACCAAAGTAGTGCAGGACGCAAACGCTAGAGGGAGTTTTATGACCAGCTACAAAGAGTTTCATCGTCGTTCCATCGAACAACCGGATGCCTTCTGGAGCGAGCAGGCCCAACTGATCGACTGGCACAAGCCTTTCGACCAGGTCTGCGATTACTCCCGTCCTCCGTTTGCCAAGTGGTTCGTCGGCGGCCAGACCAACCTGTGCTACAACGCCGTTGATCGCCACGCCAAGACCCGCCCCAACGACAACGCCCTGATTTTCATCTCCACCGAAACCGACGTGGAGAAGGTCTACTCCTTCGCCGAGTTGCAGCGCGAAGTCGAGCGCATGGCCGCCATCTACCAGAGCCTGGGCGTCAAGAAGGGCGACCGCGTCCTGATCTACATGCCCATGATTGCCGAAGCCTGCTTCGCCATCCTGGCCTGTGCCCGTATCGGCGCCATCCACTCCGTGGTCTTCGGCGGCTTCGCCTCCGGCTCCCTGGCTACCCGCATCGACGATGCCAAGCCGGTGCTGATCGTCTCCTCCGACGCCGGCATGCGCGGCGGCAAGGCCGTGCCCTACAAGCACCTGCTGGACGACGCCATCAACCAGGCCGAGCACAAGCCCGGCAAGGTGCTGATGGTGGACCGGGGCCTGGACAAGGCCTTCAACAAGGTCGAAGGCCGGGACGTGGATTACGCCGCCCTGCGCGCCCAGTTCATGGACGCCCAGGTGCCCGTGACCTGGGTGGAGTCTTCCGACCCCTCCTACATCCTGTACACCTCCGGCACCACCGGCAAGCCCAAGGGCGTGCAGCGTGACACCGGCGGCTACGCCGTGGCCCTGGCTTCCTCCATCAAGCACATCTACTGCGGCAAGCCCGGTGAGACCTTCTTCTCCACCTCCGACATCGGCTGGGTGGTGGGTCATTCCTACATCATCTACGGCCCCCTGATCGGCGGCATGGCCACCATCATGTACGAAGGCACCCCGATCCGTCCGGATGCCGGCATCTGGTGGCAGATCGTCGAGAAGTACAAGGTCAATGTGATGTTCTCCGCCCCCACCGCTGCCCGGGTGCTGAAGAAGCACGACCCCGCCTTCCTGCACAAGTACGACCTCTCCAGCCTGAAGCACCTGTTCCTGGCCGGCGAGCCCCTGGACCAGCCGACCCATGAATGGATCATGGGCGAGCTGAAGCTGCCGGTGATCGACAACTACTGGCAGACCGAAACCGGCTGGCCCATGCTGTCCACCGTGCGCGGCGTCGAAGACACCAAGATCAAGTACGGCACCCCGTCCTTCCCGGTCTATGGCTACGACGTGCGCATCTTCCGCGAAGACGGTTCCGAGTGTGACGCCAACGAGAAGGGCATCCTGGGCGTGGTGCCGCCCCTGCCACCCGGCTGCCTGACCACCGTGTGGGGCGACGACGAGCGTTTCGTGAACACCTACTTCAGCCTGTTCAAGGAACCGCTGGTTTATTCCTCCTACGACTGGGCCATCAAGGATGACGAGGGTTACCACTTCATCCTGGGCCGTACCGACGACGTCATCAACGTCGCCGGCCACCGCCTCGGCACCCGGGAAATCGAGGAAGCCGTGCAGGGTCACCCCGCCGTGGCCGAAGTGGCCGTGGTCGGTGTGAACGACGCCCTCAAGGGCCAGCTGCCGGTGGCCTTCGCCGTGGTCAAGGACGCCTCCAAGATCGCCACCCCCGAACTGGTGGCGGCCCTGGAGAAGGAAGTGATGAAGCGGGTGGACGAGACCCTGGGCGCCATCGCCCGTCCCGGCCGCGTGTACTTCATCTCCGGCCTGCCCAAGACCCGTTCCGGCAAGCTGCTGCGCCGTTCCATCCAGGCCCTGGCCGAAGGCCGGGATCCGGGCGACCTCACCACCATCGAGGACCCCACCGCCCTGGAGCAGATCAAGGCCGCCCTCAGCGCCTGATCCCGCCGGCCTCCGGCAAAAAGCCCGCTGCATCGCTGCAGCGGGCTTTTTTTTGGACATTCGCCGCCGGCATCAGGCCGGCATCAGGCCGACGTCAGGCAGGAAGGGCCCAGATGGCCACGTTCCGCAGCGGCCTGCCGGCCGGTTGCGGCAGGGGCTCCCCCTCGGGACGGCAAACGGCTACACTGTCTGCCAAACGTCATAGGCGGCAGGCCGGCGCGGTGCCGGCGGCCCCTTCCTGGGGAGGAAAACAAGCGATGTCCACGTCCTGGCTCGCCACCAATCTGGTGGCTACCTTTCTGTTGCCGCCGGGCAACGGTCTGGGGCTCCTGCTGCTGGCCTTCCTCTTCCGACAGCGACGCCCCCAGCTGGCCATGAGCCTGGGACTGACGGGGGGATTGCTGCTGCTGGTGCTGTCCCTGCCGGTGGTGGGCCGTGCCCTGGTGCAGCGCCTGGAGGCGCCGCCGGTGGTGCCGGAGCAGGTGCTGGAAAAGGCCAAGGGTGCCGGCGCCATTGTCGTCCTCGGCGGCGGCCGCTACCGGGAAGCGCCGGAATACGGCGGCGACACGGTGGGCAACGAGACCCTGGTCCGCCTGCGCTACGCCGGGCAGCTGCAGCGCCAGACCGGCCTGCCGCTGCTGGTCACCGGCGGCACACCGGACGGCGGCGAGGTGAGCGAGGCCGAGGCCATGGCCCGAGTGCTGCGGGACGAATTCAAGGTGCCGGTGCGCTGGGTCGAAGGCGAGTCGGACAACACCCGGGAGAATGCCCTGAAGACGGCGGCCCTGCTCAAGGAGGCCGGCGTGTCCCGGGTCCTGCTGGTCAGCCACGCCTGGCACCTGCCCCGGGCGGCCCTGGCCTTCAGCCGGGCGGGCCTGGAAGTGGTGCCCATGCCGACCCTGTTCCAGCGCGGCGTGCCCACGGCCCTGGACTACCTGCCCCAGGCCGACGGCCTGCGCGCCTCGCGCACCGCCCTGCACGAATGGCTGGGGCGTTTCTGGTACTGGCTGCGGGGCTGAGCCGGCCGCTTGTCAGGCGGCCTGGGGCAGCCGGGCCGCAGCCGGCGCGCCCAGCACCTGGGCGAGAAAATCCAGCGCCTCGCCGCTGACCCGGCGCCGTTCGTTGTCCAGGGTGATGATGTGGTAGCTGTCGTCCAGCACCACCTTGCGCCGGCGCTCGGCGCTGATGCGGCGGTATACCTGCTCCGGGCTGCGCAGGCTGGCCACGTCGTCTTCCCGGGAGTGGATCACCAGGGTGGGGCTGACCACCTGGGGTAATTCCTTCTTGATGCTGCCGATCAGGCGCTGGGCCTGGTAGATGCCGTTGAGAGGCAACTCCGAGGCGCCGGCGGCGGAGACTTCCCGTTCCCGCATGTCCCGTTCCACCCGGGCCCGTACCCGGGGATTCTTCAGGCCGAAGGGGGCCCGTTCCCGATAGGTGTAGATGTGGCGCAGGGGCGTGTAGTAGCCCAGGGGCAGGAGGAAGCTGTACCAGGGAATGCCCCAGCCGTCGTAGTAAAGGGTGGTGGCCAGGGCCAGCACCGCCGCCACCTGCAGGCCCCGCTGGGCCGCCAGGTGCAGGGCCAGGTCGGCGCCGATGCACAGGCCGCCGACGACGACGCGACGATGCTGCCGCCGCAGTTCGTCGAAGACCGTTTCCACCTGGGCGTACCAGTCCTCCCAGGGGCTGCGGGCGAAGCGGCGGTCCAGCACGTCCTCGGCGCACACCGTATAGCCCTGCAAATGGGGAATGGCGACGCGGTAGCCGGCTTTTTCCAGCTCCTTGCCGAGGGGGGACATTTCGTTGGGGTTGCTGTAGAGGCCGTGCAGCAGCAGGACGGCGGTGTCGTCGCCGGGGGGAAGCGGGTGGGGCAAGTCACTCTCCTAGCCGTTGATCGGCTTATGGCGCGCCATGCTAGCCCCCGGGACTGACCCACCTCTGACCCTCCGCTGACCGGGGGCTGACCCTGCCGCCGGCGCCATCCCAGGCGCCAGCCGCGTTGCCACTACGACTCCTGGCGGCGCCGATCGCCGGCGCTGCGACCGTCACGCGCCCATTGGCCCGTCCCTCGCTTCAGCTCTCGCTGCCGCTCACCGCCTGCCAGTAGGCCCGGTGCCGGGCGACGCTCTCCGACCGCTCGACCACCGCCTCGACCAGCCAGGGGCCGCCCGTGGCAACGGCCTCGGCGATGGCTGCCTGGAACTCGGCGCGGGATGCGGCCCGGCGGTAAGGCACCCCGTAGGCCGCCGCCCCATGGGCCAGGACGAGGGGCATCGGGGTCAGCCAGCCCGTCTCGTATTCGGGCAGGGCCCGGGCCGGCAGATATTCGAAAATGCCGCCGCCGCCGTTGTTCACCACCACCAGCAGGCAATCCAGCTCCCGGGCCGCGGCCAGGGCATTGAGGTCGTGGTGGGCGGCCAGGTCGCCGAGGAGGGCGGCACTGTAACGGCCTTCGGCGCTGCCTGCCGCCGCCAGGCCCAGGGCCGTGGACAGCTGGCCGTCGATGCCGCTGCAGCCCCGGTTGCCATGCTCCTCCAGGGGTTTGGCCGAGAGGCCGGAAAAGGAATCGCCGTCCCGCACCGCCATGGAATTGCCCCAGAAGAGGCGGCTCTCCGCCGGCAGGGCCGCCAGCAGGTCGGCCACCACGGCCCCTTCCCACAGGTCGTCGCCGGCCGCGTCGAGGGCGGCCCGGGCCAGCTCCCCGGCCCGCTGCTCGGCGGCGCGCCAGGCCTGCATCCAGGCCGGCGGTGCCTTGGCCGCCACTGCCTGGGCCAGGGCCGCCAGGGTGGCGGCGGTGTCGCCCCGCAACAGCAGGGTGGTGCCCCGTTCCGGGTCGGGCCAGCGGCCTTCGCCTTCCAGCAGCAGCAGTTCGGTGCCCTGGTCCAGGCACTGGCTGAGCCAGGTCTGCAGGGAGCGGCTCACCTGGGCGTCGCCGCAGCGCAGGATCCAGGCCGGGGCCTGGGCGGCGGCAAAGGCGGCATCCCGCACCAGGGCTTCGCCGTGGGCGAGGAAATGATGGCTGTCGGGGCGGCTGTCGGCCTCATGCCCGGCGGCACCGTGGCGCAGGCCGGAAAGGGGTTCGGCCAGCACCGGGCAATCCAGGGCCCGGGCCAGGGCTGCCACGGCCCGGGCGTAGTCGGGGCCGGCGCTGCCCGGCGGCAGGGCGCCGGCCAGGATCAGCCCCGGGCGCCCGGAGAGACGGGCCGCGGCCTGGGCCACGGCGTGGGGCGCCGGCAGCACCAGGGGCGGCGGCGCCTCCGGCGGATGGACCGGGCCCAGCTCCGGGCTGGCCGCCAGCTTGGCGGCGGGCGGCAGCAGGGGCTCGCGGAAGGGCAGATTGACATGCACCGGCCCCGGGCAGGGCCAGCGGCATTCGGCCAGGAGCCGGGCCGCCAGGGTATGCACCTGGCGCGGCAGGAAACCTTCCTCCGGCGTCGCCAGGGCGTGGGCGGCGCGCACGAAACCGGTGAACAGGCCGGCCTGTGCCACCGTCTGGTTGGCACCCCAGCCGTGCAGTTCCGCCGGCCGGTCGGTGGAGAGCAGCAGCAGCGGCACCCGGCCGGCGTCGGCCTCGATCACGGCGGGCAGCCAGTGGGCCGGGGCGGAGCCGGAGGTGCACACCAGGGCCACCGGCAGTTCCGTGGCCTTGGCCAGGCCCAGGGCGAAGAAGGCGGCGGAGCGCTCGTCCACCAGCACGTGGCAGCGCACGCCCGCCTGCCGCAGGAAGGCCAGGGTCAGGGGCGTGGAGCGGGCGCCGGGGGAAATGACGACATGGGCCAGCCCGGCGCCGGCCAGGGCGGCGGCGAAGTGGCGGGACCAGAGGTAGTTGGTGGTGCCGGTGGCGTTCATGGGCGAAGGATCGTGAGGTTAGGCGCCGCGGCGGCTGGCGGCGGCAGGGGCTGGGGCGGAGGGTGCCAGGGCCTCCAGCATGGTGGCGAGTTTGGCCTCGGTTTCGGCCAGTTCCTGTTCCGCGGCGGAGCCGGCGACGATGCCGGCGCCGGCCTGGAGTTCGGCCCGGTTGCCGCGCAGGTCGGCACAGCGCAGGGGCACGGCCAGGGTGCCGTTGCCGGCGGCGTCGATCCAGCCCAGGCCGCCGCTGTACCACAGGGGCCGCTCCTCGCCGTGGGCCTGCAGCCATTCCCGGGCCGGGGCCGCCGGCCAGCCGCCGACGGCGGGGGTGGGATGGAGCCTGGCGGCCAGGTCGAAAAGGCCGACTCCGGGCGCCGGACGGCCGTGGAAGGGGGTGCGCAGATGGCTGAGGCCGGCGTGGCGTCTGCCGCCGGGCAGCTGCAGCACTTCCGCCGGGGTGGCCTGCAGTTCGGCGCAGAGGGGGGCCAGGGTGTGGCGGATGGCCTCGGCCACCCAGCCGTGTTCCCGCTGATTCTTGTCCGAGGTCAGGGGGGCGTCGGCCCGGCCCCAGCCGGTGCCGGCCAGGGCTTCGGTGTGCAGCTGGCCGTCCTGCAGGGCAAGGAGCCGCTCCGGCGTGGCGCCGAGGAAGGTGCCGGCCCGGTGGCCGACGGCGAAGACGCTGCTGTCGGCCTGCTGGGTTGCCAGGGCGGCGAAGACGGCGGCCGGCTCCAGGGCGCTGTCGGCCTCGAAAGCGACGCGGCGGGAGAGTACCACCTTGTCCAGCTCGCCCCGGGCGATGGCGGCCAGGGCGGCCCGGGTGCGGGCGACGAAGGCCTGCTCGGGCAGGGGCGCCGGCGGCCGTTGCAGGTGGAGCGCGGCCAGCGGCGCGGGTTGGGACAGCAGGGTCCGTTCCAGCGTTTTCCACAGGGCCTCCCAGCCGGCCATGGCCTGGGCGGCGCCATGGGCGGGGCAGGTGAGGACCAGGGTCTGGCGACCGGCCCGGCGCCTCAGCAGCAGGGCGGGCACCCGCAGGCGGGCGTTCGGCAGGGGGCTGTCGCCGCTGGCGTCGTAAAAGGCAAAGCCCAGGTGGGCCAGGGGCGCCTGGAGGTCGCCGCTGCCATCACTGCCCTGCGATGTGGCGGCAATCTGCCAGCGGGCCGCCAGGCCCTGCCAGGCGCCGTTGAGGGCGGTGAAGCGGCCCGGCCCGGCGCTTTCCACGGTGCAGGCGGCACCCAGGGCCAGCCAGGCGTCGTCCGGCCGTTGCCAGGCCAGGCTGTCGGGGGCTGCGATGTAAGGCAGGGGGCCGGCGATGGGCAACGGGGGCGCCGGCAGGCACAGGCTGAGGAGGTCCGTGGGGCGGGCCCGGGCGGCCAGGGCCGCCAGTTCCCCGGCCAGGCCGGGATAGCGCTGGCTGAGGCTGGCGCTGTCGGCGGCGGGGTGGGCCTGGGGGCGGCTCATGGCGCTTCCCCTGGGGCCAGCAGCCCGTCCTGGGCCAGTTGTTGGGCCAGCTGCCGCAGGGCCGGACGTTGCAGCTTGCCCATGGGGTTGCGCGGCAGGTTGGCGACCCGCTGGATCAGCCGGGGCCGGCGCGGCGAGGGCAGGCGTTCGGCGCACCAGCGGTGCAGGCCGGCGTCATCCATGGCGGCGGAGTCGCCCACCACCAGGGCCAGCAGCCGGTCGCCCCACACCGGGTCGGACAGGGCCGTCACCGCCGCGTCGCGCACGCCGGGGCAGGCCAGCAACACCGCTTCCACCTCGGCCGGATGCACATTGACGCCGCCGCTGACCAGCATGTCGTCGGCCCGGCCCAGCAGGGTCAGGCTGCCGTCCGCCTCCAGGCGGGCCAGGTCGCCGCTGACCAGGGCGCCGTCCGTCAGGCCCCGGCCCGGCTCCAGGTCCGGATTGAGATAGCCCCACATCACCTGGGGCCCGGCCAGGCGCAGCCGTCCTTGCCGATCCAGTTCGACACGGCAGCCGGCCAGGGGCGCACCGACCCGGCCTTCCTGCCAGGCATCGGGGGGCGGATGGATCCAGGTGGCGACCTGGGCGGCGCATTCGGAAAGGCCGTAGCTGACGCAGAGGGGCCAGCCGGCAGCCATGGCGCGGCGGAAGAGGGGGGCGGAAAGGGCGGCGCCGCCCACCAGCACGTAGCGCAGCGGGCCCGGCGGGACGCCGGCCTCCAGCAGCCGGTCGAGCATAGCCGGCACCAGGGACAGGTGGGTGATGTCTCCTGCGGCCAGGGCCGCGGCCACCGCTTCCACCGTGAAGCGGTCCAGTACCCGGGCCGTGGCGCCGCTGCGGGCGCAGCGGGCGAGGATGGAGACGCCGCCGATGTGATGCAGGGGCAGGCAGGCCAGCCAGGTGTCGCCCGGGCCCAGAGGCAGGCGCTCGGCCGAGGCATCCGCCGCCGCCGCCAGGTTGGCGTGGCTCAGCACCACGCCCTTGGGCTCGCCCTCGCTGCCGCTGGTGGCGATCACCAGGGCCGGCTGGGCAGCCGCGGGTAGCGGTGGCAAGGGATCGACAGCCGCCGCCGCAATCGTCGCAGCAGACGGCAAGGCCTCCAGCAGACGGCCCCGGGGGCCGGCCAGGGCCAGCAGGGCGGCGCGGCGTTCCGGCGAAGTGGCCGGGTCCAGGGGAAAGAGGGCGATGCCGGCCCGGGCGCAGGCGAAAAACAGCCGGGCCAGGTCCGGGGCGGGCAGGGGAGCGAGGAGGATGGTGCCGGGAGCAGCGCCCCAGGCAAGGAGCGCAGCGGCCAATGCCCCGCCATCCGCCACCAGCGCCCCACGCCGCCAGGCACCGTCGGAGGTGACCAGCTGGAGCGGATCTTCGGACAGGGGGCCGAGCCAGTCCAGGGGCTCGTGGGGATCAATGAAAGGCGCGGGGTTCATCAGCGCCTGATTATACGCAGGGCCGGCGGGGGGCTACACGATGTGGGTCAAATCTGGGGGGCTAACGATGCCGCCGAAAACTTCTTCCAAGAAAAGCAGAGGTGATTCATGGGATCGGTCTGTGTTTCCGGCGATAAAACTCATTGCATTTGGCGTGCGTTGCTAGGAGGTGGACAGCGTACGAAGTCCCTGGGAAGTGTTGATGTAGGCCACCAGATAGGGTGCCGTGCCCTTGGGTGTGGGCGATACGGAAATAGGCCCCTGGCAGTTGATTGATTTCAGCAATACCGCAATTCGATCAGGTTCGGGATGGCACAACTCAAGGTGGTGGAGCGAAAGGCTCGAGTCCTGGAGCCTGGCTGCTGGATGCGGCTCGGCCTGCCACTCGATGAGGGCCGGAGCAATGCCGCCCAAAGGAAGGCTGCCATCTGCCGGTATTGTGATGAGCCAATCGAGCATGCCCCGAGTCATGGGTTCGATAAGTCCCAGCGCTTCGGACGAGTTGCCCGCCGCAGTATGAATGTCGGTGGTTCGGGCAACCCAGGTAGCCAGTTTCGGAGAAGCGTCAGCTGCGAGACTGTCTAAGGCAAACCAGCGCGCTCTACCAGGGTGGGGCGCATCAGGATTCGGTGAGATGACTTCGAGAAATAGGGCCTCGCCCAGTCGCAGCAAAAGATTGTGCGTTCCCATGCGCGGATGTTTCCCGCCTCTTTGAGGCATAACGCCCAGCGTCTGGCTTACGAACTCGGCCCCCATTTCAAGGTTGGGAGCAGTAATGGTGATGTGATCGACGTAACAAGGAGCCATCTGGCCTAGTTCCTAAATAGCGCTACCCGATGTGGGGAATATCTGGAACCAATGGGTTAGCGTCCACAGGCGAAGCAAGTGATTTCAATAGGGTGTGCCATCTTTGCGGACGAACTGCCATTTGCCGTCGCTGCCAAGAACAGCTTTCAAGTCGTCGTCGGGGTAAGTGACGGAATCGCCAGCCGAGCGGTCGCCGACTTCGAGATAAAGGACATCTTCATTGCTTCGATTGACGAGTTGATGGGCATTTCCGCTCCCGGCTTTCATTCCTGCGCACATGCCCGGAGCAAGCGGTGTTTCGCCTTGATCGGTGATGAGTACCGGGCAACCTTCCAGAACATAGATGAATTCATCCTGTTTGGAATGCGCATGGCGCAGGGCGGAGCCGCCACCCGGTATAAGGCGTGTGAGATTGACGCCGAAATTGGACAAGCCAAACAAATCGCCAAGCGGCCGCTTTTCCCTGCCAGCCATACGGGAGGCAAAGGGCTCCGGATAATTCGAAGGTTTGGTTCGAGGCGGTGCGTCCAGGGCGACGATGGCGGAAGGTGTTTCTCGATCGGTCATAGCGATTCCTATATTTACTGAGCGCTAATATGGGGTTGAGTAACCTACACAGTTGTATGTGCTCGTCCGCTTGAGTGGTGACTTGGATGTACCTGCGCGCTCACCGTTTTTCTTCCTGAGATGAAAAGTCCAAAGAGACGCACTCGAAGAAATTGACCAAACCTTGCATGACCTCGCGCACGTTTCTTAGATCGATACCTTGATCACCAAAAACGAATGGTGAACCTGAACGGTCAGAGGGATACCGAAATCCATCGGACTTTTGGTCGGCCTCGTGCATCTCAGCAACAAGTTTCTGCGCGACAGTAAGTTCTATTGACTCAGTCCGCTCATGTTCATTCGTAATGCACATGAATCGCTCCCACAGAAGGTTGAGTTCGTGGGTACTTTTGGGTGAATACGTTTTCCCATTTCCGAACGCATCAATCAGCTGCTTTAAGTAGAGTTCGATCGCCTGCCTGTAGCAAAAGAGGGCTGCATAAATTATGTTGGGCCGATCAAGTACGCTAGTTTCTGCCTGATCGATAAGAATGTCGCCAGCACGTTTATAGCCCATAGGCATGCGGTAGAAGCGCTCGGCCGTATCTCGAATGATGTGTGCGTCATACGCCCAGGATGATTCTGCAAATAACCTATCGCCAATTTTTGGCAAGCGAGTTTCAAAATCTTCTGATTGATCTGTATTCATACCTGTTCCAGCTAAGTTTGCCTTGGAATGAACGGCGTGCAGTAGGTGGCATATTCACTGTGTGGCAAGTCGAGAAATCCCCGGAATTTACCCGGTAGTATCCCGGTAAGCAGCATGAGGGCAGCGGTCATTGGGTGAAGCGGAAGCGGATCAGGGCCAAGGCGAATAGCGATTTGCCGACGATCTGGATGATGATTTCAAGCATGGGGCGGAAGGTGGGTTTTATTGGCTGCCGTTCGTGGCGCCATTGGCCGCTATTTCTCCGGACGGCTGCGGGTCGATCCCGGGGGCGACAGTGATGCAGCATATTTGCCATTGGCATGGATGTCGAGGCCGGGACGCAACTGCCGGCGCTCGCCGCGGCGGGCGGACGCCTCAGGCCGGCGTGGCGAAGGGCTGGAAACCGAGGCCGGGGCCGGCGGGGAGGGTGAGGTAGCCGGCGGCGACGGGGGGCGGGGCGCCCAGGTCCGTCGCCAGCCATTCGGCGGTGGCCAGGCCGTGGGCCAGATCGCCGCCGAGGGCGGCGGCCAGATGGGCGGCGGCGAGGAGGCCGCAGGCGGATTCCAGGCTGCTGGTGACGACGCAGTCGCCGCCGGCGGCGGCGAAGCGCTGGGCCAGGGCGACGGCGGGGAGGAAGCCGCCGAGGCGGGGCAGTTTGAGGATGAGGCGGCGCACGGTGCCGTCGAAGAGGGCGGCCTGGGGCAGATCCGCCAGGGATTCGTCCAGGGCCAGGGGGAAGGTGGCCCGGGCCTGCAGGGCGGCCCAGGCCGGGGCGCTGGGCTGGGCCAGGGGTTCTTCCAGGGCGTCGATGGGCAGGCCGGCCAGGGCGTCGAGCCAGGATCGGGCATCGCCTTCCTGCCAGGCCCGGTTGGCGTCCAGGCGCAGGGTGCTGCCGGCGGGCAGGCGCTGGCACAGGTCCTGGACCAGGGGTATCTCCTGGGAGGCAGGCGCCAGGCCGATCTTCAGCTTGAGTACCTGGAAACCGGCTTCCAGCGCGGATTCCAGGGAATCTGCCGTATGCGGGCCGAGGCTGCCCAGGCTGGCGTTGACCCGCACGCGCTGGCGGCAGTCGCAGCCCCGGATGCTGGCGTTGAGGGAGCGGCCGTTGCGCCGGGCCAGCAGGTCGAGCAGGGCGCTTTCGACCCCGGCCCGGGCGGCGGGGGTGTCGAAGCTGGCGGCGTCGTTGAGGGCTTCCAGGGCGGTGGCTGCCTCCAGCCCCCTGAAGCATTGCTGCCATTGGACCAGGGCGGCGGCTGCGGCGGCGGGGGGTTCCGTACCGATGCCGGGCAGGGGGGCGCAGTCGCCGTAGCCAACGCCGCCGTAGTCGTCTTCCAGGCGCACCAGCCAGCCTTCCCTCTGGTCGAGGCCGCCGGCGGCGCTGCGCCATTGCTGGCGGAAGGGCAGGCGGTAGGGCTCGAAGGTGAAGGTGCGCAGGGTCATGGGCGGAGTGTAGCGGGTTGCTCCGGCCGCCGGGAGGGGCCGGCGGGGCGGATGAGTGCGGATGCGGTGCGCTTAAGGCGGGCTTAAGGATCGGGCCTTAGGCTGCAGGCATCATCCTGTTGTGGAGTGTTCCATGGAAACCGTGACCTACCGCCGCCAGCGGGTGTTCGACCCCCTGCTGCGCCTCTTGCACTGGTTCAACGCCCTGGCCATCGTGCTGCTGTTCGCCACCGAGCTGGGGGCCGAGGCCCTGGAGAAGGGGCCGGTGCGGGAAGCGGTGTGGCACGGCCACGTGCTGCTTGGCTACGGCCTCATCGCCGGCCTGGGGCTGCGTCTGCTGTGGGGCCTAGTGGGGCCGCAACGGGCCCGCTGGAGCGACTTTTTCCACGTCTCCGTGTGGTTGCGCCGCCAGAAGGCCGATGCCGGCGCCTTCGGCCATGACGCCTGGGCCAGCCTGGCCTACCTGGGGCTTTACGCGGTCTTGATCGGCATGGGCGCCACCGGGCTGGTGGCCGCTGCCGGCTACTTCCAGCTGGGGCCCCTGGCCGATGGCGGTATCACCAGGGAACTGGCCCACAGTTTCAAGGAGGTGCATGAGCTGGGCGCCAATCTGGTGTGGGCCTTCATCGCCGTGCATATCGGCGCCCTGATCTGGCACGAGCGCCGCGGCGCGCCCATGGCCCAGTCCATGGTCAGCGGCTACCAGTACCGGGTGGCGGACGAGTCGCAGTAGGCGCAATCCGCAGTATGAAAAAAGGGACCCGGAGGTCCCTTTTTTTTACGGCCGCTTGCGGTATTTGCCGAAGTCCGGCGAGCGGCGTTCGAGCCAGGCGTCGCGCCCTTCCCGGCCTTCCTCGGTCATGTAGAAGAGGCCGGTGGCGTTGCCCGCCAGTTCCTGGATGCCGGCCAGGCCGTCGGTGTCGGCGTTGAAGCCGGCTTTCAGCATGCGCAGAGCCATGGGCGAGAGGCCCAGCATTTCCTGGCACCAGGCCACGGTTTCCTCCTCCAGCTTTTCCACCGGCACCACCGTGTTTACCAGGCCCCAGTCCAGGGCCTGGGCGGCGTCGTACTGGCGGCAGAGGAACCAGATTTCCTTGGCCCGCTTCATGCCGATGGTGCGGGCCATGAGGCCGGCGCCGAGACCCGCGTCGAAGCTGCCGACCCGGGGGCCGGTCTGGCCGAAGCAGGCGTTTTCGGCGGCGATGGAAAGGTCGCACACCAGATGCAGCACGTGGCCGCCGCCGATGGCATAGCCGGCCACCATGGCCACCACGGGCTTGGGCAGGCGGCGGATCTGCATCTGCAGGTCGAGCACGTTGAGGTGGGGAGTGCCGCTTTCGTCGTGGTAGCCGCCGTCGTCGCCGCGCACCTTCTGGTCGCCGCCGGCGCAGAAGGCGTCGGGCCCTTCGCCGGTGAGGATGATGGCGCCCACGGCGTTGTCCCGGTGGGCCCGGTGGAAGGCGTCGATGAGCTGCATCACCGTCTCCGGGCGGAAGGCGTTGCGCCGCTCGGGCCGGTTGATGGTGATCTTGGCGATGCCGTCACAGGTTTCGTAACGGATGTCGGAGTAGTCGGCCTGGGCAACCCAGGGCAGGGCGGGTCGGATCATGGCGTCTGGCGCGGGGATGGGGAAAGAAGGCGCCAGTATAACGGCCCGGGCGGCGCGGCGATTTGATCTGGCACCGCCCGGGTGGCAGGCCTTCAGCCCATGAGGAATTCCGGCCCCTGCTGCATGAGCTGGCCGGCCCGGCCCGGCACTTCGCCCCGGGTCACCTGGCAACGGGGCAGCATGTCCCGGTCCAGGGCGTCCACCATCTGGCGGCAGGCCACCAGTTCGTAGCCCTGTTCCTTCCAGCCGGCCAGGAGACGCTCGAACTCGGGCAGCAGCTTCATGCCTTCCAGTTCGGCGTGCAGGGTGAATACGTGGCCGTTGTCGGGAGCATCGTGGGTCAGGGCCAGCAGGCGATCGGCATAGGTTTCGGCGGTGATGCCGTCCCGGCCCACCATTTCTTCCGCCGTCGGCAGGGTGGTGGGCAGCTGGGGGCAATTGACCAGCTCGCCCTCGATCACCGGCAGGTAGGGGCCGGTGCCCCGGGTGTCGCTGGCGTAGGCCAGGCCCAGCCGCTGGGTCAGGCGCAGGGCGTGGCGGGTGGTCTGCCAGCCGCTGGCGGCGCCGGCGGCGGGGCGCTGGCCGAGAATGTCCTCGTAGCGCTTGGCGGCCTTGGCCATTTCCACTTCCACCCATTCGTTGTCGGCCTGGGCCAGCTTCTTCTGCCACATCACCCGGTCCCAGCTCTGGATGCCGGTCTCGAAGCCGGCCTCATGCACGGCCCGCAGGATGTGGGCAGCGCGGCGGCCGATCTCGGGAGCGGGAATCCAGGCGCCGTAGAGCAGGCTGGTGAAGCCGTAGCGCTCCAGGCGGGAGAAGCTCTTCTGCCCGGCCGGCGTGGTGCGGGGCGGCACGTAGCCCGTGTTGTCCTTGCCCAGGGAGAAGAAGAAGGTGGCCTGGGCGCCGTGCTTCTGCAGGGCTTCCACCAGGCGGGGCACGCCGACGCGGGCGCCGCGCAGGGTGTCGACATTGATCTTGAGGGCGAGTTTGGGCTGGGACATGGGGCGATTTCGGGTCTGACTGGAGAGGCCGTCGCGGCCGGAATGGGATCGGCGCCGTCTTGCGCAGCGGCCGGGGGGAGATTGTAGTTTCATTCCGGCCGTTTGCGGTGGCCGTGTGGACGGAAAAGCTCAGGAAAGGCGTAGGGAATGGCATCCGCCAATGAAAAAACGCGCTCCGGCGTTGGGTCCGGAGCGCGTTGAAAGTACAGCTGTCCGTCTTGGAGGAGAGGACAGCCTCAATTGTAAGGGTATCTACTGACGCCTTTCTGACGGACTTCAGGCGGAGCGGGTGATGACGTACACGCCGAGGACGATGCAGCCGATGCCGAGGAGCTTCTGGGCGCTGAGGGCTTCGCCGAACCAGTGCCAGGCGATGAAGGCATTGATGACGTAGCCGATGGAGAGCATGGGGTAGGCGATGGAGACGGGCACCCGGGAGAGGGCCATGATCCACACCACCAGGCTGACGCCGTAGGCCACCATGCCGGAGAGGATGAAGGGGTTGAAGGCCAGCTTGAGGCCGATGGGCAGGACGTTGTCCAGGTGGAAATCGAAGTGGCCGACGGCGTTGGTGCCGGCCTTGAGCAGCAGTTGCCCGGCGGCGTTGAGGATGACGCCGGCCAGGATCAGGGAAAAGCTGATGGCGTTCATGCCCCTCAGCCCTGCAGCAGGGCGCAACCGACGCTGCGGCCTTCCGCCACCAGGATGTTGTAGGTGCGGCAGGCGGCCTGGGTGTTCATCACCTCCAGGCCGACGCCGGCCCGCATCAGGCCCTGCAGCAACTGGGGATGGGGAAAGCGCTGCTTGGCGCCGGTGCCGAGGATCATGATTTCCATCTTCAGCTCGGCGAGGAAGTCGAAATCGGCCTGGGTCAGGCTGTCGAAAGTGGCGTCGGTCCAGTCCTGGATCAGGCGCCGGGGCAGCAGCACCAGATTGCCCTGGTGGTTCTTACCGTTGATGGCCACGTAGTCGTCACCGTAGCCGGTGAAGGAATAATGGCCGTCTGTACTGTCTCTGTGGAGCTTCATGGTCGGCTGCGGTGCACAAACGGGGTAAGAAAGGGTAGGATTATAGCCTTTTTACGCGCCCGTCCGGACCGTCCGGCCGCTGGTGCCGACTGCCGGAATTCCCCTGCGCCCATGAAAGACTTTCCCCGCATCAAGCGTCTGCCGCCCTATGTGTTCAACATCACCGGCGAGCTGAAGATGGCTGCCCGCCGTCGGGGCGAGGACATCATCGACATGTCCATGGGCAACCCGGACGGCGCCACGCCGAAACACATCGTGGACAAGATGGTGGACGCCACCCAGCGCGGCGACACCCACGGCTATTCCGTCTCCAAGGGCATTCCCCGGCTGCGCAAGGCCATCTGCGACTGGTACCTGCGCCGCTACAACGTGGAATTCGACCCGGACAGCGAGGCGGTGGTCACCATCGGCTCCAAGGAAGGCCTGGCCCACCTCATGCTGGCCACCCTGGACCGGGGCGACACGGTGCTGGTGCCCAATCCCAGCTACCCCATCCACATCTACGGCGCCATCATCGCCGGGGCCAACACCCGCTCCGTGCGCATGACCGACGATGTGGATTTCTTCGAAGAACTGCAGCGGGCCATCCGGGAATGCACGCCAAAGCCCAAGATGATGATCCTGGGCTTCCCCAGCAATCCCACGGCGCGCTGCGTCGAGCTCGACTTCTTCGAGCGGGTGGTGGCCCTGGCCAAGGAGCACGACATCCTGGTGGTGCATGACCTGGCCTACGCCGACATCGTCTTCGACGGCTACCGGGCCCCCTCCATCATGGAAGTGCCCGGCGCCCGGGACGTGGCGGTGGAATTCTTCACCATGTCCAAGAGCTACAACATGGCCGGCTGGCGCGTCGGCTACATGGTGGGCAACAAGGAGCTGTGCGCCGCCCTGGCCCGCATCAAGAGCTATCACGACTACGGCACCTTCACGCCGATCCAGGTGGCCTCGGTGATCGCCCTGGACGGCCCCCAGGACTGTGTGGAAGAAGTGCGCCAGACCTACGAACTGCGCCGCAACGTGCTGGCCAAGGGGCTGCACGAGGCGGGCTGGATGGTGGAGGTGCCCAAGGCCTCCATGTACATCTGGGCCAAAATCCCCGAGCCCTATGCCCATCTGGGCTCCCTGGAATTCGCCAAGAAGCTGCTGGCGGAGGCCAAGGTGGCGGTCTCCCCGGGCATCGGCTTCGGCGATTACGGCGACGACCACGTGCGTTTCGCCCTGATCGAGAACGAGGCCCGTACCCGCCAGGCGATCCGCGGCATCAAGGACATGTTCCGCAAGGACGGCCTGCTCAAATAAGCCGGCCGCCAGACAAAACCGAATTGATCTTCGTCCGGCCCCGCCGGCAACCCCGCAGGAAAACAAAGTGCGACCCATCAAGAAATCCGCCAAGCTCGACAACGTCTGCTACGACATCCGCGGCCCCGTGCTGGAAAAGGCCAAGCAGATGGAAGAGGACGGCCACAAGATCATCAAGCTCAACATCGGCAACCTGGCCTCCTTCGGTTTCGATGCGCCGGAAGAGATCCAGCAGGACATGATCCGCAACCTGCCCAATTCGGCGGGCTATTCCGACTCCAAGGGCATCTTCGCGGCGCGCAAGGCCATCATGCACTACGCCCAGCAGAAGAAGGTCAAGGGCGTGGGCCTGGAAGACATCTACGTGGGCAACGGCGTCTCCGAACTGATCGTCATGTCCATGAACGCCCTGCTCAACCCGGGCGACGAAGTGCTGGTGCCGGCCCCCGACTATCCCCTGTGGACCGCCGCCGTCAGCCTTTCCAGCGGCACGCCGCGGCACTACATCTGTGACGAGGGCGCCGGCTGGCTGCCCGACCTGGACGACATCCGGGCCAAGATCACCGAGAACACCCGGGCCATCGTCATCATCAACCCCAACAACCCCACCGGCGCCCTCTATCCCGATGACCTGCTCAAGGAAATCGTCGAGATCGCCCGCCAGCACCACCTGATCATCTACGCCGACGAGGTGTACGACAAGGTGCTCTACGACGGCGTCGAACACACCGCCATCGGCTCCCTTTCGGAAGACGTGCTGACCATCAGCTTCAACGGCCTTTCCAAGAACTACCGTTCCTGCGGCTACCGGGCCGGCTGGATGATGGTCTCCGGCGACAAGCGTCCCGCCGCCGACTACATCGAAGGCCTCAACATGCTGGCCTCCATGCGCCTGTGCGCCAACGTGCCCGGCCAGTGGGCCATCCAGACCGCCCTGGGCGGCTACCAGAGCATCAACGACCTGGTGGCCGAGGGCGGCCGCATGCGCCGCCAGCGGGACGTGGCCCACGAGCTGATCACCGCCATTCCCGGGGTCACCTGCGTCAAGCCCAAGGCCACCCTGTACATGTTCCCGCGCCTGGACCCCAAGGTCTATCCGATCCAGGACGACCAGCAGTTCATCGCCGAACTTCTGCAGGAGGAGAAGGTGCTGCTGGTCCAGGGCACCGGTTTCAACTGGCCCGAGCCGGACCACTTCCGCCTGGTCTTCCTGCCCCATGTGGACGACCTCAAGGAAGCCGTCGGCCGCATCGACCGCTTCCTGGCCGGCTACCGCAAACGTCACGGCACCTGACCGCACCTGATTTTTCCAACCACGATAATTAACTCAGCAACTAGGGATCTTGCATATGAAAGCGATCAACGTCGGCCTGCTCGGCATCGGTACCGTCGGTGGCGGCACCTTCACCGTCCTCAAACGTAATGCGGAAGAAATTACCCGCCGGGCCGGCCGTCCCATCGAGATTTCCATCGTGGCCGATCGCAATCTGGACCTGGCCCGCCAGGTCACCGGCGGCGCCTGCAAGGTCACCGACGATGCCTTCGCCGTGGTCAGCGACCCCAATGTGGACATCGTCGTCGAGCTGATCGGCGGCTACGGCGTGGCCAAGGACCTGGTCATGAAGGCCATCGAAAACGGCAAGCACGTGGTCACCGCCAACAAGGCCCTGCTGGCCACCCACGGCAACGAAATTTTCGCCGCCGCCCAGAAGAAGGGCGTCATCGTCGCCTTCGAAGCCGCCGTGGCCGGTGGCATCCCCATCATCAAGGCCCTGCGCGAAGGCCTCTCCGCCAACCGCATCGAGTGGGTGGCCGGCATCATCAACGGCACCACCAACTTCATCCTCTCCGAGATGCGCGACAAGGGCCTGTCCTTTGCCGACGTGCTGAAGGAAGCCCAGCGCCTGGGCTACGCCGAAGCCGATCCCACCTTCGACGTGGAAGGCGTGGACGCGGCCCACAAGCTGACCATCATGTCCGCCATCGCCTTCGGCATCCCCATGAGCTTCGACAAGGCCCACGTGGAAGGCATCACCAAGCTGGACGCCATCGACATCAAGTACGCCGAGCAGCTGGGCTACCGCATCAAGCTGCTGGGCGTGACCAAGCGCACCCCGGAAGGCGTGGAACTGCGCGTGCATCCCACCCTGATCCCGGAAAAGCGCCTCATCGCCAATGTGGAAGGCGCCATGAACGCCGTCCTGGTGAAGGGCGACGCAGTCGGCGCCACCCTCTACTACGGCAAGGGTGCCGGTGCCGAGCCCACCGCTTCCGCCGTCATCGCCGACCTGGTGGACGTCACCCGCCTGCATACCTCCGATCCGGAACACCGGGTGCCCCACCTGGCCTTCCAGCCGGACGCCGTGGTGGACCTGCCGATCCTGCCCCTGGCCGAAGTGCAGACCGCCTACTACCTGCGCCTGCGGGTGGAAGACAAGCCCGGCGTGCTGGCCGACATCACCCGCATCCTGGCCGACCAGTCCATCTCCATCGATGCCATGATCCAGAAGGAGCCGGGCGAGGGCGAAGTGCAGACCGATATCATCCTGCTCACCCACCAGACCCGGGAAAAGAACGTGGACGCGGCCATCGCCAAGATCGAAGCCCTGGCCGCCGTGCAGGGCCAGGTCACCCGCCTGCGCCTGGAAGAACTGCAGTAAGCTGCACCGCGCAGCCCTTATGGGCTGCGATGCAACAAGGACGGGCATCTTCAGCCTGCCATCCCGGAAATGTCCGCCCCGTGCGGGTCTCCAGGGTGGTGCGGTGAAGGTGCCCGTCCTTTTCCTTTGGCAGGATGGGGCAAAAGGCCTTGGCCGCCTCAGGGGTTTTGCCTGTCTGGATCAAAGACGGAGTGGTGCCGCCTGGACACAATGGGCGCTCCTGTTTTTACTCCGATCCCTGCGAGGACATCCATGCACGCCTGCGACCAACCCACTCCCCTGGCCCTCTATCCCTTCGACGCCCGGGGCGTTGCCAAGCGCTTCCGCCACGCCGCCATCTTCGGCGCCTTCGACGCCCTGTTTCCCGGCGAGACCATGCGCTTCTGCAACGACCACGACCCCCTGCCGCTGCTGGACCAGCTGCTTACCCGCTACGGCGACGGCATCTCCATCGCCTACGTGCAGCGCGAGCCGGGCGCCATCGTCATCGACTTCACCAAGCAGGGTTGAGGCAGCGCGCCGGCCAGCCCGGCGCCGCCCGATCCCACCAGGCCGGCCTTGCGCCGGCCTTTTTTTATCGCAACAGGCGAAGGGCGGTGGAGGGGATGGTATTGGCCTGGCCGAGAACGGCTATTCCGGCCTGTTGCAGGATTTGATTGCGGGTGAGCCGGGCGGTCTCTTCGGCAAAATCCGCATCGGTGATGCGGCTGCGGGCGGCGCTGGTGTTCTCCACATAGGCCTGCACATTGGCCACCACCGCTTCGAAGCGGTTCTGCACCGAGCCGAAGGTGGCCCGCAGGTTGGCGATCTTGGCGATGTCCGCATCGACACTGCCGACCGCTGCCGCTGCCAGGGCCTGGTTGGTGATGTTGATGGTGCCGGTGGCGGTCATGCTCTGGTAGTAGGAATACAGACCGGTGCCGGCGCCTACCCAGCCGTAACCTGCAGCGGCGTTGGCGGCGGCATTGTTCACTGCCGCCAGTACGACTGCCGGTTTGGCGCCCGCATTGGCGTTGTAGGCGGCTTCGGCGGCCTGGTAGGTGGCCCAGGCCGCATTCTGGGCCGGGCTGCCGCTGGTGAAGCCGCTGACGTTGTAGGTGTTGCTGCCCACCGTGGTGGTGAGCCCAGTGGTGACGAACTTGCGCAGGGCCTGGTCGGCGGCGGTGATGGCGGCCAGGGGCGAACTGCCGCCCTGGACGGCGCCGAGGATGGCACTGGAGGCCTTGGCCGCCGGACTGGGACTGCCCAGGGATTGGGCCAGGTCCGTGGTGCTGACCTGGATGCGGTTGTCGCCGCTGCCGCTGTAGCCGACCTGGAAGGTCAGGGTGGAGGCGCCGGAGAGCAGGCGGGAGCCGTTGAAATCCGTGGTCTGCACGGTGCGGCTGATTTCCTGGGTCAGCTGGTCCACTTCCTTTTGCAGCTGGGAGCGGTTGCTGTCCACCATGGAGCCGTTGGCCGCCTGGATGGCGATTTCCCGGATGCGTTGCAGGTTGCCGCTGATCTGCCCCAGGGCCGACTCGGCCACCTGGCTCAGGGAAATGCCGTCGTTGGCGTTGCGCACCGCCTGGTTGCCGCCGCGGATGATGGTGCTGAGGCCCTCGGCGATGGCCATGCCGGCGGCGTCGTCCTTGGCGCTGTTGATGCGCAGGCCCGATGACAGGCGCTGCAGCGATTGGGCGAGGGTCCCGGACGAGCGCGCCAGGTTCTGCTGCACGGTCTGTGCGAGAACGTTGGTGTTAATGATCAGCGGCATCGGGCGTTCGTACCATCGGGATGGGCGGCTATTCCGTACTTTTTGCGGAGCAGGGGGCTACCCATCCCTATCGGCCTTGGGCCCGCCAACTTGAGGGTGTTGCCCGTATTCGTCCTTACGTTATGCCCTCGGGGCGCCAGGCTTCGGCAAGGGGAGCGGCCGTGGTATCCTTCGGCCCTTCCTTAAGTCCTTGAACGTCCCGGATTTTCCATGCGCTATCTGTCTACCCGCGGTGATGCAGCCTCCTCCCCGACCCAGTCCTTCTGCGACATCCTCCTCGGCGGCCTGGCCCCCGATGGCGGCCTCTACCTGCCGGAAACCTATCCCCAGGTGAGCCGGGCCGAGCTGGATGCCTGGCGCCAGCTGTCCTACGCCGAGCTGGCCTTTGCCGTGCTGTCCAAGTTCATCGACGACATTCCCCCGGCCGACCTCAAGGCCATCTGCGACAAGACCTATACCGCCCAGGTCTATTGCCATGCCCGTCCCGGCGACAACGCCGCCGACGTGACCCCCATCCACTGGCTGGAGCCTGGCAAGCTGGCCCTGCAGGAACTGTCCAACGGCCCCACCCTGGCCTTCAAGGACATGGCCATGCAGCTCCTGGGCAACCTTTTCGAGTACGTGCTGGCCAAGCGCGGCGAAGAGATCAACATTCTCGGCGCCACCTCCGGCGACACCGGCTCCGCCGCCGAGTACGCCATGCGCGGCAAGAAGGGCGTGCGCGTCTTCATGCTCTCCCCGGACGGCAAGATGAGCGCCTTCCAGCGGGCCCAGATGTATTCCCTGCAGGATGAGAACATCCACAACATCGCCGTGCGCGGCATGTTCGACGACGCCCAGGACATCGTGAAGGCCGTCTCCAACGACGCCGCCTTCAAAGCCAAGTACAAGATCGGCGCCGTCAATTCCATCAACTGGGCCCGGGTCGCCGCCCAGATCGTCTATTACTTCAAGGGCTACTTCGGCGCCACCGAGAACAACGACCAGCAGGTGGCCTTCTGCGTGCCTTCCGGCAACTTCGGCAACATCTGCGCCGGCCACATCGCCCGCATGATGGGCCTGCCCATCGGCAAGCTGATCCTGGCCACCAACGAAAACAATGTGCTGGACGAGTTCTTCAAGACCGGTGTCTATCGGCCGCGCAAGACCGCCGAGACCTTCGTCACCTCCAGCCCCTCCATGGACATTTCCAAGGCCTCCAACTTCGAGCGTTTTGTCTTCGACCTGGTGGGCCGCGACCCGGCCAAGGTGCGGGAACTGTGGGCCCAGGTGGACGCCGGCCAGGCCTTCGACCTGCGCGGCACCCCCTACATGGACAAGCTGGCCGGCTTCGCCTTCGTCTCCGGCGCCAGCAGCCACGCCGACCGCCTGGCCACCATCCGCTCCTGCTGGGAAACCTATGGCGTCATGATCGACACCCACACCGCCGACGGCCTCAAGGTGGCCAGGGAAAACCCCGTCGCCGGCATGCCCACGGTGGTGCTGGAAACGGCCCTGCCGGCCAAGTTCGCCGAGACCATCCGCGAGGCCCTGGGCCGGGAACCGGAAGTGCCCGCCGATCTCCAGGGCCTGGAAAAGCTGGCCCAGCGCGTCGAGGTCATGGATCCGGACGTGAATGCGGTGAAGGCTTTCATCCAGGCCCGGGTCTGACAGGTCTGGCGGGCCAGGAAACGGCCGGCCATTGCCGAACGGGGCACCTGCGGGTGCCCTTTTTCTTTGATGGAGCGATCAAGATGAGCCAACACGAAAAATTCTGGAGCGAGCGCTTCAGCGCCGCCGGCGAGGATTACCTTTTCGGCACCGCTCCCACCCGTTTTCTCGCCCTCCACGAATTCCTCCTGGGGGCGGGCAGCACCGCCCTGTCCGTGGCCGACGGCGAGGGACGCAACAGCGTCTGGCTGGCGGAGCAGGGCCTGCAGGTGACGGCGGTGGAAGTGTCGCCGGTGGCGGTGGACAAGGCGCGCCGTCTGGCCGCCGGCCGGGGTGTCCTGGTGGATTTCCAGGTGGCGGACCTGCTGGCCTGGGCGTGGCCCGAGGCCGCCTACGACCTGGTGGTGGCCGTGTTCATCCAGTTCGCCAATCCGGCGGAACAGGAACGGATTTTTGCCGGCATGGCCCAGGCCCTGAAGCCGGGTGGTCGCCTGCTGCTGCACGGCTACACCCCGAAGCAGCTGGAATACCGCACCGGCGGCCCCAGTGCGGTAGAGAACCTGTACACGCCGGAACTGCTGCGCCAGGCCTTCGCCGGCCTGGAGATCGAGGAACTGCGGGAGTATGAGGCGGAACTGCATGAAGGCCTGGCCCATCGGGGCCGTTCGGCCCTGATTGACCTGGTGGCGAGAAAGCCGGGCTGAGGTTCAGCCCGGCGGGAACGGCGAGGCGCGACTAGAGGTAGATGACGGCCGGGAACACGGCGGCAGCCAGGACCAGGACCAGCCATTCCAGATTGTGACGGGCGAGGAAGCCGGTGAAGTGCAGCACCAGCACGGCGATGGCGATGACGTAGAAAAGCGCGAACAGCATGTCGTTCCCCCGGTGACGACCCCGGCGGATGGCCCGCCGTGGCGGCGGAACCGGGGTTCTTCGGCCGATTATAGCCACCTGCTCCGGCGCTGCCGTGACATATTTGGCTCCCGGCCGGCCCGGGAACAAAGAGATGCAGGCCTGCCGGAGGGCAGGCCCCAGGCGGACGGGTAAGGCGCTGGGGAAGCCGGGGAGAGGCGGTGGAGAGCCGCTGCGGCGGCCCCTCAGCCCGCCTTGAAGCGCATGGAGAGATCCAGGGCCTGCACGTCCTTGGTCAGGCCGCCGATGGAGATGCGGTCCACCCCGGTTTCGGCGATGGCCCGCACCGTTTCCAGGCTGACGCCGCCGGAGGCTTCCAGCACGGCCTGGCCGGCGGCCAGGCGGGAGGCTTCCGCCATGTCGGCCAGGCTCATGTTGTCCAGCAGGACCATGGTGGCGCCGGCGGCCAGGGCCTGGCGCAGCTCCTCCAGGTTTTCCACTTCCACCTGGATGAACTTGCAGGGCACGGTCGCCGCGGCGGCCACGGCCTTGGCCGCCGCCACGGCCTGGGCGATGCCGCCGGCGGCCATGATGTGGTTTTCCTTGATCAGGATGGCGTCGTAGAGGCCGATGCGGTGGTTGTCGCCGCCGCCGCAGGTGACCGCATATTTCTGGGCCAGGCGCAGGCCGGGCAGGGTCTTGCGGGTGTCCACGATGCGGGCCCTGGTGCCGGCCACCGTATCGACGAAGCGGCGGGTGCGGGTGGCGACGCCGGAGAGCAGCTGCAGGAAATTGAGGCCGGTGCGCTCGGCGGTGAGCAGGGCCCGGGCCGGGCCGGCGATGTCACAGAGCAGCTGGTTGGGCTGGATCCGGTCGCCGTCCTGGGCGTGCCAGGTGATGCGGCAGGCCGGATCCACCTTGCGGAAGGCGGCTTCGAACCAGGCGGTGCCGCACAGGGTGGCCGCTTCACGGGAAATCACCGTGGCCGTGCCGGGCTGGCCGGCCGGGATCAGCTGGGCCGTCAGGTCGCCGCCGGCTACGTCCTCGGCCAGGGCGCCATCCACATTGCGCTCGATTTCGGCGGCGGGGGGCAGTTGCAGGGTGAGTTGGGAATCCACGGGCTTGGGCACGGCAGGCTTTCGTTCATGTTAGATTGACCGGACGCAATTCTAACATCCGCAAAGGAGGCGCCATGGGCAGCGAAGCAATGGGTATCCTGCATGTCAGTCTGGGCGTTCTGCTCGCCCTGGGCCTGGCGGCGTGGCTGGTGTACTGGTATGTGCAGGACATCACCCAGAAGCGCCACACGGTGCTGCGCAACTACCCCATCGTCGGCCACCTGCGCTATTTCTTCGAGAAGCTGGGGGAGTACTTCCGCCAGTACTTCTTCCTCAACGACCGGGAGGAGCGCCCCTTCGACCGGGCCACCCGGGGCTGGATCTACCGCCTGGCCAAGAACGAGGGCGGCATCCTGGGCTTCGGCTCCACCTACGATCTGCACCAGACCGGCGCCATCCTCTTCGTCAATGCGCCATTCCCCGTGCTCGACGAGGAACGCCTGCCGACGCCGCCCCTGGTCATCGGCGAGGGCTGGTGCGACAAGCCTTTCACCGGCCGTTCCCTGATCAACATCAGCGGCATGAGCTTCGGCGCCATTTCCAAGCCCGCCGTCCAGGCCCTGGCCCGGGGCGCCCAGATGGCCGGCTGCTGGATGGATACGGGGGAGGGCGGTCTCTCGCCCTACCACCTGGAAGGGGGCTGCGACATCATTTTCCAGATCGGCACCGCCAAGTACGGCTGCCGTGACGAGCAGGGGCGTCTGTCGGAGCAGAAACTGCGGGAACTGGCGGCCCACGACAACGTGAAGGCCTTCGAGATCAAGCTGTCCCAGGGAGCCAAGCCGGGCAAGGGCGGGGTGCTGCTGGCGGCCAAGGTGACGCCGGAGATCGCCGCCATCCGCGGCATTCCCCTGGGCCAGGATTCCCTCTCGCCCAACCGGCACCGGGACATCGCCGACATGGAGCAGCTGCTGGACATGGTGCAGCGGGTGCGGGACGTCACCGGCAAGCCGGTGGGCATCAAGACCGCCATCGGCGGCTGGCAGTTCATGCACCTGCTCAACGAGGCGGTGCTGCGCCGGGGGCTGCACTGCGCTCCCGATTTCCTCGCCATCGACGGCGGCGAGGGCGGTTCCGGGGCGGCGCCCCAGGCCTTGGCCGACCACATGGCCCTGTCCATCATGGAGGCCCTGCCCCGGGTGGTGGATTCCCTGCTGGAGGCCGATCTCAAGGGCCGGGTGCGGGTCATCGCCGCCGGCAAGCTGGTGACTCCGGCCAAGGCCGCCTGGGCCCTGGCCTGCGGCGCCGACTTCGTCAATTCGGCGCGGGGCTTCATGTTCTCCCTGGGCTGCATCCAGGCCCTGCGCTGCCAGAGCAACACCTGTCCCACCGGCATCACCACCCACAACCCGCGCCTGCAGCGGGGCCTGGACGTGGAGGACAAGGCCGAGCGGGTCGCCGCCTACTGCCGCAACATGGGCAAGGAGATGGACATGATTGCCCACTCCTGCGGCCTGCGCCACGCCCGGGAATTCCAGCGGGAGCACGTGCGCATGGTGCAGCCCAACGGCGAGAGCGTGGCCCTCAACATGCTCTATCCCTATCCCCGCCCGGCCTAGCCGCGGCGGCTTTCCCGCCGCTGGGCCAGGGCCAGCCACAGGCCGCTGCCGGCGATGACGGCCATGCCGGCGCTAGTGAGGCCGTCCGGCAGGTGGCCGAAGACGATCCAGCCGAGCAGGGTGGCCCACAGCAGCTGCACGTAGAGGAAGGGCGACAGGGTGGAAGCCGGGGCGTGGCGGAAGGCGGCGATGAGCAGGAAATGGCCGCTGCCACCGAACAACCCCATGGCGCACAGCAGGGCCCAGTCCCAGCCCTGGATGGCCGGGACGGCGCCGAACCAGGGCGCCGCCAGGGTCATGGTCAGGGTGCCCACCAGGGCGGTGTAAAAAAGCATGGTCAGGGTGTTCTCGGTGGGCGAGAGCTGGCGCGTCAGTAGCTGATAAACGGTGTAGCAGCCGGCGCAGGTCAGGGCCCAGGCGATGCCTTCCAGGTTGAGATCGCCGCCGGGGCGGGCGATGAAGAGCACGCCGATGAAGCCGACTCCCACCGCCAGCCAGCGGTTGAGACCGATCTTTTCCTGCAGCCAGGGACCGGCCAGGATGGCCACCAGCAGGGGCGTGATGAAGACCACGGCGGTGGTCTCAGCCAGGGGCATGTTGCGCAGGGCCGCCATCATGCAGGCGGTGACGCCCACCAGCAGCAGGGCGCGCAGGATCTGCAGCCCGGGCCGCCGGGTGCTGAGCAGGCCCCGGCCCAGGCGGGGACCGAGAAAGACCAGCATCAGCAGGCAATGCACCAGGTAGCGGGCCCAGGCCAGGAAGGGAATGGGATAGGTGGCGGCCAGGGTCTTGGAAGTGGCATCCAGCAGGGCGAAGAAGAAGACGGCGGCGAGCATGAGCAGCACGCCCCGCAGGGGATGGCTGGGATGGGACATCGTTTTTCTTTTGACGGGCGGAGCGGCGCTCCGCGGTAAGGGTCAGACGGCCGGCCGGCACCAGGCGTTGAACAGGGCCCTGGCCGCCACTGCCGTCTCCGAGGCAGTCAGACCGATGGGGCCGACGCCGGTTCCCGGCAAGCGGTCGGCAGCGGCGCCATGCAGATGCACCGCCCCCAGCAGGGCTGCGCCCGGTTCCCAGCCCTGGGCCAGGAGCGCCACCGCCATGCCGGTGAGCACGTCGCCCTGGCCGGCGGCGGCCTGGCCCGGATTGCCGCTGGTATTGATCCACCAGCGCCCGTCCGGCCCGGCGACCACGGTGCCGGCTCCCTTGAGGGCGACCCAGGCGCCAAACTGCTCGCCCAGCTGCACGGCGGCGCCGATGCGGTCGGCCTGCACTGCGGCCACGTCCGTGCCCAGCAGGCGGGCCGCTTCCGCCGGATGGGGCGTGAGCAGCCGCGGCGCCTGGCGGGTGGCCAGGGCCTGGGCCAGGGTGGGGTCGGCCGCCAGCAGGTTGAGGGCATCCGCATCCAGGACCAGGGGCAGTGGGCCGGCAATGGCCCGGGACAGGAATTCCCTGACCTCCGGCGCCTGGCCCAGGCCCGGGCCCACGGCCAGGGCGGTGAGAGGGGCGGCTTCCAGGGCCGCGGCCGGACGCAGCATCAGTTCCGCCTGCTGGGGATCGAAGGCGGGGCCGTGGCGGTCCGCCAGGCCGACGAAGACCCGGCCGCAGCCCAGGAGCAGGGCGGCGCGGCCGGCGAGGAGGGCGGCACCGACCATGCCGGCGGCGCCGCCGAGAATGCCGGCGCTGCCGTAGCTGCCCTTGTGGCTGTTGCGGCGGCGGGGCTGCAAGTGGGCGGCGAAGTGTTCCCGGCCGATGCTCCAGCCGTCCGCCGGCACCAGGGCGGGGGCGTCCAGCTCCAGGGCGGCCAGATGCAGGGCGCCGCAGTGGTCCGGCCCGTCCAGGGTGAGCAGGCCCGGCTTGTGGGCGATGAAGGTGAGGGTGTGGCTGGCGCGGATGGCCGGCCCCAGGGCGCGGCCGCTGTCCGCGTCGAGTCCGGAGGGGCAGTCCAGGGCCAGCAGGGGGCAATGGTCCCGCTCCGCCAGATGGTTGGCGGCGGCCACGGCATCGGCGTAGGCGCCGCTCAGGGGGCGTTGCAGGCCGATGCCGAAGAGGCCGTCCAGCACCAGGCCCCAGCGGGGGCAGGGGGGGATGGCGTCGAGGATGGTGCCGCCGGCCTCGAGGAAGGCCTGGCGGGCGGCCCGGGCGTCGGCCGGGGCCCGCTGGCCGTCGTCCCAGGCCACCACCTGTACGGCGAAGAAGCGGGCCTGCAGGTGGCGGGCGGCCACGTAGGCGTCGCCACCGTTGTTGCCGGGGCCGGCCAGCACCAGCAGCGGGCCGGGGCGGCACAGGCTGGCGGCCAGGTCGGCGGCGGCCAGGCCGGCCCGTTCCATCAGGGGCTGCTTGCCGGTGGCGGCTTCGAGGGCGCGCAGGCCCTGGCTGCGGTAGAGGGGCAGGGCGGGGGGCGGGGGCGTCAGGGTGGCGATCATGGCTGGATTCTAGCGCTGCTCGAAGTGCCGGCGGGCACAACGTATCGTGTTGGCATGGATGGCCACGGTGTCGCCGATGTCCCGGGCGTAGCCGCCGGCCATGGCGATGGCGACAGGAATGCCCCGCTCCCGGCAGGCCGCCAGGACCCGCTCGTCGCGGGCCTCCAGGCCGGCCATGGTCAGGGAAAGGCGCCCCAGGCGGTCCCCGGCGTAGGGGTCGGCGCCGGCCAGGTAGATCGCCAGCTGGGGCCGGCAGCGGCTGAAGAGGTCCGCCAGCCCTTGTTCCAGGGCCGCCAGATAGGCGGCATCGTCGCAGCCGTCGGGCAGTTCGATGTCCAGGTCGCTGCGGGCCTTGGTGAAGGGATAGTTGCGGGCGCCGTGGATGGAGAAGGTGAACACGCTGGCATCCCCCTCCAGGATGCGGGCGGTGCCGTCGCCCTGATGCACGTCGCAGTCGATCACCGCCACCTGATCCACCCGGCCTTCCGCCTGCAGGGCCCGGGCGGCCACGGCGGCGTCGTTGAAGACGCAGAAGCCGGCGCCGGCGGCATGGGCGGCGTGGTGGGTGCCGCCCGCCAGATTGACGCCCCAGCCCTCCGCCAGGGCTGCCCGGCAGGCGCCCAGGGTGGCGCCGGCGGAGCGGCGGGAGCGCTCCACCATGGCGTCCGACCAGGGAAAGCCGATCTGGCGCATTTCTTCCTGCGTCAGCTCGCCGCTGCAGACCCGTTCCACGTAGGCCGCATCGTGGGCCCGACAGAGGTCCTCGCAGCTGGCGGCTTCCGGGAGGATGAAATCTTCCGGCGGATAGCCTTCATCGAGCAGGGTCTGACGCAGGCGGGCGTACTTTTCCATGGGAAAACGGTGGCCCGGGGGCAGGGGCAGGACGAAGGTGTCGGAGTAGAAGAGCTGCATGCCTAGTAGTGATTTCTGCGCTTGTTCGATACGGGGATTCCCGTTAAGGTGGCAACTACAAAAATTTACAATATGCTGCTGTCAGTTTTTGCCGCCAATCAGCTGTACCGGAAGCGGGTCTGGCAACCGGCATTGGTCACCTGTCACCGCGCCCCAATAATGATGAAATACCTGTCCCGGGCCAGCATTCTGCCCATGCTCCTGATGATTTCTGCCCTGCCCGGCCAGGGGGCGGAGTCGGTTGCCGATCTTTCCGAACAGGATTTCCTCGCCGACGTGCCGGTGGTGCTGACCGCTTCCCGCCTGCGCCAGAATGTAGCAGATGCGCCGGCGGCGGTGACGGTGATCGACCGCCAGATGATCCGGGATTCCGGCGCCTGGAGCATTCCCGACCTGTTCCGCCTGGTGCCCGGCATGTACGTGGGGGAAAGCGCCGACCGGGGCACCTTCGTCCCCAATTCCGTGGTCAGCTACCACGGCCTCACCGATGGTTTCTCACGGCGCATGCAGGTGCTGGTGGACGGCCGTTCCATCTATACCCCCCTCTTCGGCGGCGCCGTCTGGAGCACCTTGCCCCTGGCGCTGGAGGATATCGAGCGCATCGAGGTGATCCGCGGCCCCAACTCGGCCACCTACGGCGCCAACTCCTTCCTCGGCATCATCAACATCATCAGCCGCCATGCCACCGAGACCCAGGGCGCCATGGTGTCCCTCACCGACAGCAAGCGCGGCTCCGATGCCACCTTCCGCTGGGGCGGCAAGGCGGGTGCCCTGGATTACCGGGTCACCGGCAGTCAGCGGCGGGACCAGGGCATCACCGATTTCGCGGCCCCGGATGCCAGCCATTCGACGGTGCCCAACCGCTTCGACAACAAGCGCCTGAGCAACTTCACCTTCCGCGGCGATCTGCAGATCAGCGACCGGGACGCCCTGGAAATCCAGGCCGGCCTCTCCCAGGGCGACCACCAGTCGGGCAAGAACGAGTTGCCCGGCAGCACCACCTATTCGCCGGAACATGTGCGCAAGCTGGACAGCTACTACGGCCTGCTGCGCTGGCAGCGCAGTTTCAGTGCCGACGAACAGTTGTCGATCAAGGCCTACGCCAATCGGGACGAGCAGAATTACGACCTGGCCAGCCTGGTGGTGCCCCATTTCGGCGTGGTTCCCGCGCCCTTCGATTCCCCCATGCGCCTGCTGGGCGAGCGTTACGACCTGGAAGCCCAGCATACCCTGGCACCCACCAGCACTACGCGCCTGGTGTGGGGGGCGGGGGTGCGCCTCGACCGCTTCACCAGCCGCTTCTTCTTCAATTCGGACCAGGCCCAGTCCTTCCGCCAGAGCAACCTGTTCGCCAACCTGGAATGGCGGCCCAGCGCCAGGTGGGTTTTCAACGGCGGCCTGATGCTGGAGAAGAACAGCTATACGGGCTCCCATGCCTCGCCCCGCCTGGCCGCCAACTACCATGTCGTGCCCGGCCATACCCTGCGCGTTTCCGCCAGCCGCGCCACCCATACCCCGGTGATGCTGGAAGCCAAGGCCGATTCGCGCTGGACCTTTCCCCTGTCGCCGATCAACTGCCTGATCCTCAAGTCCTGCACCTATCGGGCCTACGGCCATCGCGATGACCTGCAGTCGGAACAGATCACCTCCCGGGAGGTCGGCTACGTCATGGAACTGCCCGGCGGCTCCCTGGACATCAAGTATTCCCTGGACCACCTGACCCATCTGCTGGAAACGGAAGCCCGGGGCTTCTCCGGCTCCATGATCAATCCCCTCACCGGCCAGATCCTGCCCGGAGTCCAGTACAACAACCTGGGGAGTGCCGACATTCGGGCCCTGGAGGCCCAGTGGCAGCAGAAGTTCACGGAAGCGACCCGGCTGCATGTGGCCTGGTCCATGACCAAGGTCACGGGCAATGGGGCCAGTCGCGACAGTGCCAGCATCTACAGCGACTCCGCCCCCCTGCACAGCCGCAGCATGCTGCTGGCCCACGATTTCGGCAGCCGCTGGACCGGCAGCCTGGCCTACTACCAGATGGGGCGCATGGCGGTGCAGGGCGACGGCGACGTGCAGAATCCCTACGAGCGGGTTGATGCCCGTCTGGCCTACCGCTTCCGCGACGGCGCCTACCAGGGCGAGGTCGCCTTCATCGTGCAGAACCTGTTCGACAAGCCCTATCAGGAGGTTTATTACGAAAACCTCATCGGCCGTCGTTCCTACGTCAATCTGCGGCTGGAATTCTGATTTCCCATGTCGCGCCTGTTCCCTTCCCCGGCCCTGCCTCGTCTGCGAATGCTTTGTCATATCGCATTGGCATTGCTGTGGCTGGGGCTAACGGCAGGTGCTGCACCGGCCGCGGCGGCGGATACGGTGGCCGTGGTCCTGAGCGAGCGGGGCGGTGTCTACGCCGAATTCCTTGAAGCCCTGAATGCCGGCATGGCCCAGTCCCCGGGCCGGCGGGTGGTGCGGCTGACCGGGGTGGCGGCAGCCGGGGAAAAGATCGACGAGGCGGAACTGGGCGATGCCTCCCTGGTCCTGGCCGTAGGGGCCGGCGCCGCCAGGGCCCTGGCGCGAATGGAAGGGACGCCGCCGGTGTTGAGCGTCCTGGTGCCCCGCCTGACCTTCGAGCGGATCGCTGCCGAATCCGGGCGCCGCTCCCGACCCGGCAGCTTTTCCGCCCTCTACCTGGACCAGCCCCTGTCGCGTCAGCTCAACCTGTTGCGCTTCGCCCTGCCCGGACGCAAGCGGGTGGCGGCGCTGCTGGGGCCCGAATCCGCCGCTCTGGCGCCGCGCCTGCGCAGTGCCGTGTCCCGGGCCGGCTTTGAGCTGCAGATGGAGCAGGTGGCCGAGGAGGGGGACATCGTGCCCGCCCTCAACCGCCTGTTGCCGGGCACCGACGTGCTGCTGGCCCTGCCCGACGGCCTGGTGTTCAACCGCAACACGGCCCGGCCGGTGCTGCTCACCACCTATCGCCACCAGCGCCCGGTGGTGGGCTTTTCCCAGGCCTACGTGACTGCCGGAGCCCTGGCGGCGGTGTTCTCCACCCCGGCCCAGATGGGGCGCCAGACGGCCGAGTTCCTGCGCGGCCTGCCGGCGGGACGGGTGACCCTGGGGGCGCCCCTGTACCCGAGCTACTTCAGCGTCGCCGTCAATCGCAACGTGGCCCGTTCCCTGGGACTGGACCTGCCGGACGAGGGCGTGCTGCGGGAAGCCCTGGAAAAGGCGGGGGAGGGCGAATGATGCAGCACCTCTATCTGCGCCTGGTCGGCAGCATCCGCCAGCGGGCCCTGTGGCTGGCCCTGTTGCCGGCCGTGCTGGTGGCCACGGCCCTGGCCTCCTATTTCTCCATCACCGGCATGGGCGAACTGGACGAGGAACTGCGCCGGCGTGGCCACACCATCGTCCAGTACCTGGCGCCGGCCAGCGAGTACGGCCTCATCTCGGGCAACCGGCCCAGTCTGCAGGCCCTGGTCCAGGCCGCCATGCAGCAGCCCGACGTGCGCGCCGCCGTGGTGACGGACTTCCAGGGCCGGGTCCTGGCCATCAGCGGCCGCACCCAGCTGCCGGTGCGCCTGGCGGAGCAGGCCGGCGACTTGGTGGGGCTGCTGGCCAGCAGTCACGACACCCTGGGCTTCGTCGCCCCGGTGCGCCGCAGCCAGCTGGATATCGACGATTTCCTCAGCCTCGAGCCGATGCCGCCCCAGCCCCCCGGCAGCGACCGCCTGGGCTGGGTCTATGTGGAACTGTCCAGCGAAGACCTGCAGGCGCGCAAGTCGGCCCTGCTGCTGCATACCCTGCTGATCCTGACGGCCGGCCTGGGGGCCGGCGCCTACGTGGCCCTGCGCATGGCCCGTTCCCTGTCCCGTCCCGTGGGGCGCCTGTTGAAGGCCGTCGGACGCATGGCCGCCGGCGAGCTGGAGGCCCGGGTGGAGCAGGCCTCCGCCGGTGAGCTGGGGGCCCTGGAACGGGGCTTCAACCACATGGCCAGCCGTCTCCAGGACATGCACGAATCCATGCAGGAGCGCATTGCCACCGCCACTGCCCAGCTGGCACACCAGGCCAGCCACGATCCCCTCACCGGCCTGGCCAACCGGCGCGAATTCGAACTGCATCTGCAGGCCACCCTGGACGGGCGCGGTGGCGAAGAACTGCACCACGTGCTGTGCTACATCGACCTGGACCGTTTCAAGGTCGTCAACGACACCTGCGGCCACGCCGCCGGCGACGAACTGCTGCGCCAGATCACCCAGCTGCTGCGGCAGCGGGTGCGGGGGCAGGATCTGCTGGCCCGCCTGGGCGGCGACGAGTTCGGCCTGCTGCTGGAACGCTGCAGCCTGGAAGACGGCCTGCGGGTGGTGGAATCCCTGCGCCAGCTGGTGGAAGACTTCCGCTTCGTCTGGAACAACCGGGCCTTCGGCATTGGCGCCAGCATCGGCCTGGTGGAACTGGATTCCCGCATCCAGACCCTGGAGGAGGCCCTGGCCGCCGCCGACCAGGCCTGCTTCGCCGCCAAGGACCTGGGCCGCAACCGCATCCACGTCTACCAGGTCGACGATCGGGAGGTGGTGCGGCACCAGGGGGAAATGGACTGGGCCTCCCGCCTGACCCAGGCGGTGGAGGAAAACCGCCTGCTGCTCTACGCCCAGCCAGTGGTGCCCCTGGTTTCCGGCATTTCCTCCTGCCTGCGCTTCGAGGTCTTCCTGCGCCTGCTCAACGAGCGGGGCGAGGTGGTGCTGCCGGAGGTGTTCCTGCCGGCGGCGGAGCGCTTCAACCTGATGCCCCGGCTGGACCGCTGGGCCATCGATGCGGCCTGCTCCGGCCTGCGTCGGCTGCTGGATCAGGAAAGCCACCCCAGTCTGCAGTGCGGCATCAACCTCTCGGTGCAGACCGTGGGCCGCCCCGAGACCCTGGAATACATCGGCGAGCGCCTGCAGCACTACGACATTGCCCCGGCCTGCCTCTGCTTCGAAGTGGCCGAGGCTGCCGCCAGCCGCCAGTTTGCCGAGGTGCAGACCTTCGCCCAGGGCCTGCGCCAGCTGGGCTGCGGCTTTGCCTTCGATGCTTTCGGCAGCGGCCTCTCCTCCTTCGCCTACCTGCGGGCCCTGCCGCCGGACTATGTGAAGATCGACGGCGACCTGATCCACCGCATGACCGACGACCGGGTCAGCCAGACCCTGGTGCGGGCCATCCACGACATCAGCCGCCAGCTGGGCGTGGCCGCTGTGGCCGAGATGGTGGACGATGCCGCGGTTTTCGCCATGGTGCGGGAGATCGGCATCGAGCTGGGGCAGGGCACCTGGTTCGATCCGCCCCAGCTGTTCGAGGACTGGCTGGCGGTGTGCGAGGCCCGTCACGTCAATGGCGAGGCCGGCGTCTATTCGATCCTGCCGTCGCCGGCGGCCTGAGGCCGGCGAACTTTTCGCGTTTTTTGCGTTCTCTCCAGCAGAAGAGCCCGGGGTCGTGGATACAATGCGGTATCCAGGGCGCAGACGGGCAGGGACGGGGAGCATGGGGAAGGATACGGAGCGTATCTCGATCAGGCTGGTGGTGGGACTCACCGCCGTCTTCCTGCTTTGCCTGTGGGCCTTCGTCGCCTACTGGAGCCTGCGCAGCCGCGATCTGGAAATCGGCAGCACCCGGGTCACCCTGGTGCGCCTGTCCACCGCCGCGGAAGAGCAGGTGCGGCGCATGTTCAAGCTGGTGGAAGTCTTTCTCGACACCTCCGACCTGTGGCTGGCCAACCATCCCCAGGCCGATCCCCTCACCGATCCCCAGTTCTCCGCCCTGGTGCAAGGCTTCTACCGGGCTTCCGGCAATGCCATCCAGCTGCGCCTGGTGAAGCGCGACGGCGCCCTCTACCGCATTCCCGCCGAAGGCCCCAAGCCCAACGCCCGGGTCGGCGACCGGGACTATTTCCTCGCCCAGGGCGACGCCGGACGGCGCGGCTTCTACATCGGCACCCCGGTGCAGAGCCGGGAGAACGGCCACTGGCTGATCCCCATCTCCGTGCCCCTGCAGCGGAGCAGCCACGACGTGACGGTGCTGCTCGCCTCCATCCGGGTGGACTATTTCGCCGGCGTCTTCGAGCAGGAGCGCATCCGCCCCAACGGCGCCATCACCCTGCTGCGCCGGGACGGCACCCTGCTGGCCCGGGCTCCCCACCTGCCCCAGTTGCTGGGCAAGTCGGCGGCCCAGACCGACGTCTTTGCCGACTTCCTGCCCCGGGCGCCCCGAGGGGTGGAGTTCTCTTCCTCCAGCGCCACCGACGGTGTCAGCAAGCTCACCTCCTATGCCGCCATGGACGATTTTCCCCTGGTGGTGGTGGTGGCTGCCGCCACCGACGACATCCTGGCCCGCTGGGAGCTGGACGTCACGGTCATCACCCTGGTGGGGCTGATCCTCACCGTCTTCGCCCTGGCCGCCTCCGGCCGCCTCATCTGGCTGCTGCGGGACCAGGAACGGGCCCGCAGCGAGCTGTTCCGCATGGCCAGCACCGACGACCTGACGGGCTGCCTCAACCGGCGTCATTTCATGGCCTCCCTGACCCGGGAGTTTTCCCGTAGCCAGCGCCACGGCGACGACCTCAGCCTGATGGTGCTGGACCTGGATTTCTTCAAACGCATCAACGACGGTTACGGCCATGCGGTGGGCGACAAGGCCCTCGGCGCCTTTGTCGCCGCCGCCCAGTCCTGCCTGCGCCAGTCCGACCAGTTCGCCCGCCTGGGGGGCGAGGAATTCGGCATCCTGCTGCCGGTGACCACGGTGGAACAGGCTCAGCCCGTGGCCGAGCGCCTGCGCCAGAAGGTGGCCGAGATCCGCATCCCGACGCCCCAGGGCGTGGTGCAGTTCACCGTCAGCATCGGCATTGCCGCTTACAGCAGCGATCTGGCCTCGGCGGAAGAACTGCTGCTGCAGGCCGACCGGGCGCTCTACGCCGCCAAGGGGGCCGGGCGCAACCGGGTGGTGGCGGCGCCGCCTGCCGGGCTCCCCGCAGACACCGTCGTTACCCCGGGCTAGGGGGGCGCCAAGCGGGTATAATCCCGCCTTTCGCCTTACCCCTTCAGCCACTCCCTCTCGAAATCCCATGGCCGACATCATCTTCCTGCGTGGCGCTCCCGCCTTTTCCGCTTTCCGTCTGCAACGTCTCCAGGCTCGATTGAGCGCCGCCGTGCCCGCCGTGGCCGGGGTGGAAGCGGACTACTGGCACTTCGTGCAGCTCGACCAGCCCCTGGCCGACGATGCCCGCGGCCAGCTGGCCAGACTGCTCGAAGAGCGTCACGGCGAGGAACGCGGCGACGACCTGGAACTGTTCCTGGTGACGCCCCGCATCGGCACCATTTCCCCCTGGTCCTCCAAGGCCACCGACATTGCCATCAATGCGGGCCTTGCCGCCGTCGAACGCATCGAGCGGGGCATCGCCTACTGGGTGCGCACCCCGGGCGGCCGCAGCCTTTCCGCCGAGGAGCGGGCTGCCGTGGCGGCCCAGCTGCACGACCGCATGACCGAATCCGTCATGGCCGACTTCGACGAGACCGCCGGCCTGTTCCGCCATTTCGAAGCCCAGCGCCTGTCCCGCGTGGACCTGCTGGCCGGCGGCCGGCCCGCCCTGGTGGCGGCCAACACCGACCTGGGCCTGGCCCTGTCGGAGGACGAAATCGACTACCTGCTGGACATCTACGAGAAGGCAGGGCGCAACCCCACCGACGTGGAACTGATGATGTTCGCCCAGGCCAATTCCGAACACTGCCGCCACAAGATATTCAACGCCGCCTGGGTGGTGGATGGGGAAGCCCGTGACGAGACCCTGTTCGGCATGATCAAGGCCACCCACAAGGCCAATCCCCAGGGCACGGTGATGGCCTATGCGGACAACGCCTCCATCATCGAGGGCGCCAAGGTGCCCCGTTTCTACCCCCAGGCAGACGGCTCCTACGCCTACAGGGAAGAGCTGACCCACATCCTGACCAAGGTGGAAACCCACAACCACCCCACCGCCATCTCTCCCTTCCCCGGCGCCTCCACCGGCTCCGGCGGCGAGATCCGCGACGAGGGTGCCACCGGCCGCGGCTCCAAACCCAAGGCCGGCCTCTGCGGCTTCTCCGTTTCCAACCTGTTCGTGCCTGGCGCCGAGCGGCCCTGGGAAACCAGCATCGGCAAGCCTTCCCGCATCGCCTCGGCCCTCTCCATCATGCTGGAAGGCCCCATTGGCGCCGCAGCCTTCAACAACGAATTCGGCCGCCCCAACCTGACCGGCTACTTCCGCACCTATGAAGAAAACGTGGGTCCGGAAGTGCGCGGCTACCACAAGCCCATCATGATCGCCGGCGGCCTGGGCAACATCGAGGACGGCCAGTCCTTCAAGGCCGAAGTGTTCCCCGCCGGCACCCTGCTGGTGCAGCTGGGCGGCCCCGGCATGCTCATCGGCCTGGGCGGCGGCGCCGCTTCCTCCATGGCCACCGGCGCCAACAACGAGGACCTGGACTTCGCCTCCGTGCAGCGGGGCAACCCGGAAATCCAGCGCCGCGCCCAGGAAGTGATCGACCGCTGCTGGCAGATGGGCGTGCCGAAGAACGACATCGCCGCTCCCGGCGACGGCAACCCCATCCTCTCCATCCACGACGTGGGTGCCGGCGGCCTGTCCAACGCCTTCCCCGAGCTGGCCCACTCCGGCCAGTGCGGCGCCACCTTCGACCTGCGCGCCGTGCCCATCGAGGAACCGGGCATGAGCCCGGCGGAAATCTGGAGCAACGAATCCCAGGAACGCTACGTCCTGGCCCTGCCGCCTTCCCGCCTGGAAGAATTCAAGGCCCTGTGCGAGCGGGAGCGCTGTCCCTTCGCCGTGGTCGGCGTCACCACCGCCGATGGCCGCCTCAAGGTGACCGACGCCAAGCTGGGCGAGGACCCGGTGGACATGGACATGGAAGCCCTGCTCGGCAAGCCGCCGCGCATGACCCGGGAGGCCGTGCACCAGGCGCCCGCCGCCGTGCCCTTCGCCGCCGACAGCATCAATCTCAAGGATGCGGGCTACCGGGTGCTGCAGCTGCCCTCCGTGGCCGACAAGACCTTCCTCATCACCATCGGCGACCGCTCCGTCGGCGGCATGACCGCCCGGGACCAGATGGTCGGCCCCTGGCAGGTGCCCGTGGCCGACGTGGCCGTGACCCTGATGGGCTACCAGGGCTACCAGGGCGAAGCCTTCGCCATGGGCGAGCGCACCCCCCTGGCCGTGCTCGACGCCCCCGCTTCCGGCCGCATGGCCGTGGGCGAGGCGGTGACCAACCTGGCCGCCGCCCCCATCAACAAGCTCTCCGACGTCAAGCTCTCCGCCAACTGGATGGCCGCCGCCGGCTACCCGGGCGAGGACGCCCGCCTCTTCGATACGGTCAAGGCCACCTCCGAGGTGTGCCAGGCCTTGGGGCTTTCCATCCCCGTGGGCAAGGATTCCCTCTCCATGCGTACCGCCTGGGAAGAGGGCGGTGAAAAGAAGCAGGTGGTCTCCCCCCTGTCCCTCATCGTCACCGGCTTTGCCCACAGCCCGGATGTGCGCCGCACCCTGACCCCGGTGCTGCAACTGGACCAGGGCGAAACCGAACTGCTGCTGCTGGACCTCTCCGCCGGCAAGAACCGCCTGGGCGGCTCCGCCCTGGCCCAGGTCTACAACGCCACCGGCGAACAGGTGCCCGATCTGGATGAGCCCAAGCTGCTGGCAGCCTTCTTCGCCGTGGTGCAGCAGCTCAACCAGGACGGCCTGCTGCTGGCCTACCACGACCGTTCCGACGGCGGCCTCTTCGCCGCTGCCTGCGAGATGGCCTTCGCCTCCCGTTGCGGTATCACCATCAACGCCGACATCCTGGCCTACGACCCCCTGCAGAACGATGTGGATGGCGCCGAGAAGCGCCCCGACCTGCTCGAGGGCCGCTCCATGGAGCTGCTTGTGAAGGCCCTGTTCAACGAGGAACTGGGCGCCCTGGTGCAGATCCGCCGGGCCGACCGGGAGAAGATCACCGCCATCCTGCGCGAGGCCGGCCTGGGCCAGTGCTACGCCCTGGTAGGTTACCCCAACGACCGGGACCAGGTGCGCGTCTTCCGCAACGCCAAGCCCCTCTTCTCCGAAAGCCGGGTGGACCTGCAACGGGCCTGGTCTGAGACCTCCTACAAGCTGCAGTCCCTGCGCGATAACCCGGACTGCGCCCAGCAGGAATTCGACCGCATCCTGGACACCCAGGACCCGGGCCTCTCCGCCAGCCTCACCTTCGACATCGCCGAAGACGTGGCCGCCCCCTTCATCAACAGCGGCGCCAAGCCGAAGATGGCCATCCTGCGCGAGCAGGGCGTGAACAGCCATTACGAGATGGCCGCCGCCTTCGACCGGGCCGGCTTCCATTCCGTCGATGTGCACATGAGCGACATCCTGGCCGGCCGGGTCTCCCTGCAGGACTTCAAGGGTGCCGTGGCCTGCGGCGGCTTCTCCTACGGCGACGTGCTCGGCGCCGGCCAGGGCTGGGCCAAGACCATCCTTTTCAACGGCAAGGCCCGGGACGAGTTCTCCGCCTTCTTCCAGCGCCCCGATACCTTCGCCCTGGGCGTCTGCAACGGCTGCCAGATGATGAGCGCCCTCAAGGAACTGGTGCCCGGTGCCGAGCACTGGCCCGCCCTGCAGCGCAACATCGTGGAGCAGTTCGAAGCCCGCTTCGTCATGGCCGAAGTGACCGAGTCGCCTTCCCTGTTCTTCGCCGGCATGGCCGGTTCCCGCATGCCCATCGTCGTCTCCCACGGCGAGGGACGGGCCGAGTTCGCCAACGCCCAGGACCAGGCCAAGGCCCTGGTGGCCCTGCGCTATGTGGACAACAAGGGTGCGCCCACCGAGGTCTATCCCTACAACCCCAACGGCTCGCCCGCCGGCGTCACCGGCTTCACCACCGCCGACGGTCGCTTCACCATCATGATGCCGCATCCGGAACGGGTCTTCCGCTCCGTGCAAATGTCATGGCATCCTAGCGCCTGGGGCGAAGACAGCCCCTGGATGCGCATGTTCCGCAACGCCCGCCGCTGGGTGGGCTAGGAACACCCAGGGCCGGGAGCGGCAGCCGGACAGAAGATCCGGCGCCGCACCACAGGAACGGCCCTCAACTTTCAGGGAGGTATGCGATGGCATTCATGCCATGGACCAAGGAGCTGGAACTGGGGCTGGCCGAGATCGACCGGCAGCACCACTGGCTCGTGGATCAGACCAACGCGCTGCACGACGAGCTGTCCGCCCCGGCCCCCAGCCGGGACAAGGTGGGGCAGATTCTGGAGGGGCTGGTGGATTACACCCACAACCACTTCATCGTCGAGGAGGTGTTGTTCCAGCAGTTCGGTTACCCGGAAACCCCGGCCCACAAGGCCGAACACGACGGTTTCACGGGCAAGGCCATGGATCTGCTGATGCGTTTCGAGGATGGGGAAGAGGTGACCATGGAAGCCCTGGATTTCCTCAAGGAATGGCTGGTGCACCACATCTGCCAGGTGGACCGGGCCTACGTGCCTTTCCTCAAGTCCAAGGGCGCCCTCTAGCCGCCCCCAACGATACGGTAATCAGATGGCGGCTGCGGCCGTCAGGCCAGGCCGGCGGCGCTCGATGAAAAGGGTGCTCCCGGCCTGTCTTTTTGCCTGCTTCTTGGCCATGCTGGCTGCCGCCGCCACCTCGTGGTGGGAGCTGAAGAGGCCCGGCTCCACCCGCAGGGCGCCGATGGAAAGGGAGGGCAGGGGATTGAAGACGGTGCGGCCCTTGCGGTCCTCGCCGACGAAGCCGCCCCGGGCCAGGTCTTCCGGCGCCACCAGGGCCGGCATGCGCTGGTCGAACAGGCGCAGGGCGCGGGCGCAGCGCTCCTCCCAGTCCGGACTCTGGAACAGGATGATGAAGTCGTCGCCGCCGATGTGGCCGATGAAGTCCAGGCGCGGGTCCGCCACTTCCGCCATGAGCAGCCCCAGCATCTGGATCACGTCGTCGCCCTTGCGGTAGCCGTAGGCGTCGTTGAAGGGCTTGAAGTTGTCGATGTCGTAGTAGCAGGCGGCAAAGGCCGTCTGGCTCTCCAGCAGGCGCTCGGCATGCTCGTTGATGGGCACGTTGCCCGGCAGCTGGGTCAGGGGATTGGCGTAGCGGGCGGCGGAAATCTGCATTTCCGTGATCATGGCCATCAGGTCCTGGCCGCTGCCGACCCCGACGTAGGAACCCTGGTCGGTGATGACGAAGCCGTCGTAGAGATAGTGCTTGGCGGCCCGGGCGATCATCAGCCCCACCTCCTGTACCGACAGGTTCTGGTCCACCACCAGGGGCGCCGGGTCCATGAACAGGGTGCACGGCTTCTTGCCGTACAGCTCCCGGCGGAAGGGGCGGGCGAAGCGGTCGATCAGGTTGTGACGGTTGATCAGGCCCAGGGGCTGGCCCTGGTGCACCACCGGCAGCACGTGCAGTTCCGGGTTGTCCTCGAAGCGCTGGTAAACCATGTCGTTGCAGGCGTCCGGGGCGATGGGCTCGATGAAGTGGCTGAGGGCCCGGGCGGTGCTGCCGCCGGCGCCGCCGGCATTGGGGAAGATGGCGATCTGGCGGTTCTTCAGGGCGGCCAGGGTGTCGCTTTCCGGCAGGGTTCGCGGCGTTGGCGCCGGGCGGGCGATGAAGAAGCCCTGGCCGCAGGCGATGCCCAGGTCGCGCACGGTGGTGAAGTCGGCCTCGGTCTCGATGCCCTCGGCGATGATGTAGGCGCCGCAGGTTTCGGCGATCTCGTGCATGGAACTGACCAGCTTGAACTTGAGGGCGTCGTCGGCGATGCCCTGGATGAAGTGCCGGTCGATCTTCACGTACTCGGGGCGCAGCTCGGACCACAGTCGCAGGTTGGAGAAACCCTCCCCCAGGTCGTCGATGGCGATGCGGTAGCCCTGGCCCCGGTAGTGCATGAGGGCATCGTGGAGGTCGGCGAAGTCCTCGATCTGCTGGTTTTCCGTCAGTTCGATGATGATGCGGCTGGGGGACAGGCCCAGTTCCCGCAGCAGGCCCTGGGTTTCGCCGTTGCGGAATTCCGGGTCCTTGAGGCAGCCCGGGCTGACATTGACGAAGAGGTTACCGGGCAGGTTCAGCTGGGCGAAGGCGCGGAAGATGGCGATGCGGCAGGCCCGCTCCAGCTCCATGGTCAGGTCCAGGCGGCGGGCCAGTTCGAAGAGGGCGGCCGGGGTGTGCAGGGGTGAGTCGATGGGGCCCCGGATGAGGCCCTCGAAGCCCATGTAGGACTGGCCCCGGTAGTCCAGGATCGGCTGGAAGACGGGAGTGAGGCGGCCTTCCCGGATCAGTTCGAGCAGGATGTCGGCTTCTTCGGCGCCGGGCAGGGAGTGGGCGCGGAAATTGAGGGCAAGGCGTTCGAGCAGGGAGGCGGCGGTCATCGTCTTCTCCACCAGGGAGGCAGGATCGCCACTGTAGGCGGGGGAGGTTACATGGCGATGACGCAGGACGAAAAAAAGGGGGAGGGCCATGGGCCGCTCCCCCTTGATCGGCGGGCCTCTCCGGGGAGAGGCCGCCAGCAGGCTTATTCCACCTTGGCCTTGGCGCGCAGGTCCTTGACCATGTTTTCCACGATCTGCTGCTGGGCGCGCTGCTGCAGCTGGCCCTTGACCTGGTCGAAGGGAGGCGGGTTCAGGGGACGGGTGTCTTCCAGCTGGATGATGTGCCAGCCGAAGTCGGACTTCACCGGGGCGTCGGTCAGCTTGCCCTTTTCCAGGCGCACCAGGGCGTCGGCGAAAGGCTTGACGTAGTTGCTGGGGTTGGACCAGCCCAGGTCGCCGCCGTTGTCCTTGGAGCCGGGGTCCTTGGACTGCTTGGCCAGCTCCTCGAACTTCTCGCCCTTCTTCAGCTTGTCCAGGATCACCTTGGCTTCGGTTTCGTTGTCCACCAGGATGTGGCGGGCCTTGTATTCCTTGCCGCCGAGCTTGGACTTGATCTCTTCGTAGTCCTTCTTCAGCTGGGCATCGGTGACCGGGTGCTTGGCCAGGTAGTCCTGGATGAAGGCGCGGATCAGCACGGCCTGGGAGGCCAGACCCATCTGGGCGGCGACGTCGGCCTTCTTGTCCAGGCCCTTCTTCTTGGCTTCCTGGCTGAGGATTTCGCGGCGGACCAGTTCCTCGCGCACGGCGGCGCGCAGTTCCGGACCTTCGGGGGCGCCCTGGGCCTTCTGTTCGGCGATGAAGGCGTCAGCCAGGCTCTGGGGCACGGCGGTACCGTTCACCACCACGGCGGCGGGAGCCTTTTGGGCCATGGCATTGGCCGAGAGAAGGGCGCCGCAAACCAGGGCGGCGGCCAGCTTGGAAGCGGACTTGGAAATAGTCTGCATGAACTTGTCCTTGTGCTGTGTGATGGGTGGGGTAAAACGCGATTATACGGAGTCTTGGTCCGGCGTCAGGGCATTTATGGCGAGGGCATGGATGGGCCCCCGCATCATGTCGCCCAGGGCGTCGTAGACCAGGCGGTGGCGGGCCACCGTGTTCTTGCCGGCAAAGGCGGCGCTGACCAGGGTCAGGCGGTAATGACCGCCGCCGCCGGCAGCGCCGGCATGGCCCCGGTGGGCCGCCGACTCGTCGTCGATGTGCAGGCGCAGGGGGGCCAGCACGGCCAGCCGCCGCTGCATTTCGGCCAGGGTGTCGCTCACGCCGGCAGCACCTTCTTGAAGGGTTTGACCGTGACCTGGGCGTAGACGCCGGCGGCCACATAGGGGTCCGCATCGGCCCAGGCGCGGGCGGCTTCCAGGGAGGCGAACTCGGCGACGATGAGGCTGCCGGAGAAGCCGGCCGGGCCGGGATCGGGGGAGTCGATGGCGGGGCAGGGGCCGGCCAGGATCAGGCGGGCTTCCTGCTGCAGCTGGGTGAGCCGCTCCAGGTGGGCGGGACGGGCGGCCAGACGGGCCTCCAGGCTGCCGGGGCGGTCTTCGCCGATGATGATGTAGAGCATCAGTTTTTCTCCTCGTCGCTCACGTACTTGGACAGCATGGCCCCCTGGATGAGGACGAACACCAGCATCAGGCCCATGCCGCCGAACAGTTTGAAATTGACCCAGGTTTCCGTGGGGTAGTGGAAGGCCACATAGAGGTTGAGGGCCCCCATGAGGCTGAAAAAGGCGATCCAGGACAGGTTCATGCGCTGCCAGGCGACATCGGGCAGTTCCATCTTTTCCTGCATCAGGCTGCGGATCAGGTTGCGGCGGAAGAACAGGGTGGCGCCGCCCAGGATCAGGGCGAACATCCAGTACAGCACCGTCGGCTTCCACTTGATGAAGGTCTCGTCGTGCAGCACCAGGGTGGCGCCGCCGAAAATGACGATGATGGCCAGGCTGACCCAGAGCATGGTGTCCACCGGCTGGCGGCGCAGCTTGAGCCAGCCGATCTGGCCGAAGGTGGCGGCGATGGCCACGGCGGTGGCGACGTAGATGCCGGCGAACTTGAAGGCGATGAAAAAGAGGAGGACGGGGAACAGGTCGAAGAGAAACTTCATGGGTATCCGGAAAGGGGCATGCAGCCGTGCTGGGGTCGCTGGATTATGGCGGCTTTCCCCCGGGCTGTCCATGGCGCCTCTGCTATACTTTGCGGTTACAAATCGTCACGAAAAACACCGTGGGGCGGGGCTTTGCAGCCTGCCGCCGGCAGGCGCTTCCCCGGCCCCGCCGGACCCTTTCGTCGCGGCCCTTTTGGCGCACTTTCCGTTCTTCCGGCCCTTGCCCATGAACCAGACTCCTGCCGTCCGCCGCCGCTTCAGCCTGCTGCCCTACCGCATCAGTTCCCAGGTGGCGCTGCTGGTGTCCCTGCTGTTCATGCTCACCGTGTTCGCCTTCACCGCCTACACGGTGCAGGAACAGGCCGACCTGTCCCAGGAAACCATCACCCGCCACAGCCAGGCCCTGGCCGAGAACATCGCCTTCACCGCGGCGCCCCAGATGGTGCTGGGGGACGAGAGCGCCCTCGAATATTTCCTGCTGCGCTCCGCCGAGTATCCGGACATCCAGGCCCTGACCCTGATCGACGCCAAGGGCAAGGTCCTGGCCTCGGTACGCAAGGACGACCAGGGAGGCTCCAGCGCCGAATACGGCGTTTCCCGCCTGCTGCCGCCCCACGGCGAAGAAGCCCGCTCCAACTTGCTGGAAACCCCGGCCGGGCGCCGCCTGCTGCTGTGGCAGCCGGTGGTCAGCGGCCAGGTGCTGGGCTGGCTGCGCCTGGAGATCGGCCTCGACCTGCTGGCCGATGCCCGGCGCCACATCTGGCAGGACAGCATCGTCACCGCCCTGGCCGCCATCATCGGCAGCACCACCCTGTTGCTGCTGTTTCTCCTGCGGCCCCTGCGAGCCCTGCGCCAGGCCACGGATTTCGCCTCCCGCCTCGACGTGCTGCGGGGCCAGAGCCTGCCCGCCTACCACGGCAGCCTGGAGATCGGCGAGCTGGTGCAGGCCCTCAACCGGGCCTCGCGCCGCCTCAAGCAGCAGGAAGAGACCATCGAGGAAAACAGCCGCTTCCTGCAGAGCCTGACCGACGCCCTGGGGGAAGGGGTCATCGCCACCGATGCCGAGGGGCGCTGCACCTTCATCAACGCCGAGGGCGAGCGCATGCTCGGCTGGCGCCGCCAGGAGCTGCTGGGCAAGGATGTGCACCACACCATCCACTTCCAGACCGCCACCGGCTTCCACGTCAGCCAGGACGAATGCCCCCTGCACTCGCCGGCGGTGGCCAGCCGGCCCTTCCGTTCCGAGCTGGATGCCTTCACCCGCAGCGACGGCAGCGTCTTCCCCATCTCCGTCGTTTCCGTGCCCCTCTTCGAGGGCGAGCGCTTCACCGGCACCGTGGCCGCCTTCCAGGACATCACCGAGCGCAAGCGGGACGAGGACTTCCTCATGGCCACCACCTCCCGCCTCTCGGCCCTGATCGAGAGCATGCAGGCGGGCATCCTGGTGGAGGACGAGAACCGCCAGATCGTGCTGGCCAACCAGGCCCTGGGCCAGCTGTTCGAACTGGATGTGGACCCCCAGGAGCTGGTGGGGGTGGATTGCCGCCTGGTGCTGCAGCACCTGCAGGGCCTGTGCGCCGACGGGGCCCGGTTCGTGCCCCGGGTGGAGGCGGTGGTGGAGGACCGGCGCGCCGTCCTCGGCGAGGAAATCCGCCTGGCCGACGGGCGCGTCCTGGAGCGGGACTACATTCCCATCTACCTCTTCCCCCAGGTGGCCCAGCCGGAGGACTACCGGGGCCACCTGTGGCTGTTCCGCGACATCACCGAGCGCAAGCATGCGGAGCTGGAACTGCAGCAGGCCAAGGAGGCGGCGGAATCGGCGAACCGGGCCAAGGGCGAATTCCTGGCCAACATGAGCCACGAAATCCGCACCCCCATGAACGGCATCCTGGGCATGACCGACCTGGCCCTGGATTCGGCCCTGACGCCGGAGCAGCGGGACTACCTGGAGATGGTCAAGTCCTCCGCCGACGCCCTGCTGGTGATCATCAACGACATCCTGGACTTCTCCAAGATCGAGGCCGGCAAGCTGGAGCTGGAGCACATCCACTTCCACCTGCGCCAGCTGCTGCGGGAAACCCTCAAGCCCCTGGAACTGCGCGCCCGCCAGCGCAGCCTGACGCTGCGCTGCGAGGTGCCGGAGGAGGTGGCCGACGGCTACCTGGGGGATCCGGGGCGGCTGCGCCAGGTGCTCATCAACCTGGTGGGCAACGCCATCAAATTCACCGAGGAAGGCCAGGTGGCGGTGCGCGTCGAAGCCCGGGACGGGCTCCTGCACTTTGCCGTCAGCGATACCGGCATCGGCATTCCGCCGGACAAGCAGCAGCTCATTTTCGAGGCCTTCTCCCAGGCCGACAGCTCGGTCACCCGCCGCTTCGGCGGCACCGGCCTGGGCCTCACCATCTGTACCCGGCTGGTGCGCCTGATGGGCGGCCACATGTGGGTGGAGAGCGACCCGGGCCAGGGCAGCACCTTCCACTTCACCGCCCGTCTGGAAAGCGTGGCCGGTCCGGCCGAGAGCGGCGAGGCCGACGCCGGCCGGGGCGAGGTGGTGCTGCCGCCCCTGCGCCTGCTGGTGGCCGAGGACAACCCGGTGAACCAGAAGCTGGTGCTGACCCTGCTGCAGAAGCGGGGCCACCGGGTGACCCTGGCGGACAACGGCCAGCAGGCCCTGGCCGCCTTGGCGACGGACCATTTCGACCTGGTGCTGATGGACATGCAGATGCCGGTCATGGGCGGCCTCGAAGCCACCCGCCGCATCCGGGCGGCGGAAGCGGCCCGGGGCGACGGCCAGCACCTGCCCATCGTCGCCATGACCGCCAACGCCATGGCCGGGGACCGGGAACTGTGCCTGGAGGCGGGCATGGACGGCTACGTTTCCAAGCCCCTGCGCCGGGACGAATTCTTCTCCGCCATGGCCGACGTGCTGCCGCCCGAGCTGTTGCGCCAGGCCGGCGCCGCTGCGGCGATACCCGCAGACGGCCAGGCGGCGGCTGCCGCGGCCCCTTTCGAGTCGGCGCCGGCGGCGCTGCGCCGCTGCGACCGGGCCGAAGCCGTGGCCCGCCTGGAAGGGGACGAGGAACTGTTCGCCATGCTGGTGAAAATGTTCAGCGACGACCTGCCCAACTACCTGCAGCGCCTCAACGCCGCCCTGGCGGGGCAGGACATGGAGGCCCTGTCGCGGGAGGCCCACACCCTGAAGGGATTGCTGGCCACCTTCAGTGCCGGCCGCGGCACGGCCCTGGCCCTGGAACTGGAAACCCGGGCCAAGGGCGGCCACGTGGAAACCCTGGGCGTGCTGGTGCGGCAGCTGCAGGAAGAACTGGAACTGGTGCGCCAGGAACTCTTGGCGGGTGCGCCCGCCGCCTGAAACGGCAGACCGGGAGCCTGCCGTGGGGGAACTGGGCCCGGATGGCCCGCTGCGGATCGGGAGTCGTGAGCTGTGCGGCGGCAGGCCGGAGACGCCCGTCCGGCGCCGATTTCCGTCATGCCATGCCGGACATCGGCCAGGGATGCGCCTCCTGGCCGGGTGCCCGCAGGGGTTTGTTGCCGGGCGCCTAGGGCAGGCGCAGCAGGTCGCCGGCCGCGGCAGCGTCCACGCCGTGGGGAATGACGCCCAGCAGGGGCGCCGGCAGGGCCCGCTCCAGGCAGGCCAGGTTTTCCTCGAAGCGGCTCATGGCCGGATCGATGCGGTTGGCCACCCAGCCCGCCAGGGGCAGGCCCTGGGCGGCGATGGATTCGGCCGTGAGCAGGGCATGGCTGATGCAGCCCAGGCGCATGCCCACCACCAGGATCACCGGCAGGCCCAGTTCCCGGGCCAGGTCGGCGGCGTCGAAATCGTCTCCCAGGGGCACGCGCCAGCCGCCCACTCCTTCCACGATCAGCACCTCGGCCAGGGGCTTGAGCTCCTGAAAGGCATGGCGGATCACCGCTGCCTTGATGGGCCGGCCGGCTTCGGCGGCGGCGATGTGGGGAGCGATGGGCGGGGCGAACAGGTAGGGATTGACCAGTTCCCGGGGCGCCGCCACGGAGGCGGCGGCCATCAGGCGGCGCACGTCGTCGTTTTCTCCGTCGGCCTCGGTGCCGGCCGCCACCGGCTTCATGGCCAGGGCTGAGAGCCCCTGGCGCCGGGCGGCGTGCAGCAGGGCGCAGGCGGAGAAGGTCTTGCCGATTTCCGTATCGGTGCCGGCGATGAAATAACCCTGTTTCATGGTGCGGTCCTCACTGAAAGGCGTTGGCCACAGAGGGCACAGAGATCACAGAGAAAGGCATGAAATACAGAGGGGACGGAATGCCGCCGCCGGCCGTGGCAGCCGGACGGTTCTTCCCCTCCGCGTTCTCTGTGCCCTCTGTGGCAAAAAAGAATTTCCCCCCGCTCACTTCACCGCCGTACACAGCACCACATCGTAGGTGGCGGGCAGGCCGGCGGCGCTGCGGTGGCGTTCGTAGCGCGCTTCCACGGTCTTCCAGGCGGCCTTGCCGAGGAAGCCGGTGCGGCGGGCACCGCCCACCTGGTTGGCGCCGATGTCCTTGATGGCCCGCAGCAGGCTGCGCAGGTCCGGGTAGAAGATCTGCAGCTTGCGCCGCTCCACCCGCAATTCCTGGAAACCGGCGCCGAGCATGGCTTCGCCGCAGGTGGCCGGGGGCGCGAAGGGCAGCACGTGGCGATGGCTGTCGATGCCGGCGAAAGCCTCCCCCAGTTCGGCGAAGGTGCCGGGCCCCAGGGTGCTGAAGGCGAGGACGCCGCCGGGCGCCAGCACCCGGGCCGCTTCCTTGAGGCTGTGGCCCAGGTCGCACCACTGCACGGCCAGGCTGGACCAGTAGAGGGCGGCGCCGCCGGCGGCCAGGGGCAGGTGCTCCAGGTCGGCGCACACCGGCAGGCCGCCGTTGTCCCCTTCCCGGGCCCGGGCCAGCATGGCCGGGGCGAAGTCGGCCAGGAGCAGGGGGCGGCCCGGATAGCGGTGGGCCAGCAGGCCGGCGCCGTAGCCGGTGCCGCAGCCGGCATCGAGGAGAAAGCCGGCGGGCAGCTGGCCGTCCCCGGGCGGCAGGGAGGATTCCAGGGCGTCGCACACCTGGCGCTGCAGGGCCGCGGCCTGGTCGTAGGAGTCGGCGGCCCGGTCGAAGGCGCGGCGGATGTGGCGTTTTTCCATCAGGCGGGCAGTCCTTCCGCCCAGGCCTGCAGATGGCCGGCGAAGGCGGCCGGATCGTGCAGGAAGGGGGTGTGGGCGGCCTCCGCCATGAGCTGCAGTTGGCCGTGGGGCAGCTGGGCGGCCAGCCAGCGGGCGGCCTCCACCGGCATCAGGGGGTCGGCCTCGCCGTGGATGATCAGGGCCGGATGGGGCAGCTTGGGCGCCAGGGGGCGCAGGTCCAGGTCCCGCAGCCAGTCCAGGCCCCGCAGCAGGGCGGCCTTTTCCGCCAGGGGGGCCTTGGTCAGGGGCGCCAGCTGGCGGTTGATGTCCTTGGCCAGGCTGTCGCCCTGATTCATCAGGGTGGCGAAGCGCGGCAGCACCGGGCCCGGGGCCAGGCCCACGGCGGCGGAGAAACCGCCGAGCAGGCTGGCCGGCTGGCCGGCGTTCCAGCCGTTGCCGGCGAGGAAGCGGGGCGAGGTGGCCACCAGTACCAGGCCGGCGATGCGCTTGGGGGCTCGGGCCGCCATCAGCTGGGCCAGCTGGCCGCCGAGGGACCAGCCGAGCAGCAGGGCGCCCTCGGGCACGTCGGCCAGCAGGGCGTCCACGGTGGCGGCCACCGAGTCGGCGCCGTCGGGTCGGCCCGGATAGCCGGGCAACTGCAGCCGGGTGACGGAGAAATGGGGCGTCAGGTGGGGCAGCAGGGCCTCCCACACCCGGGAATCCAGGCCCCAGCCGTGGAGCAGGACCAGGGGGCGCTTGGCGGGGGAATTCATGGCATCGGACTCAATTTTTCAGCGGCCCGCATTCGGCCAGGGCCGCCACCAGGGCATCCACCTGGCCCACGGTATGGGCGGCGGTGAGGGTGATGCGCAGCCGGGCCTGGCCCTTGGCCACGGTGGGCGGACGGATGGCGGGCACCCAGATGCCCCGCTCCAGCAGGGCCCGGCTCAGGGCCAGGGCGGGTTCGTTGTCGCCGATGACCAGGGGCTGGATGGGGGTGGGGGAATCCAGCAGCTGCCAGCCCTGCTCGGCGCAGAGGGGTTCCAGGCCCAGGCGCAGGCGGGCGATGAGGGTCACCAGATGGGCCCGGCGCTCGCTGCCGGCGGCGATCAGTTCCAGGCTCTTCTGCAGGGCGCAGGCCACGGCCGGGCTGGCGGCGGTGGTGAAGATGTAGGTGCGGGCCTTCTGCAGCAGCCACTCCAGGACCTTGGCGCTGCCGGCGACGAAGGCGCCGGAGACGCCGGCGGCCTTGCCCAGGGTGCCCATGTAGAGGACCCGGGGCGAGGGAATGAGCTTCACCGCGGCGGCGCTGCCCCGGCCCTGGCCCACCACGCCGAAGCCGTGGGCGTCGTCGATGACCAGCCAGGTGTCGTATTTCTCGGCCAGTTCGTAGAGTTCTTCCAGGGGGGCGATGTCGCCGTCCATGCTGAAGATGGCGTCAGTGACGATCATCTTGCGCGGCGCCTGGCTGGCGGCCAGCTGGCTTTCCAGATGGGCCAGGTCCAGGTGCCGGTAGCGGTGGCTGTCGGCCCGGGAGAGCTGCACCGCATCGATGAGGGAGGCGTGGTTGAGTTTGTCGGCGAAGACCGCGTCACCCCGGCCCACCAGGGCCGGAATCATGGCCAGGTTGGCCATGTAGCCGGTGGAAAAATACAGGGCCCGCTGGCGCATGACGAAGGCGGCCAGGGCTTCTTCCAGCTGGTGGTGGGGGCGCAGGTGGCCGCTCACCAGATGGGAGGCGCCGGAGCCGGCGCCCCACTGCCGGGCGCCCTCGGCCATGGCCTCGGCGATTTCCGGGTGGTTGGCCAGGCCCAGGTAGTCGTTGCTGCAGAAGGCCAGTACCGGCTTGCCGTCCGCCACCATTTCCGGCCCGCAGGGGGAATCGACGATGCGGCGGCGGCGGGTCAGGCCTTCGGCTTCGATGGCTTTGAGTTCGGCGTCCAGGCTTTCCCAGATCATGCGAGTGTGGCCTCCAGGGTGGCCAGGGTGCCCTGGCAGAGATGGCGGGCCTCGTCCTCGGAGAGCACGTAGGGCGGCATCAGATAGACCGTGTTGCCGATGGGGCGCAGCATCAGTTCCCGCTCCAGGCCGGCCTTGTAGAAGCGGCGGGAGAAGGAGGCGTCGGCCTCCTCCACGTCGAACGCCAGGATCATGCCGCGGCGCCGGTAGTGGCGCACCCGGGGGTGCTGGCGCAGGGGTTCCAGCAGCTGGTGCAGGCGCTCCGAGAGCTGCCGGTTGGCGGCGATCACGTCGTCCTGCTCGAAGATATCCAGGGTGGCCAGGGCGGCCCGGCAGGCCAGGGCGTTGCCGGTGTAGGAATGGGAGTGGAGGAAGCCCCGGGTCACGGCATCGTCGAGGAAGGCTTCATACACGGTATCGGTAGTCAGCACCACGGAGAGGGGCAGATAGCCGCCGGTGATGCCTTTGGAGAGGCAGAGGAAGTCCGGCCGGATGTTGGCCTGCTCATGGGCGAAGAAGGTGCCGCTGCGGCCGAAGCCCACGGCGATCTCGTCGCAGATGAGGTGCACGCCGTAGCGGTCGCAGGCCTGCCGCGCCAGGGTCAGGTAGAGCGGATCGTGCATGGCCATGCCGGTGGCGCACTGGATCAGGGGCTCCACGATGAGGGCGGCGATGTGGCCGTGGTGGGCTTGCAGATGGGCTTCCAGGGCCGCGGCGGCGCGGCGGGCCACGTCGGCGGCGGTCTCGCCGTCCCGCGCCAGGCGGGCGTCGGGGGAGGGCAGGACGGCGGCGGGGCGGATCAGGGGGGCGTAGGCATCCTTGAACAGGGCCACGTCGGTGACCGCCAGGGCGCCCACGGTCTCGCCGTGGTAGCTGCCTTCCAGGCAAAGGAAATCGGTCTTCTCCGGCAGGCCCGTGTTGCGCCAGTAGTGGTGCGACATCTTCAGGGCGATCTCGGTGGCCGAGGCGCCGTCGGAGGCGTAGAAGGCATGGCCCAGGGCGCCGCCGGTAAGGGCGGAGAGGCGCTCGGAGAGCTGCACCACCGGCTCGTGGGTGAAGCCGGCCAGGATCACGTGCTCCAGGGTTTCCAGCTGGTCCCTGAGGGCGGCGTTGATGCGCGGGTTGCGGTGGCCGAAGAGATTGACCCACCAGGAGCTGACCCCGTCCAGGTAACGGCGGCCGTCGAAGTCCGTCAGCCATACCCCCTCGCCGCTCTGGACGGGGATCAGGGGCAGTCCGTCGGCCGCCAGGTGGTGCTGCATCTGGGTGCACGGATGCCAGACAGCGGCAAGGCTGCGGTCCAGGAGGCGGCGGTTTGCGGACATGGGGCGTGGGCGGGATGGTGGGCAGGGATGGTGGACAGGTCGCGGCGCCGGGGCCACCACCTCAAGCCCGCCATTTTACCCGCCCCGGCAGGCCAGTGCCAAAAGCGATGCGCAAAGACGGCGACAAAATGGCTAGAATAGCCTGCGGCAGCCCCGCCGACCGAGGCGGGGAGGGGCCGACCAAAACAATATCGCTGGCACAACTAAGGGTTGAGAGGCGGGAGACAATCGATGAAAAACATGAAGCTGGGTTGGAAGCTTTTCCTGCTGGTGGCCCTGGCGGTCGCCGGCTTCCTCGTCAATTCCGGTCAGGGGCTGTTCCTGCTCAAGGAAAACCTGCTGGAAGACCGCAAGCTGAAGACCAAGAACGTGGTGGAAACGGCCCACGGCATCCTGGCCTACTACTACCGGGAGCAGCAGGCCGGCCGCCTCTCCGAGGAGGACGCGCGGCAGACCGCCGCCGCCGCCATCAAGGGCCTGCGTTACGAGGGCGAGGAATACTTCTTCCTCATGGATTTCAACGCCAACATCGTCATGCATCCCATCAAGCCGGAGATGGATGGCAAGAATTTCGCCGAGACCAAGGACCCCAAGGGCAACCGCCTGTTCTCGGAAATGTCCCGCATCGGCCGGGACGTGGGCCAGGGCTACTACGCCTATTTCTGGCCCAAGCCGGGCAAGAGCGAGCCGGTGGAGAAGATCTCCTACGTCAAGGCCTTCAAGGAATGGGGCTGGCTGGTGGGCTCGGGCATCTATATCGATGACGTGGATGCGGTCTTCTTCAAGGCCGCCACCACCCAGGGCAGCCTGGCCATCGGCGGCCTGATCCTGCTCATCGGTTTCTCCGTCTATCTGATGAAGACCATCGTCGGGCCGGTGCAGCGCATGCAGAAGGTGATGGAGGCCCTGGCCGAGGGCGACATGACGGTCCATGCCTCCTCCGACGCCAAGGATGAAATCGGCCTCATGCTGCAGGCGGCCGAACGCATGATCGACCGCACCCGCAAGGTCATCCAGGAGGTGCGGGTCAGCGCCGACGCCCTGGTCAATGCCTCGGACCAGGTCAGCGTCACCTCCCACAGCCTCTCCCAGTCCGCCTCCGAGCAGGCCGCCAGCGTCGAGGAGACCTCCGCCTCCATCGAGCAGATGTCGGCCAATATCGAGCACAACAAGGACAATGCCCACCTGACCCAGGACATGTCGGCCCGGGCCGCCAGCGATGCCCAGGTCGGCGGCAAGACCGTGGGCGCCACGGTGGAGGCCATGAAGCAGATCGCCGACAAGATCGGCATCGTGGACGAGATCGCCTACCAGACCAACCTGCTGGCCCTCAACGCCGCCATCGAGGCGGCCCGGGCCGGCGAGCACGGCAAGGGCTTCGCCGTGGTGGCCGGCGAGGTGCGCAAGCTGGCCGAGCGTTCCCAGGCCGCCGCCCACGAGATCGGCGAACTGGCCGGCAAGAGCGTGGAGCAGGCGGAAAACGCCGGGCGCCTGTTCCAGGACATGATGCCCAACATCGAAAAGACCGCCCAGTTGGTCAAGGAAATCGCCGCCTCCTCCGAGGAGCAGGCCATCGGCGCCGGCCAGATCAGCCAGGCCATCAGCCAGGTGAACCAGACCACCCAGCACAACGCCAGCGCCTCCGAGGAACTGGCGGCCACGGCCCAGGAACTCCATTCCCAGGCCGAGCGGCTGAAGCAGAACATCGCTTTCTTCCGCATCGACTGAGGCGGGGAAAGCTTAGCCACAGAGGGCTCAGAGAACACAGAGATTAAAAACGGCGGCCACGGGCCGCCGTTTTTTTTCGCCCCCAGCTTTGCCACGGCGACGCCTTAACTCTGTGTTCTCTGTGCCCTCTGTGGCCCGCCTTTATGACCAAGCCTGAAACACAGAAGGGACACCATTCTCCGCGGTGATGCGGTGAAGAGTAGCGTCCCTTCTGCCTTGTAGGGCAGAGCTTTGCGAAGTCCTACTGGTAGCGCAGGGCCTCGATGGGGTCCAGGCGGGCGGCCTTGCGGGCCGGGTAGTAGCCGAAGAAGATGCCGACCCCGGCGGCGACGCTGAAGGCGACGATGACCGAACTGCCGGAGATGATCACCGCGGTGCCGGTGAGCAGGTTGGTCAGCACGGCTCCGCCGATGCCCAGCAGCAGGCCGATGAGGCAGCCGGCGATGGAGATGACGATGGCCTCCAGCAGGAACTGGGTCAGGATGTCCTTCTCCCGGGCGCCGATGGCCATGCGGATGCCGATCTCCCGGGTCCGTTCGGTGACCGAGACCAGCATGATGTTCATGATGCCGATGCCGCCCACCAGCAGGGAGACGGAGGCGATGGCGCCCAGCAGCAGGGACATGATGCGGGTGGTCTCCGCCGCCGAGTCGGCCACGGCGGTGAGGTTGCGCACGTTGAAGTCGTCGTCCTGGCCGGGGCGGATGCGGTGCCGCTGGCGCAGCAGGGCGTTCATGGAATTTTCCACCGCCGGCATCACCTCGGGCGCCGCGGCCTTGACCATGATGGCCCGTACCGAGCCCTGGAAGGGCGTGCCGAAGAGCTTGCGCTGGGCCGTGGTGAGGGGAACGATGAGCACGTCGTCCTGGTCCCGCCCGTCCAGGCTCTGGCCCTTGGGCGCCAGCACGCCGAGGATGAGGAAGGGGGCCTGGCCGATGCGCAGGGTCTTGCCCGTCGGGCTCTCGGCGCCGAACAGGTTCTGGGCCGCGGTCTTGCCGATCAGGGCCACCCGGGTCGAGGCCCGCAGGTCCGAATCGGTGAAGGGGGAGCCGTCCACCAGGGCCCAGGAGCGCACGTCCAGATAGGCCGGCGTGGTACCGATGACGTAGGAGTTCCAGTTGCTCGAGCCATACACCAGCTGGGCCGAGCCCTGGTGCACCGGCGCCGCCGTTTCCACCCCGTCCAGCTCGGTGATGGCTTCCGCATCGGTGACGGTCAGGGTGGGGGCGTTGCCGCTGCCGCTGCGCACGCCGCCGGCGTTGGTGAAGCCGGAGAGGACGATGAACAGGTTGCTGCCCATGGAGTTGATGGACTGGGCCACGGCGTACTGGGCGCCCTGGCCGATGGCCAGCATCAGCACCACGGCGCCGACGCCGATGACCATGCCGAGCATGGTGAGGAAGGTGCGCAGCCGGTTGGCGCCCATGGCGCGCCAGGCTTCGCCGAGCATGGCGGTCAGCATGGCTGGGCCTCCCCGGCGGGCAGGTCGTGGTGGGTCGGCGCATCGTGCACGATGCGGCCGTCGAGGAAGCGTACCTGGCGCTTGGCGTGCTGGGCGATGTCCGGCTCGTGGGTGACCAGGACGATGGTGATGCCCTCCCGGTTAAGTTCCTCGAACAGGGCCATGATCTCCTCGCTGGTGTGGCTGTCCAGGTTGCCCGTGGGCTCGTCGGCCAGGATCAGGCGGGGCCGGTTCACCAGGGCCCGGGCGATGGCCACCCGCTGCTGCTGGCCGCCGGAGATGCGGTTGGGCAGAGATTTGGCGTACTGGCCCAGGCCTACCTTGGCCAGCAGTTCCCGGGCCCGCTGGCGCCGCTCTTCCTTGTCCACGCCGCAATAGACCAGGGGCAGGGCCACGTTGTCCTCCAGGCTCATGCGCGGCAGCAGGTTGAAGCCCTGGAAGACGAAGCCGATGGTGCGGTTGCGCAGCAGGGCGGTCTGGTCCTTGTCCAGGGCCGAGACGTGCTTGCCGTCGAGGATGTAGTCGCCGCCGCTGGGCCGGTCCAGGCAGCCCAGGATGTTCATGAAGGTGGACTTGCCGGAGCCGGAGGGGCCCATGATGGCGACGAACTCACCGGCATGGATGGCAAGGCTGACGCCCTTGAGCACCGGGAAGGGGCCCATGGGCGTGTCGTAGGCCTTGTCCAGGCCTGCCACCTCGATCACCGCCGCCGCGTCGGCGGAGGCCGTCGCAGCGCTCATCAGAACATCCTCATGCGCATGGTGCCGCCGCTGCTGCCGCCCGCATTGGCGCCGTCCGGCAGGTTCTCGCCGACGATCACCTGGTCCCCCGCATTGAGTTCGCCGCCGACGATTTCCGTGTTGCGGTTGTCGGTGATGCCCAGGCTGACGCTGACCGGCACCACTTCGCCGCCGCGCAGCACATGGACGGTGCCGCTGGCGCTGTCCCGCTTGCGCTGGCGCTCGCCGGCACCCTTGCCGTTGCCGGGGCCGGCTGCTCCCGGCGGGCCGCCGGCCGGGGCGCCATTGGCGGCGGCATTGCTGGCGGCATTCGGAGCCGGCTTCTGGCCGCCGTTGGGCTTGTAGCGCAGGGCCGCGTTGGGTACCAGCAGCACGTCGCTGCGCTTGGCCACGGCGATGTTCACATAGGCGGTCATGCCCGGCAGGAGTATCTGCTCCGGGTTGTCCACCACCACCACCACGTTGTAGGTGACCACGTTCTGCTGGGTGGTGGGGTTGAGCCGCACCTGCTTCACCTCGCCCTTGAACTGGCGGTTGGGGAAGGCATCCACATTGAACTTCACCGGTTGGCCCACCTTGATGTTGCCGATGTCGGCCTCGGCGAAGCTGGTGTAGATCTGCATGGCCGTCAGATCCTGGGCGATCTTGAACAGGGTGGGGGTCTGGAAGCTGGCGGCCACGGTCTGGCCCACGTCGATCTGCCGGTCCACCACCACGCCGGAAACCGGGGAGCGGATCACCGAGTAGCCCAGGTTGGCCCGGTCCTTGTCGTTGGCCGCCTTGTACTGGTTGAGCTGGGCCTGGGCGCTGCGGCGGGCCTGCACCGCCTGGTCCAGTTCCTGGCGGCTGACGTATTCCTGGGCGAAGAGGGACTTCATGCGTTCCTCGCTGGCGATGGCCAGGTCCAGGGAGGCCCTGGCGCTGGCGATGTTGGCATCGCTCTGGTGCACCTGGGCGGAATAGAGGGAGTCGTCCAGCTCGGCCAGGATCTGGCCCTGCTTCACCTGGTCGTTGAAATCCACGTAGAGCTTTTTCACCGTGCCGGAAACCTGGGTACCCACGTTGACCAGGGTCACCGGGTTGAGGGTACCGTTGGCCGAGACGCTCTGGGTCAGTTCCCCCTTTTCCAGGGTCTGCAGCTTGTAGCGCTGTTCCAGGCCCGGGGCGGTGAGCTTCTGGTAGGCGACGTAGCCGCCGCCGGCGAGGAGCAGGGCGGCCAGAATCAGGACGACGGTTTTCTTCTGGGGGCGTTTCATGATCAGTTGGAGCCTTGGATGGGGCCGCTGGCGGCGGGCTGGCCGGCATTGGCGGTGGCTGCGTCGGGGAGGCTTTGCAGCAGGGAAATGTCCAGGTTGCCCATGGACTGGGCCAGGGTGGCGCGGGAGACGTTCCACTCGAAGGTGGCCTGGACCCGCTGCTGGCGGGCCGCCGCCAGGGCGCTCTGGGCGTTGAGGACGTCCAGGATGCTGCCCAGGCCGGCCTTGTAGCGGCCCAGGGCGACCTTTTCCGCCGCCTCGGCGGAGACCAGGAGGTCGGCGGTGGTCTGCAGGGACTGGCCGGCGGTGATGAGGCCCTGATAGGCCTTCCACACGTCCAGGGCCACCTGCTGGCGGATGCGTTCCCGCTGGGCTTCCCGGGCTTCCTTCAGGGATTCGGCGTTGCGCACCTTGTAGGTGGTGGAAAAACCGGTGAACAGGGGCACGTTGAGGGTGACGCCGATGCTCGAGGTATTGCTGACGTTGCCGCCCAGATCCTGGTAGGCCGGGCCGGCGCTGAGGGACAGGGTGGGCAGGCCGGCGGCGCGCACCGCCTCCACATTGGCCTGGGCCGCCTGGTACTGGGCCTCCGCCGCCACCAGGTCGGGCCGGCGGCGCCGGGCTTCCGCCACCAGGGCGTCCACATCCGCCGTGAATTCCCGGGTCGGGGCGACCACCGGCGTGGCGGGCACCAGGGCCGGCGGACGGTGGGCCTCGCCGCCGATGACGTTGGCCAGGGTGCCCTGGGCATTCTTGAAATCCCGGTCGGCCTGGATGCGCTTGAGGGAGGCCTGGGAGTAGGCGGTCTGGGCCTGCAGCCGGTCCGCCGGGGTGGCGGTGCCCACCTTGTAGCGGGCGTCGGCGGCGTTGAAGCTTTCCAGGCTGGCCCGTTCCGATTCCCGGGCGGCCACCAGGGCCGCCTCGGTGGCCTGGACCTGGTAGTAGGCCTGCAGGGCGGCGAGGAACACGGCCTGCACCGTGCTGTCCTGGGTGGCGGCCGCGGCGGCCAGCAACTGCCGCGCATTCTCCAGGGTAGCGGCCCGGGCGCCGAAGTCGAACAGCAGGTAGGAAAGGGTCAGGCCGGCATTCTTCTGGGTGTAGCTCTCCGGCTTGCGGCTGTCGTTGCGGTTGCGGCTCTGGCCGGCGCTGAGGCTGAGGCCGGGCAGGTAGGCCGCCTGGGCCACGCCCACCAGGGCCGCCTGGGCCCGGGCGTTGGCCCACACTTCCCGGGTCTGGGGATTGTGGCAGAGGGCCCGCTCCACCACCTCGGTGAGGGACAGGGGGCCGCTCACCGGCTGCTCGGGGCAGGGATTGACGCCCTGGCCCTCGCTGCCGCCGAGGGCCGGTCGGGGCGGCGCCAGGGCATCGCTGCCCAGGGGGTCCAGGGCCAGGGCCGGGGCGGCGGCCAGGACCGCGGCGAACGCCAGGGCCAGGGGAAGGGGGGCGAAAGCGGAGCGGGCAGGTGCCGTCACGGGCATGGTTGCGGGTTTCATCGGGGCGAGGCCGGAGCCTTAGGAATTTTGAGCCGAAGTATAGCGGGCCCCTGGGCCGTACCGGGACGGCAAGTTGTTACCGGATGTTGCATCGGCCCCCGTCCGGCCATCCTGCCGGGCGGGGGCGTGGCGGCCTCAATCGGCCAGTTCGATCTGGCCGGAAATGTTCACCGTGACGGCCGAGTCGCCGCCTTCCAGGGGCATGGGAACGGCCTCGGCGGCCATCAGGGCGCTCTTCATGCGCGGATAGACGGGGGGGCGGCCGCCGCTGCTGCCGACGCTGAGCTGCTTGATGCGCCAGGACTTGCCCAGGGTGTCGCCCACCAGCTTGGCCCGGGCCTTGAAGGCGGCGATGGCCTCCACGGTGGCCTCGTCCTCGGCCTTCTTCTGGGTTTCCGGGGTCGGCATGAACTGCACGCCGCCCACGCCCATGGTGGCCTGCAGCTTGCCCAGCAGCTCGGAGAGGGCGGCGGCGTCCCGGGCTTCCAGGGCGATGTCGGAGCGCATGCGCCAGGACTCGATGCGCCCGCTCTTGCCGTAGACCGGATAGGTGTGGGTGCCGCCGCTGCGCACCTTGACGTCCTTGTAGGCCTTGGCGGTACGCAGGCCTTCGGCGATCTGGGTGTTAACCTTCTGCGCCAGGTCGGCGGTGGTGGGGCCGCTGGCTTCAGCGAAGACGCTGGCCAGGACCAGGTCGTTGGGGGCGCTGCGGCTGGCGCTGGCGGAAAGGTCCACCGTGGTGCCGGCCTGGGCGGCAGCGGTGAGGCCGAGGGCGAGCAGGGCGAAGCTGAGGCGGGAGGGATGCATGGCTTTCCTTTCGACGGCAAAGAGAGGCTGACCCGGGCAGGCGAATGAAGGTTCCGTCAATGCCGGATGAATAGTGACGCCGCCGGCCCGGTGCAATTGGCCATTCTAACGCCGCCGCCGGCTCTCCCGGACATTTGTTCGGTCGCTGGCACGGCCCTTCAAGCTCGGCTAGAATCGGCTCACCTCGGGCAAGGTCCTTGAGGCGTCTTTGAGGAGACAGCAATGCTGAAACCTGGTCAGGCTGCGCCGGAGTTCGCGCTTCCGGATGCAGACATGGAGCTGGTGGAGCTTGCGGCATACAAGGGCAAGCGCCACATCATTCTCTTCTTCTACCCCAGAGACGACACCCCGGGCTGCACCCTGGAGGCCACGGACTTTTCCGATCACGAGGACGAGTTCGAGCGCCGGGACTGCACCCTGCTCGGCATCAGCCGGGACGACTGTCTGCGTCACGCCGCATTCCGCGACAAGCACGGCATTTCCGTGCGTCTGTTGTCGGACGAGGAGGGCCAGGTCTGCCGTCGTTACGGGGTGTGGCAGGCGAAGGAAGTGGACGGCGTGAAGAAGCACGGCATCCTCCGCTCCACCTTCGTCATCGACAAACAGGGCCTTGTTCGCCACGCCTTCTACGGCGTCAACGCCAAGGGCCATGCGCTGGAAATGCTGCGCCTGGCCAAGGAACTTTAGGAAATTCCCCATGCAAGTAGCTAAGAATACCGTCGTCACCCTGGACTACAACGTCACCGATCCGGACGGCGTCCTGGTGGATGCGGGCAAGGATCCGCTGGTCTACATCCACGGCGGTTACGACGATATCTTCCCCAAGATTGAAGAGGCCCTGCAGGGTAAGAGCGTGGGCGAAACCGTCAAGGTCAAGCTGCAGCCGGACGACGCTTTCGGCGAATACGATTCCGAACTGGTGCAGATGGAGCCCCGGGAGAATTTCCCCGAGACCCTGGAAGTGGGCATGCAGTTCGAAGGTGCCCCCGAAGGCAGCGACGACGATGACTTCATCCTCTACCGCGTCACCGACATCGCCGACGGCAAGGTGGTCCTGGACGGCAACCATCCCCTGGCCGGTACCGCCCTGGTGTTCACCTGCACCGTCACCGCCGTGCGCCCTGCCAGCGCCACCGAGCTGGAACACGGTCACGTGCACGACGACGGCGAGTGCGACGACGAGTAATCCCGTCCCGCTTCCGTGCCGTGAAAGGGCCCTGCAGTTGCAGGGCCTTTTTTCATGGGGCGCCGGTCATGCCGTTTGCTTAGCTCCGGGGGCTGGTCTATAGTCCCGAGCCAGTTGCCGCGTTGCACTCAAATCATTGACAGGCCCGGGCCACGGGCCGTTTCAGGGAGAACTCCATGCATGATTCCGCAGCCAATGCCATGGTGGGATTGGGCTTCATCGTTGTCGGTCTGGTCCTGCTGCTCGCCATCGGCGTCATCGTCGCCATGGTCTTCTATCTGCTCAACCTGCAGCGGTGCCTGGATGCCACCCGTCCCGAATTCCGCCCGGCCATTCCCTCGGCCCTGGTGTGGCTGACCCTGATTCCCGCCATCGGCTTCATCGTCTGGCTGGCCGCGGTGGTGATACTCTCCAGCGCCCTCAAGCGGGAGGGCGAGGCGCGGCAGACCGAGGCCTTCGGCGACGGCGGCCTGACCGTGGGCCTCATCAGCTGCATCTTCGGCCTGCTCTCGCCCATTCCCTTCCTCGGCCTGCTGTTCGGCCTGGTCAGTCTGGTGTGCTGGATCATCCACTGGAACAAGGTGTCCACCTACCGCCGCCTGCTGGCCGGCGAGGCGCCTCTGCCGGCAGCCGGCCGTGTCGAGCCCGTAGCGCCGTCGCCGGTGGCGACCCTGCCGCCAGTGGCACCGGCACCTGCTGCTCCTGCTGCCGTTGCCGAGGCAATGCCGGGCAGCGATGCCACCCTGGTTTCCCGGCCGGAGCCGGTGGCCTGCCTGCGCTGCATTGCCGGCCCCCTGCAGGGCCAGGAATTCCCCGTGGGCCAGGGCCTCATGCTGGGACGCTCGGTGGAGGCCAGCGTGGTCATCGGCGATCCCCACGTTTCCAACCGCCACGCCTGGGTCGGCTCCATCGGCGGCAAGCTGCTGCTGCGGGACAACCAGTCCACCAACGGCACCTTCCACAACGGCAACATGGCCCAGCGCGTGGGCGAGGTGACCCTGCAGGACGGGGATGTGGTGATCCTGGGCGACCAGGGCAAGGTGCGCTTCCAGGTCTTCTACCGCTGATCCCGGCTTCATGAAAAAAACGGCAGCCCTGGGGCTGCCGTTTTTTTTTGGCGGGCGGAAGGCCGGACTTCAGGCCAGCTGCTGGGCCACCCACAGGTAAAGGGGAATGCCGAAGAGCACGTTGAAGGGGAAGGTGAGGGCCAGGGCCGCCGCGATACCCAGGGCCGGGTTGGCTTCCGGCACTGCCAGGCGCATGGCCGTCGGTGCGGCGATGTAGGAGGCGGAGGCCGCCAGGGTCATGAGCAGCACGGTCCCGCCCACGGACAGCCCCATCCAGCTGGCAGCCAGCCAGCCCAGGGCGGCGTTGCCCAGGGGCAGGGCGATGCCGCAGGCCACCAGGAAGAACCCGGCCTTGCGCAGGTCCCCCAGGCGGGAGGCCGCCACCAGCCCCATTTCCAGGAGGAACAGGCACAGGGCGCCCTTGAAGAGGTCGGTGAAGAGGGGCTTCAGGGGCTCGGTGCCGTGGGGGCCGGCCGCCCAGCCGATGAGGATGCCGCCCAGGAGCAGCAGCACGCTCTTGTTGGCAAAGACCTCATGGATCAGCTTGCGCCAGTCCGGGCGCTCTTCGCCGCCAAGCCGGGCCAGCACGGTGGCCACCAGGATGGCGGGCGCCTCCATGAGGGCGGCCAGCAGGGCCAGATGGCCTTCGTAGGCCACCCCACGGCTGGCCAGTACGGTGGTGCCGACGGCAAAGGTGACGACGCTGATGGAGCCGTAATGGGCGGCCAGGGAGGCCGCATCGAAGCGGTTGAAGCGCAGGCGGAAGAGGGGGAAGGCGAAGAGGGGGATGAGGGCTCCCAGGCCGATGGCCAGGGCGGCATGGGTCAGCAGGGCCGGGTCGCTGCTATGGGCGATTTCGCTGCCACCCTTGAGGCCGATGGCCAGCAGCAGGTAGATGGAGAGGGCCTCGAAAACCGCAGTCGGCAGCTTCAGCTCACTGCGGGCCAGGCTGGCGACAGCGCCGAGGGCGAAGAAAAAGGGGACGGCATCAAGCACGAACAGACTCCGTTTGTTTTGGTGTGGCGCATTCTGAGTCTTTTCATGTATTTGTAAAAATCATATATTTCTAAATATTGCATAGATAAAGATCAATATATGTATCGGCTTGGCGGTTCCCTGCACCTGACCCTCCATCAACTGCGCCTGCTGCTGGCCACTGCCCAGGAAGGGAGCGTTTCCCGGGCGGCGGAGCGCCTGCACCTGACCCAGCCCACCCTCTCGGCCCAGCTCAAGCAGCTGGCCGAGCAGGTCGGCCTCCCCCTGCACGAGCGGGTGGGACGCCGGCTGCACCTGACGGAAGCGGGGCGCCTGGTGGCGGCGGCCGCCGCCCGGGTGGCGGAGGAGCTGGGGCAGCTGGAAAACGAGCTGGCCGTGCTGCGGGGCGACCAGGGGGGGCGGCTGCGGCTGGCAGTGGTCAGTACCGCCGAAGCCTTCATTCCCCGCCTGCTGGGGGAATTCCGCAAGGTCCGGCCGGCGGTGGAAGTGTCCCTGGTGGTCCTGAACCGGCAGGCGGTGGTCGGCCGGCTGCTGGAGAACCAGGATGACCTGTACATCATGACCAAGCCGCCGGCGGAGACGCCGGTGAGTGCCGTTCCCTTCCTGACCAATCCGCTGGTGGTGGTGGCGGCGGCCGACCATCCCCTGGCCAAGCGCAAGCAGGTGGCAGCAGGGGCCCTGGCCGATGCGGAATTCGTGCTGCGGGAACCGGGCAGCGGCACCCGGCTGGCGGCCGAGGAGTTCTTTGCTGCCCGGGGCGTGCAGCTGCGGCCCCGGCTGGAGCTGGGCAGCAACGAGGCGGTGCGTCAGGCGGTGGCGGGGGGGCTGGGCCTGTCCGTGCTGTCGGCCCACGCCCTGGGGCCCCATCCGGAAGAACTGGGGATCGCCGTGCTGCCGGTGCGGGGCACGCCCATTCCGGCCCGCTGGCAGGTGGTGGCGCCGGCAGGCAAGCGCCTGACGCCCCTGGCCCAGGCCTTCCTGGACTATCTGCAGGAACGGGCTCCCCGGCTGGAGGCCGAGGCGGGCCAGCGTCTGGCCCTGGCGGTGGCAGGGGCTATTCCCGGTCGTTGAAGCGTGCGGCCTTCACCGGCTTGAGCAGGAAGCGGGCCGGGTCCAGGGCGTCCGCCAGATCCCCTTCCAGGGGCAGGGGATCGCCGGCCATCTGGCTGGCCAGGAATTCGCCGGCCCAGGCGGACCAGACGAAGCCCCGGGCGCCGAAGCCGCTGGCCAGCCACAGGCCGGGGCGGCGCGGCAGGGTCTGCAGGCGGGCGCCGGTTGCCGGGGCGGTGTTTTCCGGCAGGGGGCCCAGCATGGGCAGGCGGTCCGGGGAAATGGGGCGGAAGCCCACCCGGCTGCCCAGGTCTGCCGCTGCCAGGTCCTTGGCGAAGCCGGGCAGGATGAAATTGAGCTTGGCCAGGTTGTCCTGCTGCTCTTCCAGGCGCGGCTGGGGGTCTTCATCCCCGGCCAGGAAGGAGGCGCCGCAGACCCGCAGGCCGTCCAGGGCCGGCGTCACGTAGCCGAGGCGGCACACCACCATGTCGAGGGGCGGCGTGGCCGTTTCCGGCACCAGGGTGGCCTGGCCCCGGGCGCTGCGCAGGGGCAGCCAGTCGCAGCCCCCCAGGCGCCTGGCGTCGGCGGCATTGGCCAGCACCACCTGGTCGGCCTCAGCCAGCAGGGTGCCGTCGGCGGCGTAGGCGGCCCAGCCGTCGGCGCCGGCCTGCAGTTTTTCCACCCGCTGGCCGTAGCGTTGCTCGATGGCCGGATGGGCCTGCAGGTTGGCCTGGCACAGGCTGGGGGGCATGCCCCAGCCGCCGCCGGGGAAATGCCAGCCGCCCACCGATACCGGCCAGCCGATGAGGCGGGAGGCCTCGGCCGCGTCCACGTAACGGAACAGCTCGGGGGCGGCGAAGGTTTCGGCCACCTGGCGCTGGGTGGCTTCGTGGGTCTTGTCCCGGGCCAGGTGCAGGACGCCGCTGGCGCCCCAGCGCACCGGCAGGCCGGCGGCGGAGAGGGCCAGCAGGTGGCGGCGGGTGTACAGGAAGGCGCTGCGGGTAAGGCGGGAGAGGCGGTTGTCGTCCAGGCTGGGCAGGGGGCGCAGGACCCCGACCCGGTTGCCGGAGGCGCCGCAGCCGGGGCCCTCGGCTTGATCCAGCAGGGTCACCTGGTAGCCCCGCTCCGCCAGGCGGTGGGCCGTGGAGGTACCGGCGAAACCGGCGCCGATGACCAGGATGCGCTTGCCCGGCATCACCGTCCGGCGCACGCCCGGGCCCCGGTACTGGCCCTGCAGCATGTCCCGCTTGCCGCCGAAACCGGGGGCCTTGTCGCTGACGAAACCGACGGCCTGCAAGCCTTCGCGCACCCCGGCGGCCACCGACCAGGTGGCCAGGGTGGCGCCGGCGGCGGCGCAGCGGGCCAGGCCGCGGAAGACGAAGGGGGACCACAGGTCCGGATTCTTGGCCGGGGCGAAACCGTCCAGGTAGAAGGCGTCGGCGGCCAGCCGCAACTGGGGCAGCAGGCTCTGGGCGTCGCCGAAGAAAAGGGTCAGGCTGACCCGGCCGCCGGCGAAATGCAGGCGGTGCACGCCGGGGGTGAGCAGGGGCCACTGGGCCCGCAGCTCGGCCGCCAGGTCTGCCAGCTCGGGATGGGCGGCGTGCAGTTCGCCCAGGTCGGCGGCGCTGAAGGGATGCTTTTCCAGGGAGACGAAATGCAGGCGCCGGCAGGCGGCCGGATCGTCCCGCCAGGCGGCCCAGGTGGCGAGGAAATTGAGGCCGATGCCGAAGCCGGTCTCGACGATGGTGAAGCTTTCCCGCTGCTGCCAGCGCCGGGGCAGGCCGTTGCCGGCGAGGAAGACGTGGCGGGCCTGGCCCAGGGCCCCGGCGGCGGTGTGGTAGATGTCGTCGTAGTCCGGCGAGTAGGGCACGCCGGCGTCGTTGCGGCAGAGGCGGGCGGGAACGAGGGGCCGGTAGGCATCGGGATTGGCGTCGGCGACTGAATGGGGGGCAGGGGAGGCGGGCGTGCTCATGGGGGCGGATTGTCGCACGCCCCCATGGGGCCGTTAAGCCCGGGCTTCAGTCGGCGCTGCGCAGGATGCCGTCGCTGACCTTGACCCGGTCGCCCTGGCGCCAGGCCGGGGGATTGGCCTCGGTGAAGCGCTGGGTGGTGCCGTCGTCGAAGCGCACCGTGATCTGGTATTCCATGTTGCTGCGGGCGTTCTTTTCCACCTGGTGCCCGGCGTAGGCGCCACCGGCGGCACCGAGGACGGCCATGGCGGTGCGGCCCTTGCCGCCCCCCACCTGGTTGCCCAGGAGACCGCCGAGGACGCCGCCGGCGACGGCGCCCAGGCCCGTGCCTTCACCGGGCTTCTTCACTTCCATGATGCTTTCGATGAGGCCGCAGTCCTTGCATACAGGTGCCGCAGCCTTGGCCGGCACGGCTTCGCCTTGGGCCACGGTGGCCGCTGCCGGCTGTTCCTTGGTCACGGGCTTGGCCCGCTTGACGCTTTCCTTGGGCTTGCTGGCGGCCACCGGCGTCGCCGTCTTGGCTGCGGCCGGGGGGGCGGCTTCAGCCGGGGGCGTGGCGGTGGCCGGGGCTGCGATCGTTGCCGGGGCAGGTTCTGCGGCGGCCATGGTGGCACTGGGCGTTTCCGCCGGCTTGTTTTGGCCTGGGGCCGGCAGGATGCCGGTGAGGACGCCGACACCGGCCAGGCTGAGGGCGGTGACGGAAACGGCGGCGATCTTGATCAGGGGGTGGAGGGCTTTGACTTCCATGGCGTTGCTCCGGGGGCGAATGAGGGATTCCATGGCTATTAGAACGCCTTGCCCGGCCTTTGGCCGACCGGGGAAACAGATTGTTACCTTTGTTAATGCTTCTTGCCGCAAGGGGAGGCGATGTGCCCCAAGGCCGGTTTTTCGGCGTAGATACAATCGATTCGCTTTCCCTGGGGGCTTCAAGCCGATAAAATCCACCCTTCATAAAAAGGGGCCGGGGGGCTCCTTGCCATAGAGCATCGAACAACAAGAAACGTTCAGGGGTGGTGTGCATGCCTTTCAAGGCGCGTCTTTCTGCGCTGCTGGCGCTGGCTTCGTGCAGTGCCGCCTGTTTGCTCCAGGAACCGGCCCGTGCGGCCGGGGATGAGCCCGTGGCGGCCGACCTGGCCAGCCTGTCCACCCTTTCCATCGAAGAGCTGCTGCGTACGGAAGTCAGTTCCGTACTCAAGCATCCCTCCGAACTGGCCCAGGCTCCCGCTGCCACCACCGTGCTGCGGCGGGAGGACATCCAGCGCCTCGGCGCCACCACCCTGCCGGATCTGCTGCGCACCGTGCCCGGCCTGCACGTGGCCCAGATCGACGGCAACAAGTGGGGCGTCTCCGCCCGGGGCTTCAACGGCTTCTTCGGCGGCAAGCTGCTGGTGCTGATCGACGGCCGCAGCATCTACAACTCCATCTATTCTGGCGTTTTCTGGGACGCCTACGACATCGCCCTCGACGACATCGCCCGCATCGAGGTGGTGCGGGGGCCGGGGGCCGCCCTGTGGGGGGCCAACGCGGTCAATGGGGTGATCAACATCGTCACCCGCTCCGCCCACGAGACCCAGGGCGGCCAGGCGACCCTGGCGGTGGGTAACGTGGAAAAGGGCATGGCCAACGTGCGCTGGGGCAGCACCACGGAGGAGGGCGGTGCCTGGCGCCTCTACGCCCGCAGCCGCAGCCGGGACGACCACCAGTCCCTCACCGGCAACGGTGCCGGCGACACCTGGCGCGCCGACCGCATCGGCTTCCGCGCCGACAGCGCCGCCGGCAGCGACACCTGGATGGTCAACGGCGAGGCCTACCAGGGACATAGCGGCGGTGCTCCCTATCCCCTGTCCACGGCCAACGACATTTCCGGCCAGCACCTGCTGGGCCGTCTCAGCCGCCGCCTGGGCGATGGCTCCCAGTTGCAGGTGCAGTCCTATGTGGACCACTCCTGGCGCCGGGAGCCCTCTTCCGGCGCGGTGCTGGAAGAGACCGTGGCGGACGTGGATCTGCAGCACACGGTCAACCTGAACCCGGCCCACCGGCTGGTGTGGGGCGGCGGCTGGCGCCAGTACCGTTTCGACTCGGTGAGCTCGGCCAAGCTCTCCTTCAGCCCGGTCAGTTCCCAGCGCACCGTCACCAACCTGTTTGTCCAGGACGAGTGGACCGTCATCCCGGAAACCCTGCAGATTATCGCCGGGGCCAAGCTGGAGCGGGTTCCCGACCACGGCAGCGAATGGCAGCCCAACCTGCGGGCGGTGTGGAACGCCGCCGCCGGCCACACCCTGTGGGCCGGCACGGCCCGGGCGGTGCGTTCCCCCAACCAGGTGGATACGGCCATCCGCTTCAACGGCCCAGGAGTCGGGCCTCTGCCAGCCGTCGGCAATCCGGCCTTCCGCCCGGAGCGGCTGCGCAGCCTGGAGGCCGGCTGGCGGGCCCAGCTGACGCCGAACCTGAGCAGCGATGTGTCGGTCTATCAGAACCATTACAAGGACCTGCAGACCATCGAGTTCGATGGCGCCAGTTCCATGATGTACTTCAACAACGCCCAGGGCCGCACCCGGGGCCTGGAATGGGCGCTGGACTGGCAGGCGGCGGCCCACTGGCAGCTGCGCGGCGGCTTCACCCTGTACCGGGAGGCCCTGGACTACAGCAGCCGGCCCGCCGGCCCGGCCCTGATCTCCTTCCAGGGCGGCTTTCCCCGGGAGCAGCTGTTTATCCGCTCCCTCTGGGACCTGTCCCGCAACCAGCGCCTGGACCTGACCTGGCGCGGCGTCGGCCCCATGGACCAGCGTGGCGTCGCCGGCTACGGCACCTTCGACCTGCGCTGGACCCGGCGCCTGGACCGGCGCAGCGAAGTCTCCCTGATCGGACGCAATCTCCTGGGGCCCAAGCACCGGGAATTCGGCGACCAGCCTTTCTTCCAGGAAACCGTGTTGCGCCGGGAACTCAGCGTCGTGCTGAGCTGGGGCTTCTGACGTGAGGCGTTGCCTGCTGCTGCTCTGCTGCTGGCCCCTGTGGGCGCTGGCCAACCCGCCCTCGGAGGCGGCGGTGAAGGCGGCCCTGGTAGCCAATCTGGCCAACTACGCGGAGTGGGGCGAGGGCAACTGGTCGGTCAAACACACCCTGATCTGCGTCGCCGGCCGGGGGGCGGTGGTCGATTCCCTGCTCGCCCTGGACAGCCAGACCCTGCTCGGGCGGCGCATCGGCGTCTCTCCCCGCAGCCGCCCGGCCGAGGCCCGGGACTGCCAGGTGCTGTTCCTCGGCGACGCCCCCGGGCGCAGCCAGGGGGACTGGGACCTGGAGTGGACCCAGGCCCTGGCGACGGCGCCGGTGCTGACGGTGTGCGAAGGCGAGGACCTGGTCAGCCAGGGCTGCATGGTGGGCCTGGCCCGGGAAGGCACCCAGGTCGCCTTCGACGTCAATCTTGCGGCCCTGCGCCGCGCCAACATCCGGCTCAGCGCCCATCTCCTGCGCCTGGCCCGCACCATTTACGGAAGGCCACGATGATGCGCCGTAGATTCCGCTCCCTGCCCATCGGCGAAAAGCTGCGCCTGGTCCTCATGCTGGTGGCCGCCTCGGCCCTGCTGGTCTATGCCAGCCTGACCCTGATCCACGGCCTGCGCGAGGTGGAGCAGTTCAACCGGGAAAACCTGCAGGCCCTGCTCGACGTCACCGCCCGCAACCTGGAGGCGCCCCTGGTCTTCAACGACGGCAAGGCGGCCCAGGATACCCTGCGGGCCCTTTCCGCCGACCCGGCGGTGATCGAGGTGCTGGTCAGCGATGCCCAGGGCCAGCTCTTCGCCCGCTACCTGCGCGGCAACCCCCTGCAGCAGGAGCGCCTGGCCTGGCTGCCGGCCTCCTGGAACCGTATCCGGGAGAGCCGGGAAATCGTCTTCCGCAGCGGCGTGGTCGGCCACATCGAGCTGCTGGCCAGCCGCGACGGCTATTGGGATGCGGTGGGCCGGGGCGCCCTCATCTGGCTGCTGGTGACGGTGCTTTCCATGCTCGCCGCGGTGCTGGCGGCACGCCGCCTGCAGCACATCATCGCCGCCCCGGTGGTGCGCCTGGAGCAGGCCACCCGGGACATCACCCGGCACAAGCGCTTTTCCCTGCGGGTGGAGCGGGAGGAGAGCGGCAGTGAGGACGAGGTGGGCCGCCTCATCGACAGTTTCAATGCCATGCTGGCGGAGATCGAGCAGCGGGACGAACGTCTGGCCCGCTATCGGGAATCCCTGGAGGAAATGGTGGCCTCCCGCACCGAGGAACTGACCCATTCCCGGGATGCGGCGGAGGAGGCAAGCCGGGTCAAGAGCCGCTTCCTCGCCACCATGAGCCACGAGATCCGCACCCCCCTCAACGGCGTGCTGGGCATGATCCGCCTGTTGCAGACCACGGCCCTCTCCGGCGACCAGCGGCGCATGACCGAGGCGGCCCTGCGCTCCGGCGAAACCCTGCTCAACGTGCTCAACGACGTGCTCGATTTTTCCAAGATCGAGGCCGGCAAGCTGACCGTGGATGCGGTGCCCTTCGACCTGGCCGACACCGTGGAGAGCGCCGCCCTGCTGCTGGCGCCCAATGCCCGGGAAAAGGGCCTGGAGCTGGCGGTGCATCTCAAGGGCGAACTGCCCGTGACCCTGGCGGGGGACCCCAACCGGCTCAAGCAGGTGCTCTTCAACCTGCTCGGCAACGCGGTCAAATTCACCGAGCAGGGCGAAGTCTGCCTGCGGGTGGAGCGCAGTCCGGGGGCCGCCGGCGACAGCCGGGAGCGGGGCGACGTGATCCTGCTGCGCTTCACCGTGCGCGATACCGGGCCCGGCATTCCCGAATCGGAGCAGGGCAAGCTGTTCCAGGCCTATTCCCAGACCAGCGCCGCCTCCCAGACCCCGGCCGAGATCGAAGAAGCCGCCAGCCGGCGGGCCGAAGGCACGGGCCTGGGCCTGGCCATCAGCCGGGAGCTGGTGCGTCTGATGGGGGCCAGGGACCTGACCGTCTCCAGCCGTCCCGGCGAGGGCTGCGAATTCAGTTTCGAGCTGCCTTTCCATGTGGTGCGGGACAACCCCACCGGCATCCACTATCCGGGCTTCCGCCTGGTGCTGCTGGAACCCCAGCCCACCCTGGCCCTGATCCTGCAGGACTACGCCCAGAGCCTGGGCCTGGACTGCCGTCTGGCCCGCAATGCCGCCGAGGCGGAGCGGCTCCTGGGCGAGGGCGCGGCCCAGGCGGTGCTGGCCGACCTGTGCTACCTGCAACTGCCCGAGGCCACCTGGCAGGACTGGCACCGCCGCTGCGGCGGCGTGTGGATCGCCCTCTCCGACTTCGGCGCCAGCACCCTGGAAGGGGAACTGGCCCAGGTCTTTGCCCAGCGCCTGTCGAAGCCGGTGTCGCGCAAGGAATTCGTGCGCAGCATCGGCCAGGCCTTCATGGTGGCGCCCCGGGGTGCCGAGCTGCCGCCGGCTGCCGGCTGGCAGGGGGCCGCCTGGCGCCCGGCGGCCGCTGCGGTGCCGAACCGGCCCCGCTTCCACGGCAAGGTGCTGCTGGTGGAGGACAACCTGACCAACCAGGAGGTGACCCGGGGCCTGCTGCAGGTCTTCGGCTGCCAGGTGGAGGTGGCCAACCACGGCCGGGAGGCCCTTGAAAAATGGGCCGAGCGGGATTTCGACCTGATCCTCATGGATTGTCAGATGCCGGTCATGGACGGCCTCACCGCCTCGCGGGAGCTGCGCCAGCGGGAGATCCAGGCGGGGCGGCTGCCCACCGCCATCATCGCCCTTACCGCCAATTCCTTCGCCGAGGACCGGCAGCGCTGCCTGGCCGCCGGCATGAACGGCTTCCTGCCCAAACCCTTCGACGAGCTGGCCCTGGTGGCCCTGCTCACCGACTGGCTGGGGCCGCCGGAAGGCGGCGCCCAGGTGCGGGTCCAGGCCCGGCCGGAGCGGGAGGCGGGAGCCCTGCTGGACGCGGCTGTGCTGGACGCCATTGCCGCGCGCCAGGAAGAGGCGGGGGAGGTGCGCAGCATTTTCCTGGCCCGCTTCGTTTCCACCTTCCTTGCCCAGGCCAGCCAGGCCCTGCAGAACATGGCCCAGGACGACCTGGCAGCGGCCCGGGAGGCGGCCCACAGCCTCAAGTCCGCCGCTGCCAGCATCGGTGCCCGGCCCCTGTCCGAACTGGCGGCCCGGGTCGAGGCGGCTGCCCGGGAAGGGCAGGCGGCCGAAGTGCGGCGCCTGGGCGAGAGCCTGCCCCAACTCCTGGCCGATACCCGCAGCGCCCTGGAACGCTACATGGAGCAGGGCGGCCACTAGGGCGGTGGAGCGCCTGCCGGGCCGGCATCCGGGCTGCGGCGGCAGGCAAGAAAAAAGGCGCGGGGCCTTGCGGCCACCGCGCCTTTTTTATCGACTCCGGGCGGAGTCGATAGGGTTCGGCGTTCAGTCTTCCTTGCGCATCTGGGGGAAGAGGATGACGTCCCGGATGTTGGCGGTGTCGGTGAGCAGCATGACCAGGCGGTCGATGCCGATGCCGCAGCCGCCGGTGGGGGGCAGGCCGAATTCCAGGGCCTTGATGTAGTCGGCGTCGTAGAACATGGCTTCCTCGTCGCCGGCATCCTTGGCCTTGGCCTGCTCCAGGAAGCGGGCGGCCTGGTCTTCCGGATCGTTCAGCTCGGAGAAGCCGTTGGCGATTTCCCGGCCGACGATGAACAGCTCGAAGCGCTCGGTGATTTCCGGGTTGCTGTCGGAGGCCCGGGCCAGGGGGGAGACTTCCACCGGGTAGTCGATGATGAAGGTGGGGTCCCACAACTGGCTTTCCGCCACTTCCTCGAACATCAGCAGCTGCAGGGCGCCCAGGCCCATGCCGGGCTTCACCGCGACCTTCATCTCGCCCAGCTTCTTCTTCAGCCACTCGGCGTCGTTCAGCTCGGCCTCGGAGTAGCCGGGGCACTGGGCACGCACGGCCTGGACCATGGTCAGGCGGGCGAAGGGCTTGGACAGGTCCAGCTCCCGGCCCTGGTACTGGAACACCTCGGTGCCCAGGGCGTCGCGGGCGGCGTGGCGCAGCAGGCCTTCGGTGAAGTCCATGAGGAGCTTGTAGTCGGCATAGGCCTCGTAGAACTCCATCATGGTGAATTCGGGGTTGTGGCGGGTGGAGAGGCCTTCGTTGCGGAAGTTGCGGTTAACTTCGAAGACCTTCTCGAAGCCGCCCACCACCAGGCGCTTCAGGTACAGCTCCGGCGCGATGCGCAGGAACAGTTCCATGTCCAGGGCGTTGTGGTGGGTGATGAAGGGCTTGGCCGAGGCACCGCCGGGGATGGGGTGCATCATGGGCGTTTCCACTTCCAGGAAGTGGTGGCTGATCATGTAGTTGCGGATGGACTGGATCATCCGGCTGCGGGCCACGAAGGTGAACCGGGAGGACTCGTTCATGATCAGGTCGAGATAGCGCTGGCGGTGGCGCTGTTCCATGTCGGTCAGACCGTGGAACTTCTCCGGCAGGGGGCGCAGGGCCTTGGACAGCAGGCGGATCTCGGAGACCTGGATGGTCAGTTCGCCGGTGCGGGTCTTGAACAGGGTGCCTTCGGCCCCGACGATGTCGCCGATGTCCCAGTGCTTGAAGTCGTCATAGGCTTCGGCGCCCACCAGGTCCACCTTGACGTAGAGCTGGATGCGGCCGGAAACGTCCTGGATGGTGGCGAAGCTGGCCTTGCCCATGAGGCGGCGCAGCATGATGCGGCCGGCAACCTTGACGCTGATGGGGGCCGCTTCCAGTTCCTCGGCGGTTTTCTCGCTGTACAGCTCGTCGAGGCGGCCGGCGGTGTTTTCGCGGCGGAAATCGTTGGGGTAGGCCTTGCCGCTCTCGCGCCACTTGGCCAGCTTGGCCCGGCGCTCGGCGATGAGCTGATTCTCGTCCTGGGGTTGTGCGGTCTGTTCGGTCATGGTCGTCTGCCTGATGTTTTATTCGCTTACACGCCTTGCTTGAGGCTGGCCTGGATGAAGTCGTCGAGGTCGCCGTCGAGTACGGCCTGGGTGTTACCCGTTTCGAAGTTGGTGCGCAGGTCCTTGATGCGGGACTGGTCCAGCACGTAGGAGCGGATCTGGTGGCCCCAGCCGATGTCGGACTTGGCGTCTTCCAGCTTCTGCTGCTCGGCCTGCTGCTTGCGCAGTTCGAATTCGTAGAGGCGGGCCCGCAGCATCTGCCAGGCTTCGTCCCGGTTGCGGTGCTGGGAACGGTCGTTCTGGCACTGCACCACGATGCCGGTGGGCACGTGGGTCAGACGCACGGCGGAGTCGGTCTTGTTGATGTGCTGACCGCCGGCACCGGAGGCGCGGTAGGTATCGGTGCGCACGTCCGCCGGGTTGATGTCGATCTCGATGGAGTCGTCCACTTCCGGATAGACGAACACGGAAGTGAAGGAGGTGTGGCGGCGGGCGTTGGAGTCGAAGGGGCTCTTGCGCACCAGGCGGTGGATGCCGGTCTCGGTGCGCAGCATGCCGTAGGCGTAGTCGCCGGCGATGCGCAGGGTGGCGCTCTTGATGCCGGCCACGTCGCCTTCGGATTCTTCCAGCACCTGCACGTCGAAACCCTTGCGCTCGGTATAGCGCAGGTACATGCGCAGCAGCATGGAAGCCCAGTCCTGGGCCTCGGTACCGCCGGCGCCGGCCTGGATTTCCAGGAAGCAGGGGTTCGGGTCCTGGGGATTGTTGAACATGCGGCGGAATTCCAGGGCCGCCACCTTGGCCTCGATGGCCTCGTTGTCGGCGGCCACGGCGGCCACGGTGTCGAAGTCGCCTTCTTCACGGGCGATCTCGAACAGCTCCTTGCCGTCGGCCAGACCCTGGGCCACTTCCTGCAGGGTCACCACCACGCCTTCCAGGGCCTTCTTTTCCCGGCCCAGGTCCTGGGCGCGCTTGGCGTCGTCCCAGACGTCGGGACTTTCCAGTTCGCGGGAGACTTCGACTAGACGGACTTCCTTGGTGTCGTAGTCAAAGATACCTCCGAAGTTCCGCCGACCGGGATTCCAGGTCGGCAAGCTTGTTGGCGATGGCGTTGAGCTGTTCCGCTTCCATGTTCTTGGCTGTTCTGCTGGGAAAACCGGCAATTATACACTTTGCACCGGGCTCCCGGTGGCCGCGACGATGCAAGGAAGGCGGGCAAAGGAGTAAACTCCGTAGCCCCTTTTCTTCCGGGTTACCGCCGGTGTCCCTCCCCACCTCCAGTTTCGAACGTCTGCCCCGCCAGGGGCTCCTGCTGCTGGCCGCCCTGGCCCTGGGCTGGGGCTTCAACTGGCCGGTGATGAAAGTGGTGCTGTCCGAAGTGCCGCCCCTCTATTTCCGCGGCAGCTGCCTGCTGCTGGGCGGCCTCGGCATCCTGGCCATCGCCCGGGCCGGCGGCGGCAGCATCCGGGTGCCCCGCAGCCGCTGGGGCCGCCTGGCCCTGGTGACCCTGACCAACATCGTCGGCTGGAATGTCCTCGCCATCTACGGCGTCGGCCTGCTGCCCTCGGGACGGGCGGCCCTCTTGGGCTACACCATGCCCCTGTGGAGCGTGCTGCTGTCGGTGTGGCTTCTCGGTGAGCGGCTGACGGCAGGCCGCATCGTGGCCCTGTTGCTGGGCCTGGCCGGGGTCGGGGTGCTCATGGGCGACAGCCTGGAAGGCATGCTGCGGGCGCCGGTGGGGGTGGCCTGCATGGTCGGCGCGGCGTGGAGCTGGGCCCTCGGGGTGGTGCTGTTGAAGCGTCTGCCGGTGGGGCTGTCCACCACCGCCCTGACGGGCTGGATGATGGTCCTGGGCGGCCTGCCCATGCTGGCGGTGGCGCTTCCCCTGGAAACCTCGCGCCTGGCCTGGCCCTCGTTCTGGCCGGCCTTCGGCGTCTTCTACAACGTCTTCGTCGCCTTCATGTTCTGCTACTGGGCCTGGAACCGCATCGTGCTGATGGTTCCGGTGGCGGTGTCCTCCCTGTCCTCCCTGGTGACGCCCCTCATCGGCGTCCTCGGCGGCGCCCTGATCCTGGGGGAACAGCCCGGCTGGCGGGAAGGGGTGGCGGCCCTGCTGATCCTGGCGGCGGTGGGCGCGGTGTCCCTGAAGCGCAGCTAGACGGCGACCGGCGCCCGGGCGGGCGTTGCGGCCCGGGGCGAAGGCTGGAAATCACCTGCCCTGGGAGCCAGCATTCATGGGACTTTCCCGGCAGGTTGCCTGGAAAATACCGTCCCTTGTGCCCCTCAGGCCGGGGCGCAGTGCTCCACCACCAGCTGGGGCGTCTGCACCCCGTTGTAGTCGTTGATGGTCAGGCGGTAGGCCAGGCGGGCCCGGGGGCCGGGATTTTCCGTGGCGTTGAACTGGATCGCCTCCAGCACCGACCGCTCCTTCTTCAGGCGCAGCTTGAGGTGCTTGTCCTTCAGCACCCGCTGGCTTTCCACCTCGAACACATCCTCGAACAACGGTGCCGGGAAGCCCTGGCCCCACACTTCGGCGGCCAGCATTTCCGCCACCTGCAGTGAGATGTAGCCGGCCTCCAGGGCGCCGTCCGTCTCCAGGGTGCGGGTCAGGTCCGCCGGGTTGAGCAGTTCGTCGGCCACCTGGGCGAAAAGGGCTTTGAATTCCTCGAAGCGTTCTTCCATCAGGGTGGCGCCGGCGGCCATGGCGTGGCCGCCGAAACGCAGCAGGATGCCGGGGGCCCGCTTGGAGACGAGGTCCAGGGCGTCCCGCAGGTGCAGGCCGGGGATGGAGCGGCCGGAACCCTTGATCTGGCCGTCGTCGCCCCGGGCGAAGGCGAACACCGGGCGGTGCAGCTTTTCCTTGATGCGGGAGGCCAGGATGCCGACCACGCCCTGGTGCCAGTCCGGGTCGAAGAGGGCGACGCCGGCGCCGCTGGCTTCCAGGTCGAAGTTTTCCAGGTGGATGAGGGCCTGTTCCTGCATGCCGGCCTCGATCTCGCGCCGTTCCCGGTTGAGCTGGTCCAGCTGCTGGGCGATGTTGGCGGCCCGGGCCTCGTCGTCGGTGATGAGGCATTCGATACCCAGACTCATGTCCGAGAGGCGGCCGGCGGCGTTGAGGCGGGGGCCGACGGTGAAGCCCAGGTCGAAGGCGGAGGCGGTCTGCAGATTGCGTCCGGCAGCACGGAAGAGGGCGCGGATGCCCGGCGTCAGCTTGCCTTCGCGCATGCGCTTCAGACCCTGGGCCACCAGGATGCGGTTGTTGTGGTCCAGCTTGACCACGTCGGCCACCGTGCCCAGGGCCACCAGGTCCAGCAGGCAGGAGAAGTTGGGCTCCGGGCGCTCCGGGCCGAAGGCGCCGCGACGGCGCATCTCGGCGCGCAGGGCCAGGGCCACGTAGAACATGACGCCGACTCCCGCCAGGGCCTTGCTGGGGAAGGTGCAGCCGGGCTGGTTGGGATTGACGATGCAGTCCGCCTCCGGCAGGGTCTCGGCCGGCAGGTGGTGGTCGGTGATGAGGGTGGCGATGCCCAGCTGGCGCGCCGCTTCCACCCCTTCGATGCTGGCGATGCCGTTGTCCACGGTGACCAGCAGGTCCGGCTGGCGCTCTGCCGCCAGTTCGACGATCTGGGGCGAGAGGCCGTAGCCGTGGACGAAGCGGTCGGGCACCAGGTAGTCCACCGTGCCGCCCAGGAGGCGCAGGGCGCGCACGGCCACGGCGGTGGCGGTGGCGCCGTCGCAGTCGTAGTCGCCGACGACGAGAATGCGGGCCTCGGCTTCGATGGCATCGGCCAGGAGGATGGCGGCTGCTTCGGTGCCGGTGAGCTGGCTCGGGGGAATCAGGCTTTTCAGGTCGTAATCCAGTTCGGCCTTGTGCTTGATGCCCCGGGCAGCGTAGATGCGGGCCAGGAGCGGGTGCAGGCCTTCCTGCTCCAGTTGCCACTGGGGGCGGGGCGGGACGGGGCGGGCGATGAGCTGGGTCATGACGGTGACTTTGGGGAAATTGGGGGCGGTCGGGGCCTAGGCGGCGGCCAGGCGGCGGGCCAGCTGCTGCAGGGCTTCGGGCTTGCCTGCGAGGAAGGAGAAAAAGGAGGAAAAGAGGCCGCCCTTGATCTGGCGCGGGCTCGCCTGCCAGGTCAGGTCGCCGTAGCTGGTGCCGGCCACCACTTCCAGCTGGCTGAGGCGCCCCTTGACCAGGGCCGTCTTGAGGGGAGCGAACCAGCGGTTTTCCAGGTCCGCCAGGGCGTCGCGCCAGGCTTGGGCATCCTGGTCCTGGGCCGCCTGCAGCAGGTCGTCGAGGCACACCAGATGGCGTTCTTCAGCCGGCCCGGCCTGCAACAGGGCGTGGGCGGAGGCTGGCAGGGGATGGTGCTGCAGACCGGCGGCCAGGGCCAGTCCCCGGGGCAGGGGCTGGTTGCTCCAGATGGCGCCTGCCTCCGGGGCCGCTGCCGCCGGCCCCAGGCTGCCGGCGCCCCACAGCCAGAGGCCGTTCACGGCGGGCAGGCCCCGCTCGCCCCGGGCTTCGTTCACCGGGTGGCTGTGCAGCAGCATCTGGATTTCATTCATCAGGGCCAGCAGGCGGCGCGACGGCAGGTCCGCCGGGGTCGGCAGGTTGAGGCGGCGGCCGGCGGCGGCGGAAAGGGGCGGCAGGGCGTCCCCGGGCAGTTCGGCCGCCCAGGGCGTCTCCAGGCGCACATACCAGCGGCTGGCCGTCACCGGGTGGAAGCTGGCCTCGCCCGCATAGTGGGCGTTGAGGCTGGCGGCCAGGGTTTCGACTTCGGCGGCTTCCAGGTCCAGTTCCCGGCTGTCGGCGACGATGATCTCTTCCTGGTGCAGGCGCAGGTGGATGGGGTCGGCACAGAGCCAGACGCCGGTGTCCGGTGCCAGGGCGGCACCATCCTCTCCCAGCAGGCGCAGGGCGCCCAGGGGTTGCGGTGTCGGTCCCAGCCAGCGGGCCGCCTGGGCCTCGGCGGCCAGGGCCGGGCGGCGCTGCAGTTCGCTCCGTTGCAGCAGGGTGTCCAGGGCCGGGCAATCCAGGGCCTGCCAGGCCAGATCGTCTTCCGGTTCGGGCCACAGCAGTTCGGGAACGAGGAGGGTGAGGCGCATGGGCAAAGCCTGGCTGGAAAAGAAGAATATGGGGGAAAACAAGGAGAATGCGGCGGGGCCGACCGAGGCGACATTTGGTGCTGCTCCGGGAGCTGCGGCCAGCCTTTGAGCCGGGTCCGGCGCCGTCGGCGCCAGCTCGCTGCGTATTGCCGCAAGTGGCCAAAAGCGGGCAAAAGTGTAGCATAGCGCCTTTGCTTTTCAGCCCGTTCCCGCGGGCCTCCCCTCGGCATGAAACTGCCCTACGAACTCCTGGTCGGCCTGCGTTATACCCGGGCCAAGCGCCGCAACCATTTCATCTCCTTCATTTCCCTCATTTCCATGGCCGGCATCGCCCTCGGCGTGGCGGCCCTGATCGTGGTGCTGTCGGTGATGAACGGCTTCCAGAAGGAGCTGCGCACCCGCATCCTGGGGGTGGCTTCCCACATCCAGGTCACCGCCATCAACGGCGAGCTGCACAACTGGCTGGAGGTGGGGCGGCAGACCCTGCAGCATCCGGAAGTGAAGGCGGCGGCGCCCTTCGTCCAGGCCCAGGCCATGCTCTCCCGGGACGAGACGGTGCGCGGCACCCTGGTGCGGGGCATCATCCCCGAGCTGGAGGACAAGGTGGCGGACTTCGGCCGCTTCATGAAGGCGGGCAAGCTGGAGAACCTGCAGCCCGGCGGTTTCGGCATCGTCCTCGGCAGCGACCTGGCCAATGCCATGGGCGTCACCCTGGAGGACAAGGTGACCCTGATCGCGCCCCAGGGCACCGTGACCCCGGCCGGGGTGGTGCCCCGGCTGCGCTCCTTCACCGTGGTCGGCATTTTCGAGGCCGGCATGTATGAATACGATTCGGGCCTGGCTCTCATCGACATGAGCGACGCCCAGCTGCTGTACCGCCTGGGCGACGGCGTCTCCGGCGTGCGCCTGAAGTTGGACGACCTGTTCCGCGCTCCCCGGGTGGCCCGGGAACTGGTGCCCCTGATCCAGGAGGACGCCTACATCTCCGACTGGACCCGCAGCCACGCCAACTTCTTTCGCGCCGTGCAAATCGAGAAAAACATGATGTTCATCATTCTTTCCCTGATTGTGGCCGTGGCAGCATTCAACATCGTCTCCACCCTGGTCATGGCCGTCACCGACAAGCAGGCGGACATCGCCATCCTGCGCACCCTGGGGGCCAGCCCCCGCAGCATCATGGCGGTCTTCGTGGTCCAGGGCGCCCTCATCGGCGTCATCGGCCTGGGCTTGGGGGTGGTCGGCGGCGTCGCCCTGGCCCTGAACATCGACGTGGTGGTGCCCTTCATCGAGCGGGTGCTGGGCACCCAGTTCCTGGCCAAGGATGTGTATTACATCTCCCAGCTGCCGTCGGAACTGCAGTGGGGCGACGTCACCGGTATCACCGCCATCGCCTTCGTGCTGGCCCTGGCGGCAACCCTCTACCCGAGCTGGCGCGCTTCCCGTGTCAATCCGGCGGAGGCCCTGCGTTATGAATGAGGCAGCGATGGCAAGTGCGGCAGCAGTAGCGGAAAGTGCGATGGAGAATAGGGCCGGCGATACGGCCAGCGATGCGGCCGTGCTGGCCTGCCAGGGCCTGTCCAAGGTCTATCGCCAGGGCGACCTGGAAGTGCCGGTGCTGACCCGCATCGACCTTTCCCTGCAGCCCGGCGAGCGTCTGGCGGTGGTGGGTTCCTCCGGCTCGGGCAAGAGCACCCTGCTGCACCTCCTGGGCGGGCTGGACCGGCCCACCGCCGGCACGGTGCGGCTCAAGGGTGCCGATCCCTTCAGCCTGTCCGAGGCGGCCCGGGGCGAGTGGCGCAACCGCTACCTGGGCTTCGTGTACCAGTTCCACCACCTGCTGGCGGAATTCACGGCCCTGGAGAACGTGGCCATGCCCCTGCTCATCCGCCGCCTGCCCCGGGCCGAGGCGGAAAGCCAGGCCGAGGCCATGCTGCAGAAAGTCGGGCTGGGCCATCGCCTGCACCACCTGCCGTCGGAGCTGTCCGGCGGCGAGCGGCAGCGGGCGGCCATCGCCCGGGCCCTGGTGACCCGCCCGGCCTGCGTGCTGGCCGATGAACCGACGGGCAACCTGGACCGTCATACGGCGGAGCAGGTGTTCGACCTGATGCTGGAAGTGAGCCGGGAGCAGGGCACCGCCTTCGTCATCGTCACCCACGATCCGGCCCTGGCGGCCCGGGCCGACCGCACGGTGCACCTGGCCGACGGCATGTTCCTGGAGGAGCCCCGGTAAGCGACCTGTTTTGGCATTGCCCGTAGCAAATACTAAAAAAAGACCCGAGGGAGAAAGGCGGCGCAGACCGCAAGACGCTGTTCAACCTGGAGCCTAAAAAAATGATGCAAATCCTGTTTGCACCGGCCATTGCCTTGATGCATCGGCTGACCTATCCGAAGAAATTCGCCCTCATCGGCCTGGTGGCCCTGATCGCCATCGCCGTGCTCTTCGTCAATCTGTCGCGCCAGTTGCAGAGCCAGATCCACCTGGCCAACGACGAACTGGCGGCCCTGGAGGTGATCGTGCCCATGGACCGCCTGGTGCAGGCGGCCCAGCAACATCGCGGCCTCTCCTCCGGCGTCATCAATGGCGACGCCAGCCTGCTGCCCAAGAGGGAGGCCAAGACCGGCGAAGTGAAGACCGCCCTGCAGGGCCTGGGTCCGATCCTGCCGGCCTCCGTTGCCGCTTCCGAAGAGTGGAAGAAGATCAACGAGGAGTGGAACCTGATTGCCGCCGATGGCCTTTCCTGGACCGCCACGGAGAGCTTTGCGGCCCACACCCGGCTGATCGCCGCCATCCTGCAGCTGAAGGTGGACGTGGCCGACGAGAGCGGCCTCACCATCGACCCCAACATGGATTCCTACTATCTGCTGGAAACCGCCGTGGTCAAGCTGCCCTCCATGCTGGAGCGTCTCGGCCAAACCCGGGCCAAGGGCACCGGCATCCTGGCCAAGAAGAGCATCAACGATCACCAGCGGGTCGATATCGGCATCCTAATGGCCCAGGTTTCCGACACCCTGGCCGCCCTCAATGTGAACCTGCAGAAGACGGCCCGCCACAACCCGACCATCCGCGACACCCTGGGCACTTCCTCCAAGGATCTCAACGAGGCGGTGAGCGGCCTGGTGAATATCGTGAACCAGGACATCATCGCCGGCATGTTCGTCACCGATTCCGGCGACTTCTTCAAGCAGTCCACCGCCGTCATCGACAAGGGCTACGCCCAGCTCTACGACACCCTGCTGCCCACCGCCAAGCAGCTCATCGGCGAGCGCAAGGCCAAGGCCGAACGGGGCCTGCTGCTCAACCTGGGCCTGTCCCTGGTGATGGTGCTGGTCTTCATCTACCTTTCCGCCGGCGCCTACCTGGCCATCGTTTCCTGCATCACCGGCTTTTCCGCCAGCGCCCACCGCATCGCCCAGGGCGACCTGACGGCCCGCATCCAGCTCCAGTCCAAGGATGAACTGCAGCAGGTGGCCGGCAGCTTCAACGAGGTGGCCGGCGCCTTCGCCAGCCTCACCACCAGCGTGCAGCAGAGCGTGAACCAGCTCTCCGCCTCGGCCCGCAGCATGGCCGACGCCAGCGAGCAGATCACCCTGTCCACCCAGCAGCAGAGCGAGGCCGCCTCCTCCATGGCGGCCGCCATCGAGCAGATGACCGTGGGCGTGGATCACATCAGCAAGAACGCCCAGGATGCCCACGCCCTTTCTTCCCAGTCCGGCGATCTGTCGGCCCGGGGCGCCCAGATCGTCGGCAACGTGGTGCAGGAGATCGAGCAGATCGCCAGCGCCGTGAACCAGTCCGCCGGCATCGTGGAAGACCTGGGCCAGCATTCGGAGAAGATTTCCACCATCGTCGGCGTCATCAAGGAAATCGCCGACCAGACCAACCTGCTGGCCCTCAATGCCGCCATCGAGGCGGCCCGGGCCGGCGAGGCGGGTCGGGGCTTCGCCGTGGTGGCCGACGAGGTGCGCAAGCTGGCCGAACGCACCGCCCATTCCACCCAGGAGATCACCGACATGGTGGCCGCCATCCAGGGCGGCACCCAGGAGGCCGTGGTCAGCATGAAGCACGGTGTCGAGCGGGTTTCCCAGGGCGTCGAACTGGCCCGGGAGGCCGGCGACGCCATGGGCCAGATCCAGGCCGGGGCCCAGCAGGTGGTGGACATGGTGAGCGACATTTCCTCCTCCCTGCGGGAACAGAGCGCCGCCAGCACCGAGATCGCCAAGAACGTGGAGCGCATCGCCCAGATGGCGGAGGAGAACAGCGCCGCAGTCAGCGAAAACGCCAACACCGCCGGCCAGCTGGAGCAACTGGCCGAGGCCCTGCAGACCGAGGCGGCCCGCTTCCAGGCCGGCTGATCCCGCTCTGCCGGCCCGCCTTCTTCAACGGCCCTGCGGGGCCGTTGTCGTTGGTGCCGGGGCCTTGCCGTCGTTACCGTTCTCTTCTTCGTCCGGCCCACCCTGGCCGCTCTCCTTCCAGGCGTAGTGGTCGTACCAGTAGCGGGGCCGGCGCTGCCGTTCGGCCCAGAGTTCCGGCTTGCCGCTGGCCGTGGCTGCGCCCAGGACCAGGCCGATGGCCCCGTCCCGGTCTGTGCGCCAGGCCCGGGCGCCACTGGCGGCATAGCGTTCCACAACCTCCGGCCGGGGATGGCCGAAGCGGTTGCGGTAGCCCACCGGGTACAGCACCTCCCGGGCGCCGACTGCAGCGACGAAGGGGGCCGTGGATGAACTGCGGCTGCCGTGGTGGGGCACCAGCAGCACCTGGCTGGCCAGCTCCGTCCGGTGACGGGCCAGCAGCCAGGCTTCGTCGGCAGCCTCGATGTCGGCGGTGAGCAGCAGCCGTTGCCCCGCCGCTTGCACCAGCAGGACGCAGCTCTGGTGGTTGCTCCTGCCCTGGGGCGCATCAACCCTGCCTGCCGGCGGATGCAGCATGGAGAAGCGCACCCCGTCCCATTCCCAGCCTTGCCCCTCGGCGCAGGCCCGCCGTTCCTGGGCCAGGGGCTGCAGGTCCCGGGCCTCGGGGGATGCCGGGGGCAGGGAATCGAGCAGCAGCGCCACCGGCAGGCTTTCCAGCACCGAGCGGGCGCCGCCGGAGTGGTCCCAGTCCCGGTGGGTCACCACCAGGGTGTCGAGGCGATCCACGCCGACGGACCGCAGCCAGGGCAGCACCAGCCGCTCCCCCGCATCCGATTCCGGGCTGTAGTAAGGCCCGGCGTCGTAAAGGAGGGTGTGCTTTTGCGTGCGCACCGCCACTGCCAGCCCCTGGCCCACGTCGAGCAGGGTCACCCAGGCCTGGCCCGGCGGCGGCCGGGGCTGGGGCGTGGCCAGCAGGGGCAGCAGCATCAGCAGCCCCAGCCAGCGGCCGGGAAAACCCCGGGGCAGGAGCACACAGACGCAGCCGAGGGCGGCCAGGAACAGGGCCGGCAGGGTGGGCGCCGGCGGCGTCCACAGCGCCCCGGGCAGGGCTGCCAGCCACTGCAGGCAGAGCATCAGTCCGTGCAGCAGGGCGTGGGCAGCGGCGGCCAGCCCGGGCAGGGGCAGCAGGGCCGCCGCCAGGGCCAGGGGCGTCACCGCCAGGCTGACCAGGGGAATGGCGAGGGCGTTGGCCAGGGGCGAGACCAGGGAGAACTGCTGGAAGAAGAGCAGCAGCAGAGGCAGGGTGCCCAGGGTGGCGACCCACTGGGTCAGGCTCCAGTGTCCCAGGTGCCGCCCCAGGCGGCGGCGCCAGGACTGGCGTGGCGGCTCCTCCGCCAGGGGGCGGGCGGCCAGCAGCAGGGCACCGACGGCGACGAAGGACAGCCAGAAGCCCGGCGCCAGGACGGCCCAGGGGTCCGGCAGCAGCACCGCCAGCAGGGCGAAGGCGAGGACGTTGCCGGGCGCCACCCGGCGGCCGCTGGCCAGGGCCAGGGCGGCGGCGCCGAGCATGGCCAGGGTGCGCAGGGCCGGCACTCCGGCACCGGCCAGCAGCGTGTAACCGGCCGCCGCCAGCCAGCCGGCCAGGAGCGCCGCCCGCTGGGCCGGCCAGCGCGCCATGAGTGCGGGCGAGCGGCGCCACAGGCCGCCGGCCAGGGCGGCGGCAAGGGCCGCCATCATGGTCACGTGGAGCCCGGAAATGCTCATCAGGTGGGTGGTGCCGGTGCCGGCGAAGACCTTCCACTGGTCGCCGGGAATGGCCTTCTGGTCCCCCACCGCCAGGGCGGTGAGGATGCCGGCGTAGGGATAGTCGGCCTCCGGCAGGCGGGCCTGGAAGTCCTCCCGCACCGCCTGGCGCAGCCGCTCGATGCGGCTGAAGAAGCCGTCGCTGCGGCCCAGCAGGCGGTTGTCCCCAGCTTCGCGCACATAGCCGGTGGCGCCGATGCCCCGTTCCAGGAGCCAGGCCTCGTAGTCGAAACCGGCGCCGTTGGCGTGGCCGTGGGGGCGCTTCAGGCGCACCGTCAGCTGCCATTCCTGGCCCGGCTCCAGGCGCGGCCGGGGCGTTTCCGGCCGGTCGTACCAGGAAAGCAGGAGGGTCGGCGGCAGGCTCACTCCGGCCCCGGGCGCCACGGCGAACTCGAAGCGCTGGCCCCGGCCAAAGTCCTGGGGCAGGGCGGCGATGCGGCCCTGCAGCTGCAGATCCTGCCCTTCCAGGGCCGGCGCCAGCCGTTCGGCAAGGCGGGTCTCGGCCCGCCAGCCGGCCCACAGGAAACCCAGGGCCGCGGCCAGCAGGATTGTTCCCAGGCGGGGCAGGGCGCCGGGCCGCCGCCCCAGTGCCAGCAGCCCGAGGGCTGCCGCCGCCCCCAGGGGCAGCCAGGGCCAGGGCGGCAGGGCCGGCTGCTGTTGCAGCAGGACGATGCCCAGGGCGAAGGAATAGAGGGGCCAGTTCATGGCAATAGCATAGCCACTTTCACCCCCGGGCTGGCCCTGGGCCGCCCGGGGGCCGGCGCAGTAGAATGAATCCATGGTGCGCAAACATCTGAAGCGTTTTCTGCCCGACCACCAGGCCCTGATCGGCAACCGCTGGCTGGCGCCCTTTGCCGGCACCCTGCTGCATCCCCGCCTGTGGCATCTGAACCGCCATTCCGCAGCCGGCGGTGTGGCCGTGGGCCTCTTCTGCGGCCTCATTCCCGGGCCCTTCCAGATGCTGGGGGCGGCCATCCTGGCCACCCTGTTCCGGGTCAATCTGCCTCTGGCCCTGGTGACCACCCTGTACACCAATCCCCTGACCATCGTGCCGCTCTACTTCGTCGCCTACCATCTGGGCCGGCTGGTGCTGCTGCGGGAAGGAGGCGCCTTCGTGGCGCCGCCGGAGCCGGGGGATGGGGGCATGCTGGCCTGGATCGGCGCCCTGGGCGACTGGCTGCTGGCCCTGGGCGAGCCCCTGGCTCTGGGCCTTGTGTGCCTGGGCCTGCTGCTGGCCCTGGCGGGATATGGTATTGTCCGTACGGCATGGCGCGCATACCTGCTCTACGCATGGCGCCGCCGCCGCTATCGCCAACCACCGCCGCCGCCCCCGAATCCATTCCCATGAGTGCCAGCACCAGCAATCAGCCGCTCCAGGTCCAGCGTTACCTCTATGGAGCCCTGATCATGCTGGTGGCCGTGCATGTCATCGGCACCTTCGGTTACCACCTGCTGACCGGGGGGCGCTACACCTGGTTCGACTGCTTCTACATGACCTTCATCACCGTGGCCACCATCGGCTACGGCGAAATCATCGAGATGACCCAGAATCCGGCGGCCCGGATGTTCACGGTGTTCATCGGCATTCTCGGGGCAGGCACCCTGTCCTTTCTCTTCTCCACGGTCACGGTGACCCTGGTGGAATCGGATCTCAACGGCACGCTGCGGAGACGGCGCATGGAAAAGATGATCAAGAAGCTCACCGGCCATTACATCGTCTGCGGTTTCGGACGGGTGGGCCGCAACGTGGCGCGGGAGCTGGAAGCCACCAACCGGCACTTCGTCGCCATCGAGGAAAACCTGGAAGGCCTGGAAGCCCAGCGGGAAAAAAGCCCGGGCCTGCTCTACCTGCACGGCGACGCCTCCGACGACGACGTGCTGCTGGGCGCCGGGCTGGAATCGGCCCGGGGCGTCTTCGCCGTCACCGGCGACGATTCGCGCAACCTGATGATCACCATCACGGTGAAGCAGCTCAATCCGGCCATCCGGGTGGTGGCCCGCTGTCAGGAGTCGCGCAATGTGGAGAAGATGAAGAAGGCCGGCGCCGACGCCATCTTCTCCCCGGACCTGACCGGCGGCATGCGCCTGGCCTCCCTCATGGTGCGGCCCCACGTGGTGTCCTTCCTCGACGAGATGCTGAAGTCGGAAAAGCGCCTGCGGGTGGAGGAGGTGGCGGTGCCCGGCCATTTCCCGCCGACGCCCCTGGGCAACCTGAAGCTGCGCAGCAACGAGTACGTGCTGCTGGCGGTGCGGGAAAAGCTGGACTGGGTCTTCAACCCGCCCAAGGACTACGAACTGAAGCCCGGCTACGTCATCGTCGCCATGGCCTCGGCCCTGGGGCGGCAGGAGCTGGAAGCCTCCCTGCTGGAAATGATCGGCTAGGCGGCGGGGCGCTCCCCCGCGGGAGTGCTAGACTTTGGGCCATACCCTCTGCCAGGAGACGAGGCCCATGAATATCTGCAACAGTCTGCGCCGCCTGTTTTCCCCCGCGCCGGCCATGGTCGAGAAGCGGGTGCTCTGCGCCGCCCTGGACGGCTCCGGCCTGCACCGCATGGCCTATACCCAGTGGGGTGATCCCGCCAATCCCCGGGTCCTGGTGTGCGTGCACGGCCTCACCCGCAACGGCCGCGACTTCGATTTCCTTGCCCGCCAACTGAGCCGGCACTACCGGGTGGTGTGCCCGGACGTGGTCGGCCGGGGCCGCAGCGACTGGCTGAAAAAGGCTTCCGGCTACGGTTTTCCCCAGTACGTGGCGGACATGGTGAGCCTCATCGCCCGCCTCGACGTGGCCGAAGTACACTGGCTCGGCACCTCCATGGGCGGCCTCATCGGCATGTGCATCGCCGCCATGGAGCGCAGCCCCATCACCCGCCTCATCCTCAACGACGTGGGGCCGGTGATCACCAACGAATCCCTGCGCCGCATCGGCGAATACGTGGGCAAGGCGCCCCGCTTCCCCAGCCTGGAGGCGGCGGAGCAGTTCATCCGCCAGGTCTCGGCCCCCTTCGGCTCGCTGACGGATGCCCAATGGCGCCACCTGACCGAGACCAGCGTGCGCCAGGCCGACGACGGCCAGTGGGAGATGCGTTACGACCCGGCCATCGCCGAGGCCTTCCAGCTCGGCTTCGTCATGCACCAGGATGTCATCCTGTGGCCCTATTACGACGCCATCCGCTGTCCGACCCTGGTCATCCGCGGCGCCGAGTCGGACCTGCTGCCCCGGGAGGCCCTGGCCGAGATGGCCCGGCGCGGTCCCCAGGCGTGGACCCGGGAAATCCCCGGCGTCGGCCACGCCCCCATGTTCCAGGACCCGGCCCAGGTGGCGGTGGTCCGGGAATTCCTGCTGGGAGCCTGATGTGGCGAAAGTGAATGTGCTCGGGCGCGAGCTGGAATACGAGCTGATCAGCGCCCACCAGATCTATCGCCCGACCCTGGTGTTCCTGCACGAGGGCCTGGGCTGCGTCGGCTTCTGGCGCGACTTCCCGCACAAGGTGGCCCAGGCCACGGGCTGCCGCACCCTGGTCTTTTCCCGCCAGGGCTACGGCGATTCGGACCCGGCGCCGTCACCGCGCACGCCCCGCTACATGCACGACGAGGCCCTGGAGATGCTGCCCGCCACCCTGGCCGCCCTGGACATCGAACGGCCCGTGCTGGTGGGTCATTCCGACGGCGGCTCCATCGCCCTGATCCACGCCGGCACCTATCCCGAGGCCGTCTCCGGCCTGGTGGTGCTGGCGCCCCACGCCTGGGTGGAGGAGGAGGCCCTGGCCGGCATCCGCCAGGCCGGCGAAGCCTGGCGCCAGACCGACTGGCCCTCCCGCCTGGGGCGCTACCACCGGGATGCCTTCCGGGTCTTCCACGACTGGCACGATACCTGGCTCTCGCCCCAGTTCCGCGACTGGAACATCGAGTCCTACCTGTCTGGCATCCGGGTGCCGGTGCTGGCCATCCAGGGCAAGGACGACGAATACGCCACCCTGCGCCAGATCGAGGTCATCGCCGAGCAGGTGCCGGCGGAGGTGGAACTGCTGGAACTGGCGGACTGTCGCCACTCGCCCCACCGGGACCAGCCGGAGGCGGTGCTGGAGGCCCTGGTGCGCTACCTGGAGCGGCTGGAACCGGCGGCCTGAGCCCGGGCCAGGGGGTCCTGGCGGTAGAACAGGGCCAACTGGGCGTAGAGGGCCGGATACTCGGCGGCGACTACCTGGGGCTGTTCGAAGAAGCTCTCCGAAACCACGGCGAAGAACTCCCCCGGATGCTCGGCGCCGTAGGGGTCGATGGGCAACTGCTCGAGGGCCTCCTCGCCCCTGGCTTCGGCCCGCTCCACCCGGGCCAGGAAATCGTCGTAGGCCCCGTCCAGGGCGGCCACCCAGGCCTCCCTGTCCATGCCCGGATGCAGGGGCGGCAGGCCGTCCGGGGCGCCGTTGATCATGTCCAGCTTGTGGGCGAATTCGTGGATCACCACGTTGTAGCCGTCCCCCGCCATCTGGCTGTCCTGCCAGGAGAGGATCAGGGGGCCGCCGTCCCAGGCCTGGCCCGCCGCCACCTCGTCGTATTCGTGCACTACCCCGTCCGGGTCCATCTCCTGGCGGGGCACCACGAACTCGTCCGGATAGACGATGATCTCGACCCAGTCGTCGTACCACTCCAGGCCCAGGTTGAGGATGGGCAGGCAGCCCTGGGCGGCGATGTGCACGCCCATGGCATCGTCCACCTCCAGGCCGGCGGCGCCGGAAAACTGCTTGGCCGCCAGGAAGGCTTCGCTGAGGCTTTGCAGGCGCGCCAGGTCCGCCGCCGGAAGCCATTGCAGGAAGGGCAGGCGGGCCACGGTCTGCTGCCACAGGGGCTGCGGAATGGGGCGGGGCCGGCGGCGTCCCAGCAGTCGGTCGAGCCAGCCCATCAGGCGCCCTTGAGACGGGGCAGGCGGGCCATGGTCAGATAGATGCCGCTGAAAATGAGGCCGATGCCGACGAAGTGGTAGAGGTGGGGCAGTTCGCCCAGGAAGAGGGCGGAGAGCAGGGTGCCGAAGACCGGCATGAGGTGGATGAAGAGGCTGGCCTTGTTGGCCCCCACCTCGGCCACGCCCCGGTTGTAGAAGATGTAGCCGACGAAGCTGGGCAGGACGCCGACGTAGGCGATGCCGGCCAGGGAGCCCCAGTGCAGGTTGATGTGCCGGGCCGGGCCGCCGAAGGCCCCCAGCTCGTGGGCGTAGATGGGCGCCAGGGCCAGCACCCCCACCAGGGTCAGGGCGCCCAGCATGAGCATGGGATGCACCCCGGCCGGGCGCCACTGCAGGCCCACGGTGTAGATGGCCCAGGTCAGCACCGCCCCCAGCATCCACACGTCCCCCAGGTTGAGGGAAAGGCCCAGCAGCACCGCCAGGTCGCCCCGGGCGATGATGGTGGTGGCGCCGAGGAAGGAAATGGCCACGCCCACCGCTTCGATGGGTTTGAGGCGCTTGCCCAGGAACAGCCAGGAGAGGGCGATGGTGACGATGGGAATGAAGGAGTTGAGCAGCACTGCGTTGGTGGCGGCGGTGTACTGCAGGGCCACGTAGGCGAAGGTGTTGTAGCAGCCGACGCCGAGGATGCCCAGCAGCAGCACCGGCTTCCAGCCCTTTTTCAGCAGGGGCCACTGTTCCTTCAGGTGGGGCAGGGCCAGGGGCGCGATCAGGGCCAGGGCGATGACCCAGCGCCAGAAAGCCAGGGCGATGGGCGGCACGTCGGCGCGGATGCCGCGGCCCAGAACCATGTTGCCGGACCAGAAGAGGGCGGTCAGGGTCAGCAGCAGGTAGGGATGCCGGTAAAGGGGCGTGTTGGGGTTCATGTCTCTCTGTCCGGCCGCTACCTGGGGGCGCGGCCTTTGTCGTTGGCTGGAGCGTGGATTATGCCCCAACGGCGGGCCAGTGCCCGGGGCGGCGGCGGACCTGGGTTGGCGGCACTGCCGGCCCCGGGAGGCGGCCTGGCGCGGGTCCCGGCGTATTTGCCGCCAGGGGCGTATAATCCGCGCCATGGTTTCCGTCGTCCATTCCGTCGCCGCCCAGAGCGACTTCGAACAGTCCCTCCTGACCCTCACCGATGGCCTCTCCGAAAACGAGACGGCCTTTATCCGGGAGGCGGCCCTCTTCGCCCGTGACGCCTATGGCGACAACACCCTGGGCAGCGGCGAGGGCATCCTCTCCCACGCCCTGGGGATGGCCCTCATCATCGCCGGCCTGAAGCTGGACGCGGACTCCCGCGCCGCGGCCCTGCTCTTCGCCGTGGCCACCTACGACGAGAAGGGCCTGGAAACCCTCAACGAACGCTTTGGCGGCGGCGTCGCCCACCTGGTGGGCGGCATCTCCCGCCTCAACCGGCTGCGCCCCATCTCCCGCGGCTTCGTCGCCGACACCACCCAGAATCCCCAGGAAATGAAGGCCCAGGTGGAAGTCCTGCGCAAGATGTTCCTGGCCATGGTGGAAGACATCCGGGTGGTGCTGCTGCGCCTCGCCTCCCGCACCCAGACCCTGCGTTACTACGCCGCCGAGCCGGACGACCTGCGGGTGCACGTGGCCCGGGAAACCCTGGAACTGTATTCGCCCCTGGCCAACCGCCTGGGGGTGTGGGAACTGAAGTGGGAGCTGGAGGACCTCTCCTTCCGCTTCATCCACCCGGACACCTACAAGAAAATCGCCAAGATGCTCGACGAGAAGCGTCTGGAGCGGGAGCAGTTCATCATCGACGCGGTGGACCGGGTCAAGTCCGAGCTGGCGGCGGTGGGCATCCACAAGGCGGAAATCTACGGCCGGCCCAAGCACATCTATTCCATCTGGAACAAGATGCGCAAGAAGGGCGTGGATTTCTCCGAGGTGTACGACATCCGGGCCCTGCGCGTCATCGTGGACGAGGTCAAGGACTGCTACACGGTGCTGGGCATCGTGCACAACATCTGGACGCCGATCCCCAAGGAATTCGACGACTACATCTCCAATCCCAAGGGCAACAACTACCGCTCCCTGCACACCGCCGTGCGCTGCCCCGACGGGCGCAGCCTGGAAGTGCAGATCCGCACCTGGGAAATGCACCGCCACGCCGAGCTGGGCGTGGCCGCCCACTGGCGCTACAAGGAAGGCACCAAGCACAGCTCCGAGGACAACTACGACGACAAGATCGCCTGGCTGCGCCAGCTGCTGACCTGGAAGGACGAAGTCTCCGACTCCTCCGACTGGGTGAACCACTACAAGCAGGCCGCCCTGGACGAGACCATCTACGTCATGACGCCCCAGGGCAAGGTGGTGGACCTGCCCCAAGGCGCCACCCCGGTGGACTTCGCCTACCGCCTGCACACCGACCTGGGCCACCGCTGCCGCGGCGCCAAGGTGGACGGGGCCCTGGTGCCCCTGGATACGGCCCTGAAGACCGGGCAGCGGGTGGAGATCGTCGCCGCCAAGCAGGGCGGCCCCTCCCGGGACTGGCTCAATCCCTCCCTCGGCTACATCGCCACCAAGACGGCACGCACCAAGGCCCGGGCCTGGTTCTCCAACCTGGCCCTGGAAGAATCCCTGGCCGAAGGCCGGGGCATCGTGGCCAAGGAAATCCAGCGGGTCGGCGGCGGCGGCACCAACCTGGAAGAACTGGCGGGCAAGCTGGGCTACGCCAAGGCGGACGACCTCTACATCGCCGCCGCCCGTAACGAACTCAACCTGCGCCTGTTCCAGGCCGCCGTGCGCGGCACCGAGCCGCCGGTGGACGAGCGGGGCATGGAACCCATGCCGGTGCGCCGGCCCAAGCCGGCCGAAGGGGAGGGCGCCGGCGACCGGGGCATTCTCATCGTCGGCGTGGACAAGCTGCTCACCCAGCTGGCCCGCTGCTGCAAGCCGGCACCGCCGGACCCGATCCAGGGCTTCGTCACCCGGGGCAAGGGCGTCTCCATCCACCGGGCCGACTGCCCGGACTTCGCCAACCTCCAGGCCCTGCACCCGGAGCGGGTGATCGAGACCGAGTGGGGCGGCCATCCCCACGGCATCTTCCCGGTGGACATCACGGTGGACGCCCACGACCGCCAGGGCCTGCTGCGGGACATCTCCGACGTCTTCGCCCGGGAGAAGATCAACGTCATCGGCGTGCAGACCCTCTCCAAGCAGGGCCAGGCCCACATGGGCTTCACCGTGGAAATCCTCAACCTGCCCCAGCTGACCCGCACCCTGAAGCTGATCCACGAGGTCCAGGGCGTGGTGGGGGCGCGGCGCGGCTGACGTCCGCCAATCTCCCGGCTGCTCGTCCCGGCGGCAAGAAAAAACGCCCTCCTCGGAGGGCGTTTTCGTTGGCGCCGCCGACTGCCCGCTCAGGCGCCGGCGCGGATGAAGTCGGCGAATCTGGCCAGCTGGCCGGCGATGTGGTCCCGGGTGCTGGCGTCGTTGAGCTTGCCGGCGGCGGCGTCCACCTTGTTCTGCACGCCGCCCACCATCACCTCGGGCACGTTGAAGACCCGTGGGTTGAGATAGATCAGCACCTGGCGCAGGTGGTACTGGGCCCGGGCGCCGCCGAAGGGGCCCATGGAGGCGGACTGCAGGGCCACCGGCTTGCCGGCGAAGGGCTGGTTGGGCGCCCGGGAGAGCCAGTCGATGGCGTTCTTCAGCACCCCGGGCACGGAGTAGTTGTATTCGGGGGTGACGATGATGAGGCCGTCGGCGGCCCGGATGGCTTCGGCCAGGGCGGTCACGGCCGGGGGAATGCCCTTGGCCTCCACGTCGCCGTCGTAGAGGGGAATGTCGTGCAGGGCGGGCAGGGTGCTGATGCCGACGCCGGCCGGGGCCAGTTCCGGCAGGGTGTTGGCGACCATGCGGTTATAGGAAGCCTGGCGCAGGCTGCCGACCAGGGTGACGAGGCGCAGCGGAGTGGCGGTGCTCATTTGCTCTTCTCCTTGAATTCGGTGCAACGGTGGATGGGGCGTTTGCCCAGGGTGAGGCAAGGAAAGTCACAGCTTCGTTCCCCCGGCGCGGCAGCGCAAGTCCGGAACGGGAAAAAGATGGCGCAGCGTCGCTCCAGGACGCTGCCCTGGAAGGCAGAAGGGACGCCGTTCCCGGCCGGTGGTGGCTGGAAAGTGGCGTCCCTTCTGCCTCCTGGCAGGGGTGGGTGCAGCGGCTCAGACCCCGCTGGAGAGCCCGTGCAGCAGTTCGCTCTGGGCACAGCGGGGCTTGGCCCGGGCGTTCTTCTTGCGCGTGTAGGTGCCGCTGGAACCGTCCATCTCCCAGGCCTGCTGGTTGTCCACCAGATAAGGACGCAGGCCTTCGCTGATGACCCGCTTTTTCAGCTTCGGGTCCAGCACCGGGAAGCACAGCTCGATGCGGCGGAAGAAGTTGCGCTCCATCCAGTCGGCGGAGGAGAGATAGACGTTCTCGGCGCCGCCGGCGTGGAAGTAGAAGATGCGGTGGTGCTCCAGGAAGCGGCCGATGATGGAGCGCACCCGGATGTTCTCCGACAGCCCCGGCACCCCGGGGCGCAGGGCGCAGACGCCGCGCACCACGAGGTCGATCTTGACCCCGGCCTGGGAGGCTTCGTAGAGGGCCATGATGGTTTCCGGCTCCAGCAGGGAGTTCATCTTGGCGATGATGGCGGCGGGCAGGCCGGCCTTGGCGTTCTCCGTCTCCTGGCGGATGGCGGCGATGATGTTGGAGTGCAGGGTGAAGGGTGCCTGCCACAGGTGGTGCAGGGCCTGGGCCCGGCCCAGGCCGGTTAGCTGCTTGAAGACCTCGTTCACGTCGGCGCCCATTTCCTCGTCGGCAGTGAGCAGGCCGAAGTCGGTGTACAGGCGGGCGGTACGCGGGTGGTAGTTGCCGGTGCCCAGATGCACGTAGCGGCGCAGGCGGCTCTGGCCCGACTTATCCTCTTCCCGGCGCACGATCATGATCATCTTGGCGTGGGTCTTGTGGCCCACCACGCCGTACACCACGTGGGCCCCCACCTCTTCCAGCTTGGTGGCCCAGTTGATGTTGGCCTCCTCGTCGAAGCGGGCCATCAGTTCCACCACGGCGGTCACTTCCTTGCCGTTCTCGGCGGCCCGGATGAGGGACTCCATCAGCACCGAGTCGGTGCCGGTGCGGTACACGGTCATCTTGATGGCCACCACCGCCGGGTCCGTGGCCGCCTGGTTGAGCAGGTCGATCACCGGGGTGAAGCTCTGGTAGGGGTGGTGCAGCAGGATGTCGTTCTTGCGGATGCTGGCGAAGATGCTGGTGCGCTTTTCCAGGGTCTTGGGCATGCCCGGGGGGAAGGGGGCGAACTTCAGGTCGGGCCGGTCCACCTGGTCGGGAATCTGCATCAGGCGCACCAGGTTCACCGGGCCGTTGACCCGGTACAGGTCGCTTTCCGAGAGGTTGAACTGGCCGAGGAGGAATTCGCTCATGGTGGGCGAGCAGTTGTCCGCCACCTCCAGGCGCACCGCGTCGCCGAAGTGGCGTTGCGGCAGTTCGCCCTGGATCTTGGTGCGCAGGTTCTTCACCTCCTCCTCATCGACGAAGAGGTCGGAATTGCGGGTGACGCGGAACTGGTAGCAGCCGAGCACGTTCATGCCGGCGAACAGCTCGCCGACGAAGGCATGGAGGATGGAGGAGAGGAAGACGAAGCTGTATTCGCCCTCGCTCAGTTCCTGGGGCAGGCGGATGACCCGGGGCAGCACCCGGGGCGCCTGGACGATGGCGGCGCCGGAGTTGCGGCCGAAGGCGTCGCGCCCCTCCAGTTCCACGGCGAAGTTGAGGCTCTTGTTGAGCACCCGGGGGAAGGGGTGGGAAGGGTCCAGGCCGATGGGGGTCAGTACCGGCATCACTTCGCGGAAGAAGTAGTCCCGCACCCATTCGCGCTGGGCGTCGGTCCAGCGGGTGCGGCGCAGGAACTGGATGCCTTCCTTTTCCAGGGCCGGCAGCACGTCGGCGTTGAGCAGCTCATACTGCTCGTGCATCAGGCGGTGGGCTTCGGCGGACACCTGGCGGTACACCTCCTGGGGCGTCTTGCCGTCGGTGGTGCGGGTGTTGGAGCCGAGCTTGAGCTGCTCCTTGAGGCCGGCGACCCGGATCTCGAAGAACTCGTCCAGGTTGGAGGAGACGATGCACAGGTAGCGCAGGCGCTCCAGCAGCGGCATGGAGACGTCCTGGGCCTGGGCGAAGACGCGGCGGTTGAAAGCCAGCAGGCCCAGTTCCCGGTTGATGAAATTTTCCGGGGGGAAGCGGCGGTAGATGTGGGATCGGTTCAGGTTCATGGCGGCGGTGGCGCGGGGCAGGGGAGTGGCGTGATTGCCGGATTACGGACAAACGCCATTTTGTTACGTTAATGTTAAGGGAATATGACCGCAAACGACCAGTATGCGCCCTTTCCCACGGTTGGTGCCGTGCGGGGCGCTCCGGGTCGCTGTCACGAGACGCCCACATTGCGGGTGCTAGAATGACGGCTCTCCGACAGAACAAGAGCCACTGAAAAGGCTGTCCGCTGCATGCGCTATGAATTGATTGCCGCCGTCGATCTGGGCTCCAACAGCTTCCGCCTGCAGGTCGGGCGGGTGGTGGACGACCAGATCTATCCCCTGGATTCCCTTAAGGAGCCGGTCCGGCTCGCTTCCGGCCTGTCCCCCGACAAATACCTCAACGAAGCCGCCCAGGAACGGGCCATCGCCGCCCTGCGCCTGTTCGGCGAGCGCCTGCGGGGTTTCGCCCCCGACGCCGTGCGGGTGGTGGCCACCAACACCCTGCGGGTGGCGAAGAACGCTCCCGAACTGCTGCCCCGGCTGGAGGAGGCCCTGGGCTTCCCCATCGAAATCATTGCCGGCCGCGAAGAGGCCCGCCTGATCTACATCGGCGCCGCCCATTCCCTGCCGCCGGCGGAGCACAAGCGCCTGGTCTTCGACATCGGCGGCGGCTCCACCGAATTCATCATCGGCCGCGGCGCCGAGCCCCTGCTGCTGGAATCCCTGTACATGGGCTGCGTCAGCTACACGGTGCGCTTCTTCCCCGACGGCAAGGTGGACAAGAAGCGCCTGCGGGAAGCCGAAGTGGCGGCGGGCAAGGAAATCCAGACCATCGCCCACGACTACCAGCGCCTGGGCTGGAACGAGGCCGTCGGCTCCTCCGGCACGGCCCGGGCCATTGCCGACGTGCTGGAGCTGAACAACCTCAATCCGGGCGGCGTCGCCGGCATCACCCGGGAGGGCCTGCAGAAGCTGCGCGCCATCCTGCTCAAGGCCGGCTCCGCCGAGGCCATGCCCCTGGAAGGCCTGCGCAACGACCGCACGCCGGTGCTTTCCGGCGGCATCGCCATCATGGGTGCCATTTTCGAGACCCTGCAGCTGGAGCACATGACCTACGGCGACGGCGCCCTGCGCCTGGGGGTGCTCTACGACCTGCTGGGCCGTTTCCACCACCACGACATGCGCGATGCTACCGTGGCCAGCTTCATGCGCCGCTACCAGGTGGACCTGTGGCAGGCCCAGCGGGTGGAGCAGACCGCCGGGGAAATCTTCAGCCACCTGGATGCGGGCGGCTGCGGCGGCGACAGCACGGACCGGGACAATGCGGAGCATTTCCTGCGCTGGGCCGCCAAGCTGCACGAGATCGGCATTTCCATCGCCCACAACGGCTACCACAAGCACGGCGCCTACATCCTCACCTTCGCCGACATGCCCGGCTTCTCCAAGAAGGACCAGGCCCGCCTGGCCATGCTGGTGCTGGGGCACCGGGGCAAGCTGGACAAGGTGGCGGTGCTGCCCAAGGGCGACGTGAACTGGCTGTTGATCCTCTCCCTGCGCCTGGCCGTACTCTTCCACCGCTCCCGCAGCGACCAGGGGCGGCCGCCCTACAGCATCGCCATGGGCGACAAGGGCGCCACCCTGGAACTGCCGGCGGACTGGCTGGCCGCCAATCCCCTGACGGCGGCAGCCTTCGCCGAAGAAATCCAGGCCTGGCAGCGGGCCGGCCTGGAATTCCGCCTGAAGCGCCTCAACGCCGCCAAGGGCGGCGGCAGGCAGGCGGCCTGAAGCCATGAACGCGGGCGGCCTGGAAACGGTACAGGGCGACGCGGGCCCCATCGCCCGCATCAGCGGGGACTGGACCCTGGCCTCCCTGCCCCGTTCCCTGGCCGAGCTGGAAGATCGCCTGGCCGCCCTGGCCGCCGCCGGTGCCGGCTGGGACCTGACTGCCCTGGGGCGTCTCGACAGCCTGGGGGCGCTCCTCCTGTGGCGCGCCTGGGGCCGCCAGTGGCCGCCCGGCGTGGCCCTGGCAGCCGATCACCGGCGCGCCCTGGAACGGGTGGCGGCCCTGCCGCCGGCGGCTGCGGCCCTGCCGCCGGCCCGCCCCTTCGAAGCGGTGGAAGCCCTCGGCGTCTTCGTCCTCAAGTTCAGCCACAACCTGCTCGGCCTGGTGGCCCTGCTGGGCCAGCTGGTGCTGGACCTGGCCTACCTGCTGCGCCACCCCCGGGAACTGCCCTGGGTCGAGTACTCGGCCACCCTCTACAAGAGCGGCGCCAAGGCCCTGCCGGTGACGGCCCTGGTGGGCTTTCTCATCGGCGTGGTGATGAGCTACCTGTCGGCCCTGCAACTGAAGATGTTCGGCGCCGACATCTTCATCGTGAACATCCTGGGCATCAGCATCATCCGGGAACTGGGACCGGTGCTGGTGGCAGTGCTGGTGGCCGGCCGTTCCGGCTCGGCCATGACGGCCCAGATCGGCGTCATGCGGGTCACCGAGGAAATCGACGCCCTGGCCACCATGGGCATTTCCCGCACCCAGCGCCTGGTGCTGCCGAAAATCGCCGCCCTCACCACCGCCTTGCCCCTGCTGGTGCTGTGGACCTCCGCCGCCGGCATCCTGGGCGGCATGGTCTCGGCCAACCTGCAGCTGGGGCTGTCCTACGGCTTTTTCCTCGACCAGCTGCCCAAGGCCGTGCCCCTGGCCAACCTGTGGATCGGCCTGGCCAAGGGCTGGGTCTTCGGCCTGCTCATTTCCCTGGTGGCCTGCCACTTCGGCCTCCACGTCAAACCCAACACCGAGAGCCTCTCGGCCCGCACCACCGCCGCCGTGGTCACCGCCATCACCATCGTCATCCTGGTGGATGCCCTGTTCGCCATCGCCACCCGCGAGATCGGGCTACCCAAATGAGCCGGCCGGTCATCGAAGTCCATGGCCTGTGGAGCCGCTACGGCGACACGGTGATCCATCGGGAGCTGGACCTGGTGGTGGAACAGGGCCAGATGGTGGGCCTGGTGGGCGGCTCCGGCAGCGGCAAGACCACCCTGCTGCGGGAGGTGGTGGGGCTGCTGCGACCGTGGAAGGGGCGGGTCCATCTCTTTGACTGCCCCCTCTATTCGGGGGACCCGGGCGTGGACCGGGCCCTGCGCCAGCGCTTCGGCATGCTGTTCCAGCAGGGCGCCCTGTATTCGGCCCTCTCCGTCTTCGACAACGTGGCCTTCCCGTTGCGGGAATTCGGCCTGGAGGACGAGAGCCTGATCCGGGACCTGGTGCACCTGAAGCTGGCCATGGTGGAACTGGACCCGCGCCACGGTCTGCTCAAGCCGGCGGAACTCTCCGGCGGTATGGTCAAGCGGGTGGCCCTGGCCCGGGCCCTGGCCCTGGAGCCGGAACTGCTGATCCTGGACGAGCCCACCGCCGGCCTGGACCCGGACCGCAGCGAAGGCTTCGTGCGCCTGATCCGGGAACTGCAGGCCGAGCTGGGCTTCACCGTGATCATGGTGACCCACGACCTGGCCACCCTGACCGGCCTGTCCACCCATATCGCCGTACTGGCCGACCAGCGCATCGTCGCCTTCGGCACGCCGGAGGAGGTGCGCCGGGTGGAGCATCCCTTCATTTCGAGTTTTTTCGGCGGCGCCGCCGCGGCCCCAGGCCCGGCCGCCCCCGCGCCCCTCTAGGCATCAGCAGGAGTCGTTTATGGAAAACCGCGCCCATGCCCTCGTTGCCGGACTGTTCACCCTGCTCCTGGCAGCGGCCGTCCTGTTCTCCGTGTGGTGGTTCGGCGGCAAGCACGACGTCACCCGGGACTACCTGGTGGTGACCCAGGGCAACGTCACCGGCCTCAACCTGCAGGCCCAGGTGCGCTACCGGGGCATCCGCGTCGGCCGGGTGGAGGATATCCGCCTGGACAAGAACCAGCCGGACGACATCCTCATCCGCATCAGCATTCTCGACGAGGTGCCGGTGACCCGCAGCACCGTGGCCCTGCTCAACTACCAGGGCGTCACCGGCCTGGCCCAGGTGCAGCTGGAGGAGCGGGGCGACGACGACCGTCCCCTGGCGGCCGGCGACGGCCTGCCGCGCATTCCCATGCAGCCTTCCCTGATCCAGGAGCTTTCCGATGCCGGCGCCGAGACCCTGCGCCAGGCGCGGGAACTGCTGACTTCCGCCAACCAGCTGGTGGGGGAGGAGAACCAGCGCCGGGTCGGCAACACCCTGGCCAACCTGGAAAGCATCTCCGCCGGCTTGAAGCCCGCCGCCCAGGAGCTGGGGCCGACCCTGGTGCAGCTGCGCAAGGCCCTGGCCGACGACAACCTGAAACACCTCAGCAGCGCCCTCGAAGGCAGCGCCGGCACCGCCAGGGAAGCCAAGGAGTTGGTGGCCGGCCTGCGCCGCCTGTCGGAGCGGCTGGAACAGTCCGGCGGCGGTGAATCCGGCGCCGGGCTGCTGTCGCCGCGCTGGGGCGACCTGGCCGGCGACATCGCCGCCAGCACGCGCCAGCTCAACCGGGTCCTGAACCAGGTGGAACGGGACCCTCAAAGCCTCATCTTCGGCGCCCCGGCCCCCGTGCCCGGCCCCGGGGAGCCCGGCTTCCTGCCCCATCCCGGGAGAAATCCATGACCTTCGCCACCACCGGGCGCCTCGCCGCCTGTTCCCTGCTGCTGACCCTGGCCGCCTGCGCCGGCGGCCGCAGCGCCCCACCGGCCGCCACCTACGATTTCGGGCCGCGCCCGGCCGAGGCCGCCGTCGATGGCGCCGCCAGCGCCGCGGCCAGGCCCGTCAGCCTGGAGCTGCGCCTGGCCCCCTGGCTCGATACGCCGGCAGTGAATTACCGTCTGGCCTACGACGACGCCAGCCGCCTCATGGCCTACAGCCAGAGCCGCTGGGCGGCGCCGGCGGGGCAGTTGCTCAACCTGCGCCTGCGCCAGCAGCTGGGCGGCGGCAACGGCGGTTGCGCCCTGCGCCTGGAGGTGGATGAATTCACCCAGGTCTTCGACAGCCCGACCCAGAGCCGCGGCGTGTTGCAGGGCCGCATGACATTGTTCGACAAACAGCGCAAACTCATATTCGAGCGTCCGTTCAGCGTGGAGAAGCCCGCTCCTAGCCCCGATGCGCGGGGTGGGGTGGTTGCGCTGAGCCTGGCTGCCGATGCCTTCGGCCAGGAAATCGGACGTCGGCTGGCCGACCTGGAGCGGGAGGCCAGACTGGCTCCCTGCCGTTAGCAGTCCGGGGGCAGGGAGTTCATGAAAAATACCAACGCAAACACATAAGAGGGATATTCATGGCAGGTCATAACGACAACAGCAGCAACATCTACAAGCAGGGTCTGGAAAAGAATGCGGCCAACTATGTGCCGCTGTCGCCGCTAACCTTCATTGCCCGTTCCGCCTACATCTACCCGGACCGGGTGTCCGTGATCCACGGCCAGCGCCGCTATACCTGGCTGGAAACCTTCAACCGCGCCAGGCGCCTGGCCTCCGCCCTGGAAGCCCGGGGCATCAAGGAAGGCGACACTGTCGCCGTGATGCTCAACAACACGCCGGAAATGTACGAATGCCACTTCGGCGTGCCCGTCACCGGCGCCGTGCTCAACACCCTCAACACCCGTCTCGATCCCGAAGCCGTGGCCTTCATGCTGAACCACGGCGAGGCCAAGATCCTCATCACCGACAAGGAGTATTCCCACATCGTCGGGCCGGCCCTGGAAAAGTTGGGCCGCAGCATCGTCGTCATCGACGTGAACGACAGCGAATACACCGGCCCCGGCGACCTGCTGGGCGAGAAGGACTACGAGGCCCTGCTGGCCGAAGGCACCCCCGATTACGAGTGGAAGGGCCCCCAGGACGAATGGGATGCCATCTCCCTCAACTACACCTCCGGCACCACCGGCAACCCCAAGGGCGTGGTCTATCACCACCGGGGCGCCTACCTCAACGCCATGTCCAACATCGTCTCCTGGGGCATGCCGCCCCACTCGGTGTACCTGTGGACCCTGCCCATGTTCCACTGCAACGGCTGGTGCTTCCCCTGGACCATGGCGGCCAATGCCGGCACCAACGTCTGTCTGCGCCGGGTCGATCCCAAGCTGATCCTGCAGTCCATCCGGGAAAACAAGGTGACCCACTACTGCGGCGCCCCCATCGTCCATTCCATGCTGGCCAATGCGCCGGCCGAATGGCGTGAAGGCATCAACCACGGCGTGTCCGGGCTCATCGCCGCCGCACCGCCCCCCGCCGCCGTCATCGAAGGCATGGCCAAGATCGGCTTCAAGATCACCCACGTCTATGGCCTGACCGAGACCTACGGTCCCGCTTCCGTCTGCGCCCAGCAGCCCGAGTGGTTCGACCTGCCGGTGGGCGAGCAGGTGAACCTGAATGGCCGCCAGGGCGTGCGCTACCACGCCCAGGAAGCCATCACCGTGCTCGATCCGGCCACCATGGAGGCGGTGCCCTGGGACAACGAGACCATGGGCGAGATCATGTTCCGCGGCAACCTGGTGATGAAGGGCTACCTGAAGAACCCCAAGGCCACGGAAGAGTCCTTTGCCGGCGGCTACTACCATACCGGCGACCTGGCGGTGATGCAGGCCGACGGCTACGTCAAGATCAAGGACCGTTCCAAGGACGTGATCATCTCCGGCGGCGAGAACATCTCCTCCATCGAGGTGGAAGACACCCTCTACCGCCACCCGGCGGTGATGGCCGCGGCCGTGGTGGCCACTCCCGATCCCAAGTGGGGCGAGGTGCCGGCCGCCTTCATCGAACTGAAGGACGGCGTCAGCATCACCGAGGTGGAAATCATCGAGTTCTGCCGCGAGCACATGGCTCGCTTCAAGGTGCCGAAGAAGGTCATCTTCGGACCCCTGCCCAAGACTTCCACGGGCAAGATCCAGAAGTACGTGCTGCGGGAAATGGCCAAGTCCACCGCCGCCATCGAGTAATCCAGCCGCATCCATAACCAAGCCGGGGGCAGACAGCACAGCCTCCGGCTTTTTTCTGTAGGAGACAAAAAATGACAAACCAGGAACCCATCCTGCTGCGCGAAGACCGCCCCGACGGTCGTACCACCCTGGTGCTGAACCGTCCGGCCCAGTTCAATTCCCTCTCCAACGCCATGCTGGAAACCCTGCTGGCCGAACTGCAGAGCATCGCCGCCGACAAGACGGTCCGCGTCGTGGTGCTGCAGGGCGCCGGCAAGGCCTTCTGCGCCGGCCACGACCTCAAGGAAATGCGCAGCAACCACGACAAGGCCTTCATGCAGGCCCTGTTCAAGCTGTGCGCCAAGGTCATGCTGACCATCCAGGAAATGCCCCAGCCGGTCATTGCCCGCATCCACGGCATCGCCACCGCTGCCGGCTGCCAGCTGGTGTCCATGTGCGACCTGGCGGTGGCCGCCGACGTGGCCAAGTTCGCCGTTTCCGGCATCAACGTGGGCCTCTTCTGCTCCACCCCCGCCGTCGGCCTGGCGCGCAACATGGGGCGCAAGGAGGCCCTGGAAATGCTGCTCACCGGCGAGTTCATCGATGCCGGGGAAGCCCAGCGCCGGGGCCTGGTGAACCGGGTGGTGGCCCTGGGCGATCTGGACGAGGCGGTGGAGCACCTGGTGCAGTCCATCCTGGCCAAGAGCCCGGTGGCCGTGGCTACGGGCAAGCAGATGTTCTACAAGCAGCTGGAAATGGGCATCGAAGCGGCCTACCAGTATGCCGGCGAGGTCATGGCCTGCAACATGATGGCCGGTGATGCCGCCGAGGGCATCGACGCCTTCATCGAAAAGCGCAAGCCGGTCTGGCAGGCCGCCTGAACGGGCCCGACAGGGCCGGAAATGTCCTGCAGCCGGGACTTTCCCGGCCCTGCCGCGGCAGGATGCCCCATGGCCGGAGATTCGCCGGCCGGGGCCTGGCGCCGCACAGGCAGGGGAGAGAGTGAACGCCATGTCCGCAGGTGATAGGGTTGAGACGGCCTTCGTGCCGACCGCAAGGCACTGGCTGGTGGCCATCATCGGCTTCGTCCTGCTCCTGGCGGGCGGGCTCTACCGCAGCCACCAGGTGCTGTTCGGCGCCGCCCGGGAGACGGCGGAACAGCAGCTGCAGGCGGTGGCGGCCCTCAAGTCCCAGGAAATCCAGCGCTGGATCGAGGATCGTCTGATCTTTCTCAGCCAGCCGCCGGGCAGCGTCATGTCCCAGCATTTCGCCCGCCTCCTGCAGCAACCGGGCGACGCCCTGGCCGCGGCCGGGCTGCGTCAGCGTTTCCGCTACCTGCAGCAGACCATTCCCGAAATCTCCGCCATCGGCCTGCATGACCTGGCCGGCCGCAGCTATCTGGCCGACCCGGCGGACGATCATCTGCGGGACGACACCCTGCACCAGGAAGCGGTGCAGGCCCTGCTGGAGAGCCGCAGGCCGCGCCTGGTGGACTTCCATCGCAAGGCCGGACGCGAGGGCGAGGTGGTCCTCGACCTGCTGGTGCCCCTCTTCGCCGAGGGGGAGACGGGGCGCCTCATCGGCTACGCCCTGTTCGAGATCGACCCGGCCAGGGTGCTCTATCCCATGGTCAGCCAGTGGCCCGTCCCCAGCGCCACCGGGGAAAGCCTGCTGGTGCGGCGGGACGGGGACGAGGTGCTGTTTCTTTCTCCCCTGGGGCGGCAGGCCGGGGCTTCCCTCAAGCTGCGCCTGCCCCTGGACACGCCGGGGCTGATCTCGGGCATGGCCCTGCATGGCGTCGGCGAGGTGCTGGCGGGGCGGGATTACCGGGGCCTGGCGGTGCTGGGCGTGGTGCTGCCGGTGGGCCAGACCGACTGGCTGCTGGTGGCGAAGATGGACGACAGCGAAATCTATCGCGAGGCCCGGCGCAACTTCGCCTGGCTGACGGCGGCGGGCGTCGTGCTGATGGCCGTGCTGCTGCTGCTGGGGCGGGTCTTCAGCGCCGCCCTGCAGGCCCGGGAGCAGGAAGCCCGCTTCCGCCTGCTGGCCGAGAGCGGCAGCGACGTGGTGTGGCTGTACGAACTGGCTTCCCGCCGCTTCGCCTATGTCAGCCCCTCGGTGCAGGCCATGCGCGGCATCACCGTGGCCGAGGCCCTGCAGCAGACCATGGCGGACCTGCTGACGCCGGAGTGCCACCAGCACCTGGACGGGGAGCTGGAGCGCTGGATCGCCGCCGTGGATACGGGCCAGGAGGCTGCCGCCTCACGCCACTACGAACTGGTGCAGCCGAGGAAGGACGGTTCCCTGATCCAGACCGAGGCGGTGATGACCCTGATCACCGATGCCCAGGGACGGGTCACCCACATCCAGGGCATTTCCCGGGACATCACGGAACGCAAGCGGGCCGAGGCCGAGCTGCGCAAGTTCCTGCTGTCGGCGGAGCAGAGCCCGGTGAGCATCGTCATCACCAACCTGGCGGCGGAAATCGAATACGTGAACGAGGCCTTCGTGCGCACCGCCGGCTACAGCCGGGAGGAGGTGCTGGGGCAGAATCCGCGCATCCTGCAGTCCGGGCGCACGCCACGCTCCAGCTACGAGGAGATGTGGCGCTGCCTGTCCCGGGGCGAGGGCTGGCGCGGCGAACTGTTCAACCGGCGCAAGGATGGCAGCGAATACCTGGAAGACGCCAGCATCAACCCCATCCGCCAGCCCGACGGCAGCATCACCCATTACCTGGCGGTGAAGGAGGACATCACCGAGCGCCGGGCCACCGAGGCGGCCCTGGCCGAGAGCGAGGACAAGTTCCGCACCATCTACGACACCATCGGCGATGCCATTTTCGTGCACGACGTCGCCAGCGGCAGCATCCTGGACGTCAATGGCGGCGCCTGCCGCATGTACGGCTACAGCCGGGAGGAGCTGCTGTCCCTGGATGTGCAGGGCATCACCGCCGACGACCCGGCTTTCCCGCCCCAGGCGGCCCGGGACTACATGCGGCGGGTGCAGGAGGAGGGGCCCCAGTCCTTCGAGTGGATGGCCCGGGGCAGTTCGGGGCGGCAGTTCTGGGTCCTGGTGAACCTGCAGATATTCCGTCTCTCCGGCGGCCAGCGGGTACTGGCCGTGGTGCGGGACATCGACGGGCGCAAGCGGGCGGAGCAGGAACTGCAGCAGGCCCTGGCCGAGGCCAAGACCCTCAACCAGCGGCTGGCCGAGGCCCAGAGCCAGCTGCTGCAGTCGGAGAAGATGGCCTCCATCGGCCAGCTGGCGGCCGGGGTGGCCCACGAGATGAACAACCCCATCGGCTTCGTCTATTCCAACCTGGGCACCCTGGACCGTTACCTGCGGGAAATCTTCGCCATCATCGCCGCCTATGAGGCGGCGGACAGCGGTCCCTGCCGCGATTGCCGGCAGCTGGAAAGCGCCCGCCAGCTGAAGCTGGAGAAGGACTTCGATTTCCTCCGCAGCGACATCGTCCAGCTTCTGGCCGAGTCCCGGGACGGGCTGGAGCGGGTGGCCAAGATCGCCCGGGATCTGAAGGACTTCTCCCGGGCCGGCGAGGCCGAGAGCCAGTGGGCCGATTTGCACCAGGGCCTGGATTCCACCCTCAACATCGTCTGGAACGAGCTCAAGTACAAGTGCACCGTGCACAAGGAATACGGCGAACTGCCCCTGGTGTGGTGCGAGCCGTTCCAGATCAACCAGGTCTTCATGAACCTGCTGGTCAATGCGGCCCAGGCCATTCCCAAGAAGGGCGACATCTGGCTGCGCACCGGCCGCCGCGGCGACGAGGTGTTCGTCGCCGTGAGCGACAGCGGCTGCGGCATCGCCCCGGAGTACCTGCACCGCCTGTTCGAGCCCTTTTTCACCACCAAGCCCGTGGGCAAGGGCACCGGCCTGGGCCTCTCCCTGGCCTACAGCATCGTGCAGAAGCATCAGGGCCGCCTGGAGGTGGAGAGCGAGCCGGGCCGGGGCAGCACCTTCACCGTCTGGCTGCCCATCGAGGCCAGGCCCAGGCCGGAGGAGGGGGCCGAGGCTGCCAGCGCGCCCCGGTGATGGCATACTCCCGCCTCCATTAGCCGGATGGCCCCGGGCCGTCGTTTTCTCCCATGCCTTACCTGATCACCGTCAACCTGCTCTGGGCCTTTTCCTTCAGCCTCATCGGCGAATACCTGGCGGGGCGGGTGGACAGCGATTTCGCCGTGCTGGTGCGGGTGGCCATTGCCGCCCTGGTGTTCATTCCCTTCACCCGCTGGCGCGGCCTGCCCGGGCGCCTGGTGGCCGGGCTGTGGCTGGCCGGGGCCCTGCAGTTCGGCGTCACCTACCTCTGCCTCTACCGCAGCTTCACCGTGCTGACGGTGCCCGAGGTGCTGCTGTTCACCGTGCTCACCCCCATCTACGTCACCATGCTCGACGACGCCCTGGCCCGGCGCTTCAATCCCTGGGCCCTGGTGGCCGCCCTGGTGGCGGTGGGGGGCGGGGTGGTGATCCGCTTCCAGCCGGTGGCGGGGGAATACCTGGCGGGCTTCCTGCTGCTGCAGCTGGCCAACGCCACCTTTGCCGCCGGGCAGGTGCTGTGCCGCCACCTGCTGGCCCGCTATCCGCTGCAGTTCCCCCTGTCCCGCTGTTTCGGCCATTTCTTCCTCGGCGCCCTGGTGCTGGCCCTGCCGTCTTTCCTCATCTTCGGCAATCCGGCCCGGCTGCCCGCGACCGCCGTACAGTGGGGCGTGCTGCTGTGGATGGGCCTGTTCGCCACGGCCCTGGGCATGTTCTGGTGGGTCAAGGGCAGCACCCGGGTGGATGGCGGCACCCTGGCGGTGATGAACGAGCTGCACGTGCCCCTGGGGCTGGTGGTCAATCTGCTGATCTGGAACCGGGACGCGGACCTGCAACGCATCGCTCTGGGCGGCAGCGTCATCCTCGTCTCCCTCTGGCTGAACCGCTGGGGACGCCGCCGTTTTGTGGCGGCGGCAGCCTGATGGGGACTTCAAGTCAGATTGCGGTCCGCCGCCTTCCGCTATGATGGGCACCATGAGACTGCGCCAGCTTTCCCACAGCATCATCCTGCGCATCCTGCTCCTGGGGCTGGGGATCGTGGTCGTCGGCACGACGGCCCGTTATTTCATCCTCAGCCAGTTCCTGCGCGAGGACCTGGACAAGGTGGTGGCGTCCCAGCAGCAGGCCCTGGCCAGCTATGTGGCCCGGGACGTGGACAGCAAGCTGGTCGAGCGGCGCGACCTGCTGCAGCGCCTGGCGGCCAGCCTGCCCCGGCAGTTGCTGGGCCTGCCCCGGCAGTTGCGGGCCTGGCTGCAGGAGCGGCATGAACTGCATCCCCTGTTCAACCAGGGGCTGCTGCTGGTGGATTCCCGGGGCGCCATCCTGGCCGATTTCCCCGAGCGGCCCTTGCAGGCCAGGATCAACCTGGCGGATCGGGAATATGTGCAGGCCGCCCTGGCCGGCGAAGCCAGCCTGGGCCGGCCGGCGCCGGACTGGCTGGACCGGGAGCCGGTGCTGCCCATGGCGGCCCCGGTGCGGGACGAGCAGGGCCGGGTGCAGGCGGCCCTGGTGGGCCTGACGCCCCTGGCCACCCCGGGCTTCCTCAACCTGCTGCTGCAGAGCCGGATCGGCCGCAGCGGCGGCTTCCTCCTCATCTCTCCGCGGGACCGGGTTTTCGTTGCCGCCACCGAGCCGGAACTGGTGCTCAAGCCGACGCCGCCGGCCGGCGTCAATCCCCTGCACGACCGGGCCATGGCCGGCTACCGGGGCACCGGAATCACCGTCAACGCCAAGGGCGTGGAAGAGGCGGTGGCCATCGTCTCCGTGCCCAGCGCCGAGTGGTTCGTGGTGGCCCGCTTGCCCACCGCGGAAGCCTTCGAGCCGGTGACCCGGGTGCAGCAGTACATCCTGCGCAACAGCGTGGTGGTGTCCCTGGTCTTCCTGGTGCTGGCTTCCCTGGGTCTGGCCCACGTCTTCCGCCCCCTGCGGCGCACGGCGGAGCACGCCGACCGCATGACCCGCGGCGAGTGCCCCCTGGAACCCCTGCCGGTGCTGCGCAACGACGAGGTGGGCCATCTCACCGCCGCCTTCAACCGGCTCCTGCGCAAGCTCAGCGAGAGCCAGGCGGCCCTGGCTCAGGCGGCGCACCACGACGCCCTCACCGGCCTGCCCAACCGCATGCTGCTGGCCGACCGCCTGAGCCAGGCCCGGGTCCTGGCCCAGCGCAAGGGCTGCCGCATCGCCCTGCTGTTCCTCGACCTGGACGGCTTCAAGCCGATCAACGACAGCCTGGGTCACGAGGCCGGGGACGAGGTGCTGCGCCTGGTGGCCGGCCGCCTCAGCGGCTGCGTGCGGGCCAGCGACACCCTGGCCCGGGTCGGCGGCGACGAATTCGTCATCCTCATGGGCGATCTGGATAGCCAGGCGGAGCAGGCCGCGGCCCGGGTCGCCGCCAAGTGCATCGAAGCCCTGGCGGAGCCGTTCCCGGTCCAGGATCAGAGCTGCCGTCTCGGGGTTTCCATCGGCATTGCCCTGGGGGACGGCGAGAGCGCCGCCAATACCCTGTTGCTGCAGGCGGACCAGGCCATGTACCGGGCCAAGGAAAGCGGCCGCGGCCGCTACGTAATCGCCACCACCTGAAGCGGTGGGGCGGAAGGAAAAGGGCGCCGGCGGCGCCCTTTTTCAGTTCTGGGCAGGCAATTCCAGCTCGTGCAGGGCCAGGCGGCTGTGGTTGTGCTTGAGGTAGGCGAGAAAATCCATGCCGGAACAGTTGAGGCCCAGTTCCGGATGGCCCTGTTTCAGGGAGAAGAAGGAAATGTCCCGGCCCACGATCTCCAGGCCGCACTGGGAGGCGACCTCGATGATCTCCCGCAGGCGGGTGGAGAGGGGGTCGATGCTGGGGTCGCTGGGCATGATGATCCAGAAATCGACGCCGTGCCGGGCCACCAGGTCGGTCTTGCGCAGGGTCTGGCCGAGGGCGTCCTGGACTTCGTGCAGCTTGAGGCTGGCCGCCTGGGCGCCGTAGGTCTCGCCCAGGATGTGGGGGGAGCCGAAGTCGACATGCACCAGGTGGAAGTGGATATTGCTGTCGTAGCGGGCGGAGACTTCCAGCAGCCATTCCAGGGTGAACAGGAAATTCCCGAACTGTTCGACATCTTCGTGCAGCATAAGTCCCTCCTTGATGGCGACGGGAGGCTCCCGGGAATGGCGCAGGGGCGGCCGGGAGCGGCGTCTGGCGTTGGGGCGGCCCTTATGTTGTTGTGCTGGCCGCCCGTTGCCTCAACTTTAACCATTGCCCGGCTCCCATGCCAGCTTTTCGGCCGGTGCAGAAGCAGGCGGTGAGCAGATAGCCGCCGGTGGGTGCCTCCCAGTCCAGCATTTCGCCGGCGCAGAAGAGGCCGGGCCGCTGCCGCAGCATGAGCTGCTCGTCCAGCTCCTCCAGGCGCACGCCGCCGGCGCTGCTGATGGCTTCGTCCAGGGGACGGGGCGCCAGCAGCCGCAGGGGCAGGGCTTTGATGGCGGCGGCCAGGGCGGTCTCGTCCTGGAAGCGCTCCTTGTCCAGGCATTCCCGCAGCAGGCCCATCTTCACCCCCTTCAGGCCCAGGCGGCTTTGCAGGTGGCTGGAGAGGGAGCGGGAGCCCCGGGGGCGGCGCACCTCGGCCAGCACCCGCTCGGCGCTGTGGCCGGGCAGCAGGTCCAGGCTCAGGGTGGCGCTGCCGTCCCGCTCGATGAGGTCCCGCAGGGGGGCGGAGAGGGCGTAGATGAGGCCGCCCTCGACGCCGTCGGCACTGACCACGAATTCCCCCTGGCGGCGCCAGGCCCGGCCGTCGGGGCCGCTGCAGGCGGCCACCACCGGCTTCACCGGCTGGCCGGCGAAATGCTCCCGGAAGTGGGGGCTCCAGGCGGCGTCGAAGCCGCAGTTGGCCGGCCGCAGGGGCGCCACGGCAATGCCGGCCCGGGTCAGGGTGGGCACCCAGGCGCCGTCCGAGCCCAGCTTGGCCCAGCTGCCGCCGCCCAGGGCCAGCACCGTGGCGGCGGGCTTTACTTCAATTTCCCCTGCCGGTGTGGCAAAGCGCAGGGCGCCGTCGGCGCTCCAGCCGAGCCAGCGGTGCCGCACCTGGAAGGCGACGCCGTCCTGGCGCAGCCGGTGCAGCCAGGCCCGCAGCAGGGGCGCTGCCTTCATCTCGGTGGGGAAGACCCGGCCCGAGGTACCGACGAAGGTGTCGATGCCCAGGCCGTGGATCCAGGCCCGCAGGGCCTCCGGGCCGAATTCCTGCAGCAGGGGCGCCAGCCGTTCCCGGGCGCTGCCGTAGCGTTCCTGGAAGGCGGCGAAGTCCTCGCTGTGGGTGATGTTCATGCCGCCCTTGCCGGCCATGAGGAACTTGCGTCCCACCGAGGGCATGGCTTCGTAGACGGTGACCTGGGCGCCGTCCCGGGCCAGCACTTCCGCCGCCATGAGCCCGGCCGGGCCGCCGCCGATGACGGCGACGTGGGGAGGAGGGGAGGGCATGGGGGTCATGGGCTGGACTCGGGCGGGACTCGGGCAGGGGCAAAAGAGGGAAAACCGGCCGCCATTCTAGGGCCGGCGCCGGGTCCGGGCAAAGCGCTTTGGTGGTCAGGGGCGGGGCGGCCTTGGTATAGTCGCGGGGTCATGCTTGCCTACCTCCTGCGTCGCCTCCTCTACGCCATCCCCATTCTCATCGGGGTGAACCTGCTCACCTTCGCCCTCTTCTTCGTCGTCAATACGCCGGACGACATGGCGCGCATGCAGCTGGGCGTGAAACGGGTGACCCCGGAAGCCATCGCCAAGTGGAAGGCGGAGCGGGGCTACGATGCCCCCCTCTTCTGGAACGGCGAGGCCGCCGGCCTGGAAAAGGCGACCCGCACCATTTTCTTCACCAAGTCGGCCCGGCTCTTCGTCGGCGACTTCGGCGCGGCGGAGGACGGCCGCGACATCGCCACCGAAATCCGCACCCGCATGGGGCCCTCCCTGGCCATCGCCATTCCCACCTTCATCCTGGGCCTGCTGGTGACAGTTTCCCTGGCCCTGCTGCTGGCCTTTTTCCGCGCCACGGCCCTGGATTTCTGGGGCGTCGTCGCCTGCGTCGCCATGATGTCCATCTCCGGCCTGTTCTACATCATCGGCGGCCAGTGGCTCATCTCCAAGGTGTGGCGGCTGGTGCCCATCTCCGGTTATGTGGAGGGCCTGGACGCCTGGAAATTCCTGCTCCTGCCGGTGGCCATCGGCGTCGTCGCCGGCATCGGCAGCAGCGCCCGCTGGTACCGCACCATCTTCCTCGAGGAAATGGGCAAGGACTACGTGCGCACCGCCCGGGCCAAGGGCCTCTCGGAGAGCGCCGTGATGTTCCGCCACGTCCTGCGCAACGCCATGATCCCCATCCTTACCGGGGTGGTGGTGGTGATTCCCCTGCTCTTCATGGGCTCCCTGCTCACCGAATCCTTCTTCGGCATTCCCGGCCTCGGCAGCTACACCATCGACGCCATCAACGCCCAGGACTTCGCCGTGGTCCGCTCCATGGTCTTTATCGGCTCCGTGCTGTACATCGCCGGCCTGATCCTGACCGACATTTCCTACACCCTGGTGGACCCGCGGATTCGCTTCGACTGACATGGCCTTCCTTCCCGTCTTCCTCTGGTCCGACCTGGTCATCTGGCTGCTGGTGGCGGCTCTGGGCCTGCTGGCCTGGGGCGTGGCCCGCACGCCGCCCCTGGGCGCCGCCTGGGGCCGGGTGCTGCACAGCCGTACCGGCATGGCCTCTCTGGCAGTACTGGCGCTCTTCGTGGCGGTGGGGTTGCTGGACTCCGCCCATTACCGGCCCCGCCTGGCCGATGCCCCGCAGAACGGCCAGGGTAGCGGCGCCGGGGCGGCACCGGCCTACGGGGTCGAAGTCCTCTCGCTCCTGGACGCCCTCCTGACGCCCCTGCGCACCCAGGTGGAAAAGACCTATTCGGCGCCCCTGGCGACCCGGGCCTACGCCAAGGAAATGCAGGAGGTCCGCCAGCCCGACGGCAGCCTGGTGCAGCAGCGGGACTTTCCCCGCCTCAAGTTCGGCGGCGCCCACCTGGGAACGGAGGAATCCGCCTGGGCCGGCGACGTGACCCGGCGCCTGCTGCAGGGGTACGGCCTGGCGGCCCTGCTGTGGGCGGCCCTGGCGATTTTTCTCGCCGGCCGTCTGGCCCGACGCCGGCAGTGTTCCTTCCGCCAGTCCTGGCGGGAACTGTGGCGGCGGCCGCCCACCAGCACGGCGCCGGCCTGGGATGCCCTGCTGCTGACCCTGGCCGGTCTCTTCCTGCTGCTCACGCCCCTGCTGGCCCTGGCGCCGGAATACCATGTGCTGGGCACCGACAAGGTGGGCCAGGACGTGCTCTACCAGATCCTCAAGAGCATCCGCACCGCCCTGGTCATCGGCCTTGTCACCACCCTGGTGACCCTGCCGGTGGGGGTGCTGCTGGGCATCGCCGCCGGCTATTTTCGCGGCTGGGTGGACGACCTGATCCAGTATCTCTACACCACCTTGAGTTCCATTCCCGGGGTGCTGCTCATCGCCGCCGCCGTGCTGATGATGCAGGTGGTGATCGACACCCATCCGGAGTGGTTCGCCACCGCCGCCGAGCGGGCCGACCTGCGCCTCTTGGCCCTCTGCTTCATCCTCGGCATGACCAGCTGGACCGGCCTGGCCCGCCTGCTGCGGGGCGAGACCCTGAAGCTGTCCCAGCTCGAATACATCCAGGCGGCCCAGGCCTTCGGCGTTTCCTCATGGCGCATCCTGCTGCGTCACATCCTGCCTAACGTCATGCACATCGTACTGATCGCCCTGGTCATGGATTTCTCCGGGCTGGTGCTGGCCGAGGCAGTGCTCTCCTACGTCGGCATCGGCGTGGACCCGACCATGATCAGCTTCGGCACCATGATCAACAACGCCCGCATGGAACTGGCCCGGGAGCCCATGGTGTGGTGGTCCCTGGCCGCTGCCTTCGTTTTCATGTTCATCCTGGTCCTGGCCGCCAACCTCTTCGCCGATGTGGTGCGGGACGCTTTCGATCCGAGGGCCGCCTGATGTCCGACCTGCTTTCCGTCCGCAACCTCAAGGCCGGCTTCCTCGCCGGCGGCCGGGTGCTCACCGCCGTGGACGGCGTCTCCTTCGCCGTGGCCCCCGGCGAGACCTTCGCCCTGCTCGGCGAATCCGGTTGCGGCAAGTCCGCCACCGCCCTGGCCCTGTTGCGCCTGCTGCCCAACGCGGGGCGCATCCAGGGCGGCGAGGTGTGGCTGGAAGGGGAGGAGATTCTCGCCCTGCCCGAAGCGGCCATGCGCGACCGCCGCGGCAGCGCCGCCGCCATGATCTTCCAGGAACCGGCCACCAGCCTCAATCCGGTGCTGACCATCGGCCGCCAGATCGGCGAATCCCTGGAACGGCATCGGGGCATGAAGGGCGAGGCGGCCCGCCGGGAAGCCCTGGCTCTGCTCACCGCCGTCGGCATCGCCGACCCGGAGCGGCGGCTGGAGGAATATCCCTTCCAGCTCTCCGGCGGCATGAAGCAGCGGGCCATGATCGCCATCGCGCTGGCCGGGGAGCCGCGCCTGCTCATCGCCGACGAGCCGACCACGGCCCTGGACGTGACCATCCAGGCCCAGATTCTCGACCTGCTGGCCAGGCTGCAGACGGAACGGGCCATGGGCATGCTGCTCATCACCCACGACCTGGGGGTGGTGGCCCGCAGCGCCCACCGGGTCGGCGTCATGTACGCCGGCGAAATCGTCGAGACGGCGCCCCGCCAGGAGTTCTTCACCAGCCCGCGCCACCCCTATACGCAAAAGCTCTTCGCTGCCCTGCCGGACCTGGGCCAGCGGGGCACCCAGCTGGCCACCATTCCCGGCCAGGTGCCGGGCCTGGCCGCCATGCCCGCCGGCTGCCGCTTCGCCCCCCGCTGCCCGGTGGCCATGGACCGCTGTCGCCTGGAAAGCCCGGGCTGGACCGAGCTTGAAACAGGTCATCAGGTGCGCTGCCATTGGGTGGCCCAGCAGCTGCCGGGCGGCGAGCAGCGCCTGCCGGACCTGCCCGCCGCACCACCGACTGCTGCCGCTGCCGCCGACGGCGCCCGGGAAAACCTGCTGGCCGTGGGCGAACTGAAGGTCCATTTCCCCATCCGCAAGGGCCTCTTCAAGCGCACCGTGGGCCACGTCAAGGCGGTGGACGGGGTTTCCCTGGAACTGCAGCGGGGCCGCACCCTGGCCCTGGTGGGCGAATCCGGCTGCGGCAAGACCACCGCCGGCAAGGCCGTGCTGCGCCTGCTGCCGGCCAGCGGCTCGGTGCGGCTCGATGGCCGGGAGCTGCTGGGTCTGCCGGAGCGGGAACTGAAGCCCCTGCGCCGGCGCATGCAGATGGTGTTCCAGGACCCCTTCGCCTCCCTCAACCCCCGCCTCACCGTGGGGGAGATCATCGAGGAAGGCATGACCGCCCTGCGGGTGGCCGCCAGCCGGGACGAACGGCGGGCGGCCCTGGCTGCCCTGCTGGAATCGGTGGGCCTGCCGGCGGAGGCCCTGGGCCGCTATCCCCACGAATTTTCCGGCGGCCAGCGCCAGCGCATCGCCATCGCCCGGGCCCTGGCGGTGCAGCCCGAACTGCTGGTGTGCGACGAGCCCACCTCGGCCCTGGACGTTTCCGTGCAGGCCCAGATTCTCAACCTGCTGCGCCGCCTGCAGGAGGAACTGGGGCTGGCCTATCTATTCATCACCCACAACTTCGCCGTGGTGGAATACCTGGCCCACGACGTGGCGGTGATGTACCTGGGCCGCATCGTCGAGCAGGGGCCGGTGCAGCAGGTGCTGGCGGCTCCCTGCCATCCCTATACCCGGGCCCTGCTCTCGGCCGTGCCCGAGCCCCGCCTGGCGGGGCAGCGGGAAATGGTGCGCCTGCCCGGCGAAACGCCGTCCCCGGCGCGGCCGCCCCAGGGCTGCCATTTCCATCCCCGCTGCGCCCAGGCCAGCGAGCGCTGCCGCCAGGAATATCCGGCCCCCAGCACCCAGGCCGGCGGCGTGGTGGTGCGCTGCCACCTCTATCCGGCGGACTAGCCGCAAAACAAGCACCCCTGCAAGGCAGAAGGGACGCCATTCTCCACCGTGCCATGGTGGAAAGTGGCGTCCCTTCTGCCTTTGCGGTCTGGGTGTTTTCCTGGGTCCTCAGCCGTCTCCCAGGCGCCGCAGGGAGACGGCGATGCCCAGCACCACCGCCACGCAGGCCAGCAGGGTGGCCACCACTCCCGGCCAGCCGCCGTGGATCCAGGGCCAGCCCGTGGCGCTGCCGATGACGCTGCCGCCCAGGTAATAGCTGGACAGGTACAGGGCGGAGACCAGCCCCCGCCGCGGCCCGGCCCGGCGTCCCACCCAGCCGCTGGCCACCGCGTGCACGGCGAAATAGCCAAAGGTGAACACGGCCAGGCCGAGGATGATCAGGGGCAGGGCCGCGGCCAGGGTGAGGCCGATGCCGGCGGCCATGGTCAGGCTCATCAGCAGCACGATGCGGCTGCGTCCGATGCGGTCCGCCAGGTGGCCGGCCAGGGCCGAGGAGGCGCTGCCCACGGCGTAGAGCAGGAAGATGGCGCCGATGGCCGCCGGGCCCAGGCCGTAGGGCGGCAGGCTGAGGCGGAAGCCCAGGTAGTTGTAGATGCCGACGAAGCTGCCCATGATGAGGAAGGCGGTGACGAACAGCCAGGGCAGGCCCGGGTCGGCGTAGATGCGGCCCACGTCCGCCAGCAGCAGGCGGGGCTCCAGGGAGCGGGGCTTGAAGTGCCGGGCCGGCGGCAGCAGGCGCCAGAAGGCGAAGGCCGCCAATAGCCCCAGCAGGCCCAGGGCTCCCAGGCCGTGGCGCCAGTCCCACCAGCCCGTCACCAGGGCCGAGAGAAAGCGCCCGGACATGCCGCCCAGGGCGTTGGCGGCGATGTAGAGGCCCATGGCTCGGCCCCGGGCGTTGGGGGCGATCTCTTCCCCCAGGTAGGCCATGGCGGCGGCGGGTACCCCGGCGATGCAGGCGCCCAGCAGGGCCCGGCACAGCACCAGCAGGTGGAAGTCCGGCATGAAGGCGGAGGCGCAGGCGAACAGGGCGGCCCCCAGCAGCCCCAGGCGCATCAGCCGTTCCCGGCCATAGCGGTCGGCGATGAGGCTCAAGGGAATGAGCAGCAGGGCCATGGAAAGGGTGCCGGCGGCGACGCTGAGACTGGCGCTGGCCGGGGAGATGCCGAACTCGTGGGTGAGCTGGGGCAGCACCGGCTGGGTGCCGTAGAGCAGGGCGAAGCAGGTGAAGCCGCCGGTGGCCAGGGCCAGGTTGGCGCGACGGAAGGCGGGGGTGCCGGCTTGCAGCCCTCCGCTGTCGGCGGCTGCAGCGGTGGAATACGTGGGGGTCATGGTCAGCGGATGGAAGCCGGGTTCCGGGGCGGCCAGGCGCGACCCGGCGCCGGCAGGGACGGCGGCGAAGGCTTGAATTCTACGCCCCGCCGCAGCCCCGCCGGAGCGGGATATCCGCACTTGAAGCGCTGGAGATGACGGTGTAGGGCTGCACCTGCAGGTGGCGGCAGCTTAGGCGCGCCACAACGGAGCCGTCGGGGGGCGGAAGGCGGAAAATCCTTGCCGCGCCCCGCCGGCCAAAAGAAAAGGCGCCCGCAGGCGCCTTTATCCGTCGTCCTTCGGCCTCAGTCGTTCTGGGCCAGCTGGATGGTGATGGTCTGGCCCGGTTTCAGGTTGCCCGGGGCCACCTTGTTCCAGCGCTTGATGTCGTCCGCTTCCACCTTGAACTTCTTGGCGATGCCGGCCAGGGTGTCGCCCTTGCGGATGGTGTAGCGGGCCACCTTGGCCTTGGCGGCAGCGGCCTTGGCATTGGCCGGGGCCTTGTCGTTCTTGCTCAGCTTGAGGTTCTTGCCTTCCAGGGTGGCGCTGACGCGGCCGTTGGCCGGGGCGCTGGCCACCGTGGTCTTGGCGGCAGCGGCCGGAGCAGCGACGGCGGGGGCTACGGTGAGCTTGGTGCCGGCGGCCATGTTGCGGCCCAGCTTGTTCCAGCGCTTCAGCTCGTCCACGGAAACGTCGTAGCGGCGGGCGATGGAGAAGAGGGTGTCGCCTTTCTTGACCACGTGGAACTTGGCCGGCTGGGCCCGGGGTTCGTTGCGGGAGTCGGCACGGGATTCAGCGCGGGCGGGTGCGGTTTCGGCTGCCGGCGGGGTGAAGGAGGCGACGGCGAGGTCGCCTTCGATGCCGTCCCGGGCCGGGACCAGCAGGGTGGTGCCGGCGCCTACCTTGGCCTTGGGCGGCAGGCCGTTCACCGTCTTCAGGTGGGCCACGGAGACGCCCAGGCGGGCCGCCACCTTGTCCAGCTTTTCCCCGGCCTTGAGGGTGTAGGAGGTCCAGGAGGAGAGGGGGGCTTCGTTGTTTTCCAGGTTGGCGCGGAAGCGCTCCACCTTTTCCGCCGGCAGCACCAGGGGACGGTCGGCCTTGATCACCGGGCGGTTGTGGGCCGGGTTGAGGGCGACGAACTCATCCACCGGCATTTCCGCCAGCTTGGCCGCCACCTTCACGTCCATGTCGGCCGGCTTGGCCACGGCGGCGAAGTAGGGCTGGTTGGGAATCTGGGGCAGGTCCAGCTGGGCCAGCAGGCGGGGGTTGGAGAGGATGTTCTTGAGGGCCTGCAGCTTGGGCACGTAGTTGCGGGTTTCCGCCGGCATGGTCAGGTTTTCGTAATCGGTCGGCAGACCCTTGGCCCGGTTCTTGGCGATGGCCCGGCCGACGGCGCCTTCGCCCCAGTTGTAGGAAGCCAGGGCCAGCTGCCAGTCGCCGTGCATCTCGTAGATGGTCTGCAGATAGTCCAGGGCGGCGGAGGTGGAGGCGATGATGTCGCGCCGGTCGTCCACCCACCAGTTCTGTTCCAGCTTGAAGTTCTTGCCGGTGGAGGGAATGAATTGCCACAGGCCGGAAGCGTGGCTGCGGGAATAGGCCATGGGGTTGTAGGCGCTTTCCACCATGGGCAGCAGGGCCAGTTCCATGGGCATGCCGCGCTTCTCGATGGCCTCGACGATGTGGAACATGTAGCGGCGGCTGCGTTCGACCATGCGTCGCACGTAATCGGGCCGGTTCATGTACCACTGCTGGTGGGTCAGTACCAGGTCGTTGTTCAGGTTCGGCATGCCGAAGCCGTTGCGGATGCGTTCCCACAGGTTGTCGGGGGAGGCGGTGAGGTCGATGGTGCGGGGTAACTGGGGGATCGGCGCGATCTCCTCCACCGGCAGGCTGCCATCGTTCTGGACCGGGCTGGCTTCGGGGCGGGCGGACAGTTCGGTGCGGGACGGCACCATGGACTGCAGGCTGGGCGCGAAGGAAAGCGTCAGGGGCTGGTCGTTGGCCTGGGCGGGAGTGGCGGCGAAGAGGGCGCCGCAGGCCAGGGCCGGGAGGGAACGATGGAGTTGCCGGATGAAGCGGAGGGTGCAGCCTAGCGTGTCGTCGAGCGTCATAGATTCTCTTTGTCTGCTGTTCCCCGCCAGGCGGGGGGATTCCCGAGGGCCGGCACGGCAGGCGGGCCGGGCGTCGGGCACGACGTTTCAGGATGACCTAATCGCGGAATTATACCCTATGAAAAGAAGGGGATATCCGCTGCCAAAGGTAAAAAATCCAGGCCGTTGGAGTGACGTACGGTCTTTACCGGAGGCGTTGCCACAGGGCCTCCAGGGTGGCGGCAGCCCCATGGGTGATGTGGTGGTCGGCGAAGGGGCTGATGGGCGTGGTGCCCGGATTGATTTCCACCGTGGTGATGCCCTGCTCGCTGGCCCACAGCACCGGTTCGGCCACATAGGGAAAGAGGCTGGAAGTGCCGATGGAAAAGACCATGTCGGGGCCGGCATCCAGGGTGCGGAGCAGCTGTTCCATTTCCATCTGCGGCAGGGATTCGCCGAAAAGCACCACCCGGGGCCGTACCAGGGCGCTACAGCGGGGGCAGGCCGGCGGCAGTTCCAGGCCGGAGAAGCTGTCCACTTCCGTCTCGTAACTGCAGCGGGTGCAGTGCAGATGGTGCAGGCGTCCGTGGATCTCGATGACGTCGGAAGAGCCGGCCTGGCGGTGCAGGCCGTCGATGTTCTGGGTGAAGACGGTGACCGCGGTGCCGCGCCGTTCCAGATCGGCGATGACCTGGTGGGCCCGGTTGGGGCGGGCGTCGCGGCAGGTGCGCTCGATCTGGGCCAGGTATTTCCAGGTGATCTGGGGATGCTGGTGCAGCATGGGGCCGGACAGTGCCTCTTCGATGGAGAAGCCTTCGGCCGTCAGGTCTTCCTCGTAGAGTCCGCCGACGCCCCGGTAGGTGGGCAGTCCCGAGTCGGCGGAGATGCCGGCGCCGGTGATGAAAAGGACGCGGCGGGCCTCTGCCAGTTCTTCGGCAACGGCATCCAGGGTGGCGGCTGTGTCCATGGCGGGCTCCCGGAGATATGAGGAAATGGAGGCTGGAAACGAAAAAACCGGCACAGGGCCGGTTTTCTCTATTTTGTTGGCGGAGTGGACGGGACTCGAACCCGCGACCCCCGGCGTGACAGGCCGGTATTCTAACCAACTGAACTACCACTCCAAACTGCTTTAACTCTGTACTGCGCTACCGATGCTGCCGGTACCACTTGAATCTGTGGCGTCCCCACGGGGATTCGAACCCCGGTTATCGCCGTGAAAGGGCGGTGTCCTAGGCCTCTAGACGATGGGGACCCTAGGTATCTTTCGCATTTGTATGGTGGAGGTACGCGGGATCGAACCGCGGACCTCTTGCATGCCATGCAAGCGCTCTCCCAGCTGAGCTATACCCCCGCCGCGAAAGAAGACCGAATTATAGGGAGCGTTTTTGGGGTTGTAAAGCCCTTTTATGATTTTTTTTAAGAAAATCGCCATTCACCTGGATAAGTCCCTGTTTTGTCTCTTGCCGGGTACTCTTTGACGGGCTGTGGGCCTGATGGGGAAAGGCTCGTAGGGCAGTCGGGGGTGACAAGGGGATGGCTGAAAAGCAAAAAGCCAGCATTTCTGCTGGCTTTTTGCTTTTAGCTGGCGGAGTGGACGGGACTCGAACCCGCGACCCCCGGCGTGACAGGCCGGTATTCTAACCAACTGAACTACCACTCCGAACTTCTGAAGCTTGCAACGGTAAAACTGGTGCCGCTTACAAAACTTAGGGCTTGCTGATTTTGTCGATCAGCAAGCCCTGCTGTAGGTGGCGTCCCCACGGGGATTCGAACCCCGGTTATCGCCGTGAAAGGGCGGTGTCCTAGGCCTCTAGACGATGGGGACCCTAGGTATCTTTCGCATTTGTATGGTGGAGGTACGCGGGATCGAACCGCGGACCTCTTGCATGCCATGCAAGCGCTCTCCCAGCTGAGCTATACCCCCGCCGCGAAAGAAGGCCGAATTATAGGGAGCGTTTTTTAGCTTGTAAACCCTCTTCGCCAACTTTTTTTAAATTTTTGCTGCGGCCAGTCGTGCCAGCACCTTTTCCCGGGGGAACAGGGCCACCACCGCATCCACGGACGGGGTCTGGGCCTGACCGGTGAGCAGCACCCGCAGGGGCATGGCCAGCTTGGGCATCTTCAGGCCGTGTTTGGCCACGGTCTCCTTGATCAGGGCGCCGATGGCCGGCGCTTCCCAATTGACGCCCTGGACGCCGGCAATGAAGTCGGCCAGGGCCGGCTTGGCTTCCTCGCTGAGGTGCTGGGCCAGCAGTTCGGCGTTGGGGTGGATGTCGATGTAGAACACCTCGGCCGCATCCGCCAGCTCGTTCAGGGTATGCACCCGTTCCTTGTAGAGGGCGATGATGGATTCCAGGGCCGGCACCGGCGCCGGGGTGATGCCCCGGGCCGCCAGGCGCGGGCGCACCAGGTCGGCCAGGCGGCCGTTGTCGGCCTGTTTGATGTAGTGGGCGTTGAGCCAGTTCAGCTTTTCCGTATTGAACTGGGCGGCCGACGGGGTGATGTGGTCCAGGTCGAACCACTGGCAGAACTGTTCCATGGAGAACACTTCGTCGTCGCCATGGGACCAGCCCAGGCGGCCCAGGTAGTTGAGCACCGCTTCCGGCAGATAGCCGTCCTCGTCGTACTGCATGACGGAAACGGCGCCATGGCGCTTGGACAGCTTCTGGCCGTCGTCGCCCAGGATCATGGAAAGGTGGGCGTACTGGGGCACGCTGGCGCCCAGGGCCTGCAGCACATTGATCTGGCGCGGGGTGTTGTTCACGTGGTCATCGCCGCGGATGACCTGGGTGATGCCCATGTCCCAGTCGTCCACCACCACGCAGAAGTTATAGGTGGGGGTGCCGTCGGCCCGGGCGATGATGAAGTCGTCCAGCTCGCTGTTGCTGATCTCGATGCGGCCCTTGACCAGGTCGTCCCAGGCCACCACGCCGTCCACCGGGTTCTTGAAGCGCACCACCGGCTGGATGCCGGAAGGCGGGGTGGGCAGGGTCTTGCCCGGCTCCGGGCGCCAGCGGCCGTCGTAGCGGGGCTTTTCGCCCTTGGCCCGCTGGGCTTCGCGGATCTGTTCCAGTTCTTCGGGGGAGGTGTAGCAGTGGTAGGCGGTGCCGGCTTCCAGCATCTGCTGGATCACTTCCTTGTACCGGTAGATGCGCTGCATCTGGTAGAAGGGGCCTTCGTCGTGCTCCAGGCCGAGCCAGTTCATGCCGTCGATGATTGCCTGCACGGCTTCCGGGGTGGAACGGGCCACGTCCGTATCCTCGATGCGCAGCACGAACTTGCCCCCGTGGCGGCGGGCGTAGGCCCAGGAGAAGAGGGCGGTGCGGGCGCCGCCGATGTGCAGATAACCGGTGGGGCTGGGGGCGAAACGGGTACGGATCATGGTGGGTGTCTGGCGTTGAACAAAAGAAGGCTATTGTAATGGATGCCATGGACGCCGGTCCCGGCAGCGGGCGCTCCGGGGGAGAAAAGATGTTTTTTTCAAAAACGTTTGACCACCCGAAATTGTTGTGGTCTAATGCGCACCTCTTCGACGCACCGGGTGGTTAGCTCAGCGGTAGAGCACTGCCTTCACACGGCAGGGGTCACAGGTTCAATCCCTGTACCACCCACCAGAAATCTCTGGAAAACGACGGTGTGACTGTGGCGTAAAGCATAAAGTGGCCACCAAACCACTAATTGCTTTATTTCACGTTAGGACATATTTTGGTTTGTCGGCTTTTCTAAAGTACAGTTAAAAGTTTTTCTAACTTTGCTGTACAAATTTGGAAGCACGAATGCAAAAAAACGGGACCCGCAGGTCCCGTTTTGCTTTTGTAGGTTTCGAGTTATTTGGCGTCGTTTGCGGCGATAGCCTTGGCAACTTGTCGATAAATGTGGCGGACTGATTTCAAGTCGCTGTCCAGCTGCTGCCAGACTTCCCGGGCACTGATGCCCTCGTAACCGTCATTTAGCCGTTCCTGAATCAGTTCTCCCACTTGTGCCTGAAGACGTGCTTCCTTCGCTTTTCGTGAGCTCGCTTGGTGTCGACGGTAACGGTCGGCAATAGCGCGAGCTTCCGTATTGGCGCGTAGATAAAGCAGCTTGTGGTCGAGGCCGGTGCGTTTACAGGCTTCTGCTAGGGTAATCGGGGTCTCTTCCTCAAGCATGGCCTGTAGCTGTTGCCGAATTGCATCCCAATCCAATTCACGCGCCTGAATCCCCTTCCTAGGTGATGCCGACAGTTGCATCGAGAACTGAACCGGTTCGGTCGGAAGTCGCCAATCAGAGAGTTCTCCGGCGAAGAGTTTTTCCAAGCTGATTCCACCGTGAAGGGCAATCGTGAGCCAGGCAGGTAGCGTCGGAAGTACGCCTTTGCGTATCCAATACCAAACTCCGCTCTTGGAAAAGCCGAGCTTCTGGGCGAAGGCAGCAACATTGCCGTCGGCCATGTGTTCAACAATGGTTTCAAGCAGCTTGGTCACGCCGTCGGCAGCAACTCGTGGTGGCGTTGCAACCATTTGCCCAACCTGGCGAGCGACCCAGAGCGCCTGCGGAGTAGCTGGTTGTGCGTCTACGTCACCCAGGAATCCGCCGCATGAGGTGCAGTAGCCGACTACCACGGTCATTGTGCGATTTCGGACATTCGACTTGCCGCAGTGCGGACATTTGGACACCAACTCGACCTTGTGACTCAGGCAAGCGGTAACTGGAGCCAAATCCCAGCTGAGTCGCAGATAAGGTGATTGTTGCTTCGCCTGGTCGTCGGCCAGGCAGCAAGGACACCACCGGTCAGAAACTGTCCTCAAACTAGGATTGGCAATCAGTGCCCGCCAAGGTGCTAGCGTGAGATGGTCAAGGTTGGCTACACCCGTCAGTTCCGATAACCATGCTGCCCATTGTTCCGTTTCCACCGACATGCCAGCGAACGAGCGGCGGAACCACTTGAAGTCGTCTGGGATTTGCTGCTCGTAATGCTCGAGCGTCCAGGCAGCCAGATTACGTGCCGTCATCCCATGCGAGTAGGCCAGGCGGCAGAAATAGCTGGTCAGGCTCTCCACATCGGCTGAGCCTTGGCCCATCGGCGCAAGAGTGTGGAGAGTTGAGCGGGGATTGTTCATGATATTCATCAGGCAGCTCTATGGGCATGGCTGGTTGCAAAGGCTAAAGAATTGCGGTGCAGGCCGGGGGCAATTCGCTCCTCGCCGTCGAGCACTTCACGAGTAATCTGGACGACTTGGGCTTCAGTAAGCAATGCCGTACAGAGTGCTTCTTCCGACCAGCCCTTGCTGGCCACAAGGCGGTCGAGGCGCATCAGTACCGCGCGCAACGTCCCGATACAGCCCAACGTGGTTTGATGAAATGCCTCGGCGTAGCGTGCCAAATCGAGGTTCTGCAATGAGGGAATGCCTTTGGCCAACTGCTTCAGGCAGCTGTTGAACCAGCGAACGTCAGTCTCCAGGTCTAGGCGATACCGACTGAAATGAATGACGTGGGCCCGACGCGCCAACTGACCACTCAAGCTCATCAGGTCGAATAAATCGTAGGAACCGAGAAGCACCCACTGCACACCATATTCATTGGAAAGTGACTTTAGCGTATCCAGCTGCTGTGCCAGCCGCGCCGGTGGGCACTGACTAATCATGTGGACCGCTTCGTCAACGACGATGAAACGGGTCCCTCGATTGCGAAGGGAGCGCTCGACGGCAGTCCTGAGGCCGGACAGACGATTCGTATTGTTACCGCGAGGGCGCACTACACGGCCGCTTTCCGGGTCTACGCCGTAAGCCGTCCGTGGCGCATCAAGCTCCCCCTCAAGCGCGTGCAGAATGCGTTGATAGAACAGGCGCCAGGAGAACTCCTTTTCGCCGGATGCCGGGGCCTCGACGCGAATGGCCGGAATGAATCCGGGGTGGTCGGCCATGGCCTCGGCCTGATGCTTGAGTTCTTCCTCAACCAGGAAATGGCCCAAGGTGCTTTTGCCGACTCCGGTCGGTCCACAAACGAGAATTAGGTCGGCACAGGAACTCGCCGTGAGCATCAGTTGGCATTCTTCAATGGTGCCGGCAATTCGTGGGTGGCGGATACGCGCTCCCTGCTTCGAAGGTTCTGAATTCGTTGCCGGGATAGAGGTATGGGTATTCATATTCATGGGTCGCTTCATAATCAGAAAGTGTCGAATTCCAGGTCATCCGGTTTCTGAAACTGGCTAACCGGCAAGGCGACAGGGCTGTAGGTGGTTCGAGGTTCGGGGGTGATGTCGATAACCGCGGCAGATTCCATGTGGCCCAATTGCGGCTGATGTGTGGGCGGCGTGATTGCTCCGAGACCAAGGTGCTCGTATAGCTCACGGTTTTCCTGTTGACGTTCGAAAGCCAGCTTGGCAGCACCTTCCGGCGTAAAGACACGCAGGAATTCCTTCAGCTTTTGCTGCGAAGGCTCCTCGTCCTCGCGTACACGGAAGCGGCCACACAACTCATCCGTGATGAGCTCGCGCTCCTTTTCCGTCAGTTGGCCTAGGCCGACGAGGGCTTTGCATTGGGCCGGGAACCAGCGCTTGTTAATCTGGATATATACGGTTGCTGCATCCCACGGGTCATAGCGGACTGGCAGTGATTTGCCGTGTAGCTTGGGGTCGCGTAATTCCGGGCACCAGTAATAAAAGTTGCTATGGACCTTGACGCCACGTTGCCGGTCCACCTTACGCACCCCGCGCCGGCTGACGGTAGGGCAGGTCAGAATCAGGAAGTCGCGGGTCAGCGTGACAATGCGATGGGGGCGCTGCCCGGATTGTGCGAGACTGCGTTCACACGCTTCGCGCGGTGCCATGCCCAAGGCGGAGTGAACTTCGGTGTCGTAATGCTCGAAGGCCCAGTATTCGAGGCCGTAGTACAGATACTCGAGGGGCCATTCGGCCAGGCGGGACGGCAGGAACTTTCCCGTCGTCAAGCGAACCTTCTTGGTCGCCTTGGTATTGCCCGCTAGGTTGTGCACATACTCAGTGTGGATGTGACCAAAGATGCGTTCCATTACCGAGCCGTGACGAGGGCGCCCTGCTGGCCGAAACCGTATGTGAATCTGCATCAACGCGGCAAAGTGGTCGAAGTCCTGGCTACGGAAATCGGCGCCGTTATCAACCACAATGAATTGGGGAAGGCGACGATAACGTTTCACGATGTCACGCAGTAGCATCATGTTAGAGCGGTAGGACGGTGGGTCGTAGCTCAGGTACATGCCGACGATGCGCCTCGTGTAGGCATCAATCGCTACCGACAGCCAGGGACGACCGAGCGTCTTTCCCGTTTTGAGGGACACTAGCTCGATGTCCAGTGCGGTATGGTCCATATGCACGTACTGCAGGAAGCGGGAGCCATGCACAGGCGTATCCGCATACAGAACCGGCACGAATTCCGAATTCTGGTACGCCACACGATTGCCGTGACGGGCACGGTCAGCTATTTGCTGCTTAACAGCTTTGGTACGAGCAACCAGGGTCGGATACGAGGGGGGAGTGATGCCACGCTGGGCGCACTCTGCCTTGAGCTGCTGATAGGTATGCTGGGCATTCGGCGCAACGCTCGTCAGGTAGTGACCACGAATAACATCCTGGATGGCCGCTTCCTGGGCTTCGGTTAGCCGTGGCGTTCGGTTGCCCCTGTTGCGCAGACGGGGTATTAGCGCGACTAGTTCATCTGTTCCGGTCAGTTTGGCTAATGCCAGCGCCTTCAAGTGACGCCGCTGCGTCCGATTGGGATTGGTGACGTTCTCCAAGTCTTGTATTCGGCTTAGCGCCGTTCCTAGCTCCTCCTCAGTGAAATCAGAGAGGCGAAGCGGTTCGCCTGGGCTGGTAACGTCAGTAGCCGTCGTCAGGTGCTGGTTAATAGCGAGTTTTTCCAGGGCGTCGATAGCTACTTCAACGCTGTTGCCATCATCTGACTGCAATACGGCCTTGCTGCCGCCAACCATGATGATGGTGTATGGCTGCTGGTCATAGACAACGCGGGCGCCGATGCGGATGTCGACCACGCCGGAAATGGCTTGGGGGAGCGGACGCAGGCGAGCATGTTCGAAAGCACGAACCGCGGTATCGCGAAATACTCGGCATCGGTGCGGCTCTTCAAGGGGGGCGACGTCGATGTCGGAAACCAATAATCCATCGGCAATTAGTTTGAAGACGTCGTCAGCCCGGCAATCGAGCTTTTCATAGAGTTCGGCTAGGTAGAGGACGGCATCCTCGGCTAGGGCGTCGTGGATGCTCTTGCAGATGTCTACAGGGCATGGCGGTGCCGATGGATGTAGGTAATCCTCCAGCAGGAGAATATTTTCAATCCGGCGTTGGGGAACGTCGCGCTCGGTGCGGATTCGGTAGCTGATGCCGCGGTCGGCCAGCCAATGTTCGATGAGTGGTGCGTACCAGTTGCCATCTGGGCCCAGTTGATAGCGCCAGGGGTAGCGGCGGGCTAACCCTTCCAGCTTGCTCCACGGTTTTCGTTCTTCCAGAACGACCGAACGTTCGCCGATGACCAAGAAGTCCGGCGTATGGTCGATTTTGTGGATTTCCCCGTCGGCGTCGATGACCTCTAACTTAAGTCGGCAGGGCTGTGGGTAGTATTCCAGGACTTCGGAGTCGTACTCATGGCTAACTGCAGCCGGGAACTCGAAGTGCCGGCTCTCAGTTTCGATGGTTCGCTGCATCTTGAGGCTTTGGAAGGGGGTAATGACATTGCCGCCACCCTTTGAGCTAACCTGACGCACCGGTGCGTACTTGGCCGCGTCCAGGACCAGTCGCCGTCCGGCAATTGGGAGTCCAAGTCGGTCGAGCAGTTGCTCCCGTTGGGAATTCTCAAGCATGGGTTATTACCTCTAAGTGGTTCGGGAAGAGGTATAAGCAGCCTGGGGCTAAATGTGACAAAATTGACCTTAATTGTCCTTCATTGTCCCAATTGAATAGAGCTTTCCCAAAATGCAACGAGTTGGTCGTCCTCTTTCCTTTGACCCCAAGTCCGCTGCGACGAAGACGCAATCGGAAGCCATGGAGGATTGGAGCTGTGAGGCGAGTCTGCTGATAAAGCGTGGGATGAAGGAGCGTGGTTGGCGCTACAGGGAGTTGGCTGAAGCTTTGAGGTCGCAGGGGATTAAGGTCAGTGCGGTGGCCCTCAATCGTCGCATCAATCGGTGCAACTTTCCTGCGGGATTCCTGTTGGCCTGCTTGTATGTGCTGGAGGATGGTAAGGCCGGGGCAAAGGGGGAGGCGGGGGCTGCCCAGGACTCGGATACGAAGAGCAAATGAGAGGGAGAGGCTTACTGTGTGACGACTGAAAAGCACTGTGCAGCAATAGATTCGAAGATAGTTAACACTCTTCGTTGCTGATATTTTCCTGTTGCACATCCCTTGGCCTCCATTTTGTGGTCCGTTCACAAAATGGCGCCTCCTTGGTTGCTTGAGAGCAATCAAGGTCCAAAAAGTGCTGCAAAATCAGTTCGGCTCAATAGCCTATATGCAAGCTAGACCAAAGAATGCCATCGTGCAAGAGCTAAAGCGGCGGGCTACTGGGGTTAGCGCGGACAAAAGTGACTTTTACTGGTTCTGTGGGCCTTTTTACTTCGCCGTTTCTCTCGCTGTTTGGGATAATGCCCACGGTCTACATACAAAGAAGCTCTGGGTTCTGTGATGGATGTATTTGAATTTCGTACCAAGCTGGTATCCGAATATGCGGCATTTACCCGTAGCTTCACTCGTATCCACGCCCCTGACATTAATGCTTTTGTCGATGAGGCCTACAACTCCGGTCGCTATTGGCCGGCCCCCTTGGTTCAGGTCAATCCCAATTTCAAAACAGGCGCCACTGTCGATGCCTTAGTCCAGCAGGGTGTTTTGCATGCGGAGTGCAGCCGCATCTTCCGTGCGGGTAAATCCCCTGCCAGTCCTGGCGTCACGCTAAGCCTATTCAAGCACCAGGAAGAAGCCATCAGCTTCGCCCAAAGCGGTGAAAGCTACGTTCTGACCACCGGGACGGGTTCTGGTAAGTCACTGGCATATTTCATTCCGGTAGTCGATGCCATTCTCAAAGCAAAGGCCGCCGACCCAACGCCAAGGACTCGGGCTATCGTCATCTACCCAATGAACGCCCTGGCCAATAGCCAGCTCGAAGAACTTGGCAAATTCCTGGCTGACTACGGTGACCATACGCCAGTGACCTATGGCCGATATACCGGTCAGGAAGATGACGAAGAGCGCCAGCGCCTCGCATCCAATCCGCCAGACATCTTGCTGACCAACTTCATGATGCTGGAACTCCTGATGACCCGTCAGGACGACAAGGACAAAGCGGTCATCCGTAATGCCAAGGGATTGCGCTTCCTGGTCTTGGACGAGTTGCACACCTATCGGGGACGGCAAGGGGCGGATGTGGCCTTGCTGGTCCGACGTGTACGTGAAGCACTGGCCGACAAGCTCCAGTGCATTGGCACATCGGCCACCATGGCGACCGAGGGTAGTGAGCAGGAAAAAAACACCAAGGTCGCCGAAGTGGCTAGTCGACTTTTTGGAGTACCTCTGACGGCCGCCAACGTCATTACCGAAACCCTTCAGCGCGTTACACCGGAAGACCTGTTGGTGGACCATATCCGGCCACAACTGGGCGAAGCGATTGCTGCCGGACTTCCTTCAAGTGCCTCGTTCCTCGAACTGGCCCGCCATCCGCTAGCTATCTGGGTGGAACTGACACTCGGATTGACCCGTAATGAAGGCAAGTGGCGCCGAGCGCAGCCTATTACCCTGGAGGCGGCGGCGGACCAGCTGGCAGCAGATAGCGGTGTCGAGGTCGAAGCTGCCAAGCAGGTGTTGGCCGATTTCCTGTTGCTCGCCTACCGCACGACCGATAAACCCGCGGAAGAGGGGGGGCGGAGCCTCTTTGCCTTCAAGCTGCATCAGTTCATCTCAGGCGGGAGCAAGGTCTATGGTTCGCTTGAACCGGAAGGCAAACGCTACCTGACGCTGGAAGGGAGTCAATTTGTTCCCGGTGACCGCTCCCGCCGTCTCTACGCACTGCATTTCTGCCGTGAGTGCGGCCAGGAATACATTCCTGTCTGGGACGAGAACTCGGCGAGTGGCCGCACCTTCAGCCCGCGCAATATCGAAGAGCGCAACCACGACGACGAGGACATCAAGAGCGGCTACTACATGCCGGATACTAGCGGTATCTGGGAGGATACCCTCGACCGTTATCCGGAAACGTGGCTGGAGCAGCGCCAGAACGGCGACCTGAAGCTAAAGTCAAACTACAAAAAGCGTCAGCCGTATCACGTCCGACTTAATGCCGAAGGGGCGCACACCGCTGACGGCACACCCGGTTGGTATATCCCCGGTAGTTTTGGCTTTTGCCTACGTTGTGGTGTTGCGCACCAGACAGCAGGCAAGGAGTCGTTGCGACTAACCGGTCTTTCCGGCGAGGGACGTAGTTCCGCCACGACCATGTTGACCCTCTCTGCCTTGCGCTATCTCTACGAAGAGGATGAGCAGCTCAAGGCGGAAGCCAAAAAGGTTCTTGGTTTCACGGATAACCGCCAGGATGTAGCCCTTCAGGTTGGTCATTTCAACGATTTCCTTCAGGTCCTCCTTCAACGCGCAGCCCTACTGGCGGCAGTACAGAAAGCAGGCGGTAGCCTCACTGAGGCGGAGGTGTCTGACGCAGTCTTCAAAGCATTGGGGTTCGACCGCGACGACCCTGGCGTACGTGCTGAGTACATGCAGGACCCCGACGTCAAGGGGAATGCCCGTCGCCAGGTACAGGACATCATGCGTGCCATTCTGGGCTATCGGGTTTATTTCGACCTGCGCCGCGGGTGGCGTTTCAACAACCCTAACCTTGAGCAACTCGGCCTCGTTCATATCGAATATCAGGACCTTGATGACCTGGTATCTGACAAGGAGTCCTGGACCGATGCGCCGCTTATTCTGCTGGCCGCATCGCCTGATGTTCGCAAACGTCTGCTCATTAAGCTCTTTGACGCCATGCGCCAAGGGCTTTGCCTAGCGTCGCGCTACCTTGACCGTACTGAACTGGACCGCCTAAAGACTTCCAGCTATGCGAACCTGCGCGAACCCTGGGGCTTTACCGAGGATGAAACCCCCATTTCCTCAAACTGGTTCATTACCACCGGCAAGCCCCGCGATGAGGACCGTCGCAACGTCGATTATCTGGTATCTGGCAGTGCCCGCTCCAAGCTCGGTAAGGACATCAAGAAGAGCAGTGTCTGGCGTGAAGCAGATGGGAGCGATAACCCGCACGCCGTCAAAATCAAAGACGAGCACTACGAGGAAATCATCCGAGCGCTACTAAAGGCCGCCAAATCTTATGGCCTGGTCGTGGCCGAGGAAACCGAATTCGGCATGACTGGGTATCAGTTGAACGGCACCAGCCTGCTTTGGACGGTTGGGAATGGGCAAAGCAAGCGAGGCGCTGACGACAACGTCTTCTTCCGCAGTCTTTACGGCAATATCGCCGGCTTGCTCGCCAATCCGGTGCATCGCCTCTACGACTTCGAGGCCCGCGAACATACCGCCCAAGTGGAGCAGGACGACCGCCTGGAGCGTGAAGCCCGCTTCCGGTTCACACCTAAAGATAAAGCGGACTGGCTGGCTGCCAAGGGTAAGCCCCTGGAGTGGCTGCCGGTGCTGTTCTGTTCACCGACCATGGAACTCGGGGTCGATATTTCGTCGCTCAATACAGTCTATCTGCGCAACGTCCCGCCGACTCCGGCCAACTATGCTCAACGTAGCGGTCGTGCCGGTCGTGCCGGACAGCCCGCGCTGGTCATTACTTACTGTGCAGCTCAGTCTCCCCATGACCAGTATTTCTTCCGTGACCCGGTACGCATGGTTCACGGCCAGGTGAATCCGCCTACCCTCGACCTGGCCAACCGCGAACTCATCCAGAGCCACCTGTATGCGGTTTGGCTTGCGGAAACAGGAAAGAAGCTCGATAACAGCGTGCGTGGCCTGCTCGATATGAATGACCCCGCGGCACCATTGACCGACGAGTACAAACATCAGATGGATGCTGATGCACCCCAGAAGCGGGCTCATGTCCGAGGGGCGCGTATCCTGTCTATGTTGGCGGGAGAGCTCACGCCGCAGAAAGCCCCTTGGTACACAGAACACTTTGCCGAGCAGGTCTTCCGTCAGGCCTTCGCCTCCTTCAACAAAACACTTGACCGCTGGCGCGACCTCTTTGCGGCCACCAAGCGGCAGATGGAAATCAACCAGAAGGTGATGAATAACCCGGCTGCAAGCGAACGCGACAGGCGCGATGCCAAGCAGCGCCACGACGAGGCTTTTCGGCAGCAGTCCTTGTTGCTCCAGGAATCCGGTTCTGCCAATTCGGACTTCTACACCTATCGCTACCTGGCCAGCCAGGGTTTCCTACCCGGCTACAATTTCCCGCGCCTTCCACTCATGGCTTACATCCCGGCACGCAAGGGAAAGATTGGCCGTGAGAATTTTCTCTCTCGCCCACGTTTTCTGGCGCTGTCCGAGTTTGGCCCCTACAGCCTCATCTACCACGAGGGCAGTCAGTATCGGGTCACCCGTGCCATGCTCTCTGTCGGCTCTGATGACCAGGTTTCCATCGGTGCGAAACTCACGACCGATGTGGCACGTATCTGCCCGGCTTGCGGCTATGGCCATTTCCGCAATCAGCGGGATGCCGACCGCTGTGTTTCCTGCAATGCACCGCTGGCGGATGCCGTGGCCGTGCAGAACCTCTACCGTATCGAGAACGTCTCCACCAAGCGGGCGGAACGCATTACCGCCAATGAGGAAGAGCGGGTGCGTCAGGGCTATGAAATGCAGACCACCATCCAGTTTGGCGAGCAGGATGGCAAGCTCCAAGTGATGCATGCGCTCCTTAAGGATGGCGACACACCGGTGCTGGAACTGCAATATGGCTCAGCCGCGACCGTATGGCGTATGAATCTGGGTTGGCGACGCCGTAAGGAAAAGAGCCTGCTCGGCTTCATGATTAACCCGGTGACTGGCCATTGGATGGGCGGGGCCGAGGAAGCCGGCGAGCCCGACCCCGAGACGCCTCCCGACAAGACACCACCACAGCGTATCGTTCCCTACGTGGAGGACCGGCGCAATGTGCTCATCGTGCGTCCGCTCGAAGACCTGGACATCAAGACCATGGCCACCTTGCAGTACGCACTGAAGCGAGGCATCGAGGCTGTCTATCAGCTCGAAGAGAGCGAATTGATGGCCGAGCCTCTGCCCAAGGCCGACCTGCGCCGCGCCATCTTGTTCTACGAGTCGGCCGAAGGTGGCGCAGGTGTGCTGACCCGCATTGCCACGGAACCGGATGCGCTCGCTAAGGTAGCGGCCGAAGCGCTGGCCATCATGCATTACCAACGGCCAGCCAATGGGCTTTGGGAGCAGGCCAACCTAACTGATGACCTAGGTCCGAATGGCCAGCCCATCTGCGAGGCCGGCTGCTACAAATGCCTGCTCTCGTACTACAACCAGCCAGACCACCTTCACATCGACCGCCAGGATGCGGACAACGAAGGCAAGGCGCTGGATATTCTTTGTCAGCTGACGCGTTCCCTCGGCGAGGTAGGTAGTTTTGGCCGTACTTCTGAGCAGCAGAAAGGCGAACTCCAACGCATCGCCGGCAGTTCTCTGGAGCAAGCGTGGCTCGATTACGTTCAGGCTAACGGCTATCGTGCGCCCGATTCAGGGCAGCACACGATTGAACGCTGCCAGACCACCGCCGATTTTTACTACGCCGACTGGAAGGCAGCCATCTTCATCGACGGCCCACACCATGAAGAGCCGGCTCGGGCCGGCAAGGACCAATCCATAAATGCTTGCCTGGAAGCGGGCGGCTATTACGTCGTGCGCTTCCCCAAAGAAATTGATGCCTGGCCTGGCATCTTCAAAGCCCATGCCGACCTGTTTGGCGCAGGAAATACAACTGGAAACAACGCATGACGCAGCAAACCTCGTTTCAACCCGGTAGCCTGGTCTCGGCCCGTGGCCGCGAATGGATTGTCCTGCCGCAATCTTCAGACGATACGTTGCACCTACGTCCGCTGGGTGCAGCTGAGGATGACGCGACACTTATCTACCTGCCGATTGAACCCGGCCCAGTTGGCCCTGCGACCTTCCCGAAGCCTTCCGTTCAGCATGCGGCTAATTTTGCTGCTGGCCAACTGCTGCGCGATGCCCTGCAACTGAAGCTGCGCACAGGTGCTGGTCCCTTCCGCAGCTTTGGCAACATCGCCGTCGAGCCGCGCGCTTACCAGCTCGTGCCACTGCTGATGGCCCTGAAGCAGGAGGTCGTGCGCCTGCTGATTGCCGACGACGTCGGTATCGGTAAGACCATTGAGGCTGCCCTCATTGTCAGAGAGTTGCTGGACAGAGGTGAAATCAATCGTCTAGCAGTGTTGTGCCCGCCGCATCTGTGTGAGCAGTGGCAGCGCGAATTGAAACAGCGCTTCCACATTAACGCCGTGGTGGTCCGCAACACCACAGCTAACCGGCTGGAGCGAGGGCTTCCTGCCAACCAGTCCATATTCGAAGCATACCCCTTTACCGTTGTCAGTCTGGACTACATCAAGTCCGACCGCCGGAGGGATGAATTCCAGCGTGCCTGCCCGGAATGCGTCATCGTCGATGAAGCTCACACCTGCACCTACAGCGGCCAGGGCAAGCAGCAACGTTACACCCTACTCAAGGGGCTGGTCGAGAATCCCGAACGCCACTTGATGCTGCTGACCGCCACCCCTCACTCCGGGGATGAAGAGGCTTTCTACAACCTGCTCGGCCTGCTGAATCCGCAATTCAAGGAACTGAAGGATATTCCCTCAGACAGCCGTCGGCCCTTGCGCGAACAGCTGGCCAATCATTTCGTCCAGCGCCGCCGCCCCGACATCGAGGAATGGCAGGATAGTAGCGTCTTCCCTGAGCGCTTCTCCACCGAAGTGACCTACAAGCTCACTGGCGAGTGGGGCCGGCTGTTCGATGACGTGCTCGAATATGCGCGCACCTTGGTTGTCCGTGCAGAAGGCCAGGGCCTGCTCCAGCAGCGCATGAGCTGGTGGGCGGCATTGGCCTTGCTGCGCTGTATCTCCTCGTCACCTGCCGCCGCCATCAACGCCCTGAGGACTCGCCTCTCTGGTACGTCGCTCGCTGAGGGCGCAGCCGAGGCTGAGGAACTGACGCTGGAAGAAGCAGAGGAGCAGGGGCGCGAGCGAGTTCTAGATGGCCTGGAGGACAACCTTTCCACGCAGGACATTGAACCGGGCGCCCGCACCGAAGATACCGAGTGGCTAAGCGACCTGATTTGCCGTGCCGAAGGACTGACTGGTGCAGCCAAGGACCCCAAGCTTAAGCGCCTCATCGAGCACCTCAAGGAACTCACCGCCGCCGGCTTTCAGCCAGTCGTGTTCTGCCGCTACATCGCAACGGCCCATTATGTGGCGGAGCAACTGCGCACGGTCTTCCGCGACCATCTGGTGACTCCGGTGACTGGTGAGTTTGCCCCCTCCGAGCGTGAAGCGGCGGTGGAAGCGATGGGGGAGGCCGAGCAGCGCATCTTGGTCGCCACCGACTGCCTGTCGGAAGGTATCAACCTCCAGAATCTCTTTACCGCTGTCGTCCATTACGACCTGTCCTGGAACCCGACCCGGCATGAGCAGCGGGAAGGTCGTGTCGACCGTTTCGGTCAGAAGGCCCGGGAAGTACGCACCACGATGCTTTACGGTCAGGACAACCCGGTTGATGGCGCTGTGCTGCAAGTCATCTTGCGCAAGGCCGAAAGCATCCGCAAGGAACTCGGTGTGCTGGTGCCCATGCCCGATGACGAAGGCAAGCTCACCCAGGCGCTGGTTGGCGCCGTACTGCTGCGCAAAGGGACCACAGCTAGCAAGATGCCTCAAATGGGCCTCGATTTCGGTGAGCCTGAAGCCGCCATCGACACCGCCTGGCAATCGGCGCGAGATAAGGCGTCCAAGAATCGTACTCTGTTCGCCCAGCGTCGCCTGAAGCCCGAAGATGTCCTGCCCGAATGGCAGAAGACCCTGGCCGTTCTGGGCGGCGAAGAGGACGTCGAACGCTTCGTTAAACGTGCAGCCTTGCAACTCGGTGCACCACTGGAAGCCGCTAGCAAGGGGGGCGCCAACCACTGGAAGCTTCATGCCGGTAGTTTGCCGGGAGCTGTGCGTGAGCGCCTCGAAGGCGAAGGTTTGGCAGGCACGTTGCGCGTCGATTTCCATCAGCCCGCCGCGACGGGAGCGCAGTTCATCCATCGGACCCACCCCTTGGTTTCCGTACTTGCCGACTACCTGCTCGAGTCGGCGCTGGAGCATTCAGCTGCCGATGACGAGGTCTTGGATACTGTGGCCCGGGCTGGTGCAATTTTTACTGAGGCGGTTCAGGTCAAGACCACCGTGCTGCTGGTGCGTTTGCGTCACCAGCTGACCGTGAGCCATCGCAGTGAATCGCGCTTGCTGTTGTGTGAAGAAACGCTGACTGTTGGCATTCCGGCGGATGAAACAATGCCTCTGCTGGAGGACGCAGCCGCCCGAGCTCTGATGGCTGCCGAACCTGCCCGAAACATGCCACCACCACTGCGCGACCAGCATATCCAGCGTGCAATCGACCAGCTAGATACTCAGCAACCGAACCTGGAGTCCTTGGCTCGCAAGCGTGCGCAGTTGCTTCTGGATGACCATCGGCGTGTTCGTGAAGCAGCGCAAGGGCGCGGTGAATATCGCGTGACGCCCAGTTTGCCTGTCGACGTCATGGGCGTCTTCGTCCTCATTCCGGCCTAAAACAGGAGTTCAAAAGAATATGGCACGCCGAAACAATCAGGAACTCGCATTTCCCGCCCTCAGCATCGAAGGTGGCCTGCTCGCCCCGGACTTCCTCAACAAGGTTGCCCATCTCGAAGCCAGCGAGCAGACGGAAGTGGATTACGACATCCCTCGTGGCCTCAAGCTGCGCGACGAAATTGGCCGCTACTGGAAGATTGCACAAAACCTCTGGCAGGACTTTGCGGCCAAGCGTGCCCGCACCGACCTGAATACCCATGCGCTGACCATAAAGGAACTGCTCGAACCGCTGCTGCGTCACGTATTCTGCTTTGGTGACCTCAAGGCGGTTGGCCAGGTCACGCTCGGGGAGCGCATCTTCCCAGTCGGTTTTGCCGCCAACGAAGGGCGGGTGCCCGTGGTACTAGCTGCCCACGACCAGCTCCTGGACAAACAGGATGCTCGCTTCGGTGACGGTGTGCGTCGCCGCTCGCCTTTCCTGCTCGCCCAGGAATACCTCAACGCCAGCGATGGCGCCCTCTGGGCTGTCGTTGGTAATGGTCTCAAGTTGCGTATCCTGCGCGACAACCCTAGCCTGACTCGACCCGCCTACATCGAGGCGGACCTCGAAGCTATTTTCAGCGAAGGTCTCTATCCAGACTTCACTGCCCTCTGGTTATTGGCCCATGCTTCCCGCTTCGGCAAGGTCGGCACCGAACCTGCGAATTGCCCGCTGGAACGCTGGCGCAACACCGCGCAGGAGGACGGTATCCGCGCCCGCGACCGGTTGCGTGTCGGCGTCACTGAAGCCTTGCGTGCCCTTGGCACAGGCTTTCTCGTGCATCCAGCGAACACGGAACTGCGCCGCCGCCTCGAAGCTGGCGAACTCACCACGCAAGCCTATTTCGAGCAATTACTGCGCCTCATCTATCGCTTCATCTTCCTCGCCACCATCGAGGACCGCGAACTGGTTTTTGCACCAGAGGCTGCTGCTGACGCCAAGGCCCGCTATCTAGCCGGCTACAGCCTGACCCGCCTGCGCCAGTTGGCCGCTCGCCGCCGTAGTTATGACCGGCATGCCGACCTCTGGCAAGCGCTAACCATCACCTTCGCCGGCCTCGGCCAAGGCCAGCCAGCGCTCGGGTTACCAGCCCTCGGAGGCCTCTTTGCCGCCAGCCACTGCCTGGACCTCGACACGGCCCAGCTCGACAACAGCTCACTGCTTTCGGCCCTGTTCAGCCTCTGCTTCTTCCGCGACGGCGCTGCGCTCTCCCGCGTCAATTACCGCGACATGGATTCCGAGGAACTGGGCAGCGTCTATGAAAGCTTGCTCGAATTGGTGCCAAATTTGACGTTGACCGCAGGTGTCCGCCATTTCGGCTTCATTGGCGACGAGGATGAGGGCAGCACCAAAGGCAACGCCCGCAAGCTGACTGGTTCCTACTACACCCCGGACAGCCTGGTGCAGGAACTCATCAAGAGCGCGCTGGAACCGGTCATCGAACGTACGCTGGCCGACAATCCGCAGGAGCCGGTCAAGGCCATGCTGTCCCTGTCGGTCTGCGACCCAGCTTGCGGCTCAGGACACTTCCTGCTCGCTGCCGCCCGTCGTATTGCCGAAGAAGTGGCGCGCTTGAACGCCACCGACGGCAACCCGCTGCCTGCCGATTACCGTCGGGCGCTACGCGATGTGGTGGCCCACTGCATCTACGGCGTGGACAAGAACCCGATGGCGGTGGAACTGGCCCGCACTGCGCTGTGGCTGGAAGCCTACACCCCGGAACGCCCGCTCACCTTCCTTGATGCCCACCTGCGTTGCGGCGATGCCCTGCTCGGCATTCTCGACCCGGCCGTACTCGACGCCGGCATTCCGGACAAGGCCTTCAATGCGCTGTCCGGTGACGACAAGGAAGTGGTCAAACGCCTCAAGAAGGCCAACCGCGACGCCCTGAAAGCCATCGCAAAAGCCCAGGCACCCGGCGGCCAGTTCAGTCTCGGGCTGGAGGCCGAACAGGATGCCGATGCCTTCGAGCATCTGCCGGACGATACGCTGGCGGCGATTGAAGCCAAGCGCGCCGCCTTTGCCGCCTTGCAGGAAAAGCTTGCCGATTCCCGCGCCCGGCTAGCTGCTGACCTCTTCGTAGCTGCCTTCGTGCTGCCCAAGACGCCCGGCAACGAGGCCAAGGTGCCCACCAGTCAGGACCTCTGGCTGGTGCAGAACGGCGGCACACCGCGCCCCGGCGTGGCCGATGCGGCACGGCGCGCCGCCCAAGCCGCGCAGACCTTCCACTGGTGGCAGGCGTTTCCGCAAGTGCGGGCCAAGGGCGGCTTCGATGTGCTGCTGGGCAACCCGCCGTGGGAGCGCATCAAATTGCAGGAGGAAGAATTCTTCGCCAGCCGCAGCCCGCTGGTGGCCGAGGCCCAGCACAAGGCCGAACGCGGTCGGCGTATCTCCCTGCTGGCCGAGGGCATGCTGCTGCATACCCTCTACCCGGAGGTGGAGGCGGCGCAGGGCCTGGTGCCGCCCAATGGCGCGGAGCAAGCGCTGTATGCGGACTTCCTCGCCGCCCGCCGCAATGCCGAAGCCGCCAGCCTGTTTGCCCACGATGCCGGGCGTTACCCGCTCACCGGCGTGGGCGATGTGAATACCTATGCGCTGTTTGCCGAAACCTTTGCTCAGTTGATGGCCGAAGCGGGTAGGGCGGGTTTCATTGTCCCCACCGGCATCGCTACCGACGACAGCACCAAGGCCTTCTTTGCTGGGCTGACCCAGTCGAGAAGGCTCGCCAGCCTGTACGACATCGAGAACCGCGAAGCTGTGTTTCCGTCGGTGCATCGCAGCTACAAGTTCTGCCTGCTGACCCTGGGCCGCGCCGAGGCCGCCGAGTTCGTCTGCTTTGCCACCCAGACACACCAGCTGGCCGACCTGCGCCGCCGCTTTACCCTAACCCCGGACGAATTCCACCTCATCAACCCCAACACGCTGACCTGCCCGGTGTTCCGAAGCGAGCGCGATGCGGCGCTGACCAAGAAGCTTTACCGCGCCGCGCCGGTGCTCATCGCCGAAGGCCCGCCCGAGGTCAATCCCTGGGGCATCCGCTTCATGCGCCAAATGGACATGGCCAACGACAGCGGCCTGTTCTTTGATGACCCGGCACCCAGCCGCCTGCCACTCTATGAAGCCAAGATGATTCACCAGTTCGACCACCGCTGGGCGAGCTACGGGACTGACGGGAGCAGTGGCGATGTCTCTACCGCCCAGAAGCTGGACCCAGACTTCAGCGTCACCCCGCGCTACTGGGTCGAAGCCGCCGAGGTTGACGCCCGGCTGCGCGACAAGGGCTGGGGGCGGGTCTGGTTGATGGGGTGGCGGGACATTTGCCGTTCGACCGATGAGCGGACGGTGATTGCGTCGGTGGTGCCTTTGGCCGGCGTCGGTAACCAGATGCCGCTGATGCTCTTTGATGTGCGAAAAGACTGGCGTCCGGTGGCAGCTCTGTTGGCGAATCTGTGCGCGCTGGTGTTCGATTTCGTGGCGCGACACAAGACCGGCGGGACGCATATGAACTACTTCATCTACAAGCAGCTCCCGGTTCTTCCCCCCGACCGCTACACCGACGCCGACCTCGCTTACATCGTCCCTCGCGTCCTTGAACTCACCTACACTGCCCACGACCTGAAACCCTGGGCCAAAGACCTCGGCTACGACGGTCCGCCCTTCCCCTGGAACCCCGACCGCCGCGCCCGACTGCGCGCGGAACTCGACGCCTGCTACGCCCGTCTCTACGGCCTGAATCGTGACGAACTCCGTTACATCCTCGACCCTGCCGACGTGATGGGCGAGGACTACCCCTCCGAAACTTTCCGCGTACTCAAGTACAACGAAATACGCGACTTCAGCGAATACCGTACCCGGCGGCTGGTGCTGGAGGCGTGGAATCGGTTGAATGGCTGCTGACCTCGGCGCAAGTCGCCCCCAAATTCACTGACCACCAGTTTGAGAATGAGGATATGAGCTTTGAACGACCAGCACAGAATTGACGTTGAGCAGAACAAGCCGGAACGCCTCGAATTGCTGCGCGCACAGCGGCTCTTCTATTCCCGAGCAAAGCTATATCAAAACCTGTTTGCGGTGATGGCACTCCTCCTGCCAGCCGTCGGTGTTCTCTTCGGCGCTGTCTACCCGGAGATTCGGCCGTTCCTTGGTTTTGGTTCGATTGTGGTCCTGCTGCTCGATGTGGGAGTCATTTCGCGCAAACAGCGTGAGGACTGTAAGCGCGGCGCCAAAGTGCAAGAGCAGTTCGACACGGAGGTGCTGAAGCTGGATTGGAACCGCCTGGTCGCAGGCGGAAGGGTCGATGCAGAAGATGTGCGTGCGATTAATTCGAGACCGATGACGGATGTCGATAGGCAATACTTGGAAAATTGGTACGAGGTGGCCATCGCTAAACTTCCGCTGCCTGTGGGGCGAATCATCTGTCAACGTACGAATGTCACCTACGATATGCGGGTACGCAAAGCGTATGCCGAAATCTTGCTTGGTGCTGCCGTTCTCCTCTTTGTGGGCCTGACGCTGCTGGGCCTGTATCAAGGGGTGAAGGTGAACGACCTCATCCTGACGATGTATCTTCCGGCGTTGCCGTTGGCCACTTTTTTGCTGCGGGAACACCGCAAACATGGCGACACCATCGAGACGTTGACGACGATGAAGGCCGAGGTCGAAAAGGTCTGGGAACAGGCTGTTTCTGGCACATCGTTTGATGAGCTTACCAAGAGCTCGCGGGCACTACAGGACGCCATCTACCGACACCGTGCCAGCAATCCTCTCGTATTTGATTGGCTCTACGGCTGTCTACGCCAGCAACAGGAAGACCTCACCAAGCACGCGGTAGAAAAGCTGGTTGCGGAGGCACAAAAGAAACTGAATATCCCTGAGGTCCAATGAAACTACATGAACACTTCAAGGTATTTCTTGACGACCATGTGAACTTGAACAGAACGCGGTTGAGCCTGCTTGAGGACAGCATTGTTGCAGTTGAGAATGCGGTTCGGGCGCTTGATTGGGGCCCAAAGGTAATTTCGTTTGCACCGCAAGGTTCGTGGGCTCACGAGACCATTATTAAGCCGCAATCAGAGCAACCATTCGACGCCGATTTGCTGGTATTTGTCGAGGCCGAGGAAGGCTGGGCGCCCAAGGACTACGTGAACAGCCTTGCTACAGGCTTGGGAAATCTCCCCTTATACAAAGAGAAGGTTCGCCGGTATTCTCATTGCGCCACCATTGAGTATGCAGGGGAACGAAAAATTGACGTTGCTCCTTGTGTGGTCAACCGCCTTTACGTCGGTCAGTACGAGGTTTGTAATCGCAATACTGACCAGTTTGAGGCGTCATCCCCCTTAGCCTACACGGAGTGGGTGAAAGGAAAAAACAGCGTAGCAGGGGGAAACGACCTGAAAAAAGTTACCCGCCTGTTGAAGTACATGCGTGACATAAAAGGCAACTTCACTTGTCCCTCGTTCCTGCTGACAACGCTGATGGGGCTCCAGGTCTACGAGAGCGATAGAGACAGCGCGCAATTCGCAGATTTGACAACGACACTCAAAACACTTGTTGGGCGCCTAGATGATTGGCTTCAGGCTAGGCCTTCTGTGCCCATGGTGTCCAATCCGAAATTGCCGCAGGAGGACCAGGCAAGTGGCTGGGACCAAACTCAATACTCGAACTTTCGGGATAAGGTAAACCTGTACAGAGGTTGGATTGACGATGCATTCGAAGAGCTTGAGCGCGACGAAAGCATCGGAAAGTGGCAGCGAGTCTTCGGTGAGAACTTTGCCGCTGGTGAGGCGAAGCGGGCTGCCGAGCAGGTGAGCGAGGCCGCAACTGCGGGAGCCCTCGTACTGGGGGGGGACTTCCAGGACTTGGTCGAAAAGGTAAAGGCTTTGGGTGCCGCAGCTGTTCCGGCGAAGTTACTCCGCTTGCCTCACATCCGTCGGCCGACATGGCGGAAGGCGGGTGAACAGTACAAGGTGAAAATTACCGCTGACTTGCGAACAGGAAAGTACGAAGGTGCCTTTCGCTCGGTCCGGTCTGCTGAGCCGCTACAACCTGGCTACTGGGTCAGATTTACAGCGGCGAACGCCGTGGGGGTTCCTTTTGCCGACGACTACAAGGTTCAATGGCGCGTGACAAATACTGACAAAGTAGCTGCCCGCGCTGGCGCATTGCGCGGGGAGTTCTATCCCTCTGATAACGGCTCAAGCCGCACAGAGCAGTTGTCATACCGCGGTGTTCACTTCGTAGAGGCGTTCTTGATTCGAAAGCGAGACAACCGGCAGGTGGGGCAGTCAGAGCCATTCTACGTCGTCATTGAGTAAAACAATGGCACAAAAAAGTTCATTAGCTGAAACAAGCTTGCTTCCCGTTGCAGACTTCTAGTGCATCCAACTATTTTATTTGCCATGACAGATACTCTCTTCAAAGAAGTCCATTACACGCTCGGTGGTCTAATTCACGACATCGGTCTTGGGCGTATTGGTCTGCCCGACATCCAGCGCCCCTTCGTCTGGCCAAATGCCAAGGTTCGCGACCTATTCGACTCCATGTACAAAGGCTACCCGGTTGGGTACTTCCTGTTTTGGCAGACGGGGGCGGAAGATGTAACAACCAAGGTCATCGGCCAGGAGGCAAAGCAAAAAGCACCGTCGTTGCTCATTGTGGATGGTCAGCAGCGCCTGACCTCGCTGTACGCGGTCGTTCGCAAGGAAGCGGTTCTGCGTGACAACTTTGAGCATGAATTCATCCGGATTGCCTTCAATCCGCTCAAGGGTGAGTTCGCCGTCCCAGACGCGACCACTGAGAAAAAGCCAGAGTTCATCGCTGACATCTCGGAAGTTTTTAATCGACCGACCCACAAGACCATCAACGAGCACATCAAACGCCTTGGGGAGGCTCGTGCCGCCGATGGCGGTGTATTGACCGATGATGAAGAGGTGAGAATTGCCGAAGCGATTGGTCGCCTAGCCGGGCTGACCAATTACCCCTTTGTCGCACTGGAACTGACGCAAACTGCCAACGAGGAGCAGGTCGCTGATGTCTTCGTTCGCATCAACAGTGAAGGGAAGAAGCTCAACCAGTCGGATTTCATTCTGACTCTGATGTCGGTTTTCTGGGACCAAGGGCGAACCGACCTGGAGCACTTCAGTATTGGTACTCGAAAACCATTGCAAGGTGGGGGCGCAAGCCCGTTCAATCCCATTTTCCAACCAGAACCGGACCAATTGCTTCGCGTGAATGTCGGCGTCGCTTTCCGTCGGGGCAGGTTGGAGCACGTTTACTCCATTCTTCGTGGCAAGGACTTGCGCACCGGTGATTTCAGTCCTGCTCGACGGGACGCCCAGTTTGCCGAGCTGAAAGAGGCTCAGGCCAAGGTTTTGAACTTGACCCACTGGGCCGACTTCCTAAATGTGGTGCGGGCAGCGGGGTATCGGCACCTCCGCTACGTCAGTTCTGAAGGAGCCCTGATTTTTGCCTACCAGCTCTTCTTGATAGGCAGGACTGAATTTAAAGTCGAGCCCTACAAGCTAAAGCAAACGATTGCCCGATGGCTCTATATGTCACTGCTGACAGGGCGATATACGAGTTCGCCGGAATCGCGTTACGAAACCGACCTCAAGCTATTACCCGACGGCAATGACCCAGCAGCTTTCGTGAAAGCGCTCCAGGATGTTGAGCAGGCCTCGCTGACCGACGACTATTGGGCAAAAACCCTACCGATGGAGCTTTCAACGTCCGCTAGCCGCGGTCCCAGCTTGTTCGCTTACTACGCTGCCTTGGTGTTGTGTGATGCCAAGGCCCTGTTCTCCAAAGGCAAGGTAGCCGATTTGCTCGACCCGCCCGCCATCGGCAACAAGAAGCCTCTGGAACGTCACCACCTGTTTCCAAAGCGCTACCTCCACAAGATTGGCACCACCGAGTTGCGCGATACCAACCAGATTGCCAACTACGCGCTGGTTGAGTGGGACGACAACATTGCAATTTCAGACATTCCGCCGAAGGAATACTGGCCGAAGTACGCAAACCGGTTCTCGGATGCAGAATTGAAGGAAATGATGCACTGGCATGCGCTGCCAGAAGGCTGGCAAGAAATGAGTTATCAGGATTTCCTAGTGGCTAGGCGTCCGCTGATTGCTCAAATTATTAGGCAGGGCTACGAAAAGCTGACCGGGAGCGATGGTGCATGAGTATTGCCACAAAGCTTCCGAGCGAGAGAGCACTTGAAATAATTACGATAGAACTGTCAAATGAATTGTCGATTCATCGTTGCGGCCAGGCTAAACGTAGCAAGGCCCATCTGTTTGAAATTGGGGGGCCAGGCGGACGTCAGTTTGCATTGATAGTTGGTGACATGTACGCAGCCAAGGGACCCAAGCCGTCCCAACAGACAAGAATTCTGTTGGAGAAGTGCAAGGTGCCCGATATAGCCGGGGTTTCACCTTGTGATGACGATTACAGTGGCTCTCGCATCAAGCAGGCTGATTCACACATTGCTCCGCCGAATCAGTCTTCCTGCCTGGTTGCCGATGAATCGGCACTTCGGGGTTTGCTGCGCTGGTATTCCCAATATCGGGGTGAATCGGACGATTACGATGCAGCCCCGCTGGGCTCCCTTGAGCGAACTCGACTGGAAAAAGCTGCGCAGGACGCGGGCTTTGACCTTTCTCCAACCGTGGAGCGAGATTGGCTTGTTTTTCGGTCGACGGCGTTCCCATGCACGGTAGGGGTTACATCCGAGATTGGCGATTACCGTGTAGCAGTCAATGATGCCGGCTTGGCTCGACGGGTTGCTATGGAGTTCGCAGCTGTAGCATCTGATGCCACCCCGCCGTGGGCGATGTACCTGAGTAATATTCAGGACTATCCAACCCTGCATCGTTTGTTCGGTCGTATTGCTGCGGTTAGCCGCGTGCTGGCGGGCGAAGGGCTACGAGCCTTTGAGGAAAGCCGTCGCCGCCTGCCGGATACGACGGAAGCCACTCGACTCGTTGTACAGCGGGTTGGTCAGGATATTTTCCGAGCTTCGTTGCTTGCTTACTGGGGGCAGCGCTGCGCAGTCAGTGGGCTGGCCGTACCTGGGCTTCTCCGCGCGTCCCATATCAAACCCTGGGCCGACTGCGCCTCCGACGCCGAGCGGCTTGACGTATTTAACGGCTTACTGTTAGCCCCTCACCTTGATGCCTTGTTTGATGGCGGATGGGTGACTTTCCTGGATTCCGGACAAATGAAAATATCCGATGCTCTGGATGCCGATAGTCGGTCCCGGCTGGGGCTAACGGGTACCGGAGCCATCATTGGCCTGACTGAACGCCACCAAGCATATTTGGCATGGCATCGGGAGCATTGCTTCGGCCGGAAAGGGTAGGCTGTATTTTTGTATTGGCTTAGCCAAGCTGGTTTGCATTTTCAAACTAGCCTGGCTGCCTGCTGGTGGGCTGAGCCTAGCCATCCTAGCTGCGCCAGGATAAGCCTTCAAACTCAGTACACCACGGTTGCCCGCCGGAGCCGCGTCGCCCATCAGCCTTACGTCTCGGGGTGCTGACTTCGCCGCCCCGTGCCGGTTCTCAAGACTATCCCCCAGTCCGGCGTGTCCCACATCCGCTGGTGTCTGTTTCCCGTCCGGATGCGCGGAAGCGATAGACGCGGCCATACCTCCAACTGCGTTCGCTACCTTCTCGTATAGTCCGAAAATCGCTATCAGACACCGCTTTGGAAGAAATTTTCACCCGGGGCCAACCTCGGCTTAGATGATGCGGAAAGATGAGGCCGCTGGTCAGTTTTCGAGTGCCAATCTGGCTAACTTTTCTAGTACGCTCATCTTTGAGTTGTCACCGCCGACCAGTACACCGTTGGTCATCGTGTGCAGGTACAGTTGTACTAGCGGCAGGTCGAGTAGTCCTGCCATCGTCAGCGTCCCACATTGACTGTAATGCATCACGTCCCGCATGCCAGAAAGGGCGTCACCTGACCCGCTAATGCCGCCTTCTGGTGGTACAAACACACGCACAAACGTTCCGCAGTCCTGTACCGGCATCCGTAAGCCGATGCGCTCTCCATGCTTCGAGTGCTCGGGCTTGAACATCGAGATGTAATACGGCAGCAGGTTGAACTCTCGGCCCTTCGAAAGGAAGCGTCCTTTGCTACCTTCTTCCCGTTGCTTTGCCAGATAGCCGTCTTGTGCGGCAATGGCGTGCTCTATCCCGTCGTAGGCGTCGTTCAGGATGATTTTGGGCACGAAGGTTCCTGCCCAAACGGTTAGTCGCTCGCCACTGGCTTGGTCGACGACCCAGAACTGTCCATCACGCACGGCGTCCTTGCCTTGCTCTTGGAGGAAGTCGTACTCAAACACCATGTCGAGTACGTCTTCCTTTCTACCCCACGGAGTGCGGCGGACTCGGGTGACAGCGATGTTGTTATCCTCGACCTGAACGTCGACGGCAGCGATTGTTTGCTCCGTGCCAGCACGGCTCGAGAGGCGGGTATTCCGCGTTGCAAGCAGCGTAAGGTTGCGCGGTACCCCAGGAGGCATGGCCGGGACGGCTATCGGCTTGCGTCTGAGCAAAACTTCTTTCAGTGACAGCTCCACCAGACACCGTTTGAGGGCCTCTTGCAATTGCCGAGACTCACTGTCATCTGCCTTGCCTGGGCGAAGCGTTGCCAGCGCCTTCGGCCCGTAATTTAGTCCCTGCGTAGATAGGAGAAAGGTGTCCTGTGCGAGCAAGTGCCGGTATTTTGCTTCGGTATATGGGTCGGCTTTGCCTTCGTCTGCGGCAAGGGTCGTATAAGCGGCAGTCGGTTTTGCCGGCAGGAGTTCGGTCGAAGGAGTCTTGGCTAGGCGAACAGTTCCAAACTCATCGTCTCCTTCGCCATTCAGGAAAAGGTAGTTCACCTCTGGGTCTAGCTGCTCGGGGACACTGTGTGCGGTGCGAATGTGGGGAGCTGGGAAATGCGTCTTCTTATTTCCTGCAACGTGATAACCAGGAAGATATTCTGGGAGTCGTGCCAGCGGAGCCAGGGCGTCGTGGTCCAAGGTCTCTGCCGTCGTGTTTACGACCACGATGGGCTGCTGCAGGTTGGCTAGTGGCTGTAGTGGGATGTACGCGTCGTCAACGCAGTGCGTGGCGGTAAAGGTTTCACGAGCAAAGGGCACATTAGCCTTGGTGAACAGCCGAATTGCAAACTCCGTCAGCAGGTTCAGGTAATAGAGTCGGGTGCGCCTAATTTTGTCGGTGTCGAGGCTTAGGCCCTCCATGGGCGACTTGCGGCCGTCCTGTTCGTAAAACTCGTCCGGTACGATGCGGGTGACACCCACAAGGAACCCTTCGCCGGCGCTAGCCAGCCGGGTTGTTGCCGAACTCTCTGCATTCGCGGTGAGCTTGCGAGAGAATCGTTTGGCAGTGACATTACAGAGAAGGAGTCCATGCTTCATGTTGACCGTATATTCGGCCTCGGCGAGCTGGAGCTGTCTTTTCGACGCTTGACTGGCGCTCCCAAGGTAGACCCCTGGGCCAAAGCCGCCGCCGACGAAGGTATCCTCCGCACCAAGTGCGGACGACTCAATCAGTTCCTTGAGCAGCATAAGTTCAATGAACTTGGCAGGACTGCCCGCAACTGCATCGAGCATACTTTGGACGTCCAGTCTTGGCCGGCGCCCAAGATACCAAGCATCTTTACTTGTCATCGTGAACGATAGCTTCAAAGCTGCGTCGCCCACCAGCCCGAGTTCCTTGGCAATCTGAGCTCGAACTAACTTCGCACGATGTCGGAAGTAGCTGACTCCCTTGGGAGATTCTTCCGTCATTTTTGGTAGCGGGATGGCGATGGGAACTAGAAGGCTGCCTTGTTCAGCCTGCCAGGAGGCGAGAGCGCGCGCCACTTCGGCTACAGGAGCTGTGAACCGCAGTGTATTCAGCCGGCCATCAGCGACGGTGTTACGGTCAAGACTTCTAATCGGCATTATTTCCCCAATATGGCTTCACGCAAATTGGCGTTCGGCATCCACAGGTCTGCCCCCGTGTTCGGCACATACAGTGACATGAAGCGGATGGTGCCGGCCGCTGGTTTCGCAACCGTGAACTTGTGTGCGCCATAGAGGTTCACGTATAGGGCATGGACGGTTTGGTCGGGAAGAAGCGCACGCAACCGCTGGTGCTTTTTCTCCGCCTCTTCTTGAAGTTGAAGCTTTTTGAGACTGTCGGTGCTGCGAGCCCAGTTTTTCAGGTCCACGGCTACGAGCACGTTGGGCTGTGGCACGAGGTAATAGTCGAACATCTGGTACAGCTCCGCATACAGCGGGTGCTGGGCAGGTTGCAGGTACTCCACTGGGCCAACGTCAAGTGCCAGCTTTTTCGGCCAAGTGTTGAATTGTGCACCGACGTACTGTTCGAACTCGAGCTCGGCGATATACCCCTTCATGATTTCTGTGACGAACCACGGCTGAGGAAGGAGTCGTACATCTCCTTGTTTGAACCCGCGCCATTCCTTTAAGAGTCCGTGAGTGCTGGAGGATAGCTGACTAATGAGCCCCTCTGGAGCGACCATGCCAATCCAGTTGTAGACGTCAGAACCATCTTCCGCGTCGGTAATGACACACTCTTGGACGCCCGCGGCACCAAAATTTACTGTGTAGGCATCCGCTGTGGTTGGCACTTCGACGAAGCAGCCGTCCCGGTAATCTGCGGGAATTCCAGCAGCATCGAGCTTTTCGAGATACTTGAGCGGGTTGCTGAACATCATTGAGTCGAACAGCTTCTCCCACATGCCTCTTGCGCCCGCATCGGAACGGAAGCGTGCCGGGGTCTGGCTGGTGAAGCGGCGAAATGCAACCGCCTTTTTGAGACTCTCACGATGGTGTGCCTGCCGCTCTTCCGGCGACCGAAAGATGGCAGTCTCTACGTTGTAGCGTGAAAGCTGGGCGAGCACGGCCCTCTGCGCCGGCGAGGCGCGCATTCGAAGCTCTGGTGCATGGCGTAAGCCGAGATGGAGCATCCGCGCCGCTTCCGAGCTGACATACAGATGCTGTGTAGGCATCTGGGTGTCCGGCCGTCGTTCGCCCCGACCAAGTGCCTGAAAAACTGTCCGCGTGATGTCGATGAAGTGCTCCTTGCGCAGGCGCTTCCACTTGTTCCGGGAGTACTCGAATAGCAGGTCTCCCTTGGACATGGAGTGCCAGTTCTCATTCTCATCACGCAATACCTGCGCGAAGCTCTGAAACATCTCCATGGAAAATCCGATGGAGCCCGGCCTAGTATGGCGCGTGTAATACGGGTCGTTCAGAAGGCAGAAAAACTCAAAATCACGCTGTACACCGTCCTGGTGTGTAAGAAAATTGATGCCGCGCGATGCGGATTTATACGCAGTCCATAGCAGGAGCTTTTTCGTGCTGATGTCTAGGGCGTTTTCGAGGTCGCTGCTGAACTGCCCCTTGTCGTCATCCTCTTCTAATGCTCCGGTCTTGGTACGGTCGCGTTTCCGGAACCGCGGCCCAGAGTAAAGGACTACTGTAATGTCCTCCGTCTCGCCAAAGTCTCGGTAACTGGGAAGGGCCCTCGGATGGATGATGAACAGGTCGCCGGTCGTGTCCCGCTGTGTGACGAGACCGGTATTCGAATTGGCCAGTCGCATCAAGCACTTGCGTACATGCTGCGTGGTCTGACAGAGGACGAGGCCGGAGCGCATCGACGTCACTAGCATCTTGTCCAGGCTTGCGACCAAACCAGCCAGTTCATCGCGCTTGTAGCTGTTCATCTGCGCGTATCCGGGTTCGTCCTTCTTCGGTCTGGCCTCTTCGAACAGCTTCAGCAGGCCCTTGAAACTCGTGGAAACGTTAAAAGTATGCGCAGGGGCCCTGTCGTCCAGTATGACTACCTTCCGCTCGCGCTTACCCATTTGCTGCTCGGCATGGGCGGAAACGACCTGCATCTCGTCCTCTGTCATCTCGGCGAAGTGCCCGCCACGGGATTCCAAGCATCGTTTAAGGTGCTTAGTGTTGAAGGCGCCTGCCGATGCTGACTGTAGACCGCCCGTCGCACTCATCAGATACACACCGTTGGTTCGTCCGAGGGCGCGAACAATGTCTTCTTCTGGGGTGGCGCGAAGGGACGTGATGGTGAGCGTCAGACTGACATCGGCTGTTATGTTGTATTCCTCGGCCTGGTGGCGGCTCTCTTCGAGCGTGACCACGCTCTTGGTTTCTTTGAACAGAAACGAGTCGGTCAATAGGTCCTTGTCACTTGTCTCGGCAACCAATCCATTTTCGGTCACGCGCCCGTCAAAGAGTCGTCGAACGTCCGAACGAAATCGGTCGAGGTTTGGATAGCGCTCCTGGTCCGGTTTGGACATTTCGATGGCAGTGTCCCCCGTCGTAACGGCAAGCACGGACGCCATGAAAACGACAAGGTTGAGGTAGTCCAGCAGCGTGAATGCTTCCTTCGGCACGTCACCATCGTGGTACTCGAGGCGGATGGTCTGGTGAGCTGTGTCTCGCGTCAGCTGCACCTGCCGTAAAAACTCAGTGTCCATAACGCTAGCCGACTCTGTGAAGAACGTCTGTCCAGGCTGGTCTAGCACCTCTCCGTACGTAGAGCGGCTCATGGTGAAGTATTTCTTGTTCGCCACAAGCTCGTGTAGGTCGCGGAATGTCTCGTAGGTGGTGCTTCCGTGATGACGGGTAATGCTCAGGACGTAGTCGCGTATGCGTTTGAGTACGCCAGCTTTTTGTCGAAATCGTTTGAAATCAGCGTGTGCATCACTGCGGTCATGCAGTTGGTTCAGGACGGTTAGGAGTTCTGTATCGTCAAATCGCTTTGCCGCCGTCGGGAATTGGGTCGTCAGGTGGTGGCGCAGGATTTCTACTCGACGAATGTCGTTGATGTACTTGGCTCCGGTTCGCGTGACCTCGAGCGCAAATTCGTCCTCAACTGCTTTACTTACCTTTGCAAAGTGCTCCAGATGGTCATAGACCTTAGTGGCCAGCGCCAGGTCGGTCGGGCCATCGCGACGCAATTTCTCGAAGGCCATCGGCCAGCGCAGGTCGAAGTACTGAAAGAATTCCGAAATGACTTGGTTGAGGTCATTGCGGCCACCGGAGTTGACTACTGATTTTCGCTGGTCGAAGAGGTACCAATACGAGTCTTCCTCTTCGTCGACGAAGGTGACGATGCGGGCGGAATCGGGCCGGCGGGACACCATGCGACCAAAGTAACTGCCGTCTCGATTGAGTTCTTCAAGGAACAGAGGAAGGTTCTCGAACGAATGTGCCTTAAAGCCACCTTTACCGTCCGGCCCGTAAACCTTGTGGCCCACCTGCGCTTTAGAGGCTGTGCTGACGATTACCCCCGGATTGTCCAAGAACGCCTGTAGGGGGTGAAGTCGCCGAACCAGCTCCTCAACCTCCTTGGCAGCCATGAATCGGTCTGCGTTCTGCTCAAGGTGTCGGGTTTCGACATCGAGTTTGATAAGCCTCCAGACCAGACTGTCAGCTAATGTGCGCGCCCGTTGCGCTGCTTTCAGATAGGCGGTCTTGGTGTCTTCGTAAATGTCATCCGAGGTGGCCATCGTCAGAAAGTTGGACTGCTCGCAGTAGGCGGCTTTCTGGCGAAGTTCCTTCAGCCGCGCGCGGACACCTTTCTCCGTCTCTGCATGCTTGGCCGATACCTCCATGCGCGTGCATATCTGTGGGTGATGTTCTAGCCAGACCACGAAAGAAAGGCATGCGTGGAAAAAGCTCCGGTCGTTGAGGTGGTATTCGATGGAATACAACCGGTGCATTGGAATGGTGGCGCCGCGGGCCCGGATGGCCGCTTCGATTTCATCGGCGTATTCGCCCGTCTTCTGGTGCATCCCCAACTCGCTGCTAAACCCAGTAACCAGAGACTGAAGCGGTGCAATGAATACTGGAATAATGTCGCAGTTGATGAAGAGCTCTATGCTGAAGGCTGCGGCGGTGTAGGTCTTTCCAAAGCCGGTATACCAATTCAGCAGCTTGATAAAGGGCCGCTCGGAAGCCCTTAAAAACGGTTCCTTGAAGCCTTTCTCGAAGATTGCGCTGGCTGTCCTGGGGGGCTTGGGGTTCATTTGGGCTTCTAACTTGGCAAGTTATGAAATGGAAATCCCGTTAGTGGTTGGTTAATGTTCAGGGCGATTCGTATTTCTCGAGCCATTCATATTACATAGTCGAGCCGTCATGCGGCATGCTTTTTGGATAATTTGTGAAGCGGAGGGTGGCTGCTATGAAGTGCGTTGATTCTTTAGCGACCGTTGCTGGCATTGACATTGGTGGCAGCAAGAAGGGCTGCCATCTGGTGATTCTGTGAGGCCAGGAGGTACTCTGCAGCATCAATAGCTGGAATGCCGAATGCCTGGAACGCCAATGTAATGAGTTTGGTGCGGAGCTTGTTGGGGCGATTCGCTGCGCCGGTGGGGTAAGCCAAACTCCGGTCGCCCTGCAGAAAAGGCTCTCACCCGAAAGCGGATATTTTGCTTTTCGACACCCACACAGGAGTGCGCTGAGACAAATGGCTCCAGTTTCTACGGCAGGGTGTTCAACGGCGAAAAGGTCTATGAAGCTCCGGCCCTAGGGCCAGAATGGGCTGGGCTGCGTCCTCTTGTTCCAGGATTGGCTTTGTCTTAAATTGACCGCTGGCGCCGAAAATGGAGGCTTTATGGCCGTCAAGGAAAGAAAGACCGACCCGATGCTTGAGGCAGCCGATGCGGCTATCACTAAGCGGTTGATAGCTATGTTTGAAGCGGCGCTTCGAAACGGAACGCTCAAGCCCGTGAATCCGGATGCGAAGCCCGTGACCATGAAAATCCGAGTCAAGGAGACGCGTTAAGTGTCTCTGGGTTAGAGCAGCCTGGGGTACCGGACCACCGTTCGAGTACCCGTTCAGCACTTCCCCAAGTGGCTGGGCCACGGTATGTGCGAGAACTTGCTGTATTTCCAGCTAATTTTTTTGGCCTCGAATTGGTTTATTTTGTACCAATTGGCCAAGATATGGTTTTGGTGTGCGGCAGAGCTCAACAAGAACGGCGTTTCTGGTCCACGAGTTCAATGTCAGAAGAGGCTCTCGAGCTACTCTTTGGACAGGTAATGCTTTAGTCGCGGCCAGTTTTCACTTAAAGGCACAGTGACGAAGAACAAAAAGCTGCCTTTTGGCGGCTTTTTTGCTTTTTGCCTTCCGCTCGGGCAAAAAGCCCCATCTCCGCTAGTCCTGTCGATGCCCTTTGCGGCCTCAGACTCGTCCCCCGGT